>Ga0070741_10000166_pt1 | contig 247016 bp, 222 predicted proteins | sample Coa_R1_4_FD_66440 | JGI IMG/M metagenome (GOLD analysis project Ga0070741, IMG submission 66440) | Surface soil microbial communities from Centralia Pennsylvania, which are recovering from an underground coalmine fire - Coalmine... | ecosystem: Environmental > Terrestrial > Soil >... | reverse complement strand
CTTCACGCACAGAGTTAGTGAAAAACTCGCGTCTGGGCTTCGCGAGTCGCTCAATCGGGCCATCGTCAATCAGCTCAGCGATTTAAGGCCGAAAACGCGGTGGGGCCATGATTACGTCCGCAATCGCTGGTACTCACCGGAGACGGGGACCTTCCCTAGTCCCGACCCTCTTGGGTATGTCGATAGCGCGAATCTTTATGCGTTTGCCGGCGGTGATCCTGTCAATGGGCGCGATCCGACAGGTGAATACGACCCCGCAGCCGTCCATCGGTGGTTTCAGCGCCAGGCTGCAGCCGCTAAGACCTACTATTCCAGCAGCGATTCCGTCATTGTCGATGCCGCCGGAAACACGCTGTCAGACATCGGTTCTGGGTTTAGCTCCGTTTTCGATATCGGTACAAAGACAGGCGAAACGTACATGGAACAAGGTGGGTTTCGCGACGGATACGCGACCGGGATGATTCTGTCGGCGGGCGCGGGCGATGCAGGCGAAACCATTCTTACCGCAGTCGGTACCGTTGCGACTGTTTATAAAACAGCACAGACAGTCCGTCAGGTGAAGACGCTCGCAAGAATATCAGCCGATCTGAAAGTCGCGCGCACCGCGGAAGAGACAGGGGAGTTGCTGACCGAACGCGCGATGGTTCGCCGCGGGTGGGAAGTTGGAGAGGACGTGAAGATTCGGGGGAACGCAGGTAATGGCAACGGCAATCAGGGCGTAGATAAGGTGTTCGAGCGGAAGAATGTGATTTCGGCGGATAGAACTGCATCCGTTGAGGTGAAAAGCGTAAATCGACCTAATTTGCGCACTGATCGCCTTGGGATACAGCAGGGTTCTGAGGAATTTAACCGAACGCGGTTGGCAAGAGCTGCGAATCCTCAGGTATCAAATCAGGCGACCATCACGGCAGCACAGAAATATGAACAAGTGAGGCGAGCAGGGAAGCTCGAGTCTTATAAAGCCACCTACGATAGGGTGAAGGGATCGGTGAAGCTTTCGAAGCTAATCAGTGATCCTGCAACAGCTGGTCGAACGATACTTGAGGAAGTTACGACATGGCTGCTTCGTTAGGCCAAGAAAAGACGCGTGCACATGTCGAAATGTTGTCGCAGTCGGTGCGCGACTATGAGAAGAGGCTGAGCAGTGCTCAGCGATGGCCGTGGAAGCGGGCGGAAGTTCAGAAGTTGCAGTACGAGCTTGCACAAACTTTGGTTGTACTCGGGATCAATCAATGCGTTCTCGAGCAAGCGTCTAAGGCGCGGGAAGCTTTTGTACGCGCTGTGAGCATTGCGGGGGAGCGATTCGCTGGAAGCGATCGATTGTATCTTGGCTATCACGATGTACAGGTTATGGCCGCGGGCGCTGTTGCTGGTTCTTGGGCTGCCACGGAAGCCGCAGCGGTCAACGCATTAAGGGTATCGGGCGGAAATCGGCGAGAGGACATCGTAAATACGGGGTCACGGGCGATCCTTGGGTGGATGTGCCGAGACTCTGTAGTAGTGAAGGACGTGAAACAGATCGCTGATGACGGCGCATTAAGGCAGTTTGCACTATGGATTGAGATAGCGACAGCAGCGATGAACAAGGACAAGAGCGCGCTCGAGAGTTCGTTCGGCGCTCTTACGGAAATGGTTGCTAACGAAGTGAAACGTGGTGATTTCAAGTATTCAGAGGATCGCTTGGCGTACTTGCCGGGTCAGTTGATCGTCTTGTTGGCCCAGCGCGACGGCATGTTGTTGGATGTGCCTGAGCAAGAGTGGTGGAGGCTATGCTTTTGAGGCGGAAGCCGAAGCAGGAACAGTCGTCTGATTTGAAGCTTCGTGAGCATCTGCTCAGTTATTGCTGAAGCGCCGTTGAAGCCTGATCGTGACGATCGAGTCGACGGCTCAGAAAGCCCTGGCGTTCGATGATCCGCGCTTCGGTATCATTCGAACACGTCGAGTTTTCTGAATGAGCCGTCTTGTTGAAACGAGCAACCATTCATCGGCTTCACCACGCGGAAAGAGTTTTAGAGACAACGTCAGCAGATGATGTAGTGCCAACTTGGGAGTTGCGGGTAGTCAGAACTCACGGATTCTGGCGAGTCTTTGCTGCGGTTTAGTGTTGGTCGAGTGATCGAGTGAGAGAGTTCACTCTAAGAGAGGGCCAGCAGGGAACTGTCTGGGTACACCTCCAGCGACTCGCGTGCGGTCCGCGACTTAACGTCGTCTTCGATCGCCGAATGATCAGGCGGCGAGTTTGGCGGTCAGGAATGGGAAGCGATGGTCGTTGGCGACATATGCAATTCGCCATAGCGGATCATCGTCGGGCGGACCATGCGCTGACGATTCGCGTGTTTGTAGCGGCGTGTTCGGGTCGCTGACGCCGAAGTAGATCTCGGCTGGTGTCGCGCCGCCGAGGCCCTGATGCGGTCGTAGCGTCGCGTAGTAGAAAAGACCCAGACCTACCTGTTCTTCGAGATGCCCTCTCGATAAGGGCGGCCAGAACTTGACGTCGAGCATTTCTTTCATGGTCCGCCAGAAACGTTCGATGATCGCAATGGACCATGTCCGCCCCACTGCCCCAAAGCGCTGCGCGACTCCCATGGCTGCGAGTTTTCCGGTGAACTCTTCGGCCGTGAATTGCGACCCTCGATCCGTGACGAAATGCTTCGGCTTTCCGTGCTGCGCCGCGGCCTCATCGACCAGTTCGGCGATCTCACTGCTCGTCGGTTCTTTGCTGAAGACGCGATAGGCGAGCGGGAAGCGTGAATAGACATCGAGGATCACGACGAGTTTGAAATACCAGAGCCGCAGGTAACTCGGGATCGTGGTGATGTCTGTCATCCAGACGTGATTGGACTCCCGCGCACACAACGGCTTTCTCTCGGTCCGCTTGTCAGCTTGGTCAGTAGGGTTGGCCGGAAGAGGGGATCGCTTCCTCCGCAGACGCCGCACCGCTTCGTGGCTGATCTGGGTACCTGCGCGGACAAGCATTTGCGCGATCCTGCGACTGCCCCCAACTTTCATTCGATCGAGCAGAGCAACGAGCTCACGTGTGACGTCGGACTTCGTGCGAACGGGTGGGGTAGCCTTCAGCAACGAGCCGACCGTATTCGCGTCGGGATCGCGGGTGGCTTCGGCCATCCAGCGGCTGATCGTGTTGGGATCGACGAGGAAAAGCGAAGCTGCGTCTCCGAGAGAGTAACCGTACGTCCGTATGAAGACGACGATTCTGAACCGCTCTTCGGGCGTGTAGTGGGGACGGTGCGAGGCACGGATGCGGAGAAAACGCGACCGTGTGAGATCAGAGATTTCGCGCAGTTCATCGCACCTCGACGGCACAATGGCAGGCGAAATCGCGGACTGCACGATCCGGCGAGTCACGCCATTGGCCCAGAAGCAGCGCATGGCCGAGTTGGAGCATCTCCTTCGTGCGCAGCAGAAGGCGCAGCGCATGGTGCGAGAAGTTTCGGCTCCTGGCCAATGCCGATAGCGCGCGCGGGTCGATGGCCGCGGGGGTGACCGATGTTGATTCGTGCAAGTGTGAAGGCCTCTTCCTAAGGGATTTGCGCAGGACGAACCGCAAGTGGAGATCTGGCCTTCCTATTCCTCTGTCCGCGTTTCGAAACCTTCATCGAAGCGCCTCCGAGGTATCCTCGGCGTCGACGACGAGAGCGGCGGCGATCTTCGAATCGAATGCCGCGCGTGCTTTCGTCTTTTCGATCTGCCGGAAGGTGCGGTCGCGCTTGTCGATCGAGCCGAGTGAGGTTGAATGGATTATCCGTGGTGGACCATCGATCCGTCTGAGTCTGGGTTTCGTGAAGAAGATGAGATCCACTGCCTGGACTGTGCCGAGAAGACCGGGCAGGCACTCGGCTGGGAATTGACTGACCTCGAAATCAATCAGAACGGCGGAGTCTGTTGCAAGGTGTGCGGCAGGAAATGGGGAGCGAGCCATATTCCGGGGCTGCGGTGTGGTTGCGATGCGTGTTCGGCGAGGATGAGTCGAAGCCGGCCGCGTTAGTTGCCAAGCTGGTTAGAGATCTCTTCCAAATGCGTCGTGAACGGCACGAGCGAGAGCCTCTCCTTCCTCCTTGCTGAGCGAACCCTCGAGCTTCATCCATGGCTGCCCGGTCTGCGTCGGGACCACAACACGGATCTCGACCTCGAGCCTGGTATGGTCTTCAATTCCAGGGAGCGGTTTTTCGAGCTTGAGGATGCACTCGCTTGCGATGTATTCAGCCTGAATTGTTCTGCTCATCTTGAGAGCGAGAACGAGCATCGAGCGTAACGTAGTCCCGGCCACCGAGAGACGGATCCTCTGCTCGGGTGAAGAACGACGTTGAGCTGGCGAGACGTAACCGCCTTCGCCTTCATTCTCGACCGGAAGAAGAAGCGGCGCGACGCCGGCCTTCCATCAAGTTATCCTGGTGACGCCGCATGAAGGACGGCCTTTACGATCTGCTCATCACGCGCGAGATCTCGCGCGAGCTCGCGCGTCTCGGCGATGATCGCCGCGCCGCGGTCGAGCCGCTCGAAGCGGCCGATTCGCATCTCCTTCTCGCCCGGCATCTCGCGCGCGTGGTGCGCGGGATCCTGCACGATGTTCCCGAAGCGGAGCGGCCGCAGAGGCAGGCCGCCATCTGCAATGAACTGATCGGCGCGCTCGCTCCCGATGATGCGCTCGACGATCCCCCGCGCCGGCTCGCAGCGATCTATCCCTTCCATCCGCTTCGCGATCTTCGTCCGCCATCGCCCGACATTCCGCTGAGCCAGAGCGATCTGCTCGTCAACGCGCGCGGCGAACCGCGCGTGGGCGCCGTTCTGCAAAAGGAAATCGAATCGGCGGACCGCATCGACCTCATCGTCGCCTTCATCCGCTGGAGCGGCATCCGTCTCGTCGAGCCACAACTGCGCGCGTTCGTCGAACGCGGCGGACGCCTTCGCGTCATCACCACCACCTACACCGGCTCGACCGAGCGGCGCGCTCTCGAGGCGCTGCACCAACTCGGCGCTGACGTGCGCGTGTCGTATCAGACGGACACGACGCGCCTCCACGCGAAGGCGTGGCTCATGCACCGCGCGAGCGGCTTCTCCACGATCTTCATCGGCTCCTCCAACCTCTCTACCTCGGCCATGCGCGACGGGGTCGAATGGAACGTTCGCCTCTCACAAGTCGATGCACCTGCGATCGTCGAGAAGTTCGTCGCGACCTTCGACACGTACTGGGCCGATCCCGACTACGAGCCGTTCGATCCCGCGCGAGACGCCGACCGGTTCGACGACGCCGTGCGCCGCGCGAACGACAGCGCGACGCCGGCCCTCACCTTCACCGGACTCGAGGTCGAGCCGCGCCCTTACCAGCAGGCGATGCTCGATCAACTCGAAGTCGAACGCTACACGCACAATCGCTGGCGGAACCTCGTCGTCGCCGCGACCGGCACGGGCAAGACCGTCGTCGCCGCGCTCGACTATCGCCGCCTCGCTGAAGAGCGTCCACTCTCGTTGCTCTTCGTCGCGCATCGCCGCGAAATCCTTCAGCAGTCGCGCAATGTGTTCCGCGCCGTCCTTCGCGATGCATCGTTTGGTGAGCTCTATGCCGACGGCGAGCGCCCGGACCGCTGGCGCCACGTCTTCGCCTCTGTCCAGTCGCTTCGCGCAGATGTGCTCGATCGTGTGCCGCCGGAGCATTTCGATGTCGTGATCGTCGACGAGTTCCATCACGCCGCAGCGCCGACGTATCAGCGGCTCCTCTCTCACGTCCAGCCCAGGGTTCTCCTCGGCCTCACCGCGACGCCGGAGCGAACCGACGGTGAGCCGATCGTCGACTGGTTCGGAGGGCGCATCGCCGTCGAACTGCGACTGTGGGAAGCGCTCGATCGCGGACTGCTGACGCCCTTCCACTACTTCGGGATTCATGACAATGTCGATCTCTCGCGGGTGGCCTGGCGCCGGGGCCGCTACGACGAGCGCGAGCTGGAGAACGTCTACACCGCGAACGACGCGCGGGTCGCGCAGATCCACGGGCAGTTGCAGCGAAAAGTTAGTGATGTTCATTCGATGCGGGCGCTCGGCTTTTGTGCCGGGATCGAACATGCGCGTTTCATGGCCGATCGCTTCACGCGTGCCGGCATTCGTTCTGCCGCCATCCTGGGCATCAGCGACAGCGCAGAGCGCGACGACGCGCTGGCGAAACTGAAGAGCGGGGAGCTCCGCTGCCTGTTCGCCGTCGACATCTTCAACGAAGGCGTCGATGTGCCTGAGGTGGATACCGTGATGTTCCTGCGCCCGACCGAAAGCGCCCTCGTCTTTCTGCAGCAGCTCGGCCGCGGCCTGCGGCGCGCGCGTGGAAAGGAGTGCCTCACGGTGCTCGATTTCATCGGCAACGCGCATCGCAACTTCCGCTTCGATCTTCGCTATCGGGCGATCACTGGCGCGACGCGGCGCGATATCGAGAGGCAGATCGAGCAGGGATTCCCCTACCTGCCGGCCGGCTGCGCGATGCAGCTCGATCGCGAGTCGAGCCGCATCGTGCTCGAGAATCTGCGGCAGTCGATCGGCTCCAGCCGCTTCTCGGCGCTCGTCTCGGAGCTGCGCGGCATGCCGCGCGAGACGACGCTCGCGCGCTTCCTGCACGACGCGATGATCGAGCCGGAGGATCTGTATCGCACCAGAGGATGGTCGTGGACGCGGCTGCGGCGCGATGCGGGATTTGCCGAGTTGCGAATCGCCGAGGAGAAGGCGGCCGGTGATGAGGGCGTGCTGCTGAATGCGCTGCCGCGGCTGTTGCACATCGACGACGCGATGCGCTTCGCGGCGCTGAGGCGCGTGCTCGCATCGGACGCGCCGCCGCGGGCTGAGGAGTTGCCCGAGGGGGAGCGGCGGTTGCTCGAAGGATTTCTGATGATCGTATGGTCGGAGCGCGAGAACGATTTCGATCGCGCGATGCGCAGGATCTGGAATGCGGCGGCGTTTCGCGACGAGTTGCGCGAGCTGCTCGTTGTGCTCGAGGATCGCGCGTCGCATCGAACGTTTCCGCTCGGCGGGGAGATCCCGCTGTCGCTGCACGCGCGCTACACGCGCGACGAAGTGCTGGCCGCGATCGGGCGTGCGTCGCTCGCGGCACCGTTCGCGCATCGCGAGGGGCCGCTCTGGCATGAGCCGACGCGCACCGACTACTTCTTCGTCACGATCGACAAGAGCGAGAAGTACTACTCCCCCTCGACGCGATATCGCGACTACGCGATCGCGCCGGATGTCTTTCATTGGGAGTCGCAGTCGCAGATCCGCGCGGCGAGTCCAACGGGACAGCGCTACATCCATCATGTGGAGCGAGGCTCGAAGGTGATGCTGTTCGTGCGGCCGCGCAACAAGGAAGGTGCGCACACACTGCCGTTTACATTCCTGGGTTCGGCGAACTATGTGGAGCACGGCGGCGACCGGCCGATGGCGATCGTCTGGAAGCTCGAGCGCGCGATGCCGCTGGATGTGTTTGCGTGGACGAAGATGACGGCAGGGTAGAGTGGAGCGCGGACGCCTCGTCCGCGAGCCGCTGCCGTCGAGGCAGCGGTGCGCTGTTGATGAGATTTGCGGACGAGACGTCCGCACCCCTCTTTGCGTGTGCTTTGAAAAAGGCCCAGATCGTCTCCGTCGCGTCGATATTCATCGACGCCGCGCCGAGCATCTTTGTGACGGTGCGCTCGAGCCGCAGGGGATGGCCGGGCCAGCGGTGGCCTCCGCCGGCGATCTCGTACCAGACGACCTCTGTGCCTGCGCGGCAGCCGCCGTAGGTTTTTCTCGTCACGGACGTGCCATCGTTGTTCGCGACCGGGAGCTGCTCCACTCGCGGCTGCACTGCACAGCCGTTGAGCGACGCCCACAATCGTTGTGTCGCTCTCGCGCTCTCCACTCTGCCGCCGGCGCCGATGTGTCTGGAGCCTCCCGCTTCGCCGCCTTCGAATGGAATGAAAGGGTCGGCTTCGCCCTGCATGCCGATCACCGCGAGCGAATCGGATGGATGGCAGCGCGGCGCCTCGCCGCTGGCGATGCTGCCGATCACCGGGCCGATGGCGGCGAACGTGTCCGACATCTCGCAGCCGAGGCGGTTGGTGAAGATGCCGCCGTTGGAGACGCCGGTCGCGTAGATGCGGCGGCCGTCGATGTTGTGCGTGCGACGGATTTCTGTGATGAGTGCGCGAACGAACGCGACATCGTCGACGCCATCCTTTGCCGCTCCCGTCGTGCCGCGGCCGTCGTTCCAGCTCCGCTCGATTCCCTCGGGATACGCGACGATGAAATGCTCGCGATTCGCAACCGCATTGAAGCCGCTGATCCGTGCCGTGTTCTCCGGGGTTTCGCCGCCGCCGTGGAACATCAGCACGAGCGGCATCGGCCCGCGCGCGACCGGCACGTGGAGCAGGCATCTCCGCTCGCGTCCCTGAACCTTTACATGAATGGTCTCGTTGGCGAGGGCGACCGGCGCCAGGGCGATGATCGATATCAGGACTGCGAGTCTGCGCATGATTCGATCGTAGCAAGTCCCGTGTCTAACCTGATACGACATGGCACTGTTCTTTGTCCCGCGACGGCCGCACTCGTCAGAGGTGGGCATGAAAGTTGTGTACACAATTGTTGAACATGCGATACTGCGGTCATTCGAGGCCCATCCAATGAAAACAACATCAATTCGTGACTTCCGCAGCCGGATGGCCGAGCTGCTCGAAGGCGATGAGCCGGTACTCGTAACGCGTCATGGGAAACAGGCCGCCGTTCTCTATCCTTTGCACGATCCGAAAAAGATCCCCGTGGAGATCCGTCGCAAGATCTTCCTCGATCTCACAAAGCAGATCGGCAAGCAGCTCGATGCGCGCGGAGTGACCGATGAGGAGATCGAGCGTGACTTCGCTGCCTTTAAGAAGCGTCGCCGCCGATAGCAACGTGTTGCTCTCGGCGGTGGCCGGTCGCGCGGCCCGGCGCGTGTTCGAACATGCGCCGCATCTGATCATTGTGACGACCGAAGTCTCCATCGCCGAGGTCGAGGAGTACATGCCGGAGTTTGCCGAGCGCTACAAGCTCGATCTCGACACGATGTACGGCGCGCTCGGGATGTTGCCGCTCGTACGCTATATCGAGAGCGATTACATCTCGCACATCAAGAAAGCACGCCGCTATCTCGCGCATCGTGATGCCGATGACGTTGCGCTCGCCGCGCTCGCTCTGAAACTGCATGTGCCGATCTGGTCAAACGACAACGATTTCAAGGAGGTACCGCTCGAGGTCTATCCGACGGCGAAGCTTCTCAAGATCCTCGGACTCTGACCGTTGTCGTGGGCAAAAGCTCTGAGAAGACCTTTGACGAAGTGCGATTCAACAACTCGTGCGGGCAGACTTCGACTTTGGATTACGTAGGCAAGCCCGGTGCGCTGGAAATAATTTGGCCTTCCGGACCATTCCCCGTACAATCACCGGCCCGGCTTTTACCGGCCGTATCTTTTGACAATCTGCCAGCTTCCTTGGACCACCGCAGACGCGGGGTCCCGCTAGGCCAGAAGGAGGAATCATGAGGACTTACGAAGTCCTGTTTATTCTTTCTCCGCAAGTACCGGAGGAAGAGGCGACGACGCTGACCACAGAGTTCAAGCGCGTCGCGGAGTCGCTGGGTGCCACGCTCAAGAACGAAGAAGCGTGGGGCCGCCGGCGGCTCGCCTATCCCATCAACAAGTCGAACGAAGGCATCTATCACCTGCTCGTCTACGAGACGACGGGTGGCCTCTCCGAGCTCGACCGCCGCATGAAGAACTCGGATCGCGTTCTTCGTCACATGATCGTGCGCGTGGATGAAGACATCAAGCGCGCCGACAAGCTCGCCAAGAAGAATCCCAAGAAGGAGCGCGTCCGCCCCGCAGCGCCGCAGGCCTATCCGCCCGCGGTCCCCGCTGAAGAGGTGATGCCGGCCGGCAGCGAAGACGCGCAGGCGTAAAGGAGAGAGTCAACGATGGCCACAATGACTGGTGGTTCCAAGCGTCCCGAAGGCCGTGGCGGCGATCGCCCGCAAGGCGGCCCGGGCGGCGGTCCCGGCGGAAAGAAGAAGTTCTTCTACCGCCGCAAGCGCGTCTGCAAGTTCTGCGTCGAGAAGCTCGAGTACATCGACTACAAGGACGTGAAGATGCTCCAGCAGTTCATCCCGGAGCGCGGCAAGATTCTTCCGCGCCGCATCTCGGGAACCTGCGCGCTGCATCAGCGCAAGCTGCAGAACGCCATCAAGCGCGCGCGGATTGCGGCGCTGCTGCCGTTCGCGACGGATTAACGACTTCCCCGGACAGGCGAGGCGCCTGTCCTACATGGATATGACCGAACTGATGCATGACGCGCCTGTTGCCATTCCGGGCCGGCCCTTTGGCCGGATCGTCCGGAGTGTGCTCGGCTACGCGCTGCTCATCGCGGTCATGTGCTGCACGCCGCTCATTCTTCTGTTGCCGGTCGCCGTCTTCTTCTGCGGCGTCCGCAACGGACGCATCGCGGCATGGCTCACCTTCATCCTCGCTGCTGCACTCGCGGCGGGCATGGTGAATGTCACGACCGCCCCGAAGGACCTCAATCTCGAGATCGCACTTCTCGCGTCGGTGGTTCTCGGCATCGGTCTGCCGGCATTGATCACGCTGCCGCTCGTGGAGAGGAACGGTTCGTTCGGTTCCATCGTCACCGGCGGCCTCGGCGTCTCCGCCGCCGGCCTCGCGATTGCCGAATACGGCGCGCGTGCGCTCGGCGCCGTTTCGCCGTATGGCGCGATGCTGCAGCAGTTCCAGCATGTCTCCGAGCAAATGCTCGCTGAGTATCAGAAGCAGCCGCTTCCCTTCGGAGCGATGACGCAACTGCGGCAGGCCGCGGCGTGGGATCTCCGGATCGTTCCGGCGATGCTGCTGATCGTCGTGATCCTCTCGCTGGTGCTCAGCACTCTTCTGTTCGGCCGCATCCGCGCATGGTTCGAATTCATCCGGACCCGTGTGGTGTCGCCGTCGAACAGCGCTTATTTCTTCCGCAATCTCTCGCTGCCCGAGTGGCTTCCCGTGGCGTTCGTCATCGGCGGACTCACTCCGTTCCTCTCGGGCCTGGCGCAGACGATTGCGGCGAACATTCTGGCGGCAACGCTCTTCCTCTTTTTTCTGCAGGGCGCTGCAATCGTTCGCGCGATTCTGGTGGCCATCGGCGTCACTCCATTGGGAAACGTGTTCGCGTTGATCCTCATGTTGCTGCTGATGCCGATGACGCTGTTCATGCTGACGATCGCCGGATTGTTCGATCCATTCTTTGATTTCAGAAAGTTCAGACGAAAGGATGACTCCCATGAAAGTCATACTGACTGACGAGATCCGCGGACTCGGAACCCGCGGTGACATCGTCACGGTCAAGGACGGCTACGCGCGTAATTTCCTGATTCCGAAGAATCTGGCGCGCGAAGCGACCCCCGGCAACCTGAAGTCGATCGAGCAGGAGCGCAAGAAGTGGGCGCTGCTCGCATCGCAGGAAAAAGACGCTGCACAGAAAGCTGCCGCCAGCGTGCAGGGCGTAAAGGTCACGATCCAGAAACGGGTCGGGGATCACGGCAATCTGTTCGGCTCGGTCACCGCGAATGACATCGCGGACGCGCTCGTGGCCCGCGGCATCGCGGTCGACAAGCGCCGCATCGAGCTCGGCCATCCGATCAAGACGGCCGGCGTGCACGATGTCGATGTCCGCCTGCATCGCGAAGTCTCGGCGCACATCCAGGTGGAGGTCGTTCCCATCGGCCATGAGTCGATCGAGGAGCCCGCTGCTCCGGCTGCCGCCGAGAATGCGCAGCAGGCCTAAGCTACACTCCACTCGATGAGCGACGAGCAATTCGTCGATTCCCCTCCAGCGGGAGCGGCGGCGTGGCGCGACATCTGGCGCAACGACCGCCGCTACCGCTCTTCGCGGAGCTGGAAGTCCTGGCTGCTCCGCCTCGTCCGCCGCGTCACGCAGCCGGACGCCGATCGCCAGCGGGATTTCAATCTCGCCGTGCTCGATCTGATCGACGACTTCCGGCGCGAGATCGAGGCCGCACGTCGCGATGCGCGCACCGATGTCGAGACGCTGCAGCGCGACGTTAGACAAGGAGATGAGGCGCTGGCCGGCGATCTCGGCCGGACGCGCGCGCTGATTCCCGTCGCGGCGATGCGCAACGACGCCCTCATCGCTGCGCTGGATCAGAAGATCGAGACGCTGTCGGTGCGGATCCGCGATCTCCTGAACCAGCCAGCGGGCAGCAGTCTGCAGGCAGCAGGATCGTCTTCGGATTTTGTCTATCGGCGGCTCGAGGATTCCCTGCGCGGATCGGAAGCCGAGGTTCGGGATTCCGTCGCGCATTACGCGGCGCTGGCCCGCGAGCATTCGCCGCTGGTCGATGTCGGTTGCGGGCGCGGGGAGTTGCTCTCGCTCGTTCCCGGCGCGCGCGGCTTCGACACCAACGAGCGCTCGGTTGCGGATCTCGCCGCGCGCGGACTCGCGGCCACCGTCGCGGCGATTCCGGAGTGTTTTGCTTCGCTCGCTGACGCGTCGATCGGCTCCGTCGCCGCGCTGCACGTCGTCGAGCACCTTCCCGTCGACATCCTCTTCGCGTTCTTCCGCGAGTCGGCGCGCGTGCTGCGCGATGGCGGCCTGCTCATCCTCGAGACGCCCAACGCCGAATCGCTTCTCGTCTCCGCCTCCGAGTTCTGGCGCGATCCGACGCATCTCGCGCCGCGCCATCCGGCCGCGCTCGTGCTGCTCGCGCGCGAGCATGGCTTCGCCATCGATGAGGTGCGTGCGGTCCACGCGTTTCCGGAAGGGACGAGGATCCCGATTCTGGAGAGCGATCCGCCCGAGGTGCAGCGCGTGGTGCATGCGGTCAATGACCGGCTGTTCGCCCCTCAGGATTTGCGGTTGATTGCGCGCAGAGTGCGCTGAATCTTCGGCCCCTCACCCCTGGCCCCTCTCCCCGCTGCGCGGGGCGAGGGGGACGGGGCTCATTGCTTTACGCAGATACGCCCTGTGTAATCGATGCGGTGGAGCAGCGGGCCGTTCCCGCCGAAGTACTCGTCGGTCGCCTTGCGCGCACCGCTCCAGTAGCCGTAGTCGTCGATGATCAGCACGCCGCCGGCGGTGACGCGCGGGTAGAGATGTTCGAGCTCGTGGCGTGTGGATGCGTACCAGTCGGTGTCGAGGCGCAGCAGCGCGATTGCCGGCGGTGCGAACGACGGAATCGTGGACAGCACATCGCCTTCGATGAAACGCACGTTTGGATAACCGCGCAGATTCTTCTCGGCGATCTCGCGCGCCGCGATGCCTCGAAACGGGCCATTCGCCGCATCCTCATCGAGAACCGCGCGCGCCGGCCGCCCGCTCATCGTCTGCACGTCGATCTCCTGCGGCGGCGTCATCCCGGCGAAGGTGTCGTAGAGCCAGAGGGTCCTGCCGGTGTCGCCGAGGCGCGCGAGCGTAAGCGCGATGAGCATGACGGAACCGCCGCGCCAGACGCCGCATTCGACGAAGTCGCCGGCGATTCCGTTCGCGACGATGTAGCGCGTCGCGTTGTAGAGCGCATACATCCGCTCCAGCGACGTCATCGTCTCCGTGCGGCACTTCTCGTAGAGCTCGAGGAATTCCGGTTCGAGGTCGAAGATGTGGCTCATGCGGTCCGTCGCAGATAGCCGTCGACGTTCCATGTCACGTTCGGCCCGAAATAGTCGCAGAGGGAACGGTCGATCTCATAGCGTCCGCCGCTGCGCTCGAGGAACTCGTGGATCGCACGCAGCGGTCCGCCGCCATACGAATCGGCGACGCGCATCGCGGTGAGGATTCCGTCCTCGATCACGATGTACTCTCCCGGCCTCAGGCACGGGTCGAAGAAGTCGAGGACGGCCGCGGTCGTGGCGGCCTGATGATCCGAGTCTTCGACGACAAGCAGCGGCCGCGCGATCGATTCCGTCTCCAGCGCGAGACGGCGGGCATCGCCCTTGATGAATCTAACGTTTCGATGCACCAGGTCCGGAGGCTGGAGGTCGATCGACAGCACCTGCATCGCCGGCTGCTGATCGGCGAACCACATCGCGCTTCCGCCGCGATGCGAACCGATTTCGATGAGCGTGCGCGGCTTCACGCGGTCGAGCAGGAGGGAGTAGAGCGCCATGTCGAAGGGATTCTTCAGCATCGGCACGCCGCGGTATTCGTTGGCCATCGTCCCCTGCTGAATCTTCATCAGCAGGTCATACGGAATCGCGGTCATGCCATCTCCAGGAAGTGCGCCTTAGCGGCGAGGATCAGCTCGCGCTTCGCACCTTCGAAACGGGCGGCGGCGCGGTCGGCGAGCGACGCGCGCTCCTCGCGCGAGAGGCTGTCGACGCTGCGCTCGCGCACCGGCACCTTCTTCGTGTTGAGGAACACGACGGAGTTCACTTCCGTATCGCAGACGTACTCGAAGCAGTCGGCGTAGAGCTCCATCGTCACGTGCAGCCAGCCGACCCAGTGGTGATAGAGGTAATCCTGTTGCACCACGAGCGAGCGCCCTGGAATGAGATGCGGGAAGAACTGCCAGGTGATCCAGTCGCAGACGCGCCAGTGCTTCGCGAGATCGATGAAGAGGATCTCGATCGGGCCGCCGTTCCACGGTTGCTGCGTGATGTCGCCGGCGTGGACTTCGACGAGGCTGGCCCAGGGTGCGATGTTGTTCTCGTACTGTGCGCGGAAGCTCGCGCCGGTTTCCGTTCCGGCGGGAAAGAAGGTGCCGCGCATGTACTCCTCGACTTCGAAGCGGTCGTAGGAGTGGATGGGGCCCCTCAGCCCGCGCGGGTTGCGCCGCAGGCCGTCCGCGAGCGCGATCGTCGAGCCGCCGAGGAAGCAGCCGGCGTCGATGATGGCGCCTTCGCCGCGATAGACGTTCGCCGTCAGGTGATGCAGCAGCCGCAGCTCGTCAGGCACGAGCATCGTTGGCACGTTCGCGCATGCGGCCGGTACGGCCTGATGCCGCCACGATGTTCCGATGATGTCCGCCTCGCTCGAGGACGGCCGGCGGAAGACGGCCTGATACGTGTTCGCGTTGTGCACGACGCGACGATCGGTGCGGCTGAAGAGGCGTGTCGCGATCGCGATCAGGATCCACGCGGCCGCTCTCCGGATGCGGCCCCACGCTTCCTTCCCATGCTCCCACGTGATCCAGCCGATGGTCTGGGCGAGCGTGTGCACCGGCAACATCTCGATGAGCTCGAGCCCGGCGTTGCGCCCGAGCTGCGCGAGCCCGTCCGCCGTGTAGCGGCGGAAGTCGCCGGGCGACGGATGGTACGGCTGCAGGAAGGGAACGGTGACGACGAGATAGCCGCCTTTGCGCACGACACGCGCGAGCTCGCGGATTCCGCGCTCGGCGTCGACGACATGCTCGAGCACCGCATTGCAGAGCACCGAATCGAAGCTGGCATCGCCGAACGGCATCGACTCGATCTCGCCGGTGATGACGCGCGGATCGGCCGATGCGATGTCGAAGCGCGTGATCTCCTTCGTTCCGTGGCTGCGCAGAAATTCTTCGATGTCGCGCGTGCCGCAGCCGGCATTCAGCAGGTGGCCGGTCAGATATTTCGCAACCGGTTCGAGCTCCTGCTCGAGCGACTGAAAGTGGACGGGAGATCTCATGATGCCTCTGCGAGGCTGAGATCGTGAAGCCGGTGCATGCGCTCGTCGTAAAGGGTGATCAGCGCCGCTCGCGCCCGCGCGCAGCGGCTCAGCGACTCGCGCCGCTGCGCGTCGCCCGCGAGCTCGGCGATCGCTTCGCGCATCGCACTGACGTCGCGCGGCGGTACGACGATGCCGCAGTCTCCGACGAGCGTCCCGTTGTCCCCGACGCCGGTGACCACGCAGGCAACTCCGCACAGCATCGCTTCACCGAGCGCGAGCGATGTCCCTTCACCGTACGCGGAGCCGAGAAGAAAAATATCCGCGGCGCTGAGCACACTCGCCACGTCGTCGTGCCATCCGAGGGTGTGGAGTCCGTCCTGCTGCGGCAAGGTCTCGGTGCCCTGTCCGATCGCAAGCGTGATGACGGGCAGTCCGCGAACGGCCGCGAGCATCGACGGCCAGTCTTTCATCGGATCGACTCGCGCCACGATCGCCACCACGATTTCCTCCGATCCGATTCCGAGGTCGCGGCGGATGCGCTCGCGATGCCGGACGTCGTGACGGAATGCCTCCGCGTCGATCGAGTTCGAGATGATGATCGAACGCCGCTCCCGAAATCCGAGGGCGTGGTGGTAGTCGCGTGCCTCGACCGCGTTGTAGCTCACACCGTCGACGTGGCGCGACAGAAGAATGTTCAGCAGCACGGTCGCGCTAAAGGGGAGCCTGGTCTTCTGCGGGCCGAAGCCAGTGCCGTACAGTCCCCAGAAGAGTCTTGCCTCCGAGCGCGTGAGCTTGCAGGCGAAGAAGGCGAGGATGTTCGCGAAGTAATCCCACGCGTGGACGACGCCGGGCCGGATGCGGCGGATCCATCGCGCGAGCCGCACGATTCCGGAGAACACGTCGTGATAGCCGTGCATCCCGAGATCGACCACGCGGATGCCCGCCTCTTCGAGCGCCGGCCGGAATACTCCATCCGGCCGCAGCACGACGACCGTGATCTCTCTGCTGTGCCGCTGCTGCAGCGTGATGTTAGTGAGGAGGCGTTCCGCACCTCCGCCGTGAAGGGAGAACGTCACATACATGGTCGGTGGAGTCATGGCGGGCAATGGAACGCGCGGAATTATCGCATCAGGAATCGGCGGCGAAACCACGATGCTGCGCGAACGAATTGTACGAGACCAAAATCGGTGGCCATGAGCGCGGCGCGGCGAAGAGTCGAGGGGCGATTGCCGCCGGCGGAACGGAAACCGGATGCGAGCATGTAGAAGCGATCGTCGCGCGACCGCTCGTCGTAGACGGCGATGCGCCCGGGAGTCGCGCAGCGCAGCTCGAACGGCGCCCGCTGCCTGCGCAGCACAGGCTCCGGATACGGCCAGATCGTGTCGCTGCGCGTGACGCAAAAGTCGGTGAGGCCGAGGAATGGTGCATCCAGCAGGAGCGCGCGTCCTTCGATCGCGCGCAGCAGCAGCTCGCGACGGACCAGCATCGCGCCCGTGAACGTCGCTCCTTCCTGCAGTGAAAACGGTGCGCTGCCGCCGAGCGAAGGGACGGTGCGCGATCCGCTGCGGGCGGCGGGGACGAGTCCGTCGAGATCCGATTGCCGCAATCCGCGCAGCATCGCATCGAGAGCTTCGGAGTCCACGGTCACGCCGGAGTGGATGAAGAGAATCGCGTCTTCGGTGATCGCCATGAGGCGCGCGAGGATCGCGTCGTGATCCATGCGCTGGAGATCGATCGGATCGTCGGGCAACGCCTCTCCGCTTCGATTGAGAACGACGGTTCGGTAGTAGTTCGGCAGTGCACAGAGCGAGTTGAGCGTCCGCCCCAGCAGATCGCCGGCGCGGTGCTCGATGATCGCGGCGAACGTCATCGACGCGGAGCGCGGCTGCTGCGGCGGGAGAAACGATTTCCAATGTGCGTGCAGTGCGCGCCAGCTTTCGAGATTCACATCCCTCGGCACCGCGGGATTTGCGGTGCGGACTCCGCTCGCCATCGCACGCTGTAACGCATTCGCGAGTCCTTCAAGCGATGGCTCGAACAGCACGTGATCGCGATCGCCTTCGGCGATCAGCTCGGGAATGCCGCCGCTGCGCGCGGCGAGGAACGGCACCTGTTCCGCCAGCGCCTCGTAGATCGTGCAGGGCGAGTTGTCGGCGGGCGAGGGCATGACGGCGAGCCGGCCGCCGTCGCGAAGATACGCGAGTGCATCGGGCTGGCCGAGACTGGTGAGCGTTTTGAGGGGAGCGCGCCACGACTTCGCACGCTTCGCGATGTAATCGAGGCTCGGCATTCCTGCGCACGTCTCCGGCTTGCCGAGGAAGGTGATCGTGACGTTGTGGCGCGCGAGGTCGTCCTGCAACGAGTCGATGGCATTGCAGAACGTGCGCAGTCCCTTTCTCTCCTCGAGGCGGCCGAAGAAGACGATCTCGCGGATGCCGTTGCCCGTGCGCGCGGCCGGCCGTGGTGCGGAGGGCATCACATACTGCTGCACGAATGTGTGATCGGGTAACGCGAAGCCGTGATCGGCGATCCAGTCGAGCAGATAGCGGCTCGGACTCCAGAGGACATCCGCGGCCGCGGTGCTCACGCGCTCGCTGAAGTCGAACGCGGCCGCCGTCGTGCTCGACGGCAGCGTGTGATTGAGCTCGAAGACCCAGCGCGACGGGCTGTGAAGACCGACGACGAGCAGCGAGTCTCGGAACGCGAGGCCTGTTCGTTTTGCGGCGAGGGCTGCGCTTCCTTCGCCGCAGCAATCGTTGAAATGGATGACGTCGAAATGGCGCGCGGCGAGCCAGCGATAGACGAGCCACGGTGTGCCGAAGCCGCATTCGCGCAACGGACCCGAGAGCTGCTTCATGTCGTCGAGCGACAGCGACTCGAGCTCGATACCGCGCGCTGCGTAATGCCGGATCCAGGGAGTGAGATCGATGTGCGGCTGCCAGATCGTGCCGGTGTAGAGCACCGTCACCGGCAGCCCGTCCGCCGCAAGGCATTCCGCGAGCCCTGTGGTCGCCGTCCCGACGCCGCCGTTCTTGAAAGGGCCGATGAGCTCACTCGTGACGATGCACACCGCGGGACGCGACGGTTCACCGCTGTAGTTCTGATGTCTCAGTTCTTTGTAGGCCGCCGTGCGGACGGGTCTTCCGCACAGATCGCTGAGATGCTCGGGGATCTGCCACGCGACTTCCGGATCGGGCGTGTGCGGAACGGGCACGACGTTGCCGCGCCATGCGAAGCCCATGATCTGCGCCGTCTGATAGACGATCGTGTGAAAGCCCTTGCCGCGCAGGAAGCGCAGCGCATCGGCAACGGCAGGAGCGGCGAGGTCGTGAAAGACGAAGCCGCAATCGTGAGTCGCGTGCGGGAGTGCGGCGATCGTATCGCGCAGCGGCGAAGGTGCTTCGTGATCGCCATCGATGAAGAAGAGGCTCCACGTCTGCCCGAGCTGCGCGATCGATTCGGGACTGCGGCCGCGATGGAGCCGCACGCGCTCGCGCACGCCGCAGCGCGAGAGCGAGTCTTCGACCGAAGCGTGGATCGCCGGATCTTCGTGCGCCGGGTCGATGACGTCGAGCGTCACGCCGGCGAGCGCGAGATGAGCGGTCGACCAGCCGAGCCAACTGCCGATCTCCAGCGCGCGCTTTCCTGCGAACTGCAGCGCGAGGTTGTGCAGCAGCGCCGCCTCATCGCGATTCAGGAATCCCATCAGCGGATAGCGCTGATCCGCGTACCAGATGTGCGGCACGTCGCGGCGGAGATACTTCCAGGGATGACGAAGCGGATCGCCCGGCTGCATGTGAGGGAAGCACGCGTCGGGGCGGACGACGGCGAGACCGGGGGGCGTGTAATCGTGCGGCGCCCAGCCTCCTGCCGCCTTCATCGCGGCCTCGGCCGTTGCGGTCTCGCTCACCGGATTACTGTAACATCGGCCGCTCGTGCGGAGAGCCCATCTCAGGAAGCTGAAGCGCGTGCGTCTGCGTGCTTCGAATTTTCTCGACCGCGTGACGTTCGCCCGGCGGCCGGCGCAACAGTGGCTGCGCTCGGCATTCGGCGATCTCGTCGCCGAGAACCGTGCCGAGATGCTGGCGGCGATTGCCGTGCATACGCGAAATGCGATGAGGCTCGAGGGCCGGCCGCTCGTGCGGGCGCTGCTCGACGGCGCGCAGCAGATCGACGACGGAAGCATTCACGTGGCAGGGCAGCCGCTCCGTTCCTATGTCGATATCTCGGTTCAGGTGCGCATCGTCCGCGCGATGATCGAGTATCTGTCTAACGATCCGCTGCATCTCGCTTCGCTCATCCTCGAGCACGAGCCCGATTCCCGTACCGGGCTGCTGGTGATGGCCGAACTGCTGCTCGACCGCGGCGAGAGCGAGCGCGCGGTGGAGCACATTCGCCGTGCCCTGCGCGTGCAGGCCGTCTGCCAGACGGCGCAGCAACTGCTCGAGCGCGCGCAGCCGCAGGACTACGACCTCTCGCGGCGCTTCTGCCACATGCCGTTCACGCACATGTCCACCGGGTTTCGCGGCGAGACTTTCGCCTGCGCCTGCCCGGCCTGGGTCCCGTACTCCATCGGCAACATCACCGAGGCGGAGTCGCCGGACGCGATCTGGAACTCCGAGGCGGCGCAGGAGATTCGCCGCTCGATTCTCGATGGCGACTACAGGTACTGCAGCCGCACGCAATGCTCGATGATCACGGCGCGCAAGCTGCCGTTGAAGGAAGAGGTCACGACGCCTGCGCTGCGGAGGTACATCGACGAGCGTGTGACGCGGCTCGGCGAGGCACCGCTCATGTTCGAGCTCAATCATGAGCCGACGTGCAATCTTGCCTGCCCGTCGTGCCGGAGCGAGATCGTCTCTGCAAAAGCGGATGAGATCGATCTTTACGACGGCGCATCGAAGAAGGTGATTCTCCCGATGCTGCGCCGAGTGCAGGGGCACACGTACATCACCGGCGGCGGCGAAGCGTTTGCCAGCAAGCATTTCCGTTCCATTCTCCGCACGCTCAACCGCGCCGAGTATCCCGGGCTCCGCGTCTACCTGATCACGAATGGATTGCTCATGACACCGCATCGATGGCAGGAGTTTCCAAACCTCCCGGAGATGATCGGCGTGCTGTCGGTCTCCGTGGATGCTGCGCGCGCGGAGACGTACGAGCAGTTGCGGCGGCCGGGGAAGTGGGCGGTGCTGATGAAGAATCTGGAGTATCTCTCCGGCATGCGGCGCTCGAATCGCATCGCGTCGCTGCAGATGAACTTCGTCGTGCAGCAGGCGAACTTCCGCGAGATTCCGGCCTTCATCGACCTGGCCGATTCCCTCTCCGCGGATTCGATCTGGTTTCAGCGCGTCGTGAACTACGGCGCGTATGACGAGGCGACGTTCGCACGGACGGATGTCGCTTCCCCGTCGCATCCGGAGCATCAGGAACTGCTGTCCATCCTCCGGATGCCGGCGTTCGACCGGAAGACGATCAACTGGCACATGCTGATGTCGATCGTGCCGGAACGCGTGGCGTCGGCGGAGAAGCTCGAGTTTTTGTATTGATGATGATGGGACGAATGGGACGGATGGGACGGATGGGACCGATGGGTGGAAAAGATGAGAAATTCCTTTCAACTATCCTGGCGCTCTACCCATAGGTCCCATAGGTCCTATCGGTCCCATCCGTCCTATCCGTCCCATCCTCCCATCCGTCCCATCCTCCCATCAACCTTCGAAGGGCACCACATCCACCGTTCGTGTTCTCGCCGGCGGCGGGCGCTGTCCGTGCGGCAGCACGAGCCCGAGGAGGAGCCCGGAGATGACGCCGGCGGTGTGGGCCCACTCGTCGATCGCCGGGATGAACAGCGGCAGCGTCACGTTGACGGCGGCCCAGAACATCAACTGATACATGACGAACCGCGCCCAGCGCTGCTCGTGCAGATGCGAGCGGCGGATCGCGAAGATCAGTGCGCCGAGCACGCCGAGCACAGCGCCGCTCGCGCCGACCGACGCGCCGTCCTCCGGCAAATGGATCGCGCTCGTGAGCGACGCGCAGATTCCGGTGAGGAGATAGACGAGCGCGAAGCGGCGCGAACCGAACTCCGATTCGTACAGCGATCCGAGTTGAAAGAGCGCGAGCGAATTGAGAAACCAGTGCACGAGACTTCCGTGCAGGAACATCGCGGACAGCAGCCGCCAGTACTGATGAGCGGCGAGGACCTCGCCGGTGATCGAACCGATCATCACGAGGCTGCTCATGTTGATGGGCGCAATCGGGATGTCGTACCAGTGAGCTCCGATCGGCGGACCGAGGAGGCACTCGGAGAAGAAGACGATGGCGATGAAGAGCAGCACCGCGCCGGTTGCCGGCGCCTCTTTGAGACGCGTCATTCCTTCTCCATCAGGCCGGAGACCCGGCGCATGAAGAAGTGCGCGACGCGCGGGAAGATCTCCTTGAGCCGCATGTAGGCCGCGGCCGGCCAGGGCACGATGCGGCGGTACCGCCCGTCCTCGGCCGACTTGCAGACGACGCGCGCGACGCGCTCAGCGCTCACGCCGAGAATGAGGCGCGAGGCGCCCGGCATCTTGCCGCGCTCGGCTTTCACGAAAAACTCGGTCTCGGTCGTGCCCGGACAGACGATCGCCACGCGCACGCCGCGTCCCGCGACTTCGCTGCGCAGCGCTTCGCTGAAGCCGATCATCGCGAACTTCGTCGCGCAGTAGCCGCCCATCCGCGCGTAGCCCATGATGCCGGCGATCGAGGCCACGTTGACGATCGTCCCTTCGCGCCGCGCGAGCATCTGCGGCAGCACCGCCTGCGTACACCAGACGGCGCCGAAGTAGTTCGTCTGCATCATCGACTCCAGCTCGTCGGGGCGTGCCTGTTCGATCGCGTCGAAGATCGCGAAGCCGGCGTTGTTGATCAGCACGTCGACTCTTCCTGCCGACTCGATGAGCCGTTTGCACGCGGCGGGATCACGGACATCGGTGACCACGGTCGTGGCTGCCCCTCCAGCGGCACGGCAGAGTTGATCCACGGCGTCGAGCTCCGCGGCACGGCGCGCAGCCAGAACGACGGATGCGCCGCGTTTCGCAAGCTCGACGGCAACGGCGCGTCCGATCCCGCTCGAAGCACCCGTGACGACGACCGTTTTTTCTTTCCACTTCATACGTTTGCGAGCCGTAACCAGTGGCAGGTTTATAGCATTGACTTGCCGAATCAGCGGCACCTATACTCGGCCCGACCTCGGACCCCCGAGCACGGTCGTGTTGTATCAACCACCCCTCAACTGGCGCAGGAGGCCGTATGCCGTTCGAAGAAGTCAAGAAAATCTGGATGAATGGACGGCTTGTCGACTTTGCCGACGCCAAGATCCACGTTCTCACGCACGCCGTTCACTACGGTTCGGGCCTCTTTGAAGGAATTCGTTGCTACAACACGGCGAACCAGGGACCGGCGATTTTCCGGCTCGAGGAGCACGCGCGCCGCCTCTACGACTCCTGCAAGATCTATCGCATGGACGTGCCTTACTCCTTCGAAGAGTTCAAGCAGGCCTGCGTCGATACCGTTGCGGCAAACGAATTTCAGGATTGCTATCTCCGCCCCATCGTTTATCGCGGCTATCACTCCCTCGGCGTGTTCCCCGGCTCGTGCCCGGTCGATGTCGTGATCGCGGCGTGGAAGTGGGGCAAGTACCTCGGACCGGAGGCGATCGAACAGGGCGTCGACGTGCGCGTCTCATCGTGGAACCGCATGGCGCCGAACACGTTCCCCGCTCTCGCCAAGGCCACCGGCAACTACATGAACTCGATTCTCATCCGCCAAGAAGCTGCGGCGGATGGATACGCAGAAGGCATCGCGCTCGATGTCAACGGATACGTGAGCGAAGGCTCGGGCGAGAACATCTTCGTGGTGCGCGAGGGACGCATCGGCACCCCGCCGCTCGGCGCGTCGGTGCTCGCCGGCATTACGCGCTCCAGCATCATGCGCATCGCGCGCGACCTCGGATTCGAAGTCGTCGAGACGCTCATTCCGCGCGAGGCGCTGTACATCGCGGATGAAGTGTTCTTCACAGGCACCGCGGCGGAAGTGACGCCGATCCGTTCGATCGATCGCATCAAGGTCGGCAGCGGCAAGCGCGGCCCGGTGACCGAACGGATCCAGAAGGAATTCTTCGACTACATCAACGGCGCGATCCCTGACCGCTACAACTGGTTCACGCCGGTGTATGCCGCGAAGAACGCGGAGACGGCGAAGCCGGCGTTGAGCTTGTCCCGCGCGTAACGGAGCGCGGACGTCCCATCCGCAGTCGCCGGGCGCCCCGCCCGGCGACCGTCAGGACAGAGCACTAGATCCACCCCTTCTCCTTCATCGACGAATATCGGTCCGCGCCGATCACGAGGTGATCGACCAGCGCGATGTCTACGAGCTGTAGGGCTTCGCGCATCTTCTTCGTGAAGAGCGAATCGTGCGCGGACGGCGTCGCGTTGCCGGATGGATGGTTGTGATAGAGCACGACCCCCGCTGCGTTGTTGAGCACCGCGTAACGGACGATCTCGCGTGTCGAGACGAGTGCGCTGTTGATCGTGCCGACGAAGATCGTCTGATTCTTGAGAAGGCGGTCGTGCGTATCGAGGAGCGCGGCGCCGAGGTGCTCCTGGTGGAACTGATGCGTGCGGATGAGCGATGCGCCGAATGTATCTGCTGCGTACGCGATGCGCGATTCGGGCATGTGCATGCGGCGGGCGATCTCGAACGCGGCGGCGATGCGGGAAGCTTTCGCCGCGCCGACGCCGTGTGTGCGCGCGAGCTCGGTGAAATCACGGCGGCCGAGTTGTGTGAGTCCATCGGCCAGGAGGTCGCGCGCAACGTGCACGGCGCTGCGCCCGCGCGTGCCGGAGCCGAGGAGCAGAGCGAGAAGCTCGGCATCGGAGAGCGCCTGGGCTCCGTGCCTTTGCATCCGCTCGCGCGGGCGTTCGTCGCGGGGAAGGTCGGCGATCCGATCGGTCATCGCGACTCCAGAATCGCATCGACGATCGCCGGCGTTGCCTCGACGGCGGTCATCGGCAGCGAGATCGTGCATGCAGCGCCCGGTTGGGGATTGATCTCGATCGAGAGGCCGCGATGCAGAGTCACGAGACCTGCGGCCGGATAGACGACGCTGGAGGTGCCGATGACGAGGAGGAGCTCGGCCTCCTGGATCGCGCTCACGGCGCGGTCGACGGCGGCGGGCGGAAGCATCTCGCCGAACCAGACGACGTCGGGCCGCAGGTAATTGCCTGCCGGCCGCTCGCGAAAGATGTTGCCGTGCAATTCGATGACGTCGCGCGAGCCGGCGCGCGTGTGAAGGCCGTCGACATTCTGCGTGACGACGATGCCATCCTCGACACGCGCGATCGCGAGGTGTGCAGCGTTTGGTTGGGCCTGGCGAATGAGCTCGCGGCGCCATCCGTACCACTCGAGCACGAGCTCCGGATCGCGCGCGAACGCTTCCGGCGTCGCGAGCTCCTCCGCGCGAAAGTTCCGCCACAGGCCGCCCTCGCCGCGAAAGGTCGGTATTCCGCTCTCCGCCGAAACACCAGCCCCCGTGAAGAAGACGACGCGCTTCGGCCGCAGGCGGCGGACTGCATCGATCGCTCGTTCCAGCATGGGAGCGAGCTTACCTCGGTCTACAGCGAGTAGAGGGGATGGCGCCTATGCAGGCTGGCCGGGGCGCGCGGATGCGAGAAAGCCGGATGCGCCGGCGAAGAGACCGACGCCGAAGACGTACCAGAGCGGCGCGAACGTGCGCGGCTCGGGCAGGAGCCCCATGCTGCCGAGGACGAGGACTGCGATCGAGCCGAGTGCGAGGATGAGCATCAGCGCTCCGCTCAGACGCATCAGCATCGTAATCGCGCTCGTGCGCGAGCCGAGCGCCGCGAGGATCAGGCCGAGAAACGAGCCGGCCGGGAACATGATCCAGAGCGTGAGGTCGTGGGTCACGCTGAGCATTCCGATCGACGAGGCGACGATGCCCGCGCCCGAAATCAGGCCGAGAAGCATCAGGACGAGCCCCGCGATGAGGAGCATGGTCCCTTCAGTTTAAACCGAAGGGATGTTCTTCTCGTTGATCTGGATGTAGGCGTCTTTGCGGAGGCGCTCGATATACGCCTTGAAATCGCGCTGGAAGGCGTCGTCGCCGGCGTCCTTGCGGATCTTGTCCTTGAGCGATTCGAACGCGGGAACTTCGGACGGGAGACGCGTTTCGACTTTGATGATGTGCCAGCCGGACTTCGTGTTGAGAGGTCCGATCACGGTGCCGGCCGGGTTGTTGAACACGGCCTTGTCGAGATCAGGGAGGAGCTCGCCGCGTGCGACTTCGCCGAGGTCGCCGCCTTTGTCCTTCGAGCCGGATTCGGAGAAGGTCTGCGCGAGTTTCGCGAAGTCGGCGCCATTGCGGGCCTGTGTCGCGATGTCATTCGCCTTCTGCTCGGCCTTCTGCGCGTTGCCCGGATTGCCCTCGGGGCGCAGCACGACGATCTCGCGCAGGCGTGCGCGCTCCGGAAGCCGGTAGCGCTCCTTCTCGCGGTCGTAGCGCTCGCGGAGCTCGCGATCCGTCAGCTCCTCGCGGTTGCGAAGCTCGCGGGAGAAGACCTTGTTGCTGATCAGCGTGTCGCGGAGACGCGCTTCCATGTCGGCGCGCGTGAGTCCCGACTTCTGCAGCGACTCTTCGAACTGCTGGTCGGTCGTGATGCCGTACTGCTCTTTGAGCCGCATCACGGCGTCCTTCATCTCGGCCTCGGTCACGTTGACGCCGATCCGGTCCGCGCGATCCTTGATCAGCAGCTCGCTGATCAGATCGTCCATGAAGTTCTTCTTGAACTCCGCTTTTCTCGCAGCCTGCTGCTCGAGCGGCACGGTCTGCTCGATTTCCGAGTAGCCGTCGTGAACGCGCTTGGCGTACTGGCTCGTGGTGATGATGCGGTCGCCGACGCGAAGCACGATGGCTTCGACGACCTGGGCCGCGGAGAGGCTGGTCGCGGCGGCGGAGAAAGCGATGGCAAGTGCAAGTTTCTTCATAGTGTTGAATCCGAGTGTGAGACGGGTCATGAGCACAACAAGTTCGGGGCGGATTTATTCGTTGTCGGACTTCGGCAGGGTGCCGGCGTAGGGAAACGGGAGACGCTTGGTCAGCACCGCGATCTGCAAGTCGGAGCGGCTCGTCGCGACGAGCTGAGCCATCCGCTCCCGCACCGCCTCTTCGCGGAGCTTTTCGCGGATGACGGGCGCCGCCGTCTGCAGGTCGATGGTGCCGGCCGGACGCCGGTCGTCCACCTTGAAGATGTGGAACGAGTTGTCGGTCTGGATCACGTTGCTAACGTGGCCGGGCTGCAGCGCAAAGATCTCGTCCTCGAAGCGTTTCGGCAGCTCGCCGCGGCTGACGTATCCGATGTCGCCGCCCTTCTTCGCATTGGGTGCGAGCGAATGTGCGGCCGAGAGCTCCTCGAACGGAGTGCCCGCCTTCAGCTTCGCGGCGATGTCGTTTGCGAGCGATTCATCGTGGACGAGGATCTGGCGCACGTGCAGTTCCTCGTCGCTCTTGAACTCGCCGGGATGGGCCTCGTAGTAGGCCTTCACCTGATCGTCCGGCGGCTGCGCGACTTCCGTCGCGATGTCGCTGATCAGTTTCTGGCGGCGCATCTCGTCGCGCTTTTCGACGACCGTCGCGCCGGCGTCATTGCGAACGGCCGTCGCGATTTTTTCCGCCGGGATCTCGACTCCATGAGAGGCGGCGTACTCGGAAAGGACGACTTCCTCGACGTACTGATCGAGCAGCGCGCTCGAGACTTCCGGCGAGAGTTGCGCGAGGTCGCTACCCGCGTTCCGCTCGACGTAGCGTTTGAAGTCGGAGAGCGTGAGCATCCGCTCGCCGACGCGAGCGACGACGTCAGGCGGAGTCGACGGCTTGCGATGGCAGGCCGCGACCGTCAACAGAATCAGCAGGAAGAGAGGAAACCGGCGCATGGAACCGAGGCGGCGGGAGTGTAGCAGATCGCTCGCCCCACATTCCCCTCTTCCAATCTCGTTCCCCTCTCCCCGCAAGCGGGGAGAGGGGCCAGGGGTGAGGGGCTAAACCTCGCGCAACTTCTCATACCGGATCACACGCTCGCCACTCCCGTTACCGGTATATCGAAATCCATTCTTCTCCATGACGCCGATGGAAGCGACGAGCTCCGGATAGGTTTCCGCGAGGATCTTCACGACCTCCGGATGCCTGAATGCTTCGGCGATCAGCGCGGCCGTCCCTTCGGACGCATATCCGCGCCGCCGGTACTGTTCGAGAATCGAGTAGCCGATCGTCCACGCACCGTCGACAGGAAGGCCGCAGCCTCCGCCGAAGCCGATGAGTGTGTTCGTCTCGCGCTCGATGAAGTAACGAAGGAGCCACGGCTCCGACGCGGGATTCTCGTCGAGCGCCTTGATCGAGAAGTCGAGCGGATCCTGATCGTAATTCTCGACGGGCCAGTTGCCGGGGATGTTCACGCGCATGACGCGCGCCAGTGCGTCGCGGTCGTTCCAGGGAAGGTTGTAGATCTCGCGTGTGCCGCAGCGCAGCTCGAGCCGCGCCGTGTAGATAGACGGGGACTGCATTTCGGTTTTTCTCCTTGTGATGTGCGGCGGGTGGGAGAAGGAGGACCGTTACGCTTTCATAGGCAGTCGGAGGGAGTCTAACACCGGACGCGCAGCTTTGTGTGACGCGCGATTTTCTCGAATATCTCGTCCCGCGAGAGAAGCAGCGCATCGCGATCCAGCGCACATTGAGCAACATGCGCATCGGGCACTGTCACCGTGAGGCCCTTTTTTTTCAGGTTCCGCCGTAGGTCGCCCACCGCGATCCAATGCTGCAGATTCGAGTCGTGGATGGGGGCATCCTGTAAGAGTTCTCCGATCGCGGCCCGTTGGTTCGCGGTGGACGCACCGCTCACGAGCTCTGCCACCACGAGCGGAGGAATCACGACCAAACCCTGAGCGAGCGAGTCTTCCAGGTCCGGAGTCTGCTCACCCGCGAAGAAATCGATCCATACGGAAGTATCAACGACGACGCCTGCCACGGCTGGCCTCGATGTCGATGTCGAGATGGAGCTTGCCTTTCATGCGAAGAGCACGCTCGTAGAACCGGCGTCTCTGTACCTGCTCCAACCCTTCGATGATCGTTTCTGTGATCCCCTTCCCAGTGATCTCCTGCGCAGACTGGAGAAGGTCATCGGGGAGGTTGGCCGTGATCCGGCGCGTCGGCATGATGATGATGCTAATGGTCGTTCACATGAGCGTCAATACGGCGCGGCCCCTCACCCCGTGCCCCTCTCCCCGCTACGCGGGGCGAGGGGGACGGGAGGCGAGGGGGACGCTGGGGACGGGGGGTGGAGGGACTTCGGCGGCGATTTGCCGTAATAGCTGCTCGATGGCTTCGATCACTTCCGGGCCCTGCGTCTTCAGCGGGAACGACAACGTGCCGTTGGGTGAGAACTTCACCTGTGGCTCTTCCTGGATCAGCGCGAGCAGTTTGTCGGGATCGATCCTCGCGGTGGGCGTCACCTTCATGACGCCGCGCGCGCCGTCGCGGACGATCGACACGACGCCGATCCGCTGCGCGAACTGTTTGACGCGGACGAAGTGCAGCAGGTTGTCAACGTTGGCTGGCAGCGCGCCGAAGCGGTCGCGCATCTCGTTGCGGATGTCTTCCAGACGCTGCTCGGTCTGCGCCGAAGCGATCTTCTTGTAGAGCGTCATGCGGAGGTTTTCTTCGCTGACGTAGTTCTTCGGGATGTAGATGTCGACGCCGAGGTTCATCGAGGTCTCGACTTCCTCCTCGATGCGCTCGCCCTTCATCTCGCGGATCGTCTCTTCGAGGAGCTTGGTGTACATCTCGAAGCCGACGGCGGCGATCTGCCCCGACTGCTCGCCGCCGAGGATGTTGCCGGCGCCGCGGATCTCGAGGTCTTTGGCGGCGATGCGGAAGCCTGCGCCGAGGTCGGAGAACTCCTGAATCGCCGCGAGGCGTTTGCGCGCATCACCGCTCAGCACGCGATCGCTCGGCACGAGCAGGTAGCAGAACGCAAGGCGGTCGCTCCGCCCGACGCGGCCGCGCAACTGGTAGAGCTGCGAGAGGCCGAAGCGCTCCGCATGATTGATGAGGATCGTGTTGCACGCCGGGATGTCGATGCCGTTCTCGATGATCGTCGTCGCGATCAGCACGTCGTACTCGCGCTGGATGAAGGCGAGCATCGCGCGCTCGAGCTCGCGCTCGTCCATCTGTCCATGTCCGACGATCACGCGCAGGCCGGGGAGCAGCTTCTCGAGATACTCCTTCATCGCGTAGATCGACTCGACGCGGTTGTGGACGAAGAAGACCTGGCCGCCGCGGTCGATCTCGAACGCGATCGCATCGCGGATGAACTCGTCGTTGAAGGGCACGAGCGCGGTCTGAATCGCCAGCCGGTCCTTGGGCGGCGTCTCGATCACCGAGATGTCGCGGATGCCGACCATCGACATGTGCAGCGAGCGCGGGATCGGCGTGGCGGACATCGCCAGCACGTCGATGGCCTTCTTCATCTGCTTGAGCCGTTCCTTCTGCGCGACGCCGAAGCGCTGCTCCTCGTCGATGATGAGCAGCCCGAGGTCCTTGAAGTTGATGTCCTTGGAGAGGACGCGGTGCGTGCCGATGATCACGTCGATCTCGCCCGACTCCAGCTTCTTCACGATCTCCTTCTGCTCCTTCGCCGAGTAGTAGCGCGTGAGCAGTTCGATCGTGACGGGGAAGCTCGCGAAGCGGCGCATGAAGGTGCGGTGATGCTGGAAGGCGAGGACGGTCGTCGGCGCGAGCACGGCGACCTGCTTCCCGTCCATCACCGCCTTGAACGCGGCGCGCATCGCGACTTCGGTCTTGCCGTAGCCGACGTCGCCGCAGAGGAGGCGGTCCATCGGCTTGCGCGATTCCATGTCGGCCTTGAGATCCTCGATCGCCGCGAGCTGGTCGTCGGTCTCATCGAACTCGAATGCGTCTTCGAACTCGAACTGCCACGGCGAGTCTTTGGAGAAGGCGTGACCCTGCACCATCTGGCGCGTGGCGTAGAGCTTGAGGAGCTCGTCGGCCATGTCGCGCATGGCTTTCTTGACCGAGGCTTTCTTGCGCGCCCAGGTCGTGCCGCCGAGTTTGTCGAGCTGCGGGCTCGCTTCGTCGCCGCCGGAGTACTTCTGAATGAGATTCAGATTCTCCATCGGCATCAGCAGCTTGCCGCCGCCGCTGTATTCGATCTCCATCACTTCGCGCTCGGTGTCGCCGAAGGGGATGCGCTGCAGGCCGTGGAAGCGGCCGACGCCGTGATCGACGTGCACGATGAAGTCGCCGGTCTTGAGATCGCGAAGATCGGTGATGAACGCCTGGGTCGCCGCGCGCCGCTTGCCGCCGATGCGCGTCGAGGTCGGCGGCTCGAAGAGATCCCACTCGCTGTACGCGGTGACGGCGATGTCTTCGAAGATGAAGCCGCGCGCGATCGCGCCGTCGGCGATCGTGATGAAGTCCTTCGGGATGTCGAATTCCTTCAGCAGGCGCTCGACTTTTTCGACGCCTCCCTTCGTCGCGGCGAAGAAGTACTGGCGGTGATCGCTGCGTGCGACATCGGTTGCGAAATCAGGGAGGCGGTTGGTGTAGCGCTGCGTCGAGGATGCATGGACGCGGACTTCGTCGAACGTGAGCGCGCCGCCGCGCACATGCACGTCGCTCATTGCCAGCGCGGCCCGCTCGAGAAGCGAGAAGACCTGCACTCCCGGCGTGACGACGCGCTCCGGCGCATAGACGGCGCGTCCCTTCTCCGCCGCTGCATCGTATTCGCTGCGCAGCAGCGATTCGTATTTCGCGATCGTCGTCGCGATCTGATCGGGCTCGATGGCCACGATCGTCCACTCGTCTTCGTTCAGGTAGTCGATGAAGGGCGACGAGTCGCCGGCAACCGGCAGGTAATGCTCGATGCCGGGAAAGGTGCCGTTCTCCGTGAGGCGGTCGATCTTCTCCGCGACGTCTCTCTTGAAGAGCGGATCCATGAAATCGAGGGAGAGGCGGCGCGCCAGCACGCTGCGGAGCTCGCGCGTATTGGCGAACTGCATCATCGGCAGCACGCTGACCGTGCCGGCCGGATCTTCCGACCGCTGCGTTTCGACGTCGAACCAGCGCAGCGATTCGATGGTGTCGCCGAACAGCTCGACACGCACCGGCTTGGCGGTGTTCGGCGGAAACAGATCGAGGATGCCGCCGCGGAACGCGAACTCGCCCGCTTCGCCGACGAGATCCGTCCGCACGAAGCCGTTCTCAACCAGCGACTGCAGCAGCGCGTGCATGTCGAGCTCTTCGTTCTCCGCAAGGCGGATCGTGCGGGCGCGGAAGGCGTCGAGTCGTGGCAGCTTGGAGAAAAGGGCGCGGACGGGGACGATCAGAATGTCTGCGCTTCGTTCGGCGAGCGCGCCCAGCGCGCGGATCTCTTCGCGCACGACTCCCAGCGACGGACCGACGTCCTGATACGGCGAGAGCGACGGCGATGGGTACGCGCGGACGCAGTCGGGTTCCGTGTGAAAGAGACGGAGCGCGGATTCGAAGTCTTCGATCGAGGCGTCGGCGGGAACGATGACCGCGATGCGCCTCCCCGTCTTCTCGCGCAGCGCGGCGAGAATCAACGCACGTGCTTCGACCGACGCACCGGTGAGCTCGATGCGTTCGGAGGTGAGTCGCTGGAAGAATGGAGCGGATGCGACCAGGGCGCGGAGGTCTGACGTCACGGGGTTTTCGATTTTATCCCGACCGAGCGGAGTGAGTGGAGGGATCAACGGAGCAGCCGCGCGAGTTGGGTTCATGAATCGCGGTGGAGCGGTTGATCCTTCCGCTCGCTTCGCTCGGTCGGGATGAACTGCACCTAAGGCGCGAAATAGCCGCGGATCGTTCTGGCGGTCAGCTTCGGCGAGTTCAGGACCACGTGCACTTTGCGCCACGCATTCGGCTTCTTGAAGTCGCTCACCTGGTAGAGGATCGCGAACTGGGCGCGGAGGTCGCGCTCGATCGCCGCGTACTTCGCCGGCAGGTCGCGCTGTTCCGCGGTTGCAGTTGCGACGAAGCCGCCGGTCTGTCCGGCGAGATAGTTCAGCCGATCGAGCTCGCTGACCTCGGTCGGATTCCCCGTGTCATACGCGATGAAGTAGATCGGGATTCCCGCCTCGGTAGCCACGCGATCGAGCTCGGAGAATGAAGCGATCGAAGAGGTGTCGCCGCCGTCGGTCAACACCACGATGGCGCGGCGGTTCTTCTCGTTCTTCAATTCGCGAATCGCCGCTTCGATCGAGTCATAGAGTGCGGTCGTGCCGCCGGCGTCGAGTCCGGTCAGCGCTTTCTGAATCGCCGCGCGCTCGCCGGTCAGCGCCTGCGCGCGCCGCGGCACATCGCGCACGGCGAAGACCGCGCAGCGATCGCCGGGCTTCAGCGTGCGCTCGACGAATGTCTCCGCTGCTTTCACCACGTTCGGCAGCTCGTACGTCATGCTCGCCGAGGAGTCGACGAGAAGCGCAATCGAGATCGGCTGATCGAATGCTTTGCCGAATTCGAGGATCTTTCCTTCCGCGCCGTCGTCGTTGATCCTGAAGAGATCGCGATTCACGTCATCGCGCGTCTGACCGTTTCCGTCGACCACGCTGACGAAGATCGGCACTGTGCGGACTTCGACCGATTCCGCATGCACGTCGCCGGCGGGCGACCAGAAATCGGCCACTTCTTCGCCCGATCTCGATCGCGCGGTGACCTGCACGAAGCCGGCTTCGATCGAAGACTGCGGCACGGTGAAGCGGTACGGTTCTTCCTTCGCTTCGCCGATCTGCTTTCCGGAATCCCACAGTGCAACGGAGACGATCGGATCATCCGCAGGCGCCGTCGCCTGAGCCTCGAAGATGCGGTTCGCGATATCGACGGGAACGACTTTGATCGTCAGGGGCTGATGGCCGTGATTCACGGTCTCGCGCCAATGCACTCGCTTCCCATTGGCACTCGCGGTGACGGCGATGCGATGTTCGATCACGTTCGGGCCGAAGTCGACAGAGACTTTCCACGGCGAGCGCAATCCATCGGCGATCTTCTGGCCGTCGAGCGTGAGAGTGACGCGCGCGTCGTCCAGCCCGGGGACGACCGTCAGATCGACCACGCCTTTGAGCTCGTCCGCGGAAACCTCCGCATTACGGCTCAAGACGACTTGTGTGTTTGCTTGACAGGGAGTTGTCGCAAGTGCGGCGAGAAGGACCACGACCAAGGAGCGGGAGAGTGATGCGGTGTTCATAAGTCCCCGGGTTCCAATCGGTTCGCGTTACATCGAAACGTGCAGGCTCGTCTGATTCCCGAATCGATTCATTCAAGATTCAGTGTCACGTTAGGGCGTAAGAGCAAGGGGGATGCCTGTCACTCGTAGACGCGGCGGTACTCGTTCCGATTGCGCGTGACGGTCTTCACGTAGAGGCGGGTCTCGGCGTAGGGGATCGACTCGACGAAGTAGTCGATGTCGTCGGCGCGCGTGGTGGCGAGCCAGTTGTTCACCGCCGTCTCTCCCGCGTTGTAGGCGGCGATCGCGAGCACGGGGCGGTTCTGCATCGCGGCGAGCTTCTGCGCGTACTCCGCTGCGCCGACGGCGATGTTCACCTCCGGGTCGAACAGCGCTTCGCGCGTCACTCCCTCGATCCCCGCCCTCTGCGCGATCTGCTGCGCCTCGGCCGGCATGATCTGCATGAGGCCGACGGCGCCGGCGTTCGAAACGGTGGCGGGCTCGAATCCGCTCTCCTGCCGGATGATGGACGCGAGTGTGTAAGGGTCGACGTTCTGCCTCGCCGCTTCTCTCTGCAGCGTGTCCCAGTAATGGAGCGGGAAGAGGATCTCCCAGAAGCGGTGCGGGATGTTGTCGCCGCCATGACGGACGAAGTCGCGGAAGCGGCGCTGCAGCACTCCGTTAGCCTTGAACGGCTCGCCGGCGCGGAGGTAGAGATCGGCGAGCAGGAAGGAGAGGCCGAGGTTGTCGGGATGCGCGGAGGATGCGAGCTTCATCTCGCGCGTCGCGTCGCGCATGAGATCGATGGATGCGAGATCGCTGGCGATCGCCACGCGCGGCTCGCCGGCCTGCGCGATGAGCGCCTCGATGTCGGGGAATGGATGAGGAACGGCAGGCGAGGCGGCCAGTCCTGCACCGGCGATCTCCTTCGCGCGGTAGGCGTAATAGCTGTAGGGATACTCGGCGACGAGCTCGCGGAAGCGCGTATCGCGCTCGCTCATCAGACCGCGGCTCGCGAGAATCCTGCCGGACCAGAAGAGTGAGTTCGTCCGGTAGTCGCCGTCGGGGTAGTCGTGGAGATAGCGGTCGAAGACGCGGAGCGCTTCGTCGAAGTTGCCGGCGATGTAGTACGTCCAGCCAAGGGTCCAGAGATTCTCGCCGTCGTTGCCGAGGGCTCCGGCCTGGATCGCCTCGTTGAGGTTCTCGATCGCTGCGTCGTACTTGATCTCGTCGGTCGAGAAATACTTTGCGCGGAGCAGCTTCGCTTCCAGCGCCTCCTTCGATTGCGGGAACTGATCTTCGATGCTGCTGAGCGTCGCGAGGAAGGTCGCTGCGTCGCCGCTGCGCCATGCGGCGCGGGCGCGCAGCAGGGACTGCGGCGCCTCGAGATGATTCTTCGCGGTCTCGGCGAGAAGCTCCGCGTAGTGCCGCGAGTTGAAGAGCGCGCGGATCCGGACGTTGCGGTAGATCGCGCTCTTCGTCGCCTCGGGGAAGCGCGACGAGGCGCGCTCGAGCAGACGCAGCGCTTCATCGTAATGATCGAACTGCGCGAGTCTAGCGGCGAGCGCGGATGTCTCCTCGAGCGTCATCGCCAGCAGCGGTGAGTCGGGCATAGCGAGGAGTCGCGCGAAGGCGCGCTCGGTGTAGCGGCCCTGCGGATATTCGGTGATGAGCCGCATGCGGATCGCCGTGGCGAGATCGATGCGATTCGCCTTCTCGAACGTGGAGACGAGATCGGCGAACTCGCTCTCGCTCAGCTCATCGAACGGCGTCGATGCGATCGTCTGGTACGCGGCGTTCGCCGCATTCGTATCCCCCGCAAGCGCGAAGAGTCCGGGAAGACGGATCTGTGCGATCGCTGCCGCGGAAGTGCCGGACGCAGTCGCGATGATCTGCTGCGTGACCTCGATCGCATGCTGCAGGTTGCCGCGCTGCTGCTCCGCCTGCGCGATCCGAAGCCGGAGATAGGGTGCAACGGATGGCCAGGCATCGGCCGCTTGTGTGAGCGACGCGATCGCATCGTCCCATCGCTTTCCGTCCAGTTGGTAGAGGCCGAGGATCGCGATCGCGCGCGGTGTCCCGATCGCGGCGAGCGCGCGCTCGTACTTCGCAGGATCGGCCGTCTTCAGCGCCTGCGCCTCTTCGATCGTCGCCGGAAGAGGCGGCTCGGCAACGATCGGCGCCGTCGTCGGTGGTGGAGGTGGAGCAGGGTTGGTGCGGGAGCAGCTCGTGAGGAGGAGGCATGCAAAAGCGAAATGCAAAACGCAGAACGCAGAACGCCGAATGAAGAATGAACCGGCGCTCGAACCAATTCTCAATTCTTCATTCTGCGTTCCGGGTTCTGCATTTCGCTTCTGACGTTCCACACAAATCACCGCACCCTCCTCACCAGCCACGGTCCCTCCTCCTCGATGAATCCAGTCCGTTGAAAAAATGGACGCGGCGTTGCGTCCCGTGAAACGAGAATCCGCGTGCGATCCAGTTTCGATGCCATCCGCTCGACTTCATCCAGCATGTAGCGTCCGATGTTTTTGTGGCGATGGGATGTCAGGACCACGACATCCTCGAGGCGGATTGCGCCCTCGTCGATCTCCATCGCGACGACGGCGACCAGGTCTCCGACGAGTTTGCCGGCGAGGCCGCACGAAACGTCGTAAATGCGGCCACCATTCGATTTAAGAAACTCTCGGATCGATTCCCGGTCGCCCTGTTCGATCGGCCGAACGAAAAGTTTCTGCCCGCGCACGTAATCTGAATTCTGTCATGCCTTTGCAGCATACGGGCCGTTCAAATAATTTCTTGACAAAAGTTCACACGCGCCTAAACTTCGAGCGGTCCCCCAGCAACGAAATCCGCTCGGAAAGTACTCAACACAATGGACGTGCAGCAGGCGATCGCTGAATTCCTACAGCACGGTCAGACGGTCCGGAATCTGTCTGATCGAACGCTGCGGGCGTACAACTCGGATCTCAGCCAGTTCCACATTCATCTCTCGGACACGAAGATGAGGGACATCACGCCTGAGCATCTCGAGTCGTATCTCGACAAGCTGGGAACGGAACCGTACCGCGACACGTCGATTCGCCGCAAAGTGGCGGCGTTGAAGGTGTTCTTCCGATTTCTCGAGGAGCAGGGGATCGTCGGCGAGTCGCCGGCGCGCAAGCTGAAGATCAAGCGTCCGGTGGAGAGCCGGGTCCCGACCGTCTTGTCGCCGCGCGAAGTCCGCTCGCTGCTCGCCGCGCCGAAATCGCAGATCGCCGAGCTGTCGTCCTCCCGCGATCAGTCGGCGGGAAGCCGCAACCGCTATTTCTGCGCGGTCCGCGACAACGTGATCCTCGAGTTGCTCTTCTCGACGGGCATCCGCATCGGAGAGCTCGTCGCGCTCGATGTGAAGGATGTCGATCTCGAGCATCATCAGATTCAGATCACCGGACGCGCCACGCGCGGCCGTCTCGTGACGCTGACGGCGGAGCCGATCAGCGCCGCGCTCGTGAACTACCTCGATCTCCGCAACGAGCGCGCGCTCGATACGCCGGCGCTCTTCGTCGGCCGCTCCGGAACGCGGCTCACGATCTATTCGATCGAGAACATCTTCAAGAAGCACGTGCGCCTGGCCGAGATCAAGCGCCACATCACGCCGCATGCGCTGCGCCACACGATGGCTGCGATGCTCGTCTCGAACGGCACCGACATCCGCGAAGTCCAGGAAATCCTCGGCCACGCGTCGATTCTGTCGACGCAGGTGTACACGAGACTGCCGATCCAGAAGCGCCGCAGCGCCGCCATCAAAGGCCTGCCGGTGTTCGCCGAGATCCCGGACGCCGCGGCACGCCTGGCAATCAAGAAGAAGGTGTAGGCGCGGTTACGCTGAGCGAAGCGAAGCGTCAACCAAGGCGCCGCGCTGCGCGTTTTTCAGGAGCGTTCTTCAGGAGTTAGGCCTGTCGCATCGCCCTTCCGGCGCCTTCGTTGATCCTTCGCTGCGCTCAGGATGAACGTGGGGTGTTCACGCTGAGCGAAGCGAAGCGTCAGCCAAGGCGCCGCGCTGCGCGTTTTTCAGGAGCGTTCTTCAGGAGTTAGGCCTGTCGCATCGTTCTTCCGGCGCCTTCGTTGATCCTTCGCTGCGCTCAGGATGACGGGGGGCGGCGCCTTCGTTGATCCTTCGCTGCGCTCAGGATGAACGTGGGGTGTTCACGCTGAGCGAAGCGAAGCGTCAACCAAGGCGGCCGGCTTCGCGGGCGGCGGCGGCGCTTCCGGCTTCGAACAGGCGACGAGGAGGAGCACCGCAAGCAGCCGCTTCATGACTTCACCGCCGCGATCACTTCGTCGACGCGCATCGCCGGTTGTCTCCGTTCATAGCCCCAGATCCCATCCAGCCACTCCGTTCCCGTCGTCTTCTCCTGGCCCTCGGCGATCATCCGGAACGCCTCGACTGCGCCCGGCACCACGATCGTGTGCCCGCGATCGTCGCGCGCGACCTGCCATTCGAAATCCTGCATCGTCCCCAGATCGATCCGCGCCTCGCGCAGCATGCGGCCCAGCGCGCGCAGCCGGTAGAGCACTGCGACGAGCCCGCACGTGGCGAAGAACGAATACGGCTCGATCGCCGCGAGCTGTGCGCGCAGTTCGTCGAAGTCGTGTGCGATCGTGAGCGAGCCTTCGCCGATGTCTGCCGGCGTCTTCGCGCGGCAGACGATCGCATGCGGCCGGATGTCGATGAAGCCGTTCACGGCCAGCTCGTGGTCGCGGTTGCGCGAGGCGAACATCTGCCGCAGCGAGTCTTCGCTCGTCAGGATGTCGCCGAACGGCGCGACGTAGTAGCCGCAGCGCACACCTCCGCTGAAGACGATCGGCGAGCCGAGCGAGGTGATGTTCCACACGCCCCGCAGCACGCATTCGAGCACCGCGAGGTGCGCGCGGTCGCGCATCGGGAACACTCCCGCGTCGTGGACCGGCTGGATGGCCTGCAGATCCTCGCCGCGATTCGCGGTGACGAGCGTCTCGAGGTCTCGCGCCGCCGAGGCAACGTCCCACGATTCCAGATCGCGGAAGGTGAGTGCGCGCGAATTCTCGATGAGAAAGCGCCGCGCGTCGAAGGTCTCCGGTTCGTACGGATCGAGCGCGTCGAAGTCGGCGGTGCGCAGCCGGTGCAGGAGGATCAGCAGCGCAATCGTGTGCAGCTCCGCCTGATGTTTCGCCGAGCCGAGATCCTGCAGCGCGAGCGGCTCCACGCCGCTGAGCTGCGTCTGCAGCAGGTGCGGCTGATAGAGAAAATCGAATGCCTGCCGCGAGTTCGCGGTCTCCGTGTAGTAGCAGATGCAGTCGTGAAACCACGGCACGTTCGGGTCGTCGCCGAGCAGCGCGGTGCTCGCCAGGACATGTCCGAGCTCGCTCGCCGTCGCGACCTTCATCACGCGATAGAGCGCGTCGGCATTGGAGACGCTGAAGAATCCGTTCTCACCGCTGCGGATCGAATATTCGGGAAGCAGCTCGTCGCCCGGCTCGAAGTAGAGCGGCTGCGCCGAGCCGCCGTCGAGCTGCAGCGTCCTCGGCCGGAAGACATGGAGGAACTGCCGGTTGGGAATGAACGTCGAGGAGCCGTCCGCGTTGCGCTGCTCGTGACGCGAGCGGCAGCCGCGGAAGATCTCATGCGGCGCGTCGCGCAGCTTGCGGACGATGTCGCGGTGCAGCGGCACGGTCTGCCGCACGCGTACTTCGTCGATGCCGATCGCCGCGGCGGTGACGAGCATCAGGATCCCGCGCTTCGCATACTCGCGCGTCAGATCCTCGGCCTCGATGTGCTTCTGCAGGAGCGCTGCATCCTTCGATGCATGCGCGAATCCGAGACGAGGCGTGGTCTGCCCGCCGGGCGACTCGTCGTACATGCCGCCGACGCCGGTCGTATGCGCGACGAGCACGCGCGCGCCGAGCTCCGAGCTCACGGCGGCGAGATCATCGGCGAATGCGTGCTTGAACTCCGACTTGAGATGCTCGATGAACGTGTCGCCGAGGCCGAGGGAACGCGCGACGATGTCGAGTCCGCCGACCTGATAGGCGAGGATGCTCGGCAGGGGAAAGCCGAGGAGAATCGAGCGGAAAGGCTTCGGGCCGTAGTCGCGCAGGCGCATCCGCCGCTCCGCGAGGAAGCTCGTGATCGGATGCGCCTCGCGCACGTGGCTCACGAGTGCCGCTTCGATCTCGCGCGCTTCCATCGTCCGCCGCGCGTTCGCGATCGCGAGAAACTCGTCGACTGCAGCGTCTCGTTGGGCGGGATCTGCTTCGGTGACGAGCTCCAGGCCGGGAACAGGCTTCAGTTGAAATGGCGAGATCGCGATGTAGATGCCGCCCGGCGTGAGGTACCCCGATTCGAATCGCCGCGGCTTCGCGTCGTTGCCCCAGCGCGATTGCGTGAACTTCACGAGCCGGCCGACGAACGCATCGATGTCTTCCTTGCCGCGTCCCGTGACGAGAAGAACGGGAACGTCGTTCGGATCGCGCGCCGGCGCGACGGCGAACATCTCCTCGAACATCGCGAGCATCTGCAGGACTGCCGCGCCGCCGACGGCGCCCGTGCCGCCGACGAAGACATGCACATCGCGATGGTGCTCGCCGGAGCGGGCGGCGGAGACGAGGCGGGGGCCGAAGCGGGATTTCTTGAAGCGCATCGGGGCGAAAGAATATCAGCGGCGGGTCTGCGTGGAGTGCGGACGCCTTCATCCGCACATCGCTTCGCCTCTGCTATCGTTAGCCATGCCCAAAATCTCGCTGACTACGAAGATTTTCATCGGCCTCGCGCTCGGCATTCTTCTCGGATGGCTGAAGCCCGACTGGGGTGTTGCCGTGCGGCCTCTGTCGATGCTCTTCCTCAATCTGATCAAGTCGGTGATCGCGCCGCTCATCTTCTCGACGCTCGTGATCGGGATCGCGGGAACGGGCGACATCAAGCAGGTGGGGCGCATCGGATTCAAGTCGCTCCTCTACTTCGAGATCGTCACGACGTTCGCACTCGTCATCGGACTCGCGGCGGTGAACATCACGAAGCCGGGCATCGGCGTCTCGCTGGCCGGCGTCACGAAGACCGACGACAAGGCGGTGCTCGCCGAGAAGGCGAAGAAGCTGTCGGCCGAGGCGAATGAGGCGGTGAAGAAGGGCGACGCGGCGACCGCAGCACTCAAGGCGTCGCAGGCAGCGGATGCAGCGGCGAAGGGACTGACGGCGCCCGAGCCGCCGGCGAAGGCGCAGACGTTCGGCGAGATCATCGCGCACCTTTCGCCGGCGTCGATCATCAAGGCGATGGCCGATGGCGATGTGCTGCAGATCGTCATCTTCTCGGTGCTCTTCGCGCTCGCCGTGACGAGCATCGGAGAGAAGGCGAAGCACGTCGTGGGCTGGTGCGAGTCGCTGGCCGACATCATGTTCCGCTTCACGGAATTCGTGATGAAGTTCGCGCCGATCGGCGTCGGTGCGGCGATGGCCAACACGATCGGCCATTCCGGTCTCAAGGTTCTGAAGAACCTCGGCATGCTCGTCGGCACGCTGTACGGCGCGCTGTTCGTGTTCGTGCTCCTCGTGCTGCTTCCGGTCGCGTTCATCTTCCGCGTGCCGCTGCGCGACTTCTTCAACGCGGTGAAGGAACCGGCGACGATCGCGTTCGCGACGACGTCCTCCGAATCCGCGCTTCCCAAGGCGATGGAGAACATGGAGCGCCTCGGCGTGCCGCGGCGCATCGTCGGATTCGTGCTGCCTACCGGCTACTCGTTCAATCTCGACGGCACGACGCTGTATCTCGCGCTCGCTTCGATCTTCGTCGCACAGGCCGCAGGAGTGGAGCTGACCGTGTCGCAGCAGGTCGTCATGCTGCTGACGCTGATGCTGACGTCGAAAGGTGTCGCGGGTGTGCCCCGCGCATCGCTCGTGATTCTCCTCGGCACGCTCGCGACGTTCCATCTGCCGGCGGAAGGCGTGCTGGTCATTCTCGGCGTCGACGAGCTGATGGATATGGCGCGCACGTGCGTGAACGTCATCGGCAACTGTCTGGCGACGGTGGTGATCGCGCGCAGCGAGAACGCGTTCCGTTCGCAGGAGTGGGCGTCGGAGGAGGCGGAGCTGGAACAGGTGACCGGCGAGCCGGCGATCGTGAGCTGATGTGGGACGAGCTCACGTTCCTCTCGCCCCGCAAAGCGGGGAGAGGGGCCAGCGGTGAGGGGCAGTTCCGCAGTGACGCGGCTGTCACAGTTCTCTCCTGATCGTTCAACGATCTGACAAGACTCGGCGTGCAGGTGCGGTTAAGCTCTCACCGTATCGAAAGGAGACTGAAGATGAAACGAACTGCACTGGCCCTGGTTGTCCTGCTGCTCGCGGCGATGCCGCTCTTCGCGCATGACGGAAAGTCGTGCGACATGAAGACGTCGGGGAAGAGCGTCGAGCTGACGGGCACGATCGCCGACAACGTCTTCCACGTCGCGAACAGCGATCAGAAGTACGACCTCTGCGAACGCTCGAACGAGGAAGCGCTGAAGGTTGGCAGCGATGGCAAGGCCGTCAAGGTGAAGGGAAAGATCGTTCACTGCGGCGGCGGCGAGAAGCTCGTGATCGAGAGCGCGAACAAGATCTGAGGACGCGGTGAGGCGGGCTCGCGGCAGCGCGGGCCCGCTCGGCTCACTTCCGCTTGTGCTCAAGCAGGCGGGGAGGCGCAACCATCCGGTACGCCTGCTCGACGAGCGCTTTGACCGCGCCGGCTGCGAGCTTGCGGTCGAGGCGGATGCCGATCCATCCTGCCGGCCCGACATACGGCGGTACGAAAAACACGTCAGGATCGGCGGCGACGAGATCGCGTTGTGCGCCCGCAGGGGCGGGACAAAGCACCGCAATGCGGCCGTCGCCGTGATGACCGTCCGAGAACATCGCGAAGATCTTTCCCTTTACGCCCGCGCGGAAGGTGGGCGAGCCCCAGGCGATCTTCTCGTACGACTCCGGCAGCGTGGCGCAGATCTTCCGCAGCCGCTCCAGCGCGCGTGCAGAGGCACCGACCGCGGGTTTCATCGGATGGCGCGACGGCGCTCCGCGCGGCGCGAGCTGCACGGAGACCGCGTCGCCGGCCTGTTTCTGCAGCCGCTGCGCGATCGCATCGTCGATGAGCAGCCACCAGCGGCGCGCTCGCGTCACTACCGCGGAGTCGAACGAGACGGCGTCGATCGTCGCGGCGACTTCGATGCCGCGCCGGCGCGGCGCGATCTGCACCGGCGACAGCGTCCACCGCGCTCCCGGATCGAATGGAACTTCGCAAGCGAGCCCCTTGTGACCTCGTGCGAGCGTGGCTCGAAATCGTGCGGACGGCATCTTCCGTATCGTAACCCCCGCGCGGTGCCGGCCGGGACGCGAAGCGGCGCGGGGGGCGTGTTGTACAATCACGATCCGCTCAAGCGGGCGTAGCTCAGTTGGTAGAGTAGGAGCTTCCCAAGCTCGGTGTCAGCGGTTCGCATCGCTCGCGCACTCCCGTAGATTCATGAACTTAGGAGACCAATAAGCGACTTCGATCGACCGGAGTCTCTAACTTGGTCTCTATCAGCTTTCAGTTTTCCTCTCTCCGAATCATTCCGATCGTTTCCGGTCTCCACTTCTTTCGCGCGCGCATTGTGGTCTCGCGGGAGGCCACATATGGAGAAACGGATCTCATCAGCTCGCGCCGCGAAGCTCATCGGCATCAAGACGCAGACGCTGGCGAAGTGGCGAGGCCAGGGGCGAGGTCCCGGCGGATGGCTTCGCGTCTCTGCCACATACGTGACCTACTCGGAAGCGGAGGTAATGCGGTTCCTTGCCGAGTGCGCTACGAAGGGAACCAAGACCTCGTAATCGAGGTGGCCGCATGAAGCAGCTTCCAGGTTTCAAGTATGAAGCGCGGAAGAAGAGAGTCATTCTCGACGGCTTTGTTCGTGGTACAGATGGGAAAGTACGCCGGCAGCGCACGATCGACAATGTCACGCGCGACGAAGCCCTGACGCTCTGGCGTGAATTTCGCGCAGATCTCGACAGCGGTCGCGCCGCCACTGGTCCTCTCACCTTGCGGCAGTTCATTCACGCGTTCCTCGCGATCATTGCGAAGAATCACGAGCCGAGCACGCGTGCGATGCAGAAGACGCTGATCGACAACCATTTGCTGCGGTACTTCGGAGACACATTGCTCAAGGACATCACGAGCATTCGCGTTGTCGATTTCATGGCCGACATGCGCGAACGGAAGCTGTCGCCGAGCTACATCAACAACGCGGTGCGCTTGCTCAAGATGTTGCTTCGACAAGCCGTCGAGCGTGATGTGCTCGCGGACTACCCCATCAAGAAGAAAGTGCCGAAGGAGAAGGAGACGCCGCTGCGGCAGGAGCTCACGACGGCGGAGCGAGCCAGGTTCTTCGCGACGTTCAATGATGAACTTGGATTTCGCGAGCACGTCAACGCGAAGCGTGCGATGGGTCCCATTGAGCTGAGCGATGCTTTCACGACACCGCGTCGATTTGGTGGTGGCCTCCGTGGCGACAGTGAAGCCGCGGGAGCATGTTTCAAACGATTTCAGGAGCTACGCGAGTTTTTTGTAGTCGCAGTCGAAACAGGGCTTCGCAAGAGCGATCTCCGAAATCTCGTGTGGAGTCAGGTTGATCTCGCCGGAGGCTTCATCCGCGTCGTCATGCAGAAGACGAAGCTCGAGGCTGAGATTCCGATCTCGCGTGCGTGTCGCGAAGCGTTGCGAGTAGCGGAATCACGCAGTGGTTGCGAGACCTACGTCTTCCTCACCACGTCGGGCTGTCGGTACTCGATGACTCGGATTCGTCGCGTGTTCATCCTTGCGAAGAAACTGGCGGGAATCTCGCGCCGCCTGCGGCCCCATGATCTTCGGCATACGTTTGGGTGCCGCCTCGCGAGCAAGTCTGTGGGCCTGCAGATCATCGCGAAAGCTCTCGGTCATACGACGACGCGGATGGCGGAGAGATACGCGAGACCATCCGAAGAATCGATGCGGGAGATTGTGGCAGCGCTGGATTCCGAGTAGCCGTGATTGGAGGTTCACGGTTCGCCTGAGTATTTTGGCAGGCGCTTTTTCTTGAACAGGTTTTCCGCGACGCTGCCTCCAACGAACTTGCTATCCAATGTCAACAAGACCTCGATGTCGACAGCCGTGCCAAGAGTCATCGGCTGGTGTGTGGTCGTTGTGTTCGCGCTGAACTCTCCGACGATTACTCCTCGAACTCTTGGTTCTCCCTCGATTGAAAGGAGTGGCGCGCCAGACAACCCGGGAGGAGCGGGGAACGAAGTCTCATACCCAGGCGGAACCGCGGGCAACGCGTCGAGACCGCGCCGTGTGACGATGTTGCCGCGGAAGGAGCGAAGGATGCCAAGAGGTTGCGGCGGGTTCCCGGGTAGTAGTGTGAACCCGAAAGGGAATCCGCAGGCTGCGACATCCTGCAGGTAGTCCATTGGTTGAAAGCGGTAGAGGAAGGTCGGTGGGCTGGGTAAAGCAGGACATTTCATGATCGTGAGATCGACCGACGGAAATTGATCGGCGTCAACAACGACGCTTCCCTCCTGTCCAGGGGCCATGAAGTTACCGACAGCGACGTGCTTACCACTGGCGGCCGCGGCGGCGTACACGTGATGGGCCGTGATGAAGAGCGTCGATGCCAGCGCGAACGCTGTGCCATGAAACTCCGCTGTCGAGACATCGAACTTGCCGGTATGTGGATCGATCTGACCCGCGACCACGACGAAGAGATGTTCGTTTAGGCGTTGCGACGATTTCGTCGAAGGTTTCATCTGCGACCAGAGCCTACTCCCAATTTGTGTCGGTGGGTCGCGGTCGTTTTCACGACTGTTGGGCGAAACATCCATTCCGGCAAATTTACGAGAACGGCGACCCTCCAGGAACTGCTGCACTCACGCATTCCGAGACCCTCCGATCGATTCCGATGCCCGCTCCGTCCGGCACGTTTGAATAGCGTTTGGACTAAGCACTCGAGACGGAGGAGCGAATGAAATTCAAAGCATCGATTGAGTCATCCAATCGCAGCTATGAGGTCGAGTTCGATCTCGACGATGAAGTCGCCGCGAAGGCGCGGCTCGCGCAGGCGCTGCAGGAAATCAGCAAGCGATTTGTCGCGCCGAATGAGAAGCCGTCGAAACCTCCGGTCCAGCGCGTGACAGCGCCTGCTGCCGAGACACCCGCACGCAAAGAGAACGAACATGCGAAGTGATCGGCGTCGTCACGCGATCGCGATCGTCGCTCTCGTTCTCGTCGTGATCCATTCGGCGAGCTGCGGCCGCGATACGGCCGCTCAGTTCGGGTTCGCGAACGACGAGAACCTGCCGGCGACGTTGACGGACGTGTTGTGCGACGCCGGTGCTGGATCTACTTGTACGGCACAGACGCTCGCCGTCACGCTCAATCACGTACTCATTGAAGCGGCATCACGTCCTGGCAGCATCGTGCGTCTCTGGTCGATGGGCTCGAACGTGGGCGAGACGGTCATCATTGGCAACGCCGTCAGCCCGATGAATCGAAAGCGCGGAAAGGCCTCGCGCAAACGGATTCAGGATCACTTCGTCTCAGGGTCCACGTCCGCCCTGTTGAAGGCGATCCATCCATACCTGGTCATAGGTTGTCGTCGCCGCTCGCCGATCGCCGAGTCGATCGCGAGAATCATCTGGGCAGCGCCGCGGACATCTACAAAGCGGGTGATCATCGTCATCAGCGACGCTCGCGAGGTCAGCACGTTCGGCGACTTCGAATGCGGCGTTCTTCCCGCGCCGAACGCGTTCGTCGAGAAGTTGCACGCGGATCAAGTCCTCGCGCCCGGCTCTCTCTCGGGCATCGACGTCGAGTTTGTCTACGTCTCGCTTGGCGCGGTCGATGGTGGCCGCTGTCAACCAACACTGGCCCGCGATGCCGCGGTCCGCAGTCTCTGGAAGGCGGCGGTCACGTCCGCCGGCGCGGCGTCATTCCATTACGAGACCGCGGATGCCGCGGCCTCTAAGTGACACCAAGAAGGGAGGCGCAAATGGCAGTTTTCAATGAATCGCAGATCAACACACTTGCACACCACGATGCGATGCGCGGGGTCTATCAGCCGGAAGAGCGGATTGACTCGATCCTCGGGCCGGAGCCGGTCTTTGATCCGGTCAATCACACCGAACATGCGAAGCACGTCCGCGCCATCAACCAGCGTCACGTACTCGCCGAGATGCGTGAGCACGCGAAGGGCAAGTGGGAATCGGCAAGGGCCAAGGCGAGCGAGCCGGTTGTGTGGCTCATCACCAAAGGACTCCTCGGGTTTGTCGTCGAAGCGCTCGCCGGCATCCTGACGATGTATTCAGCCGGCGTTCCGTTCCCCGAAGATTTCTTGTTCGGGCTCGCACTCGCCGGTCTCGTATTCGCCCTCGTCAAATTCACACGCGAGGGGCGAGGAGTGGTCAGGTATGCAGCGCTTGGTGCACTGATCGTCGTCGCCATCGTGATCACCGCAGTTCGCCTGGACGAGGTCGGAGTGGCCGAAGGGGCGTCGCCGATCGTCGGGTTCGCGCTGCCGGTGCTGCTTCTGCTGGGGACATTCGGAATTGCGCTTATCGCGGAGCCCGCGATCCGCAAACTCGGACAGATCTACCCCGAGTGGAAGAAAGCGTACGAAGCGTCGACGGATCTCGCCCGCGCGGAAACGGCTGACAAAGAAGCGCAGAAGTTTCTCGATGGCCTTTCGCGCGATCGCGAGCAATGGAAGGACGTACGCATCAAGAGCATCGCGCTCTACAAGAGCACGCATCGGACGGTGACAGCCGAGATCAACGGGACCAATCCGGCGAACGGCCCCGCTTGAGACAAAGACGAGGTGTAGCCGGTCAGCAACGACATGAACGCCTCAAACATCAACGCGAACACCAACGACTTGTTCAACTTCAACATCTGCATTCCTGAGAGGAGAACCCAATGACCGAGCAACTCGCACTCATCTCACGCGAACCGAAGCCGATCACGATCATCGGCACAAACACCGGCGCGAAATTCAACCTCCCGCACCTCAAGGCGTACAACGACGATACGCAGCGCTTCGCCCTTGTTCCGACGGCGATCGATGCATTTCCGGGTCGTGCATTGGCGTTTTCTGCCAACGCTCGCGCACACAATCTTCACGTAGTCCCGGTCGAAGCCGATGCACGCGAGATCGATCCGAGCACTTTCGAACCCATCGTGCTCATTCATGTCGACAATCCGCTGACCATTGCTCAATTGCTCGCTCGAATCGAGGAGCGCTATGTTCTTTTCCTGATCTTCATTCGCCTGACGAATGGACGTCTTCTGACCGCATCCGGCGCATTCGAGCCTGACGATGTTGCGGGTCCACGCCAAAGTGCACTTCTCCTTTCTGCTTTCGGCTACGACACCCTCGCGGCCGGCTCGGAGCGTGTGTTCGGGGCTCTGGGGATGCCGGAGCACCGCGCGATCGAACCGGTGTTTCGTCATCAATTCATCAAGAGGACCAAGAAGAACATGACGAAGATGTTGGCGAACCTCCCGCTGGAGGAGCCGGGCCTTCGTCTGAGCTTCGACGGCGAACACGCGGTACGTACGGTCGTCCGTGACGCGCGTGAAGCCGGCTTCGCGAACCCCGCCGCATTGGCGTACGACTTCTTCGACCATCCGCCGTTCGCCGTGGAGAAGGGCGAGGACGTGGTGATCGCCGAGGTCGGCGCGGAAGGCGAGATCCGCTTGCACACGGTTCGGCAGCGCGCCACGGACGGCGTGATCACCGTCGGCGGGATCGCGGTGGTCGACCCGCGCGGGATCCCTCCCTACGAAACGGAGCGCTGGGAGTTCGCACGTCAGCAGCAACGGCAGCTCCTCGACCGGGCCGCGGGCGAAGCCATCACTCGGCGCCGCCCCGTCATGGCGTCCGATTAGATCGAGGTTCCGGGGCCGCGCAATGCGGCCCCGCTTTCGAATCGCCGATGGCGGCATCGGCGACTCGGAAACGGAGGGAACATGATCGAGATCCTCATCACATCGCTCTTCGCGCTCGGCTGCTTCATCGTCGTGGTTTCCCTCCCGTTGCAAGCGGCTGGATCTTCTCTGCGCCGTCTTGGTATCACGCTCCTCTTGATTCCCCTCGCCGGGTCCTTCTTCTTCGGCGCGTTGAGAGAAGCCATACACCAACAACACGTCGATGTTGGCTTCGATACGAGCAGAGTCATTGTCTTGATCATCTTGAGCATCGTCGCCTACTTGATCTTGGCGTTCAGGGCGAGAGCAACGAAGCCGAAGGGCGTTGAGAAGATCAGGCAGAAGCGTGTCGTCGGACCCGGGCGCCGCAGCGATGACATTCTCTCCAAGATCCGCGCGCAGTTCTCGGACCTCGATGACTAAGTCCTCCAACACTGACTGGTTGTCGATCCTCCTTGGCATCCTGGCCACGGTTAAGGAATCGATCGCTCGGTGGATCAACCCACGCGACTCCGCCAAGACAGCCGCGATCATGCAAGTGAGAAAGGATCTCGGAATCGACGGCTCGAGGAACGAACGGGCCGCGACGATCGAGAAGCTGGGTGGTCCAGGAGCACAACCGCTATTCACATTGCCGAGTGGCGAAGTGTTGTGCGTCCGACAGGCCATCATCGCGGACGGCAACCACGCCTTCATCTGCGGAAAGACCGGCTCGGGCAAGACCTTCTTCACGATCTACACGATCATCGACAACAACATCGAAGAACTCCTGGCTGGGCGACGCCGATGCATCGTCATTGATCCGAAGCAAGAAACAGCTGTCTTATTGATGCGCCGCCTTGCCGCGAAGTTCATTCGCGGAGACTCGCATCTGCGTGATGAACTTCGTCAGGGTGTTCATGCGATTGTGTTCCGCCGCGGGTTCGTGACGCCCATCTCACCATTCGTTCCGAACGAGCACGTCAGCAACGCCTACCTCGCGGAGTTCCTGACCGACACGATGGTCCGCACCAGCCGGACTCCCGTCAGCATCACCGTCGCACAACTCCTCTACTACGTGATCTGGCTGTGCATCGAGCTAGGGATCCCGCTCAGCGTTCGGTTTATCAGGAAGTTCCTCCGCAATGCCGGCTATCGTCAGAAGATCCTTGCGCGTATCGAGAATCGCGACCTCCGTCTCTTCTTTGAAACGCTCAGCCAGACGGTCGCCAAGCAGACGATCGACGCGGTGATCCGGCGCTTCGTCTCCGAGGTGAAGTTTCCAGAGAACCTTGCTGCGCTTGGGCTACCCGCCGAGGAGATCAAGAAACTGGGCGTGCCAACGGACGCGCCACTGACTGTCGCCGACTTCGGCGCGTCCAACATCCTGCCGCCGTCGATCGGCCTGATGCACGCCGAGATTTTCGCAACGCGAACTCTCCTTGCGGCGAAGGGGCGCGATAAGCGGGTGCCGTTGCAGATCGTCCTCGAAGAATTGCCCCGCCTTCTCGACCGCTCGCCGCAACTGACAGCTCTTGTCCTCGACAGCCTTCAGACTCTCCGCGCGAGCCGCACCAGCATCACGATGTGTGCGCAACGACTCGACTCTCTCGCCAGGGAAGTCGTTCGCGACATCGAGCTAAACACATCGTGGATAACTGCCTTTCAGTCGCGGGCGGACGTGGGCGATCTTCTCGTGCCATACCTCAGCCCAGTCCCCGGAGTGTCAGAGGCGGAACGCCGCCGCGAGTTCCTCCGCGAGCTGGGGGCTCTGCCACCGCAGCACGCCTATTTCTACGTCAATGGCCATGCGCCCTTCCGCGTCCGTTCCATCGACATGATTCCACCCGCGCGAATCGCGGGCATTCCCGACGACGAGTTGGACGACGTGTTCTTTCGCGAGATCACGCCGCGGTCAACGATTGCCATCGACCGCGCCCTGGCCATCAACGCCGCATGGGAGGACGAGTTCGTCGGGGATGACGAGAGCGATTCGGTGAAGGGCAAATCTGAGGCCCGCGGGCTTGACGATTTGCGCTCTTTCCTTGAAGGAGACGACGAAGATGCATGACCTCATCCGCGACATCCTCGCGCTTCCAGTCCGGTTGGTCATCTGGATCTTTCAATGCAGCCGTCGTCGGGCACGACGCGTGGCCGGCATTCCAGACGAGACGTTGGACGTGTTCTTTCGCGAGATTGCGCATCGGTCAACGGCTACTGTCGACCGCGCCGAAGCCCTCATCGCCGAATGGGAAAAGCGCGTCTGCGATGACGAAAGGAACCACGACGATGCGTGACATCGTCTTCACGATCGTCCTCGAGATCCTCGCGCTCCCAGTGCGGCTGATCGTCTGGATGTTTCGATCCATCCGTCGATTGACGAGACGCGACGATGAGCCCATGTCGGTTACTTGCGAGGTGTGCGGAACCACAGTCTCGACCGTTGGACTCTCGGCGTGTGAGTGTGGGCGTGTCGAGGCAGGCTCGCATCTTCACTGCTCCTGCGGCGCTTCGTACTCGTCCATTTCGTGCAGCACGTGCGGCGTCACGATCGACGTCAAGAAGGATCGTCAGTCATGAATTCAATCTTGAGCGTACGAAAGGAGGCTTGCATCGTCCCCGCCGGGAACCCTCATCAGACTATTTGTAACCACAATCTGTATGACTGTCACTCGTGTGATTCCCAAGATGAACGGAGAGTCGACCCTCACCATCGATCGCGCCGAATGGAATCCGGTGGAGCGGATCGTCGAGCGGCTCAGCGGCCGCGTCATGATCCACGACCACAGGAGCGCGGGCGCATTCCACGGGCGACACTTCGTTCCCGTTCCTCACTACCTTCTGGAGCTCGAGGCGGACCCGGACCAGATCGATCAGATCATCGAGAAGATCGATCCGCTCGTCAACGAGATCATCGTAAGGAACATCCACACCAACACAGTCCCGGCGCAGGCCTGACCGCAACGCCTTCTTCGGCTCCGCTCAAGTTGTTCTCGACCTCGCCGGTCGGGTTCGGCGCTTCGACCGTCGGAACCGTTCGCGTCTTGCATTGCAGGTGCGATCGCTTCCGAGAAACGGAACGAACGTCAGCCCGCCGGCGAGGATCGGGCGCAACGTCCAAATTAGAGATCACACGGAAAGGAGTCTTGGGTCGAGCAGAGCGAGAGGCCATCTCATCATCAGAAAACTCCGAACCACCTAACCACCGCCCCCATGAAGCGACGCCGAAACCGCCGTTCAGATGCCCCCCTCTTTACGTGGGTCGACGTGTTACTGCTTCCGGCTGCCGGCATAGCAATCGCCGAGATCCTGATGCATGTCGCGTCGCAATTGATCTCACACCATTCGTTTCCCTGAATCCGTCGCCTGTTCGCTCGCCCATGTTGTTCTCGGCCTCGCCGGCCGACCTCGCGAGAAGTTGCCCAGCCGCCAGTCGCTTCGCATTTGTGACGACTCGCTGGATGGAATCACGACAATCGCGCCGCTCGATACGGCGAGGCACGAGACGATCCTCGGCACAACCCCCGAAATCAACTCTTGCCTGGAAGGAGGGCCACGGCTGCACGACGCACGCGCGCGTCAACCCATTTCCAACTTTCACCGCCATGCGCAACACAGTTCACACCGAGGTTCTCGTGCCGACGCACGACAACTCCGGCTATCCGTTCTCCGATGTCGCCATCGAGCGATTCGAGCAATTCCTTCTCGATCTCGCGGGCGGTTTCAGCCGCCGCGGCGAGGTCGATGGGTTCTGGCGTTCTCCCGATGGCGTCACGATGCGCGATCACTCCCGCTCTTACGTCGTCACGCTCGATGAGCGCAACGCCGAGGAGGGGGCATCTCAGATCGACGAGTACATCCAGCGTCACTTCAATCAGCTCGCGAGTTTCGTTGAGCTCACTCCTACACGCGCGACGGTGTTCTGATGCAGCACGATCCCGACAACCAGGCAGGTCCCGATCACGACCCGCTCTGTCCGAACGACCCTTGCACTGCTGATGACCAAGCGTCACAACAGGAGCCGGGACTTGTCGGAACGACAGAGCGGGTCGGCGGCCGGCGAATCTCGACACGGCACGACCCTCGCGATGCCGGAATTCTCTCCGAGCGCGATCTCGACGCACTGCTCTTCGTTGGCCTTATGCGGATCTGCGCGCAGTACCAACTCCGCGCGAGAATCTTCGACGGGCTGTCCGAGGTCATTGTTTCGCGCTGCGTCCGCCGGCTTCTACGCCGCGAGCTCATCGCAGTGCATCGTTGGAACGCGGTGGGAATCAACTTGCTCAAGCTGACGAAGCGCGGCTACGACACTCTGCTCGAGCGAGGCTTGGCCAAAGAGAAGGAACTCTACTTGCCTGAGAAATGGACGGCGCCGCGCGACCTCGCCCATACGCTTTGGATTGTCGACGTGGCGGTGACCTTCCTGATGTCGTCGAACAAACACGTCGTTCTTCCGTGCTGGGCACTCCGCCGCAAATTCGGAAGCGCGGGCATGGTTGTGCCGGACATCCTCGTCGCGCAAGTCGGGCCGAGCGGGGAGTGGACGCGAATACTCGCGATCGAAGTCGACCTCGGGACTGAGCGGCTCGGTCGCATTTTTCTTCCTAAGATCGACAAGCTGCGAACCCTCACCCGATCCTGGGCGGGCGAGGCAGCGGCGGCGATCACGATCCTCACACGCGGGCAGCGGCGGATTGAAGCGATCAAGGCGAGGGTGACCGCGCACTCGGTACCGGTCATGATCGTCGAGCTTCCTCGGGAATCAGGACGTGCGGGACTCGGAGCGCTCCAGGAGCTCCTTCAAGGCAAAGACAATCGAAGTGATAGACGTCTTAATGCCCCTGCGCCCACAAGCGGAGCGTTCTCCGAAACATAGAACCGTCCGTTCCCCGGCCGTTACGGATGACGAACGTCATCGTGAGTTGGGTGATGAGGAGGCGCGGCACCAGCTGCGGCGTAGTTGAAAGACGTTTCGCTGAATTCCGACAGATTCCGAAGATGTCGCAGAGCCGTGGTTTCGAATGTCTTCTTGAAAGGAGACTTCAAATGGAGTCACGGAACAACGCGGTCGCAATCAAGAAGTTCTTCGAGGCCAACGGTGGGAGGAAGGTCAGCTTGGAAGAGCTGAAAAGTTTGACTGACGCTGAGCGTAAAGAGCTTGGCGAACTGGCCGCAATCGAGCTGGAGAAGATGGAGGCAACCGGCGCAGCGGTTGTCGCTGTTCCTCATACGAGCATCGAACCGAGTGATGTCGAATCCGACAGTGTGGAGGCCGAGACCTTCGACATCGATCCGGCGCCGACGATCGTCGATCCGACGAATGTTTCGAGTGACTCGGCTTCCAATCCTGCAGCGCACGAAGACGTTGCTTCGGCGATGGCAGCGTCTTACTAGACCCGGTTTCACGGCGAGCAGGCCGAGGCCGGCCTGCTCGCCATTCTGCCAAGCTCCCCACAATCCGCAGGAGTGATTCAGATGGCGAATGAGACGAATGACTTCCTCTATCTCGAAAATTTGATCACGCCAGAAGAGGAGTCGGAACTTCAGCGTCCATTGACGGGCGTCCGGGCGGGCCGGCTTCGCACTGAGCGCGATCATCAACTTGTCCTCATTCTAATAATGGCCCGCGCTCACTACTCGGCGTAGACCTCGAAGCAAGAGGGAGTCGAAGTCGCAGAAGCGCAAGCATTGTTCCTTCGCGCCCGGTGCTGCGCAGGTCTATTATTCCTGCATGAAGTCGCCCATGTGGTCAGACCGTGAAACGAGCGAGGATTGCCTCGGTTTTTCGAGCTATGTCGACAGTTTGGCGGACGTGTGCCTTGAGGCGGAGATCGCGCCTCTCACCGTCGGCATTTTCGGTTCCTGGGGCAGCGGCAAGACAAGCCTCATGCAGATGCTCCGAGACGAGATGGCTGCGCGTGCGAAGCGCGCTGAGGCTGCCCATGAACCGAGGATCATCACGCTCTGGTTCAACGCGTGGCGCTACGAAGGAAAGGAAGAGGTCCAGTCCGCGCTCATTCACGCGATCTTGCGCGAGCTCGAAAAGGACACATCGCTCCTGGACGACATGAAGGACACGTTCGCGCGGCTCAAGAAGGGCGCGAGTGTCATCAAGCTCGCGAAGACCATCACCAAGAGCGCGATTACCCTGACTCCCAATTTCAGCGAGCTACTCGATGCGTTCAGCGACGAGGCCAAAGCAGTCTCGGACACGATGGAGACCTTCGAAGCCGACTTCGCGAGCCTCTTCAAAGCTGGAAAGGTCGCGAGGATCATCGTCTTCATCGACGACTTGGATCGGTGTAGCAGCGAGAAAGTGGTCGAAGCCTTCGAGACAATCAAGCTGTTTCTGAACACGCCCGAGACGACGTTCGTCATCGGCGCGGACGCTGCGAAGATCGAGGAGGCGATCAGCTCGGTGTACCGCGTGGAGCGCGACCGCAAAAGCGTGTACTCTCGCGACTACCTCGAAAAAATTGTCCAGCTGCCCTTCTCCATCCCTGAGCAGCGCCGCCGCGACGTCGAAGGCTATGTCGCGATGCTCGTCCTCCGTGGCTACACGACCGCGGGCGGGTGGAAAGCGCTCCTCGCCGCGCGCCGCGAGATCCTCGATGCAGGGTCGGATACGTGCGCGGCGTTCACCGAATGGATCGGGAAGAGCGCGGCGATGCTTCGAACGGACACCGCTGCCCCCGCAACGGCGCATCTGACGCGAGCACTTGCAACAACCGATCTGCTCGTTCGGGGACTGCGTGGGAATCCGCGTCAGATCAAGCGCTTCCTCAATATTCTGGAGCTCCGCGGCCGCATCGCGGAGGCTAACAATCTACCGATTTCCCCAGAACTCCTCACGAAGATGACGGCCCTGGAGTACACATGGCCGGAGTTCTTCGCACAGATGGTGGAGACCGCGGCGCCTGATGGTACGTCGGAGCTTCTCGCAGAAGTAACCAAGTACGCCGACCGTAGCCAGACTCCTTCCGAGGACTCGCCGATGCTATCCGCCGCGCTGGAGGAGCCAGGACTCGCCGAATTCATCGCGGCTGCCCCATCGATCGCGGCGACGACGGATCTGTCGCCGTACCTCTTCCTCGCGCAGACATCACTCGACCCCAAGCGCCGGCCTGCGCTGCTCCCGCACGACGAAGTCGCGCGCGACCTCGCCGAGAGGATTGCGGCCGATGATCCGATCCGCGCACGCGCCGCTGCGAAGCAGGCGCCGAAGCAAGAAGCCGGCGTGGTGTCCGCTATCGTGCGGCTCGTTTGCGCGAAGATCACGACGATGGACGGTGACAAGCAGAAACGCGCGCGCGTGCATGCTCTGCACGGCCTCGAAGAGATCTGCAAGACAACTCCCGAGCACTACCGCACCGTCGTGGAGACGCTGCGCACGGCCGACGTCCAAGACGCGGGCTTCGCGATGAGCGCGACGCGGGTCCTTCAGGCCGCGCGCGCCAGCGGTATCGCGGATGCCGAGACCGTGCTCTCGAGCCAGTACGAGCCACGATCGTTCATCAAATCCGTGCCGCGGAAGACGCCGTCGCGCGGGACGAACTGACCATGGGAACATCCAAGAGCTACGGGACGCCGACTGGGGGAGAGTGGACCAGCGTGAAGGGTCAGATCACCCGCGTGCTTGGCGGGGGGAACACTTCCGCGTCGCCAGGGACGATCGTCGGTGGCACCGCCTCGGCTTCCGGCGGGCTCTCATTCTCGGGCGGCGGTGGAGGAGGCGGTGGTGGTGGCGGATCGAGCGCGGGCCGAGGTCGCATCGCCGGTGTGGTCAGCGGCATTGGCGGCTTCGGCGGGGCGGTCCGTGATGGAGGCCTCGACGGCGCACTCGCTGGCCTCGGTCTCGACAGTCTGCGTGGCCGCCCGGCCGCTGAGGTGGTGTCGGCCATTAGCGAATATCTCGCCCGCGACGCGGAAGGGCTTGACCGAGAATTCCTCCAGGCCGCGCTCGAGGAGGCGCTACTCGAAGCGGCGAGCTTGGGTGATGAACTTGGGTATGACGACTTCGCCGAAGGGTTGGGAGAGTTCGTCGCTGCCGAAGGGCCTGAGGGGCTCGTCGAGCTGTTCTTGGAGAACTTCGTGTTCGACACGCTCTGGGGCCGCATCGAGCAGCATGCCGTCGACAAGAGCGCGGATGCAGGCGCGTTGGAGAGTCTGATGACCGCAGTAAAGGGCGAGTGCGAGGCGCAGGTGCGCGAACAGATCGAGGACACCCGAGCCAGCGGCGCCTTCGGCGCGCTGGACTGGTTCGGACGCGCAGGACGCGATCTCGGCTTGCGCATCGTCACGGAGTTGGAATCGCGCCTCTCGGCACTTCGCGAAACCTGAAGACACCTATGCATTTCGTTCGCTACACCGGTGAGCCGCGAGACGAAGACGTTGCATACGCGCGGGCGCTCAACGACCCGGATACACACGTGCTCGACCCGTGGTCGACCGCAGATGAAAACATCGAAGCGCACTTCATGTTGGGATCTCGCCTCGCCACGGTGGATCTCCCACCGCACGCGCGCGATCTCTTCGATCTCGCGGCGATGGTGTACATCGCGGACGAGATCGTGCCGCGCGATTCGGCCGATGACCGGTGGACGCGTGCACTATCGTTCACGGTACCTGTCGCAGACCTGCATCGGTGGATTGCTGCCGAGAAGGTGCTCAACGAATGCTTGTCGTTTCTTTCCGGCGACATGTATGCGTTCGAATGGATTGCGCGGCCGGCCAACGTTCCTGGAGGGACAATCCATCGCAACAATCTCGGTGGCCAGTACGACGCTGTCTGCCTCTTCTCCGGAGGTGTCGACTCACTGCTCGGTGCTGTCGCACTTCTCGATGCTGGAAAGCGTGTGCTCCTAGTCGGTCACTACGCGGACGGCGTGACGTCCAGCGCGCAGCGGGATCTCTATGCGCTCCTGGAACGGAAGTATCCCGGACGTGCAACGCTACTTCAGGCCAATGTCGAAAGGAGCCGGAAGAGGAGCCAACGCTTTCAGCTTCCGGACAAGGTGGAGATCACGCACCGATCACGGTCGTTTCTGTTTCTCGCGGCCGGCACGGTGGCCGCCCTTGCGACGGGGACGACGCGCCTCTATATCCCTGAAAACGGACTCATCGCGCTGAACGCGCCGCTCGGCCCTTCGCGGCGAGGGACGCTCAGCACGCGCACGGCCCACCCGCGGTACATCGATCTGTTCAACCAGCTCTTGGCAGCACTGGGCTTCGTCGTGCACGTGGAGAATCCCTTCTGGGATCAGAGCAAGACCGACATGCTTCGTTCCGTGACAGACCCGGAGATCCTGACGGCACTCCTGCGCAGTGTGTCCTGCGCACACGCGGGGTACCTGCGGTGGGAAGCCGAAAAGGGCGTGACCCACTGCGGATACTGCGTCCCGTGCCTCTACCGGCGGGTCGGATTTCTCGCCGCCGGCGTTGACGAACCCGGCTATCTAAGCAACGTCTTCACGGAACTCCCACAAATGAGCGAGGACACGGCGCGTGATTTCCGCCTCCTGGTGCGCTTCGCGCTCGCGATCCTGCATGGCCGCAACGTCGACGTGATCGCCGCCGTGCTCCGGCATGGCGGATTCAGCGGCGGCGCGTCAGGGGATGCATACACGGCGCGGGGAGAAATGTTGAAGCGCTGGGCGTCGTCGTTCGTGGACCTGGCGCGCGCTCGCTCGAACCAGGCGACGCGGCGCATCGTCGGCCTCTAACATTCCATGATGCGCTACGTCGATGCTCACTGCCACGTCGACCAGTACCCCGATCCGCGTGCGGAAGTGGGCGCTTGCGAGTCCGCGCAGACATACACGATCGCGGTGACGAACCTGCCGCGCGAGTTCGTTCGAACCGAGCGACTGTGTGTGGGTCGCAGCTTTGTACGCGCCGCAGCGGGGCTTCACCCTGAACTCGTCGCCCGTTTCCCAGGCGCGGTCGAGGAACTCCTGCCGCTGCTTGCGCGAACGAAGTATGTGGGCGAAATTGGGCTCGATTACACGCAAGCCTCGCCGAATGACAGGGAGTCGCAGAGGAAGGTGCTTGCGCGCGTGGTTGCAACCTGTGAACAGCTCGGTGGCCGCGTGCTCACCGTGCACACGAGAAGAGCCGCCGAGGACGCGTTGGAGCTACTGTGCGATGCGACTAAGAGCAGCATCATCCTGCACTGGTTTTCGGGGTCGATGAAGGTGCTTGCGCGAGCAGTGGAAGCTGGATGCTTTTTCTCCGTGAACCCTGCGATGGCGCGATCTACCTCCGGAAGGAAGATCCTTGAAGCAATCCCCGGTGACCGCATCCTTACGGAGTCCGATGGTCCCTTCGTGAAGCATGGTGGCCGCGAGCTCCATCCTTTCGAGGTGCGAGACGCACTCGGCGAGATCGCACGCATTCGAGGATCCACAGTTGAGGAGTTCCGGTCCATAGTGCTTCAGAATTTCCGGCGCGCGGTGAGTCTTGGCGGGGCAGAGGACCGCTGACGAACAATCGTTAAGAAGCGAGCGTGGGACGCAGCTCTCAAAGACTCGCTCGGGTTCGGTCCGCACTCGGCAGCGGCAGTCGTCCCAGCTCTACATTTAGGCGAGTCGCGAGTCCGCGTTTTTAGCCCACCGCTGAATTTCATTGCCGGATATCCCAGCGCAGAAATGGGGGGAAGCAGTGTTGCGAATGAGTGGAAACAAGAACACCGGGCCAGCAAACGCTGACCCGGTGATGTTAGATCGCTCGTCTTTCCTTCAACGAAACGAAGCAACCGGCGGCGAGGATCAAGTGATCGAGTACTTGAACACCGAGGACGTTCCCTGCCTGGACGAGCTTGTGCGTGAACAGCAGGTCGTCGCCAGACGGCTCGGGATCGCCGGAGGGATGGTTGTGGTAGACGATCAGGCTCGCGGCGTGCTCTTCGAGCGCGAAGCGGAGGACATCACGCGTCGAGACAGTTGCGAAGTTCAGAGTGCCTACGTAGATCTCGCGTTCACGGATGATTCGATGCTTCGAGTCGAGATAGACAGCGCCGAGATGCTCTTGAACCTCGTGGGCGTAGCGCGCCATGAGGGGTCGTGCGACCATCGAGCCATCGGTGATCGGCTGGCGTTCGTCCACGATTGACGCGAGCCGGCGGCCTAGCTCGAGGCTCGCCAGGACGCGCGCGGCCTGACGCCGAGTCACAGGTGAGCTTGTGCTGGTCCATGGTGTGCGGACGAACGCCGGCAGACCGTCTCGAACGAGCAGTCGTGATTGCGCAACGTCGCGGTCAACGAGGAGCGATACCAGCTCCGCGTCGGACAGCGACTCGACTCCTGCGCGGTATAGGCGATCCAGCGGCTTCTCGCCACCCATCGTTTGAGCATCGTCGCTCATGATGCCCTCCTGTTTCGCCGACGCATCAATACGTGATCGAGGCGCAGCTCGCCATAGACGCTGTCCAGGTAGTCCGCGACGATGTCGTTCACGATGCGGTCGCGCGTGATGGAGTGATGGTTGCGGAAGCGATCGAGGCGGAAACGGTTCTCCGCGGAGAGACGAACGAGTGTCCGACCGATGCAGTGCATGGTTGGGCTCCTTTCTGTTGCGACGTACGGATTAGTGGAGAGTTGCTTGAGTGGCGGCCGGCGATGTTGCTCGGCGTGCGCGCGGGAGCAAGACCTCGACCCCGTCGATCATCGTGTTGATCTTCTCCGCGATCGCGTCGCGCATGGGAGGCGGAAGAGACTCGAGACGGCGCGCGATCGCGTCGATCGGATCATGCGGCGATTCCCAAGGCGCGAGATCGTGATCGATCGATCGCGAGAAGAATTGTGCGAGGGTCACGTTGTAGACGTTGAGTATCGCTTCGAGTTGAGAGAGCTTCATTGAATCGATGCGTGAACCGCTCTCGAAAGAGCTGATCGTCTTGACGCCGATATGCGAGCGCGCCGCAACCTCTTCCTGCGTCAGTCTTGAGCGTGAGCGGAGCTCACGGAGCTTCAGGACAATGTCCATGGATGTGATCTCCTTTCGTTGAAATGAGAAGTAGTTCTACGCGGCGGTTCGCTTAAGCTCGGCGACTGTGCGTGCAGCGAACCGCACGTCGAGATCGCGCTCCATCGAGAGACCACGAACGCGAACGGACCGTAGTTCGGAAAGCGACGCGTAGCCCCATTCATCGCAGTCCTCGCCGAGCGCCGAGACGCAGTACCCGAACAAGAGGAAGTCGTCACCTTGCGGCTCGCCTTCGGTGACGAAGAAGGTGTAGCGACCAGCGGGGAAGAAGAGTTTGACGAGGACCTTGGCGTTGTCGCCGAGGCCCTCCTGCGAGCCGATTGGAAACTGCCGCTGAATCATCGAGCACAGCTGGGGCGTGATGAGGTCCATAGAGGACTCCTGTTCTTTGTGTTTGTTTGATGAGGGACGAGAAGAAGGTGTGCTACAGGCCCGACCCAAAGAGGGCGCCGAAGAGGGAGAGTTGTTCGACCGCGGCGGCGATTCGCGGTGTCTGGCTATCCAATCGCTCGTCCAGCGTGATGAGCGACGATGTTTCGGGAATGATGATTGCCGTCGAGCCGAGCGGCTGCAGCGGAATGTCAGGCGTGATCACCGGAAGCATCTGGATGCGCTTCGCGATCTCGAGCTGCACGTCGCCGGTGACGCGTTTCAGGATCTCCGCGACGTCCTCGAATCGCGCCTTGCCGTCGATCGCGTGGCGAATCGCCTCGGCCTTCTGCACGAGGATCTCGTGCATGAGCTGGTCGATCGTGTCGCGACTGAGCAGGTACGAAATGTAGACGGGCTTCGTCTGACCCGGACGGTGGACGCGATCCTCCGCCTGCTCCGTCGCTTCAGGGCTGTATTCGAGATCGACGAGGATGACGTGGTTCGCTGCCGTGATCGTGAAGCCGCGATTGAGACAATTGAGCGAAGCGACGATTGCGGGAACGTCGGGAGACCGCGAGAACTCCTGAATGAGACCGAACCGCTTCTTTGTAGGAACCTCGGCCGTGATGGGCAGTACAGGGAGACCGTGCTGGCGGAGGTGCCTGACGATCGCGCCGACCATCGTGCGAAGCCCGGAGAAGACAATGGCCTTTTCGCCACGATCCGCTGCGGTGCGCACAAGCTGACGAATCTTCTCGAGCTTGTTCCAAGTCACCGCGTCGAGCGCACCACGATCGAGGTAGTCCACCGCGACGGGACACGTCGCCGCATACCGGAGCTTCCAGAGGGCGCCGGAGATGATTCCCATGTTTGGGTTGCCGTCGCCTTCGCGTAGCGCTTTGGCGATCGCGTTCTGCGCCCATTCGGCGTAGCCCGCATAGAGATTGCGGTGCGCGTCGTCGAGATCGAGAAGGATGATCTGACGCTCTTTCGGCGGAAGGACGTAGATGTCGTCCTTGCGGCGCCGAATCGTGAAGGACGCCATCAGGCGCCAGAAGCGATTGAGGTTGCTTACCTCGGGAAGAATCTTGCCGCGACCTTCGTGCAGCGTGTCCTCGAACTGACGGCTGACGAACTGCACGGTCGAGAACTCCGCAAGGAAGCGCTTGGTGCCGCCGCGATATGCGTACGGGAACAGAGGGTTGTCGAAGCCGAGGAGCCACGCGACGTTCCAGAAGATGTCGTGGGCGAACCCTTTCATGAGCGTGCCGGTGAGGATGAGTTTCCCCTTGGGCTTCATTGCACGGACAGCGCGGCCACGTAGGGTGTTCTTTGACTTCGCGAGTTGGGCTTCATCGACGAGGACCGCGGAGAAGAGCTTCTTCACGCGTTTGTACGCGGGCCACTGGCGGCCGTCGCGCGACGCGCTCCACGCCTGGTATCCGCATCCGTTGCAGTGTCCGCCCGTCCATTCGGGAACCTCGCCGCATTTGGGGCACGCTCTTACGACGTCGTCATAAGAACGCTTACAGATAGTGCACGCCGCCTTGATGTTGTCGGTGACGGCGTGATCGATCAGTCCGTCCTTCGTGAACGTCTGGCAGGACCACTCGTCGTACACGCGGGCCCCTGTAAGGGAGAGGAACTCGAAACTCGTGATGTAGAACTGCGTGTCCGACGGGAGAAGCCTCCTTCGCTTCTCACGCTGGATTGCGTCAACAGCGTGGTGCGTGGTGAGACGCTGCGCTGCGAATCCGAACTGGCGAAGCTCGTTGAGCCAGTTCTCGACGAGCGATGATTGACAGACGACGAGTACGCGCTTGAAACCACGGATCCGCGCCCAAGCCGCCGAGGTGACGGTCTTGCCGCCGCCCTGTTCGTACCCGAGATAGCCGAAAGGCTTCGTGGCGAGGCGCGCGACATCCTCTTGTTGAAATGGGAAAAGGAAGGGCGCTGTGCGTGCGACGACATTGCGATGCTGTTTGACGCGAGAGGGAACGACAGTGCCGAGATCGGGAACATCCGGAAGCTCGAACGCGGTCGTCAGATTTTCGACATCTGCAGCGTCGACTTCGCGGAACGTGCGCGGACCGGAGTCGGTGACGATTTGAAAGGATAAGTATCCGCGATCGACGGATGTGATGAGCTGGACCTCTTTCCCTTCGCGCTCATCCCACACGGTCTCGACGGATGCGGTCTCGCGGTTGCGAATCCACGACGGACGAATGTGGTACTGCTTCCCGGAAGTGAAGCAGGGCTCTCCCTCGATGCTGATGCTGGCCTTCGCGGTGTAGCTCCTGTCTTCGAGGTACGCGAGCCGTTGATGCGCTTCGGGCGGATAGATCGGCGTCTTCAGAATCCGGAACCTCTCCTGGAGACGCGTGATCTTCGCGAGGTCTACTTCGCTGATCGCAGGATCGAACCCGAGCCACGCGAGTGATTCCACGCCGGCGCGCGGACCGAGTGTGAGCAACGATGCGGGCGAGAGAGTCGCGGACACGATCCCGTGCTCGATTCCGCGCACGGGATCGAACGCCTCGACCGTTTCATCAATGAAGTTCAGAAGGCCTTCGACGTCGGCCGCGGCTCGGAGACCTTTGGGAGTGACTCTGACGGCGCTTGACGCTGTGACCGCGAGGAGACGCGACAGGACGGGAACTGGTGTGTGGGTAGACACCGGAAGCTTTGCTGCGCCGGACAATGCGCGTGAGAGCTCGTACCGAAGATGGCCGGGCGCATCGTCGCGGTCAATCGTGAGCGGTGTCGTACGCCAGGCGTCGCCGTAACCACGTGACGCTCGTCGCGCGATGACGACGTCCACTTCAACCTGAATGCCGTACTCCTCCGTGAAGAGATCCGGGATCGTCGCCTGGAACACAGGATCGAACTGCGTGTAGAGGGTCTCGCGAAGAAAGCGATCCTTCGTGTTCGCGAAGGTACTCGTGGGGATGATTGCCACGAGGTATCCGCCATACGCCAGTGAGCGCGTGGAGATCTCCAGCGTTGCGCCCTGACTCTCGATGAGCCCACCCGACGTTTCGCACGTCCAAACCTCGCCCGCATCGGGCGGTGTCCAGTAGATGCCATATGGTGGGTTCGTGACGACGAGCGAGTATCCGGTGAGGAGATTTCGGTAATCGAGTAGATCGCCGGTGCGAACGTTCTGATTGCCGATCGCGAATCGCGCGTGGTCGGCGGCGAGCTGGTCGAGCTCGACTCCAAGCACGTTTGCGCCCGCAGTCTTCCATGGTGTGAGCAGACGTCCAGAACCGCATGTCGGATCGAGCACGCTAATGCTCTCCGGCCCCTCGGCTGGAATCAGAGGATGTAAGGCTTCGAACAAGAGCTCGGAGAGCCAGACAGGCGTGAAGTACTGCGCATGTTTTGATTTGTTGAACTGGCGAAAACTGAGTGCGTGATTTGCTTCCCGTCCGGCATACGCGCTGCCGATCGACACGTCGACTGTAGACACCGGTGTGCCTCCTTTCGTGAATTGTTGGTTGCTGGGAACGGCTTGAGGACTACTGGAAGGGAGTCACGACGAGAACGTACTGGTCGCCGCGAATGCTGATCGCATCGAAGGGACCTTCGCCGCCGATTTCGTACATCGCGGAGAACGTTTCCTCGAGCGTTGTTGACGCGGGCTGCTGGATACCATCGTCGTCTTCGATCACTCGGATGGCTTCCAGATGATGGAACGTGCCATTGATCACGAGGATCGCGATGAGATGCCCTTTATCACTATCGCAGTCCATCCATGCGTCCTCGGGAACGACTAAATCGAGAACACGGCGCTCGTCGTTCATGCCACACCGCCAAAAAGTTCTGCAGCTGATGCGCTATCGAAGTACGAAGGCACTTCGAGCGTAACCATCTCCGAATGAGAGATCGCAGAATCGCGACTCCGATCGAAACAGAAGCTGTACGGAACTTGCGTGCCGTTGGCGAGCTCGGATGCTCGCGCGGCAATCTGAGAATCGTCCGTGGTAATCCCGAACCGTCTCGCGAGGTAGCGCAGCGCAAGGTAGAACGATCCCTGCAGCGACGCGCCGAGGAACGCGAGCTTCCGCGTTGCATCGACTTTGTAGTCGAACCACGGCTTTCGCCATGCGGTGCTGACTCTGGTCGTTCCGCTTCGCGTCTGAAGCACGATCCAATCGTCAGTTGGCAGATCCTCACGCGCGAGCGACGTACGCCCGGCGACTTGGATGAACACGGGACCACGTCCTACGTCGAACCACCTCAAGATCGCGAAGTCTTTTCCATTGATCACAGTGTACGGTCGTCCTGCAATGCGAATGATTTGCATTCGAGCCCGACTCCTTTTCTCGGAAGTCAGAGCGTTCTTTCAGAAAACTGGGAGAACGCCCTCGGGCGACCGACGGACAGATGGGTGAATACCCAGCGCGGTCACGCTCGAGCATGAAGGTTCGAGCCGATGACGCCGCGCATTGTTGTCGCGCCGGCCGCAGGAGAGCGTCCTCCTCGGCCTCTCCCTGCCGCCGCACGCCCCCATGACATGCGTGCGGCAGGGAGCCCGAGTTGGGAAGGTGCGCCGGCCATTCGCCGGACGCCGCGATTCAAGCGCATGTGACGCGATCGCACGAGATCAGCATTGTTGTTTGTGGAGGATTCCCACGGCTGCCGTTCAATGAGTCTGCGGATTGAAGCGAACAGGTAGTGTGGAGAAACGCCACGGCGTGGACAGTCGGGGCATCTTGCGGTTTACTAAATTCAGCCACCAGCGACCGGTAGCTACCCCACACGATCCATGTCTCGGAAGTCCCCCAAGTTCGACGGTCTTCCGCCACGACGTCGCATTCGCATGCCGCCATGGATGAGTGTCGAAGAAGCAGCACGCGCAACCTACGAGATGTTCGAAAACCCCGCGGCGTCAGCGATGCTTGCCGACGCGCTCTTGCGCGCGGGTCGTTTGGAAGAAGGGTTGGAGGAGTACCAGAGGAGCGGGCGCAACGCCCCACCCGATCTTCTTCGATCGTGTGGGGACGCGTTTCTCGCGAATGGTGACTTCGAAACCGGCTCCGACTATTACGAAGCGGCAAAGAGCGAAGTTTCGACGAGCCAGTACTTGCGGCATTGGGACGCGTTTCTTAAACGCACGCGTAGTGTGGACGAGATCGAGTTGTATGCACGGAGAGCTGGAGTCGCAATGCCCATCGATAAGCTCGTGGGCCTTGGAGACGCGGCAATCGCCGAAAGCGAGCCTGGTGAAAACTACGACTACGCCCTCGTCTACGCCTTCTCGGCGTACAAAGCAGCAGGGGACACGAGGAAACTCATCCAACTGGCTGAGCGCTGTCGCGCGACGAAGACAATGGACCGCGAGATGACGGATTTCGTCGCTGAGATCTACGTGGAGGCGGGCGCAAGAAATGGACTTCTTGACCTCGCAGGTAGCATCGGATCGTGGGCCGATCTTGCGTACGTACGCGATCTCTACGCGAAAGCGGACAGCGAGGCACCAGCGGCCCAGCTCATTGCGCTCGGGACAGTCCGGGAGAACGATGGTCGGTACGATGAGGCGATTGAGTTTTACACAGAGGCCGGAGCAGCTGATCACCTGCGCGATCTTGCAAGAGTGGTCATTGAGGCAGAACACGGCAAGACAGGCCGCGTCGATCTCCCGGCCGACAGCCGCAGACTTGCTTTGCGGGCATTCACCGCCGCCGCGAGCCTACAGCAACAACGAGCCGCTTGACGGCGCCGCTTCGATGGAATCCGCGGAAAGGAGGCGAAGGGAACTCGATGCCCACGGCTGCTCATTTGAGTATGACCGTCGATCGTCATCGCGGCACCAGGCAAGACCCTCATCTTGCTGCGGCGATGGAAAATTATCATCAGTGGAATCGGTCGGGGCTCACTTCGTGTGTTGCACGACGCGGCTCAATGGAAATTGCGACTTCAAATCCTTCCGGTACCAGGCGAACGGTACTCAATCACGTACCGCGCCGTGGCTTGACCCTGCGATTGCCGATATTTGAGAGGGCTAGTGTCGTGCTGGTCGTCCGCGCGGCGCTGTAACGCTCACAGCGACAAGCGTCATGTGCGTAATGCCAAGATTCCTGAATCGGACACCAACATAGTACGTCCCGACCGGTGTCGCGCCAGGAGAAAACGTTGTCGTAACCGGCGCGACAGACGTCGCCGCGGCGGCGTTTGTGGTTACGCTACCAACATATCCTTTGGTGAGTATTATCGTGTCGACGTCGGCTCGCATGTCGTACGGTCCGGCTGGCTGAAGCGTGTATGGGATCGCCGACGAGCCACCTTGTGGCGCACTCACGCTTGTTGCGCCTCCAATACTGAAGTTCGGTGTGGTGTTCAAGGCCTCCAGCACATCCCATGTGGCCGATCATCTGATCCCGTAGAAAAATGAACGGTCGGCGGTAGCGACAGCATCATCCGCGCCGAAGGCGCGCGGGGTGTTTGGGCGTGTAAGCTTGTAGAAGAAGAGAAGCCTCGGCGACTTGAACTCGCCGAGGCTTCGATGTTTCTGGGCGTCACGCGTTCACCGCGCGAAGTTCCCCACAAGACGGGAAGAGCTTCGCACAAGAAGAACGCGCGTGTCCAGGCGGAGGGCGTGGATGTGTGCGACGGGGACTTGCGACGCGGAGCTACGCGACCGGCGATGCAAAGAGTGCGGGACGAGATTCTGGATTTGCCGGCGCTGTGATCGTGGCCATCAGTACGGCAGCCGGGCGTGCCGAGATCGAGCGCGAAAACGAAGCCGGCGCGAAGCGCAGCGACGCCATCAACAGTGTCCGATCTGGCGATTCAAGCACGCGCTGAACCAGAAGATGTATCGAGCAGGCGTGACTGATCAGGGTTCCCGGCGGACGGGTTCCTCAGGCACTCTCCCCGCTTCTCGAGAGGGAAGTCCATGGGAGGTGTCGTGCGCAGAACGAACAAGGAGCAATACAAGTGCGAGAACGAACTGTGTGATCTGTGGCCGGGGTGGCGAGTGGTACGACCCGCACCACGAGTCAGGAAGTCATCGTGATCGAGGCCGAACTGTACGCCGCAATCCGGCGTCACTTCTTCGTCGATCACTGGAAGGTCGGCACGATCGCCGATCAACTCGAGGTCCATCCGGACACAGTCAAGCGAGCCATCAGTGCGGAGCGCTTCAATGCGTCACGCACAGCGTCGCGCAAGACACTCACGGATCCCTTTGTGCCGTACATTCAGGAGATCCTCGAGCGCTATCCACGCTTGCGAGCCACGCGCGTGTACGAGATGGTGCACGCCCGCGGCTACTCGGGAAGCGTGGTGCAGTTGCGCCGGGTCGTGCGCAGCTTGCGTCCCGTTCCGACGCGCGAAGCGATGCTGCGCCTCAAGACCTTGCCCGGCGAGCAGGGACAAGTCGACTGGGCCAGCTTCGGCAAAGTACAGATCGGTCGGGCCGAACGGAACTTGAACTGCTTCGTTCTTACGCTTTCGTATTCACGAGCACTCTGGTTCGAGTTCGCACTCGATCAGACACTCGAGAGTTTCTTGCGTGGACACATCCGCGCCTTCGAGAGCTTCGGAGGAACGCCACGCGAGCTCTTGCACGACAACCTCCGTTCGGCCGTGCTGGAGCGGCGCGGCGAACTGGCGCGACTCCACCCTCGCTATCTGGAGCTGGCCGGTCATTATCACTTCGGGCCGCGGCCATGCCGGCTTGCGCGCGGCTCCGATAAGGGGCGCGTCGAGCGCTCCATCCAGTACATTCGCCATTCGTTCTTCGCCGCGCGTCCCTTCATTACGCTCGCCGAGCTGAATGCGCAGGCTCTGGCCTGGCGTGATTCGGTTGCCCATCTCCGGCCCTGGCCCGGCGGCGACGGACGAACCGTGGCCGAAGTGTTGGCCGAAGAACAACCCTACCTGCACAAGCTTCCACAACATCGCTTTGAGACCGATGCGTTGATGACGGTTCGCTCCGGCAAGACGCACTATGTCCGGTTCGACAGTAACGACTACTCGATCCCGCACACATTCGTGGAACGCGATCTGATGCTGTCTGCCAGCGAAACAACGATCCGTATTCTCGATGGCAACACTGAGATCGCACGTCATGTCCGATGCTGGGATCGGCGACAGACCATCGACGATGTCGCTCATAAAGAGGCGTTGCTTGCCTCCCGGCGCCGTGCACTACGCACGGAAGGGAAAACGCTTCTTTCTCAAGCCGTCCCGCAGAGCGAGGAACTGCTCAATGCCACGTTCCAGGCTGGCGAGCCTCATGCCCGCTCCGTACGGCAACTCGAGACGCTGCTCCGGCTATGGGGCGCGCAGCCATTGTGTGAGGCCGTCGCGGAAGCAATGCGGCGAGGAACGCCAACCGTGGCCTCAGTCCACGTCCTGCTCGAACAGCAGCGGCGTCGCAGTCGAAGAACCGTGCCTCGTCCGCTGGACCTGGGCGATCGACCGGAACTCGAAGCACTACATGTTCAAACACATTCTTTGGAGGATTACGATGAGCTCACCAACAACGAAGACGAAGAGTGAAGCCACTCTGGCCATACAGCTCGAGCGCATTGGAATGCGTGCGGCGGCAAGCTCCGCGGACGATCTGATTGCTCGGGCTACCACCGGACGCTGGAGCGTTACAGCCCTGCTCGAAGAGGTGGCGCGCATGGAGCTGGCCGATCGTGGCCAGCGCAGTCTCGAGCGGCGCCTGCGCCGCAGTCGTGTCGGACGCTTCAAGCCGATGGCCGACTTCGATTGGAACTGGCCGCGCAAAATCGATCGCACTCGACTCGAACAGGTGCTCACGCTCGGCTTCCTTCGCGAAGAGCGCAACGTCGTACTTATGGGACCGAATGGTGTTGGTAAGACGATGATCGCCCGCAATCTGGTGCACAGTGCCATTCACGCCGGCCATACCGCTTTGTTTCGGACGGCGGGTGATCTGCTCGACGATCTCTCCTGCGACTCCCCCGAGCTACGGAAACGCAAGATCGCCGCCTATGCGCGTCCCGACCTGCTGGCCATCGACGAGCTCGGATATCTCTCTTATGACGATCACGCCGCGGACCTGCTCTATCGCGTGATCAACCCTCGCTACGACAAGCGCCGTCCCATCGTCATCACGACCAATCTAGCCTTCAAGGACTGGACGACCGTCTTTCCCAATGCCACCTGCATCGTCACCCTCGTCGATCGCATCACTCACCACTGCGACATCTTCAACATCGAAGCCGATAGCTACCGCCGTCGCGAAAGTGACGAAGAGACCGCTCGTCGCCGCTCGCACAAGGCACGATCGTGATGTCTATGCCTCGCGCCGACTATGAACAGGCAATCATCAGCGCATGGCGCGAATTGCCTTGTACGCGCGGCCGTCCTCCTCGCAGTGACCGCATACTGCTTCGCGATCTCTACGCTCGGCGCATTCCCTTGTCGCTGATCTTCGCCGCCTTCCGCCTGGCATCTCGACGCCGATCACCTCATCTGCCGCCCGTTCGTTCGCTCAGCTACTTCCGTGACGTCATCGATGAACTTACCCACGCCGATCCTGGCTACATCGACTTCCTCAATGCTCACTGCTGCAAGTGATCCAACCGGCGACTGTTCAAATTTCTACGTTTTCACGTGATCGGCGACATCCCACGTTGCTCGATCATTTCTTTCCCACCCTGCTGCAAAGACGCCAATGTTCCTGAGATTAGGGTGCCGCTGTCGCAAGAGCGCGAGTTTTGCGGCGAAGGACGCGCTGTCCTGAAAGTAGGCGGTGTGAGTTGCCGTGTGAACGATGCGTTCATCGTCGTATGTGACTTGGCCTTGCGCGGCAGGATCATCAGCGGCGATATATCGCCCCGTCGCTCCGGTGGGCCAGTCGTAGCCATACCATGGCAAGCAGATCCAGATTCGCGATAGTGGCACTCCGGACTGCTCCGCCTTCGCTACAGTCGCATCCAACTGAGGGAGTGGCGTGACGGGACCGGGGGTACTGCCAGCATAGTGATAGTCGTACGCCATGAGCTTCAGCTCATCTACAACAGCACCGATACGCGTCCACATCTGGATTGCGCCCGCAGGTACATCGACCGCCAATCGCTTGTTTGATTGCAGGCGGTCACGCAGCGCGCTGAGGAAGTGGATGTATTGGTCAGTAAGATCGGATGTAACGTCTTCATAATCGATGTCTATACCGTCGTAGGCGTGCGTTGAAATGAGAGCCAGAATGTTGTTGATATGTGTGTTTGTACGTGCGCTGTCGCGAAGAATAGCGTTCGACGCGCCATTGAAACTGGTGAGGCTCGGCATGATGCGAGCGCTCACAAAGCCGCTTCGATAGACTTCAAATCCGGCTTGCGATGGTTTTGTGCCGATACTTCCGTCTTCGTTTGCTTCGTACCATACGGGGTTCGCTTCTTCGAGCGCGCTTCCATGGCTGGTGATGCTGTCGAGCGCCGGTGGCCAAATTTGGATCCACATAGCGATGTGAAAGGGTCCGCCTACAGTGTTGGCGCTGACACGTAGCGTAATATTCTTGAGATTGCTACCTGGACACACTGGTGGGGCATAAGTTTCGGTGTAGGAATCGTACCCGCCTTTCGCGACGGCGAGGGTGGCAGCACTGCAGGGCATTCCTGGAAGGTTGTACGCGCCGTTAAGGTCAGACGTTGCCTGCGCCACTCCAAAGGCGACAAGAGCGCCCGAGATTGGTGCACCCGACCCTTCCGCTGTGATCGTACCGCTGACGTTTGCGATCGCCACAATTGGAGTGAGCGCGACATTCTTTACGCTGCCGGCAGCACATGTCGGCGTAACAGAAGAGGAGTACGTTTCGTAGCCGCTCTTAGTAACGATTAGCGTGTTCGCTTGGCAAGAAATGCTCGAGAACGAGTAAGCGCCGTTGCTGGCAGTACTGGCACTCTTGTTGCCCCAAGTGACCGTCGCCGCACCAATTCCGCCCCCCGAGCGGGCATCCGTTACCGTGCCGCTAAGAGTCGTGGTCTGAGATTGGACAATAAGGGAGCGACAAGTTGAGCGTGGTGACACCGTGTTGTACAGGTTGTTCTTGGCGCGCACCCACCAAAGCACCGTTCCTGCGGGTAGTGTCGCTGTGGTGATCATGCCGGAGACAGTCTGCGTTCCCAGTGAGGGACTGTCGCACACAGTGCCTAGGCCGAAGAGATATTCGTCGGCGTTCGTCACGCCCTGCCAGGAGAAAGCGAAGCTGCCCGGTGTTGTGGTAATGGCATCGGCGGGCGACACGAGGATGGGCGGTGCGAGGACCAGCGTGCAAGCTGTGTTTGAGTAGCCACTGGTGCCGGCGCTATTGACCGCCCGCATGCGATAACACTCCAAATGCGCGCCCGGCGAGGGATCGATGAACGAGCGCGTGTTCCCTGCCACATTCGAGTACGCGATGAATCCCGCGTTGTCGGCATTCCGTTCGAGAAGGAAGCCGCCAATACTCGGGTCATTCGCGGTCCATCCGAGCTTGACATCGGCATTCTCAATGCTCGCCGTGAGGTTCGTCGGAGTGGCGGGTGGTTGCACCGTGGTTGGACCTGTGATCGTGAAGTCCAAGCCCGCCTCCTGGGTACCGTTCAGCCAGACACCAACACTGTACTGGCCAGCGACGAGTTGCGCGCTCTGGATCGAGATCTTCGACCAAACGCAAGTCGCGGGGATATTGGGGAACCAATACTGATCGCGATGGTTCAATCCTGGGCCAAGCCACTGAATCGTGACGAGGTCATTTGCCTCCTGCGGGCGTGAGAGCTGTGCCCAGAATTCGGCGCCGTTATCCGTTGTCAGATAGGAAAGGGTGTCCGTCGACGGCGGGTTCGCGCACGTCGCGCTCGTGCCTGAGCGGACGAGATGAGACCACGCGAGAATACTCGCGTGTGCGGTGCCGGCACAGACGAGAGAGGCAAGAACGAGGGACCGAACGATCATAGCGACACTCCCAGGATGGTTACCGCGGGTTGCTATTAGGCGTGAGGTGAGTCTTTTTGAAGATTGACGGTAGCACGCTCTGCGACCACGGGTGTTGCGTGAAGAGCTCGTTCCCTGCAACATCATCGGAGATGCTGCTGGAACTCGACGTTGCGGCCATTCGGGAACAGATCGCGACAGACTTCGGTGGAAGCGTGGCTGCCGTGGCGAGGCGATGGCCAACAGGTGAGGCACCGCACCGGAGTACCCTGATTCGTTGGCTGCGCGGCGCGCTGCCCGGTTCAGAAGAAAGGTTGCTTGCCTTAGCGGGCGCGCTCAATATCGATCCTCTGGCGTTGATCCGACTCGAATCAGCCAAACTGCCACAATTGATCGAGGCAATCGAAGGTCTGGTTCTGCGTAGCGACTGGGAGCGACTCGAGCCATTTACGTTTCTCAGGTTCCTCGTATTGCCGACGCGCGATTGGCCGATGCCGGAGATCGCCGCACGATATTTTCATCGGTCGTGGACCACCTTGGATTTTGTTCACGATGCACGGGCTGAACGGAACTACTACGCGACAGTGCTCCTCAAACCGACGAGATCGCATCAAGTGTGGCACTTCGCGTGGCGACCACTGACACGTTCTGCCGCGTGGCGACCATACGGCTTTGTCCAGCGCACTGGCACGGCAGTCACGCTGTGCTCCTTCACGAGCATTCTGGACAGAAATTCGTGCACTGACCGGGTGGCAGTCGAGACATGGTTTGGCGAAGGAGCAGCTGCGTTCCGTATCGCTTCGATGCACTACTTTGCCGGCGAAGTTTCGAAGCATCTGCGCGAAGACCAGGCAGTGCGCTTTGGCACAAGAGGTTCGCGCTGATCTCCAGGGTCGGGTTGCGAGGGTTTCGGTCAATCTTCTGACGCGTTCGTCAAAAGGACTCGCGGCACCGTGGCGACGGTTTGGGCGTCTGAGACGGCCGAGGTGCTCCAGGCTTTTCCATTAGTTTAAGTTGCTTCGATTTTTCTCACGGACACTTGGCGAAGAGCGAAGGAAGAATCTCGTCTCACCCTCACGTTGCGCTCGTCATCATGTTCAACGCGTTCTTCGACGAGTCTCAAGCCGATTCTGTTTTCCTCGTCGCCGGCTGGGTTGCAACCGCAGAAGAATGGACGAAGTTCGACGCTGCGTGGAACGCCGCGCTGGCCTCTGAACCGGCCATCCGGTGCTTCCATCATTATGAGGCGAAGATGGTGGAGGGCGAGTTTGGAGGATGGTCGAACGAAGAGGCTCAGGCGAAGCTCGCCGCGCTGGTGAGAGTGATCTGTGATCATGACATGTACGGCGTGACCACAGGCCTTAACACGAAGAGCTGGAAGGATGCGTTTTCGTCAGAGACGCTCAGCCCGAAGCGGCTAAAGGGCATTCTCAAGATTACTCATCACTACCAGTCATGTTTCCATAGCGCTGTCGCGGCAGTGTTGCAGCGCCAGTTGGAGTTGGGCCACTCATCGGAGGTCGTCAACTTTATTTTCGATCAGCAAGACGGTCTACTGAAGGACAACATCAAACTCTATTCACAGTTCAAGAACCTGTTCCCTGAAGCATCGAAAAAGATCGCTGGTGAGATCTTCATCGGCGACGACAAAGACACGCCCGCTCTTCAAGCCGCTGATTTGCTGGCAGGTCAGTTGACAACGATGTTGAAGTCCGGGGCGGGACCGATGTATCAGGAGCTCGTGAAGTGCCATCAAGTAATCCAAACGACGGCATATCCCCCGAACTTTGAGACATTGCCCGCGATCGTCGAAGCTGTTAGCTGGGCATGGAACGAGAAGCGGAAGATCGACGCAGAGATTGCCGGGCACGGAGAGAAGCGCGAAGTGATCATCGCTCCTGCTAAAAAGACGGACGACGAGTAGCGCTGTGATCGCATTCGACCCGCACGCCCTGAGGATATGAAGAAGAGCGCGGAAAGCGCCCTTTTCTAACTCGCGCGTTGTCCAGCTCGCTCATCGAGACCCTCCCCGGCGGCGTGGATGCAGCGGTGAAGAGAGGGTGAGAGTTTCGTCCATTAGGTCCAAGCAAAAAGGCAGGACGCCAGAGAGCATCGCGAAGGATCTCGATGAGCGAGTTTTGGGAGCGCGGATCTTACTCACGCCCCCCTCCGACGTCAAAGGCGCCTCCGCTATCGCAGGCATGCTTTGGCGAGTGAGCCTTTGCCGAGAGTTTCCTTCTAAAGGAAGCAATCCGGAGCCGTTCTTAGGTTGTTCGCCCGCCGCGAGACCGCGGGTTACCATTGCGCTGAGGGAGTGCGGATGGCAAAGAATGAATCAATGATCCCAGTAACCCCGGCTCAAGCGCAGTGGATTGTGGAACGGCTGATAGCCGATAGGCGTGTTTCCGCCGTCGAAGTGCGGAGCCTTCTATCAGATCTCCACGTTGAGGTTGCTGATATCGAACGCCGTCTGGCAGATCTCCGCGCTGTTGCTGGGGAAGTCCGTGCGCCGTCGTCAGCAGCTGCACGGAACAAAGCGTCATCTGGGAGTGGAAAGACCGTCGACCGTCGAAAGAAGAAGGGACACGTTCGCGGCATCGCCGGAACTCTGATCGTCCTTCTGCGTTCGATTCCCGTTGCGGAGCACGCGGCGATCGAAGCGATCAAAGCCAAGAAAGGAATTAAGGCGGCGATCAAGGCAGCGCAGCAAGTTCTTGCAAGAAAATCCGACTGATTGTCGGTGCCTTCGACGGTAACTCGGAAACGCATCTTGATGCAGGAATCAATCGTTGAGACCCTTCGCTCACTGATTGGGCGTCGAATTTGGGCAGCGTCTGGTGGTCCGAGTACGGGCTCTGTGATCGCTATCGAGATCGGCGATCGGCGAGAGCGTCAACTCCCGTTGAGCAACCCGCGCATTAGTGAGGAGCTTCGTCGATACGAAGGCGAGTTTGGCCTCTTCATCACCTGCGCCTGGCGATTGGAAGTCGCTCAGACGGTCGTCTGTGGCTCCGAGAGTAGAAACGAGTCGGATGGCGAGATCGCTGGCGGGATTGATCGGCTCGTCGGCCGAACGATCACCCAAATCGATGTGGATGAGCGGGCGTTGGACTTTGCACTGATCCTCGATCGCGGCGAGGCGCGTCTATCCGTGTTCTGCGACGTAGTGGACGGCGATGCGTGGCAGGAAAACTATCACCTGACTCTCGCAGACTGGCTGCTGATCGTCGGACCGCGCAGCATTCTCAGAAGAGAAGAGCGGACACTGAAGTGATCGCGCCCGGCTTCGGCCGCGTAACAAGAAGTAGCGCGGGGGACACGGAAAAACATCTCTTTCTGTTTCCTAACTGGCGATGTTCAACGGCCGCCGATTGACCGGCGCTCGATCCCCGCGTACACTCCGCGCCCTCCGGCAGCTCATCGAGATCCTTCGCGCTCTTCTCCGGCGTCCCGCCTTTCTACCGGACCTAAATGGGAAACCTTCCTCTCTTGCTTCAGTGATCCACGCCTCCGGGGAGGGTCTCGATGAGCGGCCGAGATTCCGGGTAGGGATTCACCTTTCCCGGTCACTCCTCCAAAAGCAGGCATTTCTGTCCACAGTGGAGGTTTGACTTTTTTTAGGCACTTCCTTATCCTTCGCCGCCATTTCCCCGTGAGAGGCGGCTGGGTTGCGGAGTGACGTTCAACTCCGGCGATCCGTATTTGGGTCCATCACAATTCAATGAAAATTTTTTAGTGGCACCGCTTTGTCGGAGTGGTGTCTCTTCGGGAGTCGTCTAGCAATGTCCGTTCGTTCGTTTGTTTTCGGTATCCTCACTGTGCTCTTCGTGTCGCCGTTGCTGGCGCAAAATGACCCGTTCACCGTCGGTACGCCGCTCACCGCGCAGGGCGTCTTCAGCTGCGGGGATCTCACGGTCTCCAGCGGCACGATCGATTCCAGCGGTGTGACCAACACTGCGATCACGCAACGCGCGATCATCCGGTCGAATGGGAACGTCAAGGTCTCGGGTGGCACCGTCAACGGCGACGTGATTGCAGGGCCGGGCAAGCTCGTGACGCTGTCCGGAAGCGGCAAGGTCACCGGAACGACGAGCAGCGCAGCAACCGCAGCGAACTGCATACCCATCGACCTGACCGCACTCGCACCGACGGTGCAGGGGACGAACAACAACGCGAACATCCCGCTCACTGCGCAGGGCAAGAACCCGCTAGGCGGCTCGAGCCACACCGAGTTCACTCTGAGCGGTGGCGACGGGATTACGCTTCCGAGCGGCACGTACTATTTCACGAAGATCAGCATCTCCGGCGGCAGCACCATCACACTCAATGGCACGGTGAAGATTCTCTGCGCTGGCCGCGTCGACATCAGCGGCGGCAGCATCGTCAACACGAACGCCAGCCCTTTTGCTCTGCGGCTCTGGGTGAGCGGCTCCCCGTTCACGCTGAGCAGTTCCACGCTCTCCGGTATCGTCTACGCACCGACTGCATCAGCGACTGTCTCCTCCGGCACACTGAAAGGCAGCCTATTCGCCAACACGGTTACTGTCAGTGGGTCGTCGCATCTCACTCAGATCAACGACGACGCAAACCCACGCGTCACGATCACGAGTCCGGCAGACGGCGCGCTCATCACCAGCCCGTCTGTAACGGTGACTGGTACAGCGAGCGACAGCGAGACGAGCGTGACGCTGAGCGTGAACGGACAATCGGTCACCGTCGCTGCCGACGGCACCTTTCAAACGACCGTCAACCTCAGGGGACAAGCGAGCCCCAAGATCACGGCGATCGCCACTGATGCCGTGGGGAACATGAGCACGACGAGCATCACGCTCAGCGCACCGACACCCACGGTCACGAGCATCACGCCAACGAAGGGACCGGTGAGTGGCGGCACCAGCATCACAGTGCTCGGCACGAACTTCACCGACAGCACCGACACAACACTCACCATCGGCGGTATCAGCGCTACACAAGTCGCCGTGCTCTCGCCGAACAAGCTCACTGCAGTAACGCCAGCACTCCCCTCGGGAACCGTCAGTGTCGTGGTCACGACGTTCGCTGGCGCAAGCACGCTGCAGAACGGGTTCACATACCTCGCCGCGCCGAGCATCACCAGCTTCGCACCAGGAAGCGGCGGCAGCGGGACCACCGTCACGATCGCGGGCCAGAACTTCGATCCAGATCCTAACGGGGACCATGTGTTCCTCGGCACGCTCGTTGCGCCAATCGTGAGCGCAACAAGCACGCAGCTCGTGGTGACGGTTCCCACCGGTGCACAAACGGGAAGACTGACCGTGACCACGGCCGGCGGCACGGCGACGAGTGCGACCGACTTCACCGTTGCGACCTTCTCCGCGTTGCAGATTACCGCGCCCACGACGACCCTCGATGTTGGCCAGCGCGTGCAGTTCAACGCGATCGGCCTTTTCCCTACCGGAGGAGGCGCCGATGTCACGGCGAAGGCGAGCTGGTCCTCGAGCGGGGCCGTGACCGTCGACGTGAACGGCATGGTCACGGCTGCGCAACCTGGCAGCGGCGACGTGTTCGCATCACTGAACGGTTTCTCCGCTTCGATCCGCGTGAGCGCCACGACCATTGTGCTACCTCCAGATCCGGCCAGCATCGCGCCCGCACTGAACCCAACGCAGGTCACTCCGATGGTCGATGGGACGGCCTTCCTCTATCAAGGTACGAACCCGATTCAAACCGGCGTCGGGCCAAATGTGATTACCCGCGATCGTGCAGCGGTCTTACGCGGTCGTGTGCTTACCCGCGATGGCGCGTCACTGCCTGGCATCAGGATCGCCATTGCATCACACCCTGAATATGGACAGACGCTCTCGCGCGATGACGGCCGCTTCGATCTCGCGGTCAACGGCGGTTCGTGGTTGACAGTGCGGTACGAACGCCCTGGCTACATTCCGACAGACCGGACGGTGAATGTGCCATGGGCTGACTACGTCAGTGTGGAAGACGTCGCGCTCGTCTCTCTCGATGGCGCAGTGACGCCCATCGCTTCAGGAGCAACCAGAATGCAGGTCGCCCGCGGGACGACGTCTAGCGACAAGGACGGCTCTCGCACCGCGACCGTGCTCTTCCCCGCCGGAACGACGGCGTCGATGACCTTTCCAAACGGTACGACACAACCGCTCGCCACCCTGAATGTACGCGCGACCGAGTTCACAGTTGGCACCGCCGGTCCGCTCGCCATGCCGGCCGACCTGCCGCCCACGAGCAAGTACACCTACTGCGTGGAACTCAGCGTCGACGAGGCGGTACGAGGAGGCGCATCGTCCGTGACGTTCTCAAAGACGCTCCCCTTGTACTTGGACAACTTCCTTAACCTGCCGGTCGGCACGATCGTCCCCGTCGGCTACTATGACCGCGCAGCACGCCGGTGGGTCGCAAGCGACAACGGAAGGGTCATCAAGATCCTCGCGATCACAAACGGCACCGCAACAGTCGATACGAACGGTGATGGAGTCGCGGATGACGCCACCACCCTCGCAGCGATCGGTATTGACGCGGACGAACTCCAACAACTCGGCACGCTCTATACGATTGGGAAAACACTCTGGCGCGCGCCCATCAATCACTTCACGTCGTGGGATTGCAACTTCTTCGCATGGGCTGGACCACCCGAGGGCGCTGAAGCACCGAGTGGTGGACCAACTCGAAACAACAGAGTCAAGAAGTGCGAGAAGTGTGAGGGCTCGATTATCGGAGTGCAGGATCAGACACTTGGTGAAGAGTTGCCCCTCGTTGGGACAGGACTAACGCTGAGCTACAACAGTTCGGAGCAACGCGGACGACTGGACCAATACCAAATCAATATCCCGATTACTGGTGCCAATCCGCCGAGCGGCGTAACCTACGCGCATCTCAAGGTGAGCGTCGCGGGCACGACGTTCCAGCAGGAATTTTCTGCGGCACCGAACCAGACCTACACATATACCTGGAGCGGAAAGGACGCATACGGTCGTTTGGTGCAGGGAACGCAAGATGCGCATGTCGACATCGGATACGAGTACCTTGCAGGTGCCTACACCGCGCCCGATGCTAAGGGAAAAGCCTTTGGCAAGTATCCGAACAATCCGATCTCGCTATGTCCAGAACGGCTGTCGATCATTATCTGGACGCGATTTGATATTCCGATCGGCAGCATTGACGCCAAGGATGCAAACGGCCTCGGTGGATGGAACCTCTCGGGCCATCACATCTACGATCCGTTGGGTCGAACACTTCACCTAGGTGGTGGCGACACGATCGATTCCGCTCAACTTGGCAAGACGCTTGTGCGCGTCGCAGGGAACGGTAGCTGCTGCATCGCCGTCGACGGTGCAGGTGCTCGCGAAACAGCACTTAACTACTCGAACTCGATTTCCGTTGCGCCCGATGGTGGTTTTTACATAACGCAGAGCGACACCATCCTCAAAGTGCAGAAGGATGGCACGATCGCGCGGATCGGGGGCATCTATGGAAACAAGGGCTTTTCGCCGGACGGCACGATTGCGCTGAACGCGAAACTCAACCCATGGGCTGGGGCGATCGGACCTGATGGCTTCTACTTCATCGACGCGGGCACGCGCGTCCGCAAGATCACGTCAGACGGCGCCATCATCACCGTCGCTGGCAACGGGCAAAAGAACGCGGCAGTGAAGGAAGGCCCTGCGCTCAGCACGCCGATTGTGTGCGAGGCAATCGCGATCGACCATGACGGCAACGTCTACATCGCGAGCGACAGCACCATCGAGCGCGTCACACCAGACGGCGATCTCACAATCATTGCCGGAGGCGGCGGCTTCGGCAAGATCAAAGACGGTCAGCCAGCACGGATTGCGCCGCTCGTGAATGCGATCAGCATCGCGGTCGGTCCCAACGGTCGCCTCTACATCGGCGACAACTTCCAGCACTTCATCGGCGAAATTGCAGGCGATGGGTTGCTGCGTGTCGTTGCAGGACTCGGCGCAAATCCCGATACCGATGGTGTTCCTGCGCGGTCGATTCACATCGACAGCAGCATCTGGGGCATGGATGTCGGCACCGACGGCACGATCTACTTCACGACACTCGAAACACAGACCGTGCGCGCGATTCGCCCTGACGGCATTATCGTGCGCCTCGCCGGTGGGGTCCGTGAAGACTTTAAGGTCATTCCGTACCCTGACAATGCGCCGGCGATCGGCACCCCAGTCTTTTATCCCTGGGGGGTGGCCGCAGCGCCTGATGGTTCCGTTCTCTTCTCCGCCTACGACGAGAACACGATCCGTCGGATCCTGCCGACTTATCCCGGCGCCAGCGCGACCGAAACGGTCGTTGCGTCTGAGAATGGAGGACTTGCGTATGTATTCGATGCTTCAGGACGGCACTCGCGTACCGTTGATACGACCATGGGCATCGTGCTCAGCACCTTTTCCTGTGACGGTGCAGGTCGTCTGCAAAGCATCGCGGATGTCGACGGCAATCAAGTAACGATCGATCGAGCGACCGATGGCACTCCCAAGGCGATCGTCGCCCCCGGCGGTCAGCGTACGACATTGGCCATCGATGCGAATGGGTACCTGAGTTCGGTCACGAGTCCCGCTGGCGAAGCGACAAAGTTGACGCACACTTCACGCGGTCTCCTGACAGATCTCGTGACGCCTGGCGGTCACGAGTACTCGTTCACGCATGACGCTAATGGACGGCTACAGTTGGATGCCGATCCCGCTGACGGTAGCACAGCCCTGGCACGCACAGGCACGGACGACGATCTCATCGTCACCCGCACGACCGCCGAGGGGCGCACCTCGGTTTACGAAACGATCCGGCCCGTGAACGGTGGAGAGATCCGTCGGAACACCAGCGCAGACGGTCTTATGACGACGAGCAGCGAAGGCGCGGATCGCAGTCTGACCGTGAGCGGCCCCGACGGTACGACGATGAACGTCCGCATGGTGCCCGACAGCCGTTTTGGCATGATGGCCTCGCTTCCTTCAGTGGGATCCTTGACGATCGGCTCGCACAACGCCGCCGCGCAGTACAGCCGCGCGGTAACGTTGTCGCAGCCGGGCAACCCGTTTGCGGTTGCCACGCTCCGGGAGACGCTTGCAGTCAACGGAAAGCCATGGTCAACGCTCTATGATCGCGCGGCCTCTTCGCTCACAACCACGTCTCCCCTCGGTCGCAGCAGCGTCGCCTCAATCGACCCGTCCGGCCGCATCGCCAACATACGAGTCGCGGCTCTCGCTCCCTTCACGATGAGCTACACGACTTGGGGAGCGCTTGAGTCTGTTGCACAAGGAACGCGCATCACTAACATGACCTACGACGGAGCCCACCGGCTCCAGTCATTGACGGACCCACTGCGGCGGACGATCACCTTCACGTACGACGCGGCGGATCGCGTCACAGGAGAAACGCTTCCGGGCGGGCGAACGATCGCTTTCACATACGACCATGATGGCAATCTGACCTCGGTTGCGCCTCCGTCGAGACCCGCGCACACGTTCCACTACACGCCTGTGAATCTTGCCGACCTATACACGCCGCCCACGGTCACAAACGGTGGCACAACGACATACGCCTACAACAAAGACCGGCAACTCACATTGATTACGCGACCCGATTCAGAGGCGATCGGCCTTGGCTACGACTCCGCCGGTCGTCTGGCATCGCTTGTCTGGCCGTCTGCTGCACTCACCTACGGCTACGACGGAAAGGGGCGGCTCTCCTCGATCAATAACTCGAACGGCGCTTCGATGACCTACAGCTATGACGGCCCACTGCTGAAGTCACAGACATGGACGGGCGAGGTCAGCGGGGCGATCGGCTACACATACGACAACGACCTGAGGGTGGCGTCGGAAAACGGCGTGACTCTTGGTTACGACGATGACGGACTACTGGTGAAGGCGGGCGCCTTGACGCTCAACCGAGACTCCCAGACCGGATTAGTGACAGGTACAAGTCTGGGAAACGTGAGCGATGAATGGACATACGATGAGTTCAGTGAACCAATGACGTATAGCGTATCGCTCAACGCAGCCGAGGCGTTGCGCGAAGTGTACACACGCGATGACATTGGGCGCATTGCGCAAGTCGTGGAGACGACTGGCGGACATTCGACCACAACCGCATATACCTACGATGAAGCTGGCCACATGGCGACTGTGACGCGCGACGGCCTACAAACAGCCAGCTACACATACGACGCGAATGGTAATCGTGTAGGCGGAACATATGACGATCAGGATCGCCTGCTCTCCATGAACGGTGTCACCTACACGTACACGACTAACGGCGAACTGGCTGCGAAAACGGATGCCAGCGGAACGACAAGCTTCACATACGACGCCCTCGGCAATTTACGCACAGTACTGATGCCGGACGGCAAGCGGGTCGACTACGTTATCGACGCAAAGAACCGCCGCGTGGGTAAGAAGGTGGGTGGAACGCTCGTCAACGGATGGCTATACGGCGACCAATTGCGGATAGTCGCCGAAACCGATGGCGCTGGGGCGGTCACGAAGCAGTTCATCTATGGAGCCCGATCCAATGCCCCCTCTGTAATGATCGCAAATGGCATAACGTACCGGATCGTAACCGACCATCTCGGCAGCCCGCGATACGTCATCGAGAGCTCGACCGGTACACCTGTCGAGGTGATTACCTACGACGAATTCGGCAATATAACAAGTGACTCGAATCCTGGCATGCAGCCGTTCGGTTTCGCGGGAGGCCTCTACGACCGCGACACTGGTCTAACGAGGTTCGGCGCAAGAGACTATGACCCGCAACTCGGGCGGTGGACAGCGAAAGACCCGCTCGGACTAGCAGCAGGAGAACTGGATCTTTACACCTATTCGAATAACGACCCCGTCAACTTCATAGATCCATCCGGACTTGAACATGTGAATGAGCCGGGCTTCACCAAACCGATGACAGCTCCAGGGCCACCAATCACCACACTAATTCCGTCCGCCGATGACGTCGACAGCATAGCGCGCCACATTAACCGTGGGTCAGTAAGTCTTCCCGGGTGGGTCATTGCGGCGATTTCAAGAGACTATGACCTCGGACCCTGTGACACGATTTTCGTGAAGAGCCCAGCATTCGGTAGTTGGAATATTACTTTTGGCAACGTCATCGTATTGACCCCGAAGAGTTTCCATGACACAGCTATCAGGAATCATGAGCTGGTGCATGTTTCTCAATATGAGACGCAGGGCTTCGAGTTCTTTATCGACTATGCCTCTGATTCACTCGCCAACGGTGTTCTGAATGGCGAATGGCACGATCTAAACCACCATGAAATTGAGGCTGAGCGAAAGGCGGGGAAGCAGGGTCCGACCTGCGGGTGCAAATAATGCGCAATAAAATAGGGTTAAAATGCTTAGTAGCTGCCTTGCTCTTCCTGATCGGCATCAGCGGCTGCAGCCAAGAGCACTACGCTATCGTGGTCAACTGCTCCCGGGAACCATTGCGTATCCAGGTATTCCACGGCGGGGTCGAGATGGCAATGAGTATGGCGCGACCCAACAGCGTGGTGAGGATTGATGGCGCGGTGTTTACTATGAGAAACACCGAGTACATCTTTCGGCTGCGACATCAGAATACAAAAGTAACGGACGTCACTGTGACGGCCGAGTATCTCAGGGCAAACGAGTGGATTGTGCCCATCTGTGGAGATTCTGCTGTCGACTCATATCGTCTCGACGTGATTCATTGAAGTGGTTGCCGTGATGGATGAGTGACTTACCCACAACGTGCCGATGATACGGAGTTCTCTCAGACATCGTTCGCTTTGGGGAGTAGCTTGTATGACAGCTACATTGGGAATGACATCAAGGCTGAAACACGAATGACTCCTAGCCGGCTCGGAAGATCCGATTCCGCGGATCCTGGTTTGCCCATCCGGCGAGCGCGAACCCGAAGAGGTGTTCCACATCTGCGCTCAGCACCACACGGCTGAGAGCGCGCACCCGGTCGAGTGGATCCATCCGTCCGTCTCACTGGGGCGGGACATTCCGATATCCGTGTTACCGGTGCGAATAATGGGGTTTATGAAGGTGAGGACGGCCCCGGGCATGTCGATCACAGCGGCCCTGTCGTGACTTACCGGAGAGGTGCGCCCGTGGCGACTTGGGAATCACTCCCCTACAGCTGATGGAGAAGGTGACGTTATGAAAAAGGCAATCCAAGGTGCGATGTTGGTCCTAGTCGTGGCTTTGTCGATGAGAGGGAGCGTCAGGTATCACTATGATGGAACCTTCGACGTGCCAGTTGGTTTCTATAAAGACCCGAACTTTGTGCCAGCGTCCTATCTAGAGGGGTTTCCAATTAAGACGACGAAGGAGCACCTCTCTGAGAAAAGGCTCGACGCACTTTGTAAGCTGTTCATTGCAGCTTGCGATGCAAGCAAGAAGAAGCTTCATCAGGACTACCTCATTTCGACGTCAGCGCCAATCTATGTGCTTCTGAAAAGCAACGTCCCGCGCGTGGCAGAGTATGAATCCGAAGGAGGGCAGATCGTATTTCTTCACAGGATTAAGGAGGCACTGGGAACGAAGCACCTGCAACCTCCACCGCCGCCTCCGCACAAGTAATCTAAGACTGCAAGCGTTGATCGCCGAGGAAAAGCGGACTCTCAAGCAAGTCACCTGCTCGGGACCAGATCGCACTCTGAGGATCTTGGTGTGCCCATCCGGCGAGTGTGAATGCGAACAGGTGATCGACGCCCGCGCGCAGCACCACGCGGCTGAGAGCTCGCAGCCTGTCGAGTGGGCGACGGAACCGAGGGTCGATGACGGTTACCCAGACATCGAACCTTTCGAAGCCAAATAGCTCCATGCTCAACTCCGGACGCACAGCTAGCTCCGCGTAGCGCTCAACCTTCGCGCGACTGAAGTGCTCGAGACTCTCGTATCCTCGATCGTGTTCGAGAAAGACGAGGTGGGATCCATCGTTATCTCTGAATACGAATACGAGGTCGGGTTGTGGCAACGCGAGTCCGGACGATGAATTCGGGAACGGGCGCTCCCATGTTGAAATCCATAAGAGCGCGTTGCCGAATGCCTCGATGAAGCGAAGCGCGAGGTGATTGCACTCACGTTGGTGCGCAAGGAACGGCGGCACGATCCCGGGTACGAGCTTCAGCGGCTTGCCATCACGGAGCGGCAGCATGAACTCAACCAGGCGTTGCACCTCGGTGCCTCTGATCAGCGCAAGAATTCTGTCGCGAGCAAAGGCGAGCCCCATATCCGAGGGCATCGCGTAACCAGGATGCCCTCCTAGTACGACTGGCTCACGCCATGAGCGAATCCAACCTCGATGCTCGAGTAGTCGAAGACGATGACGCGCTGCTTGTTTCGAACGGCCGGCAAAGAAGCGGCGATGAACCTGCTCGAATGAGAGGAGGCGAAATCGTGCGAGCGCAGTGATGATTTCGAGATCGCGATCGGTCAACGATGTGGAGCTCGCATTTCGTACGAGCCTGTTTCGTGGCCTGTTTCCTCTAGACGCAATAGAACCCGCGCTTGCGATGGCGTCCTTACGCGGCTGGACGTCTTCGAGCAGCGCTCGGTCATCTTGTTGTCTGCGCGCGGTTCGCAGCGTCTCGCGGGAAGATGTTGTGGGATCGAAAGATGATTCGACCATGATCTTGACAGGATGGCGAACCGAGCGTACAGGGGGAGGCGAGTCTATGCACTACGTCTCAATGCTCCTGTGGACTTTCCCCACGGAGCCCCCCAGTACGGTCTCTCGTTCGCACAAGAATTCTTTGTGGGAATCTCCCACAACGCATCGATCCGCCTCGCGAATCGATCGTGACTTGGCCAGGATGGCCGGTGTTAACCCGAATGACGACCGTGTCTCGTTCCATCCCTCTCATGCACGAACTCGAACGGCGTGCCCGCGCGCTCGGTTGGACGTGGGAGCAGCTCGCGCGAGAGCTTGGGATGGATCGGACGACGCTCGCGCACATTCGGAGCGGACGTGATCGCGTAAGCCTCGCCACGCTCCACAAGGTCGCACTCTGGTTCCCGAACGATGAGACGCTGAAGCGGCTTGCGTGGGAGTACCTGCTTCTCGACGTGCAATCCGTGAGAGAACGCCGCGCGCGCGAGCAGTCCTGCAGCGGGACAAGCGAGGCGTACGCTGCGCAACTCTCGACGACTGCTCGCGAACAGCTCCAGCGCTTCGTCGGTGAATTCGGATCGCATGTGATCCGCGGGACTGGCCTCTTCCTCGAATCCGCCGATGCCCTCGCGCTAACAGCGTCGCTCGCATTCCTCGAAGCGGAGTTCAGTGCGCGGAGCATCCATATAGTTCGTGAGAGAGGCAGCGCGAAGGTTCCGGCGAGCGCGAAGAGATCGCTCATTGCGATCCCGCTGCTGCTCATCGATCGCGTTGAATTCGCGTCGCCGTCGATGGCGCAGCTTCTCGCGGAGCGGCAGCAGTTCGGGAAGGTCACGGTTGCGACACGCCTTGAGAACACGCCCCGGTCCGAGACGGAGCAGCTTCTCGAAAGGCGGATGCATCACGCACGCATTGATCCCGCCAATCCCACCGTTCTCACCAATGCCTGAGACTCCACGCAACCAATCGCGGCTGCTCGTGCTTTGGCCTCGCAGCGCGGCGCCGGATGGACTCGTCGTGCTTCCGACAGACCTGCGCGCGTTCTTCCACACCGCGCGCATCATCGGACCCGACACCGCGCTCTTCTTCCTGACACTGCGCGCACTCCGTCAGCGCTCACCGCTCGGAGTTCGTCTCGACGATCTCGCGTGGACGCTCGAAGCTTCGCGCCGGTGGGTTCGCCGCAGGCTAGTGCGTCTCTCGAACATTGGCCTCATCGTCTTCCACGACACTGGGCAGGATCTCATCGTTGCCGAATTCACAGGCGAGATGCCGGACCCCGGCGTATTCACGCCGGAGGCGACCGATGTACGGGTCAGGCACGACATCCCGACGCATTGGTTTCTCCAGGCGCTTCCGCAACTCGGACGGCGAGCGTTCCTTGCATATCTCTACCTCCGCTCTCGCGAAGGCGCAGACGCTGGCGGGGTCCTCATTGCGTCACTTGTCCGCAACGCTGGTCTGTGGGGAACGCTCCAGGCGCGATTCATCCTCTTTCGGTTGCGTCGCGCGGGACTGATTCGATGGCGGGGGCGCGGCTACACAGTCTTCGATCCGCCGCCACTTTCAGCGATTGCGCGCATGCTTCTGCGGCTTCGCGAAATGGGAGTGATTCCTCGCACACGGTCCGGCCGAGTGATCGTCGTCGCGTTGATCATTACGCCACTCATCGCCTTCATCTTCATCCTCTTTTAATGATCCGTATTCCGCTCGCCTTCGAGACGCGACACTCCCGATCGCGCTTTGCGATGCAGGACTTCTACCGAAGTCGCGATCTGTTCCTGCACGAGCAATTGCGAAGGAGCAACAACGGCCTCCCATTCGCGCTATACAAGGCGCCCGACGGGAGCAAGATTGACTGCTGGCTCACTCCCGTCGACCTCCGCCAGCACTCACTGGTCATCGGCGCGACCGGCAGTGGAAAGTCGACGCTGCTCGAAGCGATCGCGAGATCGTGCTTCATGCGTCATCAGGGGCTCGCGCTCATCGATCTTCACGGCGACCTATTCAGGCGCACGGCGGCGTGGGCGTCCTACCATCGCGTTCGCGGGCTCGCCCTACTCGATTTCACGCGCCCTGAGACCATTTCCGGATGGAACCCGCTCGCACGAATTCCGGGAGTCGATGTTGGGCGGCACGTTGGGCTCATCATCGACGTGCTCAAGCGGCTCTACAGCGCCGAAAACGCAGCGTCGTGGGCCTGGGGGGTGAAGGTTCACGAACTGGCGCAGCACGCGCTCGCAGCCTGCATCGAGAGTCGCTACCAATCGACGCTTCTCGACGTTCCACGCTTCTTCGCCTCACCACATTTGCGGCGCGAGATTCTCGCGACGGCATCAGCAGAGTCGCAGAGTTACTTCAAGACGCGTTTCGGTCTGCGGGAAGAAATGTATGTATCGGCGTTCCTCAACAAGATCGAGCCTTTCCTCTCTTCGCCGAGCGTTGCGAGTTTCTTCGGACAGGCAACGTCCTCCGTCGACCCGTTCCGAATTGTCGAAGAAGGCGGCACCCTGCTCATCAACCTCGCCAAGGGATACCTCGGTCCTGCCGCTGAGATCCTCGGTCGATTGCTCATGAACGTCCTGCAACTCGCAGCGCTCTCTCGCGAGAAAGTGCGCGCTGATCGGCGGGTGCCGTTCTCGATCATCGTCGATGAAGCGCACAGCGTCGCCGCGCGTGAGAGCGGGCTCGAAGACCTGCTCACAGCCGCGCGCAAGTACAAAGTGTTTTTGACGCTCGCTGCACAGAGCTTGTCTCTGTTCCCCCCGCAATTTCGTCCGCACTTGCTTGGCAATACTTCACGCCAGTTCTTCTTCAGGATGCCGTACGTGGAGGCGCGACTGCTCGCGCACGATCTCTTCGAGCCGCTCGGCACATTTCGACGCGAGGCCATCCGACCCTACGATTCGCTCGATGATCCGCTGCTCACGCCGGCCGAGGAGATTGCTGCGCGGACGAAGGAACTCGCGAACCTCCCGGTGGGCGCGTGCTACTGGCTCCTCAAAGGCCGCAGGTTCAAGGGACGCAGGATTCAAGTGAAACGTCCCAAGCCACTCGGCAGCATCGCTGACGCGGAACGTACCTCTGAGGCGAATGCGGACTTCGAACGCCATTACATTCCGATCGAATAAATGCACTCAATGGTCAATTCAATCCATGAGACCCCAATCAACGACATGGCGGCGATGCCACTTCCGCTGCCGCGTGCCGGCGGCAGACATCGCCAGGGTGCCGAGGCAGGCTGGGTCATCGCATCAAGTAAGGGTGCGTTCCTCGCTCCTCGCACGATACCGCTCGCGTTCCCGTCACTTGTGCACCTCGATGACGCCGTCGTGAAGGCGCATGCGCGGATGCGCGCGATCGAAGGGCTGAACGAAGCGACCGTGCGATGGACCGGAACGTCATATCGGATGTTCCGCCGCTTTCTCATTGCCGACGCGAAGTACCGAAATGGATTCCTCGGTGGCGAATTGGAAGCGCAGATGCGCATCCTTGAAGCATGGATCGGATGGCTGCGGGAAGACGGGCGGACAAGTGTGACCGTCAACAACTACTGGCGGGGACTGTCACTCGTATTCGCAAGGATCAATCGTGAACGTGGCATGGTGAACCCGCTCATCTTTCTCGCTGCTCCAAGATTCTCTCGCCGTCAGGCGCGCTACCTCACACGTGATGCCGCGGAGCGAGTCGTCAAGTTTGTACAGCACCACCAGTGGAGCTCGTCATTCGAGCAAGCGCGCAACCTCGCAATCGTCGGACTCCTTCTGCTCGCGGGACTCCGTCGTGCGGAGGCGGTGCGATTGAATTTTGCGCACGTCTCGGTGGCGAACAGCACGCTCCTGATCGTCAAGGGGAAGGGGCGCTATGGCGGGAAAGACCGTACGTGCTACATGACCCCGCAGCTCCGCTCGATCCTCACCAGCTACGAACAGCAGCGCAGGGGTCTCGAGACCGCGAGCCCTTCCTACCTGCTCACGGTGCACGGCGATCGGGGGATCTCCGCCGCCGTGATTCGCCATCTGCTCCAACGCGTCTCCGAAGCGCTGGACCTGCCGGTCACGCCGCACGCTCTTCGCCACACGTACGCAACGCTGCTCCGGCAGTCAGGTGTCGCGGATCGCATCTCAATCGACCTCATGGGGCACACGAGCCTCGAGACGCTCCAGCGTTACAGCCACGTCTACAGTGGCGAGCATGCCGCCGCGGTCGAGAAGGTGATCCTCGACATCGAGGTTCCGAGTCGAGACGAGCATCAGTGGTGAGTTGGATCGTGCACATAGGCGTTCTTCATTGGCGCAACAGGCAGAGTGGTGCACCGAAAGGTTAGGAAGTGAAGTGCAGCTTCCGAATTTCGCGCTGACGGTCCTCGTCGAAGATCGTCGTATAGCCGAGCGTCGTTTCAATGCTTGCGTGACCGGCGAGGTCACGAACGATTGCGAGAGGAACCCCAGTTCGGATGAGTTGCGTGACGAAGCTGTGCCGGAGAACATGGGGAGAGAAGGGCACGCCGGATGCGCGCGACACTTTCCGGACGATGTCTCGGAGCACGCCGTCGCTGAACGGGCGACCCTTGACCGGGGACACGAAAAACGCCGGAGACGTGAGGCGTGCCCGGTCCCGAGCTGCGACGTACGATCGGAGCACACGAGACAGCTCCGGGGCGATAAAGACCATCCGGTCCTTCCCGCCGTACCGCCCCTTCCCCTTAACGATTCGGATCAATCCGTCATTGAGGTCGACGTCGGTGTTCGTGAGGCGGAAGATCTCGCCCTTTCGGAGTCCTGCGTAGAGCATTGTCGCGAGAACGGCGAGCGCCACCTCGCGCTGCATTTCCGTCGGCCACGGATAGTTGCGCGCAGTGTGAAGAATGGCGGAGCAGTCTTGCGCGGACTTGGCCCGCGGTGCGGGTGTCCGTGCCCTCGGGGTGTGTCGCCCGACGAACGGATTCGGCGAACCATTCACGGCCGCACGGTCGATGAAGAACGTGCGCACGCTCCGCCAGTAGTTGTTCATCGTGATCTCTGCGAGCCCGCGCTTGGTGTTCCACGCGACCCAGTCTTCGAGCGCGTGGAGACGTAGCGCGAATTGCTCTTTGGGGAGATCAGCAGCCGTGAGGAGGAACTGCTGGAAGTTCGCGAATCCGTTCGTGAACCAGGAGAGCGTGAACTTGCTGTAGCGCTTCACGAACTCAGCGCGATCCATGAACGCTGCGAACTCCGATCGGAGGTCATCGATGAAGCGCAGATTCTCCGGCGAGGCGGGTGGCAAATTCTCCGTATTTGCTGCTCGTCGCGACCTCTTTTTATTTGGATGTAGAGGAGGTGGGCCGAACACCGGAGTGTGAGAGGTGGAGTAGGGAGACCGGGACATGGGGGTAGGGGGGAGAAAATGGCGTCCCCATCATCCAATCACTCTGTAGTATCGCGCGCACGCCACCACTCAAGCTTTTCTGACGCTTGAGAGGTAATCAGGGGTTCATTCGCGCCGGCCGGAGTGCGGATTGAGCGCTAGGACGCCACATTCTGAGCGGGTAGCGGGGATCGAACCCGCCTCTCAAGCTTGGGAAGTCTCTGCCACTCCCATGCAAGGCCGCTTTTGGCTTCCAGACGCCCCGCATCTATCGGCGACGCGTCCCGTACCGCACAAGCTCGCGTGCTTCGTGTGGTAGGGGCGTGCGAACGCGAGGAGTGTGGAGGATCAGGACACTTCTGGCATACACCGCATCCGAGCATTCTTCAAGTCAGTTCGTCTTTGAACGATGATCGAATTCGGCTGCGTCTAACTAACTCTCTCTCTCTCTGAAGATCAATGCGCGTCGGAGTGGAAGGGGTTCCCAAGCCTCGGGATTCTGCCTGTGAAATCGGATTCGGCGTTCGCGGCCATACAAGTCGAGCCGCAGTCCCGCGTTACCTGCGGTCGAGAATGAGAATCACAGCTGCTGTCCCGTAACCTCCGACGACGTTTGCAAGACGATCGTTCGGAAATCTCCAGTTGTACTTAGGCTGCGGCGAGAGATTGTGTATCCTTTTGCCGCGTCTCGTTTCGATCATGAGCTCTTGTCATCACCGGCTCTTCACCGCAGCGGCGGTCTTCCTGCTGTTGTTCACGGCAGCTGACCTCGCGTACCCGGCGATGTGCAGCGAGGATGGCAGTGGCTCGACTTTTAGTGCCGGACAGGTTCCCCTTTCCATCGCCGCGCCTCGAGAATCTTCGGATTCGTCGACGGCGCACGTTGATGATTGCTTCTGTTGCTGTGGTCACGTCCTGGCCGGTGTGCTTTTTCACATCTCGATTCCCTCCGCGTTTGAACAGGCGCGGTTTCACCTGAGTGCACATCGCGTAACCATCGTGCTACCTGCAGCGTTCCGCCCTCCAAGGCTCGCCTAACACCTTCCCCAAACGAGCGGACATTCGAAGCGCATCACGCGCCGAACGTCCGTCAACGCATGCGATGCGGCTGCTGCTTTCAGCGGAGCCGCAGGAAGGCCATGAATGAGGCGAAGACTTTTCCTTCGCTCGGGCACGTTCATCGTGCTCGTAGCGTTCTCCGGGTTCATCGCGGCGCGCGCAGCCGCACAAACATCACAACCACTCGCACTTTCGACCGACGCAGCGGCGTATGTCGACAATGCGCGAGGCTCGTCGGCGATCGATCTGGTTCGCCGTGCCGCCACGTCGAACCGCTCGCTCGCGGCGTCCCGCCTGAACGTCGAGCGCGCGCAGGCACGGCTCGCACAGGCGCAGCTCTATCCCAATCCGTCGCTCGATCTGGAGCACACCACCGGCAAGTTCACGGGCGCGCCCGACGAACACGAATCGACGGCAGGTTTCTCGTTTCCGCTCGAGCTGGGCGGGAAGCGCCGCAGCCGCATCGACATCGCGCGCGCGGAGCTGGACATCGCGCGCGCCGAGTTCGCGGAACGGCAGCGCCAGCTCACGAATGACGTGCTGACCGCGTACGTCGAAGCACTCGCCTCGCTCCGCGAACTCGACACGACGGCGCGCCTCAATGAGCTGGATGTCGAGACCGGCGGATACCTCGAAAAGCGAGTGAAGGAGGGCGATGTCGCGCCGCTGGAGCTGCAACTAGTCCGCGTCGAGATCGACCGCCTCCGCTCGCGGCGCGAGCTGCTGAAGGGCCGTCTCGACGCGGCGATCATCCGTCTCAAAGCGCTCACCGGCATCGCCCCCGAGGAGCAGGTCCGGCTCCGTGAAGGCTTCACGCCGGGCGACGTGCTCGGTGTATCAACAACGGTCGAAGATGCTGTCACGCGCGCACTCGCGAACCGGCCCGACATCGCGGCGGCACGCGCGAACGAGCGAGCCGCGGAGGCGACGCTTCGCCTGGCGCGGGCGGGAGCGGTGCCGGATGTAACGCCGTTCGGCCGCTTCTCCTCATCGTCATCCGCGTTCGATGACACGCCGATCGGCAAGCTCACGGACCGCTCGAAATCGATTGGGTTCGGCGTCTCCATCGCGCTGCCGATCTTCAATCGCAATCAGGGCGCACGTGCCGAAGCATCGGCTGCGGTCACGCAGGCGCAGCAGGAACGAGGCTATCTGGAAACGACCGTGCGAGCGGAAGTGGAGAGCGCGTTTCGGCGGCTGCGATCGACAGATAGCGCGCTCGCGACGTTTGAGAGCGGCGTCATCGCGCGCTCCACCGAAAATCTCAGGACCCTGCGCGCGGCCTACCAGCTCGGGGAGTACCGCATCACCGATCTGATCGCCGAGCAGCGCCGCGTCGTCGATGCGGAGCGCGAGTACACCGAAATCCTCGCGGAACGCTACCGCGCCGCCATCGACCTGCAGCTCGCGACCGGCGATCTCCTCACGGCCGGGAAAGGAACCACCGAATGACCACGTCTGCCATTCATCGTGCCATCGCCGTCCTGGTGCTGGCGCTGCTCGTCGTTGCATGCGGCGACAAGAAGACCGAAACGAAAGAGGCACCGAAGCCTGCCGGAGAAGCGAACGTCGTGCGCCTTTCGCCGTCCGCCGCGCAGTCCGCAGGGATCGCGATCGAAACCGTTTCTACCTCGACGCTCACCGCCACGTCGCACTTCACCGGCGCGGTCGAGCCGGATCAGCAACAGCTCCAGCAGGTGACGGCGTTGACGAACGGGCGCGTCGAGCAGGTTTTCGCCAAGCTCGGCGACGCGGTGCGTGCGCGCAGCGTACTCGCCACGATCTCCAGTCCCGAAGTCGCGGAGATGCACGGCAAACTGCTCGAAGCCGAGGCGCATCTCAATCTGACGGAGGCAAACCTTCGTCGCACCAAACGTCTCGCCGATCTCGGCGCGGCGGCGGGCAAAGACCTCGCTGCAGCCACCGCGGAAGCGGAAACGGCGCGCTTCGACGTGAACCATCTTCGCGATGCGCTCCGCATTCTCGGCGCGTTGCCCGAGAACGGACAGCACAACATCTCGACCGTGCGCCTTGTCGCGCCGATCGGCGGCGTCATCACCGAGCGAATGGTCAATCCCGGCTCCGGCATCGAATCCGGCAAACCGCTTTTCACCATCGCGAATCTATCCAACGTTTGGGTCATCGCCAGCGTGCCCGAAGCGCAGATAGCCACGCTTCGCACCGGAGCGCAGGCCGATGTGCGGGCTGCGTCGCTTGGCAATGATGTCGTTCGCGGCACGGTCACCTACATCGATCCCGCGCTCAACGAAGCGACACGAGCCGCGCGCGTGCGGATCGAGGTTCGCAACCCCAATGGTCGGCTCAAGGTCGGCACGTTCGTCGACGCGACGATCGCCAGCGCGAGCGGCGGACATCAAGCACTGACCGTCGCCGATGACGCGGTTCAACGCGTGAACGAGAAGGACGTGGTGTTCGTGCAGACCGCCGACAACACCTTTGCCGCGCGATCCGTCACGCTCGGCGAGCGCATCGACGGCCGCCGGATCGTCACCGCTGGCTTGACCGCGGGCGAGCGCGTGGCGACGAAAGGCAGCTTCACGCTCAAGTCGCAGATGCTCAAGAGCGAGTTCGCGGAGGGCGACTGATGATCGACGGACTGATTCGATTCTCCGTCGCACAGCGTCTGCTCGTTCTGCTCTTCGTCGCCATCGTCGCGGCGGCGGGCATCTACAGTCTGCAACACCTGCCGATCGACGCCGTGCCCGACGTGACGAACGTGCAGGTGCAGGTGCTCACAGCGGCACCGTCGCTGGCTCCGTTGGAAGTGGAACGGCAGATCACCTTCCCCGTCGAAGTGGCGATGTCAGGGCTGCCCGACATCGCGGAGATTCGTTCGATTTCGCGGTTCGGGCTCTCCGTCGTGACGATTGTCTTTCATGACAACGTCGATACGTATTTCGCGCGGCAGCTCGTGCTCGAACGGCTTTCCGAAGCGCGCGAGCAGATTCCCGAGGGGATCGGATCGCCGGAGATGGGGCCGATCTCGACCGGCCTAGGCGAAATCTATCAATACGAGCTGCGTCCAACGCCGGGGAGCGGCTACGACGCAACATCGCTACGCACGGTTCAGGACTGGATCGTCCGACGCCAGCTCCTCGGCGTTCCCGGTGTGACGGAGGTGAACAGCTTCGGCGGTCGCGAGAAGCAGTATCAGGTGCAGCTCGACCCGGCGAAGTTGCAGTCGTACGGCCTGGCGCTGCACGACGTGCTCGACGCCGTGGTGCGCAACAACGCCAACGTCGGCGGCGCGTACATCGAGCACGGTTCGGAGCAATACCTGCTGCGCGGCATCGGCCTCGTTGAATCGTCCGACGATCTCGCGAACATCGTGGTGAAGACCGGCGATCACGGCGTGCCGGTGTACGTGCGTGACGTGGGCAGTGTCGTCACTGGATCGACGGTGCGGCAAGGCGCGGTTACGGCTGACGGCAAAGGCGAGATCGTCGCCGGCATCGTGATGATGCTCAAAGGCGAGAACTCGCGCGCGGTGGTAGAGAACGTGAAAGCGCGCGTGCAGCAGGTCCGTAAGAGTCTCCCTGCCGGCGTGCAGCTCGTTCCGTTCTATGACCGCACGGAGCTGGTGGATCGCACCATCCACACCGTCGCGAAGAACCTGCTGGAAGGGGCGGCGCTGGTCATCCTCATTCTTTTGGTGCTGCTGCGAAACTGGCGCGCTTCGCTGCTCGTGGCCAGCGTGATCCCGCTCTCGATGCTCTTCGCCGCGATCTGCATGGTCGCGTTCCACGTCTCGGGAAACCTGATGAGTCTCGGCGCGCTCGACTTCGGGCTGATCGTCGACGGCGCCGTGATCATGGTCGAGAACGCAGTACGCAAACGCGCTGAGGCGCAGCACGCCGGCAACGAACAGGCGCCGGAGCGAACGATTCTCGACGCCTGCCTCGAGGTCGGCCGTCCGGTCGTTTTCGCGGTCGTCATCATTACCATCGTCTATCTGCCGATCCTCAGTCTGACCGGGATCGAAGGGAAGATGTTCAAGCCGATGGCGCTGACGGTGATCTTCGCGCTTCTCGGCTCCCTTCTGCTCTCGCTGACCTACATCCCCGCGGCGATGACGTTCCTCCTGCGCGGACATGTCGAGGAGAAGGAGAGCCCGATCATGCGCAAGGCGCGCGAGTGGTACGCGCCCGCGTTCGCATGGACGATGGCGCATCGCAAGGCGGCTCTCGTCGTTTCGATTGCGCTGGTCCTCGCCAGTCTTGCCGTCTTCCCGTTCCTCGGCTCGGAGTTCATTCCCCGGCTCGATGAAGGATCGCTCGCGCTTCAGATTCAGCGGTTGCCGAGCGTGTCGCTCACGGAGTCGGTCAACATGGCAGGCCGCGCCGAAACCATCCTCCGCACGTTCCCCGAAGTGACGCGCGTAATCTCCAAGACCGGCCGCGCGGAGGTCGCGACCGATCCGATGGGCGTCGATCTGTCGGACGTGTACGTCGAGCTCAAGCCACGCTCGGAATGGAAGACGAAAGACCGCGCGGAGCTGATCGAGAAGATGGCGAAGGCGCTCGACGAGGGAGTGCCGGGCGCCGTCTTCAGCTTCTCGCAGCCGATCGAGCTGCGCGTCTCCGAACTGATCTCCGGCGTGCGCTCCGATGTAGCGATCAAGTTGTTCGGCGACGACCTCGACACATTGAAGTCGAAGGCGGACGAGATCACGCGCATCGTCGGCCGCATTCCCGGCGCGGAGGACGTGAAGGCCGAACAGGTCTCCGGTCTGCCTCAGCTCCAGATCAAAGCGGATCGTGCAGCGATCGCCCGCTACGGCATCAACGTCGAAGACGTGAATAGCCTCATCGAGTCGCTCGTCGCTGGCAAGTCCGCCGGTGTGGTATACGAAGGCGAGCAGCGTTTCAATCTCGTCGTGCGCCTCTCCGAAGCTTCAGCGCGTGACGTGGAGACGATCAAGGGAATGCTCGTGCCCGCGCCGAACGGCGCGCAGGTGCCGCTCGCGCAGCTTGCGAGCATCGCGCTCGTGGAAGGACCGGCGCAGATCTCGCGCGAAGACACGCGGCGCCGCATCGCCGTCGAACTGAATGTGCGCGGACGCGACATCGGCAGCTTCGTCAAGGATGCGCAGGCGGCGATCGACCGCGATCTGAAACTGCCGCCCGGCTACTACCTCACCTGGGGCGGTCAGTTCGAGAACCTGCAGCGGGCGAGCGGGCGACTGCTCATCGTGGTACCGCTCGCGCTATTTCTCATCTTCGTGTTGCTCTTCACCACGTTCGGCTCGGCGAAGCAGGCCGTGCTCGTTTATACCGGCATTCCGTTCGCGATTATCGGCGGTGTCGTTGCGCTTGCGCTGCGCGGATTGCCGTTCTCGATCTCGGCCGGGGTCGGCTTCATTGCGCTCTTCGGAGTCGCCGTGCTCGATGGCGTGGTGATGGTGAGCTACATCAACAAGCTCCGCGACGAGGGGAAGCCGCTTCAGGATGCCGTGCGCGAAGGGGCGGAGACGCGGTTGCGCGCAATCCTGATGACCGCGCTCGTCGCGAGTCTCGGCCTCGTGCCGATGGCGATTGCCACGTCGGCCGGCGCCGAGGTGCAGCGCCCGTTGGCGATGGTCGTCATCGGTGGGCTCATCACATCAACGATCCTCAAGCTGCTCATGCTGCCGATGCTTTACGGCTGGTTCGAGCGCGAGCGTGTTGAATATTAGGAGGCGACAATGAAGATGATCATGGCCATCATCCAGCCATTCATGCTCGAGAAAGTCACGCATGCGTTGGAACGCATCGACGGCTTCCCGGGCGTCACGGTCACCGATGTTCGCGGTTTCGGTCGCGAGAAGGCAACGCCGGAGCATCGGGTACATCACAACAGAATCGACGACGTCGTAGACTACGTGAAAAAGGTGCGCCTGGAGATCGTCGCGCATGACGATATGGTGGAGTTGATCGCGAAGACGATTACCGAAGTTGCGCACACGGGCAACCGCGGAGACGGCAAGGTGTTCGTCTGGCCGATCGACTCGGCACTGCGCATCAAGACCGGCGAGGTCGGAGACGCCGCGGTATGACCGATTTCGCGCGCCGCGGGCGCCAGCTCGAAGTCTTCACGATCGCCTACAACAGCCTCGAAGGTCTGGCGTCGATCGTCGCCGGCGCGTTTGCCGGCAGCATCGCGCTCGTCGGCTTCGGCGCGGACAGTGTCATCGAGGTCATCTCCGGGGTGACGCTCCTGTGGAGGCTTCGCGCTGGTCAAACACACGAGGAGAGCGAGCGCGCCGAACGGCTCGCGCTGAGGATCGTCGGCGTCTGCTTTCTTCTTCTCGCCGTCTATGTGATCGTCGACTCGGGCAAGTTGCTGCTGCGTCGAGAAGCGCCACACGAAAGCATTGCCGGCATCTTCATCGCGGGACTCTCCGTCATCGTCATGCCTCTGCTCGTGCGCTCGAAGCGGCGCGTCGCCGCGGAGCTGCGGAGCGAAGCACTCCGCGCGGACGCGATGCAAACACAGGTTTGCACCTACCTCTCGGCAATCCTTCTCCTCGGCCTCGGATTGAATGCGCTGTTCGGCTGGTGGTGGGCCGATCCGATCGCGGCGCTCCTCATGGTGCCCATCGTCGTCAAAGAAGGCGTTGAGGGATTGCGCGGCGAGACATGCGACGACTGCGCGCCTACTGGAGGTGTTGTGTGAGTGGCGACCATATTCATTCTGCGGCCGGAGCGAACAAGCAGCGATTGTTGATCGTCTTCGTGCTGACGGCCGTCTACCTCGTGGCGGAGATCGTGGGCGGCATCGCCACGCACAGCCTTGCGCTGCTCGCCGACGCCGGTCACATGCTCACCGACGTGGCCGGTCTCGGTCTCGCGCTACTCGCCATCCGCTTCGCCGAGCGAGCGGCGACGCCCGAGCGGACGTACGGCTATTACCGGGTAGAAATCCTCGCGGCGGTCGTGAACGCCGTCGTTCTCATCGGCATCTCGATCGGCGTGCTGTACGAAGCCTACGAGCGATTCCGACATCCGCCAACCGTTGCCGGCGGGCCGATGCTGCTCGTCGCGATCATCGGTCTGGCCGTGAACATCGCCGGCATCTTTCTGCTGCGGAAAGGTTCGGGCGATAGCCTGAACATGAAGGGCGCGTACTTCGAGGTGCTGTCCGACATGCTCACCTCGGTCGGCGTCATCGTAGCGAGCGTGATCATGCTGACCACCGGCTGGTACTACGCCGATCCGCTGATCTCCGCTGGTATCGGTCTCTTCATTCTGCCGCGAACGTGGATTCTTCTGCGTGAGGCAGTGGGCGTTCTGCTTGAAGGCACTCCTGCCGGTGTGAATCTCACGGCCATTCGAGAGATGGTCGGGCGGTTGCCCGGAGTGCGGGAGATGCACGACCTGCACGTCTGGAGCCTCACCTCGGGTGTGAATGCGATGAGTGCGCACGTGGTGATCGTTGATGACACGATGCACAACGAAGTACTCGATGCGGTGCACAACGTCGTGACGACGAACTTCAAGATCGCGCACGTGACGGTGCAGATCGAGCGCGTCGGCTGGCGGGAGTGTGAGGCGCATTTGTGAGGCGTTATCTCTCGATCGCGGTATGCGCGGCGATGGTCGCCGTCGCTTGTCGTAAATCGCCGCCACCACCGTCGATCCCGGCACACACGGCTGCGCCTCTCGAGGTGCGTCTCGCCGACACGCTCGATTACATCGAAGGATTCCGCGGTGGTGTTCTCGCGGTCATACCCCGGGTGAAGCGACCCGAACTGCGAACGTATGGCGAGAAGATGACCGAAACGAGTTTCTCGCGGAGCGCCGCCATCATGGGCTGGCGTCGCAAACACTTTCCGACCATTCCTCCGACCGAGCCGCTGAAGATTCCGTGCGGCGACGACGTCCTATTAGGGAAGTCACTCCCGGTCAACCCGAGCGACATCGACGTGATCGACGCCATGCTGCTGCAGTCGCAATGTGAAGTCCTGTTTGCGAGCACGATCCTCAAGCAATCGAACGACCCCGAGTTGCAGGCAATCGCGCACGAGGTGATCGCCACGACTGGCGGCGAAGTCACGAAGCTCCTCACGTGGAAACGGGAATGGAGCGCTGCGAGGTGATACGAGGGCGAGCATTTCTCGCTGCCACGCTGCTCGTCGTGGCCTGCTTGCGACGTGAGCACGCGACCATTGAATCCTCGTCTGAAAGCGCCGCCGCGCCTGCCCCAGCTCCGACGTATGAGGTGCATCTGAAGACACCGCAGCCGATCCGTGCTCACGTTCCCGTTCATCTCGCGCTGAGCATCGTTAATTCAAATGGAACCACTCCCACTCTCGAAGAGACGTACAACGCGTCGCTTCACGTGATCGTGGTCAGCCGCGATTTGCGGTGGTACGCGCACCTGCATTCGGCGGCGTCATCGGCGGCCGACGTTGCTTTCGATCTCACGTTTCCCAGCGACGGAGAGTACGTCCTCTTCACCTACTTCAGACCGCAGTACGCAGAAGTGCAAACGGATCGGCGGCCCTTAGTCGTTGGCAATCCGCGACGAAACGAGCCTCTTCATCCACTTCCTCCCACGCCGTTAGCTCGTGAGATTCGCGGCTACAGGGTCGAGATGACGGAGACGCCGCAGCCGCCGCACGCGAATGTGTGGGAGACGTTCACGTTACGGATGCAGCGCCGTGGTCAGCCGGTGGCAAGTCTCGGCTCTGAGGGCGCGCTGGGTCATCTGGCAATCGTCGCGGAAGGTGCGAGCGACTTTGTCTTTGCCCACTCCACGATCGAGGAGGCGGGTGGTATCCGCAGCGGCTTGCACGTTCCCATGCATCCGTCACTTCCCGACGAAGCGATGCACGCGCTGAAACCGGTCGGGCCGGAGGTGACGTTCCACGCCCGTTTTCCTCGGCCGGGCCGCTACAAACTGTGGGCCGAATTGAAGCCGGACAGCGATGACGTGATGGCCGATTTCGTCGTCGACGTGAAGCAATGATCGTTCTCCACTTCCGTCGCGCCAATTGCCGCAGCGCATCATTGCATTCGGAAATCGTACAACCTTGGCTGACCCACGGAGAACCCCTATCCATTAATGTGAGTGGCGGTGCGCCGGTGGCTGCGCATGCGCGGGTTCGTGGGGTTCGGCGCCGTGTCCGTGCTTAGCGTCGGCGTGATGCTCCTCGCCTGATGCGCTGACCGGATCGACATGCACGACCGCGCGAGCGAGGAATGGCAGGTGCGCCATCAATTGCCGATGCACTTCGGTGGCGATCTCGTGTCCCTGCTCGACGGTCAGCGATGCGCCGACGGTGACATTCACCTCCGCGAGCAGTTGATGCCCGAGCCAGCGTGCGCGCACTTCCTTCACCTCCTGCACGCCGCTGACGTGCGACGCCGCGTGCTGCACTTCGGAGAGTACGTCCGTGTCGACGCCATCGAGTGCGCGGCTCATGACTTCCTTGACGGAGCGCCAGACGATCACGAGAATCGCCGCGGTGATCAGGAGGCCGACGATCGGGTCGGCCAGAGGGAAGCCGAACCAGACGCCAAGCGCGCCGAGCAGCACGGCAAGACTCGTCCATCCATCGGTGCGCGCGTGGTAGCCATCGGCGATGAGCGCGGCACTGCCGATCTCCATCCCGACGCGAATGCGGAAGATCGCCACACCCTCATTGCCGAGGAAGCCAATTACCGCCGCGATGGCGACAGCGCCCAGATGTCCGACCCTTGCAGGATGGATGAGCCGTTGGATCGCTTCGTAGGCGGCGACGATCGCACTGGTGAGGATCGTGAGCACGACGAGGATGCCGGCGAAGTCCTCGACGCGGCCGTAGCCATACGTGAACCGTGGGCTCGGATTTTTTTTCGCGAAGACGAACGCGACGGCCGAAGTTGTGGATCGTGTCGGCGAGCAGGCTGATGCTTTTCGAGAAGATCACCACTGCGAGTTGGATGAGTGCGGTGATGAACAAACCGGCAAAATGACCATTTCACCGCCCACAGGCCACGGTCGGATGAAACGATGGAGGGATCGATCCCGGCGTGGCTGTGGCCGTGGTTTTCTCCGGAATCGTGTGCATGTTTGGCCATGACGTCTCTCTGATCTTCGTTCGGCACTCTCTGCGCGATCCGCTCACCATTTCGTTGATCAACCAAATCGTCGGAGCGCTTCGGTTTCTCGCGAAAGTCGCGTGCTTCATCGCAGTGGCTACGACGACTTCAAAACGGCCGACAACGCCTTCGTCACCCGCTCCAGGCGATCTTCGGACGACCCCCCCATGCACGTCTCGACGCACGAGCGCATCTCGCTATCGATGAGCGAAGCAGCAGTCTGATTGAGGGCGGCCTTCACGGCCGCAATCTGAATGAGGATTTCATCTGCGCATCGGTGATCGACGACCATCTGTCGAATACTGCGTACGTGACCTTCGGCGCGGGCGAGCCGGTCGGCGAGTGCCTTTTGCGCCTGAGGCGTCAGGTACTCCACAGATCTGAGCGCTGGTTTTCGTTTTGGCACCGTCATCTCTCCACCTGCTCAAACTGCTTTAGCCGCGCCTCGACGCGAGCGATATCGCCGAGGCAACACGAGCCTTTCGGATTCCGCACTTCGCAGGCACAGTGACCTGCCTGCACCTCTCGCGTGATCATCGCACGCGCAGCGCTCGATCCGAGTTGTGCGTTCTCTTCTTCAATCCTGGCCGGTGTGTAATCGAAACAGTAGCAAACCGGCACACTGTCGTCGTCAGGATGCTTTGCATGCACGCGAACGGTCACGTCGCTTTCGGTCAACGTCATGCGGGCCGCACCGTCGAAATAGACGATCGGGCAATCGGTTGTCGCGCAGAAACGCGGCGCGTCGGGTATGCCGGTCTTGAGTGCATCGCCGGTCAACAGCGCCTTGAGCGTGATCGGGGCGACGCGCGTTCCGACGTTGCCACAGCTCGGGCATCGTTCGGGCACCGCGGTCATCTGGCAATCCTCATCGCAGCACTTCACGCGTGACCCTTTTGCGCGGCGAGCAGTCCGGCGACCTTGCCGGCGAACACGCTCGGGTTCAGGCAGGCACGCTGATCGGCGCCGTCCTCGGCGCGAAGCTGGTGCATCCAGAAGGTCGGTTTCGGCGGCTCGTCACCCATCCACTTCACGCCCGGCGCGTACAGCAGATACACGTCCCACGCATTGCCGTTCAGTTTGAGTGTCTTCGCAAGAAGCTTCCCCGACGCGCGCTCGCCGTCCCACTGCTGCACGAGCCGATCGTCGATGAAGCTCGCAGCCTGTGCGCCGGCCGCCTCCTTCGAATCAGTGGGCAGCATCGGCAGCCAGACCACGAAGCCGCGCAGCCGTGCATCGTTCGGATATTTCGAGAAGACGCTCTCGACGACGCGCTGTCCTTTCTGGCAGATGCCGCACGTTGGTGAGAGAAGCGCGACGACACGCACGCGATCGCTGGTACGGTTGAATTCGTCGCGGAGCTGCTGCGTGCGATATGCGCCGAGGGCCACTGCCTTCGCATTCGACGGGATCACGACCGGCACATCGCAGGAGCTCGCCGCGATCTTCGGTTTCGCTGCGGGCACGTTGCTGCCATCCACAGTCACCCTATAAGCGAGTGCGTCGGCGACGGCCGCAGCAATATTCGCCGGCGTCGTCTTGCTCGCGTCGTACGTGACAATCGCCCGTTTTTCGTCATAGGAAACCTGCTGGCCGGTGACGCCCGGCGTTTTCTGCAGCACGAGCTTGACCGCCGTGGCGCAACTGCCGCAAGTCATCCCTTCGATGTGAAGATTCGTCGTCGCAGTGTTCTGCGGCGTCGCGGGGGTGGCGGACGATTGCGTCATGCAGCAGGGAACGATCCCTGCCGCTGCTATGAAGCTGAGCACAACTGCGAGCATGAGTCTCTTCATGACACGAGTCTCCTTTTGTTGGCTACCCGAGAACCCAACCTGACCATGTTGGGAAGGTGAGAACGATCATCGCGACCACAACAGCGATCCAGAGCATGATGCGGTTGAAGCGCTGCACGCGGTCAACGCCGCGGGTCGCGCACACGGAATCCGGTTCGCACACGTCGGCGGGCCGTTTCCTGTATGTCATGTAAAAAGCGGCACCGAGAAAACCGAAGGTGATTACGGCGAAGAAAGGCCGCAGCGGTTCGTACTTCACCAGCGCCGCCAGACTCGTCATTCCGAACAACGCCGCGGCGATCGGGCCGATGCAGCAAATCGAAGCCCCGAACGCCGCGATTAACGATGCAGCCATTCCGGCGCGTGTGACTCGTTCTTGCGTGCGTTTGTTCATTTTTTCGGGCGATCTCGATGTTCATTCGGCAGCGGTCGATCGTATCCCCTCCGGGGGGATACTGCAAGTACGTTAAAGCGTTTATGTCGACCGAGCTAAACTGATGGTGCCCAGAGCCACCGGGTCGCCGATCTGTGTGATTACCAGAAAAAAATTCTCGACCCGACTCCGGTGGCTCATGCACCAGTCATGAAACCCTTGATCCAAAAGCCAAATCGAAGGATTGCTCGACGGAAGCTGTGAGGCAAAGTCAAAAAAGGCGTCGCTGATCGAGCGACGATCACAAGTCCCACGAGCATCAAAAGGCAAGCGACGATCAGCGAGCGTTTATCGAGCGACCCCTCTCAAACGATCGCCGGTCTGGTGATGTCGCCGGCGTCTAGCAATTCTGGCAACTGTCGTATGGATTGTGGCAGGTGTGCCTCCCACGCATAGCGCATTGCTGCAGCGGCGACGGCCGGAGCACTTTCGGCCGTCGCGCAATGCTCAGTGCTTTGTTGCTTTCTCTTTTGCTTCCTGCTTCTTCTCCGCCGCTTCCTTCGCGGCGTTCTCTTTCTGCACGGCAACGATCTTTCCGTTGAGCGCATCCACGTTCACCTCAGTGATCGCTTTGGGCGAAGTGGCGATGTCGAACGAGTAGATGAGCTTCCCGTGCTCGTTTTCCAGCTCGGCGCTCTTGATCTTCCCGGGCGCCTTCTTGAGCGCGATGGCGCGTGCTTGCTCCATCGTGATCTTCGGTTTCGCAGCCGTCGTGGCGGCGAACGTGGACACCGCCATCGCGGCGGCTGCAATGAATGTTGCAATCGACTTGTGTTTCATCAGGTCTCCTTTCGGTTGCGCATTCGTAAACGCCGGCGGTAGCGGTATCGATTGCATAAACGGAGGATGAACGCCACGGCTGCGCACGAAACATTGCCCCGTTCAGATCGTGAGACCATCAGAGGTCTAAGCTCCGCCCCCGGCCGACGTTGCGGCGACAAGCGCGATGCTCGTGATCACGGGGATTACGAGCGGCACCCTCACTTGCGGATGAGGCCGAATGCGACGTTTGCTCGGAAGAAACGCAGACGAGCACGCCATTCAGGGCTAATGAAACGACGGTATCCGATGACGGCGACGCTCGTCTCGCGCGCGATCCGGCGAAGAACACCAACCTCGACAACGTGGCAGTGCGCGTCAAGACGGCCGCGATGAAGATGGACTACGAATTGCGTCGCGCAAAGGTGGCCGAGCTGCCGCCCGACGGCTCAGCAGGCGCAAGTGACGGTGCTCGACGTGAACGGCTCGTACTACGTCACGGACGTGAAGTCGAAGAAAACGAGGTGTGTCGAATGCAGGGCATGCAAGGAATGATGGGCGGGATGATGGCGCACATGTGGATCTGGACGATCGTCGGCGTGCTGCTCATCATCCTGCTCCTCGTCGTCATCGTGAAGGTGCTGAAGAAGTGAGAACGTGATGCACTACATGCTCCACGCGCTGAGCATGGCTTTTGCCATGTTCTGGGAAATCCTCTGGGCTCTCATCCTCGGCTTCGGCCTCTCCGCGATCGTCCAGGCAGTAGTCGGGAAAGAGCAGATGACGAAGCTCCTGCCCGACGAATCGCCGAAGACGCTCGCAATCGCCTGCGTTCTCGGTGCCGCATCGTCGTCATGCTCCTATGCCGCTGTTGCGCTCGCGCGCTCGCTCTTCCGCAAGGGTGCGAACTTCACAGCGGCGATCGGCTTCATGCTCGCATCGACGAATCTCGTCGCCGAGCTTGGGATCATCATGGCCATTCTTCTCTGCTGGCAGTTCACGCTCGCCGAGTTCCTCGGCGGGCCGGTGATGGTCGCGATTCTCGCGCTGCTGTTTCGGCTCTTCCTGAAACGACACATGGTCGAAGCCCGCGAGCAAGCCGACCGAGGCGTTGCCGGCAGGATGGAAGGTCACGCCGCGATGGACATGTCAGTGACGGAAGGCGGCACGATCTGGCAGCGGATTGTTTCTCCGAAAGGCTTCACCGCGATCAGCCACTATTTCGCCATGGATTGGGCCGCGGTGTGGCTCGACATCGGCGGAGGGCTGCTGATCGCGGGCGCGCTGGCCGCGTGGGTTCCGGCGACGTGGTGGAACCGTTTCTTTCTGACGAATCACCCGCAGCTTGCGAAGTGGTGGGGACCGATCGTTGGACCGATCGTCGCCGTGCTGTCGTTCGTCTGCTCGGTCGGGAACGTGCCGCTCGCCGCGGTACTGTGGAACGGCGGGAGCAGCTTCGGCGGTGTCATCGCCTTCATCTTCGCCGACTTGATCGTGCTGCCGGTGCTCAACATCTACCGCAAGTACTACGGTCTGAAGATGGCGTCGTTCCTCTTCGTCACGATGTTCGCTTCGATGTCCGCCGCCGCGCTCGCGATCGAGTTCCTGTTTCAGGCGCTCCATCTGATCCCACGCGAGCGCCACGCGCGAATCGTCGAAGCAGCGATCACGATGAATTACACGAGCGTGTTGAACATCATCTTCCTTGCCGTCGCCGCGCTCCTGCTGTGGCGTTTCTTCAGGACCGGAGGGATGGAGATGCTGCGCACGATGAACAAGATGCCGGAGGAGCCGCGGCATCGAGCGCACGCTCACGCGCACTGACGCATGAAACGGTGGATCGCGTTTACGCTGCTGGTGCTCGCGATGAACTTCGCGTGGGAGATGCTCCAGGCGAATTGGTTCTCGAGCATGCGCGGCCTGCCGATCCTCCGCGCCACGCTTCTCTGTCTCCGCGCATCGGCCGGCGATCTTCTGATCACGGCAGTCGCGTTCACGATCGTTGCGCTCGTCGCACGAAGTCCGACATGGCCCGTTGGACGCCGCATCTTCGTTCCGGCCACGATCTTTCTCATCGTTGCGATGACGATCGTGATCGCGTACGAACTGTTCGCACTTTCGACGGCACGCTGGAAGTACGACGCAGCGATGCCGAAACTGTTTGGGATCGGGCTTCTGCCGTTGATGCAGTGGATGGTGCTGCCGTTCGTCGACGTGTGGACGTTCCGTCTAGTTTGTATGAGTATTAGCGGGCAAACCTGAAATGCTCATCTGACTGCCTGTAGATGATGGTGTGTGAGGTATCCAAGCCGCATTCAAGGGTTGATCGCGGCTTCGATCGTCTCTGTCACGCGCACGACCGACCCGTCGAACACAATCGTTGGCGGCAGCCCTTCCCATCTTGCAGTCCTGCGGACATTGCGCGCCACGAAGGCGTGACCGTTGCGGCTGGGGCTCAGTACAATGCCTCGCTGAGATGACGCCGGCTCGTTGCAGACGGTCCCGGCCATCACGAACCATTGAGGACATCATGACTGCTCTTCGCCCCATTTTCGCGACGGCTCTTCTCGTCGCGATAGCGTCGCTTGCATCAGCGCAACCAGTCGAGGAGCTAGCCACGCCCGCAGGTGCCGGAGCGATGACGCCATTTGTTTTTGCGGGGCGCAACGCCCTCCTGCTGTCGTGGCTGGAGCCGGTGCCGGACACGAAGGAGACCGCGCTGCGTTTCGCGATCTATCGTGCCGGTCGATGGTCCGTGCCACGCACCGTTATGCAACGCAGCGACTTCTTCGTGAATTGGGCGGACTTCCCCTCGATCGTCGAGGACGCGAACGGGACGCTCTTCGCCCACTGGCTACAGAAGAGTGGCAACAGCACATATGCCTACGACGTGCGCGTGGCGATCTCCAACGATCGCGGCGCGACGTGGAGCGCGCCGATCCTGCTGAATCGCGACGGAAAGAAGGATGAGCACGGGTTCGTGACGCTTGCGCCGCTACCGGCGGGCGGTGTCGGTGCCACGTGGCTCGATGGCCGGAACATGGTCGAAGGGAAAGAAGAGGGCGACATGACGGTGCGCTACGCGACGATCGACGCGGCGGGCGTGATCCGTTCGGACGTGCAACTCGACAACCGAACATGCGAGTGCTGCACGACGGGTATGGCGATAGCTGGAGGGCATCCCGTCATTGCGTACCGCGACCGCTCCCCCGAGGAGATTCGCGACATTGCAGTCATCCGCCAGACGGCGAACGGCTGGTCGAAGCCGCGACCCCTACACAACGACGGCTGGAAGATCGCCGGATGTCCGGTCAACGGTCCGCAGCTCGACGCGCGTGGCAAGCGCGTCGCCGCGGCGTGGTTCAGCGCGGCGGGAGAACATGGCCGGGCGTACGTCGCCTTCTCCGACAACGCCGGCGAGACGTTCGGAGCGGCCATCGTCATTGACGACGGCACGCCGATCGGGCGCATGGATGTGGCGATGCTCGACGGCGAGACGGCCATCGTCACCTGGTCCGAGCAAACCGCAGGAGGCGCAGAGTTGCGCGCGCGGCGTGTACCGCGCAACGGCAAGCCCACTCCGTCCGTCAAAGTTGCCGATTCCAGCGCGGCCCGAGCGGCTGGATTCGCGCGTATCGCCGTCCTCGGGCAGGATGTCTATGTCGCGTGGACGGAGCAGAATGCTGCTACGAAACGGGTGCACGTCAGCAGGGTCCGGCTGTGAGGGAACGGTTCGGCTCGTCCCGCGGTTACGGGTCCATGAATTGCAGCTATCGGACGCTGACAAAAGAACGATGAGACGCGCCGCTGTTGCCGCCGCCTGGGTCTTCGGAGCGACCATTCCGCTCTTCGTGGCGGTAGTGTTCGTCTTCGGCTGCTGCGTCCTGCCGTTTCACGGCGTCATTCACAAAGCGCTGCCGCTCTGCCACTTCGCTATCGACTTCATCAGCGGCGAGCACGCGGATCATCACGACGGCGCGCAACAGCCGCTGCCGGCGCGCGAGAAGCAGGAGCCGGTAAAGCGCATCGCCACTGAAGTGCCGCGCTCCTTTCAGCTCATCGCCGCCTCGGGCGCCGGACAGCGCGTCGTCGCATCCGACGCGACGATGTACCGCAGCTTCATTGCGCTGGGTGCGATCCGCTGCGACCGAGATGTCGGCCTGCATCTCTTCATCGCCACCCTCTTGATTTGATCCCGCTATCGCGCGGGCCGCGTTCGCCTGGGCTCTTTCGCCACTGCGTAGCCGGCTTCGCGCGCCCTCCCGCGCACTTCCTTCCACAGAAGGGAGCGCCTGTCCGCGCGCGTTCGTCGCGTGGAGCCGAGGCGTTCCGCGAGACGGAGACTAACGACATGAAGCATCACATTCGCATGCTCGCGTGCGGCGCCGCGTTGCTAGCAGCAATCGGCTCCGTTGCGTGCGGCGGCAAACAGACGATGGCGTCGAAGAGCGCCGCGGCATACGACGAGGCAAAGAAGAAGGGTATCCCGATCGAGGCTGCTGAGCATGGCGGACACGCCGCCGAACCAGCCGGCGTTGCGACGACTTCGACCGACACTGCGGCGATGCGGGATATGGATCACGGATCGATGCCGGGGATGGATCACTCATCAATGGCCGGCATGGACCACTCGGCGATGGCGGGGATGGCAGGGATGGACCACTCGAAGATGCCGGGCATGGAGCACGGCACCTCCGCGAGCGGCGCGCATGACATGGCGGGGATGAATCACTCGGCAATGCCTGGGATGGGGCATGGCTCGATGCCGCGGATGGACCACTCGGCAATGGCGGGGATGGCAGGGATCGACCACTCGAAGATGCCGGGGATGCAACACGGCGCCTCCGCGGGCGGCACGCATGACATGGCCGGCATGAATCACTCCGCAATGCCTGGGATGAATCGCGGATCGATGCCGGAGATGGACCACTCGGCAATGCCGGGAATGCAGCACGGATCGCAGATGGCAGCACCGATCGCCATCGCACCGCCGACCTCAAACGAAGCGATCGCGCAGACGCAACCGGCCGTGACATTGCGGCCTGACGAGTTCGACGCGCCGGCGTCGGCCGCGATCGACGAGGCGGCGAAGGCAACTTCGGAGATGAATCACTCGATGGAGAACATCATGCCGAATTCTCCGGCCTCTCCGCAGCACGAACATCCGCCGCAGCCGAAGCCGAAACCACCGGCCGAGCATCATCACCACGACGGCGGGGAGGCGTCATGAAGAGGCTTGCTCTCCTTATCGTCGTCGGCCTCGCCTCGGCGTGTGCGTCCGTGCCGCGCGATGCCGGTGTGAGCGACATCAAACAAGCAGTCTCCGATCGAACCGGACAGACCGTCGAATGGAAGGCTGCACCGTCGAATGCCGACGATCCACGCGTCCGCGAGCTGCTGCAGGGCGAGCTTACGGCCGACAAGGCTGTCGCCGTCGCGATGATGAACAATCCGCGCTTGCAGGCAACACTCGCGGAGCTCGGAATCGCGCGCGCGGATCTCTTGCGGGCAAGCCTCGTGCGAAACCCACTCTTCGAAGCAGAGGTACGCTTCCCGAGCGATCCGTTCCGGCCGTATGAGTTGCGGCTCGCGCAGACGCTCGTCGATCTCATTCAACTGCGACGACGCCAGGCGCTCGGCCGTGCGGCGTTCAACGCCGCGACGCTGCGCGTCACATACGAAGTGGTGCGCTTTGCCGCGGATGTCCGTGCGCAGTACTTCGACGTTCTCGCGGCCTCGCAGCGCGTGGCGCAGAGCCGCATGAGTCTTGAAGCGGCGAGGGCCTCAGCGGAGCTCGCGCAGCGACAGCACGAAGCGCAGAACATCACCGACCTGGATCTCGAGAACGAGCAGGCGGAGTACGAGCAGGCGAAGCTCGACGTGGCACGGGAAGAACAGGCGCTCCTGATCGCGCGGGAAGCGTTGCTGCGGGCGATGGGGCTGCGCGACACGTCGATCGACTGGCGCTTGCCGCAGGCGTTCCCGCCACTGCCGGCGTCCGAGCAGGACCAGCAGCAACTCGAACAGCTCGCGGCTTCGCGCCGGCTCGACATCGAGATCGCACGACGCGAAGTTGAGATCGCACGGCAGCATGTGCCGTTGGCGCGTCTGGCAGCGCTCGGCGACATCACGGTCGACGGTCACCTGCAGCGCGACGCGAGCGGCACGAAGACGGTCGGCCCTGGCATCGAGGTGCCCATTCCGATCTTCAATACCGGCGCTCCAGCGCGTTCGCGCGCCGAGGCCGAGTACCTGCGCGTAAGCCATGCGCTGAACGCATTGCTCGCCGAGTCGTCCTCGCAGCTACGTGCTGCGCGGGCCACGGTCGCCGAGGCAAGGGCGCGTCTCGAGTATTACCGCGACGTGATCGTGCCGCGCCGCCAGCGCATCGTCGAGCTGACGAAACTGGAGCACAACGCCATGCTCGTCGGCGTTTTCCAGCTCCTGCAGGCAAAGCGGAACGAGACGAAGGCGCAACGCGATTTCATCGATGCGCAGCGCGACTACTTCAGCGCTCGCAACAACCTCGATCGTGCGCTGAACGGCGTTGTCACCAGGACGACGTTCATGTCGTCAACCGATCAATCGTCCGGGACAGGTACCAGCACCACTTCGCCCGAAGGAGGCCAATAAATGTTTTCCCGCCGCAAACTGCTCTTCTCCTCGGCCGCCAGTGTTTTCGGCAGTGCACTCCTCGGTCGGAGCGCTGCCGCACAACCGTCAGCCGCCGACACGACGCATTCGCATCTCAAGCCCGCGCGCCGTTCAAGCGGCGGCCGCACGCCGGTCATCACGCCGAACGGAACCTCGCTGCCGTATCGGATGGAGAACGGCGTGAAGGTCTTTCACCTCACGGCCGAGCCGGTGAAGCGTGAATTTGTCGACGGCTTCGCGGTGAACTGCTGGGGCTACAACGGCATGACTCCCGGCCCGACGATCGAGGCGTTCGAGGGCGACCGTGTGCGCATCTACGTCACGAACAAGCTGCCCGAGGGAACCTCGATTCATTGGCATGGCGTGATCCTGCCGAATGGCATGGACGGCGTCTCCGGCCTGACGCAACCGAAGATCGGTCCGGGCGAGACGTTCGTCTACGAGTTCACCCTCAAGCAGACCGGCACGCTGATGTACCACCCGCATTTCGATGAGATGACGCAGATCGCGCTCGGCATGCACGGCTTCTTCGTCATCCATCCACGCAACGCCGCGGTGCGCCGCGTCGATCGCGACTTTGCGATCTTTCTCAACGAGTGGTTCATCAAGCCAGGCACGGCAACGCCCGATCCGACGGTGATGCTCGACTTCAACGTCTTCACCTTCAACAGCCGCGTCTTTCCCGGCACCGATCCACTGCTCGTTCGCACCGGTGACCGCGTGCGCATCCGCATCGCGAATCTCACGATGGATTCGCATCCGATCCACATTCACGGGCACAAGTTTTACGTCACCGGCACCGACGCCGGTCCGATCCAACCATCGGCGTGGATTCCCGAGAACACAGTCAACGTGCCGGTCGGCGCGACGCGTGACATGGAGTTCGTCGCCGACAACCCGGGTGATTGGGCGTTCCATTGCCACAAGTCGCATCACGTCATGAACCAAATGGGGCACGGCCTCCCGAATCTCCTCGGCGTCGACGCGGGTAACACGCAGGCGCGCCTCGACGCGCTCACGCCCGGCACGATGGTCATGGGACCGACCGGCATGGGCGACATGTCGGAGATGCAGGGAATGATGCCGACGCCGCGCAACAGCATCGCCATGCTCGGCGGAGCCGGCCCGTACGGCACAATCGACATGGGTGGCATGTTCACGATCGTGAAGATTCGCGACGACATCGACTACGGCCGTGACCCGGGCTGGTACTCCTCGGGGCCACGTGCATATCGCGTAAATTCGATCTCGACGCCGGAGCAACAATCGCCGCACCAACATCACGCGTCGGGGAGCTAAGCCATGCGAAGAGGCTTCAAGTTTCCTGTCCTCATTGAAGTGGCAATCGGCGCGCTACTGCTCGGCCTCCTGGTCGGCGTCTTCGTCTTCATCCGAACGCTTCGTTACGGCTTCAGCGCGCATGACGCTCCGACCGGGATGGAAGCGTTTCTTGCGGGACGCATGCGCCACTGGTCGATCCCGGCAGAGTTGCACAACAGGAAGAACCCCGTGCCAATCACCCCCGCTGTTCTTGCCTTAGCGCGCGCACACTTTGCCGATCATTGCGCGTCGTGTCACGGCAACGACGGCAAGGGGAACACGGAGATGGGCCGGCACCTGTATCCGCGTGCGCCCGACATGACGCTCGCCGAAACGCAGTCGCAATCGGATGGTGAGCTCTTCGCCACGATCGAAAACGGCGTGCGGCTGACCGGCATGCCGGGATGGGGCAACGGTACCGCCGGTTCGGCCTACGGCAGTTGGACGCTCGTGCATTTTATCCGGCACCTGCCCAAGCTGACGCCGGAAGAAGTCGCCGAGATGGAAAAACTCAATCCGAAATCACCGGAAGAATGGCAGCAGATGCAGCAGGAAGCAGCATTTCTCGCCGGCGGCGAAGAAGCCGTGCAGGCACCAACCAACGAAACACAACCGCATCACCATTGAAAGGACAGGCATGTGAAAAAACTCGTCGCAGTCTCTCTCTTCCTCCTCCTGGCCGTTACCAGCGCGTTCGCGCACGCCGGCCACATTCATACCTATATGGGCAGTGTGACGATGCTGCACGGCAACGCGTTCATGATGAAGACGACGGACGGAAAGGACCTCACAATCCAGACCTCGGCGAAAACGAAGTGGCTGCACTCCGATGACCACGTGGCGAAACAATCCGAGCTGGCTGTCGGGCAGCGAGTGGTTGTGAAGATGACGGCCGACGGCAAGACCGCCGATACCGTGAAGATGAGCGCTCCGGCAAAGAAGTGACGTTCTTCCCAACAAGATTGAAGGCGGAGGGAATCACTAAACACAACAAGATCGCGGGCATTGTGTTTCGCGTTTGCATCTGCCGCAGCCACCCATCCGCCCGCGGACGCGGACTTCATCGACAGCATGATCATGCAGCAGAGTCCTGGCATCGAGATCGCTCAGATGGCCGTACAAAGCGCATGAAGAGGTACGTCGACGACTAGCAGGAGATCGGACAAGTCGAAGCGATGCGTGACAGAACACTCGATTATGTCGCGGCCTGAGCTGGCGGATATGCCCGGCATGACGGGAATGAACATGACCGGCTCCAGGCGAAATCGGGCAATCGACTTTGATCTCGCGTTTTTCAGTGCCTTGAGCGAGCGCTACGATCAAGATGTCGCAGGAACTGCGCGCGGGCTCGGTCGCGGCGGCGCTGACGATCGGATATTGAACGAGGAGGGCCAGACTGATGTTCATCCAGCCCATCGACTACTTTCTGGCGGTCTGGTTCCTCCTCGCCTTTGCCTCGACGGCATACGTCGCCATCGATCAGTACCGCAACAACCCCGAGCCGAAGGTGATGAAGTGGGGCTTCATTCTCGTCACCCTCTACATGGGTCCGATCGCGCTGCTGCTCTACGTGATGGCCGACAAAGAGCCACGGCCCGGCGAACACGAGATGTTCATCAAGCCGCTCTGGAAGCAGGGCGTCGGCTCGACGATCCACTGCGTTGCCGGCGACGCCACGGGGATCATTCTCGCTGCCGCGATCACCGCCACGTTGGGCCTGCCGATGTGGCTGGATCTCATCGTCGAATACGCCGCAGGCTTCGCCTTCGGCCTCTTCATCTTCCAGTCGCTCTTCATGAAGTCGATGATGGGCGGCACCTATTGGGAGAACGTGAAGAAGAGCTTCATCCCCGAGTTCATCAGCATGAATTTCATGATGGCGGGGATGGCGCCGGTCATGTGTTTTCTGATGATGAGTCGCGACATGCGCGCGATGGTGCCGACGGAGTTGCTCTTCTGGGGCGTGATGTCGGTTGGTGTCATCGCCGGATTCACGACGGCCTATCCGTGGAACGTCTGGCTGGTCGCGCAGGCGTTGAAGCACGGACTGATGACCGAGCGCCCCAAGGGTTCAAAGTTCGACGTGCATGACCACAAAGCGCACGGCTCCAAAGCCGCGCACGATCATCACGGGATGGGCTCATCGGTCACGGCCGCACAGCTCGCAGCGGTGAGCGGCATTTCGATCCTCGTGCTGGCCATCGGGATGTTCGCGCCCGCGAATTGGGTGAATCTGCGTCTCTCGGCGCGCGAGGTCGGCGGGGCGATCATGCCTCCCGGGATGATCATGGACCGCGACACACCGGCCGAGGCGATGCTGGACATGGCCGCGGTCGACCCGCGCCAGATCACCGCGCGTTACGGCCTGCACGTGCAGGGCGCGCGCGAGCTTCAACCGCGGATGGAGAACGGCGTGAAGGTGTTCACGCTCACCACCTCCGTCATCCGCTGGACGATCCTACCGGACAAGACTGTCGACGCCTACGCGTTCAACGGCCAGGTGCCGGGACCGACGATCCGATTCCGAGAGGGCGATCGCGTTCGCATCGATGTCATCAACCACCTTCCCGAAACGACGACGGTGCACTGGCACGGTCTGATTCTGCCGAACGTGATGGACGGCCCGGCGATGATCACGCAAGCGCCGATCGAGAACGGGCAGCGGTACCGCTACGAGTTCACCGCCGTGCAATCCGGCACATATCTCTATCACTCGCACGATCACGTCGACCGGCAGCAGGCGCTCGGTCTCTACGGCGCGCTCCTCATCGATCCAGCGACGGCCGATCCATCGCTCGCCGCCGATCACGAGTACACGCTGCAGATTCAGGAATGGCTCAAGCGCGAAGGGTTGACCTATCCGGCGATGCCGATGGATGGTGCGCAGCCGAACTTCTTCACCTTCAATGGCAAGGCCTTTCCTGCCACGGACACCCTTCACATGAAGGTCGGCGAGACGTTGAAGTTGCGGATGGTAGGATCGAGCAACGGCTTCATTCACCCAATTCACATCCACGGTGGTCCATTCATGGTGGTGGCTCGAGATGGCCAGACGTTGCCGCCCGCGGCCCGTTTCCTGGCGGACACGGTCAACGTCGGTCCCGGCCAGCGCTACGAGGTGATCTGGAAGGCGCTGAAGCCTGGAAAGTGGTTGGTCCATTGCCACATCGGTCACCACACCACGAACAACAACGTTGAGACGAATGGCGGCGGCGGGCTGATGATGGTGATCGACGTTCGGTAAGAATCATGGTGACGGCAGAGCCGTCGAAGCACGACGTGAACGACTCGTAATTCGCACTGCGATGAAACTGAGGAGTTGAGGTGAGCTGAGCTGACGATGAAGCGCTGGATGGCACTTCGGTCGCGTTCAAAGCGTCGAGATGGAGATAATGTCGAAACGACTCAATCGCTGCCTTGGGCGTCTTTGAACGCAATCGCGCGCGTCGGAACAAACCCGCGCCGAATTCTGGTCCGCGGGATCATCCGTGAAGGTCGTGAACCGAGACGGAGCGCGTGAGCGGCCTCTTCGCCGGCGGGGACGAAGTAAATGTTCGTCGTCTGCGCGATGAGGAAGCTGGAGTTCGCGGGTTTCGAGGGTGCGCGTTAGACAAACAGCTCGGCGGCGGGTCCGGGAGAAGTGGGTACTGCTTCCAACCCAAACTTTGAACATCAAAAAAAGCCCCGCCGGTTGGCGGGGCTCACGAATCGACTGCGAAGGAGATGCGTTATTCGTCGCGGGTCTTCGCTGTGCGAGTGATCGGGTCAACGTCGTCGTCGGCCCAGAAGATGTGCGACAGAATCGTTTCGTCCTGACCTTCGTGGTTGGTCCCGAGGCTGAGAACGAACGTCGTAGCGCGACCCTTGTGATCCCACTCGACCGGAGTGCCAAGCTGCCACACTTCGGTAAGGTCATCACCGACCCAGCGGGTCGGGACGGAGAGCGACGCTGCCTTGTTGTTGAGCGTCGCCTGCAGGCTGTAGGTATTGACGCTGTCGAGGTGCGCGTAAATCGTGTTCAGCTCGTCGAAGTCGTGCTGATTCGGCTTCGTGCTCAGCGTGCTACCAGCGTTCGAGCCTGTGTTGGAGAAGTAGTCCATGCAGGAGTTCTGCGACGAGCCGTCGGTGCTCTGATGATCGAGACCGAAGGTGTGGGCAACTTCCTGACACATCACGTGTTCGCGCTCATTCGTGTTGTTATATGTCGCCGTGTCGAAGTACGTGTCATTCATCTTCGCGGACCCCTGGGAGATGTGCGATCCGCTGAGGTTGATCGAGGCGAGTCCAAGCCATCCGTTGTTGCCATAGCGGCTGTTGCAGACCTGGGTAGTTCCCGCAACCATCGAGCAGCGCTTGTTCGATGTACCCGCGACGATGGTCGTACGCACGGGAGTATTGCCCGCATTCCAGTCGCTGACGGTCTGGGACAGGTGACCCTTCCAGTCCGCGCTCGTCAGGTTGTCACCAAGCCTCAGCGTGAATGGGTTGGCGGTACGCCCCCAGTGATAACCGCCCCAGGAGTGAGTGTCGCTCGCGACCTGTCCAGGCCCGCCGGCGAACATCGGGAATGTGACCAGTGCCAGAACAAGGGTCATGAGGATCGAACGACGAACGATATGGGACATTTCGGCTTTTCTCCTAAAGTGTTGTTATTGTTGTTCCGTGATCAACTTGCTGTTCGGAATGCAGGTTGATCCATTGAGCAAGGCGGGGGCCAGAAACGGCGATGCATAACAAGTCATTGAATAACATGTCACTTAGCCCTGTGATGCGTCCACGGTGTAGCCTCAAAAGGCTCAAGGGATGACCACTTTCACCACATTTGCCGGGTGATAAATCGACCACTATGGGGAGTTTTTAACCCACTATTCGGAAGCTGGTTCACTTTTCTCGCTCCGTTTTCCGGTTTCCCGTAACACGAACAAAAAGCGAGCGGGCTGGGTGGTGGAACTTGCGATCAGCATCCTCTGGTCGGCGAGGAGTTGCACGGCATCGCCCAGTTCCAGCAGATGATGTTCGGTATCGAGGGTCAGGCGCACCGTACCCTCGACGACATAAACCGCGACAATCGATCCAGGCGGATGGCGCTCGACAACGAGCCGCTGACGGCCCTCAACGCGGCACTCGGAGAAGTGCGTCACCCCGCCGGCATGCGGATCACTGAAGAGCGCCCGATTGGTCGCGGCTCCGGTAGACGCTACATGTTGCCGCTTTACCAACGAGATCACCGGCGACTCGTTGGCCTCCACGAACGCAGCGAATGACATCTCAAACGCCTTGGCGAGCCGTTCTGTCATGATCGTGCTTGGCTCGATTGCGCAGGTCTCGATGTAGTGAAGCATTCCTTTGCTAATTCCTGCATGGCTCACAAATGCGCGGCGGCTAAAGCCATTGCGGATACGGAATGCACCAACGCGAGGGCCGATCTGCTGCGCGATTGCTTCGGGATTTCGGTAGCGGCGCACGACAACCGGGTCGCGCGGCAGCTTGGCAGGATCACATTCCTCTTCCACTAGTTCCGAAAGAGTTAACCCGACAGCATCAGCGAGCCTGAGCAAATCGGCGATGCCAGGATTCGCGCGGCAGCTCACGGCATACTTGACTAGACTGAGACTGACTCCGGCTCGCGCGGCGAGCTGCGCGAAGGACCAACCATGGTGCTTCTTGATGAGGTCCAGATTTCGGGCCAGAAATCCGAGAACCGGGCTGGTTCTCGTTTCTTCGGCCGGTTCAGATTCTTTCACCGCTATTAACAGTAACGGCGTCGTCAAGTGGGCACGTGACATGCGCTAAGGGTCAGGAACTGTGCCGGCACTCGCGATGTTTCGGGTCAGATTCTAATCGTATGCGTCAACTCCTGACCCCTGTCATCTGCACCCGGTTTGTCTAAATTCATGATTCTAAAGACAGAACCTGTAGAGGAGCCATTTGGCAGCCCGTATGCTCTGCGAGGCTGCGATTCGACACGAATCGATTCAACACTTTAAGGAGCATAAATGCGCACTCGGAATGTCCTCGTCGCCCTGGCCCTCTTCCTCGTCGCAACAACCCCGGCCTTCGCCAGCCACGGCTGGGGGAGCTATCACTGGGGAAAATCATGCGCCACATGCGCGGCCTCAATCACGGTTTATGACTCTACCGTCACCACGAACACGGGCTGGCCGACGCACCTCAATCGCGCCATTTTCGGAGACTCTTCGAACCCAAACACGACGGACCGCCGTGGGTGGAACGACTCTGTTGCACTTACGCTGACGATCGCTCAGGGTTCTACGACGAGCACCACTCGGAGCTCCTGTCCGTCCGTCTCGGGCGCAATCCGGGTCTGCAATTACACCTACGGCTCGAACGGATGGCTGGGCTTGGCATCGATCAATACCGTGAGTGGCTCTACTGTTCACATCGCGTGGGGCACCGCGAAAATGAACGACTCGTATTTCAACTCCGGTTATCCGAACACCGAGAAGCGCCACGTGATGTGCCAGGAAGTCGGCCACACGTTCGGCCTCGGCCACACCTCGGAAAATGGCTCATCGCAAAATACCTGCATGGATTACTACCAGAACACGAGCAGCACCGACTGGACCAGCACCGGGCCGAACCAGCATGACTTCGACCAGATCCTCACGCAGATGCACTGGGGAGCGAAACTCGACCTCCTCACCGAAGGGCTGAAGGTCACAGGCGACATCGCTCCGTCTGAGATGAACGAACCGTGGCAGTGGGGTACACCAGTAGAGTTCGATCAGCAGGGCCGCGCGAACCTGTTCAAGCTCGATCTCGGCGAGGACGCGCTCGGCAACGAGCACGCCATCTGGACGCACGTGATTTGGGCCGACCCCACCGACAGCGACCAGCCAGAGCGCCATCCGGCAGAACGCACAGAGTAAACCATTTCACTTTCGATTTGACCTGGAGGCGAGGGGCAACCCTCGCCTTTGGAATTTCAGCGTCGAGGTGCCGCGCGCCGCCTGATACCGGAAACAATCGTGACCTGCTGCGGAGCGATCCAACTGTTGTTGTACAAAATCGCGTCGCTCGTACCGTTTCCTTGCGAGATCACGGCTGAGAGGTAGTACGTGCCGAGAGGCACATCGCGTGGAATATTGAAGGTCACGCCGGCCTGGTCGTCGTCCCAATATCCGCCCGAGACAATTGGTCCACTGAACGCGAGTGATCCGATGAGGATGTCCGATGGTGCGATGGCGACACCACGCGTCAGATAGAAGCGTATGAGCACGTCCGGCACCGATTCCGTCCCAACGTTCTCGAATTCGAAATTGCGGATCGTGACCGGACCGCCAGGAACGACGGCCGCTGGCGACACATCAACCGGCGTCGTCGCAGCGTAGTCGGTCAGCCCAGGATCGAAGTAGAACGGATAGATCGCCAGATCGATCACTCGGCGCACGCGCGACGGATATGCCACGCGCGCCTCCTCCGTATCCGCGGCAGCGATGTATTGCGCTGCGAAATCCTCGTAAAGGTTCATGACCGAGATGTCATTCACGTTGTGGTGGAATCCGAGCGTATGGCCGAGCTCGTGCCCGACGGTCGCTGCGTAGAGCGCCGGCCCGTGGTCGGTGTAATCGATCGGGCCGGACGGTTTGAATCCGCGGCTGAAATCGGAATTCACGATCACGTCTGTCTCGTCGAAGGTTCCGCAACTCGCTTCGGGTGGCTTTGGACACGCGTCGAAATCGCCTGCTGCGCTGAGGGGCGACATGTAGGTGATGGCGAACGTATTGCGGTCCATGTTGACGCCATACCGTGCGGATGTAGTGGCGATGTCGAGGAAAGCAATCTCGTTTTTTCCATTCGGCGCCATGACGCCGTCGCCAGGTCGGTAGTCGAAGACTTCGATGTATGCATTCCAGCGATCGAAGACCTCCTTCGCCGCGGCTGAGTACGGCGCGTCGAGATGATCGATTTCCCACGGTACCGGAACGATTGGCGGTCCGCCGCACCTGCAGCTTCCATCGTGCCCCTGTGCGAGGAGCGGAACCGCGATGATCAGGACTGTTGCAACCTTGGAGAAGAGTCTCATTGATCTGTCCGGCGGATGAAATCGCGAAGATCGTCGAGCGTCGCTCCGCGCGACGAGGCGAGTGCAGCGGCTTTTCGTCGCGGTAACAACAAGGCGACACTGCCGTCCGCGTTCCGCGCAATGGGCTCGGCTAGCCGGCGCCTCGAGCGCCCCATGTGTGATGAAGTGTTATCGCGCAGGCGATGGAGTGCCTGATCTTGCCCGATGACGAGTTGCGCGCCATCGACGGAAATGACTCGGTCGCTGAGGACCCGAAAAATGCCCTGCCCCCATCCGACCGCCGGAACGGGGCGGCCCGGAGTGTCATCGAGAAAAATCAGATACCGCGACCCGGCCGTGAGGCGCGGGACGCCTGCGATCCCGGCGTCGAGCGGGCCACCTCCCGCAAAGGAGAGCGTCCGGATTTCGCCGGCATTACCACGGCCGCGCAGGATTTCAGCAATGCGGACGTGATAGTCCGTCCAAGGCATTCCTGTCGCGCCGAAGCGGGTCGTGGAATCGATCACGTCAGCGACGATCACCGCCGTCGCACTGTCGCGGATGTCCTCGAGTGACATCCGGCGAACGGTCGTACCGTTGGCTGCCAGGGCGATGATTCCGATGACCACGGCGAGGCATGCGTGTCTCATCAAGAGTGAATTCATGATAGCGCGACCACCTCCCTCCATTCGTCAACCGGCACCCTGGCGACAACAATGCTTTCCGCAAGAATATAAGATCATGCGACTTCTTCATCGCTCCGTTCCCGTTACGCTGCTGCTCGCGATTCTCGGCTGCGCTGGGCGGCCGGGGACAGCGCCCTCGGCACCGACTTCGACCGAACCGTCTGGAGGCACGTCCGTGACTGCGGTTGTCGAAGGCATACGCGCGGGGGGACTCAAGGTCAAACCGGCAGGAACACTCAACCAGCCGTTCTTTCGGGTCCCGGCACAGGTCTTCAGCATTGACGGCACGGACCTACAGCTCTATTCGTTCGACTCGGCCGCCGACGCGCAAAAGGCGGCAGCGACAGTCTCTTCCGATGGTGGATCGATCGGGACGAATTCGATGGCCTGGATGGCGGCGCCGCATTTCTTCCTAAAGGGAAATCTGATCGCGATCTCCATCGGAGGATCAGCCAAAACGATCACCGGGCTGCAACGCATCTTCGGGCCGCAGTTCGCCGGTCGTTGATCCAACGCGTGAGAGCGCGCCGTACTGACTGACCAGTTTCTCCATCACGATCGCGAGGAGCACGATCAGCAGGCGCCGGCGATGCTCCAGATCCACATTTGTCGCCATCATCCCCATCAATCCGCGCATCCCTTCTCTGACCCTGTGCGGCTGTTACACTTCTTCTCCGAGAGAGAGGAATCATGGACGAGGACATTCTGGCGACGATGATCGCCCGGTGGCGCGATGACGCGGGCGGTACGTACCAGTCGTGGTTTCTGTGGGAAGAGCGCCTGAAGAACTTCCGCTCCATCCGCCGCGGCCTGGCGAAAGTTGTCGATGAGATCGAGACCGGGACATTCGGAAATCTCTACCGCGGCTCGTCGCTCGAGACCGTCGTCGGCTCAATCGCCGAGCAACGTCAGATTTTCAAGGGTGCCGACCATGCCTTTCTCTGGAAGCCGAAGCTCCGCATCCCTGACATCTATGAATCACCGTTGAATCAGCGCGCATTCGGTAAGTTCCTCGACGCCTGTTGTTGCTGCACCGGCGAAGCGGACGTGCTCGGAGCAATCCATGCGCTGGACGCGCATCGCATCAAGGGGCTCGGACCGGCCGCCGCGAACCTGCTCTACTTTCTTCATCCCACGATCGCCCCACCATTCAATACCGCGATCGCCAACGGCTACTCGGCACTGACCCGAACGAAAGTAAAGCTCGGACGATGGGACGAATATCTGGCTATGCGTACAGGCATCCTGCGGATGAACATGACGCATCAGAAACTGCTGTCAAACGATCTTGGCGCGATCGCCGGGTTTCTCTTCGACGTCGGCTCCGGACGCTATCCACTGCCTCCTACCGATGATGAGTCAACAGGCGCTCGCGCGGCATGGGAGGCGGAGCTGGCGATCGTACGCGAGACGGCAAAGCAGGCAAGGGCATCGGCTGCGGAGCGCGAGGGCGAGCAATCGCATACGGCCGTTCAGGGCTGGCTTCGCGATCTCGGAATCGCGCTCGGTTTTCAGGTTCACATCGCCGCAAACGATCGCTCGCGTGTGTGGGGCGAAGGAAAACTGGCTGACGGCTGCCTCGAGGAGCTTCCTCCGCGGCTGCGCACAGCGCCAGGCGCCGACGCGGTGCGCCTTATCGACGTTCTGTGGCTGCAATCCGATGACGTAGTGGCCGCTTTCGAAGTCGAACATTCGACGAGCATTTACTCTGGAATCGTTCGCCTTCTCGACCTCGCGTACGGAGCTGCCGGTGCAACGCGCTCGCTGTTCCTCGTCGCGCCGGACGCGCGTGAAGAAGAAGTACGCGCGCAGCTCCAACGTCCCGCGTTCCGAGGGATCGGGGAGCTTGGCGTTCGCTACCTCCCGTACGGCGAGCTCGAACGCCACCGCGAGAGCATGGCGCGTTTCGGTGAAGGGTTGAAAGCGATCCTCTCCGTTTCACGAGCGATCGCGTAGCACGGACCTGCGTGTGACGTCGATCACCCGCGCCGGTGAGCCGAGGCACGCCACGGAATGCGATCGGCTCGTATCTTGTCGTTGCATACGGCGATGAACACAACCCACCACATCACCACGACGATATCGCAGCGATTGATCGCATGCGCTGGCGTGATCGTCCTGTTCGCGGTGTTTTTCGCTCTCCCGCTGTACGCGGCCGTCAATCTCTGCACGATGCCCTGCTGCCATCACGACGGCTCGTCGGAGCAGCCGGCTGTCGGCGCCGGCATGTCTGGATGCGCGTCGGACTGCTCGATCAGTGCGGACGCAGCGACCGCTGCAGAGTCGATTCGCTCGGTCGCGCCAGCCCGCAGAGGCTTGGAGCATGCCATCGCGGCGACGCAGGTCGTCGCGGCGATCACCACCGCAAGTGATGGCGTTCCCCCGGTGCGCGACGAGGCGCGACCACGTTCGAGCAGCGCCGCACCGCTTCACGTCCTGAACTCCCTCTTCCGCATCTGATTCGGCGGTTTTCTCCCTCTCGCCCACCCAGGCGCACGCCCAATGTGCGTCTGTGCTCGAAGGAGACCGCAACGTGTCGATCCGTACCCGATTCGCCGCCGCATTTCTCGTCCTCGTGACGTTCGCGGCGGACGCGCAAACTACAGGACAAACCGCCGCCGTTCGCGCGGCTCTGCAGGACCCGCAGCTCGAGGCACTCGTCGCCGAGGCGCTACAGCAGGCGCCGGAGATGGCAGCCGCGCAGGCGAATGTCGAAGCGGCGCAGCGACGCATCATCCCGGCACGGACGCTCGCCGACCCGTTCGTATCCACCACCTATCAGAACGACGGCCGCACCCCGTCCCTCGGCAGCGCCGAGGGGAGTTTCCTCGGGCTGATGGCGAGTCAGGCCATTCCGTGGCCGGGCAAGCTGCGGCTCTCTGGTGACGTGGCCGCGAGTGAAGCGCGCGAGATCGAGCGCGGAACGCTCGGGCGCACCGGGCTCACGCTCGAAGCGCGTGTCCGCAACGCCTGGTACGACGTCGTTCTCGCCCGCGCCATCGATCGCATCATCGAGGATCGCCGCACCGCGGCGACGCAGATCGAGGCATCGGTGCGCGAACGGTACGCGGCCGGGCTCGCCGTGCAGCAGGACGTGCTCCGCGCGCAGGTCGAGCTGGCGCGTATCGACGAATTGAAGGCGACACAGGCGGCGACGATCACGAGCCGTCTCGCAGAGCTGAACAGACTCGTGAGCGAAGCGCAGGATCGTGCGATCGCAACGGCCGATCGTCTGCCGGACGACCACACCGTGCCATCGCTCGGTGAGCTGATCGCTTCGGCGTCGGCGCGCAGCCCTGAGCTCGCAGCCTCGCGGCAGGGCATCGAGACCGGCCGCATTCGCGTCGATCTGGCGAAGAAGAACTTCCTCCCCGACTTCACCGTGAACGCCGGATCGATGTACCGCGGCAATTTTGCGATGGGACCGATGTGGCAGGTCGGGGTCGGCGTCTCGATCCCGGCGTGGATCAATCGCCGGCAGCAGAACCAGCTCGCCGAAGCGCAGGCGATCGTTCGCGGGCGCACGGCGGAAAGCGACGCGGTTGCGCGCGAGCTGGAACTGCGGACCCGCGAGCGGGTGGCGCAGCTCGATGCTGCGCTGCGGATCGCATCGCTTTATCGCGACAAGGTTCTTCCGCTCGATGACGTCTCGCTCGAATCGGCGCTGGCCAGCTATCAGGCCGGCAAAGTGCCGTTCATCACCGTGCTCGACGCGCTGAACACGCTCTACAGCGACCGCGCGATCTACGAAGGAAGGCTCGCCGAAAGCGCGAAGTGGCGCGTGGCCATCGATGAAGCGAGCCTGCAGCCGACCGCCATGGCGGGCACGCCATCGATGGGCGGTTCGGCGATGAGCGGTGGCACATCTGCACCGTCGGCAAAGACAACCAGCAACTCTTCCAGCATGAATTCGATGAGGTGATCACGATGAAAACAAAACTCCCCTGGATTCTCACGCTCCTCCTCGCGATCGCACTCGTCGTCGTCGTGTTTGCACGGCCCGGCAACAAGAGCTCTGCGTCCGCGGCTTCGGGCGAGAAGAAAGTCCTGTACTGGGTCGACGCAATGAATCCGACGCACAAGTTCGATAAGCCCGGCAAGGCACCCGATGGAATGGATCTCGTTCCGGTCTACGCCGACGAGCCGGCCCAACCGCTAACGGCGGCGAAGAAAAAAGTTCTCTATTGGGTCGATCCTATGCATCCAGCCTATAAGTCGGACAAGCCCGGCAAGGCGCCCGATTGCGGCATGGAGCTCGTGCCCGTGTACGAAGACGGAGGCGCCGCGACGGCGTCGACCGTGAGCGGCTACGCGAACGTGAAACTCACCTCCGACCGGCAGCAACTGATCGGTGTGCAGACGGGCATGACGGAAATGCGATCCCTCGGACGTTCGGTGCGCACCGTGGGGCGCGTCGCCGTTGATGAAACACGCCTCTACAAGATCACGACGAAGTTCGACGGGTACATCGAGAAGCTGTATGTGAATGTTACGGGACAGCAGATTCGAAGAGGACAGCCCCTTTTCTCCGTCTACAGTCCCGATCTCCTCTCAACGCAGCAGGAATACCTTCTCGCGCTGCGCGCGGCGAAGCAATCGCCCTCGCTGTTGGCAGGAGCGCGCCAGCGACTCCTCTTATGGGACATCACACCCGCGGAAATCCGCGAGCTGGAGCGCACCGGCACGGCGCGCAAGTCGGTCACGATCTATTCGCCGACGAACGGGTTCGTGCTGAACAAGATTGCGGTGGAGGGCGCGCGAGTCACGGCTGGCGAGCCGCTCTTCGAGATCGCGAATCTCGATCATGTCTGGATTCAGGCCGACGTATACGAGTCCGAACTGCAGTTCATCCGCCTCGGCGCACCAGCGACGACGACGCTTTCGTATCTCCCAGGCCGCACGTGGAAGGGGCGCGTGACGTTCATCGCTCCGACCGTCGATCCGATGACACGTACGGTGAAAGTGCGCAGCGAGTTCGAGAACGCGGACGGTGCGCTCAAGCCCGACATGTTCGGCGACGTCGTGATCGAGCAGCCGGCGCGTGAGGTGGTCGTCGTTCCCGACTCCGCGGTCCTGCAGACCGGCACGCGCTCGGTCGTCTTCGTCGTCAAAAGTGACGGGACGTTCGAACCGCGCGAAGTCTCGGTCGGAACGAAGACCGAACAGGTCTACGAAGTGCGCAGCGGTCTCGTAGCGGGCGAAAAGGTCGTCACACAGGCGAACTTCCTCATCGATTCCGAGTCGCGCTTGAAAGCAGCGCTTGCGCAGATGAACGCACCGGGAGGCCAGGAGCACGGCCAGTAGCCGGCAGTGCGCGAGGAGAGACCATCATGATTGAAAAACTCATTCGCATCTGCGCAACGAACAAGTTCATGACCCTCACGATCATGGCGGCGCTCGTCTTTGCCGGCCTCTGGTCGATGAACCGCATCGCAGTCGATGCGCTGCCTGACCTTTCGGATACGCAGGTCATCATCTATTCGAAGTGGGACCGGAGCCCCGACATTATCGAGGATCAGGTTACTTACCCGATCGTCACGTCCCTGCTCGGCGCCCCGAAGGTGAAGAGCATCCGCGGGTTTTCTGACTTCGGCTATTCGTACGTGTACGTGATCTTCGAAGAGGGAACCGATCTCTATTGGGCGCGCAGCCGCGTCCTCGAGTATCTGTCGAAGACCCAGTCGTCCCTGCCTCAGGGAGTGAAGACGGAGCTTGGCCCCGACGCGACCGGCGTCGGGTGGGTTTTCCAGTACGCGCTCGTCGACAAGAGCGGAAAACACTCGCTGGCGGACCTTCGCTCGTTGCAGGACTGGACGATCCGGTATCAGTTGCAGTCCGTGCCAGGCGTCGCGGAAGTTGCGTCGCTCGGCGGCTTCGTTCGCCAGTACCAGATCACCGTCGACCCAAACAAGCTCGCGGCCTACCGCATCCCAATCATGGAGGTGATGGAAGCGGTGCGCGGATCGAACAACGAAGTCGGCGCGCGGCTCGTCGAATGGAGCGGCGCGGAGTACATGGTCCGCGCGCGTGGCTACGTCAAGAACATCGCCGATCTCGAACAGATCGTAGTGAAGACCGACGAGCGCGGAACGCCCGTGCTCCTGCGCGACGTGGCGAACATCCAGCTCGGGCCGGAGCTTCGGCGCGGCGTCGCGGAGCTGGATGGCCAGGGTGAGACCGCGGCCGGTGTCGTCATCATGCGGCAACGCGAAAACGCGCTGGAAGTCATCAATCGCGTAAAGGCGCGTCTGGCCGAGATCGAAAAGACACTTCCTGAGGGCGTGAAGATCGTCACGACCTACGACCGCTCGGAGCTGATCGAGCGCTCCATTCACACGCTCAAGCATGAGCTGCTGCTGGAGATGATCATCGTCTCCCTGATCATCCTCATTTTCCTCTGGCACATCCCGAGCGCGGTCATCCCGATCTTCACGCTTCCGGCCGCGATCATCATCTCGTTCATCCCGATGAAGATCCTCGGAATCAACGCCAACATCATGTCTCTCGGCGGCATCGCCATCGCCATCGGTGCGCTCGTCGATGCTGCGGTGGTCGTTGTCGAAAACGCGCACAAGAAACTCGAGGTCTGGCAAGCGGAGGGAGGTAAGGGCGACTACAAGGAAGTCCTCATCGGAGCCATCCAGGAAGTCGGCCGTCCGAGCTTCTTCTCGCTCATGGTCATCGCCCTCTCCTTCATGCCGATCTTCGCACTCGAAGCGCAGGAGGGCCGGCTCTTCAAGCCGCTCGCGTTCACGAAGAACTTCGCCATGGCCATCGCGGCGATCCTCGCGGTGACGCTGGATCCCGCTATCCGGCTTCTCTTCACGCGCATGAAGGAGTATCGATTTCAGCGCCGGGCAGGAGAACTGCGAGAGGACGGGACGGTCGTCACGGAGCGCAAGGGTCCGCTGGCTTCGATTGGACGGATCGTCGTCCGTGGTGCGGAGAAGGTTACTAACGCCGTGCTGGTCGGGAAGATGTACCCCGAGGAGAAGCACCCGATCTCGAAAATCCTCTTCAAGCTCTACACGCGGCCGGCGAAGTTCGTCCTCAAACATCCGCGGCTGGTGATCGGCACCGCGCTGCTCATCGTGCTGTTCACAATCCCGGTCTACAAGAAGCTCGGTCACGAGTTCATGCCGCCCTTGAACGAGGGATCGATCCTCTACATGCCGACGACGCTCCCCGGCATCTCGGTGGCGCAGGCCGAAGCGCTTTTGCAGCGGCAGGATCAATTGCTGAAGGGCTTCCCCGAGGTTGAGCGCGTCTTCGGCAAAGCGGGACGTGCGGAGACATCCACGGATCCGGCGCCGTTCGCGATGATGGAGACGGTCGTCGTGCTCAAACCGACGTCGGAGTGGCGCACGCGGCCGCGGTGGTATTCGAACTGGCCGGGCTTCATCAAGCCGTTATTTCGTCCGCTCTGGCCGGAGTCGATCTCCTGGGACGAGCTGGTCAACGAGATGAACACGAAGCTCACGCTCCCGGGTCAAACGAACGCCTGGACGATGCCGATCAAGAACCGCATCGACATGCTCACGACCGGCATTCGCACCCCGGTGGGGATCAAGATCTTCGGTGCGGACCTCAAGGAGATCGAGAAGATCGGTCAACGCCTCGAAGGCATCCTGCAGAGAATCCCCGGAACCCGTAGTGTCTACGGCGAGCGAGTCGCGGGCGGGTACTTCGTCGACTTCGATCTCAACCGCGCGGCCATCGCGCGCTATGGCCTGCGCATCGGCGACGTGCAGAACGTCATCATGACCGCTATCGGTGGGGAGAACGTCTCGACGACTGTCGAAGGGCGCGAGCGCTACCCGATCAACATTCGCTACCCGCGCGAGATGCGCGACGACGTCGACAAGCTGGCCCGCACGCTGGTGACGATTCCGAGTGCCTCCGGCGCGATGGGCGGCGGTGCGCAGATTCCACTCGGTCAGCTCGCCACGATCAAGCTTGTCGAAGGCCCGTCGATGATCCGCGACGAGGACGGCCGGCTGTCCGGCTATGTGTACATCGACGTCGATACCGAGAAGCGCGACATCGGCGGCTACGTCGAAGAGGCGAAGAAGGCCGTTGACGGCGAGATGAAGCTCAAGCCCGGTTACCTGCTTGCGTGGAGTGGGCAGTACGAATCGATGACGCGCGTGAAGGAGAAGATGAAAGTCGTTCTCCCGCTCACGCTCTTCGTTGTCTTCATGCTCATCTACCTGAACACGAAGTCCTTCCCGAAGACGGCCATCGTGTTGCTCGCCGTCCCGTTCTCCGCGGTCGGCGCGGTCTGGCTGCTCTACGCGCTCGGCTACAACATGTCGATCGGTGTGTGGGTGGGGTTGATCGCCTTGCTTGGTCTCGACGCCGAGACCGGCATCTTCATGCTGTTGTATCTCGATCTCGCGCACGACGAACGCGTCGCCGCCGGAACGCTGAACACGCGTGAGGATCTGAACGAGGCCATCATGCATGGCGCCGTGCAGCGCGTCCGTCCGAAAGTGATGACTGTCGCTTGTGCGTTCTTCGGCCTCGTGCCGATCATGTGGTCGACTGGGGCGGGAGCGGACGTTATGAAGCGGATCGCCGCCCCGATGATCGGCGGCCTCTTCACGTCGTTCCTCATGGAACTGCTCGTCTACCCAGCCATCTATCTTCTCTGGCGCGAACGCGATCTGCGCCGCCCTGGGCACGTCGATGAGGAACACCCGAAGCCTCACTGGTGGCAGCGGCCGGCTCTCGTCAGCAGCGTGAGCGGGGTTGTGGTCGCACTCGGAATTGCGAGTTACATGTTCTTCCCGCGCCCGGAGGTGAGGCCGCTCTTCCCACGATACGAGTCGGTGCGGCAATCGCTTCTGAGCGAATCGCTCGAAGGCGTGAAATCGAACGCCACCCTACTGGCGAACGATGCACGCGCGTCGAATCAGCCGAAGATCGCGACCGACGCTGACGCGCTGGCGAAGAGCAACGACATCGAGGCTGCGCGCCGCGCATTCGCCACGCTCTCCGACGCGATGATCGCCTACCGCGGTGCGGCGGACGAGAAACCCAAACCACAGGTCGTTTACTGCTCGATGGCGAAGCACTCGTGGCTCCAGCCAAAGGGCGACATCAGCAATCCGTATCTCGATCCAGCAATGCGCACATGTGGAGAAGTCAAACAACAGTAGCTGCATAAGAAGGAGAAATCGATTCAATGAAACCGTTCACCCAAATGCTCGTCGCAGTTTCCGCTCTGCTCTTCGCGTTCTCGGCTGGCGCAGGTCAGAGCACGCTCTTTGGAAAATACGAGAACGTGCGCCAGGCGCTATTGAAGGATTCACTCACTGACATACAGCGTACGGCAAAGGATCTTGCGGAGGCGGCACGGACAGAGAAGCAGCCTTCGATCGCCGAGCGCGCCGAGGCGTTGAGCGGCGTAGCCGGCCTCAAAGCGGCGCGCGACTCATTCGCCATGCTGTCGGAGCAGATGATTCGGTTCCGCGACGGCGCGTCTGGCGATCGCCCGATCGTCATCTACTGTCCAATGCACAAGGCCTCGTGGCTGCAGCCGAAAGGCGCCGTGACCAATCCGTATGCCGACGACGCGTCGATGCGCTCTTGTGGTCAGGTCCGTAATGACGCAGCGACTGCACCTCCTGCGCATCAACATCACCACTAACGCAACAAAGTCGATTTGGAGTCAAAGGAGTAAAACGCCATGTTCCGCCGGGTACCGAATGAAGATCATGACTGGCTCTATGCGGTAGGTGCAATCGCGGCTATCTTCATGTTTTGGACGATCCCGCTGTCTCTGTCCCGCGTGGAGATGTCCGGGGCGCCGCAACCGCTGACGCAGGAGGCGCCACAACCCCGGTCATTCACGGCACTCGGCGGGACACTTCTCTTCCGCGATCCTCTGGCCGGCGCACAAGCGCTCATCGGTTACTACCACGCGATCGAGCTTACGCCTGTGCAGGAAGCGATCAAGAAGGAGGCCCTCGGCGCGATCCCTGCGGCCTGCTGCAACGGATCGACTGCCTATACCTGCTGCTGTCCGTGCAATCTCTCGAAAACAATCTGGGGATTGAGCCATTACGCGATTGCGAAGCAAGGCGCCGACGCCAAACAGGTGCGCGCCGCCGTCGATGCCTGGCTCGGGTACGTCAATCCGGACGGCTATTCCGGCAACGCCTGTTATCGCGGCGCTTGTGACGCCAATGCCTCTCGCAATGGCTGCGGCGGGATGCACGAAGAAAAACTCAGTGTCTGAGGAGAATCATGAAACACGTCATAGCAGCCATCGTCGTACTGACATTGCCGCTGGGCAGCTCGGCAGCAACGCTCAAATTCGAGCCGGTCGAGACGCAAACCCGCAAATATATCGAGTATTACAAGATGATCCACCTCACTGCCGCGCAGGAGAAGATCAAGAGCGACGCGCTCTCGTCACTTCACGCCGTTTGCTGTAAGGACTTCTCGGCGTTGACCTGCTGCTGCCCGTGCAATTTCTCCAAAGCACTATGGGGCATGGCGAACTACTTGATCGCGAAAAAGGGCTACAACGCCGCGCAGCTACAGGAAGCGGCGAAGGAGTGGATCGCTTACGTGAATCCCGACGGTTTCAGTGGCGACGTCTGCCAGACCGGCGGCTGCAATCGCCCGTTCGCCCAGAACGGATGCGGCGGCATGGATGACAACGCCATCCGCTTTTGAGTCGGAGATACGAACATGAATCGTAAATTGGCATTCGCGCTCCTCGTTTTGCTGATGCTGCCGCTGGCGGCCGCCGAAAATCCCGCCAAATGTCCGGCGTGCAGCTTCAGTGCTGTCCAGCAGCCTTATGACGCGGTTCGAATTGCGTTGACGGACGATCACCTCTCCATTGTAAGAACCGAGGGGTCGAAGCTGCGCGCGGCGGCACAAGCGGAAGCGGTATGGGCCAGAACCGCGACGGGACGCGGGCCGGAGCTCGTGATTCCCTGGACGAACGTCGCGGTGGCAGCGGCGAAGATCGAGAAGGCGGCTACGATCACCGACGCCCGCAAAGCCTTCGGCGAAGCGTCGGAAGGGATTCGCAGCGCGATGACGATCGCCGGCCGGGACGATCTCCTCGTCGCCTATTGTCCAATGGTGAAACTGCGCTGGATTCAGCCGAGGGGCGAGCTGCGCAATCCCTATGGATCGCGGATGCCGAACTGCGGACAGATCGTGAAAGCTCAATGAGGTGGAGCATGCGCAGGCAGCAGAAGAAACTGAAGCCGGCCGGAGTACTGGCAGCCGTGATCGTGTCGATCGTTGGCGTCGTCGCGTTCATCGTGGCAGCAACGGTTGGTTCGCGCGCATATGTCACGCATCATGTGCGCGCGAGTGCGAAGGCGGCGCGGATCGCCGCCGGTCCCCGCGCGAATGTGGCGCTCCTCGGAGGGAAACTCGTCTTCTCCGACGTCGCCGCACAATCGCGCGAATTCATCCGTTACTACTCGTCCATCCAATTGACTCCCCAGCAGGAAGCGATCAAGTATGAAGTGCTCGCCGCGATGCCCGCCGCCTGCTGCAAGAATTCAAATGCATACACATGCTGCTGTAAGTGCAATCTGTCAAAGACTGTCTGGGGCCTGAGCAACCATGTCCTGTCCCACTATGCGGCGACGGCCGATGAACTGCGACAGGTGATCCAGGCCTGGCGCGATTACACCAATCCCAGCGGCCATACCGGTGATTCCTGCTATGTGGGCCGCTGCAATGAGGCGCCACATCAGGATGGGTGCGGCGGCATGCTCGAGTCGGAGCTCATCATCTGAACCGGCAAGGACTCGACACCGTGGCCAGTGATGTCCGGCACGGCAGGTCCCTTGAGGGAGACGCAACATGAACAGCATGACTAGTAGAATCAGCCGCGAGCCGATAAACGAGAGCCGGAGGCCTCATCTCGCCGCAATCACGGCGCCGATTTCGCTGCTGGTTCTGGCGCTGGTCATGCCGCTCTGCCCGGCGGCCGCCGCATGCATGATGCCTTGCTGCGACCATAGCGTGCCGGCAGCAGATCATGCCGCAATGCCGCCGGGCGGCTGCCATTCAACAGAAGGCTGTTCGCTCGCCTCTCCTCAGGCAAGCGAGACGCTCTACATCGTCGCCGGCTCTCCCGCCACCACGCCGCCTGTCGCGCCTCACGCTCTGGTTGATAGCGCCAGCGCCGTGACCGCGAGCTCGGTCGTACAGCCCTTCGCGCATCGTGCGTCACGACATCTCTACGTCGTTAACGACGTCTTCCTCATTTAGCGTTTCGATCTCCCGCGTTCTACCGCCACGCAACCGCGTGCGCTGATGCGCGCGACCACACTCGGAGATCGAATTGTGAATCCATTCGCATACATCGGAACCCGCATCGACCACGTCGTCCTGCCGCACGTGAGCCGGCATGCGCTCGACGTGCTCAAGCGCGAGTACGACGCTGTTAGCGCGCACCAGATTTTGTGGCACGCGTGGGACGCATTCGGTCCCATCGTGGCGCGCGTTCCTGTCCGTCGCCCTCCCGGCACGCGGATCATGCTCTCGCTGGCCGCGGCATCCGCAGCGCTGCATTGCGCGATGATGCGCTCCGGTGCCGAGGAGTCGCACGCGACTGCCGTGGTCGCGGAAATCGGCCGGCGCTGCTATCGGAATCTCTCGCGCATTCCATGGTGGCTTGGACGGCTCCTGACATTGGACAGCATCGCGCGCCTCTCCGTCGCCTCGCGCCTCTCTCACTTGTTTGGATTGGTCGGACCGGCCTACTCGCTTCGAACCGTGTCGCCATCCGACGGCTCCCTGACGCTCGAAATTCATCGCTGCTCCGGACTGCAGCTCTATCGCGAGCTCGGCATCGCGCATCTCGCCCGACCGCTCGTTTGCGATGTCGAATCCGCAATCGCCGATGAATGGCAGGCGACGATGACGCGCACCCACGCGCTGAGCGAGGGACATGCCGTCTGTCGCCATCAGATCCGCTCCATCGCACCGCAACACGGAGGACGCCATGCCGGTCAACCTCTCTATTGATCGCGATTCCCGGCTCCGCACTGAACATGAAACCAAGCTCTCGGCCTTCTGCTGCCGGCCGGGTCATCCCACCACTGATCCCACCTCCACACCTTCAACTGCCTCTCCAACCTCTCGCACAGACCTGGGCAGCAGGCCCGCGCACCGGCTGGCACTTCCGCCGGCCGGTGCGACCGGTCGCTTGGTCGTCATGCTCTTCGCGGCGGTGATGCTGGTGGTGGGTTTCATCAACGGGCGCCGCAGCTCCGACAGCATTCCGGTCGTTCCCGAATCAATCGTGGTCTCGGAGCGCGCACCCCGCGCGATCGCAACGCAATACGTCGGGCCGTTCACCCTCCGAATCAGCGACATGCGCGATCAGCTATCGCTCCTCGCCACGGACGCCGATGGGTCAACGGTCCCGCCGGAGCGCCTCGGGGCTCGCGCGTGGTACGCCCGCGCGGGAGGCGTCGCAACGCCAGTCGCACTCGAGCCGATGAATGATCACCTCATGGCCCGTGTCGATCCGCGCCAGGAAGGAATCCTGACAATCGCGCTTCGCGCGCATGAACGAAACGAACGAGTCGCTGTCGAGTTGCCCGTTCGCGGTCAGCAGGAGGCACCATGATTCGCTTTTCGACGGTTCTCATCGCGCTGATACTGGCAGTCGCATCGGCGAGCGCGCAGATCGAACAAACACCGGCGGCGCAGATCCCGCCGTGGGAAGCGCTGCAGCGCGCGACCCAATTGCGCGCGGAGGCAGGGGCCCACGAGGATATGGCGCGGCAATACGCAGCCATGAGTGGAGGGTCGCGTCGTGACCGCCGGTGGCGGCGAACGATGATCGAGCTTTGCCACGAGTACATGGAAGCAGCAACACGCGCGGCCGAGGCGTATGAGCGTGCGGCTGCCCCGTGGACCTCGGCCTCGACATCGGAAGAGGGAAGTGAGACTCCCCCGCTGCACGCAACCGTTCCAGTAACGGCGGCGGAGTACGACGCGCGAGCCTTCGACTACGAACAGGAAGCGGCGAGGTTGCGCAGCGACGCCGACCGGCATCTGGCCATGCTTCGCTCTTCACGCGCGCCATACACCCAGCAGCCGCAATACGGCGGAGTGGGAACGCCGCCAGGCCGCGGCGGAACGTGGATCGAGACGGCGCGCGCGCGCAGCGCGAGAGAGCATTGTCAGGATGCTGTGGAGAACGATCTCGAGCTGGCGCGTCGCGCCGACGACATGGCGAAACATTACCGCCTCCGCGCTCAACAACTGAGGGCGGCACGATGAAGCCTGTGACATCGCATCACTGCCGGGATCATCCGGCGCCTCGTCACCGATCGCGTATGCCTTACGCAAAACGGGAGGAACTTTGGAGGACCTCTACCACGACCGCTGACGCCCTATGGAGTGAACCTCGTGTCGAAGAGTTCATTGCAACCGCGGAACGATCGACATAACAAAGCTCGAAACGGCGCCTTCAATCGCTTCTTAAACGAACATCAAGGAGAACATTGATGACACGAAAGCTCGTATGGATCTCTCTTACAACCCTGCTCCTCGCGCTTGGCACGAGCGCCCTCGCCTGCGGCACGACCAGCCGAACGCGACATGTGATGCATGAAGCTGAGGCAGACCCCGTTCTTCAGGCCTATGAGGACGCCCGGCTGGCGCTGATCGAAAATTCCGTCGCCGGTGTACGAGCAGCGGCGAGGGCAATCGTGATGGCAGCGCACGAGGCTGACCTGCACACCATTGCCGTGCGGGCCGCGGTTCTTGAGGAAGCAAACGACCTCGCCGCCGCACGTCAGGCCTTCAGCGCGTTGTCCGATGAGGTCATCCAGTACCACGCGACGCGCGGCGATGACGGACTTGTGGCCGCGTATTGCGCAATGGAGCAGAAGTCCTGGCTGCAGCCGGTTGGAACGATCACCAATCCATACGTAGGCAAGGACATGCGCAATTGCGGCATGTTCGCGGCGGACGAATCGTCCTCCACTCATCACGCACATCACCACTGAAAGGAGGTCTACCGCCGATGTTTCACCAACACGCCTGGTACTGGATCGCAGCCATGGCCGTAATGATGCTGTTCATGATGCTCTAGTCATCGTTTTGAGGATGCCATCCGCTGGCGCGCAGCGTTCCAGCGGATGGCACAGGAGAGGCCTGAGATGACCATCCAACACGACCCATTCGCCACGCACGACACCGAACTGAAGGACCTGGTTCAGCGCCATAAGGTCTGCTTCGAGTCCTATCCGATCTGGCACGTTCCGGCCGCTGGCGGAAGGATCGCCATCGGTTATGAGCTCGATCTCATCGGAACGCACGATCATCCCGCGCATCCACCGGCTGCCGGTTGCATCGAGTGCCGCCCCGTCTTTCAGGCACTCACGACGCTCGCGCACGGCATCATGCCTCCCAACGGCCGCGCCAGCAGATACGCAATCGAGCCATACGACGTTGCGCTTCACTTTTCGCCACGCCGGAAGATGCGGAAAGACGTGATCGTGGCCATCGACATCGTGCATCGCCAGCAATTCGATCGCTCGGTTGACGAATGTGAGATCCACTGCCTCGCCGAGATGAAAGAGAAGCTCAAGGCCCTCGGCGCGAAGCCGTTCCAGTGGTGACGGAAGGAGGATCTGCCATGGACAACGCGGTAGCCCTTGTACGCACGTACCTGCAGCTCAACGGCTATTTCACGGTGACGGAGTACCCGATCATCGGCGGCGGCCGTCATGGCAGTCACCGCACGATGACCGATCTCGACGTCATCGCCTTTCGCTTCCCCGCGGCGGCCGATTGTCTCGTCGACGAACGGCACCACACCGCGCGCGTCGATGGACTCACCGATGCGGCCCTCGGCGTACCCGAGACGACCCCCGACATGCTCATCGCCGAAGTGAAGGAAGGGCGAGCGGAGATCAACGCTGCGGCGGCGAATCCCGACGTGATCCGCGCGGCGCTGATCCGCTTCGGTTGCTGTGGACACTGCATCTCCGACTCCCATCTGTCGCAGCTCGTGCAGCGCGGTTCGACCGTGCTGCCGAACGGCCACACGGCACGCGTGGTGGCATTCGGAAGCACGGTGGAGGGACGAGCTTTCTATCGTCGCGTCCTTTACACCGACGTCCTCACCTATATTCAACGCTACATCGACCGGCATTGGGATGCGGTCTGCACCGCCGGCGCGAAGGATCTGGTCCTCGGACTGCTCATGCTGCAGGCGAAGGCGCATCGCGGCGAACGTTCGTCGATGCATGCTCTGGCAGGAGAGTAAGGACGATTCATGTTGCCGGAAGAAGAGCGAACGATCGCCTTCGTCGACCTGTCGGGATTCACGGCCCTGACTGAAGCGCATGGCGACGAGACCGCAACGGCTGTGGCGCTTCGTTTCTACGAAATCGTCCGGTCGCTGCTTCGCGATGGCACGACACTGGTCAAGACCATCGGCGACGCCGTGATGCTAGTTGCCGTTGACCCCGAGACCGCGATCAGCCTCATTCTCGAATTGCAGGCTCTGACCGATTCCACTCCCGATTTTCCGATGATCAGAGCGGGTCTGCATGTCGGACCGGCCAGAGAAGTGGAGGGCGACTACTTCGGTGCCTCCGTGAATCTCGCGGCCCGCGTCGCCGCGCACGCCAGTGCCGGTCAGGTTCTCTGCACCGCGGCCGTTGCCACCCGGATCGCGGAGTGTGGGCTGTGCACCGTCGTCGAGCTCGGTCCCGTCCTCTTTCGCAACGTGCATGATCGCGTGGTGATCTACGAAGTGCGCGGTAAGCATGTCACCACTCCGGCGCACATCGATCCGGTTTGCCGCATGCACGTTACGACCGATGCGGCCATTGCCCGAATCAGGAGCGAAAGCGGCGAGATCTTCTTCTGTTCGCTCCGGTGTCTTCGCACGTTCGTTCACGAACGACTATCCGACGATAACACTCCTGGCACACACACGGAGCGGACCTCGTGAGAGTGATCAGATATCGTCGCCGCATCGTCATGCTGGCACTGGTTGCCGTGCTATGCGGGGCAACCATCGCCTGCGAGTCGTTCGCGGTCCATCGCGCGCAACGGGCGCGAGCGGCGCTTGGCGACAGGCTGTATGTCGAGGCAGCGGGTTCAGGTTCCCGGGTCATCGTCTTTCTGCCCGGTCTGCTGGGATCGACGCATTACTGGCGGGCGGCAGGCCTCACACCACGCGATGGAACGCAATTCCTTTACATCGATCTTCTCGGATTCGGCCGCTCGCCATGGCCGGATCGCGGTTACACGCTCGACGATCATGTGATGGCTCTCCGGCGGACGCTCCTACATGAGGGAGCGGTTCGCAACGTCACGATCGTCGCCCACTCTTTCGGGGCGCTCGTCGCTACGGAATATGCCTCCCGCTTCCCGGAGGAGGTCGATCATCTCATCCTGTTTGGCTCGCCTGTTTATCGGTCATCCGAGGAGGCACGCCGCGACGTCGGCGGCATGTCGTGGCTTGCGGGCCTGACCGTGCAGGGGCGTCCGCTGGCAAGGATCGTCTGCGCGCTCCATAATGCTATCGGTCCGATCTCCGCACTGATCGCTGCGCGGTTTCGTCCCGATCTGCCGAGTGACGTGGCGCGTGATGGCGCACTGCACTTCTGGCCCTCGCTCGACGGGACGATTCGCGACGCAATTCTCTGCCATCCGATTACTGAATCGCTGCGCCGCACGCGTGCGAACATCACTTTTGTGCATGGTGCGCGGGACCAAGTGGCGCCGATGGAGCGCGTTCGCCTCGTCGCGAATGAATATCACGCGCGGCTGATCGAGACCGACGATACCCATGGAACGTATTACCGTTCCGCCCCGCCCCTGCTGATCGAGATCGTCGGCGGCGATGCGATCCGCCTTTCGGCTCGACGCGAGACGGTCGCGGGGCGAATGAGCCGTTCGCGGAGGGATCGATCCTCCAGCGGAAACTGAAGTGGGGATCCGCTGAGACGTGACGCTCGTCACACGAGATCGTCATTCCCGGCACATAAAGACGCGAGCGCCTGATATCTCGTGAGGTGGAGTGGCAGTTCGAGGATGCTGCTCTGGTTGGAGTTTCATTTGCGTTCGTTGTCCCGCAAGCATCCGATGTCAGGAGACCGAGAATGAAGATCAATCCCTCTCCATGTTGCGAAAACGCTTACGGACAGAACACGGCCCGCAAGCGGAAGTGGCTCATTCTCGGAGCCGTCGTTTTGCTGCTTGCCATCCTCGTCTGCGTGAAAACGATCGGCGGCTAGACAGAGAGTGCGAACGTGCCGAAATCGCAGTCGATAGCCCCGGAGAAGAGCGCGTCGCAAGGAGAGCTGATCGCAAGAGCATTGCTGTTCCATCTGAGCCTCGCGAGCTGGATGGCTGCTGCTCTCGCCGCTCTTCTCCGGCGCCGGCGATGGGTCATATTGACCGCGGGTGTCGCAGTGGCCATGGATGTCATCGGTCGGCTCTGGAGTCGCAAATCGCCGGCCGCAATGCCGCATTTCATGCGCTGGATCCTTTACCTTCCTCGAGGTCCGCACTCACCGGAACGTCTGATTCGAATACTCAAACCACGGACCGGCGAAACGATCCTCGAAGTTGGTTGTGGAGTCGGACTTCACGCGGTCCCGGTCGCATCCGCGATGCTTCCCGATGGCGTACTCCATGCGCTCGACGTGCAACAATCGATGATCGACGAACTGACCCGCCGAGCCGCCGTCCAGGGGGTCACCAACATCATTGTGCAAGCTGGTGATGCGCAACATCTTCCGTATGTGGATTACACCTTCGATGCGGCGTACATGGTCGGTGTCCTTGGAGAAATCCCTGATGCAACGATCGCGCTTCGCGAGTTGCACCGGGTGCTGAAGCACGGCGGACGACTGATCATCAGCGAGATCGTGATCGATCCTGACTTCATCGCTCTTCGTTCGCTTCGCAGAAAGGCGGCCGATGCCGGGTTCGTCTTCGAGCGGAGCATTGGGCCGTTGTTGGCGTATTCAGCAGCATTTTCTCTCGAGCCAACGAAGCAAAGCTGTCACATCGTTGCGTGATTGCCCGCACTCGCGTGAACCGGCGGCGGACTTACGATTTGTTTCAGTCGTGACGTTCGATGATTGACCATCCACGCAGATCGTCCGTGCGAAGCCTCTGCAGCGCTGCAACGGCACTGATCTTCGTTGCGGCCGCGTTCGTGCTGCCGCTCTGGGCCGGAACGGGAGCTTGTACGATGCCAGGCGGCTGCGCGAAGGCATGCTGCCACCACTCCATGTCGCTTCCTCTATCGGTCACCGGCACTCCCTGCCGCACTCTCGAGCCGACCACTGTCAGTGATGACATCGAGGAGGCGGGATCGCTGCTCGCGGCAACCGCTCTTACCCAGGACACGCCTCCAGAGTTACCCGTCCACGCGCGGCCGACTGACCAATTGTCAGTCGCCTTCATGCCGCTACTCCAACGGGCGCTGAATCGCGCCGATCGCCCTCTCCACCTCGTCAACTCCGTGTTCCGGATCTGATCGCAATCCTTCCTTCCCGCTTCGCTTTCATCTGCGGTTCACAAAGGGAGAGATCAAATGATCCGTCTGCAAAAAATCCCGGTCTACGTGTTGTTCGTTACGTTCGCTCTATCTCTCACGCCTGCTGCGTGGGCTGTTCCAATGTGGTCACGCCGATACAGCGTGCCATGCTCAAGCTGCCATGCCTATCCAAGCCTCCAGCTCACGAGCATGGGGCTCGACTTCTTCCGCAAAGGACATCGCTTCGATACCGACACGTTTGACAAAGACTTCTCGCACTTCCTCGGCGGGCACGTCGAGACGGAATACGACATCGCCCAGGGAACAGCCAGCCAATTCACTCAACCCGATTTCCACCTTCACGCGGGTGGTGCACTGTCTGAATACTTTTCCGCATACCTCGACGCCAATGTGAACAACGATTTCGAAGCCATCTACGCGCAGGCGACCAAAGCCTTCGGAAAAGAGTCGTTCGTCACGGCACGCGCCGGGAAGCTAACACCGACCATCATCCGGAACTACGCCAATGGAATCATGGCCTCAGCGTCGACGCCGTTGATCATCACCGACTCTACGCTCGGTCTGAACCCGTTCACTCCTGCGCGCGGCAGCTTCGGAGTCACGGCCGCAGGTGGGTGGAAGTCGCTGTTCTTCGAAACAGGGGTAGTGAACGGCGAAGATATTCCGGGCCAGGTTTCGGTGAATCGACACAAGGATTTCTTTGCATCGGGAGAGTTCGCGCTGCCCGATGGTGTTACCGGCATCGGCCTCTACACGCATCGCGGCGGCTACGACATCACCGATCCCTCGGTTGGCGCATTCGACCGATACAACCGAAGCGCGCTGTTTGCGAACTTCACGCGAAGTGCCTACCGTGTCGCCGGAGCGTACGTTACAGGTAAAGACTCGATCGCCAGCCTCTCGGATCAGAAGATTCGCGGCTGGTACGTGCAGGGCGACCTCAACTCCATCCGCAAGATCGCGCCGTTCGTGCGATACGAAGCCACGCGGACCAACGATGGCGCCTCAGACGTCGAACGGCAGCGGAAGGGAACCATCGGATTTTCGCTGACCGCATTTGAAACCGAGGTCGGCGCTGGTCGGATCGTCATCGAGGGTTCCCGCACGACGAGCGCTGAGAGTCACAGTAACTCCGCGCTCGTCAATCTTCTTCTGGCCTTTTGAGGACTGTACCGAATCTCGCCGGCCGGCGAACCGCCGCCAGCCGGCAAGAGAGGTCCAGCTAGTTGAGATCATGCTCAAAGCACCTTGCCGGTATTGTCGACCGCCGCCACCGTTCGCTTAATCGACGTCGTGCCGTTCGAACCGCGATCCAGTCGTCTCCGACGGGAAGCTTGTCGGCTGCGCCACGACGAAAGACGTCGCGATTCAGCGTGAGGAGTGGCACCGGCAGACCGTCGGTGCAATTGCCGGTCGCTGCACGGACGAGAACTGCATCCTTCCGAGCACGGATGCTCCATGCGCGGAATCGCACCGGTGCTGTCTTGCCTTCTGAACACGGAAGGCGATCGCCTCATTGGCATTCTGACGCTGAAAGACATGCTTCGCTTTCTGGCGCCTCAAGGTGGAGCTCGGAGACAAGAAAGCCGCGTAACCAGGAAGCTGTGGCATGAGGAAGGAGAATGGAATGAAACAGCATTGGACAGTCCCCATTCTGGTGATCGCGTTCATCGTCCGTTGTGCGAGCTGGCCGTGTACGGCAGAGGTAAGCAACGGCGGCGATGGTGCTTGCCGATCGCTGATCGCTGACATTGCGATCGTCGCGATTCCGGGAGACGCAACGACCGCCGATGAGCACCGTGCATTGGCCCGAGCATACGAGGAGAAGGCCACCTCGTACCGCGCGAATGTGACAACCTATCGTCGCAATGCCTACGCGGATGAGCAGCGCATTCCTGTCATTCCGAAAAACGTGAATGACGACCCGCGAATCAAGAAAATCCGCGAGAATCGCGACCAATTGATCGAGAGAGCGCAACGACTCGCGAGGGCTGCCGAGCTGCTCGCTCTGTTTCATGCGATGCGTGCGACCGAGATGGCCGGCAAATGAAGACAGGGGGTGACTGTTGGGCACTGCCGTGGGGCATGCCGGAGCAGCGCTTCGGCCATCTGACGCGGAGTTGTCTGTATAGAGGGAAAGAAACTTCATTCGGCGGACGTCCACGGCCTATCCGCGTCTGCGGGCCCAGCACTATACCCGCCTAAGTTCTTCGAGACCGCGTCGCCGGAACGTACGTGACCGGCGAGGATTCGCCGGGTTTGCCGGATCAGAAAATCCGCGGCTGGTACGTACAGGGTGACCTCAACTCCATCCGCAAGATTCTGCCGTTCGTCCGATACGAAGCGACGCGGACCGATGGCGGGGTCGCTGAAATCGAACGGCAACGAATGGGAACTCTCGGGCTTTTCGCTGACGGCGTTTTAAAACCGAGGTTGGAGCGGGCAAGATCGTCATCGAGGGTTCCCGCACAACGAGCGCTGACACTCACAGTAACTCCGCGCTCATCAATCTTCTTCTGGCCTCTTGACGACTATACGGAATCTCGCCGGCTGGCGAATTTGCCGCCAGCCGGCGAGAGAGATGCCACCTAGTTGAGATCGAAGCTCCAGAGCACCCTGCCGGTATTGTCGACCGCCGCCACCGTCCGCTTCATCGACGTCGTTCCGTTCGAACCGCCGTGCGAACCGGTTCCAGCATTGACCGCGTCGTTCTTCGCCATGAGGACGTACGTTCCGCCGGAGAACGGCTCTAGCGCGGTGACGAACCCGTCGAAATCCAGGCGCCACTGAACGGATCCTGATGCTGTCGACAACGCGACGAGCTGCGACTTGTCGTCCGCGGAATCGTTTCCTCCGTTCATTCCCATGTCGCCGTTGCCGCTGGCGACGAGAACGAGGTTGCCAGACAGTTTCAGGCGGCTCATTCCGCCGTCGAGTTTCGCTGTCCATGCGACCGCGCCGGTCGGGCGAATCGCGACGACTTCGAGCGACGAAGTCTGGCCCGCAACCGTCGTGACGCGTTGCGTGTAGACGACACCATCCGCGCCAACGTTGAGAGCCTGTCCCATTCCGCCGAATCCGTCATCCATCCCGCCTGTCATGCCGGAGCCGTTCATGCCACCGGACCCATTCATGCCACCGGAACCGTTTGAAGGTGAAGAGCCGTGAGGGTTGCCGCTGCCGCCACTCCCCATCATCTGTGCCGTCGCCAACTGTGCGACGAGCAGGCTCGATGCGAATGCGATCATCAATCTTGTGCGTTTCATCGTAATTTCTCCATTGTTTCGTTCTGTCTTTGTCGAGCGAACCGCTCTGGACGCTTCGTTCTCATCGCAATCCGACTGCCAGCGAAAACGGCCGTTTTGAGAGGACTTTCGCGTCGATTTGCAGCAATCACCCGCTTCGAAATGACGCGGATGCGTCGCGATGAAGCAGCTGCTTCATCAACCGTGATGACCCGATCCCGACATCGGAGGACGCGGTGAAGTCCCCTGCGGCCGCGACATTCCATCCATGCCGCCGTCGCGCGGCATCGTGCCCTCGCCGGCCATGCCGTGCTGCCGCCACATCTCCTCGGTCATGCCGCGCATCGGCATTGCGCTCGGCGCCGTGTGTGTGCCGAAGTGACAGCTCTCTCCCGCCCGGACGAAGAGCGGCTCGGAGCGCAGCGGCGATCGCACTTCAACCACGCCTTCAAAAACGGCCAGATCGGCGTCGCCACTTCGGCCGACCTCGACGCCGTAACGCGTCCCGCGCACGGCGAGCAACGCTCCGGGCGTCTGCACCATGCGTGGCTCCTCGCCCGTAATCGCGTCGAAGATCGCTTCCAGACGTCCGCGGTCGAGCGTCAGCAGAACTCCCGGCGTCCCGCCCGCGAGACGAATCTCCGTTCCGGCGAACACTTCGAAATGTGCCGCATACCGCGGCGCGGTGAGCCTGGCGTACCCAAACCAGCCGGCACGAACACGATCGCCGCTGTGAGCCATCGTGCCCTCGGCTGCGCGAATCTCCGAGGCAGGCATCGTGACGGTGACTCTGCTTCGGACATGGTCGAACCGATAATCAATCGGCGTCTGTCCATGAATCGGAACGGCGATGCTAATCGAGATGATCGTAGCGATGACGCACCGGTGCATTGCGATCTCCTTTATGACGACCCGGTGGAAATGCCGAATCGCTTGATCTTTCGGGCCAGGGTGTTTCGCTCAATGCCGAGGATGGCGGCGGCTCGCGTCTGGTTGCCGCTCACGGCTTCGAGCACCGTGACGATGTGCCGGCGTTCGATCTCATCGAGCGAAGTCAGCGCGACGGCGTCCACGGATTCGACCATGGTATTTACCGCCGATTCGCCGCTGCTCATCGACACAAGTACACGCGATGCCAGGGCGACGTCGAGCAGCGCTCCTGAATCGATGACGATCCTGCGCACGACCTGTTCGAGCTCACGCACGTTGCCCGGCCACGAATGGCGCTGGAGAATCTCCAGAACCGCAGTGGACGGACCGGCGATCGCTTCGCGTCCGAGCTCGATACCAAGCCGGCGGCAGATGTGATCGATGAGGAGCGGGATGTCCGTAGCGCGCTCGCGGAGCGGCGGAACGTTGATCTCGTAACCGGCGAGCCGGAAGAAAAGGTCTTCGCGAAAGCGCCCCTCTTTCACGAGCTCGCGGACGTTGCGGTGCGTGGCGGCGATGACGCGTACGTCCACAGCGATCGACTTTTCCGACCCGAGCGGCGTGACGACCCCGTCCTGCAGGAAGCGCAGGAGCTTCACCTGGAACGAGGGCGAGGTATCGCCGATCTCGTCGAGGAAGATCGTGCCGTGGTCGCCGCGCGCAAGAGCGCCGCGCCGGTCGTGCCGCGCATCGGTGTATGCGCCGCGCACCGCTCCGAACAATTCACTCTCGAGCAGCGTGTCGGGGATCGCGCCGCAGTTGATTGGCACGAACGGGCCGTCGGCCCGCGAGCCGTACATGTGAATGGCGCGGGCGGCCAGCTCCTTGCCGCTCCCGCTCTCGCCGTGAATGAGAACCGGAACGGACAGCGGTGCGACACGCGTCATCGACTTGTACATCTCAACCATCGATGAATGGACGCCGACGATCATCGATTCGGGCGCCACGGGCCGATCATCGGGAACATCCTCAGTCGGAGTGACGGCTGCGCGAACGCGGGCGAGCAACGCGGCAACGTCGAACGGCTTGGCGAGATAGTCGAAGGCGCCGACGCGCGCGGCGATCGTCGCGGTTTCGATCGTACCTCGCGCGGTCATCAGAATGACGGCCGGCCGATTTCGCCGCGATGCGAGCGACTGCAGCAGCTCGAGCCCGTCCTCGCCCGGCATGTAGATGTCGCTGACAACAACGGCGATCGCCTGTTCGGCCAGGACTTCGCGTGCTTCAGCAGCACCTGCCGCGCGAAAGACGCGATGTCCCGCCTTCTCCAGCGCCAGCGCGGCCGACTCGCGGATCGCCCGGTCGTCGTCGACGACAAGCACACGCGCCATCACACTGCCTCCGCAATCGGTGCGGCAGCAAGGGCAGGGAAGCAGACACGAAAGATGCTGCCGCCTCCCGCCCGATCTAGCACTTCGATCGCTCCGCGATGCCACCGGACGGCTTCGGCGACGAGTGCGAGGCCGAGACCGAGACCGTCGGTGCCTTCAGCGGTGCTCCCGCGCGCGAAGCTCCCGAAGATCCGTTCGCGCTCGGCGGGAGGAACGCCGGGGCCGTGATCCATGACTTCGAGAACCGCCAGGTCTCCCTGGCACCGCAGCGTCACCGACACGGGATGGGGCGGCGGCGAGTACTTCACCGCATTCCCGACGAGGTTGTCGATGACGCGCTCGATCAATGCCCGCTCGCCAGCGATGAAAACGTGCGACTCGCTTGTCAGATCGATCTCCCGCGCTACTCCGCGTGCAAGAAACGCTACCCGCGAGGTGATGACATCGCAAAGATCGATCGCGGGGACCGAGTCGGAACGCTGTCTCAGCGCAAGCTGCTCGATCTCGAGCAACTGCGTGATCATCTCCTGGAGTTTCTCCGCCTCGTCGCCGAGCATCAAGGCGACGCGCTGACGTTCGGCCGGCGTGAGATCGAAACCGATGAGCAACTGCGACAGGCTGCGCATCGACGTCAGCGGCGTCTTCAGCTCATGCGCCAGAACACGCTTCGATTCGGCGTCACTCACACGGCGGTGCACGATTGCGCTGGCGAGCGCCTCGAGACGCGGGCCGACGTCGGTGGCCGAACCATCAGAAAACGGCTGCGGACCGAGATCGCCCTCCAGAGTCCTGACCGCCGCGCGGCCGTGCCGCATCAACTGCAGCGCGCGCCGCGCTTCGCTCGCGACCACCGTGATCGCCACAGCGGCCGTCAACATGACGAGCGGTATGAAGGTGTGCATGAAGACGAGAGCCACCGCGGCTGTCGTTGGGACAAGGAGCAGGACTGCTTCGCTAGTGGCACGCCGGCGCCAGTCGTGCCAGCGGCCGATGTAGAGCACAATCCAGACGAGCGACATCGCGAGCAGCGCCGAGAGGAGAGGGGACATCTCCCGGAACGTGTCTCCGGCGAGCAGCGATTCGATCGCAGATGCCTGCACGAGAACGCCTGGATCGGTCACGTGCCGGCGCGATCGCGGCGTCATGACGCGGTCGCCGAGCGCCACCGCTGTCGTTCCAATCACGACGACCCGTCCGCGGAGCACCGCGAGCGCGCTCTTGTTCCCGCGCAGAACGTTCGTGGCCGGAATGATCGGCATAGAGCCGGGCGGTGTGTGGAAGCCCGGAACGAGCGCGCGCCCTGCACTGATCGACGTTCCGGACGCGAACGCGGAGACCTGGACTGCAAACGCCGGAAGCGAGGTCTCTCCGTCCTGTTTGGCGATCGAGATCCTGCGCAGGATGCCATCGTCATCGAGCTCGAATGCCGCATGCGCCGGATGAACGTCCGGCCCAAGCGTTTGCGCCGGCACGATCCATTTCATCCGCTCATCCAGCGTCGCCGCGACGACGCAGCGGACTCGACGGCATGCGAGCGCTAACGCAGCGTCGTCCGGTCGTTCGTCATGCAGCAACAGATCGATGCCTACGACCGGCGCGCCCGAATCCGCAGCACGGCTGACCAGTGCGGCAAGCCGCTCTCTGGGCCACGGCCACGGCCCCTCACGATCGAGCGACTGCTCGTCGATCGCGACCACGGCGACCTCGCGAGCAGCGGCTGCCGGCATGGCCCGAAGCAAAAGATCATGCCCCAACGCTTCGAGTCGTGCAGTCGAATGAAGAGCGGTCAAAAACAACACGATCGAGCCGGCCATCACCGGTCCGACGAGTGCGCGGAACCGTCCTCCTCCTGCCACTGACAAACGATAGTGTGCAGTCGTGCTGCCCGACGCGAGCGGTCGCACATCGTCGTGTGACCGTCGTCACTCGAAGAGAAACGCGATCCTCGAAGCTCACCGGCGCCGTGGCGCGGTGGGGTTAGGGTATATACGCTGATCTTTGGGCCTCATCCGTCGTGTCGCAGGCCGGGACGAAACGCGCGTGCTCGAAAACAACGCAGACGATCATCCACGGAGAAATGAAACGACGTATCCAATGACGGTGACGCTCATCCCTCGCGATCCGGCGAAGAACACCAACCTCGACAACGTGGAATTGCGCGGCAAGACGCCGCGATGAAGATGGACTACGAATTGCGTCGCGCAAAGGTGGCCGAGCTGCGGCCCGACGGCTCAGCAGGTGCAAGACGGTGCACGACGGGAACGGCTCGTACTACGTCACGGAGTGAAGTCGAAGAAGTGAGGTGAATCGAATGCAGGGCATGCAGGGGATGATGGGCGGGATGATGGCACACATGTGGATCTGGACGATGGTCGGCGTGCTGCTCATCATCCTGCTCGTCGTCGTCATCGTGAAGCTGCTGAAGAAGTGAGAACGTGATGCACTACATGCTCCACGCGCTGAGCATGGCTTTTGCCAAACCTGCGGTGCTCATCTGGCGGTGGCAAGTCCTCCGTCGAGGTCAGAACCATCGATGTAGCCACTGCTTCTCGAAGAGCACCTTCGCCAGATGTCGCGTGACCGATGGTTGATGGAGGGCGATGTCCGGGAACGGTTCCGCGTAGAAGTTGCCGCTCCCAAAACCGGCTCGCATGTTGCCCGTTTCGATGAAGCACTCGCCATGACCATCGAATGAAACCGGCGCGCCTTTGCCTTCGATCGCGTGCGTGAGATTCCGGGCCACGACCGCCGCTTGATGGTGTGCGAACACTCCGGCCTTTGGCAGGGGCTTGCAGAGTTTGAGCGGGATCGTCGTCACGTCACCGATCGCCCAGATACCCGGCGTCGTGGTCGCCAACGTATTGCGGTCGGCGGCGATCCAACCCTGGTCCGACGCGAGCGGAGAGTCGAACACTACGCGCGGCGCGCGATGTGGCGGGACGTAGGCGAGGAGATCAAAATCGGCCGTCGTACCGTTGCGGAAGTACAGGCGTCGATCTTCTGCGGATACGGACGTGACCTGGTGGCCAGCGTGGTAGCCGATGCCTTTCGCCTCGAGCATGCCAACGACTGCAGCCGAAACGTGCTGCCCGGCAACCCCCATCGGCGCGGGCTCGGCGGCATAGAGATCGATGCGCACAGCGCCGAGTGCCACGCGTCGCCGGAAGAAATCGTCAAGCAGCATCGCGGCTTCGTACGGAGCGGCGGGACATTTGTACGCCGGAGCCGCCGTCAGGACCGCGACGCGTCCTTCACGTAGACGCGATGCCGCTTGAAATAGACTCTGCGCTCCCGTGAGCGTGTAGAAGTTATGCCCCGCGCCGACCAGGCCGTTGATCATCTCAGGCGCGAGGTCGGCGCCGAGCGAGACGACGACCGCATCGCCGCGAAGCTCACGGCCGCTGACCATCACGCTGCGATTGGCCGCGTCGATCGACTCGATGTCCCCGCGGACCACGTCGATGCCGCGCCGGCGAAGGCGGTCGAGCGGTCGCGAAATCTGCCGCGCACTGCGCCGTCCGATCATCAGCCAAAGGAGGGACGGCTGAGACACATGCCGCTCTTCGCGGTCGATCAGAACAACGCGATGCCCGGCGCTCAGGCGCTTCCGCAATTCCACGGCCGTGACTACACCGCCAACACCGCCGCCGAGCACGAGAATCGTTTGTGAGGTCATGATGATCTAGAACACCAGAACCTTGTCGGCGTCGCGTGTCCAGCTGGTGAGCACGTCCATCGAGCCGCGGGTGCTGCCTGGTACGAGTTCGCCGTCGCCGATGCCTCGCGCGTCCATGCACGATCCACAGACGGCGATCTCCGCGCCGCGTGCGGCGATGCCTTTCAAGATCGACTCGACGTTGTAGTACCCGTTCGGCGTTTTCTGCCCGTGCTTCGCACATGCCGCCGCATCGCCGATCAGGAACAGGCGAAGCTGCTCGCCGTCGCTCTTCGCCAGGCCGAGTGCGAGGCGGAGCCCGTTGTAGCTGCGTTCATTTCCGTAGGGGCCTTCATTCAGGATCACGAGGTTCTTCATTTACTTCCTTCTTCCGCGCGCTGCTTCGCCTGAAACGACTTTCAATCCCGCGGCTCGCCACTCGACGACTCCGTCTTCGAGCCGTCGCGCACGCCGCCCTTTGCGTGTCAGCGTGCGGACTGCCTCGACGGCGAGCATGCAGTACGGCCCGCGGCAGTACGCGACGACCTCGCGTCCTTTCGGTAATTCAGGCAGCCGGGAGCCCAGCTCTGGCAACGGAATCGACACCGCACCCGGCAGATGGCCGGCGACGTACTCCTCGTGCGGGCGAACGTCGATCAGGATGGCTTCGCCTTTACGCATGCGCTGCAGCAGCGTCCGGCGATCGATCTCCTCGATGTCGGCGGTTTTCTCGACGAGCGCTTGTCGCGCCACGCGCACTTCCGCGAGCTGTTCTTCGCCGACTTCCCTCAGCCGGACGAGAAGATCGGCGACGGCATCGGACGCCAACCGATACGTGACATAGAGACCGTTCTTCTCTGCGTCGACCAGGCGCGCCTCACGAAGCACGCGCAAGTGTTGCGACGTATTCGCGACGCTCTGCCCTGAATCCGTTGCGAGGCGCTCCACCGTTCGAGGCGCCTGCGTCAGCAGCTCGAGGATGGCGATGCGGCCTGGAGCAGCCAGCGCTTTTCCGAGACGCGCGAGATGGATGTCGAGATCGGGGTTACTCATCGGTGCTAATTTAGTATTCAATTGAATACTTGTCAAATGTCGCGATTGGATTTACATTGCCGGCGATGCGTTCGCAGCAGCTCGTGACCGCCGGCGTCATCGCCGCCGTCTTCCTCCTCATGCTCATCTTCGAGCGCCTCCGGCCTCTGCGCCGTCCGGTCGAGCCGAAGGTGCGCCGGATCGTGAGGAACATCACTACCGGTGGCACCGCCTACGCGTTGGTCACGCTGCTCGCGACGCCTCTCCTCGTCCCGTTGGCAAAGTGGGTCGCGGAGAGCCACATCGGTTTACTCAACGTCGCCGGCATCTCCGGAGCCGCGCACGTGATCATCGCGATCGTGATGCTCGACTACACGCTTTGGGTCTGGCATTTCGCGAGCCATCGCCTGAGCTTTCTCTGGCGCTTTCACCTGGTGCATCACGTCGATCGCGATCTCGACAGCTCGACGGCGTTGCGTTTCCACTTCGGTGAGCACGCGCTGTCCATCGTCTACCGCGCCGCGCAGATCACCCTCATCGGCGCATCGGCCGAGGCGTTGTGGGTCTGGCAGGTGATCCTCTTCGCTTCGATCCTCTTCCACCACGCGAACGTGAGACTCCCGGCAGGCGTCGAGCGCTGGCTCGTTCGAATCATCGTTACGCCTCGCATGCACGCCATTCATCATTCGACCCAACTCAGCGAGACGGATAGCAACTGGTCGAGCCTTCTGTCCGTTTGGGACTATCTCCACCGCACGATTCTTCTCTCCGTTCCTCATGGGGACATCACGGTCGGTGTGCCCGCGTATCAGGACGCACGCGACGTGACGATCGGACGCATTCTGCTCATGCCGTTCCGGCCGCAGCGCCGCGACTGGCATCGCGCCGACGGCTCGCTGCAAACCCGCGATCACACCGTTTCGCCCGTGAAGCTTGCGCCATGACCGACACCGCTGCGATCTACCTCGATTACAACGCATCGACATCCCTGCTGCCGGAAGCGCTCGACGCGATGCTGCCGTACCTTCGCGGGAACTTCGGGAACCCGTCCAGCGACCATGCATCAGGCCATCGCGCACGAGCCGCTGTCGAACACGCCCGCCAGCAGGTCGCGGCATTCTTCGGATGCGATGCCGACGAGATCGTTTTCACATCGGGCGGCACCGAAGCGAACAATCTCGCCATTCGCGGCGCCGCCGAGGCCGTGAATGATCGACGCCGCGTCATCACCAGCACGATCGAACACCCGGCGACGGAGGAATCCTGCAACTGGCTCGGGCGTCACGGCTGGACGGTGGCAAGAGCTGGCGTCGACGCCAGCGGCATCGTGCGCGTCGATGACGTGCGCAAGGCGCTCTCACTCGATACCGCGCTCGTGACCGTGATGCATGCAAATGGTGAGACGGGCGTCCTTCAACCCGTGGCCGAAATCGTCGAGGCTGCACGGGTCTTTGGTGCCGTCGTTCACACCGATGCCGCGCAGTCGATCGGGAAGCTTCGCTTGAACGTGCGCGAGCTCGGCGTCGATCTCCTTTCGCTTGCGGGCCAGAAGGTCTACGCGCCGAAAGGAGTTGGTGCGCTCTACGTCAAGCGCGGCACTCGGCTTCATGCCGTTCTTGCTGGTGCGGGACACGAGCGCGGGTTACGGCCGGGCACGGAGAATGTCGCGTCGATCGTGGGACTCGGCGTCGCATTGGATCGCGTCGGCTGCGATCTCGAAACCGCAGCGACGCGGATGCGCGAACTTCGCGACGATCTATGGAGGCGTCTCGTCGATCGCATCCCCGGCATCCGTCTCAACGGCGACTCGCGACGGAGGCTTCCGAACACGCTCAACGTTCAGTTTCCCGGCGTGTCCGCGCGAAAGCTCCTGCATAGCCTGCCGGAGATCGAAGCCTCGGCTGGTTCCGCATGTCACGCCGGCGACGACGCACCATCGCCGGTGCTCACCGCGATGGGTATGCTGCCGGATGAGGCGCGGAACTCGATTCGTCTGAGCTTGGGGCGTCAAACGACGAATGCGGATGTCGCTCGTGCGTCCGAAGCGCTCTGGTTGGCATGGCAAGCGTTTACGGATGTTCGCGAACCGGTGTTCCAGCGCGTCAAGTAATGGCGCGATGCGCGCGTTCGTTCAGCTCGCGCAGCAATTCGTCGAGCGGAATCTTGTGCACGCGCGCGGCCCAGCGCAGCGGCATGACGCGCGCCATGAAGGCGAAGAAGCCGCGCCGCATGTCGGGACAACCGAAGCGGCAAAATACTTCATACGTGTCTGGCCACTGTCGCAGCACATGCGCGACGCGAAGGTCTCCGCTGATCTCGGCCATTTGTTCATCCTACGTGCCGTGAGCTGCCGCGGATTCCCCGCGCTCGACCGCGTGCACGAACTGCTCGATCTCACGCAGCACGGGCTCCTGATCGCCGGCGAAGGGGAGATGATCGATGCCCGGCAGCTCGACGAACTGCGCGTTTGTCGAAGAGGATGAGACGCGAGAAGGATGCGAGCCGTCGGAAGAAGCTCGGCACGCGTGGATGCGTCCAGAAGTATTCGACGTGCGAGACCCAGCCCATGACGAAGACGAGATCGGGGCCACTGTCGCCGACGATCTGGTAGGCGATATTCACGTCGCCGCTCTTCGCGTACCGCGTTTTGGGAATCCCTGCCGCGAGGCTGCCGCGCGACTGCGGCCGCTCGAATGCGCGCACGCGCGTTCGGAACGCTGGGCGTGAACTTCCGGGCGCGGAAGGCCGTCGCCCTGGCCGAAACAGATCCTGAATGGTCACGCCGAAGTAACCGCGTCGAATTGACGCCGGACACGGCGTCATCGATGCTATGGACCCGTAGTGGTCTGTGTAGGAAGGTGATATGACTCCTTCGTCTCAACACTCGTTTTGACGCCGATGTGGAATCTACGTTTCAACTGTTTTACGAATCGGTATCCCACGCTGGAAGACGGCCGAGAGTACGCGGTCACAGTAACCGTGTAGGTGCCCGCCGTCTGGAAGTTGTGCGGTACTTCGACCGCATAGAGTCGGCCACCCTCGCTGCTGACATTGTCGGTGCTGAAAATCTGGGGAGTCACAACTGGCCCTATCTTTTCATACGCCTCGCGACCAACATGCACTGCCGCAGCACTAAACAACGTTACAGGTGTTTCGCGATCGCCGAACTTGACGACTACCTTAACGTCGGGGTCCTGGATCGTCACGAGATTGCTGTAGATCGTTGTGCTTCGGCTTAGCTCCCTGTAAGGATCAATGATGTTTGTAAACACCTCCAGGGTATTGACCTGGTCGGCTGGTCGCACGTCGATCGTGGCGGTTGCGGTTGGCCGATCTCCAGGCCCGGTCTTGTCCCGAGTCAAATCGAACGTACCAGGTTGTTCACCGATGAATACCTGTGTATCTGGAGGCGCACATGGAGGATTGCAAGGTCTACAGGCGGGCATCTCGACGGTTGTATGTTCAATCCATGGGAGGAGTAGATAATTTGTGGCGCGAATCTCATACGAGTTCGACGTCCCCAAGCGAGGTTGCGTGTCGACATAGGCGTTGCCCTCACGGGGCAACTCCCTGCCTCCTTGGAACACGTGTATGCCACCTCGCGGTGGTCTGGGGAACCGGAGCAGGACTCGAGGCGTCGGTGTACACGGCTTTTCAGCCAGCGGTCGCAGGCGTTCGCGGTTGAGATAGTGAAGGAGGGCTTCACCCGCAAGAGTCGTTAATGCGGAGACCGCCAGCAAGGCGCAGAGAGCGAGCCCGAGGGCCTTCTGACGATCTATCGGCACGGACAGCTTCATACCGGCTGTTGCGAGTTCTTGCAGTTCCGGATTCTGAGTTTCCGCAGCCAAAGCATCGAGCGACATGAGCAGGCCGCGGAGAATCTGCGCCTGATTCGATGTGAGTGGCGGCGGTTCTGGCAGCTCAGCGGTTGCCGCTTTGACGTCGCTCGGAAAACGCGACGCCCGCCATGCGCCATCAACGCGCCGCTCTAACGCTACGGCTATTAGAAGGCGGCGATTCTTCGTGAGGCGACGTGGATACGAGAACGAGAGCGTTAGGTGCCACTCTGAGGGAACGCCTTCTAGCTCGACAGAGCCATTTAACGTCGCGTCAACCTTGTTTTGTTTCGGAAGGCGTTTAAACCAACGAAGCCACTCGGCAACTACTTTGCTGATGTTTCTCTTGATAGGCCGCCGGTCGCGACGCGAGCGCGTCGTCCGATCCTCAAACCTCTGCGCTGACAATCTCGCAATCGCGGCATCGGTCGCGCTCAGCGCGGCGTTCCGCCGCTGAGCATCTTCCGCATGCTGGGCAACTTCGCGGATAAGTGCGATCAGAAGCTGTTCCCGTTGCTTGCTAAACGACTTTCGCTGTCGCTGATCGCCAGTGTCGACTCTCAGCACGGCGGCCCGGTAGACAGAAATCAGTTTCTCACCAAGCGTGCGAATAACCGTGGCGACCTGTTCCGGGGATGGCTCGTCTGCAGGTTCCAACGGTGGGGCCTTTTTAGGGCCTAGGGCTATCACGTGGAATCAAGTCTACGACATTCGTCTTGCGCGTGACATTAGAGCGCATATCTAGTGAAGAGTCTTATCTCCAGTAGGGCTTCTGGCGCGCCGCCGTCTCGATGGTCGGGCAAAAATTGTCGAGTCTTTTAGCCAGTTTGCGACAGCCCATTTGTCATATGACGGTGGTCAGGAACACGCCGCGCGGTCAGGTAGCTCCCTGCCAATTTGGCACATGACATTGGTCGGTTCCGTGCTGGTACTTGGGCGCAGTCCCGTGCGCGGCGAAGCATACGGGTAACCAAAAATCGCCCAATGAAGTTGGTTCTTGGCGCCGCAGGTTCAAGCAGATGAGGCGGGGGCCTCACCTGCTACGGAACAAGCGGAGATTCGCCTGACCGATCGAGGGCGACTGGAGAATGTATGAAAGACAGTCACACCTTCGACACTCCGAATCTGCCTGGAGGCTCGCACGGGGTCAAGACCACGGACGAATGCAGCGTCATCGACGGTGCCATCACGTCACCGACTGATATGGGAATCAGCGCCGAAGGAAGAGCTCTAGCGGCAATGGCGTCTGTCCCATTTGCCAGCGAGTTTCGAAAACTTCGGCTTGCAAGCGGCGTTTCTGATGGTCTTGTCCGCAAGCTCGCGCGGGACGGTGTTGTTCCCGATCAGTTGCACATTGTTGCTATGCAGGTAGCTCGGCTGGCTGCCTACGCCGCAGCCGGTTGCTTCGAGAGCTATGTAGAGTTCTTGCTCGATGTAGGACCTTCGACTCGCGAACTCGTGCGTCGCTACGGCGTCGACCTCCAGCAATTGCTGATCGAGGGGAGCGATGTCGGGAGTGAAAGCGAAAAGCCGCACAGTGATTAGTTACCAAGCCGATGCGAAACAAGAAAAATAGAGACTCTGAACGCAATGTCGCGTTACCCGGCTTGGCAGCACCATCGATTCGCTGGGGCCAACGCCAGAATGCTTCGGCCTCTACGTCCGTCGTTGATCGTCGAGGCTCCTCGACTTCGATTCTGCGTTCCGCCGCGATCGAGGATGCTGTGGCGCTATGTCGGAGGGTGGATTCTGATCCCGCGCTTTCGCGACTTGTCAGACTGCAACATGTAAATCGGCGTGATCCCGCAATCAGAGTTGCCCGCTCCGAGCTATTCGCTGCTGCGAACGAAGTTGCTCTCAGGCTCTTTCGTGAGTTTCTTCAACGTCCTGATGCCAGAGAACTCCTTGCGCACGTCACTCGCCGCCAGTTGCCGAGCCAGAGATTTCTCGACAATGTTCAAGCGCCGACTGAGATAGAGGACGCGTTGTACGCAATCTCAGACCTAATGGCCGAGCTCAAAGACCCTTGCCAGGGATCAGTCAAGAAAGAACGACGCCACGGCATTGTCAGACGGCCTTATGACGCGATGCCTCTCGTGTATCCCAGTGGTCAGCTCCGACCGACGGGAGCCTATTTCAAGGATATCGACCGACTTGAATGGGTTTGGGTGCCGCTCGCCACCGTAACGCTTACAAGCGTAGATGGGGAGGACTATGAAGAGTCCGCACCCGCGACGGATTCGAGCGGAGATGTTGCGGCGCGGACATTCTTCTACTGGCGTGGGCTGTCGCTCTCAGCTGCATACAAGCACAGCGAGCGGAAAGAATCTGTCGCTGGGCGAAGGAGGGCTAAGAAGCATCCCACCATCCCAGGCCTACATGAACTGGACGGTCATCTCATGGTCCATATTCCTACCTACCTCGCGGAGCGGGTCGAAAGGAGGACTCAGAACTGGTCGAAGGAGGCCGCGACTCTCGCTCGCCCACGCGTGACATCCGCGCGGGGACTAACGCGATCCGAGAAGCTACTCCAACAGTTGGAAACTGAAGGTGTAGATGTCGCCGTCCTGCGCAAAGAGTGGGAGGAGCAGATCGCGAACGAGAGGCGGCTCGGAATCTTCGACTGACTGGGTGGTTCAAAATTTCGTGCGGTCGCGATGGTTTGCCGTCTACGCGGGACTCTTCGAGTAGGTCTCTAGTTCGGTCTCTATCGCGCGCTTTTCGACCGTCGTTGACGCTCGTGGATCACAGGGACGCGTGGTAAGATGCACAAAGCGTCTATTGGTTCTCTTGGGTGAAGTAACTATCGGAGAACGCAGCGGTTCGCGGCGTCGGGCGGGCGTAGCTCAGTTGGTAGAGTAGGAGCTTCCCAAGCTCTTGGTCGCGGGTTCGAGTCCCGTCGCCCGCTCCAAATTAACTACTTCGAAATTCTGGTGTTTGCACATTCAATTTTAGTACGTCCCTTATTTGTTCTCTGCTCGGATGGTACCGGGGGTGGTACTCGGTACTGCAGAAGCTCGGCGATTAAGCGAGGCGCGCATCACTTCGAGTGCGGCTTCGCTCGTGAGGCATGTCCCAATGCCGCCGGATCAAAGACTCGAGGGTCGTTGCATTGCTGGCCATATTCACGGGCTCACTTGGAAGCACAATGAAGCACATTATTTTGCAAAGGCGTTTGATAACGACGAGAAATGCGCCGGCGTCCAAGTCGCGGATTGGCGCTACGCTCCGCCGCGACCGAAGCGAGTTCGATGATCGCGAAGGGCCGAAACGGGAAGCGCGCGCCGATCTGCTGTGTGTCGCATACTGATCGAACATCGCGGTGAACCTCTTACGCTTCGCGAGATCGTCTCACGGTTGGCGTCAGTAGGCATTCGTACCACCGCGAGTACCGTTTGTTCCTCTGATTTGCGGCGCTGAACGTCGAGCGTCGCAAACGTGGCCGTCCGAAACGTGGATCGAGCTGACAACGACCGCGGTCACTGTTTTGCCGGTGCCTGCGAAGCCAGATACCTAAGAAAGCCACGCGCTGTGATTACGATCTCGTCGGTGGTGGCTCCTCGTGCCCTTCTTCCGTACAGCCGTACCGCGAAGGAAATGGGGATTGGTGAAAATGCTGGGTCTACGGCATAGAAGGCGGTTATGCCGTCTGCGACTTCATCAAGCGTGCAATCGCACGCCGATGGCGAAGCATCTCCAGTCGCGGCATCTGAAAATGCAATGAGGTAGAGCAGGCGCTGAGACGTGTCGAGCTGACGCCATAGCCGACCGTTTGCGTGTCCATCGGTGTAGCTCGTTACTTGCGAGACTGGTACGAGGATGTTGTTCACGGCGGGAGCCGGAGTCGCGATTTGCTTCGCGGCAGCGATGGCCTCTCGCTGCATCTGTTCCTCGTGCTCGAACTGACGACGCTGCATTGCTTCTTCGTGATGTCGCTTGATCATCTCGTCCAGGTCCCTCGAAACTTGATCGGAAGATGGAACAACGACGACATTCTGTGCTAATAGATTCGAGCTGACTCCGGCGGCAAGGAAAATCAAGACTGCGACTACATTCCTGCTTGCGTGCATGAGGAATCCTTTCGCGGTCGTCAGGTGGTCCGACGAGTCTAGCTGTCTGTCGCATGTGTCGCAATCCGAGAACTTGGTGAGGGTGGGCCGGGTGGTAGACGTAGTACACCTGTAGCTCGCGGATAAACCGTGAATCTTGGGGATGGCTCGTAAAATGGTGAATTCTGTCGATCACCTAGGATCACCCAAGCTCCCCCGACCCAGCGGCGTGCTTCCCAAGCTCTTGGCGGGTTCGAGTCCCGTCGCCCGCTCCAATAAATCAATTTACTTAGAACCAGAAGGCGACTTCAGTTTCGACGGAATCACGACGACGCAATGGCCCAAACGCCGCGCGTGCCCTTCCGAGGACTCGACGTTGCTGGTATCGCGCTCTCGATACGGGAGCCACTCCTTCCCACGCCAGAACGCAATCTGAGAACTTGGGTTGCCTCGGCAATTTCGGATGTTCTTGGACTGAATGAATTTCTACCGGCTCACTGTAAGGGAGGCGCGGACGAGCATGTCCGCACCTCCACGGTCATTCTTGCCGGATTGCACGCTTAGCATCCCAATCAATGAATCAGCTTCTCCAGGGGCGCGAACAACCGGTTGTCGATCCGAGCCGTTGGCCAGGACATGATGTCGGAGGCCGCGAGCGATATCGCCGCGGGCGGCTCTTTGTATAAAACGGCAACGATGACCGGATCCGACGCCTGAACGGTGTAGACACCCTTCTGAGAAGCCGATGCGGAAACCTTCAGGTCCGTACCGCTCAGCATGCCCGCGGCGGCAACGCTGTCGAGCTTCGCCTTGATTCCCACGTCAACGCTGTCATCGAGCTCGATCTCGGCCGTGTATCCGGTGACCTCCACGTCCGCCGCCCCGATGATGAAGTCTCGCTTTTGAATGTGGTCGTCAATCTTGTCACGCAGCAAGTGGTCCTTGTTCGCCTTTGCGAACGCATCCCAGTCAACCCTGTGGTTCGCTGCCTTCTTGGCGGATAGCTTCACCTTCACGCCGTGCTTCCAGTCGGTCTTCACACCGAGGTTGACGTAGTCATACAGCGCGGGGACTGTGGCGTCGATTCCAAGACTCTTAGAAATCTGGTTGCTCAGATCGCGTGGTGGAAGACTACCGGCCACAACAATCGACTTCAGAGCCTTCGTCTTCTGTTCCTCAGTGACGTTGTCAGCCCACCAGTTCCCTGGATATCCGATGAACCACGACGCATCCGGAGACGCGACCTTGCCGTTTTCCATCTCTTTCAGATACATCGAGCCGGCGCCAAATGTCCCGACTGGCGACGAGCGGAACACGTAGCTCTTGAGCTCACTGTGTCCGGCGTAGACGCCTTTCAGCGCCTTTTGCATTTCCTTCTCATATGAGTGACTACAAGATGCCAGCACTGCTGCTGCGAACAGCCAGACGACGACCGAACGAATCATGATTCCTCCCTTTCCTGTTCAGTAGGTGAATGAGACGTAGGTGCTGAGGAAGTGCTGCTGGTCGAGCTTCAGTTCGTCGCCGGTCGCGGTGGTCCCATCGAAAGTAAGCGATATCAGGGGCGAAGGACCGGCAACATAGCGGGCGTTGTTCCTGTCGTAATGGCGTACCCACACCACCGGTTTTCCGCCAGACTCTCCGAGATAGAAGGTGTAATGCTGATCGGAGAGTGCGGGATCCGCCGGCACTGTGAGCGTCATCGTGCGGCTGTCGTTTGCGCCGCCGAAGGACAGATGGAATGTCCCTTTCGCGATGCTCACCACCTTCCCGTTGGCGCCGAGCAGTTGGACGCCACGTCCCGACAGCAGCATGCGCGGATCGAAGAAGCCGCCAGCGGTGATTTCGTCTTTGACCTTCGGAATCATCAGCGACGCGTCGATCACTTCGCGCCGCATCGCAAACGGTCCGGTGCCATCGAGGAGATGCTTGAGCCACGCTGATGTTGCAACCACCGGACTGGCAAAGCTTGCCCCGTGATCGGCCGGCGCGATCGCCAGGTGTTGGAAGCCGCAACCCGGCGCAATGACGTCGACCGATGACGGATACTTCGAATTCGTCGTGGACCCCCAAATCATTCCGCTAGGGTCCCCGTATGTGACAGTGACGAAGTTCTCCCACTTCGAGCTAGCGGCCTGCAGCGGAGCAACCGGAGTCGTCTCTCCGGGGTCATCGAGTGCTGCGACTACTCCAAAACTCTGAGTGCCCACCAGGAACCGCGGCGCGATGATCTGCAACGCATCTGACGTCACGGCAAGTGAGAAGTTCACCCATGCGTGATTCTTCTCGAACCACTTCCACATCAGTGCTTGAATGAGAAGGTCGGGGACATTTTGTATGCTCCCGGTGTCGGTCACGAACGGTTTGTCGATCCACTTTTTCGCATCGTCGAAGTAGCTCTTGAATTTCGGCTCGTTGTAGACGGCAAGACGAAAAGCCTCGAGGTCATTCTTCAATCCGGGATTCCGCTTCGGATTCAGCTCCACGGTCTGGATGTACGGATCGAGATCCGAGAGACCGAGCAACTGGGTTACGTAATGAGCGACGCTCAAGACCTTGCTGCCATGACCGGCCGACACGGGGTCGGTGTCGTTCACATCCCAGTCGATGATGACCAGCGGTTCTGCCGCCGCCTTCTTTTTTAGCGCCGCGAGTGCGGGGCCGTAGCTCGACTGCCGGTTCTTATAAAGATCGATATACGGCGAGCTCGCAAACCACGCCGGACACTTTGCACAATCGGCGGGAGCGCTCGAATCGAGCAGGCGCACCTGCGCGAATCCATCTTCGGAAATCACGAGCGCATGCGCGAAGAAGTTCGCGCGCGGCAGATTTGCCGCGAGATGGACGAGCGTCGCCGCATCGAAGCGGAGCTCCGTCGTCGTGGCGCGCCGATTTGGGGACTTCTTCGCTTCGAGCAGGCGATTGTCTATGAAGTTGTGTTCCGGCGTCGCCGCCGGCGGGGCGTAGGCGGAGGTCCCGAGATCGAATGAGCGAATCGCGGGCGCGAAATCGAACGTCGTGTTCGCGCGTACCGGCACGGGCGGCAGCTTCAGCTCGTTCTTTCGCTGCTCCGGAGTCAGGGTTGCGGATGCGGCGTGCATCGCGCCGATGAGCGCATCGGTCGTCTCGGGTCCTGCCCCCTTGTAATAGTCGAGGTAACGGTCGAGGACAGTCGCATAGGCGTCGCCAGCTTTTCTCGGAACGACCGGCCACTGGTCGTACGGCACGGCGCGCGTGGCCAGAGTCAGGATGTCGGCGCGTTCGGAGTCGGAAATCGCCTGATCCGGCATGACCACGAGGACCTTGGGACGCTCCCCGGCAGAAGCTGATATGGACAAAGAGGAGAGAATCGTGATGCACGCAGTGGCTCTGCGCCATCGAACGGACACCTGATCTAGCATGATTCTCCTCTCAAGGCCGAATTGCACCGTTGACAATAGGAGTGTCTGGAAGACCACGTTCCCTACCCTCAGTCTGAGGACACGAGCCCGTGCGGTATGTGGAGTCGAGACCTCGCAACCGTCGCGGCTTGTTTCCCGTGGCCGACTTGATCGCAAGTCACCTCGTCACCCTACGTGAGTCTCCGATGAGGAGAACACGTCCGTCAGGTTGGCCTGTGTCGCGGGTTCGAGTCCCGTCGCCCGCTCCAATCAATGCACCCCATCGACCCCGGTATAAGATCCCCTCCCCGATGGATTCCCGAGAGATGATTCGGAACTTCCTCCTCGCGCGCTTCCGCTCGAAGATCCGCGGGGGCGCGCTTGCGTTTGATGCTCCGCTGATCTCCAGCGGTGTGATCGACTCGTTTGGTGTCCTCGAGGTGATGGCGTTTCTCGAGGATACGTTCGCGATCACCATCGATCCCAACGCGCACGAGCCGGCGGAATTCGAGACCGTCGACAGCATCGCTGCGCTGGTCGTCCGGCCGTGAGCGCGCCGGCCTGGGAGTGCGATCTCGTCCTCGGGCTTCCTCACACGAGCCATCGCGGGTTCTCCGAGCATCACCTCCTGAAATTCGCGGGGCACTTCCAATGGAATGCGATTGCGGCTGCGGCAGGGCTGCCGCTGTCTTCACTGCGCACCACGGCGGGAGCCGAGGTGTATGCGAGCTTCTATTACATCGAAGTGATCGTGCCCGATGACGCGCCGCTCGAGTCGTTCCGGCTCGATGACACGGTGCACTTCGCGATCTCGCTGCGCGCTTTCAAGAACATCGCGATCGAAGGGCGCGTTGCAGTTTCGCGCGGAGTCGCGATTCACTTCGCCAACATCTTCATCACTCCGGAAAAGGGCAACAGCCGCCTGCGCGTCGCACCGCCGGCGCAGGCCGATTTCTCCTCGCTGCCGCTGCTGCCGAACGACGAGAATCCGTTTCAGCTCACGCGTGCCGCGGAGGAGAGCGGAGTGCTGGACGTGATCGGCGATGGATGGGAGCGCGCCGGCAGCTTCGATCACCGCTATGCGATCGACGCCGACCGCGACACGAATGGCGCGGGGCTGGTCTACTTCGCGAACTACATCGCGTTCATGGATACGGCGGAGCGGCTCGCACTGCAATCGCTGGGAATCGATGCGCCGATGCGCTCGCTCCGCCGGCGCCGCATCGCCTACTACGGAAACGCCGAGGTTTCCGACACGATCACGGTGCACGTCGAGGTGTTCCGGAGGGAAGCGAGCCTCGCGTTTCGCTATCGCATCACCCGCGATGAAGATGGCGCGATGATCGCCCTGTCGGAGGCGATCAAGGCGCGATGAACCGTCACGCGCGGCGGTTGCTGCTCGTCGTACTCTGGCTCGTGGTGGCCGACGTCTTCGTGCCGCCGCTGCTGCAGCGCGCGGAGCATGCGCGCTACGAGCGGGGAGGAGCGTTCCGCTTCGAGAATTCGGATCTCTTCGCGCTCGGGCCAATGGTTCGGTATCTCCGCGAGCATCCGCACGGCGATCGCCCGCGCGCCGTCTTCCTCGGCAACTCCGTCGTCTTCGGCTACGGGATCGATGCACGCGAGGCGCTGCCGGCGCAGTTCGAGCGTTTCGCGCGCGGGCGCCGCGTCTTCAATGCTGCAGTGAATGGTCAGGAGATGGGCGACAGCCTGTTGGCCGGCAAGGCGATCATCGACTCGGTCGACACACTCTTCGTGCAGGTGATTCCGCACCACGACGCGGCACGCCCCATCCTCGGCAAGCTGCTGCCGGTGAGCAGCGAGGATGCGCAGCGCTACGGCCTCGAGCAGTTCGATCCGATCGAAGCGCGGTTGCGCTCGATCCTCGGCCGCGTGTGGCGTCTCTATGCCTCGAACGACCGGCTGCAGGCGGCGTGGTTCGGAACGTCGACGCGCCAGTTTCTCTATCTGCACAAGCGCAATTGGATCGTGAGGCGTGCGGCGCCGCCGCCGATCTCGCCCCACATCTCGCCGGTGAACCTCGTCTCGCCGCGCAATGGAACCGGCGATCCGACGTCGATCTCGCAGTCCATGGTGGCGCTGGCGGACGTCGCGGCGGCGCACCGGAAGCGCGTCGTCTTTCTGCATTTCCAGCGCGCGGGCGACGCACTCGATCCGAACGTCGCGGGTGCATTCAATGCGCGATACGCGCCGCATGCGGAGCTGGTGATCGTCGACGTGCCGCCTGCGCTCTATTCCGACCGGCAGCACCTGACGCCGGATGGCGCCGCCTCGGTCGCGGCGGCGCTCGCGGCGCATGAGGGACTGCAATGATCTTCACCGAATTGCGGTTCGTGCTGCTCTTCGCCGGCTGCTGGATCTCGTTCTTCGCAGTGCCGAGGAAGATGCGGATGGCGGTGCTGGCGGCGTGGGGAATGACGTTCTATGCGCTGTTCGCCGGATGGTTCCTCGCGGTCGTGCTGGCGTTGACGCTGGCGGCGCTCTACGTCGTGCCGCTGGCCGCGGGGCTCGCGATCGTGGGCGTTCTCGTTTACGTCAAGCTGTCGCCGGCGATCGTTCCGCTCGGCATTTCGTATCTGGCGTTCGAGCTGCTGCACGTCGCGATCGAGAGGAAGCGAGGCAGGCTGCGCGAGCTCTCGCTGCCGAAGATGCTGGCCTTCGCCTTCTTCATGCCGGCGCGCGCGGCGGGGCCGATCAAGCGCTTCGCTCCTTTCGTCGCGGCGGTCGAAGCGGCGGAACGGTCGGCGGAGAACGTCTACGGCGGACTGCTGCGCGTGCTCATCGGCCTGGCGAAGAAGTTCGTGATCGCCGACCTCCTCGCGCTGACCGTGGAGGAATCGCGCTACGTCGATTCGATGCGCCACGCGTGGGTGATCGTGATCGCGTTCTCGTTTCGCATCTTCTTCGACTTCAGCGCCTACTCGGACATCGCGATCGGCTTCGCGCAGATGCTCGGCATCACGCTGCCGGAGAATTTCAACTGGCCGTATCTCGCGGCGAACATCCGCGAGTTCTGGGAGCGGTGGCACATCACGTTGTCGCAGTGGGTGCGCGATTACGTGTTCACGCCGTGCGGGCGGCTGCTCTTCCGCACGCCGCTGCGGCCGTATCCGGCGGTCATCGCGACGATCAGCTATCTGATCACGTTCGCGATCGTCGGTGCGTGGCACGGTCTGACGCCTGCGTTCGTGTTGTGGGGCGTCTATCACGGCGTGCTGCTCTCCGCGTATCACGTGGTGAGCATCAAGATGCCGGCCGCGATCACCGATCGGGCGTGGTATCACGGCCGGCCGATGCGGTTCGTCGGCATGGCGTCGACGTTTCTCTTCGTCACGATCGGCTGGGTGCCCTTCTTCCTGCCGATGACGAAGGCGATGACGTTCTGGATGCTGATGTTCGGAGTGAGACGATGAAGGCTCTGCTGCGGGATGTGCTCCTCTCGCTGGCGATCGCGGCGCTGATCGTCGCGCTGTTTCTCTTCGCGTCGTTCGACTCGACGTTCATCTACCGCGGCTTCTGAGGTTGCGGCGCGCTTCAGATCAAGCCTGTGCTGCGCATCGAACGGCCGAGAAGATAGTTCAGCGCGATCGCGACGCCGGTGCGGTGCGGCATCGTGGCCACCATCGGCGCCGCCAGCAGCGCGAGAAACAGCACGCACTGCGCGAACCCGTGGGGCCGGAATCCGAGGAAGAGCGCGGCGATGCCGAAGAGGAGCGGGATGCGATCGGTGAGGACGATGAACATCCAGGCGTCGCCCTGATTCGGCTGGAATTCGAGGGCGCACGATGAGCAGCGCTCGTGCGCGGCAAGCCAGTATCGGAAGAGCCGTCCTTCACCACATCGCGGGCAACGGCGGCGAAATCCGCGGACGATGGCCGTGCGAAAGGTCGGTGTCACGAGTTGCACAACCGGTGCTGCGGCGCGAGCGATTCCTCCACTATCATCCGCACGGTAATCGTGGCCAAAGCAAGACGCACTCAACAACAGATACGTTCCGACGATCCCGCGGGCTGGTGGCGCGACCCGGTCGCGTGGGTGATCACCGCCCTCGCCGCTCTTCTCCTGCTCGTCAACCTCGGCGGGCGCGCGCTTTGGGAGGACGAGGCCGAGACCGCGCTTCTCGGCCGCAGCATCCTCGCGCATGGAAAGCCGGTCGCGAGCAACGGCATCAATGTGATCTCCCAGGAGGCGGGACGCGAATTCGGTTCCGACTACGTCTGGCGATGGTCGCCGTGGGTTCAGTTCTATCTCGGCGCGGCAGGGTTGAAGATGTTCGGCGATTCGGCGCTCGGTGCGCGACTGCCGTTCGCGCTGCTCGCGATCCCAGTCATTCCGCTGGTCTATCTGATCGGACGCCGCGCGTTTGGCTCGATTCTCGTCGCCAGACTCGCCGCGCTCGCGCTCGCGACGTCGCCCTGGTTCCTGTTGCAGTCGCGTCAGGCCCGATGGGAAGCGCCGGCGTATCTCCTCACCTGCATCGTGCTGCTCGCGGTCTTCGAGATGGAGCGGTCGATCGCCTGGCCGGTGGTGATCGCGGCAGCCGGCGCCGCACTTTTCTACACAAACTACTTTGTCGCGGTCTGTCTGCTCGTTTCGATCGCGGCCGCTTCGCCGATGCTGCGTCGCGATCGCGATTTCCTCATCAGGCTCGCCTGTGGGCTCGCCGGCGCTGCGGCGCTGTCGATTCCCGGCGTGATCTTCTTCCACGTTCTCGGCAAGACGGGCGGCGGACAACTGAGCGCGCTCAAGCAGTTCTGGCTGTATGCGGTGCAGTTCGTGACGTTCCTCGCGCCGCTGCCGCTCGTCATCATCGCGTTGTTCAACGACAGGCGGCCGGCGACGCGCTTTGTGCTGGCGACGGTGACGGCGCTGTGCATCATCCTCGCGTTCGCGCCGTGGAGCATGTTCCGCTATCTCACGATCGCGTTTCCGATCGCGGCGCTCGTGTCGGGCGTTGCGCTCGCGTGGCTGATGGCGCGGAGCAGGGTGGCGGGATGGATCGGAGTCGCGCTGCTCGTCTGCACATCGATCCTGCATCAACTGCCGCTGGGCTACATGCAGGTCGAGGGTACGGAGATCGCGCAGCCGTCGATCTCACCGATCGCGTCGTACGTGCAGGAGATGATTTCGCCGCCGCGCGATGCGGATGTTGCGGTCGTTGAGTATCTGCGCGCGCATGCTTCACCGGGCGATACCGTGCTGGCATCGTATGGCGATCTGCTGCTGCAGTTCTACACGCGGCTGCATGTCACCGGCGGGCTGGAGGGACACCTGCCGCCGCCTTCCGATCCCGAGTGGATCGTTCTGCGTCCGTACTATGTGAGCCCCGAGCCGGGGAAGGATTTCGAGCTGCTGAAGGCGATGGACCGCACGATCGACTTGCGGCAATACGACGTCGCGACGACGGTCCCCGATCCGATCCTGAGCGGCAATCCCGACCCGATGTTCCACCTCTTCCGCGAGGACCCAACCGCCAAGCCCCTCCGCCTGCTCCGCCACCGTTAAGTTGGTTTTCGGGGGTCACACCTGGAAAATCAACTTAACGTCATGCCAGGTCGCCACCGTTAAGTTGATTTTCCAGGTGTGACCCCCAAGAACCAACTTAACGGTCCGTCGTTAAGTTGATTTTCCAGGTGTGACCCCCGAAAACCAACTTTACTCGTAGCGGAGGGCGTCGATGGGGTCGAGGTGGGAGGCTTTGAGGGCGGGGAAGAAGCCGAAGGCGATTCCTACGGCGCCCGCGACGCCGAACGAGATCGCGATCGACATCGGGCTCACCACGATCGGCCAGCCGCTCAGCTTTGCGGCCAGTGCCGAGACGCCGATGCCGGCGAGCACGCCGATCAGTCCTCCGACGATCGACAGCGTGATCGCCTCGAACAGGAACTGCAGCAGCACATGACGTCCCTTCGCGCCGATTGCCATCCGGATGCCGATCTCGCGCGTTCTCTCCGTCACGCTCACCAGCATGATGTTCATGATCCCGATCCCGCCGATCACGAGCGAGATCGCCGCGATCGACAGGAGGAGCGTCCGCAGGATCTTCATCTGCTGCTCGTTGGCCTGCGCGATCTCTTCCTGCGAGCGCATCATGAAATCGGAATCGCCGCCGGGAGGAATGCGGTGGCGCTGGCGCAGCAATCCCTCGATCTCAGTCATCGCCTGCTGCACGCCCGTCGCGTTGCGCGCCGCGGCCTGGATCATGTTGACCTTCGTCTGCCCCATCAGCCGCTTCATCACGGTCGTGTAAGGGGCGACGATCTGATCGTCCTGATCCTGTCCCATCGTGTTGCCCCCTTTTTTCTCGAGGACGCCCACGACTTTGAACGGCACGTTCTTGATGCGGACGATCTGCCCGACCGCCGCGCCCTGCGGAAAGAGATTGTCGGCAACCGTCTGGCCGATCACGCACACTTTGGCCGCCGAGCGCACATCCGCATCGGTGAAGAACTGGCCGTCCGAGAGATTCCACGCGCGGATGAACGGCCAGTCGACGCCGACACCCATGACCGACGTTCCCCAGTTCAACTCGCCGGCGACCGCCTGTCCCGCCGTTCGCATGATGACGGAGACGTAGGCAACGGACGGACACTCGGCCTTGATCGCATCGGCATCCTCGACGGTCATCGTCGACTGTCCTGTGAAGATGCGGGCGCCGCTCTGCGTCGCGGCTCCGGGGAAGATCATGATGAAGTTCGAGCCGAGGGAGTTGATCGTCTCCTGAATGGACTGCGTCGCACCGTTGCCGATGGCGACGACGACGATCACGCATCCGACGCCGATCACGATGCCGAGCATCGTGAGGAACGAGCGAAGCTTGTTGCGGAAAATCGCTTTCAGTCCGACGATCGTGATGTTGCCGAGGCGAGTGACTGCATTCTTCATGGCGAGACCCGTGTGGCCGCGGTGGCCGCGACCGGTGGAGCGATGCCCTTTCCGGCGACACGAACCTGTTCGATGCGCTGGTCGCTCTGGATGAGGCCATCGCGTACGTGGACGATGCGCCGCGCATGCTGCGCGATGTCCGGCTCGTGAGTGATGAGCACCACCGTTTTTCCGTCGTCGTTGAGTTGCTGGAAGATTCCCATGATCTCTTCCGAGGTGCGCGAATCGAGATTGCCGGTCGGTTCGTCGGCGAGGAGGATCGCGGGGTTGGTCACGAGCGCGCGCGCGATCGCGACGCGCTGCTGTTGTCCGCCGGAGAGTTGCGACGGCTGGTTGTTCTCGCGGCCCGCGAGTCCCACGCGATGCAGCGAGTCGAGCGCCGCCTGCCTTCTCTGCCCGCGCGTGAGCCCGAGCTCGCCGTACAACATCGGCAGCTCGACGTTCTCCAGCGCCGAAGTCCGCGCCAGCAGATTGAAGCTTTGAAAGACGAAGCCGATCTTCGCATTGCGAATGACGGCGCGCTGATCGCGATTCAGCGTCGAGACATCGATGCCATCGAGCAGGTACGTGCCGCTGGTCGGCCGGTCGAGGCAGCCGACGATGTTCATCAGCGTCGACTTGCCTGACCCCGACGGTCCCATGATCGCGACGAAGTCTCCTTCTTCGACGAGGAGGTCGACGCCCGCGAGTGCGCGCACTTCGACCTCACCCATGCTGTAGACCTTCGTCAGGCTGTGAATCTCGATGACGGCGCGTGCCACTATCGGCCTCTTCCTCCGCCACCGCCGCCCGGACGTCCGCCGCCGCCCTGCATGCCGCCGCCGAACGCCGCCGGTCCTTCGACCTTCGTCGTCGCGAGGCCGACGATGATCGGATCGCCCACGCTCAGTCCCTCGAGGACCTCCGTGTAATGACCATCACTGATGCCGGTGCGGATCTGCACGGCCTTCGGCTTCTTGTCGGGGCCGAGGAGGTAGACGGTCTGCTGTTTGGCGGGCGCTTTTCCGCCGGCGTTGCCGAACGCGTTTGCGGCGCCGGCGATGCCGCGGCGGTGTTGTCCCATCTGTGCGGCAGCGCGCTCCGGTGCCGCGTTGTTCGCGGTCGAGGTCTGCTCCGCAGACTTCGACTCGCTGCTCTTCGACTCGTCGTCCGCCGGCTTGAAGCGCAGCGCACCGTTAGGAATGCGCAGCACGTCCGCCACCGTCGCGACTTCGATCGTGACGTTCGCGGTCGTCTTCGGCTTCAAGAGCTCTTCCGGATTGTCGACTTCGATGATGACGGGATACGTGACGACGTTCTGCGCGACGCTCGCGTTGAGGCGGATCTGCGAGATGCGGCCGCGGAATTCGCGATCGGGGAACGAGTCGACCGTGAATCGCGCCGGCTGCCCGATCTGCACACGTCCGATGTCCGATTGATCGACGTCTGCCTGCACCTGCATCTTGCGCAGATCCTGTGCGATCTGGAACAGCGTCGGTGCCTGGAACGAGGCCGCGACGGTCTGGCCGACATCGTAGGCGCGATCGATGACGATGCCGTCGATCGGCGACACGATCTTCGTGTAGCGAAGATTGGTGTTGGACTGACTCAGTGCGGCGAGCGCCTGCTGCACGCCGGCCTCCGCCTCTTCGTATTGCGACTTCGCAGCATCGAGATCGGCCTGCGCGGCGAGCCCGCTCGCGGCGAGACGGCGCTGGCGATCGAACGTGATCTTCGCGTTCGCAGCGGTCACCTTCGCCTTGGTCACATCCGCCTGCCGCTGCTCGACCTGCGCCTGAAACGGAGTCGGATCGAGCTCGGCCAGCAGTTGTCCCTTGTGCACGCGGCTGTTGAAGTCCGCGTAGAGGCGCGCGATCACGCCTGAGACCTGGCTGCCGACCTGAACGGTCGTGACGGCGGAGAGCGTGCCGGTGGCGGTGACCGTCATCGTGATGTTGCCGCGGTCGACCTTCTCTACTTTGTACTGATCGGTTTTCTTGCCTCGTCCCTTGCAGGCGACGAGCGCTGCGAGGGCAAGGATGGTGAGTGTCTTACGTCGCACGTGCTGAAGCTCCTCCGCGAGGTACGACTCAACGATCCGAACGTTGAATCCGGGGGAGTGTAATGCACGGTCGGAGCCTCAGCGGAGAACGTCACCAAGAATTCGCGCGAAGGCCTCGGCCGGGTTGTCGCCGACGCGATACTCCTCCGGCTTCATCTCGTAGCGAAAGACGGTGCGGCCGCCTTTCGTGATGGATGCCGTCGCGCTGCGGCGCTTGCGGCCGCGGCCGAGGTGCTCGAGCGCGCCATCGAAACGGATGACCACGTCAGCGCCGTCCGCGACGGTGAGGTCGTGTTTCGTGAGGATTCGCGCCAGCTCCGCGGTGAGCGCGGCGTCGCTGCCACGAATCGCGACCTTGTGCGTGCCGTTGAGTGCGTGCTGCGCGTTGGCAATGGCGGTTTCGTTTGCATCGCCATCGCCCCCTTCGATGTAGGGGACGACGCTGCTGTTGCTGTGGGGGACGGACGTCTCTTCCGTCCTCGTCGACGTCGGTGCCGGTGCCGGCGCCGGCGCCGGCGTCGTTACCGTTTCCGGAGTGAGCGGACGAGACGTCCGCTCCCCACTCGGCGGAGGTGCAGCCGTGGCTGTCGTCGTCGTGACAGGGGGCTGCGTCTGCGTCACTTCGATCGTGGTCTGCGCCGCAGTTGCCGGCGCGGGAGGAGCGGCCGCAACCGTAACTGTGACCGGCGGCACTGCTGCAACGGCTGGTTGGGATCTCGGCTTCATCAGCAGGACGAAGACGACGGCGACGACGGCAAACGCCAGCAGGAATGCGACGCCGATCCCGGCGTAAAGCGCGCCGCGGTTCTTCTTCGCCGGCGCCACGGCCGGCGGCCTCGTGATGATGGTCGGCGCCGCCGGTGCTCTCGCGGGAGCGGGGACTGGTGTCTGCAGCAGCGTTGCATCCGCCTGCGTGCCGGTGAGCGACTGTTCGATCTGATCGAGTGCGTTCGCCATTTCGCCGGCGGTGGCGAAGCGCTTCGTGCGATCGCGCTCGAGGGCGCGCAGCAGGACGCTCTTCAGATTCGCAGGCATGTCGGGCGGGAGCACGGGAATGGGGATCACCTGCGAGCCCGAGGCGTGGTGCATCAGATACTGATGGGGAGAGGTCGCCTCGAACGGCGGGCGGCCGGTGAGCATTTCAAAGAGGACGACGCCGAGCGAGTAGACATCGGCGCGGCCGTCGATCTTGTCGCCGTCGGCGAGGATGCCGAGGTGCTCCGGCGACGCGTAACGCAGCTTGCCGACGAAGATGCCCGTCTTCGTGACGGCATGATCGATGTCCTCGGACTTCGCGACGCCGAGGTCGATGATCTTGACCTCGTCGTTGTGCGTGACCATCAGATTCTCGGGACTGATGTCGCGATGGACGATCCCGGCTTTGTGAATCGCATCGAGGCCGCGCGCCGCCTGTGCGGCGAGGCGCACGGCGCGCCGCGCGGGCAGCACGCCCTGTCGCCTCACGATCTGCGCGATGTTCTCTCCCTCGATGAAGTCGGAGACCATGTAGTGCGAGTGGTCGGGAAGCTCGGCGAAATCCTGGATCGTCGCCACGTTGGGATGCTGGACGCGGGTGGCGAGCTTCGCTTCGCGGAGAAAGCGGTCATGGGCCTCGCTGCTTTCCGCGATCTGCGGCCGGATCACCTTGACGACGCGCGTGGTGCCGAGGAAGGTGTGCTCGACTTTGTAGACCTCGCCCATGCCGCCGGCGCCGAGGCGCTCGATGATCTTGTACTTGCCGTCGATCGGCTCGTCTGCGTAGCGGCGGAGAAAGTCGGTGATCGGTTCACCGCAATGCGGGCAGGCCTTGAAATTCCGGTCGATTTCCGCGCGGCACCGAGGGCAGTGAAAGGCCATGAACAGGCCAATCATAGTGGAGTGCGCCGGTGATATGCTTTCGCCCCCGAAAACACGGTCCGAGGTCGATCAACCCATGGCCCTCTTCTCGAAAGACACACCTGCCGCTCCGAAGCCTGTGCCGCGCGTGGAACCGCAGGCGCACGCCGCGGGCGGAGCTACGCACATCGGTCCCCAGACCAGCATCGAGGGAACGGTGACGGGGAGCGATCGCGTGGTGATCGAGGGGAGCGTCAAGGGGAAGATCAACCTCACGAGTGATCTGCACGTCGGCAGGCAGGCGCGGGTCGAAGCCGCGGTGCATGCGAAGAACGTGATCATCGAGGGAAAGCTCACCGGCGACATCTCAGCAGATGATCGCGTGGAGCTCGTAATGACAGCGACCGTCGACGGCAACATCAAGGCGCCGAAGATCGTCGTGGCGGAAGGCGCGAAGTTCCGCGGCTCCGTCGATATGGGATCGCCAAAGCCGAAGGAAGAAGCGGCGCAGCAGGCGAAGACGAAATAACCGCGCGCCATCTCACGCGCATCACAAACATTGGAGGTTTCTTACATGTCCGCAACCGCTACCACTCCGCTTCATGAACAGTACTCGCTGCGCGCACCGCGCGAGTACGGCAACTACATCGACGGCGAATGGGTGAAGTCGTCGTCAGGCCAGACGTTCGAGAACCGCAATCCGGCGAACAGCGATGACCTCATCGGCACGTTCCAGGAATCGAATTCGGACGACACCGCGCAGGCAGTCGATGCAGCGCAGCGCGCGTTCGAGGGCTGGCGCCTGACGCCGGCGCCGAAGCGCGGTGAGCTGATCTATCGCGCGGCGGAGATCCTCAAGCGCGACAAGGAAAAGATCGCGCGCGAAATGACGCGCGAGATGGGCAAGGTCCTCGACGAGACGAAGGGCGACGTGCAGGAAGCAATCGACCTCGCCTACCTGATGGCGGGAGAAGGCCGCCGGCTGCACGGCGTGACCACGCCGTCGGAACTGCCGAACAAGTTCAACATGTGCGTCCGCATGCCGCTCGGCGTCGCGGGCCTCATCACGCCGTGGAACTTCCCGATCGCGATTCCGGCGTGGAAGTCGATGCCGGCGCTCGTCGCAGGAAACACGATCGTCATCAAGCCGGCGTCGCTCACGCCGCTCTCGGTCGTCATGCTGGCGGAAGCGCTGGCTGAAGCGGGACTGCCGAAGGGCGTGTTCAACGTCGTCACCGGCGGCGGCCGCGAAGTCGGCGAACCGCTCATCAAGAATCCGCACACGAAGGTCATCTCCTTCACCGGCTCGACGGAAGTCGGCCGCGACATCTCGATCGCCTGCGCGCCGACGTTCAAGCGCCTCCATCTGGAGATGGGCGGCAAGAACGTGATCATGGTGATGGACGACGCCGACGTCGATCTCGCGGTCGATGGCGCCCTGTGGGGCGCATTCGGCACCGCCGGACAGCGCTGCACCGCCGCCTCGCGCCTCGTCGTGCACAAGAAGGTGTATCAGCAGTTCGTCGACAAGCTCGTGGGGCGGACGAAGAAGCTCAAGGTCGGCTTCGGTCTCGACCGTGTCGACATGGGTCCGAACATCTCCGCCGGCCAGGTGGAGACCGTGAAGAAGTACGTGAAGATCGGCAGGGACGAAGGGGCGACGTGCGTCGCCGGCGGCAACGAGCTGCGCGATGACGCCTACGCGAAAGGCCACTTCCACGAGCCGACCGTATTCGCCGATGTGAAGCCCGACATGCGCATCGCGCAGGAGGAGATCTTCGGACCGGTGACGGCGGTGATTCCGTGCGAAGACCTCGAGGATGCGATCAGGATCGGCAACGGCGTCCGCTACGGTCTGTCGTCGTCGATCTACACGCGCGATGTGAACAAGGCATTCGTCGCCATGCGCGACATGTACACGGGCATCTTCTACGTCAACGCTCCGACGATCGGTGCGGAGACGCATCTGCCGTTCGGCGGCACGAAGGAGACCGGCAACGGTCATCGCGAGGCCGGCGTGGCGGGCATCGACGTGTTCACGGAGTGGAAGTCGTGCTACATCGACTACTCCGGCTCGCTGCAGCGCGCGCAGATCGACACGGAGGAGATCTAGGAGTGCGGTGGCTCGCCGCCGCAACGTTGCTTTCGATCGTGGTGCCGGCGTCCGCACAGGATGCCGGCACACTCGTCTCGAGCGCACTCGCGAAGACGACGTCGTACGAGACGCTCTCCTGGCTGACGGATGAAATCGGCCCGCGTCCTTCGGGATCCGCGAATGCAGCGCGCGCGGTCGAATGGACGGCGGGGCAGTTCCGCGCGTGGGGCATCGACGTGCGGACGGAGAAGGTCGTCGTGCCGCACTGGGTGCGCGGCGAAGAGCGCGCGTCGCTCGTCTCGCATCGCGATCAGAAGATCGTGCTGACCGCCCTCGGCGGCAGCGTGGCCACGCCGGCCGCGGGGATCACGGCCGACGTCGTCGAAGTCTCTTCGTACGACGAGCTGAAGCAACTCGGCGCGAAGGTGCGCGGCAGGATCGTCTATTACAACAACCCGATGGATCCGGAGCTCGTGAAGTCGGGGCGCGCGTTCGAAGCGTATTCACGCGCGGTGATCTATCGCGGATCGGGCGCGAGCCGGGCGGCGGAGTACGGCGCGGTGGCCGTCGTGATTCGCAGCGTGGCGTCGGCCTCGCTGCGCACACCGCACACCGGCGCGATGCGCTACGACCCGAAGCATCCGAAGATTCCCGCGGCGGCGATGACGACGGAAGATGCCGATCTCGTGCACCGCCTCCTCGCGCGCGGCGACCGAGTGCAGATGCACATGCTGCTGACGCCGAAGACTCTGCCGGATGTCGAGTCGGCGAATGTCGTCGCCGAGATTCGCGGCAGCGAGAAGCCGGACGAGATCGTGCTCATCGGCGGCCATCTCGATTCGTGGGATCTCGGCACCGGCGCGATCGATGATGGGTCGGGAGTGGCGATGGTGATGGATGCGATGCGCATCATCAGAGAGTCGGGGCTGCGCCCGAAGCGAACGATCCGCGCCGTGCTCTTCATGAACGAGGAGAATGGACTCAATGGCGGCCGCGCGTATTTCGCGGCGCACAAGAACGACAAGCACGTTGCGGCGATCGAGACCGATGCCGGTGCCGCTCTGCCGACGGGATTCAGGACGACGTTGAAAGGCGATGCACTCGACGCGCTCACCGCGCGCACGAAAGTTCTCGACGGCCTCGGCGCCAACAGGTTCGAGCATACGGCGGAAACAGGCGCGGACACTTCGTTCCTGATCGAGAACGGGACCGTCGGCTTCAGCCTCGTGCCCGACCCGCTGCACTATTTCGACTACCACCACACCGCGGCCGACACGCTGGACAAGATCGACGCAAGGGAACTGCAGCAGGACACGGCGGCAATCCTCGCGCTGACCTGGCTCCTCGCGAACTGATTCCTTCGTGGAGTGACAGGCGCTCCTTGGTGGAGCGACAGGCGCCTCGCCTGTCGGCTCGGTGGACAGGCGAGGCGCCTGTCCCTCCACGAGATGTGCAACGATTGCGGGCGATGAAGCTTCGCGTCGCCCTGCTCTCTCTGCTCCTCGCCGCGTGTCATCGCGAGGAACTGCGCTTCGAGAAGGCTCCGGTCATCCTGATCTCGATCGACACGCTGCGCGCGGATCATCTTCCGGCCTACGGCTACACGAAGGTCGAGACGCCGCACATCGATGCGTTGCGGCGCGATTCGATTCTCTATCGCAACGCGTATTCACACTGCCCGATGACGCTGCCGTCGCATCTCTCGATCCTGACCGGACTCGAGCCGCGCGAGCATGGAGTGCGCGACAACGCCGGCTTTCATTTCGATGGCTCGAAGCATCCGACGATTCCCTCGTTGTTGCGCGAGCACGGCTACGCGACGGGCGCCGCGGTGTCGTCATTCGTGCTTCGCGGTGAGACGGGCATCGGTCCGCTGTTCGATTCTTACAATGATGCGATCGATGCGCGTCCGGGCGCGGCGTTCCGCGAATATCAGCGTCCGGGGAATGTGACCGAGGCGATCGCCGAGAAGTGGATCGATGCGCACGCGGCCTCGCCATTCTTTTACTTTTTTCATATCTACGAACCGCATGTCCCATACGAACCGCCCGAGCCCTTTCGCAGCCGCTATGCGAGCGCGTACGACGGCGAGATCGCGACGGCGGATGCGATCGTCGGGAAGCTGCTCGAGCATCTGAAGGCGAAGGGAATCTACGACCGCGCCATCATCGTGCTCTGTTCCGATCATGGCGAAGGGCTGAACGATCATGGCGAGGATCAGCATTCGATTCTCGTCTATCGCGAGGCGATCCATGTCCCGCTGCTGCTGAAGCTGCCGCAATCGAAGCGTGCGAATACGAGTGTGGATGCGCCCGCTGCACTCTCGGACATCTTCAACGCGATACTCCGCCTGACGGGTGCGTATCCGAGGGCGGTGCCGTGGCTGCTCGATCTGCCGGCCTCGCGGCGCATCAGGAGCGAGAGCCTTTACGCGCGCTATCACTTCGGCTGGAGCGAGTTGCTGTCGGTGATCGACGAGCGCTATCACCTCATCGCTTCAACGACGCGTTCCGAGTTGTATGACGTGCAGAAGGATCCGGCCGAGCGCCACGACCTCGCGCAAAGCGATCGCCGCGCGGCGGCAGGCTATCGCTCGGCACTGGACTTCACGCGCGATGTTCCGATGCCGGAAGCGATCGACGCGGAGACGAAGGCGAAGCTCGCAGCGCTGGGATACATCGGCGAGAGCCGCGGCGCGGTGCCGGGGCCGTTGCCCGATCCGAATCAGGCGATCGGGACGCTCGAGCCGATGCGAAAGGGAATCGAGCTCGCGTCGTCGAATCACATCGAGGAGGCGGTCGCGATCTTTCGCTCGATCCTCGCGCAGTCGCCGGGAATGATCGAGGTTTGGACCCAACTGGGCGATGCACTCGCACGCGGAGGGAAGCTCGACGAGGCGATCGCGGCGTATCGCGAGGCGATCGCGCACGCCTCCACTCCCTCCGCCGATCTGCTCCTCCCCCTCGGCAATCTTTATCTGCAGGCGGGCAAGCCGGACGATGCGCAGCGTGCGGGCGAGTTGGCGATCGCTGCGAGTCCGCGCCGTGCGCAGGAGCTGCTGGCTCGTGTCGCGCTGGCGCGGCGCGATCTCGCAGCGGCGAATCGTTACGCGCAGCCGCTGGTGGATGAGCCTTCGGGCATGCTGCTGCTGGCGGAGATCGCGTCGGCGCGCGGCGACTATGGGGCCGCGCTGCAACTGCTGGATGGGGCGCAGCGGATGGCGGAAGAGCGCGAGCTCGCGCCCGTCTACCGTCTCGACTACCTGCGCGGCGACGCGCTGGCGCGGTTGGGACGCGTCGAGGAATCACGAGCCGCCTATCAGCGCGAGATCGCCGCGTTCCCGAGCGATCTGCACGCCTTCACCAACTTCGCCGTGCTGCAGTTTCTCACCGGCGATCGCCGCGGCGCGGAAGTCACGCTGCAGTCGATGGTTAGGGCGAATCCGACGGGCGCTGCACGCGCACTGGCGGCGCGTACGCGCGAGACGCTGAAGTAGGGGCGCCCGCCGGCTGCGGACGAGACGTCCGCGCTCCAAAAAAAAGCCCCGGCCGTGAGGCCGGGGCTCTTCCTGCTGCTGGAGTTGCGAACTAGAAGCGGATACCGACTGCGAACCGGTACGTACGCGGAAGCTGGTAAGCGTCCTGGTTCGTCGGCTGGCCGAACGTCGGATCGAGCATGTAGTTGTAATGACCCGCAGGATCGTCGCCCGCGTGATACTGCTTCGGGGTTTCCGTGAACGGGTTGAAGAGGTAGAAGCCATTGCGGCAGACGGTAGTTGCCTCGCCGTGGCACACGGGCTTCTGACCGGTAGGAATGGTCGAGCGAGGCGCCGTCTGGGCAGTATAGACACGCGTCTCAACGACCGAGCCAAGGCCCGTCGCGGCGAACTCGACGCCCTGCTTGTTGAACACGTTGACCAGGTCACCACGAACGAAGATGTTGACCTTGCCAAATGTCGGCAGGTTGTAGGTCGTCGACAGATCCGTCCGCGTGATCGAGTCGACACGGAAGCCGCCACGATTGCTGAAGTAATACTGAACGTTGGTGGGCGGCGTCGAGTAGCCGGGGTTCGTAATGATGCCGGCCATTCTCACGTTTCCGATCGCCGAATACGGAGCGCCGCTGTGGTAGTGCTCGATGGCGCCGAAGTTCAGATCGCCCCAGTGCAGCGGGATATCGTAGTTCGCGAAGATATTGAGGCGGTGACGGATGTCTTCATTCAAATATCCGACCGGCAGGTTCTGCGCGAACTTCTTGTACTCCGGATAGTCGTTGTTGCCGACGAAGACGGTGGCGTTGTTGAACGTCTCGCCTTCGACGTTGCCGCGGAGCTTCGAGTACGTGTAGTTCGCACCGAGGTTCAGGTGACCGAAGCGATAGGCGCCCTGGGTCTGAAGTCCCTGGTAGCGGCGCGAGAGGCCGGAGTCATCGTTGCGGTAGACCGTAAGGTCGACCTTCGAGCCGTCGGCGGCCGTGTTCTTCCCGGTCGACAGATCGGTGAACGAGACGTAGAAGTCCGACCAGTGACGGTTGATGTAATCGGCGCGGAGGTAGCCGTTGGAGCCGAGCTGGTGACCGTAGCCGAGTGCGTACTCCTGCGAGTTCGGCGACTTGAGGCTGCCGTCGAGCTTGGCCGTCAGGCCGGGGAGGAAGATCGCTGCGATGTCCTTGTAGGTGTTGTTGCAGCCCGGGGTCGTGCAGCCGCCGACGGACGTGAACCAGTCGAACACCTGCTTGATGACCTGATCGGTCGGCAGATACGGTGCGCCGCCCGCGTTGATCGCCGGTCCCTTGTAGTTGTAGTAGATCGAGCCCGGCTGGCCGCCCGAGGCGACGCTGTCATTGACGCCGTTGTCGATGTGCGACACGTACTTGGCGTAGCTGGCGCTGATGCGGTTACGGCCGTCGCCCTTGACGTCGTAGATGAGTCCGAAACGCGGGCTGACCGCGGAGTCGTCCGAGACCTTGTTGCGCGACTGGTCGAGGGCGTTGTTCTTGTCGTAGCGCATGCCGAGGTTGAACGACCAGTGGTTGTTGAGGTCCCACTTGTCGTTGACGAAGACGCCCTTCGTCGCGGCGTCGCTCGTCTTGCTGAGCGCGTTGATCGGCGTCCACTCGACGTAGAAGTTGCTCTCCGGCTTCATCTGGAAGAAGACATCCTGGCCTACGTAGATGAAGTTACCCCAGAGGCGGAAGTCGGAACCCGACTGATAGTTGTTCTCGTGGCGGAGCTCGTGGAAGTCGTCATAACCGGCGACGACGTTGTGCGAGCCCATGCCCTTCGTCGAAACGAAGTAGTTGGCCTTGACGAGGTAGTCCTTGTTGTTGCGGGTCTTCGGATCGCAGGCGCAGAACGTCGGCGACCACATGCGGCGCGCGGTGCTGATGTCGCGCAGCAGGGTGCCCTGGATGAGGTCACGCGGACCACCGCCGCCGATGAAGGCGAAGTAGCGGCGGCTCCACTGTGCTTCGACGAGAAGGCTGTTGCTGATCACGCCGCTGTAGTGCGCGCTCTCGAGCCAGTTCGGAAGCTCACGGTTGCTCAGGCTGCGAAGATCGACGATGTTGCCGAAACGGTTATTCGTCTCGTTGGTGATGTTGTGCAGATACGAGCCAACGAGCGAGTGCTTCGACGTGATCTGTCCCGTCAGCTTCACTTCGTAACGCTTGTTCGGGAGAGTGTTGACGTACGGAATGTTGGTGCCGGTCGTCACGCGGGCGATTGCCTGATTGAACTTGCGGCCGGCGCCGAAGAACCAGATGCGGTCCTTCATCAGGTAGCCGCCGAGCGTTGCTTCGTACTGGTGGCTGCGGATGCTCGGGTTCTGCGGCTGCGGAACGCCGGTGATCGGATCCTTGAAATCGGTTTCCTTCGTCCACGACGTGTTGGTGATGTTGTCGCGGAACGAACCGGAGAACTCGTTGCCGCCGGACTTGGTCAACGTGTTGACCACGCCGCCGGTGAAGCGGCCGTACTCTGCCGAGACGCCGCCCGTCAGAAGGGTCGTTTCCTGGATCGCGTCTTCGATGAAGAGGTTCTCTGGCTGGCCACGAATGGAGTCGTTCACGACGACGCCGTTGACCATGTAGAGGTTGTCGTACGACGGAGCGCCGTTGATGATGGTCTGGTTGTTCGGACCATCGTTGTTGACGCCCGGCGCGAGCTGAATGCGCTGCGCGATCGTACGTCCGAGGGGCAGTGCTTCGACCTGCTCGCGCGTGAGCGACGTCGAAACCTGCACGGTCTCCAGCACCGATGGGGCAGTCGCCGTCACGGTGATGGCTTCAGCGACCTTGCTGACCTTGAGGTCGACGTCGGCGCGAGCCGTCTCGCCGAGGCGAACGTTCACGCTCTGCGTGACCTTCTGCATCCCCTCGAGCTCCGCGGTGACGCTGTATTTGCCCGGAGGCAGCGCCGCGAAACTGTAATCGCCGTTGGCACCGCTCACGCTCGTGCGCACGCCGATCAATGCGGGCGACGAAATCGTGACAGTGGCGCCTGGCAGTCCTGCACCGCCCGATGTGACGGTGCCGGTGAGCGTGCCCGTCGTCTGCGCGAAGGCGTTGACGCCGACGAGCAGAAGCGCGGCCACGAATACTGCTGTGATGATTCTCCTACTGACCATCTCTCCTCCTAATGGTTTTACTGCGTGGGACCTCGGGTCTTCCCCGTTGGACGAAAAAATCGCGGGTCATTGTAATGCATTCGAAACACCCGTATCGCTAGCAATTAAGTCCAGTGTTTCCAGCCGGTTGAGTTGGGCGGCCGGGCAGGAGAATTCAAGAAATCGGATTTTCGAATCAGTTGGATTGAATTGGGAGGTAGGTTGGGACGGATGGAAGGCAGTTCATCCCAAGCGGAAGCGAGGGTCGCAGCATCTCCGCGGACCCTCGCTGCGCTCGCGACGAACTGAATCCAATTAACGAGACAACTGCCGGTAGCGGATCCGATGCGGCTCCGCGGCCTCCGCACCGAGGCGCTTGCGCTTGTCTTCTTCGTACTCGCTGTAGTTTCCGTCGAACCAGTAGACGCGGCTCTCGCCTTCGAACGCGAGGATGTGCGTCGCGACGCGATCGAGGAACCAGCGGTCATGCGAGATCACGATCGCGCAGCCGGCGAATGTCTCGAGTGCTTCCTCCAGCGCGCGCATCGTGTTCACGTCGAGGTCATTCGTCGGCTCGTCGAGCAGCAGAACGTTTGCACCTTCCTTCAGCATCTTCGCGAGGTGCACGCGGTTGCGCTCGCCGCCCGACAGCGCGCCGACCTTCTTCTGCTGATCCTGGCCGGAGAAGTTGAAGCGCGCGACGTAAGCGCGCGAATTCATCTCGCGCGTTCCGAGCTGGACGACATCCGTCCCTCCGGTGATCTCTTCGAAGATCGACTTGTCGGGATCGAGCGGGCGATTCTGATCGATGTAGGCGATCTTCACGGTTTCGCCGAGCCGGATCGTGCCGGCATCCGGCGCGTCTTGGCCGACGATCATGCGGAACAGCGTCGTCTTGCCGGCGCCATTCGGACCGATCACTCCGATGATGCCTCCCGGCGGAAGCTTGAACGTCATTTCAACGATGAGCAGCTTGTCGCCGTAGGCCTTCCGCACGTTGTCCGCTTCGACCACGACATTGCCGAGGCGCGGGCCGGGAGGAATGTAGATCTCGAGCTCGTTGATCTTCTGCTGCGTCTCCTGATTGAGCAGCGACTCGTATTGATTGATGCGAGCCTTCCCCTTCGCATGGCGTCCCTTCGGCGACATGCGAATCCACTCGAGCTCGCGCTCCAGCGTCTTCTGCCGCTGCGACTCCGACTTCTCTTCGCGGCGCAGGCGCTCCTGCTTCTGTTCGAGCCACGAGCTGTAGTTGCCCTTCCAGGGAATGCCTTCGCCGCGATCCAGCTCGAGGATCCAGCCGGCGACGTTGTCGAGGAAGTAGCGATCGTGTGTGACCGCGATGATCGTCCCCGCATACTGCTGCAGATGTTTCTCGAGCCACTCGACGGACTCGGCGTCGAGATGGTTGGTCGGCTCGTCGAGCAGAAGAATGTCGGGCGCCTGCAGCAGCAGGCGGCAGAGCGCAACGCGCCGCTTCTCACCGCCGGAGAGCGTCGCGATGAGCGTGTCGCCCGGCGGGCAGCGCAGCGCATCCATCGCCATCTCGAGCTTCGAATCGAGATCCCATGCGCCTGCGGCGTCCAGCTTGTCCTGCACCTTCGCCTGGCGATCCATCAGCTTGTCCATGTCGGCGTCGGGATCGCCGAAGGCGTTGTTGATCTCGTCGAATTCCTTGAGCAGATCGATGATGGGCTGCACGCCTTCTTCGACGATCTGGCGCACGGTCTTCGTCAGATCGAGCTCGGGCTCCTGCTCGAGCATGCCGACGGTGTAGCCGGGCGAGAGGACGGTCTCGCCGATGAAGTCCTTGTCCTTCCCGGCGAGGATGCGCAGCAGCGACGACTTGCCCGATCCGTTGAGACCGATCACGCCGATCTTCGCGCCGTAGAAATAGGAGAGGTAGATGTCTTTCAGAACCTGTTTGGTCTTGCCGTAGAACTTCGAGACACCGACCATCGAATAGATGATCTTGTTGGGTTCGACTTGTGCCATAGGGCGCGGATGCTAGCAGAAGCGGGGGTGTTGCGGGCTCGCGGGCGCGCGGGCTCGCGGTGGGTGGGGACCGCGCGCCCGCGTACCCGCGTAACCGCGCAACCAAGACTCAGTGCACGGTCTCCACTGACACCTCGGCGAACTTGTCCGCTACCGCGTTCCTTCGCGAGACCGACTCCTCGAACGAGATCACGACCAGCGTCTGATCGTCATCGGGCGGCCGGTTGTGCGTGAATTTCTTCACCGCGGCCAGCAACGATTTCTTGATCTCGTCCGCGGTCATGTGTCCGCAGTCGGCCAGCACGCGCTCGAAGCGGTCGAAGCCGAAGGGCTCGCCCTCATCGTCCACGGCCTCGATCAGGCCGTCGCTGTAGAGAATCAAACGATCGCCGGCATCGAATTCGACGGAGTGCTCGCGGAAGACATCGCGCCTTCGCACGCCGAGCGGAAAGCCCCAGGATGAGAGCGGCTCGATCATCCGGCGCGACGCGCGATATACGTAGGGATCGAGATGTCCCGCCGATGCGAAGCGCAGCGTCTGCGTCTTCGGATCGAGCATGCCGAAGAAGAACGTCATCAGGATGCGGCGCGGCGCGGTCTTGATCACGATCTCGTTCAGAACCTTGAGCACCATCGCGGGCGAAGGATCGACGCCGATCTGCACCAGCAGCGCCGACTTCGCCATCGACATCACGATGCCGCTCGTGAGCCCATGTCCTGAGACGTCGCCGAACGCGATGCCGATCTGGCCGCCGGGCTGCTCGAGAAAATCGAAGTAGTCTCCGCCGATCTCGGTCGCTGCGCGATAGTGCGATGCGACGGATGCGCCTGCGAGATCGGGGACGTCGAGCGGCAGCAGCGCGGCCTGGATGCGGTTCGCGGCATCGATCTCCGCCTTGACGCGCTCGCGCTCGATGATCCGCTTCACATGCGGTGCGAGGTCCTCGTGCGAATAGGCGACCTCGCGCCGGGTCGAAAGTCCGGCGGCGGCGAATGCGATCGCGATCAGCAGCGGCACCGTGCTCGCCACGATCAGCGACGTGAGGAGATCGCCGCGCGACACGACCAGCAGCGGCAGCGCGTGGAGGATCATCGATCCGAAGAAGACAGCGATGACGGTCGTCAGAAGATCGAAGGCGAGGAAGATGGCGATGGCCGCGGCGATGCCGCCGAAGCCGAACAGGAAGCGGGGCAGAACGGGATCGATCGGCGGCTCGCACATCGCGGCGCAGAGCCCGAGCAGGATCGAGACGATCACGCCGGCCCACAGCATGCGGCGCCGCGAGGCGAATGCGAGAACGCCGAGGAGACCGCCGATCGGCACGAGCAACGCGTCGACCGCGCTGCCCAGCACGATCATCACCGGGCCGCCGAGGTAGAGGACGTAGTTGGCGCCGGTACTCATTCCCGGCCAGGCGAGGTGAAGGAACAGAGGAACGGCAGCGACGGCGAGCGCCGCGGCCGCGATCGCCGGCGAGACGAGCAGGCCGCGGAGCACGGAGCGCCCGACGGTGGCGTTGATCGGATCGCGCCGCAGCAATGCCTCGAACGACGCGATGCGATCGCTCCAGCGCTCGCGCGCGACGCTCTCGCCGACGGACCAGGCGAGAAACATCAGCAGCGAAATCGGCAGGTCGACGAAGAGCAGCTTGAACCCGACCTGCGCGTACGACGTGAGCCGCGCGTCGATGCCGCCGAGGCCGACGCCTTCCGCGACCGATCCGTGGATGACGATGTCGGAAACGATCAGCAGCGTGATGCTGAAGAGAAAGAGAACGGAGGCGCTCTCCACGCCGACTTCGCCCGCGTGGTACTTGCGGAGGAAAACGACGACGAGCACCAGCAGCACGCCGAACATCGTCGCGAAACGAACGAGCGACGCGAGAATGTCGTTGCCGCTGTCGCCGTCGAAATCCTTGCCGTCGCTGTATTCCTCCGCGAGCTCCCAGCCGGCGAAGCGATCGCCGATGAAGTAGACGTTCAGGAGTGGGACGATCTTGCCGGTCGGAAATACGGCGGGTACGCGATAGCGGAAGACCCAGTCCGTGCGCGTGCGAAGAATCGTCGGCCGGGCCGACTCGAATTGTGGATTCGGTGCGCCGGGAAACACTCGCGAACGAACGAATGCATTCGCGCGGGGCCGGAGCTGCTCTTCCGTCGGATGCGATCCTCCGATCTCCTCGCGCTGGCGCATGCGCGCGCTGAGCACCTCACCCGTCTGGCCGCTCACCTGCACGGTCAGATAGGGAGGGAACTTCGACACGTTGGGCTCGTAGTACGCCACGCGATACGAGCCGAGGCGCGGGCCGATCACCGGATCCGCATTCGCGGCACGGCGTTTCTGCGGGTCCTGTTCCCACTCGTGCAGGAGAATCGGCGAACCCCGCCACACGATCGAGGACCAAAGTTTGTGTGGTGCAACGCCGAGTTGAGACGCGGCTTCGTCGGCGACCTGCCGGGCCTCCGTTCGCGTGATGCGCAGTCCCTGCGGCGGCTGCGCCGGCAGAAACAGCGGCAGCACCATCGCGAGGATGAGAATGCCGCCCGCGCAGGCAAGCCAGGGGAGGAGCTTTTTCATGGCCGATTGTCTCGGATGATACATGCCGCCGGGTTCGAGCCCGCCGCTGTCCTACACTTGTTCACCAAATGACGACAACGCCGGAAAAGGACGGGAACCGCGCGGCCTTCTTTGCGTTGTTCGTTCTCACGTTCATCAATCTGTTCAACTACCTCGACCGCCAGATGCTGCCGGCGGTGCTCGAGTCGGTCCGCGCGGATCTGCACTTCAGCGACACGCAGCTTGGTGCACTGGCCACGGGCTTTCTCGTCGTCTACACCATTACGTCTCCCGTCTTCGGAAGTTTGGGCGATCGCCGGCGCCGCCCGCCTCTCATCGCCCTCGGAGTCGGAATATGGAGCCTGGCGACGGCGATGGCGGGCTTCGCGCGCGGATTTTTCTCGCTGTTCACAGCCCGTTCATTGATCGGTGTGGGTGAGGCGGCGTACGGAACCATTGCGCCGGCACTCCTCGCCGATCACTTTCCGGCGGAGAAGCGCGGGCGCGTGTTCGCTGTCTTCTTCTGCGCGATTCCGATCGGCTCCGCCGCCGGCTACATCTTCGGCGGATTCTTCGACCATCACTTCGGCTGGCGCACGGCGTTCTTCATCGCAGGGTTTCCTGGCCTGCTCCTCGCGCTGCTGACGCTGATGGTGAAGGAAGTTCCGCGCGGCCAGCATGACGCGCCGCCGGTGCATGCGGAGAAAGTGCGAGCTCCGATCAGCGCCTACATGCACCTTCTGCGGAACAAGCCGTACCTGCTTTCGTGCCTCGGCTACGCGGCCTACACGTTCGCGCTCGGCGGGCTGGCGTGGTGGACGCCGGCATTTCTCGAGCGCGTGCGCGGCATGACTCGCAGCGAGGCGACCGTGACGTTCGGTGCGATCGTCGTCGTCACGGGATTCACCGGCACGTTCATCGGCGGCGCACTGGGCGACTATCTCCTGAAGTACACGAAGCAGTCCTATCTGTGGGTCTGCGGTGTGGCGACGCTGATTGCGGCGCCGGTCGCCTGGGTTGCGTTCACGCAGCCGAACAAGACGGTCTACATGACGGCGATCGTCATCGCGGAGGTGTTCGTCTTCGCGTCGACGGGCCCGATCAACTCCGCGATCGTGAATGTCGTCTCTCCTACGGAGCGCGCCAGCGCGGTCGCCCTCTCGATCTTTCTGATGCACATCCTCGGCGACATGCCGTCGCCGCTGCTCATCGGACGATTGTCGGACCTGCATGGATTGCAGAAGGCGTTTCTCATCGTGCCGGCGGCGATCTTCGTCTCGGGTGTGATCTGGACCTACGCGGCTGTGCGAGGCGACCGGTGCGCAGAGCCCTCACGGTAATCATCCGCATCATCCTCCGGATCTTCTTCCGGCGGATCGAGCTGGTCGGACTGGAGCACGTGCCGCGCGATGGCGGCGTCATCTTCGCCGTGAATCATCCGAACGGATTGATCGATCCGCTCTTTCTGCTTTGTCTCGCACCGCGTCCTGTGTCGTTTCTGGCGAAGGCTCCGCTCTTTCACTATCCGGTGATCGGATTCATCACGCGCGCGCTCGACTCGATCCCTGTGTATCGCAGGCAGGACAACGTGAAGGGGACGAATGCCGAGACGTTCGGCGCAGCGCGAGCGTTGCTGGCGCGCGGAGGCAGCATCGCGATTTTTCCGGAAGGGACGACGCACAGCGATGCGCAGCTTCGAGAGTTGAAGACGGGCGCGGCGCGGATCGCCCTCGGGTGCGGATGCGAGGAGACGATCGTGCCTGCCGGCATTTACTACACGTCGAAGCGACGCTTTCGCAGCTCGGCGCTCGTCTATTTCGGCGAGCCGATCGTGGTGGCGCCTGCGATTGCGGGTGACGATGGCGAGCCGCCGCCGGAGCGCGTCGACGAACTGACGCGCGAGATCGAGCGCGGGTTGTCCGAGGTGACGCTGCAGGCCGACTCGCATGCGGCACTCGAGCTCGTCGTGCGCGCGGAGCGGATCGTCACCGGCAGGGAGGAGATGTCACTCGCGGAGGAGCTCGAGTTGCGGCGACGCTTCGTCGAGGGCTACCGCTATCTTCGCGAGCACGATCCGTCGCGGCTTGCGGAGCTCGAATCGATGGTGCGCCGCATCGAAAAGCGCGGGCGGCCGCGGCGCGTGCGCGTCTCCGCCGTGTTGCTGTCGCTGCTCCTGCTGCCGGCTGCGATTGCCGGCGCAATCGTCAACTATCCGACCTACCGTCTCGTCGGGTTTCTCGCGCATCGTCTTACCGATGAAGAAGAGATCGTCGCCACGATCAAGTTCCTCGCGTCGGCGCTGCTCTTTCCGCTGACGTGGATTGCGCTCGCGCTTGCGGTGGGACACATCGTCGTGATGCTGATCGCCGCGCCGGTCAGCGCGTATGTCGCGGTGCGCGTGTTCGAGACGCTGGCCGACGCGCTCGCACGGCTGCGCCCGTTGCCGGCGGAAAGGGACAGCGTGCGCGCCAGGATCCTCGAAGTCGCAAAAGAGCTCGAAGTGTGACTTCGAAATCAACAGAGCACCGCTGCCTCGACGGCAGCGGCTCGCGAAACTCCAAGTGGGGTGCGGACGTCTCGTCCGCACAGGTTCCCTTTGAAATGAACAGAGCACCGTTGCCTCGGGGGCAGCGGCTCGCGGACGAGGGCGTCCGCGCCCCACATTGAAGCGTGGAGTGCGGACGCCTCGTCCGCACAGGTTCCTTTTTTAAATCAACAGAGCACCCCTGCCTCGACGGCAGCGGCTCGCGGACGAGGGCGTCCGCGCCCCACATTGAAGCGTGGAGTGCGGACGCCTCGTCCGCACAGGTTCCTTTTGAAATGAACAGAGCACCGCTGCCTCGACGGCAGCGGCTCGCGGACGAGGGCGTCCGCGCCCCACATTGAAGCGTGGAGTGCGGACGCCTCGTCCGCACAGGTTCCTTTTTTAAATCAACAGAGCACCGCTGCCTCGACGGCAGCGGCTCGCGGACGAGGGCGTCCGCGCCCCACATTGAAGCGTGGAGTGCGGACGCCTCGTCCGCACAGGTTCCTTTTGAAATCGACAGAGCACCGCTGCCTCGACGGCGTCCGCGCTCCACAACGCCTACTGCGCGGCGATGCGGGTGCGCGAATATCCCGTCGTATTCGCGATGTCATCGACGATGGCCACGGAGATGTAGTGCTCACCGCGGCTGACGAGCACTTCGGCGGTGAGTGAGATCGGCCGGCTGCGGAGCAGCGCTTCGTCGGCTCGCTTGAGCTTCAGCGTCTGCGTGCGCTTGGTCACCGGCGACATCGCGGCGTTGTCGTCGACCACCGCGATGTACAGCGTGAAGCCGCCGACGAGCGTGTCGCCCTGCGGGAGCAGCGTGAGGTCCGATGGAAACGTGATGTGCACCGGGACCTTGAAACGCCCCTTGTCGACCGCGATCGGACGTGTCGACGTCAGCGTGACCTGGATGTCGCCTTTGATCTGGGAGTGAAATGCATTCGAGATCACGCGGTCCTTCGTCTGATCTTCGGCCGTCTTCGCGACGTAGGTCTTGCGTGAGCGGACGCGGAATTCCGGGTTCTTCGTTTTGACGAGCACCTTGCGGTCCCCGGGCGTGTCATCCTGCTGCCGGTAGCCGAGCGAGTAATACGCGCCGAGGTCGCGGGCGACGGTGTTGAGGGCGAGGTCGAAATTGTTGGTGCGCATCAGCGCGATGCCGCCCGTCATCTGCGCCATGACTCCGAACACGTTCGCCGTGCTCGTGAAGTCGATGAAGTCGACGGTGGGATCGGAGGGCTCGTTCGACGTGACGTCGCCGACCGTGCCTTTCGTAGGATCGGCGCCGTCGATCAGATACATCGTCACGTTGTTCGCATTCGCCTGTTTCGCGACGCGCTCGAGCTCGTTGGAAAGACTGAAGCGGCCTGCCTCGCGATACGCCGTCGGTACGACGGGCAGCAGCGCGGCGAACGTCTGATCGACCCACTGGAACATGTCGAGGCCGGGCTTGTCGGGAAGCTGTCCGCCGATGAACACCATCGCCTTCTTCCCTTCGAGTCCGGCGAGAGTCGTGATCATCGTCGACATCGCGGCGGTGAGCGCCTTCTCATCCTGATAGAGCGACTCGGCGTGTGCGCGGGCCATGCTGAGCGACTGGTCGTACACCGACTGCATCTCGACGGACTGGCTGCCTCGCGAGCCGTGCGAGGCCGCGCGGGCGTTGTCGATCATGTCCTGGATGTCGCGCCGGAACTGCGTCTTGTCGCTTTCCATCTGAACGCCGCCGCCGCTGAGCCGCGATGCGTTGTCGAGTCCCTTGCGGATGCGTGCCGCGTCATCGGTGAAGGGAACGATGACATGCAGGCCACGGTTCCACGCCATGACCATCGCCTGATCGCCGGGGCGGAAGAGCTTGTCGAGAAATTTCTCGACGGAGGCAAAGACTTCATTGCGGCGAAGCGGATGAAGAGACGAGTTGTCGATGAAGAAGACGATGCGGCGCCGGCGCGCCTCGGCCGGGACCGTGTCGTCAGCCTGCGGCACGCCGGCCGGAGCCGCGACGGATTCGGGCCGGACTTCGTAGAAGTTCGTGATCGTCTGCGGCTTGCCGTTCTCGTAGACTTCGAAGTCGTCCTTCGTCAGGCCGACGATCGGATTGCCGGCCCTGTCGGTGACGACGACATCGACGTTCGCGATGCGAACCTCGATCGACTCGACGAGCTTCGTCTGGGCTCGAAGTGGAACCGGGATGCACAACGTCATCGCCAGCACTGCTGTGGCTGTTCGGCGCATGGAAGAAGTTCTCTTTGCAAACGAGATTAGTACAGTTCAGATCGTGGAGTGAGAGAAGGTGACATGCCTGTAACACGTCGATTGCGAGTGCGGCACCGCGCGGCAGTGTTTCTGTTGATCGCAGTCGCTGTTCCCGCGTTTTCCGAAGTGAGAAGGCGCACCGCTGCGCCGCCCCCGCCGTTTCCGGGATGCACGTCGGTGACCGGCACTCCTGCAGTCACGTTCACACGAGACGAAGGGCGCACGCTGGCGAATGTCACGGAGCCGCTCACCGGCATCGGCTACACGTATGGAGTCGCGCCGCTCGATACTCGCGGGACGCTGTTGTCGTGGCACAAGTCGACGCTTTCCATCTCGACGGACAACGGCTGCTCGTGGCGTGCAATCGGCGACTGGACGATCGACTTTCCGCCTGCGATCACGGCGGCGCGCGGCGGACGCGCGTTCGCATGGTCCGACAATCGCGATTTTTTTCTGCGATACGACTCGCGAGGCGCAACGCAACTGAAGCCGCCGGGATCATTCGTCGGCGTGGGAACGGATCGAACGAACGGAGATCATCTGCGCGCCGGCGATTCGACGGGCGTGTTGTGGGAGAGCTCCGATGCCGGCGATTCATGGCAGCAGCTTTCGCGGTTGCCGCCGGAGGCCCGCTCGCTCATCTATCGATTCTCGTTCGATCCTCATAATCTCGATCATGTGATCGCCGGCACCGCGGTCAGCGGCGCGTTCGTCACGTTCGATGCGGGGAAGAACTGGAGCCGCACGTCGCTGGCGGAGGGCTTCAACGTGATGAACTTCGCGATCTCGCCGGTGGACGCGAATGTGGTCTGGGCGATGGCGGTCGATCTGTCGTCGAGCGTGCACGCCATCTATTGCTCGGCCGACGGCGGGCGAACGTTCGCGCGCGTTCTTGCGGAAGCAGCCGGCGTGACGATCATCAATGGACCGGTCATGGCCGCGCATCCGGTGGACGCAAGGTTTCTGTACTTCGTTTTCGGCACGAGCTTTCAGGCGTATGGGACCGATCTGTACCGCGTCGACGCGTCGGGCGACGTGCGGGTGAATCACAACAGCTACGACGGCGTCGACGCGATCGCCTTTTCGCCGCTGGATCCGTCGCTGATGTACCTCGGCCTGGCCACGGAAAAGGGTGTGCGTTAGGCGATGAGCCGCGTCGTCATCATCGGTGCTGGAGTCATGGGGTTGAGCGTCGCCGCTCACCTCCATGAGCTCGGCGCGGATGATGTCGTGGTCGTCGACCGCGCCCGCGCGCTCGGCGAAGGGAGCAGCACGTCGCGTGCGACGGGCGGCTTTCGTGCGCAGTTCGCGACGGAGATCAACGTCCGGCTCTCACTCCTCGCGCGGGAGGAGCTGCGGGCCCGGGCAGAGATGGGCTATCGCCCCTGCGGCTATCTTTTTCTCGCGCGCGAAGAGGCGACGCTCGACGTGCTGCGCGCGGCGCAACGCGTGCAGCATGCGTGCGGTCTGACGGAAGCGCGCATGATCGACGCGCGCGAGGCGCGTGAGATCAATCCTGCGATCGATGATCCGCTCGTCATCGGCGGCGCGTTCTGTCCGACCGATGGCTTCATCACGCCGATGGATGTGCTGCGCGCGTACGCGCACGGCGTGCGGATTCAGTTCGAGTCGGAAGTGACCGGGCTGCGCACAAGCGGAGAGCGGGTGACGGCGATCGAGACGACGCGCGGTCTCATCGAGGGCGATCTGTTCGTGAATGCCGCGGGCGCGTGGGCCCGGCAATTCGGCGGCGTGCCTGTGGAACCGGTCGAACGCCATGTGCTGCCCACGGTCGCGACCGCCGCTCTGCCCGACACGATGCCGATGACGATCTGGGCCGACGACGGATTTCATCTGCGCGTGCGCGACGGCCGCGTGTTGTTGCTCGCACCGGATGCCGATCCAGAAGCGCGGGCAAGGCAGCGCGTCCCCTGTCTGAAGGAGATCGCGGTCGATCGCGCGAATGCATGGTCAGGCTTTTATGAGATGTCTCCCGATCATCACGCGATCGTCGGGCGATCGATGCCGTTCGTGAATCTCTTTCTCGCGAATGGATCGTCGGGACACGGCGTCATGCATGCGCCGGCAATCGGCAGGATCGTCGCGGAGATGATCGTGGGCGCGCCCACCTCGCTCGATGTCTCGGCGCTGCGGCCTTCGCGCTTCGCGGAAGGCTGCGCGATCGAGGCGCCTGCGCTGCTGTAATCGTCCGCTCTACGGCTTCACCGCGCGGCGGCGCTGTGCCGCAGCGGGGGGCGGTGTCGAGACCGGCGTGACCTGCGAGACTCGCGTGACTCCGGTCGCCGGCACACCACCGCTCGGCGAGAAAATCGAATGCTGCGTCTCGCCGGTCACGTTGTCAGTGCGCACGCCGACTGCGGAAACCGTCGCATTGCCTCCGTCCGCGGTCACGACCGCGAGCACGTTCGCGCGATCCTTCCGCCGCTCCGTTGTGTCGAGGCCCAGTGCCGAAAAGACCGTGTCGAGCCTGATCTGCTCATACGCGCCAATGCTCATGCTCTTTTCCGCAATCGCGAACGACCGGTTGCCGGCCTCGTACAAGCGCACGGTCACGCTGCCGCTCGATCCGGAGATCTCGTCGAGGATGACTTGCCAGCGTGTTCCGCGCGCCGGATCGATCGACTGTTCCAGACCATCGAGATACAGCGGGCGATGTGCCTTCACACTCGTCAGCAGATCGGAGACCGTCGGAATGATGGGGAGATGCCCGGCGACCGTCCATGCTCCTCCCGATGTCGATGTCATCAGGCGCGCGTAGATCTGCGCCTCCGCTGCGTCGACGAAGATGGATCCTTCGCTGCTCTGCCCCGCTGGTATTCCGAAGAACTGCTCGAGCACGTTGTCGAACTGCTGCACGACTCCGGGAACGAGCGTGAGCGTTTTCGCGATTGCCGCCGCTCCTTTCGGACGATAGGTCACGTTCGCGGTGAGCTGAGCTCGCCCCGTCGTGACGAGCGCCAGCAGCGTCCGGCGCAACGTTTCCGGGCTGCCGGGAACCGGGCCGTTCACCGCGACAGGAACCACGGCGGACACCGTCGAGGCGCCATTGCCGAAGCGCGCCTTCGCGAGTGCGCGTGAAGATGTCGTGGAGAAGGTCACCGGCGTGCCTGCTGCCGCTCCGCTGCCTGTCGCAGCGTCGACCAGTGTGATGACGACTGCGATCGCGCCTCCGCCGGACTCGATGCTTGCGTCAATTCTCGCGCCGTCGATCGCGGCGCCGCCGGTCATCGTCGCGAGGTCGATCGACTTCTCGCCGTAGCGCGGAACGGTGACGGACGTCTCCGATCGCTTGCTTCCGTTTCCTTCGTAGAGCGTGAGATGAACGCTCGCCGCATCGTTCCCGGTCGTTTCCGCGAGGATCACGGTCGCACGTGTCGCCGCATTGGAGACGATCCCCGCGGCGCTGAGAGGCGAGCCGAGTCGTGCGCCTTCGCCCAGGAGGTAGACGGGGATGTCGTATCCATACGAGCCGCCGTTGCGAGATGGTGTGATCACCGACGAGCTCACGATCAGCGAGCCGACCTTCTGTCCGGAGGCGCGAATCTCCAGTTGCCCGCGCGACGGCCGGGCGAGCGCGAAGATCTGCAGGAGAGGATCGGTGAGATTGACGACGTCATTCGGCGGCACGATGATCGACGCGCGCTTGACGAGGTTCGAGTCGAACCCGTCGAGCCCCTCTGGCGTGAAGTAGAGATCCGCCTGCACCGGATCGCTTCCGACGTTGGTCAGCCGGATGCGCGAGCTAGAAACATCACTGCTGGTCACAAGAGGGACGATGAACGAGCGGCTGCCGGGATCGAGGAGCGAAGTGCGGCCGGAATTCGTCGCCGGCGCGTCGTTGTCCTGAACCAGGAGGCGCGCCGATTCGCCGTTCTTCGAGCGAACCGTCAGATACGTGTACCGCGGCAGCGCGGACTTGTTCGGCGCGCGGCTGCGCTGTGTGCTCAGCTTCACATCCCGAGCAGCACCTCCGGCGATCGCGCTGGAATTCCATCCAGCCTCGGGTACAAGCCATACCTCCGGACCAATTTCGGCGCCGAGCTCCATCGGCGAGGACCCGCTGTTGCGGATGCTGATCGTGACCGGCGGCCGCGCCTCATCCGGACCGGCATAGCCGGGGAAGTACGCATACTCCGACTGCTGGCCGTTCACGACGAATACCGGCCGCGAAGTGCTCGCGCCTCCCACCTTCAGATTGACGAATGCGTAGGGTGTGATCGCCAGCCCCTGCCCGGTCGAGGCAACGAAGATGATGCCCTGATACGCGGATGTCCGGTCGTTCGCCGGTCCCGAGAAATTGATCTGGAATGTGCGCGGCTTCTTCGGCTCGAGCGTGACGAAGACCGAATCACCTCCGAGCGGATCGCTGATCGCAAAGAAGGGTACCGAGTTGATCTCGCCCTTTCCGAGGATCACCTGCAACGAGTCGGTGCCGATGTTTTCGAGCGTGAATGTCCCATGCCGGTCCTCGAGCTTTTCGCCGAGCGATGTGATGACCGCCTGGGGCTGCACCGTGAAGATGACGTTCGGCGAACCGGTGACGACGGTGACGGGCTTCGCTTCTGACGGCGGACCGGGACGCGGATCACAACCCGCGACGGCTCTGACACGGTGGTAGTAGGTCGCAGCGCTCGTCGATACGAATGAGGCAGAAGTCGAGTAGGTGTCCTGCGAATCCACGATGCTCGTGAACGATGAGCTCAACGAGCGCTCGACGGTGTAGTAGGCGCTGGCGTCCAGATCGGGCAGCTCGCCCCACGCGATGGTGTAGGTCTGTCCTACGCCGACGTTTCCCGGCGGCACGAACTTGATCGATGGAGCCGCCGGAACGAGGCACGGCCTGCCGGTCGTGAAGGTCGCAGTCGAGGTCGAGACGTTCTTCGATGCATCGCATGCGGCCTTTGCCACGACGCGCCAGGAGTAATTCGTCGAAGGCAAGAGTCCGGTGACGGTGATCGCCGTCTTCTGAAGGTCGCGGAGATAGAGCGGTGGCTGCGCGGATGCGCCGAGGTAGAGGTCGTAACTCGACGCGTTGGACGATGCGGACCAGGTGAACGTGGCCGACAATGCGACATCGGTTGCGCCATTCTGCGGTGCGATCGCGTTGAACCCGGACGGTGCGAGACATCCGCCTTCGGTGCGAAACGCGCGTTTCGAACCGGACGAGGTTTTCGTGGAGTCGCATCCTGCGTGTGCGATGACGAACCAGAAGTACTGCGTGTTCGGCGTGAGCGAGCTGACGGTGTACGAATTCGATGAAAGATTTCCCGCGAGAAGTGGAGGAGGATCGGTCGGACCGAAGTAGAGATCGTATGTGGAGACGCCGCTGCCGCTCTGCCATGAGAGCTCGACGGTGCGGGGTACATTCGTCGCGTTGTCCTGAGGCTGAGAAGGGTTGGGTGGCGACGGCGCAACGCACTCCTGTGCCGTCGTAAACGATCGCACCTCGGACGTGGAGATCGAGGCGGGTGCGCAGAACGGATCGCCTTTCGCGACGATGCGCCAGTAGTAGACATTTCCCGCGGCGAGATTTGCGAGCGTGAATGCCGTAGCAGTGACGTCGCCTGCAATCAGCGCAGGAGGATTCGCGGTCGAAGCATAGACGTCGTAGCGGAACGCTCCCTGCACCGCATTCCACGAAAGCGTTGGTGCAACGGAGACGATCGCGTTCGCCGCCGGCTGGCTCAGACTTGGAGCGGAGACGTTGACACATGACAGAACGCTGCGGACGCGATTCGCACTGCTGTCCGCGATCAGCAGGTCGCCGGCGGAGGTGATCAGAACGCCGTAGGGAGTACTCAGACCGGCACTCACCGCTGGTCCGCCATCGCCTGCGAAGCCCGATGTCCCGTATCCCGCCACGGTGGTGATGGTTCCTCCACTCACCTTGCGAATGCGGTTGTTCAGCTTGTCCGCGATATAGAAGTTGCCGTTGATGTCGGCCGATACTCCGGTGGGATTTCCGAGGAATGCCTGAGTCGCCGGGCCGTTGTCGCCTCCGTAGCGAATACCGGCCGATTGTCCGGTGTCGCCGCTCCCGGCGATGGTTGTGATCGTGCCGGTGCCGAGGTCGATCCGGCGGATGCGATTGTTGAGAGTGTCGGCGACGTAGAGAAGATTGCGATCGAGTGCGAGCCCCGTGGGACGATCAAGCTGCGCCGCAGTCGCAGGGCCGCCATCGCCGGAGAAGCCTTCCGTCGTTCCTGCAATCGTCGAGATGATCTGGGATCCAGCGGCGACCTTGCGGATTCGATGATTGAACGTGTCGGAGAAATAGAGATCGCCTGCCGAACTGATGGCGATTCCCGACGGGTAGCCCACGAAGATGGAGCTCGAGCTCGCGGACGCCATGTTGAGTTGTGCGGATGTGGCGGGACCGCCATCGCCGGAGAATCCGCGCGAGCCGCTGCCGATCACGGTTGCGATGAATCCGCCCGTGATGCGGCGAATCCTGTTTGCGGCGATGTCTGCGAAGTAGATGTTGCCCGCGTTGTCGATCGCCACGCCGCCGGGATAGCTCATCGTCGCCGAGGTGGCAGGTCCGCCGTCGCCGAGCGCTGCGCTCGACGAGCCGTACACACCTGTACCTGCAATCGTGCTGATCCTGCCGTCGCGCGCGATTTTGCGAATCCGGCTGCCGTTGTATTCGGAGACGATCATCGAGCCCGCTGCATCGAAAACCATCGCGGCGGGTTGATAGATCACACCGGAAGTCGCAGGGCCGCCGTCGCCGGAGAAACGGACGCCGTTGCCGGCGATCGTGTTGATGATGGAGGTGGCCGCGCTGACGCGGCGGATGCGGGAGTTGAATGTGTCGGCGATCAGGAGGTCATTGTTCGGTGCGGCCGCGACACCATAGGGTCCGGTGAGCGATGCCGCGGCCGCGGGACCGCCGTCACCGGCAAACGTTCCGAAGCCATTGCCGGCCGCCGTCGTCACGATGTTGGACGTGAGCGACATCCTGCGTATGCGATGGTTCAGCGGATCGGCGATGTAGAGGTTGTTCGCGCTGTCGATGGCGAGCCCGCCCGGCTCGCCGAGCGAGGCGTTGAGTGCAGCGCCGCCGTCGCCGGAGAACCCGTTCGTGCCGTTGCCGGCGATCGTGGTGATGATCCCTGCGGGCGTGATCCTGCGAACGCGATGATTGAACGTGTCGCTGAGATAGAGGTTCGAGGAACTGTCGAAGGCGAGTGACGGCGGAGAGGAGAGGAGGATGATCGATGGCGTGTCGCCGGAGAGAGCGAGATTCGCGGCGGTTGCCGGCCCTCCGTCACCGGAGAATCCCCAGGTGCCCGTTCCGGCGACCGTCGCTATCAAACGCGACACGCTCGCGATTTTTCTGACGTTGTTCGACGCGGAATCGACGGCGTAGAGATCGCCGGACGGCGCGATCGCGAGCCCGCTGAGGAGCCGGAACGAAGCGGTGGTCGCGAGCCCGCCGTCACCTCCCGAGCCGTACGAACCGCTGCCTGCATAGGTCGTGATGATCGAGGTGCCGGCTTCGACACGGCGGATGCGCCGGTTTCCTTCATCAGCGATGTAGAGGTTCCCCGCCGCGTCGAGTGCGATCCCGCGCGGATCGGAGAGCGCCGCCTGCGCCGCCGGTCCGCCGTCTCCCGTGAAGCCCGCAGTGCCGTTGCCCGCGATGGTGGTGATGATTCCCGTGCTCGCGCTGACTTTGCGGATGCGGTGGTTTCCGCTGTCCGAGATGTAGATGTTGCCCGCTGCATCGGAGATGACGCTCGCCGGCCGATCGAGTCCGGCGATCGTCGCGGGGCGGCCGTCATCGGTTCCGCCGCCGGCGAATGTAAGAATCGATTGAGCGAGATCTTGCTGCGTCAGAGCAATGCAGACGACACATGCCGCAACGATGCGGAATGCAGCTCTGTGGCCGAAACCCACTGGACGACTCCTCTCGCAAGACGCAGCGAGAACTGGTGCAACGGGTCGTTAGAGCGACTTGGGCCTGTGGCTCTGCCGCAATGTAGGTTGGCGACGGCTGGTTGTCAATTTTAGTTGGATCGCATCGACAGAGCGATCGAGCACTTCCCCGACCCGAGGATTCCGCAAAGAAAAAAGGCGGGCCCGAACAGGCCCGCCTTCTCAGAAACCTGAAGTGAATTCTTAGTACATTCCGCCCATGCCGCCCGGGCCACCGGCGCCCGCCGCCGGAGCCTTCTCTTCTTCCTTGATCTCGGAGACGAGAGCTTCGGTGGTGAGCATCAGGCCGGCGATCGAGGAGGCGTTCTGAAGCGCCTGCTTGGTCACCTTGGCCGGATCGATGATGCCTGCCTCGAGCATGTCGACGACCTTTTCATTGCGAGCGTCGAAGCCCCAGGTGCCGCCCTTCGCCTTCACTTCGTTCAGGAGGACGGAGCCTTCCTGTCCGGCGTTGAAGACGATCTGGCGGAACGGCTCTTCGAGGGCGCGCTTGATGATGTTCACGCCGACCTTCGTGTCGCCTTCGGCCTTCACGGCCACGACCGCGTCGATCGCGCGGAGAAGCGCCACACCGCCGCCCGGGACGATGCCCTCTTCGACGGCTGCCTTCGTGGCGTGCATCGCATCTTCGACACGCGCCTTCTTTTCCTTCATCTCGGTCTCGGTCGCAGCGCCGACCTTGATCACGGCCACGCCGCCGACGAGCTTCGCGAGGCGCTCCTGGAGCTTCTCACGATCGTAGTCGGAAGTCGTGTCGTCGATCTGCTGGCGGATCTGCTTGACGCGGCCGGCGATCGCTTCCTTGCGGGTCTTGTCGTCGGTGTCGGTGACGAGCGTGGTGTTGTCCTTGTCGATGGCAACGCGCTTCGCGTCGCCGAGGTCTTCCCACTTCACGTTCTCGAGCTTGATGCCGAGGTCTTCGGAGATCAGCTTGCCGCCGCTGAGGATCGCGATGTCCTCGAGCATGGCCTTGCGGCGGTCGCCGAAGCCGGGAGCCTTGACGGCAGCGACGTTGAGCGTGCCGCGCAGCTTGTTGACGACGAGCGTGGCGAGCGCCTCGCCCTCGACGTCCTCAGCGATGATGAGCAGCGGCTTGCCCTGACGCGCAACCTGCTCGAGGATCGGGAGGAGGTCCTTCATCGAGGAGATCTTCTTCTCGTAGATGAGGATCTTCGCGTTCTCGAGGACTGCTTCCATCCGCTCCGGATCGGTCACGAAGTACGGCGAGAGATAGCCGCGATCGAACTGCATGCCCTCGACGACTTCGAGGACCGTGTCGAGGCCGCGCGCTTCTTCAACGGTGATGACACCGTCCTTGCCGACCTTCTCCATCGCGGAGGCGATGATGTTGCCGATCTCTTCGTCGTTGTTCGCGGAGATCGTTCCGATGTGGGCGATGTCCTTCCCTTCGACCGGCTTGGCCAGGCTGTCGATGGAGGCAACGGCAGCCTTGACGGCCAGCTCGATGCCGCGCTTCAGTTCCATCGGGTTCGCGCCGGCGGTGACGTTCTTGATGCCCTCGCGATAGATCGCCTGCGCGAGAACCGTCGCGGTCGTGGTGCCGTCGCCGGCGGTATCGGAGGTCTTCGAAGCGACCTCGCGAACCATCTGTGCGCCGGCGTTCTCCATCTCATCCTTCAGTTCGATCTCCTTGGCGACGGTGACGCCGTCCTTGGTGATCGTCGGTGAGCCGAACTTCTTCTCGATGACCACGTTGCGGCCTTTGGGACCGAGCGTGACCTTGACGGCGTCGGCGAGCTTGTTGACGCCCTTGAGGATCGACTGACGAGCCTCTTCTCCGTAAGTAACTCTCTTTGCCATTGCTGTGTATCTCCTTACTCTTTAGTCGACGATTGCGAGGACTTCGTCTTCGCGAAGGATCGTGTACTCGACGTCATCGAGCTTGATGTCGGTTCCGGAGTACTTGCCGATGAGGACCTTGTCGCCCTTCTTGACGTCAAGCTTCATGCGCTTGCCGTTGTCGTCGAACTTGCCTTCGCCGACCGCGACGACTTCCGCTTCCTGCGGCTTCTCTTTCGCGGTGTCGGGGATGATGATGCCGCCGCGGACGGTTTCCCGGGCGTCCAGACGCTTGACGACGATGCGGTCGTAAAGCGGGCGGAGCTTGATGTCTGCTGCTACTGCTGCTGCCATGTTGTACATCTCCTTTCGGTAGTGTTTGCTAGCACTTACGGCGAACTTCGCCGCTGTTCGAAATCTGCGCTGTTAGCACTCAGGCTTTGCGAGTGCTAACAATAGGCCGGCGAATTTATTCTGTCAAGCGCTGGCGGATTTTCGTTGCTAAAAAAAAGAGGCGAGCGAATGGATTCGCTCGCCTCGTCCGGGACTCCGGATCAAGGAAGGCTGTTTACTGCTGACCCTGCAGCGGCTGTGAGCAGGCGTTGCTGCCGCCGTTACCGTCGATGACGTTGTTCGAGAAGCACTTCGTCACGCCAGTGCCGGTGACGCCGTTGGCGGTGTTGTTCGTGACCGAGTTCCGCGACATGCGGATCGTCGGGCTTCCGCCGAGGCCTGCGCGGACACCCGTTCCGTTCGCGTTGATGATGTTTCCTTCGAGTACGGCCGTCGATGTGCCGCTCTCGATCTGGAAGCCAACGCCCGAATTCTTCGTGATCACAGAGTCATACACCGCGGCCGTGGTCGGCGTGGCCGTCGCGATATCGATTCCGTCGCCGCCGTTCGTCGAAATGTGGGAGTTGGAGACGGTCAGGTTCACTGCGCCCGTGCCCGTCGACAGCGCCGCGATGCCGATGCCGTTGATGTTGAGAATCTCGCAGTGGTGAACAAACACGCCAATGGTGTTGGACGTATTCGTCGCCACGATGCCGCGGCTGCTGAAGTTCGCGATGTTCACGTCATAGAGCGACACGGATCCGGCCTGAATGATGTTGACGCCGTTCGTGCCGAGCGTCGTGCCGGCTCCGTTGATGTCGATGCCTCTCAGCACGATCTTGTCCGTCGCGAGAGCGTTGACGACAATGCCCTGCGTTCCGGAAGCAAGAACGCTCCCGTACGTGCCGGTGCAGTCGATCGTGATCGACTTCGTGATCGTCACGGCGCCGAAACCACCCGGATCCAGGCAGTTGATGATGCCCGGGCTCGCGGTCTTGGAGATTGCACCTGCAAACGTCTTACAGGGTGCGGTGCGGCTGCATGGGTTGACGTCGTCGCCAACACCGGAAACCCAGGTGCGTGTCGCCTGTGCATTTGCAGCGGTCGATATGCCGATGAGCAGAATTGCTGCGATGAGAAACCGTTTCAAAGTCTTCCTCCTCCGTTCAGCGAAACGCCCGGCAGAATCAGTGTGCGCGCCGCTGGTTTTTCGAATCGTCTTGAAGGTTGAAAAGTATATGTCGTTTTGCCCACCCACTGTGAGCTGAGTCACTCGATCGAAGAATTCTTTCCGTAAGGTGCCGGGCGCAGCCGTTCCCGCTCTGTTGCAGGAACCGGCTTTCCGGCGGGACGGAAGAAGCGATCGCGGTGCTATCGTTCCGCTCGTCATGCGCAAACTGTCTCTGCTCCTTTTGGCCGCAGCCGTTCTCTCTCTCTTCTCGCCAGGTGCAAACGCCACGTGCGGCGGCGGCGGGGGAGGCGGCATGGGCGGCATGATGCCGGGCGGCATGGGGCGCATGGACAACACCATGGCGCCTCCGCGTGTCTATCTCGTTCCCTGGCGCCTCGTGGGTGCGGCTGAAGCTCCGCCACCCGCGGCGATGACGCTCTACTGGTTCCCTGCGTCGAACGCCGACACGGATCTGCGCGAGTCGCGGATGCTCACGCTGTACAGCGCGCAATGCATCGGAATGGAGCTCGTGCGGCCCGATGACGCAGCGACGATCGCGAAGTTCGAGCTCACCGGCAAACTGCCCGCGGCGCTCCTCGTCGGAAAGGACGACAAGCTGGTCGCCCGCGTCGACGCGGAGAACGGACACCTGAAGCTCGCGCGCGTCGAGAACATGATTCACGATGCGATCTTCAACGCCGAGACCGCACTCGAGGCGCAACTCGATGACGCGCGCAGAAAGGCCGACGCCGGCGACAAGCAGGGTGCCATCGATGCGTATCAGAAGGTGTGGGCGGAGCGATGCATCGCTCCGAAGAAGGGACGCGCAGCACAGAAGGGATTGAAGAAGCTCGGTGTCGAAGTGAAAGATGCGGCGCTGCGCTCGAGCGATCCGCAGCTCTCGCCCGAGATGAACGCGCGGATGATCGCGGAGATGCAGCGCGGTCTGGATGCGGAGCTCGCAACCGATTACGAAGCTGCGCGCCGCGCGTACCTCGCAGCCTCGCAGCTCGACCCCGCCGATCCGGTGCCGGGCCGTTTCCTCGGCGAGCTCTATCGCCACAACACCGGCGAATGGGCAAAGGCGATCAACACTTTCAAGCGCCTGCTCGCGATGCAGCCCGATCCTCTCACCCGCGCCGTCGCTCTGCACGGCCTCGGCAAGATGACGATTCATATGGGCAATTCGGCGAAGGGCCTCGCGCTCTTCGAAGAATCGATCGCCGCCTATCCTCTTCCGCTCACCTATCGCAATCTCGCCGTCTATTGGAACTCGGAAGGACAGCATGCGAAAGCGGATGGCTTCGTGAAGAAGGCGCTCGCTCTCGATCCTGCCGACTCATACAACCTCATCTTCGCCGCCACTTATCTCGCCGACAGCGGCCGGAAAGAGGAAGCGCTGAAGATCGCGCAGGAGAACGAGGGCGTCCTCGCCGCCTCCTACAATCTCGCTGCGATCTACGCCATCCTCGGCAACAAGGGAAAAGCGATGGAGATGCTCAAGCGCCACTTCTACACGTACGAGCGCTACGACGATGTGCGGGCTCACGAGATGTGGGAGGCGCGCGTCGACTATGTGTTTGCGTCGATGAAGGATGATCCGGAGTTCGTGAAGCTGACGGCGCTGGCGAAATAATGAATCCACTCCTTTTCGCCGTGGCACGTGGTGAGCGCGTGCCCGTGGAAGGGGGCGAGATCGTTGCGGAAGCCGCCGCCGAGGGCATGCTCGGGCTCCTCGCGCACGCGGCTACGAACGTCCACCGCGAGCTGCAGATGAAGGCAGCGGCGATCGAGGCGCATGCCCGTGCGATGAACCTCGAGCTGTCGCGCGTCGTCCGCGCGTTTCAGGAGAAGAGTCTGCGCGTGATCGCCTTCAAAGGCGCGGTGCTCTCGCAGCAACTGTACGGGGCGATGGGATTGCGGAGCTTCAGCGATCTCGACCTGCTCGTCTCGCCGCTCGATGCGGATGCCGCCGAGCATCTGCTGAAGGCTCTCGGTTATCGCGAGCTCGAATCGCTGAGCGACGCAGAACGCTCGATCAACCGGCGTTACACAGGTGAATCGCTCTTTCTCAACGACGGGAACGGTGTGCTCGTCGACCTGCACACGAAGTTTTCCAATGAGCAGTTTCCTCTGCGCCTCGCATTCGAAGATGTCTGGTCGCGCCGGACGGAAGTCGAAGGAATCCCAACGCTCGGAATGTCGGATCTCGCGGTCGTCACCTGCAGTCACGCCGCGAAACATCTCTGGCATCGGCTCGAGTTTTTTGCGCAGATCGCGGCGCTCTCACGTATGCGGCTCGACTGGGCTGAAGTCGATCGGATCGCGGCCGGCAGTTGCGCCGCGCGGCAGGTCGGGCTCTCGTTTCTGCTTGCGCAGGATCGAATCGGAATCGAGCTGCCTCCTCTTCCTCGCTGTCTCGCGAAGGCCGCTGATGTTCATGCGCGGTCGGCGCGGCTCGTTGCTTCGCGTCACGACGCCACCGGACGCGACCTCTTCCTTCTGCTCGACCGCCGGCGGGACGCGGTTCGCTCGCTCGCGCTGGCTCTGTTCGTTCCGACACGCACCGACTGGCACGCCTCGTCGCTGCCGGCGTTCGCGCACTGGCTGCTCCGGCCGTTGCGTCTGATGAGCCGCCGTGTGACTGCTTTTTGGCGCGATCGGTAAATGGGGGACGTCCGACCCAAACTCGGCGCCCAAAGTCGAGCAGAAGAAGAGCCGGCGGATCGAGATTCAGTGAGCGATCCCCTCTCCCCGTGCAACGGGGCGAGGGGAACTAATGCGCTTCGGCGGCAAGACGTGCGGGACTCTCTTCGTGCGCGCGAAGGAACGACCGCGGATCGCTGAGCACGTCGCCCATTCCCATCCGCATTCCCTTCCGGATCGCCTTGAGCGTCACCTTGCCTGTGGCGATCGCTCCGAGAATCGCGAGCTGCGTCTTGAACTTTCCATGGTACCGATAGCGCACGTCGACCACGTGCTTCCAGAGGCCTGCGTATTCCTTGTAGAACTCGAGCAGCGGCAGCTTCGTCGGTAACACCGTGTGCGCGATGTCGAATAGCTCCCAGTCTCGGGTCTGGACGTCGGGCTCGACCTCGTCCCACAGGTCCGTGCCGGGCAGCGGTGTGAGTACCGAGAACCCGGAGTTGTACGCGCCTGTTTCGTCGATCCAGCGCTTGAGCTTTTCGAAGTCTTCGCGATCCCAGCTGGGATCGACGATGAAGTTCGGGGTGTAGCCGACGCCGAGCTCCTGCAGGATCCGGATCGCGCGATTGTTGTTGTCGGCCGTGTTCTTCTTGTTGACGGACTTCAGCCCCGCATCGTCGATCTTTTCCAGGCCGAGGAAGACGGTCATCCGGCCGCATTCCTTCCACTGCTCGATGAGATCGGGGAACTTGCAGATGATGTCGCTGCGCGTCTGAATCGTGTAGTGCTTCTTGATTCCGGATGCGATGAGCTCCTGGCCGAGCTCACGCCCGCGCTTCACATTCATCCAGAAGATGTCGTCCGTGATGAAGACATTCGGCGCCTCGATCTGCTGCAGTTCCTTCACGACGCGCGCCGGTGATTTTTCGCGGAATGTGCTTTCGTGAAACTTCCAGACCGAACAGAAGTTGCATTTGAACGGGCAGCCGCGGGCGGTCTCCAGCAGAGCGAGCGGCCGGCGGAAGTTGATGTAGTACTCGTGCGCGTACTCGCGGATGAGATGGCGTGCGGGGAAGGGAAGCTCATCGACATTGCCGCGTGCCGGCGCATGACCGGTATCGATCGGCGTCGATTGATTGATCAGGAGTCCGGGCACCTTGCGCAGATCGCGATCGCGCTGCCATGCATTCACGAGCAGCGGCATGACCTCTTCGCCGTCGCCGACGACGATGACGTCGATCGGATCTTTGAGGAACCATTTCGGATCGCGCGATGCGTCGTGGCCGCCGACGACGATCAGAGCATGCGGCGCTTCCTGCCGCACGCGCTTCGCGAGCCGCATCATGCGGAATCGTTCCGTCGTGAAGTTGCACTGCAGCCCGACGATCTCGGGCTCGAACGCGCGCATCTTCCGAAAGCCCTTGTCGACTCCATCGATGCGCATGTCGATGATCTGGCATTTGTGGTCGGGCTCGAGACCACCGGCCACGCACTCCAGGCCGAGTGGCTCGACGAAGGTGATCATCTCCAGGCCGATGATTCCGCCGATGGGCGCCTTGAGCAGAGTGACTCGCATTCAACAAAATCTATCACGGCCGCGCGCCGCGCTCCGTCCGGGCGGGATTAAACAGCTCCGACCTGCTCCTCCTCCTCGATCAAGTCGAGCTCGCGCAAGGTCGCGTCTTCGTCCGGTCGTCCCCGGCGACGCAGCTTTTCCATGTAGAGGTAGAACACCGGCGTCACGTAGAGCGTCAGCGTCTGCGAGAAGATGAGGCCGCCGACGACAGCGAGCCCCAGCGGCCGGCGCGACTCCGCCCCCGCGCCGAAGCCGAGCGCGAGTGGAAGAGTGCCCATCAGCGCAGCCATCGTCGTCATCATGATCGGGCGGAACCGCACGACGCACGCCTCGTAGATCGAAGCCTCGGCGGACTTTCCCGTCTTCTGCGCGTCGAGCGCGAAGTCGATCATCATGATGCCGTTCTTCTTCACGAGACCGACGAGCATGATGACTCCGACGAAGGCATAGATCGACAGATCGACATGGAAGATGAGCAGTGTGAGCAGCGCGCCGAATCCCGCGAAGGGGAGTGCCGAGAGAATCGTCAGCGGATGGATGAAGCTCTCATAGAGAATGCCGAGGACCATGTAGATCACCGCGATCGCGATGATGAGCAGAAGCCCGAGGCCCTGCAGCGATGACTGGAACGCCTGCGCCGTTCCCTGGAACGACGTGGTGACGGCCGATGGCAGGCCCTTCGCTGCCTTTTCGATCTGCGCGACGGCTTGGCCGAGCGAGACGCCGGGCTTCAGGTTGAAGGAGATCGTCACCGACGGGAGTTGTCCGGAGTGATTCACGCTCAGCGGGCCTACGGTCGGCACCAGCTTCGCGACGGTCGCGAGCGGAATGAGCTCGCCCGATGACGCGCGCACGTAGAGCAGCGAGAGCGATTGCGGATTCGCCTGATACTCGGGACTCAGCTCCATGACGACCTGGTAGGAGTTGTTGGGCGCGTAGATCGTCGAGACCTGGCGCGTTCCGTACGACGAGAAGAGCGCGTCTTCGATCTGATTCGCGGTCAGCCCGAGTGCGGCAGCGCGCTCGCGATCGATCTGCACGTTGACCGTCGGGTTGCGCAGCATCAGATCGGTGCTGATGTCGATGATGCCCGGCAGCGCGCGCATTTTCTCGGTCATCGTCTGCGCGGCTTCGTAGAGCGTCTTCGTGTCGCCCGACTGCAGCGTGTACTGGTATTGCGAGTTGGAGGAACGTCCGCCGAGTCGAATCGGCGGAGGATTCTGCAACGACACACGCAGCCCGGGAATCGCATTCAACTTCGGACGAAGGTCAGCGATGACCTTGTCGATCGAGTCCTTCCGTTCTCCTCGGCTGACGAGGCGCAGCGAGATGATGCCCTGATTGAGCGTTCCTCTGCCGCCGCCCACGAACGAGAAGTACGTCGCGACGCGCTTGTCCTGGGAGACGATGTCCATCGCCGCTCGCTGATGCCGCACCATGTCCGCGAACGAGATGCCCTGGATCGCTTCGAGACTGATACGGACTTCGCCCTGATCCTCGTTCGGGATGAAGCCTTTCGGCACTGCCACGAACAACCACGCCGTGGCTGCGAGGATCACGAACGAGAATCCGAGGACGGCGGCGCGGTGCTTGAGCGACCACTTCAGGCCGCGCTCGTAGACTGCCAGCATCGAGTCGAAGAATCGCTCGATGCGCCGATAGAGAGCGCCGTGCTGCTCCTTTCCGTGAGGCCGGAGAAACTTCGCCGAGAGCAAAGGCGTGAGCGAAAGGGAGACGAAGCCCGAGACGAGAATCGCTGCGCCGATCGTGACCGCGAATTCATGGAAGAGGCGCCCGAGGATGCCGCCCATGAAGAGGATGGGGATGAACACTGCGGCCAGCGAGATCGTCATCGAGAGAATCGTGAAACCGATCTCGCGCGAGCCCTTCATCGCTGCTTCGTACGGCCTCTCACCGAGCTCCATGTGGCGCACGATGTTCTCGAGCATAACGATCGCGTCGTCGACGACGAAGCCGACGGACAGCGTCAATGCCATCAGCGAGAGGTTGTCCAGCGAATAGCCGCAGGCGTACATGACGGCGAATGTGCCGACGATGGACATCGGCAAAGCGAGACTCGGGATCACCGTCGCGGAGAGATTGCGGAGAAAGAGAAAGATGACGAGGATGACGAGGAACAGCGTCAGCAGCAGCGTGAACTGAACGTCGCGCACCGACTCGCGAATCGACTGTGCGCGATCGCGATGGATCTCCAGATCGACGGATGCCGGCGCTTCCTTCCGGAACGCCGGCAGCAGGGCGCGGACGCGATCCGACACCTCGACGGCATTCGTCCCCGGCTGCTTCTGCACGGCGAGAATGAATCCGCGATGCTGCTTGAACCACGCAGCAGCCTGATTGTTCTCGACATCATCGAGGACCACGCCGAGCTCTTCGAGATGAATCGGCCGGCCGTTGCGATAGGCCACGGTGATTCGCTTGTAATCATCAGCCTTGTAGAGCTGCCCGTTCGCCTGAACCGTGTACGACGTGTACGGACCGTTGAGCACACCGGTCGGCAGATTGACGTTGCTGTTGCGCACCGCGGTGACGACTTCGTCGATGCCGACGCCGCGCGTCGCGAACTGCTTCGGATCGAGCTGAATGCGGACGGCGTATTTCTGGGCGCCGAACACCTGAACCTGCGCGACGCCGGCGACTGTCGAGATGCGCTGCGCCATGTTGGTCTCGGCAAACTCGTCGAGCTGATACAGCGGCATCGTGTCGGACGTGATCGCCAGATAGAGGACCGGCGTGTCGGCGGGATTCACCTTGCTGTACGACGGCGGCGACGGCATGTTGGGCGGCAACTGGCGCGCGGCCGCGGCGATCGCCGCCTGCACGTCCTGCGCGGCATCATCGAGGTTGCGCGTCAGGTCGAACTGCAGCGTGATCGACGTGCTGCCGAGATATGACGCCGAGGTCATCGAGTCGAGACCGGCGATCGTCGAGAACTGCTTCTCGAGCGGCGTCGCCACTGAAGCGGCCATCGTTTCCGGTGATGCTCCGGGCAGCGACGCGGAGACCTGGATCGTCGGGAAGTCGACGTTCGGCAGATCGCTCACGGGCAACTGGCGGTAGGCCATGATGCCGAACAGGAGGATGGCCACCATGACCAGCGTGGTCATGACGGGACGGCGAATGAATATGGAGGCGATGTTCATGGTGACCTACAACTGCGTTCTGACCTCGACCTTGCTCTTCGCCGTCAGTCGGAGCTGGCCATCGGTGACGACGGTCTCGCCGGCGCTGACGCCCTTGTCGACGACGGATTTCTGATCGACGGTCTGCGCGATCGTCACAGGCCGCATCTCCACGCCGTTGTCGCTCTTCACGACGAAGACAAACTGGCCGCGCTGTCCCGTCTGGACCGCCTGCGCAGGAATGACGACGGACGCCGGACGCTCTGCCAGCGTGACTGCCACGTTGACGAACTGGCCAGGCCAGAGCACGCCGTCGCGATTGTCGTACTTCGCTTTCAATGTGATCGTGCCTGTCGTGGCGTCGACAGCGTTGTCGACGAACGTGAGGATTCCGTTCTCCGTTTTCGCCGCTCCCTGCGGTGTCGCTGCCACGAGCACGGGCTTCTCGCCGAAGCGTGCGCGCAATTGCCCGAGCTGTGCCTCCGGGACCGAGAACTGGACGTAGACGGGATGGATCTGATTGATGACGACGAGCGGCGTCGTGTCGTTGGCCTTCACGAGATTGCCCGGGTGCACCTGCAGCGATCCCGTGCGGCCGTCGATCGGCGCATGAATCTTGCAGTAGGAGAGCTCGAGCTGCGCATTCTGAATCGCGGCGCGATCTGCCGCGACGACGGCCTTCGCCGCTTCCGCTCCTGCGGTAATCCGGTCGTACTCCTCGTGCGTCACATAATCCTTCTTCACCAGCTCGGCGTAGCGCGCAGCTTCCGCCTGAGCGTTGCGCAACTGCGCTTCATCGCGCGCGAGATTGGCCCTCGCCTGCGCCAGCGACGCCTCCAGCGGCCTCGGATCGATCACGAAGAGAAGCTGCCCGCGCCGCACTTCATCGCCTTCGCGAAACGCGACGCGCATCAGCTGTCCTCCGGCGAGCGCTCGAATGGCGACGGTGGAGAACGGCTGAACGCTTCCGATGGTCTTGATCTGCAGCGGAACGTTCTGCTGTTCGGCGACCGCGACCGTGACCGGCACGCGCTCGTCGCGCGCCTTTTCCTGCTTCTGTGCGCATGCGGCCGCGGCTACGAGTGCCAGCGCGAGTGTGAGGCGTCTCATCATTTCGTTTTTTCCTGATCCAGTGATCCTGTGTCGTGCGCCAGTTGTGCGACGGCGATGAGCCAGTCGGCGCGGGATTGAACTTCCTGCGCGCGTGCCGATTCGAGCGCCGACTCCGCCGTCAGCACGTCGAGGATGTTTCCGACGCCGGCCTTGTAGCGATCGCGGGCGACGTCGGCGGATTGCTGCGCGCTCGCCAGGAGATCGCGCGCGGTGGCGAGGCGCTGCGTCGCCGTGTGAAGAGCGTAGTAACTCGTCCAGACCTGCAGCCCGATCTGCTGTTCGAGCGAGCGGACATTCTCTGTTGCGACCTCTGCATCGAGTTGCGCCTCACGGATGTCCCACGTATTGCGGTAGCCGGTGAAGATCGGGAAGCGCATCGCGAGGACCGCAGAATACGGCGTGTAGTCGCGGCCGCCGGTGACGATGGACCGCCCTCCGCTTCCGTTCAGCACGAACGACGGCAGTCCTGCAGCGCGGACCTGGCGGATGCGCGCCTTCGCGCGATCGGCTTCGGCCCGCGCGGCGGCGAGCTCGGGCCGGTCACTCGCGGCCTTGTTCAGCAGCTCTTCGATGGATTGCGTCACGTTCTGCGCGGGGATCTCGAGCGGCAGATCGCCGAATTCGTAGTGCGTCGTCGCGGGAGAGCCGAGGACCGTCGCGAATGTGCCTTCGATGGTGTGCAGCGCTCCTTCGATCGATTCGCGATTGAGCTCGGCCTGCGAGAGTGCAGTACGCGCCTGCAGCACGTCGGCGATGGTGGCTACGCCCGCTTTGTGCCGTGCGTCCGCCGCGTCGAGCGACGTCTGGCGCTCGCGCACGGTGGCTTCCTGCGCGGCGAGCAGCGCCTTCGCGTCGAGATAGTCGTAGTAGGTCTGTTCGACGCGGAGAATCACATCCTGAATTGCCTGATCGTGAAAGAGATTCGCCGCGGCGAGCGTCTGGCGTGCCTGCTCGACCTCCGCCTCGCGGCCGCCGAAGTCGAAGAGGAGATAGCTGAGTGCAACGGATGGTGAGAGCAAAGTCGTCGCCGTGCCCGACGTTCGCGACCGGGAAAGGGAAGCGTTGAGATCGACCTCCGGCAGATAGGCCGAGCGAGCGCTGCCCAGCGCTGCTTCTGCCGCACGCGCCTGCAGATAGGTGGTCCGCGTCCGCGGATTGTTCGTGAGGGCGATGTCGATCGCTCTGGCGAGCGTCAACGGCTCGGCATGCGCGAGTGAGGCGACCACGAGCAGGAGAGCGATCCGCTTCATCGCGCTCCCTTCTTTCTCAGGCCGCGGATGAAGATGCTGGAGACGAGGTCCGCGTCGTGTTCGACCGCGTTGCGATGAGTGTTCAACATCCGCTGATTCATCATGGCCATGTTGGACTCTACGAAGAGCGCCGCCGCGGCATGCGGATCGACGTCTCTGAAAATCTCTTTCCTGATTCCGTCGCGAATCGCCCGCGCGGCCGCGTCGGCGAGACTGCGGTAGCGGTCGCTCTGATAGCGGCTGCCCCACACTCGGGTGACTTCGCGCTCGTAAAGCAGAACGCGGAAGAGGTCCCGCCGTTCTTCGAAGTAGGTGAGATATCGGAGGGAATACTGCTGAAGCTTCCGGTCGGCAGGGAGATCGCCGTTGAGGATCTCGTTCATCTCCTCCACCATCGGTGTGAGCGCGGCGTCTTTCACCGCATCGAGAAGCTCCTGCTTGTCGCGATAGTGAAGATAGACCGTCCCTTTCGCGATCCCCACTTCCTGGGCCACGCGCTCCATCGTCACGCTCTTGAGGCCTTCGCGGCACATGAGGCGGATGACGGCCTGCTGAATGCTTTCGCGCTTGAGATCCTGCCAGGCTCGGCCCATTGACTCTCCGGTCAGTTTTTATACGACAGAGTCAGTCGCGCGTTGAGTTACGAAAGAGAAAACGCTGTTCTAGCCGCGGCCGATCCAGCCTTTGCGAAAGAAGAAGACGAGCATCACGAGGGCTGTGGCCGCCATCAACCCCAGTGCGAATGGGTAGCCGTACAGCCAGTGCAACTCCGGCATGCGCTCGAAGTTCATCCCGTAGATTCCGGCGATGAGCGTCAGCGGCAGCATGATCGTGGAGAGGACGGTCAGCACGCGCATGATCTCGTTGGTGCGGTTGGCGATGACGGAGAGATAGGCCTCCATCGTTCCGGCCATCATGTCGCGCTCGGAATCTATCGTTTCGGAGATGCGGAACATGTGGTCGTAGAGATCGCGGAAGTAGATCAGATGCTGCTTCTGAATGAATGGTGAATCGCCGCGCGACATCAGGTTGAGAAGCTCGCGTTGCGGCAGCGACTGGCGGCGCAGCAGATTGACGTCCCGCTTGAGATGCAGAAGCTCATCGAGCTGGACCGGCCGTGCGTTCCGGAAGATCTCCTCATGCAGTCCGTCGACGCACTCCTCGACCTTCTCCAGCAGCGGAAAGTGCGCATCGACCATGACGTCGACGATCTCGTAGAGAAGATAGTCCGGCCCGTTGCTCAGCATGCGTCGGTCGTTCGGCAGCCGCGCGTAGGCGTCGTCGATCGCCTGGAGCTTTCCCGTGTGCACGGTGAAGAGAAAGTCGTGGCCGAGGAATGCCGCGAGCTTCGAAGTCTGCGTGCGATGCTCGCGAAGCTCCACGTCGACCGCGCGGAAGACGAAGAAGTCGTAATCGGGAAAGGCGTCGTACTTCGGGAGTGTGTTGGGGGAGAGGGAGTCCTCTGCGGCGAGCTCGTGAAAGCCGAAGCGCCGCTCGAGGAGTGCTTCGAGCAGCGCTTCGTCAGGGTCTTCGATGTCGGTCCAGATTCGCGGTCCGGCGCCGCGCTTCCACGCCTCGAGCAGCGACGCATCTCCCTGTTGGAGTGCGTCGCCGCTCAGGAGCGACACGCGGATCCGTGTCATCGTTTCAGCATCGTCAGCGCAGCGAATCCAAGCACCGCGGCGAGCAGCATGAGAACCGCGGGTGACAACGTCGGAATCGCCGCAGCGGCGAGCACGGCGAATCCTGCCGAGCCGGTGTTGTTCGCTGGATTCGATTCGCCGTTTGCGCTGGTGATCGTGGCGCTATTCGTGTAGTTGCCGGCGAGCGGCACAGTCGCGGTGATCGTGAAGGTGGTCGAGGCGTTCGCGGGAAGTGTCGCGGCCGTACAGGTGACGGTTGTCGTTCCGGTGCACGCTCCCGGCGGTGTCGAGCCGGTCATCGTCATCGGCGACGGCAGATTGTCGGTTACGACGACGTTCGACGCGTCGAACGCGCTGTTGTTCGTCGCAGTCAGCGTGAAGGTGACCGTACCGCCGGCAGAGAACGGGCCGGCCGGAACCGTTTTCGTGAGTGAGAGATCAACCTGTCCGACTGTCGTCGATGACGTCGCGGAGTTGTTGCCGTTGTTCGGATCGGCGGAGGCCGAGGAGACGGTCGCGGTATTGGAGATCGTTCCCGGCGGCGTGGTGACGGCGGTGCTCGCTACGAGCGTGAAGGTCGTCGATGCGCCGGTGGCGAGCGTTGCCGCGGTGCACGTCACGGTACCAGCCGCGCCGGCTGCCGGCGTCGTGCAATTGAACGCAGCGCCGCTCTGACCAAGCGAGACGAACGCCGTGTTGGCCGGCAGAACATCCGTCATCGTCACCGTGGTTGCGGTGCTGGGGCCGGTATTCGAGACGACGATCGTCCAGGTGATGTTGTTGCCGGCGGCGATCGACGCGGGAGCGCCGTTCTTCGTGATACTGACATCCGAAGAGACGTTCACCGTCGTCGGCGCGGTCGAACTGTTGTTGCCGTTGTTGGTGTCCGGTGTCGGCGACGTGACGGTTGCCGTGTTGCTCAGGACGCCGGTCGCTCCCGGACTGACGGCGACGACGAGTGAGAACGTCGCCGACGCGCCGTTGGCGAGCGTCGCTACCGAGCAGGAGATCGTTGTGGTTCCGCTGCAGTTGAACGCCGGGCCGGAAGTCTGATTCAACGACACGAAGGTCGTGCCGGCGGGGAGCGCGTCGGTCCATGCGACGCTGGCCGCATTCGATGGGCCGTTGTTGTTCACTGTGATCGTGTAGGTCAGATTCGTGCCGGCGGTCACGCTCGCAGGCGCAGTCTTGTTGATCGCCACGTCGGCCTGGGCATTGATCGTCGTGCTGGCGGACGAGGTGTCGTTGTTCGGATTCGTGTCGGCGCTGTCGGTTCTCGCAGTGGCGGTGTTGCTGACGACCGTTCCATTCGCGAGAGTCGCTGCCGCCTGTACGGTAATGGTGAACTGTGCGGAATTGCCGTTGGAGAAAATTCCGATCGAGCAGCCGACGGTCCCGTTCGTGTTGGCGGCGGGTGTGGTGCAGTTGGCGCTCGGGCCGCTGTTCTGCACCAGTGAAACGAAGTTGATGCCCGCCGGCAGCGCATCGTTGAACGAGGCGTTCGTTGCCGCGTCGGGTCCGCTGTTCGTAAGTGTAATGACGTAGTTGAACGTCGGGCCGCCCGCCACCGCGGTCGCGGGGGCAGTCTTCGTAACGCCGACGTCGGCGCTGCTCACGGTGAGGCTCGTCGACGCCGAATCATTTTCCGGAGACGGGTCATTCGCCGATGTGATGTTGGCGACATTCGTGTACGTCTTCCCTGTCGTCGTGCCGGTGGGGATATGCCCGACGTAGGTGAAGGTTGCCGTGGAGTTGAGAGGCAGTGTGGCAATGGTGCAGGTCACCGATGTCGAAGGGGCTCCGCAGTTGAACGCCGGCCCGCTGTTCTGCGTGAAGCTGACGAACGTCATCGGGTTGCCACCGGGTGAACTGTCCGGAAGTGTGTCGGTCAGGGACACCGTCTGAGCGTCATTCGGCCCGAAATTCGTGACGGTGATGGTGTAGGTGACGTCGCTGTTGGCGGGCGACGCGGACGGCCCCGACTTCGTCACCGCGACATCCGCGACGTCGCCGCCGGGAATGCTCGTACCGGTGATCGACGTGTTGTTCTCGGGATTGTCATCCGGGTTGTCGGAGGATGTCGTCGCGTTGTTGATCAGCGTGGTGCCGGCGGATGCCGTAGGAACGGAGACCACGATATCGAACGTCGCCGATGTTCCCGCCGTCATCGTCGTGATCGTGCAGGTGACGGTTCCACCCGGATCGCCGACGTTCGGCGTCGTACAGGTGAATGCTGCGCCGCTCGTCTGCTGCAGGGAGACGAAGTTTCCGCCGGCGGGCAGGTTATCCGTGAATGTCGCTCTGGGTGCGTCATCCGGACCGCCGTTGCCGACGGTGATGGTGAACGTCAGATTGGAGCCAGTATTCGCCGTGGCAGGAGCGAACTTGGAGATGTACATGTCCGAGCTCTGAGCGAGAGCACTGACCCCCAACGTGATGAGAGCAGCGAGTAACGCAAACCGGAACTTCATTCGTCGCCTCCCCGGCAAGTTGCCTACAGCAGATCGTTGAGTGATGTGTAGCTGCGGCTCTGCGAATCAGCGACTGCCTTGTACGTGATCGCGCCCTTGTACACGTTCACGCCTTCGGCGAGTCCGGAGTTTTCCCTGATCGCTTTTTCGAAGCCGAGATTTGCGAGCATCCGCGTGTAGGGAAGAGTCGCATTCGTGAGAGCGATTGTCGAGGTGCGCGGAACGGCGCCCGGCATATTGGCAACGCAGTAGTGGATGACATCGTCGACGACGAAGGTCGGATTCGAATGCGTCGTCGCATGCGCGGTCTCGACGCAGCCGCCCTGATCGATGGCGACGTCGACGATCACCGAGCCCTTCTTCATGTCGCGGATCATGTCGCGCGTGACGAGCTTCGGTGCGGACGCGCCTGGAATCAGCACGCCGCCGACGAGAACATCGGCGCGCGCGCAGGCATCCGCGATGTGCGCCTTGTTGGATGCGAGCGTGTTGACGCGCCCCTGGAAGACGTCATCGAGGTAGCGCAGCCGGTCGAGATTCGTATCGAGAATCGTGACGCGCGCGCCGAGTCCGACAGCCATCTTCGCAGCGTTGATGCCGACGATGCCACCACCGATGATGACGACGTCGCCCGGCAGCGTGCCCGGAACTCCGCCGAGAAGGATCCCGCGGCCGCCATTCGGCTTCTGCAGGTAGTACGCACCGATGTGCACCGACATGCGTCCCGCCACTTCCGACATCGGCGTGAGCAGCGGAAGCGAGCCGCCGCGGCCGGTGATCGTCTCGTAGGCGACGCCGGTGATCTTCTTGTCGAGCAGCGTCTTCGTCAGATCGGGAACGGGTGCGAGGTGCAGATAGGTGAAGAGGAGCTGGCCATCCTTCATCCGCTTGAGATCGGGATCGATCGGCTCTTTCACCTTCACGATCATCTCCGCCTCGTTGTACACGGCATCGGCATCAGGAAGAATCTTCGCTCCCGACGCTTCGTACTCCGCATCGGCGAAGCCGCTGCCATTGCCTGCGCCCTTCTGGATGAAAACGGAGTGGCCGTCCGAGCTCAGGTCCCTGACACCCGAAGGCGTCATGCCCACTCGGTACTCGTTGTCTTTGATCTCAGTCGGTACACCAATCCGCATTGCTGTTCTCCGTTCCTCGTGTAGTCGGCGCGCATTCTATCGCCGAGACGAGAGAACGGAGGACAGACTAATGCGGACGGCGCTTCGGAGTCTGCGGCAGAGGCGGCAAGCCGAACAGTGAGGGCGCGAGCAGCTTCGCCGAGGCGAGCGCGTTCACCATGCCGTAGCCGTAGTAGAGATCGTACCCGGTTGTTCCCAGATCGGCCGCGCCTCGGAAGAGTGCATTGCGCACGTCCTGCGCGGTCGCATCAGGTGCGATCGACCAGACGAGCGAAGCTGCGCCGGATGCGTGCGGCGTCGCCATCGATGTCCCGTTCAGACTCTGATACGACTCGCCGCGCGCGCTCGCAATGAGAGTCGAAGAGGCGAGGATCTTCTGGCCGTCGTCATAGCTCACGCCGAGCGCGAGGATCCAGGGATAGTCGAGGTCGGGCTGGTAGTCGCTGCAGTTGGTGTTCTCGCAACCCTGACGGATCAGAGTCCAGATTGCGATGTCGTCCTTGCCGCCTTTGAAGTTGTAGATCACGGCCGCCGTGGCACCGGCTGCCATCGCGTTCTTCACTTTTTCGTTGAACGTCAGATCACAACCATCCGTTGTTCCGGTTCCGCATCCGCGCTCGATGACGGCGACGCGGCCCGCGACGCCGGGAGGAAAATCCTCCGGCCGCCCCAGCTTGCAGAAGACGAAGGACGAGGTCACATCGCGCCTCGGTGAGCCGCGGAGCGCGAATGCATTCAGTGTCGCACCGCCGTCGATCGCGACATCGGCAGCGGGAATGGAGCCGACGCGGGCAGTCGAGAGCACGCCGACGCCGGGAGCCGCAACACCCATGTTCGGGCCGAAGCTGGAGAAGCCGGCGCGCGTGAACGTCTGATCGATCGCACCGGTGGCGATGACCGTTGGATAGGCGCCGGGATACACGACGGCACCGAGACCGGTGTTACCTGCTGCGGCAACGGCGAGGATGCCGTTGTCATAGATGGTCTGGAACGCCTCGCGATCGGCAGTCGTCGCTTCCGGTCCGCCGAGGGAGAGGCTGACGATCCACTTCCCGCCGAGCGACTTTGATTTCGACAGGACCCAGTCGAGCCCGGCCACGATTTTTTCCGTGTCGCCCTTTCCGTGACTGTCGAGCACTTTGATGGACCAGATGCGCGTGTTCGGCGCGACGCCGACGACGCCGAATCCGTTGTCCTGCGCGGCGATCGTGCCGGCGACGTGCGTGCCATGACCGTTGTCGTCGACGGGCGCCGCAGCGGTGTCGAATGTGTTGTAACCGCCCGCGTAGGCCGCGGCGAGGTCGGGGTGTGTGGCGTCGATCCCGGTGTCGAGAATGACGACGTTGACCGGCGCCGCCTTCGCTGCCAGATTCCAGAGCTCCGGCGCGTGGATCGCGGTCACACCCCACGGCGTCGTCTGCTGCACGGAAAACTGGGAGAGCTCGGGCGCAGGCTTCAAGGTGGCCGGTGCCTCGTCCTCGAGGAGGCTGCGGGCTGCGACTTCCTCGACGTAACGCACGCCGGGAGACCGCTTCAGATCCGCTGCTTCGTCCGCCGTCAGATCCGCGGCGAAGCTGTCGAGATTCTCGAACTGACGCACGCGATGCTGTGCGACTTCCGCTTCACCGTGCAGAACGGCGGCGATCCCGCCGTTGTGATGCGGCTGCTTCAGCGCAACGATGTAGCGAGTGGCCGCCGGTGTCTGCAACGCGGCGAGAAGGAGGAAGGCGAGGGGAGTGATCTTTCGCAGCATAGGTTGTCGACCGATGTGAGTACGGCTCCCATGCGGGAGCCGTCCAACAGATCGTCGCAAATCAGTGGCGAAGAATTCGCCGGCCCTGCGGCGCGGTGATGGGCCAACCGATGTCGCGCAGTTGGTCGATCGTCAGATCGACGCCATGCGTGAGGTCATCGTTGATGTTCGGTTCCATGAGCAGATTCGGACTCGCGGTGACGTCGAAGTGATAGATGGAAGATCCGCCCTGAACCGTGCAGGGCGCGTACAGCCGTGCGTAGCCTTCGCTGGTCGCACCGGCGAGCGAGGTCGGATCGAAGTGCACCGTCACGTTGACGGTGCTCGTGAGAGCCGCGCGAATCGCGGTGCCGTCGGCCTGCGTCACGCTCACCGCCGGAATCGTCACCGTGTCGTCCGAACCACCCATGCCGGGCGGGAAGCAGGTGTCGGTCTTGTTGTCGACGACGATGATTCCGATCGCGCCCGCGTTCTGGACGTTCTTCGCTTTGACCGTGAAATTGCAGTTGCCGCGATCGACGAGTGCCCACTTCCCCTTCAGGGCCGCGGCGTTCGTCAGATCCTGACATGCGTCGAGCGTCGAACTGCTGGTCGAGTCGGTCCCGTCGTTTGCGGCGACGACGTCACCGCTCAGAGAAATGTTCGCGACCGATGCGCCGAACGATGCAGTGCCGATGTCGTAGTTCTTCGCGATCGCTGAAGGTGCAGTCACCGTCAGCACGGTCACCGGCTTCAGCAGCGTCGCGGCGTGCTGCTTCGTGAGCGCGCCGTCCCACGTGAGGTGTCCCGTGTTGATCATCGAGACGAGGCGCTGCTCGGGCGTCATCTGCGTCCAGCGAAGGCCGGCCTGATTGTCGAACGTATGCACTTCGAACACGGTGGGGGTGTTGTTGCTGAAGTTGCCGCTGTTCGTGCTCGTGTTGCCGGCGAAGCCGAGGCCGTGTGCGAACTCGTGAAGAAGAACGGCGATGAGATCGACGTCCTTGCCGTGATTCGCGTCGTATCCGTAGTACCAGTTCGAATCGCCGAGGCACGTGGCGTTGTCGACGAGTGCATTGAACTGTGCGCGGATCTGCGCTGTGTTCGGGCTGAGATCCGTTCCCGCCAGTGCGTTGGCGAGCGCCAGCGGATAGCCGACGTTCGGAAGCGGCGCATTCGCGAAGTTCGAGACGAAGACCGTTGGCGAGGCCTGTCCGAGAATTGCCGAGCTGGCCGTGCAGGGCTGGCCGGAAACATTGATCGGCGAGAACGTCGCGGAAATCGTGATGGGAACTTTCGAATCGAGCAGCTCACCCCAGATCGCGGCGGCATACTTGAACGCATTGAGCCGCTGCTCTCCGAGCGTCGTGCCCGGATTGCCGCCGACCGGCGTAGCCGGCGTCGGATCATTGAAGCCGGTTCCTGCCGCGTCGTTGTTCTTGATGGTGATCGTCACGCGCGCGAAGGCGCTGCTGCTGACGAGCGTGGAGACGAGAGCGAGAAGAAGAAGTGTTCTGCGCATGATTACTTCTCCGACGGGCGCGGCGATTCATCGCGCTGATTGCGCTCGAGGAACGAGCGCATGCCGCGCTCGCTCGTGACGCAGGCGGTCGTGATCGAGCCGTCGTCGTTCTTCTTCGCGACGAGCACGTTGGGCATCGCCGGGATGAAGGTCATTCCCTTCTCGACGATCGCGTCTCCCGCGACTTCGAACAAAGCGCTCATCGTGAGCGGTGACGCAGCCGCGATCATGTCGAGCTGTTCACGCGTGATCCTGGGGGCGACTCGAGTTTCCGCGGCCATGGCAGTGCCGGCGATCGATGTCGCGGCGAGCATCGAAAGAATCAGACGACGCATGCAGTCTCCTCGTTGGGTGGAATTACCTATCGAACAGGCCTTCGGCCGGTCCACATTCCGTTGACGTAGTAACACAAAGGGCCGCCGGAATCCGGCGGCCCTGAGGGTGATTCGGTTGCAGCCTTGAAAACTAACTCGTCGCGTGCGCCGGCTTCGCCTCGGCTTCCGTCTGAATGCGCATTCCGTAGAACGAGCGGTAGACGAAGATCAGCGAAATGCCGAAGAACACCGCGGCGAGGATGCGGGTGAGGCTCTCCTGGCCGCTCTTGTTCATTTCGACGGCGAGCTCGACGGCGAGGAGGCCGAAGAGCGTCGTGAACTTGATGACCGGGTTCATCGCGACCGATGACGTGTCCTTGAACGGATCGCCGACCGTGTCGCCGACGACCGTCGCGGCGTGAAGAGCAGTGCCCTTCTCCTTCAGCTCGACTTCGACGATCTTCTTCGCGTTATCCCACGCGCCGCCGGCGTTCGCCATGAAGATCGCCTGGTAGAGGCCGAACAGAGCGATGGAGATCAGGTAGCCGATGAAGAAGAACGGCTCGAAGCAGGCGAACGCGAGCGTCGAGAAGAAGACCGTGAGGAAGATGTTGAACATGCCCTTCTGCGCGTACTGCGTGCAGATGGCCACGACCTTCTTCGAGTCTTCGACGGATGCCTTTTCGACATTCGCATCGAGACGGATGTTCTTCTTGATGAACTCGACTGCGCGATAGGCGCCGGTCGATACGGCCTGCGTCGAAGCGCCGGTGAACCAGTAGATCACCGCGCCGCCGACGACGAGGCCGAGGAGGAACTGCGGATGGAGAAGCGAGAGCTTGTCCATGTCGCGCGTCAGGCCGTTGGTCAGCATGACGATGATGGAGAAGATCATCGTGGTCGCGCCGACGACTGCGGTTCCGATGAGGACGGGCTTGGCCGTCGCCTTGAACGTGTTGCCGGCGCCGTCGTTCGCCTCGAGGTATTCCTTCCCCTTCTCGAACTGCGGGCGGAATCCAAAGTCGCGATTCACTTCCTCTTCGATTCCCTTGATCGTCTCGATCGTGGAGAGCTCGAAGACCGACTGCGCGTTGTCCGTGACCGGGCCGTACGAGTCGACCGCGATCGTCACCGGGCCCATGCCGAGGAATCCGAAGGCCACGAGACCGAAGGCGAAGATCGCAGGAGCGATCATCAGCGCGGGGAACATCGAGCTGATCCATGCCGCGATACCCATCAGCACAGTGATCGTGATGCCCATCCAGTAGGCGCTGAAGTTTCCGGCGATGAGACCGGAGAGGATGTTGAGCGACGCTCCGCCCTCACGCGAGGAGATGACGACTTCCTGCACGTGCCGCGATTCCGTCGATGTGAAGACCTTGACGAGCTCCGGAATGATCGCGCCGGCGAGCGTGCCGCAGGTGATGATCGTGGAGAGCTTCCACCACATCGTGGTGTCGCCTCCGAGATTCGGAATGAGGAGTTTGGAGACGACGAACGTCACGCCGACGGAAAGGATCGAGGTGATCCAGACGAGAGAAGTGAGCGGATGCTCGAAGTTGAACGTGTCGGCGTTCTTGTACTTCGCCGACGCGATCGCGCCGTTGATCCAGTACGAGAGTGCCGAGGTGACGATCATCAGCACGCGCATGACGAAGATCCAGACGAGGAGCTGCGTCTGCACCGTGCTGTTCTGCACTGCGAGAAGAATGAAGGTGATGAGCGCGACACCGGTCACGCCGTATGTTTCGAAGCCGTCGGCGGTGGGTCCGACCGAGTCGCCCGCGTTGTCGCCCGTGCAGTCCGCGATGACGCCCGGGTTGCGCGCGTCGTCTTCCTTGATGTTGAAGACGATCTTCATGAGGTCGGAGCCGATGTCGGCGATCTTCGTGAAGATGCCGCCCGCGATGCGGAGTGCCGCAGCGCCCAGCGACTCGCCGATCGCGAAGCCGATGAAGCAGGGGCCGGCGTAGGAACCGGGGACGAAGAGCAGGATGAGCAGCATCAGCACGAGCTCGGTGGAGATGAGCAGCATGCCGATCGACATACCGGCCTTGAGAGGAATGTCATAGGTCGGATACGGCTTGCCGCGCAGCGACGCGAACGCCGTGCGCGAGTTCGCGAACGTGTTCACGCGGATGCCGAACCAGGCGACGCCGTAGCTGCCGGCGATACCGATGAGCGAGAAGATCAGGATGATCGCCACGCGCATCGGCTCGTAGTGCCGCAGCACTCCGAAGTAGATGATCATGATGACGCCGATGAAGACCTCGAGCAGCAGGATGAACTTGCCCTGCGTCTGCAGATAGGTCTTGCACGTCTCGTAGATGAGCTCGGAGATCTCCTTCATCGAGCGATGAACCGCGAGATTCTTGAGCTGGACGTAGATGACGGCGCCGAAGAGCAGGCCGAGCACGCAGATGATGAGGCCGAAGGTCAACAGCGCCTTGCCATTGATTCCGCCGAGAAACGTGACGGCGCTCAGGTCGGGCAGCACGAGATTCGCTTCGGTCTGAGCCTCAGCCGGCTGGCCCGCCATTTTCGATTCCTGTGCCGCGACGGCCGGATTGCTGGACGGGTGTGACTCCTGTGCGACGACGGCGCCGGCAACACAGACCACAACCGCCGCAAGGACCAGCAAGCGCATGATCCAGGACTTCATAGTTCCTCCGTTAAGTTGTTTCGGTGATCCCGTCCCGACACGAGTGACCAGAGGACGGGCGCTTAGGGCGCGCGGATGATAGCCGAAACGGAGGATTTGCGGTAGCTGGCGGCGGACGCACTCCACCTGAATTGAGTGACTTTATTGCGCGGAGCGGATGTGGATCTCGACGCGCCGGTTCAACTGCCGCCCTTCCGGCGTGTCATTCGACGCCTTCGGCCGGGTTTTTCCGAACCCGACGGCATTGATCCGGTTCGCAGCCACGCCCCGATCCACCAGATAGTCCTTCACTGCGAACGCACGGCGCTCGCTCAGATTCTGGTTGTAATCATCGCTTCCCATCGCATCCGTGTGGCCCTCGACGTCGATGATTTCTTCGGGATAGCGCTTGAAGTTGTCGGCGAGATTGTTCAGAGGCGGATACGACTCGGGACGCAGCGTCGCCGAGTTGTAGTCGAAGAGCACGTCACTCGTGAGCCGTACGTCGATCTGATTCTCGGCAGGGCGCGTGACCTCGACGTCGGGAATCTGCTGCAGCTCTTTCTGCTGCTGGTCCATCCGGTGCCCGGCAGCCCCACCGATTGCTGCACCGACGATGGCTCCAACCGCGGCCCCGGTGTGGTTCTGACCTCCGGCCTGATTGCCGAGAATCGCGCCGGCGATTGCGCCGACTGCTGCTCCAACCGCCGCGCCGCGCTTGGCTTTCGCGTTCGGATCATCGTCAGTCGTTGCGCAGGAGAAGGTGAGGGCAGATGCGAGAAGAAGGACCGAGGCCTTGCGAAACACGTGATTACCTCCACGTTGAACATACAACAGAGATGGAGCGGGCCGTGTGACCCGCTCCACATTGTTTACCGCGATTAGGCCTGATTCGCGTGCACGTGAATCTCGACGCGGCGGTTCAACTGACGTCCGCTTGCCGTCGAGTTGGACGCACGCGGATGCGATTCACCGTAGCCGATTGTCTCCATGCGGCTCGAGCGGACACCGAGGTCTTCGAGATAGCGCGAGACCGATCCGGCGCGGCGCTCAGACAGCCGTTCGTTGTACGCGGCCGAACCGATCGAGTCGGTGTAGCCCTGAACGGTGATCGTCGTGTTCGGGTAACGCTGGAACACGTCCGCCATCTCACGCAGCGCGTCGCGCGATGCGGAGCGAAGAGCAGTCGAGTTGAAGTCGAACAGCACGTCGTTGCGGACCGTCACGTTCAGCTCGTTGTCGGCAGTGCGCGTGACATTGACACCTTCGATCTGGCGGAGCTCACGCTCCTGCTTGTCCATCATGGCGCCGACGATCGCGCCGGCAGCACCACCCGCGATTGCACCGACTGCTGCGCCGCGCTTCGCGCTGTGATGGCCGCGGTTGTTTCCGATGACGGCTCCTACGACTGCTCCGAGCGTGCCGCCGATGGCCGCACCCTTCTTTGCTTTGGCGTGGTCATCGACCTGGGCGAACATCGGAACCGCCATCAGGATCGTCAGGATCGTTGCGAACAGTTTCTTCATTGGTTCCCTCCGTGATCTGCCCTTTACCATCGCAACCGGCTTGCCACGCTGGCTGTAATGACGGCACGAATGCTCTGGCGGGGTGTACGATGGCGCTTCGATGGCGATGACGGGCCCGGCTTCGGATGTGTTGCGTAACTTATTGCAATACGGCGACTTGTCGTTCAGAGACTTCGTCGAGATCGCGCTCTATCATCCCGAAGCTGGGTATTATTGCGGTGCGCAGAGTCCGGTGGGAAAGGGTGGCGATTACGTCACTTCGCCGTCGCTGAGCTCGCTGTTTTCCCATGCGATTGGCCGGCTCATCGACGAGTTTGTGACCCGTTCCAACGGCGCGATGTGCTCTTTCGTGGACATCGGCTGTGGAGACGGAAGCCTGCTCCGCTCGCTCGAGAACAGAAATGTCGTCCCCTGGGGCGTCGATCGCTCGCTGATGCGCGCCGGGCAGGCGGCCGCGCCTGTTCATTTCGTTTCCTCACTATTAGAGGTAGAAAAGCAGGGTCCTCATCTTCTCTTCTCGAATGAACTGTTCGACGCGCTTCCCTTCTCGCGCCTCGTGATGCGGCCTGATGGCCTGCACGAGTTGTGGGTCCACGAAACGGACGAAGGTCTCGACTGGCGCGAGCGCGAAGCTGCGGAGGTCTACGATGACTACTTCGCCTCGCATGGGATCACGCTGGAAGAGGGACAGTTCGCAGACGTCTCGCTCGATTGGGCTGCGATGTATCGGGACATCGCGAGTTTTTCCCCGCAGGCGTTGATCGTCACGTTCGACTACGGCTACCGCGCGAAGCAGCTCTTTCATCCGCGCGCGCGAAGATTCGGCACGGCCGCGGCGTACTCACAGCAGCGCGTGAGCCGTGACCTGCTCGCGAACCCCGGAGGACAGGATCTCACCGCGCACATCAATTTCGATGATCTCATCCGCATGGGGGAGGAGCTCGGGTACGAGACGCTCTTCTTCGACCGCCAGGCGAAGTTTCTCCTCTCGCTCGGACTCGAAGATCATCCGCTGCTCGCGCCGCTGAGCGAGGCGCCGGAAAGCGTCGAAGAGGCGCTGGCACTGCGCGAAACGCGTGAAGAAGCGCGGCGTCTCATCCTGCCGGACGGGATCGGAGAAGAGATTCGAGTGCTCGTGCAGGGGAGGGGAGTCGCGAATCACACCTGGTCGTTTCAGCGCAAGTTGTTCTGACACGTCACGGGGTGTCGTGACACATTCCTTGACTCTCCCCCTTCGCCGTTTACAATTACCGCGGTCTTACACTTAGACGAAATATGGCGAACTACTCAGTACTGCTGGTGGCCGCTCTTATTGTGCTCTCCGTCCCCGTACTGACACTCTTCATCATCACCCCCCTCATCCGGGCCTCACGAGCCAACAAAGTCAAGCTCGAGCCGTACGAATGCGGTGTCCCGGCCAGTTCGTTAGCCTTCGATCACCGCTTCTCCGTCCGGTACTTCCTGATCGCTGTGCTGTTCATCGTCTTCGATGTCGAGACGGTCTTCCTTTTCCCCTGGGCGATCCGGTTCAAGCAGCTCGGCCTGTTCGGAGCTGTCGAGATGGCGGTGTTCCTCGCGATTCTCCTGATCGGTTACTTCTACGCCTGGAAGAGGAAGGTCCTTTCATGGGTCTGATCGAAAATCGTTTCGACTCCTCGGGGAGCTTCCTCACAACACGCGTCGACAAATTGTTCAATTGGGCGAGGAAGTCCTCGCTCTGGCCGATGCAGTTCGGCCTGGCCTGCTGCGCGATCGAAATGATGGCCGTGCTCGATCCGCGGCACGACATGGCGCGTTTCGGCGCCGAGGTGTTTCGCGCGACGCCGCGGCAGTCGGATCTGATGATCGTCTCCGGCACGGTCACCGAGAAGATGGCGCCCGTCGTGCGCCGGCTGTGGGATCAGATGCCCGATCCGAAATGGGTGATCGCCATGGGATCGTGCGCGACGTGCGGAGGACCCTACGACACCTACGCGGTGACGCAGGGTGTGGACCGGCTCATCCCCGTCGACGTCTATATCCCCGGATGTCCTCCTCGGCCCGAGGCGCTGATCTGGGGACTGATGGAGCTCCAGAAGAAAATCGAGAAGATGCACGTGCTGCGCAAAGGGGGCGAGGCGTATGACTTCGCACGCGCGGCCGTGCGCGATTCGTTCCGTCCCTCGCATGAGGGCCCCGCACTCCGCGCCGAGCAGGCGAAACCTCAGCTGAAGCCCGCGCCCGTATCGGGCGTGAAGCGCGAACCCGCTGCCGCCAAACCAAAACCGGCGCCGGCCGGTGCAGGACAGGCGCCCGCGCCTGTCCCCGCGGCGTCCGCGCCTGTCGCCGAACAGGCACCCGCGACCGGTGTAGGACAGGCGCCCGCGCCTGTCGAGTCCCCCCAACCAGCCGCTGCACCATCCACGGAGACCGCCCCCTTCCACAAAGAAGACCTCACGCTCCCGGAGCGGATGGCGTTGGCTGAGGAGATCGGCGGCGGACTCGAGACGAAGCTCTTCGCAGCGATGGCGCAGACCGATTGCGGCGCGTGCGGATGGGACTGCGAAGGTTACGCAAAAGCGATTGCGACCGGCGAGACGAATGACATCTCGCTCTGCGTGCCGGGTGAAGAAGAAACGCTCGACATGCTGAAGAAGCTCATGCAGGACGCCGGCAAGCCGTTCGAAGGAGCCTGATGACGGAGACACCGCAACCGCCACACAAACCTGCAGCCGCCGCTCCGGCGGCGCCGGTTGGACGCTCGCTCGACGAGATCCGCCGCGATCCGTTGATCGCCGGCGCAGCCGAACGGGCGGGCGATGCGATCACGGCGGCGAAGGAATTCGCGGGCGAGATCACCCTCACCGTCGATCGCAATCGCATCGTCGACGTCTGCCGCGCGTTCAAGGACGACGGATTCAACTATCTCGTCGACCTCACCGGATCCGACTACTCGAAATATCCAAATCACAGCGGCCCGCGCTTCGCGGTCGCCTACACGCTCTATTCGTTCCGCAAGAACAATCGCGTCCGCCTCAAGGTGTGGACCGACGAAGCCGTTCCTTCCGTCAGCGGCGTCTGGAAGACGGCGAACTGGCACGAGCGCGAGACGTGGGACATGTACGGCATCAGGTTCGACGGCCATCCCAATCTCGAGCGCATTCTGATGTGGGAAGGCTTCAACGGTTTCCCGCTTCGCAAGGACTTCCCGATTCGTGGCATCGATACCGGCGCGCGAATCTATCCCGAGGTGTTTCCGGAAGGCGGAGGCCCGAAGGCGGGATCGACTGGCAAGGACGTCAAGGACGTCAACATCTATCAAGGTGAGTGGAATCGATACGGGACCTGGCCTCCTGCGCAGATTGCGGGCGGCGAGAAGCAGGCACCGAATCCCGAGCTGGCCGGCGTCGTCGCCGAGACTGCAAAGCCGACGGAAGAAGCGCCGTGGCACGATCCCGAAAAGCCGCTCGCCGAGCGGATGGACCTCGCGAAGAACGGCGGGTTGAAAGACCGTCTCTTCGCCGCGATGGCGCAGACCGATTGCACCGCCTGCGGATGGGATTGCGAAGGCTACGCGGAAGCAATCGCAAAAGGGGAGACGAAGGACCTCACTCTCTGTGTCCCCGGTGAAGCGGAGACGGAATCGATGCTGAAGAAGCTGATGGGGGCCAATTGATGGTCACGCGGAAGCGCGGTCTCGCGGGCGCGCGGTGGAGCACGAAGATCGAGTGGGAGCGCAGCACCGCGAGCCCTCGAGTCCGCGTATCCGCGCAACCACTCCGGCTGGAGGTCAACCATGTTTGACGTCCATGAGATGGAGATCAACTTCGGCCCGCAGCATCCTTCCACTCACGGGGTTCTCCGCGTTCTGCTCTCCGTCGACGGCGAGCGGATCATCAATGCGAAGCCGGTGATCGGCTATCTGCACCGCGGCACGGAGAAACTCTTCGAGCACATGGCGTACCCGCAGTGCGTGCCGCACACAGACCGCATGGACTACGTCGCATCGGCGACGAACAACCTCGGCTTCGTCGAGGCAGTCGAGAAGCTGATGGGTGTGACGGCGCAGATTCCGAAGCGCGCGCAATTGATGCGCGTGATCCTCAGCGAGCTGCAGCGGATCTCGTCGCATCTTCTCTGGCTGGCCACGCATGCGATCGACATCGGTGCGATGACGCCGTTCTTCTACTGCTTCCGCGAGCGCGAACAGATCCTCGATCTCTTCGAAAACTACTGCGGCGCGCGTCTAACGCTCAACTGCATGCGCATCGGCGGGATGCCGGACGATCTGCCGCCGGGCTGGCTCGACGATCTCGAGGAGTTCACCGGCAAGTTCGACGCGGCCGTCGACGAATACGAATCGCTGCTCACGAACAATCGCATCTGGAAGCGGCGCACGGTCGGGATCGGCGTCATCTCGCCGGAAGAGGCGATCGAGTGGGGCGTCACCGGACCGCCGCTGCGCGGCTCGGGCGTGAATTGGGATCTGCGCAAGGCGCTGCCGTACGAGTGCTATTCCGAGCTCGACTTCGAAGTGCCGCTCGGAATCAACGGCGACACCTACGATCGCTATCTCTGCCGGATGGCGGAGATGCGCCAGTCGAATCGCATCCTCAAGCAGTGCATTCCGATGATCAACGCGACGCCCGCGGGAGACATCAAGGCGAAGATCTCGCGCGTGGTCCGTCCGCCGGAAGGCGAGGTCTATCACTCGATCGAGTCGCCGAAAGGTGAGCTCGGCTACTACATCATCGCCGACGGCAAGTCGACGAACGCCTATCGCTGCCACGTGCGTCCGCCGAGCTTCGTGAATCTGCAGGCGCTGCCGGCGATGGCAAAGGGCCACCTGGTCGCGGATCTCGTCGCGCTGATCGGTACGATCGACATCGTGCTCGGAGAGGTGGATCGGTGAAAGCGAAATGGAAAATGGAGAAATTGAAAATTGAAAATTGGGGATCTCGCCAATTTTCAATTTTCAATTTTCAATTTTCAATTTCGCGCAGCGGGGGAACGAACCAATGACCCAGGCTCTCTTGATGCGCTACCTGCTCTGGCCGCTGGTCAAATTCCTCGGCGCCTTCATCGTGGTGCAGGCGATTGTCGCCGCGATGAACTGGGTCGAGCGCAGACTCCTCGGACTGATTCAGGCGCGGCTCGGTCCCAATCGCGTCGGCTGGCATGGACTGCTGCAGATCGTCGCCGACCCCATCAAGTTCCTTCTCAAAGAAGACATCGTCCCTTCCAGTTCCGAGAAAGTCGCCTACTTCCTCGGCCCCATGCTCCCGCTGATCCCGACCTTCATGGTGTATTGCCTGATTCCGTTCGGGCCGCCGCCGATGTTCATCGCGGCGCGCGTGAATGTCGCGCTGCTGCTCGTGCTCGCGCTGACCTCCACCGGCGTGTACGGAATCATCCTCGGCGGCTGGGCTTCGAACAACAAGTACTCGCTCATGGGCGGACTTCGCTCCGCCGCGCAGATGGTCTCGTATGAAGTGCCGTTCGGACTCTCGATCGTCGGCGTGCTGATGATCTGCGGCAGCCTCGATCTCGTGCGCATCGTCGACTATCAGGCGAACAATGCGTGGAACCTCTTCCCGCAGATCGTCGCGTTCTTCATCTTCTTCGTCTCGATGAACGCCGAGAACAACCGCACTCCGTTCGATCTCCCGGAAGCGGAGTCGGAGCTCGTGGCCGGATATCACACCGAGTACTCGGCGATGAAGTTCGCCTTCTTCATGCTCGCGGAGTACTCGGCGATGATCGTCAACTCCTGCCTCGTCACGCTGCTGTTCCTCGGCGGCTGGACGATGGCGATCGACGGCAAGGGACTGACCACGCAGCAGCTCGTCAGCATGGGAGTCCTGGGCGGGATCATCGGACTCGCGATCTTCCTGACGAAGATGATGTTCTTCATGTTCGTCTACATCTGGTTCCGCGCGACATTCCCCCGCTTCCGCTTCGATCAACTGATGGATCTCGGATGGAAGTGGATGATCCCGCTCGCGCTGGGGAACATCGTCGTTACAGGCGTCTTCGTCCTCATCGGCCAGGAACGGCTGATGTACTGGATCGGGCTCGCAACGCTGGGCGCGATCGGGTTCCACATTTTCCGCAAGCCGGTTCCTGCCGTGAAGGCGAAGACCGCACACGAGGTGGCTCATGCGAGTTGAGCATCCGAAGCCGCGGTGGACGGATCGCTTTCTCCTTCTCGATCTGTTCGAGGGACTCAAGACGACGTTCTACGAGCTGTTCCAGCCGAAGGTGACGGTGCGTTATCCGGAAGAGCGGCTCGAGCCTGCGGACCGCTTCCGCGGGATGTTCAAGTTCAGCTACGACCGCTGCATCGCGTGCAAGCTCTGCGCGCAGGCCTGCCCGATCGACATCATCTACATCGACGTCCACGACGAACAGCGTGAAGTCGATGGAAAGATGAAGAAGCTGAAGGTGCTCGATCGCTACGACATCGACGTGAAGCGCTGCATGTTCTGCGCGCTGTGCGAAGAAGCCTGTCCGACGAAGCCGAAATCGATCTGGCTGACGACGAAGACCTACGAGCTCGCGTCGTACGATCGCAACGATCTCTACTTCAACATGCAGGAGCTCGAGTACTGGGATGAGCGTCCGCGGTACACGGGCCTGCCTGAGGAGAACGCGCCTACGCAGCTCGAGGGGCAGAAGATGCTCACCGGAGGCCACGAGTGACGCCAGCGTTTGCGGTTTTTCTGATCGTCGGAACGATCGCGGTTGCGTCGTCGATCCTCGTGATCTCGATGCGCAATCCGGTTCACTCCGCGCTGTTCCTGCTCCTGACGTTTCTCTGCGTCGCGGTGCTGTTCGTGATGAAAGGGGCGGAGTTCGTCGGCGCGGTCCAGGTGCTCGTCTATGCGGGCGGCATCATGGTCCTGTTCCTGTTCGTCGTCATGTTGATCAACGTGCGGCATCTGCCGGATGAGAAGGTGCTGTCGAACTTCTGGAAGGGCGGCTTCGCGGTCGGACTCGGCGTGTTCATTCTCTTCGTCGCCGTCGTTCGTCCGGGCGTGTATCACGATGAGCAGTTGGACAAGTCGCGCCTCACGTCGGTGAAAGAACGGATCTGGACGGAGTCACACAAGAATCCTGGTACCTACACATACCGCCGCGTTCATCGCACGAATGCGAATTCCGAGGCGGTGGGGATGGCGCTCTACACCGATTACCTCGTGCCGTTCGAGGTTGCGTCGCTGTTCCTGCTCGTGGCGATGATCGGCGCGATCGTCATCGGAAAGCGCGAGCTCTCTGCGACCGAAGAAGAGACCGCCCAGCAGTTCATTCTCGAGCGGGTCGAGACCGAGAAGGAAGTGAAGGAGGCCATGAGTGCTTGAAACAGCTCCAAGCACCGACGCCTATCTGATGCTGTCCGGCACGCTGTTCGCCGTCGGACTGATCGGCGTCGTCATCCGGCGCAACATGATCACCGTGCTCATGGCCATCGAGCTGATGCTCAACGCGGTCAACATCAACCTCGTCGCGTTCAGTCACCGGCTTGGGTCCCTCGAGGGTCAGGTCTTCACGATTTTCGTCATTACGGTTGCAGCAGGCGAGGCCGCGGTGGGACTCGCGATCATCATCCAGTTGTACCGGCTGAAGAGCACGATCAACGTGGACGAAGCGAGGATGCTGAATGGCTGACCCCAGGTTCACCGGCGCCACTTGCTGGGAGCGGATCAATGGCTAGCGCGCTCCTCTTCATCGTCCTTCTGCCGGCAATCGGTGCGCTGATCAACGGCTCGCGCGCATTCGCGAATCCGCTGACGCCGAAGAATCGCACGGTCACCAACGCAGTCGCGTTGTTGTCCACCGGCCTCTCGGCCGTTCTCGCTGCGTGGACCGTGTTCACGTACGCCACGCTCGGTACGCACGAAGCATTTACGCATACCTACTACACATGGGTTCCGGCCGGCATGGGCCACGTCGGCAACGCGATCGCGAACTTCGGCGTCGACTTCGCGTTCCGCATCGACACCCTCTCCTGCACGATGCTGCTGATCGTGACGTGGATCGGCTTCCTGATCCACATCTACGCCACGGGGTACATGTCGCACGAGAAGGGCTACACGCGATTCTTCACGTACCTCAATCTCTTCATGTTCATGATGCTGCTCCTCGTCCTCGGGGCGAACTACGGCGTCATGTTCGTCGGCTGGGAAGGCGTCGGTCTCTGCTCGTACCTGCTGATCGGCTTCTACTACGACAAGAACTTCGCGGCCGACGCCGGCAAGAAAGCGTTCATCACGAATCGAATCGGCGACTTCGGCTTCGTTCTCGGGCTCTTCCTGATCTTCAACACGTTCGGCTCCGCGGACTACGGCAAGGTGTTCGCGCTGGTGAGCGCGAATCCGCATGCATACACAGGGATCGCGACGGCGATCTGCCTGCTGCTCTTCGTCGGCGCATGCGGCAAGTCCGCGCAGATTCCGCTGTATGTGTGGCTGCCCGATGCGATGGCCGGCCCGACGCCCGTCTCTGCTCTGATCCATGCCGCGACGATGGTCACCGCGGGTGTCTACATGGTCGTCCGCTCGAACCCGCTCTTCCGTCTGTCGCCCACGGCGATGGGGATCGTCGCGCTGGTCGGCGCGCTGACCGCGATCTTCGCGGCCACGATCGGTATCGCGCAGAACGACATCAAGAAAGTCCTCGCGTACTCGACGGTCTCGCAGCTCGGCTACATGTTCCTCGCCGCGGGCGTCGGAGCGTTCACTGCGGCGATCTTCCACGTGATGACGCACGCGTTCTTCAAAGCGTGTCTCTTCCTCGGCGCCGGATCCGTGATTCACGGATGCGGCGGCGAACAGGACATGCGCAAGATGGGCGGCCTCAAGAAGTACATGCCGGCGACACGCATGACGATGCTGATCGCATGCGTTGCGATCGCCGGCATCCCGCCGCTCGCCGGCTTCTTCTCCAAGGACGAGATTCTCGCCGGCGCGTTCATGCGCTCGTGGTGGCTGTGGGGTCTCGGGTTCGTGACCGCCGGAACCACCGCGTTCTACATGTTCCGTCTCTACTACATGACGTTCGAAGGCGAGTATCGCGGCGCGCATGTCGAAGGCATCGAGACGTCAGAGCCTGCACACGGCGGGCACAATCTGATTCCTGATCAACGCCATCTCGATCAGGGCGATGAGCACAGCGACAAGGCGCACGGGCATCACGCGCACTCGCATGATCCTCATGAATCGCCGATGAGCATGACCGGCGTGTTGTGGGCGCTCGCGATCCTCGCGATCTTCGGCGGCATGTTCTTCGGCTGGCCGGTGATCTGGGGCGGGCCGTCGCCGACGCTGTTCCAGCGCTGGCTGGAGCCGGTGCTGCCCGCACTCGGCGGCGAGCACTTCGAATTCCCCGAGCCATCGCACGGCCAGGAATGGTTCCTCGTGCTGTCGTCGATTGCGGTGGCCGTGTTCGGAATTCTGCAGGCGCGCCGCTTCTACTTCACCGACACGAAGTTCGCCAAAGCGAATGCGCTCGCGAAGAAGTACTCATTCCTCCACGGCGTCCTCGAGAACAAGTACTACGTCGATGAGCTCTACAACAAGACAGTCATTCACGGCACGGTCGTTCTGTCCGAAGTCCTCGCGTTCCTGGACAAGTGGGTGGTCGACGGCGCCGTGAATCTCGTGCGCCACATCACGGTGTGGCCGCTCGGCGAAGGCTCGTCGCTCTTCGACAAGTACGTCGTCGACGGTCTCGTGAACGGCGTCGCCTGGACGGCGAAACAGGGCTCGATGGCCTTGCGTCGTGCGCAGTCCGGATTCGTGCAGAACTACGCTCTGGTCATGGGCAGCGGCATCGTGCTGCTCGCAGTGGTCTATCTGTTCTTCAAGCCATAAGCGAAGGGGAGAAACGCTCCGATGGGCATTCTGAACATCGTTACTTACATCCCGGCGGTGGGCGCCGTGCTGCTCCTCTTCTTCAAGAAGGACAACCCTGCGGCGATACGGATGACGGCCACCGCGATCGCGGTCATCGATTTCCTCGTCTCGCTGAAACTCTGGTTCGGCTTCGATTCGACAAAGCTCTGGCAGTTTCGCGAGACGTACGACTGGATCCCGTCGCTGCACGTGAAGTACGACTTCGGCATCGATGGCATCGCGCTGCTGCTGATCATGCTCACCACGTTCATGGGGATCATCGCCGTCGTTTCGTCGTACTCGGCGATCGGGCATCGCGAGAAGGAGTACTACATCCTTCTTCTCCTTCTGCAGACGGGCATGATCGGCACGTTCTGCGCGCTCGACTTCTTCCTCTTCTATCTCTTCTGGGAAATCATGCTCGTGCCGATGTACTTCATCATCGGCATCTGGGGCGGGCCGCGAAAGCTCTACGCCGCGATCAAGTTCTTCCTCTACACGCTCGCCGGATCGGTGCTCATGCTGCTCTCGATCCTCGGGCTCTACTTCTTCAATACCGACGGCATCCCATTCCTCAACATCCATGGCCTCGGCAATCCGGCAACATTCAGCGTGCTGAAGTTCCACGAGATCGGACATCTGATCCCGCCCACGCTGCAGTTCTGGCTCTTCCTCGGTTTCTTCTTCGGATTCGCGATCAAGGTGCCGATGTTCCCCTTCCACACGTGGCTGCCCGATGCTCACGTCGAAGCGCCGACCGCCGGTTCGATCATCCTCGCCGCGGTTCTCCTCAAGATGGGAACATACGGCTTCGTCCGTTTCGCGCTGCCGATCCTTCCCGATGGGACGAAGGAATGCCTCCCCTGGGTGATCGGGCTGGCGATCATCGGCATCATCTACGGCGCGCTCGTGTCGCTCGTGCAGAAGGACATGAAGAAGCTCGTCGCGTACTCGTCCGTGTCGCACCTCGGCTTCGTCATGCTGGGTATGTTCGCGCTCAATCCGATGGGGCTGAAGGGCTCAGTCCTGCAGATGATCAATCACGGCATCTCGACCGGCGCGCTCTTCCTTCTCGTCGGCTTCATCTACGAGCGGCGCCACACGCGCATGATCGCGGAGTACGGCGGGCTCGCGAAGCAGATGCCGATGTATGCGGCGCTGTTCCTGATTGCCGCGCTCTCGTCGATGGGGCTGCCGGCGCTGAACGGGTTCATCGGCGAGTTCACGATTCTCGTCGGTGCGGCGAACGTCAGCATCTGGTGGGCCGTCTTCGCGTCGATCGGCATCGTGCTCGGCGCCGCGTATCTTCTCTGGCTCTATCAGCGCGTCTTCTGGGGCCCGCTCGACAATCCTGAGAATCATCACGTGACCGACGTGAACGGGCGCGAGATGGCGTTGATGCTCGCGCTCATCGCCTGCATGGTGTGGATCGGTGTCTATCCGAAGCCGTTCTTCGAGCCGCTCGAGGAGCCCGTCAACTACATCGTTAGGAAAGTCGATCCGACGTACTTCGACAGGCATCCGGTCGTCTACCCGGCGGCGCAACAGCCGGAGCACGTCGCGGAGGCGAAGTAAGTGAGCCTCAACGATCTCATCTTCCTGCTGCCGGAGATCATCCTGGCGACCGGTGCGTCGCTGCTGTTGATCGCACCGGTGACGGGTCTTCGCGATTCGATTTCCGCGAAGTGGGCGATGATCGCGCTGCTCATCATCACCGCGGGATCGCTGCTCGCCTGCTCGTGGGCTGTGCCAGGGATGGAACAGACCGCAGGCTTTGCGCGGATGTTCGCGCTCGATGCGTTTTCCATCTTCTTCAAGTTGCTGTTCCTCTTCGTCGTCGCGATCGTCGTGCTGCTCTCCGACGACTTCCTGCGCGAGTCCCGCTATTCGACCTGGGAGTACTACTCGCTCCTCGGCTTCGCGCTCTGCGGCATGATGTTCATGGCCTCGGGCGTTCATTTGGCGACGATCTATATCGGCCTCGAGTTGCTTTCGCTCTCCAGCTACATCCTCGCCGGCTATTACAAGAACGAGCAGAAGTCGACCGAGGCGGCGATGAAGTATTTCGTGCTCGGCGCGGTGAGCTCGGCGATTCTGCTCTACGGAATCTCCCTGATCTACGGGGTCTGCGGCACGCTGAATCTGCTCGACATTGCCAGGGCGCTGTCGACGGTCGTCAGCAACGACGCGCTGATGTTCGGCGTCATCCTGCTGGCCTGCGGCCTCTGCTTCAAGATCGCAGCCGCACCCTTCCACGTCTGGACTCCGGACGTGTACGAAGGTGCACCGACGCCGATCACCGCATTTCTTTCGACAGGATCGAAAGCTGCGGCGTTCGCGATCTTCGTGCGCATCTTCTACGTCGCGCTGCCCGGCTTCCATCTCGACTGGAGCATGGTGCTGGCCACGGTGGCGGCACTCTCGATGATCGTCGGCAATCTTGCGGCGATCACGCAGGAGAGCGTGAAGCGGCTGCTGGCCTACTCTTCGATCGCTCATGCGGGGTATGTGCTGATGGGCATCGTCGCGATGAACGTGATGGGGCTGCGCGGCGTGCTCGTCTACAGCTTCGTCTACGTGTTCGCGAATCTCGGCATCTGGTCCATCGTGCTGATGATGAAGCGGCACGAATATGCGGGAGAAAAGGTCTCCGACTTCGAAGGGCTGCACAGCCGCTCGCCGTTCTGGGCTTTCTCCATGTTCGTCTTCCTGTTGTCGCTGGGAGGCATTCCTCCGACGGCCGGCTTCATCGGAAAGTACTTCCTCTTCTACGCAGCTGTGCAGGCCGGCTTCGGATGGCTGGCGATCATCGCAGTGCTGATGTCGGCGGTATCGATGTTCTACTACCTGCGCATCGTGGTCGCGATGTATCTGCGGGACGGGAAGGAAGCCGACGTCACGGCGAGCGGCGCGCTCAAGTTCGTAGCGGCGGTTTGTGTCGTGGCTACGATCGTTTTTGGCGTGGTGCCGAACGATTTGATCGACCAGGTCAGCAGTTCGGCAAAGGGCCTGCATAACAAAGGCGCGGTGACGCGCAATGCCACTCGATGACGACAAGTCCGAAGAGGCGCAGGACAAAAAGCGCCGGCAGCTCCAGGATGTCCTCGAAGCTTCCTCGATCGGCTGGATGTTTCCCATCGCCATCGGCACCGGTGCCCTCATCGGCTGGGGACTCGACAAGGCCTTTGGGACGAAGCCGTGGCTGACGTGGATCTTTCTCGGATTCGGTGTCGCTGCGGCGTTCCTGAATCTCTTCCGCATGGGGCTTCGCGATGACGGAGGGTCCCCTCCGGAATCCTGAGCACGACACCGCGAAGACGGTGCTCCGGCGCATCCGGAACATCAGCATCGTCGCCTGGATCGGATTCGCGGTTTTTGCCTTGATTTCCAGCGGTTTCGGGGGCTTTGTCGGATTGACTTGCAGTGCTCTCGTGACTATCATCAGCTTCCTTTGGTTGGAGGAAATCGTGGAAACGGTCCTCCATCCGACTCCCAACCTCCGAGCCTGGAAGGTCACGTTGCGCACACTCGGGCGCTACGTTCTACTCGGCGCGGCGGTATCGGTCACGATCTACGTAGCTCGATTCAATGCCCTGAGTGTGTTGCTGGGATTCTCGATCATCGTGGTGGGAATCATTGGTGAAGCTGTGTATTCGACGTTAAGGAGCTGGAACTAGAAGGCTGATGGAACACGAAAGCTCAATCCTGTACGGTCCCGTTAACGCCCTGTGGCACAGCGTGCAGCATCGCTACGCGTGGAACATCCCTGATCACGTGATCATGGCGCTGCTGGTGCTCGTGATCTCCTCGATTGTGTTCCCGCTGGCCTCGCGCCGCATCAGCCGCGACAATCCGAGCGGCTTCCAGCATTTGCTCGAGCTCGTGGTCGGCGGCGTGAAGGACCTGCTGCACGACATCGTCGGCCATCATGGAGACCGCTATCTGTACGTGATCGGCGGCTTCATGTCGTTCATCTTCGTGTCGAACATCTTCGGCCTGTTCTTCTTCCTGCAGCCCCCTACGAGCAACGTCAACACGACGTTCGCGCTGTCCCTCTCCGCATTCCTCTACTTCAACGTCGAGGGCATTCGCCGCCAGGGGCTGTGGCATTACCTGAAGCACTTCGCGGGGCCGATGCCTCTGCTCGCTCCGTTCATGTTCCCGATCGAGATGATCGGCAACTTCGCGCGCATCCTTTCGCTCGGGATGCGTCTCTTCGGAAACATCCTCGGTGAGCACACGGCCACCGGGATCTTCATGGGCATGCTGCCGTTCGTGCTTCCCTGGCCGATGATGGGCCTCGGAATCTTCGGCGCATTCCTCCAGACATTCGTCTTCATCATGCTGACGATGGTGTACATCAGCGGCGCCATCGCAGCGGAAGAACACTAGTTGGGATTCAGTACAGAAAAAGGAAGGAGATTCAGAGTGAATAAGAAACATCTCATGCTGCTCGTCGCGTCGACCCTCGTGTCGGTTTCCGCGTTCGCGCAGGAAGCGGCGGCAGGAACCGGCGGCGTCAAGTGGGGCGCCGTCTCAGCAGCGTTCGTTCTCGGTATCGCAGCAGCAGCGGGCGCCATCGGCCAGTCGAGGGCGATCGCCGCGGCGTGCGAAGGCATCGCGCGCAACCCCGGCGCAGCCGGCGCGATCCGTCTCTCGATGATCATCGGTCTCGCACTCATCGAGTCGCTCGTCATCTACGCGCTCGTCATCGCGTTCATGATCTCGGGCAAGTAGTAACCAGAGCGCAGCGAATCGAAACCCGACGCCCGGCGGAAACGCCGGGCGTTCTTGTTTTTGGAGGGCTTCACACGTTGAGAAAAGGACCCTCGGCTTTGGTACAGGGGGAAGCATTGGTCCCAAAAAACAAAAGCCAGCGTCGCAGCGCTGGCTTTTCGTTTCGTGCAGAGAGTGTTGCCGCTAGTCGGCGTTGGCGAGTTGGCGCAGCGCATCCACCGCAGCGTCGGCGCTGATCTTGTCGTCGGCGAGCGAGCGCGCCGGCGACCAGGTGCCCTGGCTCTGGCTGTACATGACGTACCGCACGCCGCCCTTCGTGGTCGTGTAGAGCACGACCTTGTCGTCGCCGGTCAGGCCCGCAACGCGCGCGTTCGCGTCCGTGCGGAAGTTCGGAACGCCAATGCTCGTATCCTTCACGCCGATTGGAACGCGGAGGCGTCCGCCTTCGGTCCCGGCGCGCCGGTAAAGCGTCGGCTTGATCGTGACGTGGTGCATGCTCGTCGTCGGGATGTCGCCGAAGACGATGTCGACGGAATCGTGGGTGCCGGTTTCGGCGATCGTCGGATGGCGAAGAATCTCGACGCTGTCGAGCCGCGTCGCGATGTCTTTCGAGTGATCGCTGAACTGCGAGAGGTCGTAGGTCTGGATGTTGTTCAGGATCCCGTTCTCGATGCTGAACATCGCGTAACGGGCCCATTCGCTGCGGCCGGTGTCTTCCCACCACACTGCGTGCACGGTGAGGCCGGAGGACAGCGAGTGATTACCCTTTTCGTCGACCTCGTCGAGTTTCCGCGTAACGGCGATCTGGATGTTGTGCGAGTCGTGATAGTTCGCGGCGCCGATCGACGTCGCATCGCTCCACTTGCCATCGGTGTAGGAGCAGAACTCGAGGTCGCTCGACATACCGTTGTTGACGGCGCGCTGCCAGAAGATGAACAGCGAGTGCGAGGCCGGATCATAGGCCAGCGCCGGATTCGTGTGAGAGCCGCCGAAGAGCGTCTCGGGGACGTACGTCGTCGTGGTCTTGTCGTCGTCGCGGATCGTGAGGCTCAGAACCTGCGTCGATGTTGTCTGAAGATTCAGACCATCCGTGAACACGCTCTCCAGCGTGAACAGCGTGCCTTCGTTGGTCAGCAGGAAGGCGCGGTTCGTTCCATCGGCCGACGCCAGCAGCGGCGCCGCAACGAGGAACAAGGCGAACAGCAGTCGTTTGATCATAGTTTCAGGTTCACCATGCTCCGCAGATCGATCGCGAAGAGCAGGCTCTTGAGATTGCGAAACTCGGGATAAAACCTGGCCAACTGGTCGAAGTGGAAGTTCGCGAGCTCCGTGTCTCCCGACTTGTAGCCCACTTCGCCGAGGAGGTAATGGCCGTTGCGAATGTGGCGGTCCTCTTCGGCGACTTCGAGAGCGGCTTCTCCGTAGAAGCGCGCGCGCTCGAGATCTTCCTTGTCGAGATAGCCATAGCAAAGGTCGATGTACGCCTCGGCCTGGAAGACCGGATTCGAAACGTACTTCAGCGATTCGTGAACGAGGTTCAGACCTTCATCGGTGCGGCCATCGAGCATGAAGCAGTAGCCAAGGCTCTCCGTCGCGTAGCCGCGGATGAGGCTCACCGTCGCGTTGTCGGCGCTCTCGATTGCTCCCAGTGCTTCCTGGTAGCAGCTCGTTGCTTTTCCGATCTGCGAGTCCATGACGTAGATGTTGCCGAGGTCGATGAGAACGGCGCGCTTGAACTCGAGATCGCCCGCGTCATCGGCAGCGCGCAGTGCGAGCTCGCCGTAGAACAGTGCGCGCTTGAAATCGTTCTCGAGCTTGTGCTTGTACTGAAGCGCGTAGGCCGCGAGGCAGACGTGGCGAGGATTGCGGCGGCGCATGATGACGCGCGGCAGTTCCTGAACTTCCGGACCTGTCCGCTCGAGCGCGATCAACGCGTCGGCCTTGTTGATGGTGATCAGCTCGCGAATGTCGTCATCGCTCGCGAGGCTCAGCGCCTCGTCGTAAAGCGCAAGCGCGTCCTCGACCCGGTTCTCACGAACAAGGGCCAGACCTGCCTGGCGCAACTCTTCGACGCGATTGACCATCGGACTAAGCATCTTCTTCCCCGCTCTCCGCCCCGTCGTCGTCCCATCCTAACTCCTGGCGGCGCTTGAACTCGATAAAACTCTCGACTTCTTTCTGCGCCGAGGGGCTGAGGGACTTGAGCTTGTCGATGACCGTTTCCTCGCTTCTCCGATTTTCCTCGAAGAAATCACCAATGCTGAGATCGAAGGCCTGCAGGATTTTCAACAGCGTGTCTAGGCCGACCTTGTACTCTCCCTGTTCCATGCGGGAGAGATCGGACTGATGTACGCCGATGCGCTCAGCGAGCTCCACCTGCGTCAGCTTGCGCTGGCGGCGCAGTTGCCGGATCTTTCTTCCGACGAGTTCGAGCTGTGCTGGCCTGTTCATCTGCGTTTCGTTGACGTTTTATGCTATTGGACAATATTATCCCGCAGCGATCAATCTACGGGCTATTCTGACCCGTGTCAAGCCGTCCTGGAGCTCCGACCATTTACCGCGATCTTCATCTTCTCCGAGAATTGATACGGAGAGACTTCAACGCCCGTTTCACAGGGTCGGCCCTCGGCCTCGCCTGGGCGGTCCTCCAGCCGTTGAGCCTGGTCGTTCTCTACTGGTTCGTCTTCACCTTCATGATTCCGAGACCGGGAGGGGAGGGGAAGGGTTACATCTACTTTCTCATCTCGGGACTGATCCCCTGGCTGGCGATCAACGAGGGGACCATCCGCTCGACGACATCCATCGTCGAGAATGCGACGATGGTCCGGAAGCTCGCGTTCAAGAGTGAGTTGCTGGTCGCCGTTCCGAATGCGACGGCGATGATCTTCGAGATGATCGCGCTCGCGATCTTCTTCGTCTTCCTTGCCGTCCGAGGTGGAAATCTGCGGGGGCTCTGGCTGCTGCCGGTTGTCCTGGCGCTGCAGTTTTCGCTGCAGTTCGGCTTCGGACTGATGCTCGCCGCGACGTACGTCTTCTTTCGCGATCTGACGCAGGTTCTCGGTTTCGTCCTCTCGATCCTCTTCTATCTCAGCCCGATTCTCTACGAGGCGAAGGGGCGCTTTGCCCCTCTGCTCGCGTGGAATCCGATGACCCCGCTGCTCGGTTTGTTCCGCAGCGCGATTTTGTCTGCGCCGTTACCTGAGGCCAGCTCGATCGTATTTCTGTTGGTAGTGACCACGGGAGCCCTGGCGGGCGGCCTGACTCTGTTTCGCCGTGCGCAGCCGAGCCTCGTCGATCTCATCTGAGCTTCACATTCAAAATTTCAGGAGTCTCATTCATGAAATATCTCTCTGCGCTTTTTGTGGCGTTCGTTGCGGTGCAGGTCGTGGCACAGCAGCCGGCACCATCGGCAACACCGGCAGCAGCAACTGAGATCGATGGCGGAGCGCCGGCGTACCTTCGTCCGGAGACGGCGGAGCAGCGTGCAGCGCGCGTCGGCCCGGTGGATCCCGGCCTGAATCCCGATCCGAAGCAGGCCTTCTATCGATATGGCAAGCGGTATCACATCGAGAAGTACGACAACCGCTGGGTCGTGATGACCGGCGGCGATCCGGGCTGGGCTCGCCCCTATGGCTTCGCCAACATCTACAAGGAGATCTACCAGAAGAACGACAAGTTCACCTGGTTCTGGTTCGAAGACAAGGACGAGGCTGCGCAGGAAATCGCGAACGCAGCGGCCACCCCGTCGGCAGCGGCGCCGTGGTCCGATCTGCAGCTCAAGTATTTCAAGTCGGTGCGCGCGGAGTTCTCTCCGCTCACTCCCCAGGACTCGGGCCGTACCGTCAGTTTCGTGGAATCGTCGGAGGGACTTCCGAAGGAAGGTTCCTGGCGAAACACGCTGGCGATCGCCGACATGAATGGTGACGGGTTCGCCGACATCATCGCTCCGCCGGAGCGCGCCGGGACGAACAGTCCCGCGATCTTCCTCGGCGACGGCAAGGGACACTGGAAATTCTGGCAGGGCGTCAAGTGGCCGCACGGATTGAACTACGGAAGCGTTGTCGCCGCTGACTTTAATAAAGACGGCAAGATGGATCTCGCCTTTGGCGTCCACCTCGACGGCGTGCACGTCTTCCTCGGCGACGGCAAGGGAAACTTCACCGACGCGAGCGACGGGCTGCCGCGCGACTATCCGACGCGGCGCATCCTCGTCACCGATGTCGATCGCGACGGCTATCCCGACGTCGTCACGATCAGCGAAGGCCCGACCGCGATTGCGACCTCGGCGACGAACGGCAACTACGCGAAACTGCGTGTCTATCTGAATCGTGACGGCGCGAAGTCGTGGACCGGCATGAACGTGGCGGAGACGACTCGCCAGTTCGGCGGCGACTGGCTCGCGCTCGGAAACTTCAACGGTGACGCCTATCCGGATTTCGTCGCCGGCAGCGTGTACTACGGAAGCTCTGACATCCTCTATCTCAGCAACGGCGCGAAGAAGTGGAACTTTGGCGGAGACACCGAGGGTGTCGTCGTCCCCGCGCTGTCGTACTTCTTCGCGAATACCACCGGCAAGTTCTCCTCGAAGAAACTCGATGACGCAGTCGTCTCCTATTTCCGCCAGTGGCCCTCTCAGCTCGAGGCAAACATCGTCCCCAAGCCCGCGGTCGAGAACGTCGTCGGCATTGACCGGATCTCGTTCGCAGGCGGCAAGGCGAAGCGGACGTCCATCATGCGGTGGGACGGCAAGCGGCCTGTCGCAGCCATGGGCACCGGCGATTTCGATGGCGACGGAAACATGGACATCGTCTTCCTGCGCTACGATCCCCTCGAGTTCGTGCTGCTCCTCGGCGACGGCAAGGGGGGATTCACGCTTGCGAAGACTACGGGCCTCGTACCAGCTTCCAACGCGACGTACGACCTTCAGGTTGCCGACGTGAATGGCGACGGACGGCCGGACATCATCATTGGCTATGAGGCTGCGGGGAACACGACTCTCGGCGCGCGCGACGGCTCGATCCATGTGTTTCTGAACACGGGCGTGCAGCCGGCGAAGAAGTAGTCGAAACGCGACTCAGCGAAAAACGAAGGAGAGGCCGTCGGGCCTCTCCTTTTTTTGTGGGAGGCGAGTCCCACTGGCATCGAATGCGCTTGGCGTCGCGAGGACGCCGGGAATGCAGTTGTCATTGCGCTAACGAAGAGTTTCGGTATAATCGGCGCGATTTTCAGGTTGGAGCGTATGGCGTAACGACATAAAACGCCCTTTTCGCTCTTGACTTCCTGTTTTTTTGGCCATACTGTTACGGCAATTCAAAACCGATCTCTTCAACTTTGTGAAGTTCTGATTCTGCATCCGGAGGTGATCGTATCGTCGAGAGAGGGTGAATGCAGACACCGCAACGAACGCAGTTAATCACTGATGTGTAGGAGAAAATAATGAAAAAACTTTTCGTATGGGCCATGGTGGCCACCCTCCTGATGGCGGGTTCGGCGTTCGCGGTTGGCGCCCGTGTGGCGTCGAACGCGACCGCTGGCGCGGCGTTCTTCACGGGCGCTGGGCCGACGACGACGAATAACGACGACAGCTGCGATATCAGCACTGCGCCGGCGGCAACGCTGCTTCTGCCGTATTTCGAAGTCGACTTCAACTCGCCGCAGACGACCGCACAGACGACCCTG
>Ga0070741_10000165_pt1 | contig 247431 bp, 227 predicted proteins | sample Coa_R1_4_FD_66440 | JGI IMG/M metagenome (GOLD analysis project Ga0070741, IMG submission 66440) | Surface soil microbial communities from Centralia Pennsylvania, which are recovering from an underground coalmine fire - Coalmine... | ecosystem: Environmental > Terrestrial > Soil >... | reverse complement strand
CATGGCGACAGTGGCTGACTCGGCAGAAGAAAACTTTTCTCTAAGACAAAGAACAAAAACTCACTATGACCGCAAAATTTCCTTGACTCCGACCGGCCTTCTCATGGAAGGCCATTTCACTCAGAATCTCGGACCGAACACTGTACTGGCTTATCCGCTCCTTCTCTACAAGACCCGATGAACCCGCTGTCCGAGCTGGCACCCTAGGAGAGATTGGTCAGCGCATCCCTGAAATACTTGCGGTACTCGTCAGAGAGAATGCCCAGCTCCGGCGGTAGTTCGTGGGCTTTAACCAGTTCACTCAACAGCGCTTCAGTGAGCGCAATGGCCTCTTTCAAGTCATTAATCGTCTTGAAAACGGTACACGTTTCGGCTTCGGCTTTCTCGGACTCGTAGCCACGGAGTCGGGATTCGGCTTGCCGAAGGTTGAGGCTGATCATTTTTACGCAGCGCCGGATGTGCTTTTGGTTGTCCTCAGGTAATTGCGAAAAGTAGGTTATGTAGTCGGTCACGCCAAGCACTATACGCGCGTCAGTTCGAGGTGAATACTCACAATCCGCGACCCGAGAAAGTCTCTCGCTGCCTTCCTTGCCTCCTGCCTTCGCTCTCGCCGGTTCGGTTGCATGTTCAATTATTCTGAGTGAAACGGCGATTTTACGTCAAGCTCATTTCCTTGAGCCATAGTCGGGTGGAAAAGGGACTGGATCGCGCACTCCTTGCCAGTTCCAAAGACCCATAATCAAACCAAAGAAAATCGCCAGAAACACGAACTTCGCCAGCTCGGAAACCAATCCGGCCCAGCGGTGACTCACAAAATCGATGGTGATCATTGCCAGCGCGAACGAAAATCCGGAACCAAGAACTCCGACGACTAGGACGTATTTCAGCTTGCCTAATCGCTTCAAACGTTCCCGTCGTTCCTTGCCTTGTCCGAAGGGAGTGACGCTGAAGAAGTGAAGAACACATGTCCAAATTGCTAGCCAGACCAGTCCCACTACGATCCCAACGATGACGAACGCAGCCTCGCGCATGGCCAGAGTCTACTCCGATGCTGAAAGGTAGTGCCAACTGTTGTTACCAGGCCATAGCGCAAGTGTCCGCTGTTTGTTCGCCTGCCCATGGGATTGATTCTGATAACGCGAGGTTTCAGCAGCTCATGGCAGGCAGGTGCTGACAGTTCAAAATTGAAACCTTTCCTTACTATTCCTAAGTCTTCAGCGAAACTTCACTTCTAAATTGGTTTCCACAGCCACTAAAGCCCATTCCCCTCGATGCTGGCTTAGCCGAGGTCCTTCTCTTCTGGCGAGCACGTACTCCGTACAACCAGAACCAAGACTGGGTGTTCGGCAGCCCAGAGAAGTCAGGCCAGCAACCGTACTGGCCAGATAGTCTGCTTCGGAAGGTCATTCGACCTGCCGCTCTGCGGGCGGGAATTAATAAGCGTATCGGATGGCACACGTTTCGGCACAGCTTCGCCACCCTGTTGAAGGCCAATGGCGAAGATGTAAAGGTGGTTCAAGAATCGTTACGGCACGCTAACAGCCGCATCACTCTCGACACCTACACCCAAGCAGAAAGTGCCGCAAAGCGGAAAGCGCAAGCCAAGGTTGTGGAGATGATTCGTGCCGCTCAGGTCGTGGGCGTCAACTAGCTGTTCCCATTTGTTCCCACGCACCAAGCGGCTTGGATGGTATGTGTAAGAAAAGAATGGTAGGCACGAGGAGACTCGAACTCCTGACCTCTACCGTGTCAAGGTAGCGCTCTAACCAACTGAGCTACGCGCCTACGTAGATCTCATTTTACCGGGCCGGTACGATCCGGGCAATGGCCAGGAGTGAACTGGTCCGCGCCCGGCGTCGTGCTCCTTCGGGCGGCGATTTGCCAATAGCGCTTGGGGCGGCGACAATCTTAGGCATGGACTCTGCGGCAAATGAGGCGAAGACTCTATCTGCTGGAGGGGATCCCTTCTCTCCAGGGACTCTGGTCATCGTCACCCTGAGTGATCCGCGCGAGAAGTTCTGGGGAACGATCCTGTCGCTGCGCGCCGAGGGCCTCAGTCTTTGCGGCATTGAGTTGCCATCCTTCGAGGATCTGGTCTCGATGGTGAAGGAGGGAGAGCCATTCACTCCCGGAGTGGTTTTCTTTCCCCTGCACCGCATGGAACGCATGGAGTTGGATTTGCCCGACGGGAACATCCCATCGCTTGCCCAGAGGTTCGCCAGCAGTACGGGCATGGATCCAGCTTCCGTTCTCAGCCGCAAGCTGGACAATTCCGCCCCGAGGCGGGGACCATCGTGAAGCTCTCGCAACTGCTCACCGCGCCCAATCAACTCACGCTGCTACGAATGATGTTTCTCCCGTTCATCGTGATCAACCAGCTCAACGGCCATTACAGATGGTCTTTGATTCTATTCGTGATCGCCGGCTTGAGTGATGGGCTTGATGGCCTGCTGGCCCGCACTCTGAAACAACAAACCGTCCTTGGCCAATACCTGGATCCGATCGCCGACAAGCTGCTGCTGAGCACCATGTTCCTGGTGCTTTCCATTCTGCACCATATTCCCTGGAAATTTACGGTATTGGTGTTCAGCCGCGATATTTCGATCCTCTGTGCAAGCGCGGTGCTCTATGCCATTGCCGGCTTGCGTGATTTCCGTCCCAGTATCTTTGGAAAGGCCAACACCTTTGCGCAGGTGGCTGCGATCTTCTTCGTCATGCTCTTCGAATTTGACAAAGCACGGTGGGTCTATATCGCGAGGCTTTCGTTCTTAAGAGCAACTTTCGCATTCACGATCATTTCGGGGCTGCATTACGTGTTTCTTGTTGGCCAACGACTTCGCGCCGTCAATCACCCTCAGACCGGGCACTCCGCAGCACCCTGAGTTGACCCTGTTTCGCCGCTCCTCCTAGAATGATCAATTCTCGTCAGCATTGCACGACACACTATGGCGCTGCACCTCTATAACACTCTCTCTGGCAAGGTCGAAGAATTCCGAACCATTGATCCCAAGCAAGTTCGCATGTATGCCTGCGGGCCCACGGTCTACGACTACGGACACATCGGGAACTTCCGAACATTCGTCGCGGTGGACGTGCTGCATCGCTTTCTGATTCAGAGCGGCTACCGCGTGCGTCACGTGATGAATATCACCGATGTGGATGACAAGATCATTCGAAATTCGGCGCAGGCAGGCGTTACTGTGAACCAGTACACGGCGAAATACGAGAAAGCCTTCCTGGAGGACTGCCGAGTGCTTGCCATCGAGCAACCCGTCCTGGTCCGGGCCACTGAGCACATTCAGCAGATGGCCGACTTTATCCGTAAATTGCAGGAGAAAGGCATTGCTTACAAGACGGAGGATGGTTCTTATTACTTCCGCATCGCGAAGTTCCCCCAGTACGGAAAACTTTCCAAGAAAGACTTTGCCGGCATGGAAGATGGCGCTCGAGTTGACGTGGATGAATACGATAAGGACAACGCGCGGGACTTCGCCCTGTGGAAAGCGCCTAAGGAAGGGGAGGCTTTCTGGGAGGCTGCCATTGGCCCCGGACGTCCCGGCTGGCATATCGAATGCTCGGTCATGTCCATGGAAGAACTTGGGGAAACTTTCGATCTGCACGCGGGCGGCGAAGATCTGGTTTTTCCGCACCACGAAAATGAAATTGCGCAATCGGAATCTCTAACCGGCAAGCCCTTTGCGCATTTCTGGTTTCACGCCCGCTTTCTGTTGGTTGAGGGCGAGAAGATGTCGAAAAGCCTGGGCAACTTCTTTACCCTTCGCGACCTGATACTGAAAGGGCACAGACCGAGCTCAATCCGATTTCTGCTGGCATCGGTTCCCTACCGGAACCAGCTCAACTTCACGTTCGATGGATTAAAGCAAGCGGCAGCCTCGGTGGATCGCCTGCAAAACCTGCGATTGCGTCTGCGAGAGGGCAAATTCCCGGAGGGATCGAATCCGGCCATGGCAGAACTCGCACGCGCTACCGTGGATGGCATTCGTGCCGGCATGGAGGATGACCTGAACACCGCGCAAGCCCAGGCCGCAATCTTCGATATGGCGCGCGCTGCAAACGCGGCGATCGACAGCGGCCAACTCAGAAAGGACGATGTTCCTGCCCTGCTGGGTGCAATCGCAAAGTTCGAAGAGATCTTCGCCGTGCTGAACGAGGACGATGTCTCCAAAATGAAGGGCGTCATGGAATGGGCGATATCGGAAGGGCGCGAGAATGAGATCAGCGCCGAACTGCGGGCCGCGGTAGCTTCTTCCAAGCTTGACGATCAGGCCATCAATCAGAAGATTGCGGAGATGGAAAGCGCCCGGCGTGCGCGGGACTTCAGGCGCTCGGATGCGATTCGCGCGGAACTGACCTCCGGAGGCGTGATCGTGGAAAATACGAAAGACGGCGTTCGTTGGCGCAGGAAGTAATCCTACTTCCCTCGATCGACAGTCATCAACCGCCAGACGGCCTGCCAGCGCTCATTCGCTCTTTTTTTAAAGACAAAGGTGTCGTGCCCGGATTCGCGGTACCTGCGGCCACCCAGTTCGTAGGTCATTTCCCACGGCAAAGTGGCGACGGCGACTGTCATCCAATCGTCCACAACCGGCTCGGATTCGCGGTAATCAAGGATCTGCGCCTGGGCCAGGAAGTCGCGGTAGCTTTTGACGCAGGCAGCCCTTCCACGGCTGAGTTCTTGAAAATCAGGGCCGACAATGATCATGTCTTCATGAAAAATCTGGTTCAAATCGTCCACACGGCCGCCCAGCCAGGCTTGGTTGATCTCACTTATGATGCCCTGGATTTCATGTTGCAGGCTTCGGTCCATGGTTCTCCTTGAAACAGGGATACGGCAAAGCAGACGTTTGAACTTGGCGGTATCCTAACAAGACATGAAAACACTGGACGAATATCTCCACGATGCAGAAACTGCCCACGGCCATCTTTGTGCCGGACAAGTACTGGGCGTCCGTCTCGCCATGCTAGGGTTGAACAAGCTTCAGATCGATGACCCTGCGGGGAAAGATCGGAAGCGGCTGGTGACCTTCGTGGAGATTGACCGCTGTGCCACCGATGCGATCTCGGTCGTAACCGGATGCCGCCTGGGCAAACGCGCTCTGAAGTTTCGAGACTGGGGCAAGATGGCGGCCACCTTCGTTGACTTGGAATCAGGGCGGGCGATTCGCATTGCCGCGAAGGAATCCTCGAAGGCCCTGGCTGGTCAAATGCACCCGGAGTTGGAAAGCAAGAACCAGCAGCAGATGCTCGCTTATCGGGAGATGGCGGATGACGACCTGTTCTCAAGCCAATGGGTCAAAGTCGATCTGCCAGCGCAGGAGTTTCCCGGCTACAAAGGTGAGCGCATCGTATGCCAGAGTTGCGGGGAAGGGATCAATTTCAGGCGGGAGGTAAATCAAGGCGGTAGAGCACTCTGCCGGGCCTGCGCTGGTGAGAGCTACTACCGACCAGCGTGATCTGACCCTGACGCCCCTGACCTGCTGGTATTACACTATTCGGTCATGGCTACGCAGACAGCAACCCGCACCAACCCGCTCTCTTATCTCACCGACGAACTGAACGAAATCAAAAACAAGGGTACCCATTTCCGCCTTCGCGTTCTTGAAGACGAGCAGGCGCCGGAATGCACATTCGATGGCAGGAAGGTGATTAACCTTGCCTCCAACAACTATCTCGGGCTCACGACCCATCCCAAGCTGCGCGAAGCGGCCCTGGAAGCTACACGGAGGTACGGCGTGGGTTCCGGAGCGGTGCGGACCATAGCGGGGACGATGAAGATTCACATGGAACTGGAGGAGAAGATCGCCCGCTTCAAAAACGTCGAAGCCTGCGTCGTCTTTCAATCCGGGTTCACCGCGAATGCGGGAACGGTTTCCGCGGTTCTGGGCAAAGAGGATTTCATTGTCTCCGACCAGCTGAACCATGCCTCGATCATTGATGGCGCGCGACTCTCCCGCGCCAAGATCCTGGTATTCCGCCACAAGGAGGTCGCTCACGCGGAGGAGCAATTAGCCAGCGTCAAAGACCAACCCGGACGCAAGCTGCTCATCACCGATGGCGTTTTCTCGATGGATGGCGATATCGGTCCTCTGGACAAACTCTGCGACGTTGCCGAAAAATATGGCGCCATCATGATGGTGGACGATGCGCACGCCTCCGGGGTGCTGGGCCGCAATGGACGCGGCACGGTGGACCATTTCAACGTGCACGGCCGGGTGGACATCCAGGTCGGCACGCTTTCAAAAGCTATCGGAGCCCTCGGCGGATATGTGTGCGGGACCCGAGACTTGATTGACTACCTGTATCACCGCGCACGGCCATTCTTGTTCTCGACCTCCCATCCGCCGTCAGTCGCCGCTACCTGTATCGCGGCCTTTGACGTACTGGAGCAAGAACCGGAGCGCATCGAACAGCTCTGGGAAAACACACGGTTCTGGAAGAAGGAGCTCGGCCTGCTGGGGTTTGATATCGGAGGGCGCAAAACTCCTGCCAGTGAAACCCCGATCACCCCGATCATCGTCGGAGACGGCAAGTTAACCATGGAGTTCTCTCGCGAGCTGTTCAAGGAAGGAGTTCTGGGTACTGGCATCGCCTTCCCCACGGTGCCGGAGGGCCTGGCTCGCATCCGAACCATCATGACGGCAACCCACACCAGGGACGAACTTCAGCAGGCACTCGAGGTGTTGAAAAAGGTGGGAAAGCGGATGGGAATTGTGCAGTAAATTCCATCTTCAACGCAGGAAAAACGGGCTCCCATTATTCCGGGAGCCCGATTTCTTGCTCAAGACAAGCTACTGATTGGTGATGGTCTGTTTCGTCCCGTCAAGCTTGGTGAAGGTAACGGTGAACTTCTCGTTGTAGGTTTTGGCGCGGTCCTGGAGCATACCGATCGCCATCGCCTCACCCAAGAGGTTTGAGGCATACGTACTGGCGCGCCAGTGAATACCCGCATGGACGCCGTGACCGAAGCTAACGTTACTCATCAGCTTGTGGAGTTCACTGCCGACGGTGATCTGATCCGCATCCGGACCGGTGTACGGCACGAGCGAGAGACCATCGCTCGAGGGCACCATGGGATTCGGAATGACCCAGTTCTCGTCGAAGAAGAACTTCAGGAAGGTGATGGCTGCGCCGCCCACCGTCCCGTGACCTGTGGGATAGCAGGGGTGAGCCGGAGAACCCTCGGGGAACGCTTGCGGCAGCAAATACGTTCCGTACTTGCTGAAGCTATTCGCCACAGCCTGGGAGTTAGCCACATCGGGATGGATCTTGGCCATCGCGGCGCCCCCAGTCAGGTTGGAGTGCAATACACCCGCGCCCGCTTCCGGACGATGCGTCAGATGCACCAGCCACTTCTGGTACCACACCTTCTGCAGGCCCTTCGCAGCGCACTCACCCATCGAGGCCGCAAAGTCGGGACCGCCGAAGGTGCAGAAACCGTTTTGTTTGGTAGACGCAATGTAGGGATTGCCAGGGTTGACCGGCGCTTTCAAGGTGCCGAGAACCAGCATGGCGATGAGGTATCCCTGGTAGAGGACGTCATCGTGGGTCCATGCACACAGTCCGCGCCCATCGTGCAGGTACCGCCCTGTAGTGTCCTTCGACAGGCCCAGTCCGGTGCTGATGCCATTCTGTACCTGAAAGAAGGTTGTCTCGTCAGTCATGTAGTCAATACCAGGGGTGTAGGTAGTCATCAGCTGACTGATTGGCTGCTGACCAAAGGAGGTGGGAGTAATCATGAACTGCGAGATGTACGGCCCGACCTGCTCACCCGGGAAGACACCGCGGAAAAGGTTTTCCGTGGTGACATGACCACTGCTGTCGCGCGGACCCCGATAAGCGGTCAGCTTGTTGAGTTCTGCCGCAGCGGCTTGCGCGATGGGGTTTGATGCGTAATCCGTAAAGGCCACATCACGCAACTGCGAAGCCCAGAACTGTTCAATCAACTCTGCGGCATATTCCCTTCCCTCGATGCGGTAGAACGGCCCAACAACTGGCAAGCCATTCGGATCTCCCGGGGAGGGGGCATTGCCGAACTGCGAGGAATCCGGGCACTCCAGATCGAAGGCATACGCGCCCTGCGGGCCATTGTGAGTGCGTGTGCCGCCGTTGATTACAGCTTCCCAATCACTTTGCTTACCGCTGTTGAGCGCCTTCTTGAAGGACTCCCAAGCGGCCTTGTTGACTACGCCGATGCTGTCCTGCAGTAAACCCTTGCTGTAGCTGGCGGACTTGTCGGGGTAGCGGAACTCGTCTCCATTGGTGGTGTGTGGCGGAACGCCGAGAGCGGCATCCGCATTGGCATTGGCGATACGCAGGGCGGTGGCCACGGCGATGCGGTTCGATTGACCGCCCGTCAGGTTGACCCCGACCGACTTCAAAGGGTTCATTGCGGCCAAAGCAGCGGGAGGTTTGCCCAGTACACCGGCTGCCATCGTAGCCGCTGCACCAGCTCCTAATTTTCCGATGAAACTACGCCGGGCGGGGGAGGTTAGCTTTGCGCCGGGTTCTTTGTGAACGTCCTTGGCTTCGAGGCACACGTCTGCCTCGTTCTTACGGGGGGTCCGTTTCATGCGCGCTCCTTATGCGGGTGACTAGAGTGGTGCAAGCACCTTGACTAGAGGTGACTGCGTCAGCCGATATATGCACTTGCGCGGCCAAAGCGGGACGTTTCAGGAATCAAAATGATTCGGAAAGGTAAGTTTCTCAAGAGAGGAGGCTTAGACGAGGCTCGGAGAAACGGGTCCAGCAACCAAGGGAAATTCCAACAGATCACTCAGTGCAGACCTGTGCGCTACTTGCGAAGTGAGTTGCTTCGACCTAACCTTTCGGTTAGTCATATTTTGAGATGCGCGAATCCGATTAGAAGTTTCAACGTGCTCAGGATAGAGACCTTGGTCTCCGATCGTAAGTCTCTGGATTTTGCCACCCGATGCCGAGCGTGGCGTCGCAACAAATAAAATCGGGTGGCCCTAGTCAAGCCACCCGATGTGCTGCAATTTCGCCGCTGCAGTCACCTCGCCGAGAAACTCCGCGGCCGAACTACCCGGCGCCTCTAGTCACCGCACTCCAACTCGCCGGATGGCCGTGCGGCGCAACCGTCCAGCGTTGGCGGTAACCCCCCGGGGCTGCCGCAAAGTGTTGGGGATGAGCGGCTCGCCGAAGCGAACCCCTCATCAGTTCAAGGTCAGTTGGAAATCGTCTCCTTGGTCCCGTCCAGCTTCGTGAACGTAACCGAGAACTTCTCGCGATAGCACTTGGCTTTATCTTTCAAGTAATCAATCGCCATGGCTTCGCCCAGAGTCATGGACCAGTCGGTATCCGTGCGCCAGTGAATGCCCGCCAGAATACCGTGACCATAAGAGACGTTATGCGCCAGCTTGTTCAACTCGCCTCCAACCGTGATTTGCCCGGCGTCAGGGCCCGTGTACGGGAGCAGTGACGTGCCATCACTCGAGGGCACAACCGGGTTCGGGATCACGTAATTTTCGTCGAAGAAGAACTTCAGCAGGGTGATGCAGGCGCCTGCCACTGTCCCGTGACCGGTCGGGTACGACGGATGCGTCGGTGAACCCTCGGGGAACGGTTGTGGCAGCAGGTAGGTCCCATACTTGCTGAATACCATCTGCGGCGCTTGCGAGTTCAGAATGTTGCCGGCGAGCTTCGCATCGATCTTGTTCTGGTTCCCGCTCAGAATCTGATGCAAGACTCCTCCGCCTGATTCCGGACGATGCACCAGGTGCACCAACCACTTCTGGAACCAAACGCGATTCAGTGCGCGAGCGGCGATTTCGCCCTGCGAAGCGGCAAAATCCGGTCCGCCGAAGCTGCAGAAACCATTCTGGGTCCTCGATCCGATGTAGGGATTGCCCGGGTTCAGTGGCATCTTCTGACCCGCCATAATCAGGAATGCCGTGAAGTATCCCTGATACAAGACGTCCACGTGGGTATAAGCCGCGAGGCCGCGACCGCTATGCAGGTAACGACGAACCGGGTCGAACTGCAGGCTCAGCCCCGTGCTGATCCCGTTCTGTACTTGCTGGAACGTGGTTGTGTCGGTCATGTAGTCAACGCCCGGCACGAAATGATCGAACAGCATGTCAAGCGGCTGCGAACCGAAGGCGCAAGGCTGCAGCATGAACTGCGACATGTAAGGTCCGATAGTGTCGCCGGGGAAGGTGCCGCGGAACAACAGGTTCGGTGTCACGGTCCCACTGGAGTCTCGCGGTCCGCGATATCCGGGCATGGTGTTCAGTTCTGCAGCGGCAGCAATGGCGGTCGGATTGGTGGCGTAATCGGTGAAGGCCACGTCATACAACAGCGACGACCAGTACATTTCGGCAAGCTGCGCGCCGTAGAACTGGCTCGCGATCGGATCAAACGGCGGAACGACAGGAAAGCCGTTCGGATCGTCAGGACTTGGCGCATTGCCGTATTGCGATGAGTCCAGACCCATCAGGTCAAAGGTGTAGGAACCCATCGGGCCATTTTGCGTGCGCGTGCCGCCGATGATGATGGCCTCCCAATCGCTCATCAGTCCGCTGGCTAGGGCTTTCTTGAAAGAGGCCCAAGCGGCCGGATTGACGACTCCGATATCGTCCTGCAGAAGGCCCTTGCTGTAGCTTGCAGAGTGGTCGGGATAACGGGTTTCGTCGCCACTGGTGGTGTGGGGGGGGACCGGTACCAGGGCATCGGCGTTAGCAGATGAGACCCGCAGTTTGAGGGCCTGCTGAACGCGTTGATTCGAGGGAGCCGCTTTCACTCCATTGGATGATTGAGCCAAAGCAGCCGGGGCGCCGCCAAGAACACTGGCCGCCATCGTTGCGGCTGCGCCAGTCCCTAGCTTTCCCAGGAAACTACGCCGGTCACGTGAAGCGATCTTTTCGCCAGCCTCCTTTGCTACGGCCTGACTGTCGAGGCGTGCTGCTGCCTCGCTCTTGCGGGGGGTCCTTTTCATTTTTGTGTGCTCCTTGTTTGAGTGGTACCGCGGCAGCGAACTCTGCATTTGCGCAGCCAAAAAGCTGAACAATCGCGGACGACTTCAGTTGTGGGCCTCAACCGATAAGCAGTGTGACACTTGCATGTTCAAAAAAATATTTCGCGCAGTCTGTACAACACTTCTTCAACAGCCGGGAATCGCACAATAATGCAACCGAAGTTGACATTTGTTTCACTCTCTCAGATTATATCGTAATACGATATATTAGTTTACGCGTGTAGCGCTGGAGTTGGACGATAGAAATTCCGTGGCCAGAACGCTGTGGCGCTTGCGCGGTTCTTCAGGCGGCAGACAGTAACGCTTGCTGGTCGAATGCCGCAGGATTTAGCAGAACGGTGGCGGACGATTGTCCAGGCTGCGCGGCAGGGGCTGCACCGGAAATGGCGAAGCGTCCAGCAGCATCTTCGCCTGCAGTACAGCGAACACTGTGACTGGAGGCCGCCATCCCGTACCCTGAATATTGACCGGGGCGTGGGGACCGTGGGCTCGGAGCAAGGTCGAGTTGGAAAACCTTGTAGCCGTGTAAGCCGACATGCTGAAGACAAGCGCAAGGATCAGGAACACGTGCCAATGCGGCCGCGCACTCGTCTGCCAGTTTGTCCTTGTCTTCATCGTGTGTTTTCGTGAGTAAAACGGAATCCGTGGATTCTACAGGACATCGGGCGGGAGTCAACAGCGAAATTGGGGTTGGAGTCTCCAGACCTACACTGAAACGCTTATGTCATTCAGACGACAGAATCGCGGCCAACGGATCGAAAGATGATTCGGCCATCCACGATTGTGGCTCCCACATTGCCGGTGAACTGCCAGCCGTCGAAAGGCGTGTTGTGCGATTTTGATGGCGAGGCCGCGGCATTGTACTTCCATTTCTTCCTGGGATCGAAGATCGTTATATCGGCAGGACTGCCCACTGCCAGTGTTCCCCGTCCTTTCAAGTCCACTACGCGAGCCGGGCCGGAAGTAAACAATTCGACGATGCGTGACAGCGGAATTTTGTGTTGGTGATGGAGCCTGGTGAGAGCCAGACCCAACGCAGTTTCGAGGCCGGTGATTCCGAACATCGCCCGCTCAAATTCGATGATCTTTTCGTGCGGCGCATGGGGCGCGTGATCGGTGGCAATTGCATCCACCGTGCCATCGGCCAACGCCATCAGGAGCGCCTCGCGATCCGCTTCCGACCGCAAAGGCGGGTTCATCTTGCGATGGGTATCGTAGTCATTCACGTCCGAATCCAGCAAGGTGAAGTGGTGCGGTGTGACCTCACACGTCACTCGTACCCCGTTCTTCTTGCCTGTGCGTACAGCTCTTAGAGAGTCGGCAGTGGACAGATGCGCCACATGCAGCCGAGCACCAGGAATTTCTTGCGCGAGCCGGATATCGCGTTCAACGATAGAGCTCTCGGCGCTGCCCTTCATGCCGTGAAGTCCCAGTCGAAACGATGTGGGGCCTTCGTGCATGGCACAATTCTCGGTCATGCGGGTATCTTCGGCGTGCTGAATAACCGGAAACCCGATCTCACTCCCGGCTCGAAGCGCATGCGCCATGACTGCGTTGTCCAGGATAGGCTTTCCATCGTCGGAAACACCGACCGCGCCCGCCTGCTGTAAACCCCGAAAATCGGTGAGCACTGCTCCCTTACTTCCCTGCGTTGCAGCCGCGATGGGGAAGACGTTTACGACTGCTCCGCGTTCAGAATGGAGAATCCAGCCAACCCACTCCGGCGAATCCACGACCGGACTCGTATTGGGCATACAACAGACCGAAGTGAAGCCACCCATGGCGGCCGCTGCGGTCCCAGTGGCGATCGTCTCTTTGTAGCCCTGACCGGGTTCCCGGAGGTGGACGTGGAGGTCAATGAAACCCGGGGCCACGATCAGCCCTCGAGCGTCGAACTGCTGATCTGCCCCTTTGAGCTTGCCCGGATGAGCGACCTCCGCAACTCGGCCATCCCTGAGCAACAGATCCATGGCGCGATCCATCTTTGCCGCCGGGTCAATCAAGTGGCCGCCTTTGATTAGGAGGGAACCGGTTTGAGATTTGCTCGTCATGTATTATCCGATGGTTCTCTATCGCGCCTTGCCCAAGGCTCTTGCGAGAATTGCCATGCGGGTAGGCACTCCATTCACGACTTCTTCAACGATCGCCGACTGCGGGCAATCCGCCACTTCCCAAGTCAACTCCAGGCCACGAATAATCGGTCCTGGGTGCATGAGCAGTGCGTCCTTCTTCGCCAGCCTTACTCGCGGCATGGTGATTTGGTAGCGGGCAATGTATTCCTGCAGGCTGATCTTCTGCCCGGCGAGCCGTTCTTTTTGCACCCGCAGGACCATGATCACGTCGGCGCCGCGCAAACCATCTTCGACATTTCGGGATATTTTCAGTCCGGGGGCTAAACCGCGAGCGATCTCAGGCAGAAACTCAGGAGGTCCGCACAGGGTAATTTTTGCGCCGAACTTGCTCAGCAAATGAATGGCAGACCGCGCCACTCGGCTGTGGTAGATGTCGCCGACAATAGCGACATGCAGCCCTTTCAGCGTCTTCTTATGCTTCAAAATCGTGTACGCGTCCAACAACGCCTGGGAAGGATGCTCGTGCATGCCATCGCCGGCGTTCACCACCGGGATATCCAGGTGTTGGGCCATGAGCAGCGGAGCCCCGGCATGGGGATGCCGGATCACGATTACATCAGCCCCTACGGCGCGCAGTGTGTAGCCGGTATCGAGCAGCGACTCTCCTTTTTCAATGCTTGAGCCACTCGACAAGACCAGAGTCGTCATCGCCCCCATCGATTTTGCAGCTACCTCGAAAGAACTGCGGGTCCGGGTGGACGGCTCGTAGAAAAGCAGCAAGACACGCTTCCCGCGAAGCAACGGCCTGGCCTTCAGCGGATTCATGCCGCGGGCCAGTTTGAGGATGGAGAGGATCTCCGATGCATCCATGTGCTCGACGCCGAGCAGTGAGCCACGCACCGGATCATTCATCGGCGACCGCGTCTTCCCGGAATAGCTACCGGTATTGAAGCTGAGAAAAGAGGAGGTTGAAGCAACAGGTTTGCCGACAATGAAGAGACTTGCAAAATCATGAACGCTGCATCATACGCGGCCCTAACCTTCTTCGGCAAGGATGCGCGACAGATTTTGATCAGCGGCCTTCCCGTCGCCGGGCCATGACAGCTCCGATGGCGCCTCCCGCGCCCGCCAAGGCGACAAAAAAGACAACCAGGAATACTGCGAAGAAAATTCCTGCCGTCGCCAAACCGTCGGGGGATTTCAGATACTGGACCATTTGTTGCACTTCCGGATCCGGGTTCCGGGCGGCGGACTGGTCTAGAGCCTGAACAATGATGGCCCGCACGTGGCCGCCAGCATGAAAAATTAGCACCAGCACGGCCGCCCCCCAGCCAAACATCAGCGATCCGAAAAACCCACTCGCGATTCCGAGTTTCGCACCCGATCCAGTTGTGAGTGTTGCCCAGGGGTTCCGCCTGCGGTAGAGGTAGACTGAAAGCGCGCCGGCCATCAGCATGCTGAGCCCAAAAACTCCGAGGGGAGTAAACATCAGCAGAGCGCCGAACAGGCCGGCCATCGCCGTTGGACGCAAAGCCTGGGACCATTGAATGCCAGGGTGATAAACGGGGGATACTGGAGCGTCTTGCGTCAGATCCCGCGCAATGTGCTCGGGCTCGGGACTGTACCCTGCGACTCGGATCTGGGGCGCGCCGCATGCCGCACAGAACGGCACGCCTTCCTCAATCGACGCTCCACAGCGATAGCAAGGACGTTCCACTATGTCCAAGTTACCGCACGCGCAAGAACGCTAGCAAGAAGCTCGCTGTCAGATCGTGTCCTTGCCGCGGGTCTGAACAAAGACGAGGGCGAAATCGGTGCCTTTTTCTTTCGGCTCGATAGAAACGATGCGCTGCTTTTCCTGCGTTCCCACTTTGAGCTCAATTACATTGCCGGTATTGTCGCCTTCGCACTTCAACTCTCGATCCTTGGAGTCATCCCCGTCCCTCGAATTCATGCTCACACTCCCGCCGCCTTTGCGCTTGTGGCACTCCAGGACTTTTCCATATTTGCTCAGCTTGTCCTTGTAGTACGCCATGACCTTGTCCGGCGAATCTTGGGAGAGAAATTCGACGGCGACCACCTTCAGCCCGAAGAAACTGGTGGCAATATTGAGGTTGGCCCCAGTTTCTTCGGAATCGCCCTCTTTCTTTGGCTTGCGCGTCGCTCCCGGATAGACCGGGAGGCCCGTGTCCTCCACGTCAGGATTACTACTCACGTGTAGTCCAGCGACTGGAGTCTGAATATCGACTTTCTTGTCCTGGCCTTCGCCATCTTTCTTGACGTTAACACTGCAGCCAAGCGATAGAAGGATTGCCATTCCAACGAAAAAGCATCCCAGCAGCCTAGTGCGCAAACGATTTGTTTTGGGCATGACTGAAACCTCCATTTACAACCTGCTTTGGACGATCGATCCCAAAACCCCTGGGTGCGACGCCTGGGATCGTAACCGGTAAGTGTCCGGCAATTGGAATTTCTCCGAACAGCGCCTTAGCCGCGCTGACCTCTGACACCGAAGCATTGGAAAAAGCGCACAGGTAAACCTGGGCTGAAGGGAAATCCTGCAACAAGTATGGGTTCCCCATGGCCACCACAATAGTTTTCTCTGCCGCACGCCGCAGAATCGCCTGCAAAAGCGCGGCGCTGGCCTCCGGCAACGAAACCGTATTGGCCAGCGTGTTGCCGGACTTGATCGCGCGGCCGGCAACCGGGACATCATAGATCGCGGCGACCACCTTTTCGGCAGCATCAACCTCGGCCATCACTTGCGCCGCCATCGGGCCGGCGATCCTCGCATCCACATAGATAATGTGAGCGCCAGGCGCGCGAACGCGAATTTCCCGCTCCAGAACGCGACCCGCGTCCATGCGCACGTCCTCGGAAAATATTACAGCTATAACACGGCTAATGATCTCCTCTGTCCCTTGATACGGAAGGGCGGCCTTCACAGTTCCCTCGTGTTTGATTGGCAAGATCTTCCCGTTATCCCGAACCAGGGTAAGTGCCGCGTCTGACACCTGTTGGCCTTGAGCCAAATTCTCCGGCTTGCCTACCAACGATGAGACTTCGCTCACGTCTACCAACCTCGCCTTGTGCAGGCCCAGGGATGCTTTCGCCTCGAGGATTTTGTGGACCGAGGCATCGAGTTGCTCGCGAGAAATCTCCCCGCTGCGCACCGCCTGCAGCATGGCTTGATAGGAAGCGTCCAGATCCGCGGGAAGGATCAGCATATCGCTCCCCGCTTTGAACGAGTCTACGGCGGCACGTCCGATGTCAGTGGTGTACATCCGTGTGAGTCCGGCCATGTCGAGAGCGTCGGTCACGACGATGCCCCGAAAGCCAAGCTGTTTCTTAAGTAAGTCGCTGGCGATGGCTGGGGAGGTTGTGGCCACGCGATTGGGGGCCGGATCGAGCGCCGGAACCGTCACATGGGCTAGCATGACTGCATCCACGCCGGCATCGATGGCCTGCTTGAACGGAGGAAGCTCGACGGCTTGTAGCCGCGTCAGATCTCCCGTTACCTGCGCCACCCCGAGATGGGAATCGGTCGTCGTGTCACCGTGACCGGGGAAATGTTTGACTGTCGTCAGCATGCCCTGCTCCCGAGCGCCCTGGATGTAAGCGGAGACAAGGCTTCCGACTTGTCCAGGATCTTCCCCAAACGACCTGGTGTTGATGATCGGGTTTGCTGGATTTGAATTTACGTCAGCATCGGGAAAAAAATTCCAGTGCACGCCGATGGCGCGGGATTCCTCGGCGGTGATCCGTCCGAATTGTTTCGCATATTCGATCTTTCCTGCCGCGCCGAACGCCATGGCGTGGGGAAAAACCGTGGCGCCGTTCAGACGCATCGAGACGCCACGTTCAAAATCGGCGGCAATCAGGAGGGGATATGGAGAATCTCTTTGTAGCCGGTTGAGCAGTTCCGCCGCTTCTAGGGGCTCGTTGCGGTACAGGAAGGGCGGTTCGAAACGCACCGTCATGGCCAGCGAGCCGATATGATATTTGCGAATCGTGTCTCGCAACTGCAGGTAGTCGGGATTGTCCACATTCATGAACTGCGCCCGCACCCAGATCATGAAAACTTGCCCGACCTTCTCCTCGAGCGACATCTTGCGCAAAGTATGTTCCGCCCATTTTCTTCCGTCATGATCCAGATGCGCCCGGCCCGGGTGGCTGAACTTCTCTTTGGAAAACGCAAGGGCTGGCATGAACAACAAAAAAAGGAGAAGGCCTCGAATCATGCGAAGACAATACCAGACCAGAGCAGCGACGATTAGTTACCGATTTGCTACCAATTGTTGCTGCACCTGGTTGAGGATCTCTTGCTGCACCCGGGGGTCGTCGCCGAAGCCCCCGAACCAGGTTGTATCAGGCTCCCGCCGAAACCACGTCATCTGGCGCTTAGCGTAATTTCGATGGGCTTGTTGTGCCGCCTTAATTGCGGCCTCGAGACTCAGCTCTCCCCGGATGCATTGGAGTGCCTGCTTGTAGCCGAGGGATTGGAGCGGCGTAGCCAGCTCTCCGTATCTGTGAGATAGCTCCCGAGTCTCTTCCAGCAGACCACAAGCGAACATCTGCTGCGCCCGCCGGTTGATGCGCTGATAGAGGGCCTCACGCGCTGGATTCAGGCCAAGCCTCATAATGCGGTAGCCCTGAAGCGATTCTCGCCCCTGTTTCCACAAGTCCGTCATTTTCTGCCGCGAGGCCAGGCAGACCTCAATCGCGCGAATGAGCTTCGGCGTGTCATGGGCATGGATTTTTTCTGCGGCTGAGAGATCCAGCCTTCGCAGGACCCTCCACAGGTGGTGCGGTCCTCGATCGGCAGCACGTCTCCGCAGCCTTTCGCGGAGAGCCTCGGACCGCTCTGGTCCGTGGAACAAGCCATCCAGGAGCGCTCTCAAGTACAGTCCAGTGCCGCCCACTACGACCGCTAGATTCCCTCGAAGGCGGATCTGGTCCAACGTTTGCCGAGCCATCCTTGCGTAGTCGCCGGCGGTTACAAATGAAGTTGGGTCCATGCAGTCCAGCAGATGATGAGGAGCGCGGGCGCGTTCGGCCAGGTTCGGCTTGGCCGTGCCGATCTCAAATTCCCGATACATGGCTACGGAATCGCAGTTCACGATCTCACCTTGAAAGCGTTCCGCAACTTCAAGCGAGAGCGCAGTCTTGCCGCTCCCGGTAGGACCGAGAATCACAACCAGCAGCGGAGCGAAAGCTGTTTCAGCGGGCATTCCAGGGAATGTGATGCCAGAAACGGACCATTGTGAGAATCAGGACCAGGATCGCGATGACGATCAGGCCAGTAGCTTCGAGCGTCTCGACCTTTGGTATCGGATCATGCTCCGAACCAGGTTCAGCAGCGCGCTTGGGCTGAGATGCCGGCACGAATTCATTGTAATTCCGGGTTCTGCAGAAAAAAATCAGAACTCGAAGTAAGCCCCGACTTGCCCGCCGTCGGAGTCATGGGGAGGCAAGAACCCGGCGATACCTCGAAGCGTCTCCCAAGCAGCTTGATTCAGGGCAGGATCGGAGCCAACCAAGTCACGAATCATCTTCCAGGCTGCGATGTTCAACGCGCCTTCGGGCGGAGGTCCCATGGCCAGGGAGACCGAACATTGCGCGCAGAAACAAATCCGCGGCGAAGCAGATTTCTGGCGCGGGCTGATGCCGACCGTCTGCGCAAACATGTACACCGCAACGGACTTCTGCTTCCCTTCAAGCTCGCGGTTGCAGCGCAGGCAATAGACATTTTCCAAGGCCATTCCTCGATGACCTGGAATCATCGCCTGTTCTCTCGGGGTAGGCAAGTAAACAGCCAGATTCCTCGCAGCGGAGCCGTCGCCAAAAAGCTGACGTCTTGTGATGATTATCACATCGCGGCTTCCCCACCCAGACTAGATTGAAGGTCAGGTCGTCATGTTTTCCGGACAAGGTATGCGCAGGGTGATCCACGTTCTGGATTGGATCGCCGCCCACACGATTCCTGCCGAAGGAGTTCCCAGGCATCAGCAAATAGGTAGACAAGGCGAAGATGATGCCTACTTTCATTTGCGGAGATTGGGCTACGTCATGGTCGCCCGTAACTTCCGTTCTCCCCGCCGCCGCGGCGAGATCGACCTGATCGGATGGCACAAGGACACGCTGTGTTTTGTGGAAGTAAAATCCAGGTCCACTCGTGACGTAAAGCCCGCCGAGCTTGCGGTCGATTATGACAAGCAGCGAGATCTGAGGCTGGTAGCGCGAGAATATCTGCGTTTGCTGGCGGAGTCTCCCCCGTATCGTTTCGATATTGTTAGCGTGTACTACGATCGCAAGCAGCCGCAATTTGAGCTGTTTCAGGATGCCTTCCCGGTGTCGTAAAATGGAGAGTTGTTCTTGTATTGAAAGGATTCAGTAGTGCCGGAACTGAGGAAAGACCCGATTGTCGGCCGCTGGGTAATCATTTCAACCGATCGCGCCAAACGCCCGACTGACTTCGCTCGGGAAGGCGTACGGATCAAGGGTGGCTTCTGCCCCTTTTGCTACGGTAATGAAACCAAGACCCCGCCCGAAATTCAGGCGTATCGCCCGAACCCGAATGGAGGGGCGCCACCGCCGAGGGACACTCCCGGCTGGACGGTTCGTGTGGTTCCTAACAAGTTCCCGGCCCTGGGAATCGAGGGAAACCTGAACCGCCAGGCGGAAGGCATGTTCGACAAGATGAACGGGATCGGGGCGCACGAAGTGATCATCGAAACTCCCGATCACAATTCGAGCCTGGCGACTCTCCCGCCGAAAAGAATCGAAGATGTGCTGTGGACCTTTCGCGACCGCATCCTGGATCTGAAGAAGGATCGCCGGTTCAAATACATCTTGATTTTCAAGAACCATGGGGAAGCTGCCGGAGCCTCCCTTGAGCACGCGCATTCCCAGCTGATTGCCCTGCCGATTCTTCCAATTTACGTTGTAGAGGAGTTGGAGGGAGCCAAGCAGTACTACATTTACAAGGAACGATGCGTTTTCTGCGACATCATTCACCAGGAAATGGATACGGCAACCAGAGTCGTCGCGGAAAACGAGGACTTTCTCACGTTGGCGCCGTATGCGCCCAGGTTTCCGTTTGAAACCTGGATATTACCCAAATCGCACGAGTCCGCCTTTGAGAATTCGTCGTCGCACATGTTTGAGAACCTCGCGAAGGCCCTCAAGCGCTTACTTATGAAAGCCGACCGGGTACTCGACAACCCACCCTATAACCTAGTGATCCACTCTTCTCCGGTGCAGGATCCCACCAATGACCATTACCATTGGCACATTGAGTTCATGCCCAAGTTGACGAAGACGGCCGGTTTCGAGTGGGGCACCGGCTTCTACATCAACCCGACGCCTCCGGAAGAGGCCGCGAAGTTCCTGCGCGAAGCGAGTGTTGAGGAATCGGTTCCGGCTCCCGTTGGCTAATGCAATCCGTCTTAGTGCGGTGTGAGCAGAAAGCCTCGCGCCTACCCTGCAGGTCTCCAACTCTTTGATCGAATGAGCTCGTCCAGAACCCTTCGGAGTTCGCCGGGATCAGCCGGTTCAGATTGCATCGGAACCAGCATGGCATGGAATCTGACGCTTGCCCGCGTGTAGAAAATTTCTGCCAGGCCGTGGAGAACCGGACTCTAGCCCTGAGTACGATCCAGAAATTCCTCGTGCCACGCCATCTGGATCGCTTCAAGCTTGCCCTCGTTCGACTTCTTGGGGTCGTCCTTGAATTCCGGCAATTCGATTACGTAGCGGTGCAGGTCGGTAAAACGGACAGAGAGAGGGTCCACTTCAGGATGTTTCTCGGAAAGCAATATGCCAAGATCTTCAGCATCATCCCAGGTGAATTCGTGCGTCATGAGAGCTCCTAAGCGGCTTTCAGCAATTAGGTCTTAGCCATGACTGTCACCCTCAGGCCCAACCTGAGACGGCTAAGAGCTAATGGCTTCACTCAGTGTTCTTCTGAGACGTAGTTTCGATTCCAAGCCGGAATTTCCACGACAACTTTGCCGGGCTTGGTAATGACTGCCTGACAACCGAGGCGAGAGTTTAGCTGAAGGTCAGCCGCCATGTCGAGGCGGTCGGCTTCGTCATCGTCCATCTCGGAAAGGTTGTCCGCCCCATCTTTTACCCACACGTGACAAGTCGTGCAGGCGCAGTTCCCACCGCAGGCGTGGTCCAGGCGAATCCCGTGGTTGAGAGCGACGTCCAGCAGAGACTCCTCTTTGCCGTGGTCTTTATAAGGCAGCTTGCCGTGCTCGAAAGAGACAGTCTTGCCCTCAGGCAGGAAGGTGACTTCCACGATATTCTCCGCCGGATTTTCTACCGTAGCCGTGCCCGACCCCTGGTTCTTCTCGTCTGCCATAAACTCACTCCTGCTACTTGAAATCTGCCTTCGCCACGGGATGCCCTGCCGCCGGGCCTTCTCCCATATCGGCTTCGTCCATAGTCTTTCCACGCAGGGCTGTAGCCACAGCACTGTCCATCATCAACTCGGCAAGGCGCATGGTGCCCTGGTTCAGAGCATCAATGGCTTTGCGGATGGCCAGATAGTCATCTTCCCCTTTAACCTGAAGCAATGCTTTTTCTAACTTGGCAATTTGCTTCTTCTCGTCGCTCGTAAGCTGACCCCATGCCGGACTTTGCTTGCCCTTTTCGAGTGCGCCCATAATCGTCTCCGCCTCATTGCGAGCTTCGATCACCTGGCGCTGACGAAAATCCTCTTCCGCATAGTCAAAGGAATCGAGAATCATGCTCTCTACCTGGTCGTCGGTAAGACCGTAGCTCGGCTGCACTTGGATTTCAGCTTCTTTGCCGCTGCGCTGTTCGCGCGCGGAGACGTGCAGAATACCGTTCGCATCGATCAGAAACTTGACCTCGATCCTCGGCATGCCGGCCGGCATACCGGGAATGCCGCGCAAATCGAACCGCGCCAGGGAACGGCAGTCTCTCGCCAGTTCACGCTCGCCCTGTAACACATGGATTGCGACGTTCGCCTGTCCATCCACTTGAGTGGTGTAGTACTGGGTCGCGGACGCAGGAATGGTCGAGTTGCGAAGGATGATCTTGTCGGTCACTCCGCCGGCAACCTCGATGCCAAGAGAGAGCGGCGTCACGTCGAGCAGCAGCATGTTCTGCGTGGCTTGCGATCCGCCGCCCAGAATGTTGGCCTGCACCGCCGCGCCCAAGGCAACCACTTCGTCGGGATTCAAAGCGGTGTGCGGCTTGCGGTGGAAAAGGTCCTCCACCAGCGCGCGCACCTTTGGAATCCGGGTTGATCCGCCCACCAGGACTACTTCATCGATCTGTTCCGGCTTCAGCCCTGCATCTTTCAATGCCTGCTTTACCGGTCCCACCGTTCGGTCAATCACCGGCTGAATTAGTTGCTCGAAAAGCTCTCGCGAAATCTCCCGTTGATATCTTTTGCCGCCCGGCAGTTCGACATCGAGCTTGGCCGTGCTTTGCGAGGACAATGCAATTTTGGCTTCAATTACGGCCTTGCGAATCGTGGCGACCATCTCGCCATTGCGTGAGAGGTCGAGCCCCAGATCGCCCCGAATGTCATCCAGGGCGATGCGGATCAGTAGATTGTCGATATCGTCTCCACCAAGATGAGTGTCGCCATTCGTCGCAATAACTTCGAAAATCCCTTCGTGCAGCTTGAGGATGGAGATATCGAACGTGCCGCCGCCGAGGTCGTAGACAGCAATCGTCCCGTTCTGCTTCTGATCGAGGCCGTAGGCCAGCGAAGCCGCCGTGGGTTCGTTCACCAGGCGCAGCACTTCCAACCCTGCGATGCGGCCGGCATCCTTGGTGGCCTGCCGTTGCGCGTCGTTAAAGTAAGCAGGGACCGTGATCACGGCCTGCGTCACCGGGGCGTTAAAAAAACGCTCCGCGTTGCGCTTGAGCTGCCGCAGGACCAGCGCTGAAATTTCCGGAGGAGTAAAACTGCGCTCACCCAACTTAATGCGCAGCACCTCGCCCGCATGCTGATCCTGCGCCAGGCGGAAGGGGAACAACTTCAATTCCTCCTGGATGTCGTCGACGCCGCGGCCCATCAGCCGCTTGATGGAATATACGGCGCGTTCCGGAGTATCAATCAGGTATTTGCGTGCCGCGTTGCCAACGATGACCTGGTCGTTAGCATCGAGCGCTACCACGGAGGGCACGAGATTGGCGCCATCTTCCCCAGGAATGACGGCCGGAGTCTCGCCCTGCATGAAAGCCACAAGCGAGTTCGTGGTCCCCAAATCAATACCGATAATGCGATCGTTCGACATGGTTCAAACAATTCCGGAGTCAGAAGCAAGAATGCAGAGGTAAGAATCGCGGTGTTACTTCTTCATTCTGATTGCATCTGACTTTAGGCTTCGTCCTCAGGCTTCCATTACTTCGCTGATATCCCTTACCAGGTTGCGAATATAGTTCCTTCGGTTCAATACTTCGACCATGCGGTCGCGAATCTGGCGACGCTCTTCGTCTGTTCCGCTATCAACAGATTCGTCCCATTGCATCCAGCAAGCCTTCAGTTCTTCGAGAAGGGCGACGAATTTCCCTTCCAGATGGAGTTTCTGTTTGCCAATCTCTTCGATGAGCGCGGGATCGTCTTCACCCGTCTTCTTCTGCATGCGAAGCTCTTCCAGTTGCATATTCAGCTCAAAAACTTCCTCCAGGAGGTCTGGAGGAACGACCTGTTTCTTGACGGAACCGGTTTGCCGCGCCCGCTCGGTCGCGGACTTGGATTGCTCTTCCAACTCCACTCCTTCAATGCGCAGCAGGTATTCGGTTCGCTTGATGGGATCTTTCAGCGTGCGGTACGCGTCGTTCAATAGGGAGGTCTGCTCCAGGCTCCACTCCTGCTCGCGCTTGTCGAACCGCGCGCTCAGGTCAGGATGCAGGCGGCGGCTGAGCGCATAAAACTCCTTCTCCAGTTTTGCCGAGTCCAGGTTCAGCTTTCGCGGTAAACCGAAGAAAGTGAAATAATCCACCGGTTTTGGCGGCTGCACCTTGCCGCAGGCGCTGCAGAACTGCGCCGCGCGCATGTCACCGCAAGACCAGCAGTTCGACGTGGCTTCACTCGGCAGCGTGACTGAGCCACTTGGGTTTTGATTTTCGCTCGTCATAAAACAAGTTCACCACGACGCTTACGCCGCTCGCCCCTTCCGTACCCGAGCAGCCGGCGTGGCGCCGTGGTGGATGATCTACGTTTTGCGCTCGTCATTAACCCGAAAACGAGGTTCCGCAGCCACAAGACTTCGACGCGTTCGGGTTTACGAACACAAAACCTTGCTGCATCAGGGTTTCCTGGTAGTCCAAGGTCATACCATGCAGGTAGATGAAGGACTTCGGATCCACGAACACGCGAACATCCTGGAACTGAAAAATGCGGTCGCGCTCGCGCGGCTGGGTATCGAAGCGGATGTTGTAGCTCAACCCGGAGCAACCTCCGCCTTGCACGCCCAGACGCAGGCCCCCCTGCTCGGTCGAGATACCTTCCTTCGCCATCGCCGAGCGAATCTTGGCGACCGCTTTCTCGGTCACTTGCACGCCCTTGGCGGGAGCTGCCGGGGCGGGTGGGGCTACCCTCTTGGTCGCTTCGTCTGCCATGGCGTCCACTAGCTAGCCGAACTGACACGCTGCGGTTCGGGCTTCTCAACGTCTTGCTTCTTCTTCCAGTCATGGATGGCGGCCCGGATTGCGTCTTCCGCAAGAACCGAGCAGTGAATCTTCACCGGAGGCAGGGAGAGCTCTTTGACGATCTCGGTATTCTTGATCTGCAGCGCCTCGTCTACCGTCTTCCCCTTTACCCATTCGGTCGCCAATGAAGAGGATGCAATCGCGGAGCCGCACCCGAAGGTCTTGAACTTCGCGTCTTCGATGACATTGGTCTGCGGGTTCACTTTAATCTGCAGTTTCATGACGTCGCCGCATTCCGGTGCGCCCACCAGCCCAGTGCCTACTTCAGGGCTGCTCTTGTCCAGCGAACCCACGTTGCGCGGGTTGTTGTAATGGTCGATTACTTTATCGCTATAAGCCATGATTCATTTTCTCCAGAACTCTAGAATTTCTACGCCGGTATCCGGTACCTATTCCGCCGCCCACTTCACGCTTTTCAGATCAATGCCTTCTTTCGCCATTTCATACAGCGGAGACAGTTCGCGCAGTCTCTGCACGGTTTCAACTACCCGGTCGGCTACATAATCCACTTCCGCCTCGGTATTGAACCTTCCGATGCCAAACCGGATCGAGCTGTGGGCCAAATCGTCCCCGGTGCCGAGAGCTTTTAACACATAAGATGGCTCAAGCGTCGCGGAGGTGCAGGCCGATCCGCTGGAAACTGCGATGTCGTTGATTCCCATCAGAAGCGACTCGCCCTCCACGTAGGCAAAGCTGATATTCAGATTGCCGGGCAACCGTTGCTCCATGGATCCGTTAATATAAACCTCGTCCAGCCGGCTCATAATGCTGTCCCGCAGACGATTGCGCAATCCGGCAAGATGGCAGCTTTCTTTCGGCATCTCTTCCATCGCGATCGCGCACGCCTTGCCCAAGCCCACGATTCCGGGAACGTTTAAGGTTCCCGAACGCATTCCGCGTTCATGACCGCCGCCATCGATGATCGCGGAGATCTGGACGCGGGGATTCTTTCTCCGTACATAGAGCGCACCCACTCCCTTTGGTCCGTAAATTTTGTGAGCGGTAATCGACATCAGATCAATGTTGTCTTTGTTCACATCGATGGGTACTTTTCCGACCGCCTGCACCGCGTCGCTGTGATATAGCACTCCGCGCTCGCGGCAGATCTTCCCTATTTCGCGCCAGGGCTGCAGTACGCCGATCTCGTTGTTGGCGGCCATGATCGTGACGAGGATCGTCTTGTCGTCGATCGCACGCTTTAATTCGTCCAGGTCCACCAGGCCGTTCTTCTGCACCGGAAGGTAGGTCACACGGTAGCCATACTTCTCCAGGCGCTTGCAGGTGTCGAGCACTGCCTTGTGCTCGGTAACCGCCGTAATGATGTGGTTGCCCTTCTCGCGATACATCTCGGCAACACCCTTGATGGCCAGGTTGTCACTCTCGGTAGCGCCGGAGGTGAAGATGATCTCTTTCGTGCTGGCGCCGATCAGTTTCGCTACGCGTTCCCGCGCTTTCTCAACGCCCTCTTCCGCAACCCATCCGAACGGATGATTACGGCTTGCCGCATTTCCAAACTTCTCCATGAAGTAAGGCAGCATCTCTTCCAAGACTCTCGGGTCCATGGGCGTAGTCGCGTGGTTGTCCAGATAAATCGGCAACTTGACGCCTTGCGGAACCGCGGTGCTCGCCTGGGGGACTGACTTTACATCCGTGCTCATATTCTTCGCTCTCCTCAACCTCAACTCAAAGTCACAAGATCGCTTTGCTGTTTCTTGAATTCGCTGTCACCGATCTCTTCCCTCATCTCCGAGATTGTGATGCGTTTCAAAACTTCTTCGATACTCTGATTCACCCGGCGCAGTGGCTCGCGAATCGTACAACGGTCGGTTTGCCCGCACTCGCCGCGAACGGTCACACACGACGTGATGAACAGAGGACCGTCAATGGCGCGAATTACTTCGAAAGCTGAAATCCTCGACGGGGGCCGCGCAAGAGTGTAGCCGCCGTTGGTGCCGTGTTGCGAATGCAGCAGGCCTGACTTCACCAGCCGCTGCAAAATCTTCGCCAAGGCCTCTTGCGGGATGCCGTAAGCGTCCGCCACATCCTTCGCGCTGCAGGCCTCGCCGCGACCGCGTTCCGCCAAGTGCTTCATCGCCATCAACCCGTAATCGGCTTTTTTCGTGAGCTTCAGCATTGCAAGCACCCGTACCCGCAAGACCGCCAGCGAAGTACGACCTTTTTAGTCGGACATGATTATTCTAGACAGTCCAGGGCCCGAGCGCAACCCTCCACATCGGCCTGCGTAAACCATGCATTCTATGGCAAGCAATTGGGGCTGAACGGGTTAGGCTTTTCCGACCAATTTGGTCGGAAATTGGGAATGCCGATCGACTCCAGGGCTGAAAGATCGCCCCTCAGAACGAAAACCCAGCGTGCATTTTGCATCCAAATGCCCACCGGCGTTCCCAGATGGGACTTGACAAGCATATGGGCCGGGCTAAAATGACCGACATTTCCGGCGATTTTTCTCCCACTTCCAAGAATGGGTGCAGCACCCGGATTTATGACTCCAATCCCGCCGCCGCAGTTCCCCGAGAAGAGAACCAGCATGGAACAGTGTAAGCACCCGCGCGTGCAGATCGTTTCCCGTGAAGAAGATGCTGAATTCGTGGAGTGTCTTCTCTGCGGAGAGATCTTCGAGTCCAGTGAATTCAAGGACATGAACATCGAAGAGACCAAATTGCGCGAAGACTCCTGACCCTAAGTTCGACCAGACCCGGATGCGCCACTGTAACCGAAGTAATGTTTTCTGTTGCACATTGCTTGTGCGATTTTGCGCGCATTTGCTAATGTCGCGGCGGGGACCACTTTGCCCGCTCGCCGGACAAATTCGCGACTGGCTCTGGTAGTGGATGATTCCATGCTCATCCGGCATACGGTGTGTCGCTTCCTCGAGGAGCGCGGTTTCAGGGTGGAGTCGGGCTGCGACGGAGAAGAGGCCGTCGAAGTTCTGAAACGCTGCCATCCGGACCTCGTCATCACCGACATGCAAATGCCCAAAATGTCGGGCAGCGAACTGATCACACAACTCAAGAGTCACTCTGCAACGTCTCAAATTCCGATCGTGATAGTCGCGGGGCAACAGAGCGGCTTTGCCCAAATGGAGAAGCGCGCGAATTTCGCAATCTTCAAAGACATCGACATCGAGTGCCAGCTTGCAAAAGCACTGGACTTGATTTTTGGATCCGCCTGATCTTCTCCCTGTTCTCTGCTACTTCCAATGGATTCAAAGACCCAGCCCTGCCTCTGCCGAGAAGTCCATCGCGGCGAAATCCTTGGCCAGGTATTTTGGATAGGCGGCCGCCGCGATCATGGCAGCATTGTCGGTTGATAATGGACGGGACGGGAAAAAAACTGGCAAACCTTGCAAGGCCGCTTCGCGCTCGAACGTCATGCGGAGCTCGTTATTCGCAGCGACACCGCCAGTGACGAAAAGCGTCGCTACCTCGTAGGCGCCCGCTGCCGCCAATGTCTTACCCACCAGGTCATTCACAATAGCGCGCTGAAAAGACGCAACCAAGTCCAACGTTTGCTGATCGGTCAAAGACCGGTAATCATCTATGCCTGGCTTGGCCATCGTCTGTAGGGCTTTTCGTCGTGCTTCGATCCCGGGCTGCAGTTTGTGACCTTCCACGTAACGCAAGACTGCGGTCTTAATGCCGCTATAGGAGAAATCAAACCGTGGACGCGTTTCAGCCTCGTCTTCGGCCCCCTTGCGCCGGTCCCGATGCTTGATTTGCGCCGGAGGGAACTTGATCGCATCCGGATCCCCGAAAGAGGAGAGCCGGTCAATGATCGGCCCACCCGGGTATCCGAGGCCCAGCAGTTTCGCCACTTTATCGAAGGCCTCGCCGGCAGCGTCATCGCGCGTGTGTCCGACGTTGCGGTAAGACCAGCCTTGTCCGCGCTGTTCCGCCAGGTAAAGATGGGTATGCCCGCCCGAGACAACCAGAGCCAGAACGGGGAAGTTCAGCGCCCGATTGCCCTTCTGGCGTTCCTCCAGCAGCACGGCATGGATGTGCCCTTCAAGATGGTTCACGGCGATGAGGGGCTTCTCCAAAGCAAACGCCAGCGCCTTTGCGTAGCTGATGCCGACCAGCAAAGCTCCGGCCAGGCCTGGCCCCTGGGTGACAGCGACAGCATCGATCGAGCGATAGGTCTGCCGGGCTCGCTCCAGAGCCTCCCGCACCACCGGCAGAATTGCCCTCAGGTGCTCGCGCGAGGCCAGTTCCGGAACCACTCCGCCGTAGGGAGCGTGCAACGCGATCTGCGAGGCTACAACATTGGACTCAATTTTCTCGCCCGATCGCACGACGGCGGCTCCCGTTTCGTCGCACGAGCTCTCAATTCCGAGAATGTATGCTTCCGGCATCTGACAAGATGGTAAACGCGCTCGAACCCGATCCCCGTGGAAACTATTATGATGAAGCCGAATGCAGGATGCCAAGACACAAGCGATCGGCATCGTTGAGACGCTGCGGCGAAAAGGTCACCAGGCCTATCTCGTAGGCGGATGTGTACGCGACCTGCTGCTTGGGCGCATTCCAGCGGACTTTGATGTCACCACCGACGCTACTCCGGAGGCGGTGATGCACATTTTCCCGCGAACCTACGCCGTTGGAGCGCAGTTCGGAGTTGTTCTCGTGCCCTTGGAGAACTCCCATGCCGATGCCGCCACAAGCGATCATTCCCGAACCGGCGTCGTCGAGGTCGCCACTTTTCGCAGTGATCTGGGCTACAGCGACGGCCGTCATCCCGACCAGGTGCAGTTTTCGAAAGACCCCAGGACCGATGTAGAACGACGCGATTTCACGATTAACGGTCTCCTTTTAGACCCACTGTCCAATGAGGTGCTTGACTTCGTAGGCGGGCGTCAGGACCTGAACGCCAGGATTATTCGCACCATTGGGGATCCCGAAAAGCGATTTGCCGAAGATAAGTTGCGGATGCTTCGTGCGGTGCGCTTTGCCGCTCGATTCGGGTACGAAATCGAGCCTGCAACCTTTTCCGCGATTCAGAAACATGCGCCAGCGATTCACCAGGTATCGTGCGAGAGAGTGCGCGACGAGCTCACCAAGATGCTGGTTGAAGGCAGCGCTGGGCGCGCGTTTCGTTTGCTCGACCAGTCCTGCCTTCTCCAGGAAGTGTTGCCGGAAATCTCCGCCATGAAAGGGGTCGAACAGCCTCCCCTGTTCCATCCCGAAGGCGATGTGTTTGTGCACACTCTGTTGCTGCTCGACAAACTGCCCCATCCCACGCCCGTGACCTTGGCCTGGGGAGCGCTGCTGCATGACGTCGGCAAGCCGCCAACATTCCGCGTTGCGGAGCGCATCCGCTTCGATGGGCACGTTGAGGTGGGGGTGAAGATGGCGCGAAATATCCTCCATCGTTTGCGCTTCTCGAACGACGACTGCGAGCAGATTCTCGCGCTCATAGACAACCACATGAAATTTGCCGACGTGCAGCGCATGAAGGATTCGACGTTCAAGAGATTCGTCCGCATGACTCGCTTCGACCAGCACCTTGCACTGCATCGAATTGACTGCCTTTCCAGTCACGGAGACCTGAGTTCTTACGACTTCACCCGCGAAAGGATGGCAGCTATTCCGCCCGAAACCATTCAGCCTCCACCCTTGATCAACGGGGATGATCTGATCGCAGCAGGGTATGCCCCCGGCCCTTTATTCAAAGAGATCCTGGGCACCGTCGAAGACCTGCAATTGGAAAGCCGGTTGCACACTCGCGACGAGGCGATGAATTTCGTGCGCGAACGGTATCCCCTGGACAACGGCTGAACTTGCAATGCGGCCTGCACATCCAGATGTTAGAATCAGCTCTCCAGGCACAATGAATCGCAATATGCAACAAGCTGGCACGGGACTGGAAAGAATCGTCGCAGCCAGTGTGCGCCGCGCCCCGGCAGGCGAAGGCCCACTGCTGGCATGGCCCCTGACATGCGGTTCCGCGGTCGCCCAGCGCACGCGCGCCGCAGCTTTCGATCACGGCGTGCTGCAGGTGGAAGTCGCGAATGCGGGTTGGCGCAACGAATTGCAATCTCTGGCGCCGAAATACCTGGCCACGATCAATCGCTACGTCGCCGAGAAGGTGGCACGCATCGAATTCGTGGTTCGGCCAGGTTAGACGGTCTTCATGAACGTTTCAGAGAAAGATGTCTCCTACGTAGCCGACCTGGCGAAGCTCGACCTCACGAGCGAAGAGCGCTCGCGAATGTTGCGGGATCTGAATTCCATTCTCGCCTATATTGACCGGCTCGACGAACTTGACACTTCCGAAATTTCTCCCATGGCCCAAATCCTGTCGGCGGTAGAGGAGCAGGAATCCGGGAGCATGCGCGACGATGTGCGAGAAGGACTCCGCCAGTCATTGCCGCATGACGAGGCCATGGCTAACGCTCCAGTGACCGACGGAACATTCTTCAAAGTGCCCAAGGTGATCGAGCGCTAGCCGATTCAGAATTCACAAACACAGAAGACGGCACAGTGATTAGTCTAGGCGGACTTACCATCGAAAACGCGCGGTCGGCAATTCAGGCTCGTACGATTACCGCGACAGCTCTCGCAGAAGCACATTACGCAAAGATCGATTCTCACGATCCGCAGATTGGCGCGTACCTGACGCTCTGCAAGGAGCGGGCGCTGCACAAGGCGGACGAGATTGATGCCATGGCAGTTCGTGGCGATCAACTGCCTCCGCTCGCGGGGATACCGGTTGGGATCAAAGATGTCCTGGTGACCCGCGGGATACGCACAACCGCAGGATCGAAAATCATCGGCAACTTTGTTCCGCCTTATGACGCCACGGCTGTGGCGCGCCTGGAGGCGGCAGGCGCCGTGATTTTAGGAAAGCTCAATTGCGACGAGTTTGCCATGGGCTCCTCCAATGAAAACTCCGCCTTTCGGCCAGTGCACAACCCGCGGGATTTGAGTCGCGTGCCGGGCGGTTCGTCGGGAGGATCGGCGGCAGCCGTTGCCGCAGATATGGCGGTCGCCGCCCTTGGTTCCGATACCGGAGGATCGATTCGACAGCCAGCATCGTTCTGCGGAGTGGTTGGACTGATGCCCACCTATGGCCGGGTTTCGCGCTACGGGCTCATCGCATTCGCGTCTTCTCTGGACCATGTCGGGCCGATTGCAAAAACCGTGAAAGACGCTGCGCTGGTGCTGCGTACCATCGCCGGCCGCGACCCCATGGATTCGACCTCAGCGGATGTTCCAGTCCCCGATTACGTCGCGGAACTCGAGAAGCCAGTACGGGGGGTGAGACTTGGTGTGGCGAAGGAATATTTCGGGGAAGGCCTGAATGAAGAGGTCCGCACTGCGGTGGAATGCGCAATTCAGAAACTGGCGAAACTCGGCTGCGAAGTTGTTCCCGTTTCTTTGCCACACACCGAGTACGCGATCCCGACGTATTACATCCTGGCTACGGCAGAGGCCTCGTCGAACCTGGCGCGCTTCGATGGCGTGCGGTACGGTTACCGCGCGTCGAATGCAGGCAACGTCCCGGAAATGTATCGCCGCACTCGCGACGAAGGCTTTGGTGCGGAAGTGAAGCGTCGCATCATGCTGGGAACCTATGCCTTGAGCGCAGGTTACTACGAGGCCTACTACCTCAAAGCGCAGAAGGTTCGTTCCTTGTTGGCGCGGGATTTCGAAACCGCATTTCAGCAGGTCGATGCGATCGTCACCCCAACCAGTCCTACGACTGCGTTCAAGCTGGGCGAGAAGTTGGATGACCCGCTGTCCATGTACCTCGCCGACGTCTATACCGTGACTGCCGACCTGGCAGGCATTCCGGGAATCTCGGTGCCGTGCGGCGAGTCAAAGAACAAGCTGCCGATTGGACTGCAAATCCTGGGACGCCATTTCGACGAGGCGACGGTCCTGCGCATTGCGCACGCTTACGAGCGGGCCTGATTCCTCAGCGTTGCCTGCGGGAGAGTTCGATGGTTTCCCCTTGAATCACTCGAGCATCATCAATGAATCTGACCTTCTGCATGGCGTCAATGACTCGCGGCCGGTTTCGTTGCTGATCAATTCTCCTCACCGCGCGATCAACCACGCGAGCGAGTTCACGGCCGTAAGTGGCCGCCCGGTCCGCATGGAGGCATTGTTTGGTCTCTTGGGGAGAAAACCACGTACGATTCCGGTTGGCCTCCTGCGGCGGATCCAACCGCGTGACTTCACACAGGTGGGCGCTCACCGTGATTGAGTTCGCTTTTTTTGAGGTACCCGGTCCGCGCTTGACATAGCGCGTGAATGCCATCTCTTCGATTCGCCCATGTACTCCGGCCTCTTCAAATGCCTCTAAAGCCGCGGCCTGAGCGTGAGTGAGCCCGGGTTCAGTGCTGCCCTTGGGAAAAGTCCAGCGTCCATTGCGAGTTTGGACGAGGAGAAACTCGATTCCATTTCTCCCCACGCGGTAGCACACTGCCGCGACTTGTTCGGTGTCACGCAACTTGCGCAGGTGCGAAACACGAAAGAATTTCGAGGCTCCGTGTACGGTTGTGCCTGCGGAAATTCGGAAAGAGCCAGCACCCATTTGCTTAGCTTGCGCGAAACCTCGCACATTGACTAGAACCCAGCTTGGTTCTCCGATGAAGCGCACCTATGGAAATTTCCGGATTGTCAGCAAGTTCCGGGGAAGTACGAGTCATAGACTTGCCCCAGATACCCACGACCACGACACCCAGCAATGCGATCCCTCCGCCAGCCAGGGATAGTGGTTTCGGAACTTCTCCGAGCCACAGCCATGCGATCGCAATCGCGAAGACCGGAACCAGGTACAGAAAGGCCGTTGTCCGGCCCGCCGGTCCGTAGGAAAATACATAGGCCCAAGCCAGGTAAGCGATAGCGGCGGGAAAGATCCCGAGATAAATTGCGGCGGCGGTCGCGCTCAGCGAAGCGTGGGCCAGCGCGGAACCCAGGCCCCTGGCAAAGGGCAGCATGAAAATCGTGCCCAACCAAATCGAATAGGCTGTGAACTCCAGCGCGCTATAACGGCCGAGATAGTGTTTCTGCAGGATCATGTAAACCGCTGAACTCATCGCGCATGCCAGGATAATAAGGGCCTGGGGCGAGGGATGGAGGCCGCCACCTTCTCCGCTTGCGATCAAGGCAACACCCGCAAAACTGAGGATGACACCAATCCATCCCATGGAGGTGAGATGCTCGTGAAGGAAGATCATCGCCAGCAAAGCGGTCCAGATCGGAGTGGACGCGATGATCAGGCTGGCCGCGCCGGCGGTTACGCGGGTCTCGCCGTAATTCAATGCAATGTTGTAAAAGCTGATTCCGATCAGTCCCGTTAGAGCCAGGCCCGGGAGGTCACGAAATGCGGGCCGACGGAAATGTGCCATGCATGCATAGATAAAGAGCACAACCGACGCCACCAGGAAACGCACAATCGCGAGGTGCGCGGGCGGGAAGCCCCGGAGGCCGGCGCGAATGCCGGCGTAAGCAGAGGCCCACAGCGTAATCGAGACGCCAAGAGCAACGAGAGCGCGAATTGGAAATCCCGAGAACATGAATCAGTCAAGAATGTTGTCATGGATGTGGATCGTGCCCTGGCTGAGAATCTGCGCGCGCAATCCACCCCGATGCCGCAGGCCCTTGGTCACAGGAAGCCCGGTGAGAGCCTGCAAATGGCTACAGGGTTCACAGAGTCGAATGCCACGAACACGCACGCTGCCAATCTGAAATTCCCGGCCCACCATGTGATTCAAGGCGACGCCCAACGTCACCAGGTTGCGGCGTGCGTCGCCGGGAGCAAGTTCGATTGCGTAGTCGCGCTTGAGGGCCTCGAGAGCTTCAGCTTCGATAAGCGTCAACTCGAAATCCGGTTCGGGCTTAAAGAAAGTCCCTTGTCGCATTCCGTAGCGATCTGCCTCGAGGCCAACACCCGGAGTGGCCAGCACCTGATCTACTGCACGCGTTGGCGCTTTCGCTGCCGGAGCGATGTGGATGGACTGAATCCTGCCCATAAAACACTCCAATTGGTCGGTGAGAGAAGAGGCGGGCTGAAAGCCCGCCCCTCATGGCATGCCTTAGTGAGGCTTACGCGCCCTTGCTAACGATCCCGATGCACTCGTCGAGTACATCCATCGCGACATCGGCTTCTTCTTTGGTCACGACGAGCGGTGGAGCGATTCGAACCGTGCTCGGACCGCAACCCAGCAGGAGCACTCCCCGCTCAAAGGCGAGTTCGACGATGCGGTCGCGTTCTGCGGCGCCATATTCTTTCGTCTTCTTGTCTTTGACAATCTCGACCCCGATCATAAGACCGCGGCCGCGAACGTCGCCGACAATGGAGTGCCTGGTGGGCCAATCAGCCATTCGTTTCACCATGTAACTTCCGACCTCGGCGGCATTGCGCATCAGGCCTTCGCGCTCGATCACGTCGAGCGTCGCCAGCGCGGCAGCGATGCAGACCGGGTTGCCGCCGAATGTGGACGCGTGAGAACCAGGAACCCAGTCCATAATCTCGGCTTTACTGATCACAACCCCCAGCGGCATTCCCGACGCGATGCCCTTCGCGCTGCAAACGATGTCGGGGTGTACGCCCGTATGTTCGACGGCCCACCATTTTCCGGTGCGCCCGACTCCGCTCTGCACTTCGTCGACGACCAGCAAGATGCCATGCCGGTCGCAGATTCGCCGCAGTTCCTGCATGAAGACATCCGGGGCAATGACATATCCGCCTTCCCCTTGAATCGGCTCCACGAAAATGGCCGCCACCTCCTCCGGGGGAAGCGTGGTCTTGAAGAGTTTGTCTTCAATAAAGCGCGCGCATCCGAGAGCGAACGCCTGGGCGTCCTGCGCGCCACCTTCGCACCCGCGATACACGTCGGGATAGCGAACGTGAGTGACGCCCGGAACCAGTGGCGCAAAACGCCGCTTCTGTTGAGGCTTGGACGCCGTGAGCGACAGTGAACCCATGGTGCGTCCGTGGAACGCGCCAAAAAATGCGATCACGTTCTGGCGCTTGGTGTGATAGCGCGACAGCTTCAGCGCGCATTCGACGGCTTCCGTACCCGAGTTGCCGTAGTAGATCTTGTGCGGCCCAGGCATGGGCGCAATTTTAGAAAGCTTGTCGGCCAGTTCGACCATGTTCTGGTAATAGAAATCGGTACCAGACATGTGGATCAACTCGCCGGCTTGCTTCTGTATGGCGGCCACGACGTCAGGATGGCAATGACCCGTCGAAGTCACGGCGATGCCGGCAGAGAAATCGAAAAACTCGTTGCCGTCCACATCGGTTACAACGATGCCACGGCCGCTCTTCGCAACCATGGGATAGGAGCGGGTGTAGGACGGCGAAATGAACCTGTCATCGCTGTCAATAATGCGCCGGGCATTCGGCCCTGGCAGGGCAGTCTTGATCTTCGGCGTTACTAGAGTCTTGGTTGCCATGGGAGTCCTCCTAAAGCGGTTCTTGAATCCAGTTTTTGGTCGCCGGTGTCGTAAAGACGGACTACACCCGGCTTCTTTCTGTTCGCTAAGGAGAGGAACTAGTCGCTGCCGAAGAGGTTGGGACGCGCTTGCGAAGGCAACACAGCCAGGTGCCGCCGCGGGCAAACCAGACACTGCAGCCAGCACATGGACTTGTGCGAATTGGAGTTCTGAAAGCGCATGCCTACTTACCTATTGTACTCGGAATAGAGCGTCGGCGGAACCCCCGAAATGCGGCATTCCCGCAAACTTTGCATCGGCGATGCGCGTGCGGGCGTCTGATATCTTGATCTCCAACTCACACCATGACCGAAGCCCAGCGCCAGCACCGATTTCTCGTCCTACTGAACTTCGGATTGGTGTATCTGTTCTGGGGGTCCACGTATCTCGGGATCAGCATTGCGGTGCAGCAGATTCCGCCCGCCCTGATGTGTGCGACGCGGTTTCTGATCGCCGGCGTCCTCATGCTCGTTTTTTGCAAACTTAGGGGTCGCCGCATTCGGTACAGCCGTCTTCAACTCTGGCACATGGCCGTCATCGGCACCCTGTTGCTCATGGGAGGCAATCTCACGCTGTCCTATGCCGAGCAGGTTGTGCCATCCGGGTTAGCCGCACTGGTGATCGCCAGTACGCCGTTGTGGTTCCTGGTGCTGGATTCCCTTCTCCTCGGCGATCATCACATTTCGAGCCGGGGCAAGGCTGGACTGGGACTCGGAATTTTCGGAATCACCGTCCTAATCTGGCCGGAATTAATGTCAGGCACGACCCTGCACTGGAAGGAACTGGGCTGGTCGTTAAGTTTGCTTGGCGGTTCCTTCAGTTGGGCTTTAGGCTCGGTATTATCGAAACGCTGGCAGTCGGCCGAGGTTGATCCATTCAGTGGAACGGCGTGGCAGATCACATTCGCGGGCCTGTCGAACCTGATCTTTGCTTTACTGTTTGAGGATGTGCACAAAGTCGTGTGGACGGCGAAGGGAATAGGGGCCATTCTTTACCTGGTGGTTTGCGGTTCGTGGATCGGCTACACCGCATATATTTGGCTGCTGCGACATGTGCCGACCTCCAAGGTTTCCACTTATGCTTACGTGAACCCGGTCGTGGCCGTGTTCCTGGGATGGTTGATTGCCCACGAACGCGTCGATCGTTACATCCTGGCGGGAAGTGCGATTGTGGTAGCGTCCGTCGCTCTGGTTTCAAGTGCGAAAGTAAACACGCGAGTGGTAGAACCAGACCTACCCGCGGTGGAAGCAGCAGGAGACTAACCGGGCTCCTGACGTATCATGATCACCTATCGCAACGACATCACGCCAGATGCGCAAATCATCGCCGATCTCTATCGCGCCGCTTCGCTGATTCGTCCGGTGGATGATGTGGACCGCGTCCGCCGCATGTATGAGGGCTCTCCCCTGGTTCTTACGGCTTGGGACAGCGAGCGCCTGATTGGCATTCTGCGCGGTTGGCTTGACGGAGCGTTCGACGGCTATGTCTGCGATCTCGCGGTTCACCCAGATTTTCAAAAGCAGGGTGTCGGGGCCAGGCTCCTGGAGTCTACCAGGCAAGGGCATCCGGAAGTGCAATGGGTCCTTCGCGCGTCCAAGATCGCAGCCCAGTACTACGAACATCTGGGATGGAAGAAAATCGAGAATGGCTGGTTCTGGACTCGGGAGCGATAGCAACGTTGAATGAGTTCAAGTGTCGATTAAAACGGTAAACAATCCGCCGCGTTGCCGGACTTGCGGACGCGACTTGCCCTGGTTTAGGTTCGGTGAAGCCAGCGATATATGTCCCGACTGCCGGACCCACGCTGTGCAGAACGCGCCGCCTTCCGAGGAGCATCCCTCTCCTTCCGCTGAAACAACCCGGCTCGTGGTGCGTCAACGTAGTTTCCCGGTAACCAAGACTCTGGTCGGAATCAACTGCGCAGTTTTCTTGCTCATGACCGTGAGCGGGGTTTCACCGGTCGATCCGGCCCCAAAGCAACTCATCCAATGGGGAGCAGATTGGGGACCTCTGGCGCTAACTGCTCAGCCCTGGCGCATGCTGAGCTCGAATTACGTTCATATCGGCCTTTTTCACATTGCTCTGAACATGTGGTGCTTGTGGAACCTGGGTTTTCTCGCCGAAGTGATTTTCGACCGCTGGACTTACATCCTTGCGTACACCGCATGTGGGATCGCGGGCAGCCTGGCGAGCCTGTGGTGGCACCCTCTCTCGGTAGGAGCGGGCGCGTCCGGGGCAATTTTTGGATTGGCGGGCGCGCTAATCGCGGCGTTGTATCTCGGGAAACTGCCCATTCCCAAAGAAGCGCTGAAGGGCACGCTTAAAAGCCTACTCACCTTCGCGGGCTACAACCTGGTGTTCGGCGCGGTGGGTCGCTTTATTGATAATTCCGCGCACATTGGCGGGCTGCTCATGGGACTGCTGATTGGGGCAGTAATGGCCCCGCACTTGATCAATCCCGACGAGCGAAATCGCTGGCGGGTGCTGATCTTCGGAGCCGTGATGCTCCTTCTTTTTGCCGGAACACAATACGTCAGGAAAGTAAATGCGCCTGCAATCCAACAAATCTGGCAAAACGCCGATCGCCCGCATAGCACCAGCGGGGACCAACCAGCCCAGACTGACCAGTAATTTATTCGGCCTGTTCTTCCTCGGGGTCGTCCAAGAAATTGGCCACAGTTCCCCGAATTGAATACGTGAATTTCTGATTGTTCACTGGTCCGAAAGTCACCCGAACCGGCTGTCGCTGCCACTCCGGCGTAGAGCAGGCCGCCCGGCCACTCTCATCGGGCGCAGAACCGAGTGTCTTTTTCAAAACTGTCTTACGCCTTCCCATCTGAACCACGATTGCAAACCAGTTCTTTCCATTCTCGGAAAACCCGCAATACGCTGCATAGTCGCGAAACCATGCCACGTTTGACGATGAGAGATCAAAATCCGGTAAGTTCAGTTGGGTGACCCGCCCGCTGACTCGATCCACCATCAGCCAGCCGCCAAGCTGCCAGATCCAGCGGACACTCTCTCCATTGTCCTGGGGCAGAGCATCGTTTATGCGAAACGCTCTCCGCACAACAAAGATCCGGTCAGTCACTTCATGGGGCACACCGACGGTGAATTCCTTTACTCGGCTATCTACAAAGAGCGCGCGCACTTTGAGGTCCGCCACTTCGTTCCTGTCGTTCATAACGCATTTCACGGATGTCCATTTCCCGAACGCGATCACGTGAGATTTCGCTGCCGCGAACGCAAATTGAGAGAACAGAAGCAGGAAAATTGGAAATTGAACACCCTTCTTCATATTTTCAGCCTAGACACGAGCGAGGGAGCAAAACAAGGTCAACCGACACACATCAAGGTTCCGGTTTCAAGGCGGGAATGAATTCAGGAATCTTTTGACAGCACCGATACTTATTGTTTACCTTCACTCACTTGATTTTTTGTACTGGTAAACCGACAATTCCTCCAAGGGTTAGATTGAACCTGGATGTTTCGATAGAATTGGCCTAGATTGACCGGAATGAACTTTTCTCACCGCTTTCGAGCAACGAATTCTCCGTTGTTTCAGTCTCACAAAGAAATGGGTGAGATTCTGGGGCGCAGGCGTCCTCCTCGGATCCTGGTCGTTGATGACAATCTGGACACGATGGAGTTGATGCAGGAGTTGCTCGGCAGCCGCGGCTACACGGTGGTGGCTGCCAGTAGCGCCGGCGAAGCTGAGTCAGAGATCCGCCGTGAGCACCCTGACCTGATCCTTTCCGACGTAATCATGCCGGGCAAATCCGGTTATGAGTTGTGCCGCGAGTTGAAAGAAAATCCTGCCACGCGATTGATCCCGTTCGTTTTGATTACCGGACTGAGCGATCGGCAGGATCGCCTGCAAGGCATCGAAGCCGGTGCGGACGACTTTTTGAACAAGCCCATTTACGCCGAGGAACTGTTCGCGCGAGTGAAGTCGCTGCTGAAGTTAAAGGAATTTACTGACGAACTGGAGACCGCCGAATCGGTCCTCTGCACACTAGGACGCAGCGTAGAAAGCCGCGATCCGTATACCGAAGGCCATTGCGAGCGCCTGGCACACAATGCTTCCGCATTGGGACGGCATTTGGGCCTGGATGAAGACGCCATTGTCGCCTTGAGGCGCGGCGGCTACCTTCATGATTTGGGCAAGATCTCCGTTCCTGATGAGATTCTGAAGAAGGGAACGAACCTTACGCCTGAGGAATGGACAATCATGAAGCAGCATCCGGTTACCGGGGAAAACATCTGCAAGCCCCTGAAATCGCTGCGGCCGGTGCTGCCGATTATTCGGAACCATCACGAGCATGCCGACGGCAGCGGGTATCCGGACGGGTTGCGGCGTCATGAGATTCCGCTACTTGCCCGTATTCTGCAGGTGGTTGATGTGTATGATGCGTTGCGCACCGCCCGGCCCTATAAGCCGGCGCTCACCCATGAAGAATCGGCGGTCACCATGCGTGAGGAGGCACGAGGTGGTTTATGGGACGAAGAGTTGGTAGTGGAATTCTTCGTGCTTCTGGAAAAATTACGGCAAGTCGCCTGATGGTTCACATCCCGCATAAAGCCTGTCCGTCCCCAGCTTTTGCCTTGCCGGCCGCTTTCCTCGAAACTCTTTGCATCGACACGAGTTCTATTGGTCAGACAGCATTCTGATGACAGACGCCCAATTGCCGCAATATAGCATTGTCATACCCGCCTACAACGAGGGGGAGCGAATCGGAAGTACGCTCGATCGCATTCTCAACTATAGCGACGATCGTGGTTGGAAGGTTGAGGTGCTGGTGGTAAACGATGGCTCTCGCGACAATACCGTCGAGATCGTTCGAGAGTGCGCGAAGAACAACCCCTGCTTGCGGCTCATCGAGAATCCCGGCAATCGAGGCAAAGGCTTCAGCGTGCGCAATGGCATGCTGAACGCCCGCGGGAAGATCCTGCTCTTCACCGATGCGGACTTGTCCTCCCCGATTCAGGAAGCCGACAAGCTATTTTCCGCTATCCGGGACGGCGCTGACATCGCAATCGGCTCGCGCTGGATGAATGTTCAGCTTCAGCGCCGGCGCCAGCCTCTGCATCGCCAGCTTTTTGGCCGAGCGTTTAATCTTATGCTCCGGCTGGCTCTCGGGCTGCGTTTCAAGGACACCCAGTGTGGTTTCAAAGCGTTTACAGCCAGCGCCGCAAAAGCTATCTTTCCCTTGCAGCACATCGAGCGCTGGGGATTTGATCCCGAGATCTTGTACCTTGCGCGACGGTTTCACTTCAAAGTGGCCGAGGTACCAGTTCTGTGGTCGCACCGCGAAGGAACCCAGATTCATCCGCTGCGCGATGGCATTCGCATGGTCGGTGAAGTGATGCGCGTCCGCTGGAACGCCATGGCGGGCCGATACCCAATTCCTTTACACTCACGAAGCAGCTTTGTAAGCGAACGCTAATTGCTGTACCAGCACTCCTCGGCCATCCACCATGGCGATCGACATCGTGCGCGCGCAACGGTCACATAGCCAGAAGAACTCAATCCGGCTCGGCCCTTTGCCGCCCGCGAAGTTCCCAGGGCGAGGTGCGCGCTTTTCCGCTCGGAAAAGCTTGCCTTCATGTAAGTAGAGGAACGGCCGGGAACACGCCGGGTTGAAGCACTTGTGAACCACGTTTACAGCCTGAACGGAAGTTATCGTGTAATTTTACTCCCAATGTGGAGAGACCCAGCTTTCAAATTTTGCCGAATCTAACTGACGGCTTGGCGCCTTGCAGCATGGCGGAGGATCTCAGAGCGAATTCTGGTTCCCATTTCCACCGTGCTGAGGGACTTCTCGCCAACCCTCGCCAGGTCGCCCGTCCGGCTACCTGCAGAAAGAGCGCTGCGGACAGCACCCTCGACCACAGCTGCCTCCTGCTCGAGTTGAAAGGAATGCCGCAACATGAGAGCTACCGAGAGGATCGCTCCGATCGGATTCGCTCTTCCCTTCCCGGCAAGGTCGGGAGCGGAGCCATGAACCGGTTCATAAAGATTGACCTTCCCCCCCACGCTTGCAGATGCCAGGATTCCCAACGATCCGACAACACCGCCGGCCTGATCGGAAAGGATGTCGCCAAACATGTTCTCCGTAAGAATCACGTCAAACTGCGCGGGCCGTGCCACCAATGCCATCGCGGCCGAGTCCACGTAGGAATGATCGAGGCGCACATCGGGATATTCCTTGCCCACACGGGTCACGACCTCTCGCCACAAACGGGAACAGTCGAGAACGTTGGCCTTGTCAACGGATGTGACGTGCTTACGTCGGGATCGCGCCAGGTCAAATCCAACCCGGGCAATACGTTCAATTTCATCCTCGCCATAGGACATGGTGTCAACGGCGAGTCGCTGACCTGGCTCTCCGCTTGTCGAACGAGGCTTACCAAAATAAATACCTCCGAGCAGCTCGCGAACCACCAGAAGGTCGGTACCGCGGACAGTTTCTTCGCGCAGAGGAGAACATTGCTCCAGCCCCGGATAACAAACCGCCGGTCTTAAATTGGCAAACACCCCCAACTCGGAACGCAGGCGCAGCAGTCCACTCTCCGGGCGAAGATGCTTTGGAACATCATCAAACGCGGGGCCGCCAACGGCGCCCAGCAACACCGCGTGGGCGCTCAGGCATGTGTTGAGAGTATCAGCGGGAAGCGGATCGTTCGCTCTATCCAGTCCGGCGCCGCCGATCGGCTTTTCCGTCACAGACAGCGTGTGACCAAACACCTCACACACCGCATCAAGAGCCGCGACGGCTTCCGCAGTGACCTCAGGTCCGACCCCATCTCCGGGCAAAACCGCAATGTTCAGATACATGGGCCTATGTTAACTGCAAGCTGCGCCTACACGCCCCATAGATAATCTTCTTCTCCGCCGGGCTCGATCGGGCGCAGCGGAGGAATTGTGATTGCTTCCTCTATACGGGTGCTGGAGATCTTTCGCTCCCGGGACTTCCCCGCCCTCACGCTTGTAACCTGCACCGGCACTCTCTTCACAGGCCGGCCTGTATGGCTCACCCCTGTTATCAAATGCAACAGATGATGGTCCTCTACCTGCTTGATCTCGTCGGCCAGGACTACGAACTTACGGTAGATTTCATCCAGTTCGCGGCGATCCAGAATATGGCCTAACTGTTCGCAACGAATGCCCAGGGCATGACGACCGGAGTGTTTCCCGAGCACCAGTGTGGAATCCGGAACTCCCACTGACTGCGGGGTCATGATTTCATACGTCAGTGGGTTCTTCAGAACTCCATCCTGGTGGATGCCGGCTTCGTGCGCAAACGCATTGCGGCCAATGATTGCCTTGTTGGGCTGAACACCCACGCCCGTGATCTCGCTCAGCAACTGGCTGCTTGGGTAAAGCAACTCCGAATTCACCCCGGTGTGGTAAGGATAACGGTCTGGACGAACCCGAAATGCCATTACGATCTCTTCCAACGATGCATTCCCGGCGCGTTCGCCAATGCCATTGATCGTGCACTCAACCTGGCGCGCGCCCGCGGCGATTGCGGCTAGTGTGTTCGCGACCGCCAGCCCCAGATCATTGTGACAGTGGGTTGAAATGGTGACATTCTCGGCATTCCTGACGGTTCGCCGGATGCGGGCGATCAGTTCGGCGTATTCGGCCGGCATGCTGTAGCCCACCGTGTCGGGAATGTTCAGCGTGGTGGCGCCCGCCCCCACCACGGCCTCCAGCACTTCACACAAGAAGTCGGGATCGCTGCGGGTCGCGTCTTCCGGAGAGAACTCGATATCAGCGCACAATGCCTTGGCAAAGGCTACTGCATCGCGCGCTTGCTCAAGGCAAACTTGCCGTGAAATTCTCAACTTATATTTCAGGTGGATGTCGGAGGTCGCCAGAAATATATGGATGCGCGGACGCCGCGCACTCCGTAACGCTTGCCAGGCGCGCTCGATGTCCGGTTTACAGGCTCGCGCCAAGGCGGCCACGATCGGCCGCTGGATCATTGCGGAAATGGCTTGCACCGCCTCGAAGTCGCCCTCGGACGCGATGGGGAATCCCGCCTCAATCACATCCACTCCCAGCTGGTCCAGACGTTGGGCCATGCGCAGCTTTTCCTTCGTGTTCATGCTGCACCCGGGCGACTGCTCGCCGTCCCGCAAGGTGGTATCGAAAATTGTGATGCGCGCTGGTGGCATTGCCGAACACCTCCGCTGATGGTCCGGTTATGCTAAGGTGGCCAAGCGTAGAAGCAAAGCTTATAATCCTGTCCTCATCATTAGAATATATGAACGACATAAGCGGCGCTGATGCTTCGTTCAGTTTTGCTTGAGGGAAGAGCATGGACCTGTCGCAACTGGAAGTGTTCCTGGCGGTGGCGCGCGAGCGAAAGTTCTCGCGTGCAGCGGAGAAACTGTTCCGCACCCAATCGGCCGTCAGCCAATCGATCCGCAAGCTGGAACATGACATCGGTGAACCGCTCTTCGACCGCTCGTCGCGCGACGGGCAATTGACCGACGCTGGACGCGTGCTCCAGGAATATGCCGAGCGTATGGTGAACCTGCGCGCCGACGCACAGGCGGCCTTGGTGGAACTCCGGGAGTTGCACAAGGGAAAACTGGCGATTGCAGCCAACGAATTCACCGCCCTGTACCTGTTGCCCGTGCTCGGCCAATTTCGCCGCCTGCACCCGATGATCAAGATCACCGTTCAACGCGCACTGGGAAGTCACATTCCGGACGATGTCTTGCGCCACAACTGCGAACTTGGAGTGCTCTCCTACGATCCCCAGGATTCGAAGCTGCATTCCATCGTGGTCTACGAGGACGAGTTGATCTTTGTGGTTCCTCCGCAGCATCCGCTGGCCAGTGCGCGGCAGGTAAGCATTCGCCAACTCGGCGCGGAGTCATTTGTCGCGCACATCGTATCGTCACCCTATCGTGAGAAAGTGATCCAGGCTTTCAAGCGCCACAAGACGCCCCTCAACATGGAGATCGAGTTGCCAACCTTGCAGGCGATCAAGCGCTTTGTGGCGATGGGAAATGGAGTAGCGCTGGTGCCGGAAATCAGCGTGGAAAATGAATTGTTGCGTGGAGAACTGGTGAACGTCCCGGTCCGTGAACTGAAACTGCATCGCAAACTGCGGATGATCTACCGCAAGTCGGCCGCCCTGTCGCACGCCTCTCGCGCATTTTTAAAAGTAGCCGAAGCCACCGCCGAACAACGTGCCGGACGTTATCGTTTCCAGCGCGAGCACTGACCTACGCGGCGTGGGCGCCAAGGGCCAGCACTGCGTGATCGAGAGAGGCGTCCACTTGGATCACCGAAACCAGGTTCGTCAGTTCGAGCAATTCCCGGATGTGCGCGCGCGGCCCGGCCATGCGGACTGAACAATTCGCAGCCCGCGCCCACATCAGAATCACAGCCAACTCACCCAACGCGGTTGGATCAATGCGATCGACTCCGCTGAACTCCAGAACCAGCTGTTGGGTAGTGGGCAAAAGCTCGGCGACTTTCTCCATCAACGCCGCCGCATCCTCGCGGTAAGCCATGCGCCCCTTGCAGTGCAACACTACAACCCCTTCCCGAGCGCTCACTTCGAAATTCAACTTCACTTCATCTCCTCACCGGCCAGGAGTCAGCCAGACGGGCTCGTAGGCCAACCTGTTCTGAAAGAAATTAAGTTTTGACGGAACGTTGTCACCATCATACAGAGTTGACGGCCAGAGTTGATTGCAGATCTGTGAAAAGCGCATTAAAAGTTTTGATACCGCCATAAGCAGGGCGACGGATTTCCAGGAACAAACTGCAAACTCGAAGCATCCAAACCGTCAAACGCATTCCATTTATGTTGGAGGATTGTTTTCCATGCGCAAACTCGCGTTGGTTCTGCTCGCATCGTTTTTTCTGACCGGCGTCGCCCTTGCACAATTGCCCGGCGGCAAGATTTTCTTCGGATACTCCTATGCCAACGCTGCGCTGGCAGCGAACTCCAATACGAATCTGAACGGCTGGAATGGTTCATTAGAAGGCAAGATTTTCCCCTATGTCGGCATTGTGGCGGACATTGGGGGATACTACGGTTCGCAGACGGTAAATGTGCCGATCCCCGTCAGCGCAAGCGGCAGCGTCTATACCGTGATGTTCGGTCCACAAGTGTCATTTTCCGTAGGGAAGGTAACGCCTTTTGCCCATGGGCTGTTTGGAGTCGGGCACGCCAGCGCAAGCTCGCAAGCCTTCTCCAACTCCGATACGTCATTCGCGACAGCGCTTGGCGGTGGCTTCGACTACAAATTAATTCCGGCGGTCGCGTGGCGCTTCCAGGGCGATTATCTGCAAACGAGGTTCTTCAGCAGCACACAGGACAACTTTCGGTTTTCCACCGGAATTGTGCTGCACTTCTAGCGCTAGTTAGCTGGTTTTCTGGGCGGGAGGAACATATTCCGGAGGCGGCGCCGCACCCTCCCCGAAAAAGAATTGCTCCATCTGCTTGAGGATGACTTCCTGATCTTCCTTGCGCGCCGGGTTCAGACGATACTCGTTGAGCAACATTTTGCAGAAGTCCATCCACATGTTCCAGGCTTGCTGGGACACGTTGTCATACACTCTCTGGCCCAGCGGATTGTCGAAGGGCGGCTCGTCCAACCCCGGCAGTTCCTGATGAAGCTTGACGCAGAAAACTTTGTGCTCAGCCATATTCCTCCACAATGAAAGAAAATTATCTCACACGGGATGGAACAATCCCTGGAGCACAAAATGAATCGAGCCTGCCGAAGCAGGCTCGAGTTCAGCATTTGTCAGGCTAGCGCTGCGGCGGAGTCTGAGGTGAATTGGTATCTGGCGGCGGAGTCGTCGTTCCGTTTGGATTCGTCGTGCTGGCGGGTGCAGTCGTATTTGGGGTAGTGGTGCCGGCGTTGGGAGTGGTGGTGCCGGTATTCGGTACCGGAGTCGATCCTGGAACAGGCGTCGTAGTTGCTCCGGGCGTCGTTTGAGGAGTGGTAGCAGTGCCTGGAGTGGTTTGCGGCGATGTCGCCGTACCCGGCGTCGTACCAGGTGTCGTGCCAGTGCTGGGAGTGCTCATGCCAGGAGTCGGCTGTGCTCCGTTAGGCGTTCCCGGAGTCGTGCTCGTCCCCGGAGTCGCCTGTGCGCCGGTGGACCCGGTTGTGCCCGTGGTACCAGTCTGCCCCGCTGCAGAGCCCGTAGTGCCCGCTGAGCCTGTACCGGCTTGTGCCATCAGGATCTCGGAACCGGAATTCAGCCTCGACGTAGGTCCGTTTCCAGGAGACGCAGTATTCTTGCAGTGATCGGCAATTTTCGTCACATTCGTGACCTGATATACGTTCCCGCTGGTCGCCGCTGCTCCCTGCGCATTCTGGCTCGGAGTGGGAGTCGCCGTAGTGCTGGAAGTACTGGAGCTGCCCATCGTCGACGAGGCGCTGGTGGACGCGCTGCCGCTCGCGGGCTGTCCCGTTACTTGAACTTCTTCACCGACATGAGGTCCGAGATGCTCGATGTTTCCCGTCAGCGTGTAGGTCGCGCCGGTTTGCGAATCGGTCACTGTGTATTCGCCGCGCGCCGGAGATCCACTTAAACATCCGGTGATCGAGTTCGAAGATCCGTTTGCGGTGCCGGGCGTGGTGCCCATCTGACCTGCTGGCGCCCCTGTTTGATCCGAAGGATTAGAGCCAGTCGCCGGCGAAGTAGTTCCCGTCTGACCAGTTGGGGCGGTGCCCGTCTGCCCGGTAGGGCTGGTTCCCGTTGAGGTGCCGGTTTGATCAGAAGGATTGGTGCCGGTGGCCGGGGAAGTGGATGTTGTACCGGTCTGTGAGCTGGAGCCCGATCCAGACTGGCTGCTCGAGTACGTGCCGCTGCCTGTCTGAGAAGAAGAAGTGCTGCTGGAACTTGTGTCCTGCGCTACAACCCAAGTCGCTCCCAGCAGCAACAGCGATAAAACAGTAGCTTTCGATTTCATGGTTGCTGCAAGCCTCCGAGGGAAATCAATCACTTTCGCAGTCTAGGCAGAGTGTTTCAAGGCAGCTATCCGGTAGAGGCTTTAAGTTCAGAGTGAGCTTTCGGTACGGCGAATTTGCCCGCGAAGAAGAATTAATTACGCGAATCCGCTACTCAGGACAACTTCAGAAGGTAAGATGCTGGTGGGCCTCTCAGGATTCGAACCTGAAACCAACAGATTATGAGTCTGCTGCTCTAACCGTTGAGCTAGAGGCCCCGGCCATTCCGATTGTAGCGGGTATTTTGACCTGCGTCAGGCTACTGCGAGGCAGAGGGGGCCCGCCAACCTTTGCTGCCTGGTGCCCATTCCCTGGTCCTAATGTGTCACCTGTTTGTTGTAAGTTTGTAAAAGGTTTGAAATTTCGCGCCGGCGCTTGACAGCGTGATAAGGCCCCCTCATAATTCCCGACCGCGCTACTCAGTTCGGCTTGGGATTATGGTACCTGGACGAACTTCGGCCCCAGGTTAAGACCGTTTCGCCTCCGCGGCAAAGATGACATCCCGTCTTGATGCCGTGCGCGTCCTCCACCTCGTATCCCGGCCCCGAACCCGCTCTCGTGCTTCACGCCTTGGCGTGATAAACGATGTCTTTGGCCGATTGCCTTCGAAGGAGGTTGTTCCCGCATGTCTCCCGAAATTTTCAAGTTGCGTCGCCATCTCGATGAGTTGGTGGATTCGGTCCGATCGCAACCCAGGCGCGATGGATTCAGCCGCAGAAATTTTCTTAAAGGAGGGGCGCTCGCCGGCGCTGCCGCCTCTGCTCTTGCCGGCGGCACCGGCCTGCTCTCCCTTCCTTCAAGCGCGGAGATCTCTTCCGCGACCAGCGTTCCGACATTTCTCAACGAAGTCAGCATCGCGGAACTGCAGCAGATGATGACCAACGGCAGCCTGACTTCGGTGCAGTTGGTCACTTACTACTTGGTTCGCATCCAGAAACTCGACCAGAGCGGCCCCTTCGTGAATTCCGTCATCGAGGTGAATCCCGACGCCATTGCCATCGCTCGGAGTCTCGACGAAGAACGGCGCAAGGGACACGTTCGCGGCCCTCTACACGGCATCCCCGTTCTACTCAAAGCCAACATTGACACCGCCGACAAGATGCAGACCACGGCGGGTTCCTACGCCTTGGTCGGAACCCCTGCTCCGATGGATGCGACCGTCGCCGCAAACCTGCGCCTCGCCGGCGCGGTGATCCTGGGCAAGACCAATCTCAGCGAGTGGGCAAACTTCCGCGCCTCCTACTCTTCCAGCGGATGGTCCGGCATCGGCGGACAGTGCAACAACCCGTATTCGATCAACCGCAATCCCTGCGGCTCGAGTTCCGGATCGGGCGCCGCCAGCGCCGCGAACTTCACCGCCGGTTCGCTTGGCACCGAGACTGACGGAAGCATCATCTGCCCAGCAAACAACAACGGGGTGGTCGGCATTAAGCCCACCGTGGGACTGACCAGCCGCGCCGGCGTGGTTCCCATCTCCGAGCATCAGGACTCTGTCGGCCCACACGGCCGGTCGGTGGCCGATGCCGCGGCTGTCCTGGGAGCGATTGCCAGCACGGTTCCCGACCCACGCGATCCGTACACCGCAACCAACCGCGATAAGGTCTACTCTGACTACACGCAGTTCCTCAACGAAAACGGATTGAAGGGCGCGCGGATCGGGGTCACGCGGAATGGGACCACTGGGTTCGACCCCAAAGTTGACGCGATCTACGACACTGCGGTCCAGGCCATGAAAGATGCCGGCGCGATCATCGTTGATCCCGCCGACATTCCTGATATCAACGATATCTATGCCGGGCCCGAATTTGCGGTCCTGCTTTTTGATTTCAAGGTGGACCTCGAGGCCTACCTGAAAGGGCGGGTCGGCGTTCCCATCAAGAACCTTGCTGACGCGATCGCCTTCAACAACACGCATGCCAACCTGGAGCTGAGGTTCTTCGACCAATTGCTATTCGAGCTCTCCCAGGCGATCGATGTCACCGACCCGAACATCATCGCGCAGCAGATGGCCGACGTCGAAACCGATCACCAGCTTGGTGGCGTCCTGGGTATTGATGCCGCACTGCAGCAGTTCGGAGTGGATGCTCTGGTGGCTCCCAGCGGCGCTGCGGCCTGGACCACCGATCTGGTCAACGGCGATCACTTCCTGTTCGGCAACACGACGCCGGCTGCCATCGCAGGCTATCCGATGATCAACGTGCCGATGGGAACCGAGTTCGACTTGCCAGTCGGCATCAGCTTCATTGGGACGGCGTTCAGCGAGCCTACTCTCATCAAGCTGGCCTCTGGATTCGAACATGTCACCAAAGCCCGGAGACAACCGAAGTTCCTGGGCAAGCTCCCGTTCGACTCGGGTAACTGCAATACCGGGACCGGAGATTCGTCTCAAACCACTAGCACGACCATAAAGAGCAGTTCCAAACCGAAAGTTGACATCAGAAAGATGCGACCGAAGATGATGTAACCAAGGTCCTTTCCGCGATATAATCCGCGCGCATCGGAGGCCCTGAGCCGATGCGCGCGGATACTTCTCCTGCTCTCTTTCCGGTCAAAGCCTGACCGTTAAGGCCGGCGAACCGCCGCCCTTTGCATGCAACCTCTTGCAATTTGACGCGGTTTGGAGCTGGGAACATAATTACCGCCATTACGGCCCTGCTCGATGCTCCCGTGGAGGCTCTGATGTCTTTCTCTCGGTTTTGTCTAAATGCTTTGTTGGTTATAACCTGCGTTACCTCCTGCCTCGCGCAACGGCAGACCAGCGTCGGCCAGCTAAACTTAACGTTCACGACGATCGACGTTCCTGGGGCGCTCTACACGAACGTTTCCGGCATCAACAAAGCGGGGGATTTGGTCGGAAGTTACGGGCAGAACACGAGTAATGACTCGCACGGCTTTGTATACAGCAATGGAGTCTTCAAGTTCTTTGACTATCCCGGCCAGACCGTCACCGTGCCCACCAGTATTAATGATTTCGGCCGCATCGTTGGTTTCTTCGTACAAAACCCCATCATCGGCTTTCTCTTTGACGGAAATACCTTTACATCACTCCAGGATGGCACGGATAGCGCAACATTTTGCGAAGGAATTAACAATGCCGGTGTGATGGTGGGAGGTGCGGGCACGATTTATACGACAACTGGATTTGAATTGCGTCGAGGCGTTTACCTGCCGATCAATTTTCCAGGAGAGTACCTGTACGGCGTCGCCAACGGTATCAACAATCTCGGCCAGGTTGTGGGATATACCATCAGCGGAACCTACCAGAATGGGTTCATACTGACCAATGGAAAGTTCCGCAATATCAATTTCCCGGGCGCGCTCGAAACCGATGCGCTGGGCATAAACGATAAGGGTGTGGTGGTGGGGTGGTACAACCCAAGCAGCCAATCAGACTACGCCTTTATCTTAATCAACGGCAGATACATCTCTTTTAGCTATCCGGGAGCGGTCGCTACATTTGCCACTGGAATCAATACATCCGGACAAATTGTCGGGCAGTATACCTTCGATTACAGTACCTATCACGGCTTCGTGACCAATCCGCTAAATTTCGATAAGCCGGAGTAGTCAAGACTGTCCAGCAGGCGGCTCGATCCTAACCGCCTGCTCACAGTTGAGGAGTTATTGTTGGTTCCAGCCCTGCACAAAAGCTGACCCGCCATTCTGGATGGTTTTTGTGAAGAAGGTGACGAGCAAATTAGCCACTTTTTGCTCGCCTCCCCATGCTGGATGTGTGAAGTCTCCCCAATAATCCAACTGATCCATTGTATCCCCGTACCGCACGTCGCGTTGGATTCCATTGTTGCATTGTGTCTCGTGCTGCCCGTTGCACCAGACAACTCCATCACTTCGTCCGGTATCACCGTCAGTCCATAAATACGGGCCCCAATCAAACCATGGCGCGTGATTTGTATCCACCAACCCGGAATACGCATCAGGATTCGAATCGATCTGAGCCACAATGAGTCGTTGCACTGTAAACCCGAGCTCATATGAACCCTATCGTAATTGCATTCAGGATCAGGCTGCACGTTGACGTATGGCGATGGGAACGGGCACGAATGTGTGGAGAAGTATCCGGCAGGGTCAGTTCGACAGAGTCTGAGCCCCCCAGGCCCCATCAAACGCCACGACGCTCGCCCCCAATAAATGCTTAGTGGGATGGTAAACCTTGATAGAGGAACGACTGCTGCACTGTCGGATCCCCAACGACTTGGTTCCATGGAGTCTGTCCCGACGTGCTGGGATTCGGACAACTGGTCGCACATGGCTGCCCAACCAGCAGATTCGGGTCAGGGTTATCACCGCCCTGCCAGATATCTTCGTTCCCTCCGCACACTTCGATGTCACAGTTAGAAAACCCCAGAAACAGGAACACGATCTTGCCATTGGGCGATGGATTTCCGTTTTGATCGAGAGGCTGCACGGAGGGGTACGCTCCTAAGTTGATGCCAGGCGTTGCGTGGGCTGCCGCATTTCCAAACATCTCGGAATTCCCGTACGTGCCGTACAGGCTGATGATGTTGTGGTTCGGGTCCCCGTAGTCTTGCTTGTTACCATCCATCAGTGGGATGTTGTGGGTAGTCCAAGGCGTTCCACTAGTAGGACACGAGTTCACATTAGCAAAGTCAAGCGCTTCGATGGCACATGGCACCTGAGCCGAGACGCTGACGGCGCAAAGGACCGTGCCAAGAAGACACAAAATCAGTGTGTGCTTCACAGACTTCCTCCTTGTGGTGATTGCGAACGAGCGGATCGACGCTATGGGCGCAGTTCGTTCGCCAAGCTCGCCCGAGCGGGAAGGTACAAAGAGAGCGAGGGCCGTACTTCCAACTACTGGGGCGGTAAGTTACATCGAGTATAAGTTGCGAATACTGCCGAGAAAAATCTTGAATTGATATTCATGTACCTAGACAGTCGTATCCCGGCGACAAATGAGCAAAGGCAGGTAAACCGTAAGTCTGCTGCTCTGAATAGTTAGTCAGCAGGTGGGCTGCGCTTCCATCCAGCCTTCGGCGCGGGCTTTTTCGACCAGCCATTGCTGTAAGTCCTGCTGAAGCGCAGGATGAATTTCAACGATACTGAGTCCGGCAAGCCCGTCAGGCCCGGTCCAAGCCAATTTGGCTTTCGCTTCGATGGTGATGGTTGAGTCCGGCGGGTTGAACGATAACTCAATGGTTGAACTGGTCAGTGGAACCGGACTCTTCAGGGCGAGTCCGCCGGAACTGATATTTACGCTCCTCGCTTCCACCTGTTGTCCATCGAATTGAAGCTGGATCGGAATGTCCGCCGTAACCCGGAAGTAGCGCTGCTGCCGGGCATCAATCACTCCGAGCGCGCCGTTGGCTCCCGTTCCCTGGTCTTCCTTTTTGTACTTGAGCAATTTTCGGCGCAGGGTGCGACAAGAAATACCAAGCTGTTGCGCGGCCTTCACCTGGTTCCCAGTACGCGCCAGCGCCTGGAAGATCATTTGTTTTTCCATCTCTTCCAAATTTCCGGCAAAGCTCGCGCCCGGCGCCGGTTCGGAGAACCCACAGACTGCCGGAGGAAGATCGCTGGGACGGATTTCGTGTACGCCAGACTTCACGTGCATCGCGGCTTTGAAGACCACGTTTTTCAGTTCCCGCACGTTACCCGGCCAGTCGTAACGAAGCAGGGCTTCCAAGGCATCGGAACTGAAGCGCAGGGCCGGCGCATGTTGGGAGAGAAAGTGCTCGGCAAGCACGGCGATCTCGTCGCGCCGCTCGCGCAACGGCGGCACTTGGAGCTGAAACTGCGCCAGGCGATGAAATAAATCGCGGCGAAACCTTCCGGCGTGCACTTCGTCTTCCAGATTTCGATTGGTGGCGGCGATGACGCGAACGCTCACGCTGACTTTGCGGCTGCCGCCGAGCCGGTAATAAGCGACCCCGTCCAGAACGCGCAGCAGCTTGGCCTGAACCTTGGCGTCGAGTTCGCCGACCTCGTCCAGCAACAGCGTCCCTTGATCGGCCAACTCGAACAGGCCGGGCTTGGTGCCATCGGCGCCGCTGAACGCTCCCTTGTCATATCCGAAAAGCTCACTTTCTACCAGGTGTTCGGGAAGCGCCGCGCAGTTCACGTCCACGAAGGCTTTGTGGCAGCGCAGGGAATGATGGTGGATTGCTTTAGCAACCATCTCCTTGCCGGATCCGGTTTCGCCGACAATCAGGACCGCGGCATCGTGCCGGGCAACGCGCTCCACCATCGCCATGAGCCTTTGCATGACTTCGCTTCGAACCACGGGCGTGGTTCCGTCAGGCATTTGCATGGGCGTGCCGTCCATGATCAGGTCTCCGGGCAGGAGCCGGTTCGAGGGGGAATGGGACACAAACACAACTCGCCCTGCGGAATCTTTACACGGGGTGGAAGCGCTTGAAAGTTACTTCGGTAAGCGGGCGGAAACACGCAGAAACATAAGGAGGGGACCTACAACAGGCATTACGGGAACGCCATCGTACGCGCAACCCACAAGCGGAGTCTGTGGTCGAATCATTAACAGCTTCGCCGCCCGGGCCTGCCTGTTAAATCCGAGGCCATGCTCGCAGAACTGGCGCCGCTTTATGAATTGCTGGACTGGACTTTGTTCCGTAACCAATTCAGTCAACGTTTTAGCTGCCCCATACCGCGGACGCGCTGCAACTGATCGCCAGCAACACCAGCGTCGCTGGAATCAGGACTGCATAAGCCACTGCTTTAAGCTTCTTACTCATTGTGCTTCTCCCCTTTTATCAAATCGAAACAACTAAACAACTATTCCCCATCAGGATCGCCGTCATCATCAATGCTCAAGGCGTCGCTGCCCGAGGATGTCCCGCTGAGATTGCTACCCCACACAACTGAACTGCCCCAAACTACGCTGAACCCGTCGCAACCGCTGTTGCCCCAGACCACTGAACTGCCCCAGACCACCGACTCGCTGCTTAGTTGCATGTTGCCCCAAACCACCGAGTTGCCCCAGACCACAGAATTGTTAAACACCGAGGATGTTCCATTCACCAGGATGACATTCCCCTGCGAATCCTGACTCCCCGTGGGAGATAATGCTTTTCCCTGAACCGGGTCCTGGTTGCTCAGGGCTGCTGGAATGTTTATGTAACCAGCGCCCACCGAAAAGACGTCGTATTGCAATGTGGTCGCCACGCTGTTGATGACCAGGGTTGTGGATTGTGGAAAGGTCTTGTCCGCGGTTTTCATCAACCGGGCCTTGATCACGTCGGGCGAGAGCGCTGGGTTGACGTCGAGCATCAAGGCCGCTGCACCGCTCACCACGGGAGTGGCCATGCTGGTCCCGCTCAGCCGGAAATAGTAGCGCGGAGAATAAATCGGAGCACCATAAGTTGACGGCAACACCACATTCAGGGGGGCGGAATTCGCCAGGGTGCTGTTCGGCACCAGCAGCGAGGCAACGCGATTCCCGGGCGCAACCACATCGGGTTTCACAACATGGTCCAGCAGAGACGGTCCTTTGGAGCTGTAGCTGGCGAGCACGTCGTCAGCTTTCGTCGCGGTGCTCATTGTGTTCATCGCTCCCACCGTGATCACGGAGGGATCATTGCCCGGGGCCGCAATCATGGAATACCCCTGGGTTCCATAATCGTTGTTGCGGCCTTGATTCCCCGCCGCGACCACGACCACGATGCCGGCATTCCAGGCCGCTTCCACAGCCTGGCAGAGCGGGTCCTGGGTGTAGCTCTCATACACAGGGCGACCAAGCGAGAGATTGATGACGCGAATGCCATACGTATTTTTCAGGGCGATGGCGCGCTGAAGGGCCGCAATGACATACGAATCCTGGCCCGATCCGTTCGCATCGAGCACCTTCAGGTTCACCAGCTTGACGTTTGGCGCAACCCCATAGATTCGTCGCGAATTGGTCGGACCACCCGAGGCCTGCCCGTTTCCGGCGATGATCCCGGCCACGTGAGTTCCATGACCGAAGTGGTCAAGCGTGTCGGAACCAGGAATAAAACTTTGGCTGTACACCACGCGCGATTGACCCGTCGCGGGATCGTGCAGATCGGGATGATCCGAGATGCCGCTGTCGATGACGGCTACCGTGACTCCGGTTCCGTCATAACCGTAGCTTTGGGCGACATCCGCGCCCACGGTGGCTTCCGTGTAATCGGCCGCGCCACTCAGTTGCCGATCCGGAGAAATGTAAGTGACCTCTGTGTCTTGTGATAAAGCTTCCAGGCGGCTAACAGGTACCTTGAAGACGCCGGCGCGAATCGCATCGAACTGCTGGGAACGCACTGCGCCAAGGCGGCCGAACTGCTGCAGTCTCGCCGCGGCCGGCTTGTGCTTAAACTGCACAATTACCTGCACCGAAGTGTTCGCGTTGCGTGATTGTTTGGCCTGAGTAAGCAAAGACTTCAGTTCCGGAGAGATGACGGAATGGCTCCTCGCACTCCGGGATTCGTCCTCAAAGCTCCGTTGCAATGGCTTCTGCCCATAGGACGCTAGTGTTCCCAGACTTAGAAAGAACAGCATCGCAGCCAGGCGGCAGCGCCTCCCCGCAGTGCTGGAGGCCCGTCGGCCGACTTCGACTACCGTAGTCATCGCTAGTCTCCCTCGAAACCCAGCTTCTTTGGGGAAGAAGTCCGTGGATGGGAATGCAGGCCAGTTGCCTTCCTCTCACAGACAGCTAATCCACTGAATTCAGGAGAGTTCTTTCCACGAATGGAGCTCTGTCATCCGGACAGGATGTCCTGACGCGCCGAGCCACGTAATCGCAGCAAGTTGCCCTAGCGCGTGCGCAATGTGTTACATAGCCTCGTGGGACAGGCACTGGACAGAATGTCCCAAAAGAGTGACTTTCCTTCTTCCTTCGTGCCCCTTTCCAGTGCAGTTTTCAGGCATTACCAAAGTTTGCTTAGATAGCCGTAAGTTGTTGTTGAGAATAGTCTTACCTGATATCACTAAACTCTGATCACCACCCCCCACCAACTTCAGCACGGGTAAGGAGTAAGGCGCCCTGCATGGCCGGTCGTTCGCAATCTTGGAAAGAACTTAACGCCGGCGCCAAGGTGTTCATCAGCCTGGTCGTCCTGTTAGGTATGAGTGTCCTGCTGCTGGGAGCGCTGCGGCCAACCAGCAACAACATCGCAAAATTTATCTGTTATCTGCTGGTGGCGGTGCTGGCATCCCGTTTGAAAGTGAACCTGCCAGGAATCACCGGCACCATGTCGGTGAATTTTCTATTCATTCTTCTTGGCCTGCTTGAACTGAGTTTCGCCGAGACCTTGGTTTTAGGAACCGCGGCCATCCTGGTCCAGTGCGTGTACCGCGATCGGCCCAGTGCGCTGCAAGTGACTTTCAACGTTTGCGCGAGCGCTCTTGCCATTGCCGCTGCATATTCGATCTTCCACCTCACCTTGTTTCATTGGGGCGTTGACAGTCATCACCTGCTCTTGGTGGTAGCCGCCGTCACTTACTTTGTCGCCAATACCGGCTCAATTGCGATTGTCATCTCTCTCACCGAGAACAAGCCCATCCGGAAGGTTTGGGTCGAATGTTATTTCTGGTCATTCCCTTACTACCTTGTGGGGGCTGGCATTGCAGGGGGCATCAACTGGTTCAACAGCAAGTTTGATTGGGAAACTTCGCTTCTGGCTGTGCCGATGGTGTACCTGATTTACCGCTCGTATCGGCTCTACCTCGGCAAACTGGAAGACGAAAAGCGGCACGTCGAGGAGATGGCGGATTTGCACCTCCGCACCATCGAAGCCCTCGCCCTCGCGATCGAGGCCAAGGACCACACCACGCACGATCATCTGCAGCGGGTTCGCGTTTACGCCATCGAAGTTGCAAAGGACCTTGGCGTAACCCAGGCAGAGATGGAGGCGCTGCATGCGGGTGCCCTTCTGCATGACATCGGGAAACTCGCGGTCCCCGAACACATCATTTCTAAACCTGGACGGCTTACTCCAGAAGAATTCGAGAAGATGAAAATCCATCCCGTGGTGGGAGCCGAGATCCTGGAGCGTGTCCGTTTCCCGTATCCAGTGGTCCCCATCGTGCGTGCCCACCACGAGCGGTGGGACGGTTCGGGATATCCCTTTGGCTTGCGCGGGGACGAGATCCCCATCGGAGCCCGTATTCTGTCGGCCGTCGATTACCTGGATGCGCTGGCTTCCGATCGGCAATACCGTCGCGCCCTGCCCCTGGAAGAAGTAATGAGGCGGCTGGCGGAAGAATCCGGACGCGCGTTCGATCCGAAAGTCGTCTCCATTCTTCAGAAGCGCTATCGCGACCTGGAAAAGATTGTTCAGGCCCAGTTCACACCCGGCGAGGAACTGAAACTCTCCACCGAGATAAAAGTGGAGCGCGGAAGCGCGCCCGACGCCGGGTTTGAGGACATCACGAATAAAGATGCGCCCGGGCAGGAAGCCACCTTCCTGTCGTCCATCGCAGCCGCTCGCCAGGAGGCGCAGACGCTGTTTGAACTTAGCCAGGATCTGGGCGCGTCCCTGAGCCTCGGTGAGACGCTTTCGGTGTTCTCCGTCAAGCTTCGCCGGCTTGTCCCCTACGACGCGATCGCAATCTATGTTCGGCGCGGCAACGAACTCGTTCCGGAATACGTCAGCGGCGACAACTTCCGCCTGTTCGCATCCTTGCGCATTCCAATGGGGCAGGGTCTGTCCGGTTGGGTTGCCCACAATCGCAAGCCCATCATCAACGGCAATCCCTCGGTGGAACCTGGATATCTGAACGATCCGAGCAAGTTCAGCACCTTGCGATCGGCTTTGGCAATTCCCTTGGAAGGTCTCGCGGGAGTGGTCGCTGTTCTCGCTCTTTATCACGCCGAGCGCGACGCGTTTACCTCGGACCACTTGCGAATTCTGCTGGCCATCAGCTCAAAAATGGCGCTGGCGATCGAGAATGCCCTCAAGTACGAGCAAGCGGAGAGTTCGGCCACCACCGATTACTTGACCGGACTACCCAACGCGCGCTCGCTCTTCCTGCAACTGGATCGCGAACTGGCGCGGTGCAAACGCGACAAGTCGTCGCTGACCGTCATGGTTTGCGACATGGACGGATTCAAACAGATCAATGACCGCTTCGGGCACCTTGAAGGAAATCGCGTGCTTCGTCTATTCGCGCAGGCGCTGAAGGACAGCTCTCGTGAATATGACTACGTTGCCCGCATGGGTGGCGACGAGTTCGTGCTTGTCGCTCCCGGCCTGCCCTCCCACGCTTCAACTGCCAAGGCAGACAATTTGCGCGAACTCGCCAAACAAGCCGGCAAAGAGGTATGCCGTGAGGACCTGCTCTCGCTCAGCGTGGGACAAGCCGTGTACCCGGACGATGGAGATGACGCCGAGGAACTTCTCGCCGAAGCCGACCGCCGGATGTATCAGGAAAAGCAAGAGCAACCCTCGCGCAAGAACCGCCGGCTCCATGCTCGCATGAACTGCAGGATCACGATTGAACTGCAGCCCAAGGCGGGAGCGGCCCCGCTTTTGGGAAATCTCATCGACTTGAGCCTGGGCGGCTGCTATGTCGAGACCAGCGCGATTCTGTCTCCCGGAACCAGCGTGAAGGTGGTTTTCTCCATTGATGACGGCAATCTTCATGCCGAGGGAGTCGTGGTTCGAATTGACCCCGGATCCGGCATCGCGATCCAGTTCGACGAGATGAACCGGGATGGCCGTGAAAGCATGTACAAGATTCTTGACTATGTGCAGAACACGTCTACCTTCTACGACAACAACTACTTCAAGAAGTTGCTGAATCGCTGATCGTCAGAGGACTTCGGCATTGTCGCGCATCGCAAAACTCGCTGCCAAGGTTGTGATCCTGGTTTTGCTGGGGGGACTCGCGGGCGCGATCCTGGTGCGAGTGGCTCCGGGCTTTGGTACGGACGAAGCCGAGATGGACTCCCGACTCAACTCAGAGAGCATTCGCGCACTTCGGCAATCGAATCAGGACCAGGTCGGATTCTTCTCTTTCTACCTACACTATCTGGGCAACCTTCTCCGTGGCGATCTTGGCATATCCAGAACTTTGCAGCGCCCAGTCTCACAGCTGCTGCGGGAACGCTTCCCGGAAACTCTGAAGCTGGTCGGATTCGGGCTGGGCCTGGGATGGGCCTTTGGCGTGTCGCTTGCCATAGCGACCATCATGGTGCGAGCGCAGCTCCTGGACCTCGCGACCGGCTTGCTGGTGGGAGTTTTGCTCTGTCTTCCAGCGTCGGTATTGGCCTTACTTTTCGTGCTGGCGCGCCTGCCTGCGCAACTGCTGCTCGCTGTAGTGATCCTTCCCAAGGTGTATCGCTACTCACGCAACCTGCTCGCAAGTAGCTCTGAACTACCGCACGTATTAACGGCACGGGCAAAAGGATTGAGCGAGTGGCGCGTACTGTGTTGGCACATTTTCCCGATCGTGGCGCCCCAGTTCATCGCGCTGGCGGGAGTCTGTTTGAGTATTGCGTTCACTGCGGCGATTCCCGTCGAAGCCCTCTGTGATATTCCCGGCATTGGTCAACTGGCGTGGAAAGCAGCCATGGGTCGCGATGTGTCGCTGCTGGTCAATCTCACCATCCTGGTCACGCTCATTACCGTGGTGGGAAATTCGGCTTCAGACATGATGAAGCGCTCGCCGTCCTGGGAGGCCGCATGAAGTGGCTGCGGGCCGCGGCGATGAGTTTACTCGTGGTCGTGACGGTCGCCTCTCTTGTGCCGCAACTGCTCTCTGGCGCTTCTTATGCAAGGCAATTCCGCGACCTGCCCGACAGCCCTCCCAGCCGCCAACACTTGCTGGGCACCGACGATCTCGGGCGCGACCGGCTCTCACGCTTGCTCTACGGCACCCGCGTTTCCTTGCTCCTCGCCCCAGCTGCCGCTTTGCTCACCACAGCATTGGCCGCATTCATTGGCGGCATTGCGGGTTTCGAAGGCGGACGCCTGGAAAAGATCATTATGGGGGCGACCGACTTGTTTCTTTCACTACCCTGGCTTTTCCTTTTGATCACGGTTCGCGCGGCGCTTCCGCTCAACGTCTCTCCGGGCGCATCGCTGGTGATCACATTCGTTCTGCTTGGTTGCCTGGGCTGGGCCGGTGCCGCGCGGGTGATCTGTGCGGCGGCGAGATCAATCGCCGGCTCAGATTTCATCTTGCTGGCGCGGGCCTCGGGCGATGGCGGATTTCGCATGTTGTGGCGTCATCTCCTTCCCAACCTGAGGCCAATCGTCTTGGCCCAGTTCTGGCTTGCAGTCCCTGCATTCATCCTGACCGAGGCGAACCTTGGCGTGCTCGGCTTGGGCGTCTCCGAGCCACTTCCCTCCTGGGGAAGCCTGCTGAAAGACCTTGGCACCTTCAGCGGAATGCCTGGATCGCCATGGCGGTTCGCACCGCTCATTCTTTTCATCGTGGTTGTGAGCAGCTTTCATTTTGTCCTTTCCACTGAGGAGTTGCCGGCATGAAAACCCGCTTGGCCCTTGTAATGTTTGTTGTCCTAATGGTTGGCACCGCCGGATCCGCATCGGCCCAGGCCGGCGGAGAACTGCGCTTCTGCCTGCATTCTGAACCCAAGACATTCAATCCGCTGCTGGCGCAAGATGAAGCTTCGGAGAGCATCCGTTATCTCACCGGCGGCGTGCTGGTCCGGCTCAATCGTCAGACTCAGCAACTCGAACCGGAGCTGGCAACAGCGTGGAAGATCAGCGACCAGGGAAAGACCATATCGTTCCACCTGCGCGAGAATCTCCGATTCTCAGATGGCACTCCGTTTAGCGCTGACGATGTCGCGTATACCGTCAAGCAGTTGATGGATCCCGCCTTGCACTCGCCGGTAGGCGACGAATTCCGCTCGGGAACCGGAAATGTTCAAACCCGGGTCGTCAAAAAGAACCAGATCGTAGTCACCTTCCCCGCGCCGGTTTCAGGGATGGACAAGCTCTTCGACCAGGTCGCGATCATGTCCGCGCAGTCTCCGAAGAAGGAAATGGCGGTTCTGGGCCCCTATTACGTGGCTGAGAACAAAGCAGGCGCGTACCTGCTGCTGCGGCGAAATCCGAACTACTGGAAGCATGACGCTTCCGGCAGGCAGCTTCCTTACGTGGAAACGGTTCGTGTGGATATTCAGCAGAATCGCGACATCGAGATGCTTCGGCTGACTCGCGGCGAGATCGACTTCATCAATTCGATTGACGCAGAATATTACGACAAGCTGGTCTCGACCCACACCGCGATCGCGAACGATGCCGGAGTGTCGCTCGATTCCGAGCAGATGTGGTTCAACCAGGTTCCTGGATCGCCGCTGCCCGCCTATAAGAAAGCATGGTTCACATCCACGAACTTCCGCCGCGCTATTTCGGAATCCATCAACCGAGCCGACTTGAGCCGCATTGCTTTCCGCGGTCATGCCCGTCCTGCGGTCGGCCCGATTTCGCCGGGCAACAAGTTCTGGTTCAATGCAAATTTGCAACCGCACCCATTCGACCAGAGGTCTGCGCTTCAACGCTTGTCGCAGGACGGATTACGGCTCAATTCCGGCGTGCTGCGTGACCGCGACGGTCATGCCGTCGAATTTTCCATCATTACCAACGCCGGCAACAAATACCGCGAGCGCATGGCCACCATGATCCAGCAGGACCTTGCTGGGATTGGGATCAAGGTCAATGTCGTGACCCTGGACTTCCCGTCTTTGATCGAGCGAATCACCCGAACTTACGACTACGAAGCCTGCCTGCTTGGCCTGATGAATAACGATCTTGATCCCAATTCCCAGATGAATGTCTGGCTAAGCTCATCCGACAACCACCAATGGAACCCGGCCCAGAAGACTCCCGCTACCGCGTGGGAAGCCGAAATCGATAAGGTCATGAGAGCGCAAGCCGCTTCCCTGGACGTCAAGACGCGCAAAAAGCTGGTGGACCGCCTGCAGGAAATCGTCTGGCAAGAGGAGCCGTTCATTTACCTGGTAAACAAAGACGCGCTCTCCGCCGTTTCTCCTTCTCTGCGCAACGCGCATCCGGTGGTTTTGAATCCGCAGGTCTACTGGAATATTGACCAACTCTCTCTCGGCAATGAGATGGCACGGAACCGTTAATGCTCCCGCCGGTGCTCACAATGCGGCTTTCGGCGAGCTATCCGGGCAAGCCCGATGCCCTTAAGAGTGTGTCCTTGGACATTGCGAAGGGTGAAATCATGGGCCTTGTAGGGCAGAGCGGCTGTGGCAAGAGCACTCTTTCCCTGGCTATCATGAGATTGCTCCATCTCAAGAACGGCAAGTTACGTGGAGAAATCGAACTGAACGGCCGCGATATTTTGCGCCTGAATGAGCGGCAGATGCGAGCGCTGCGAGGCAAGGAAATTGCCCTCGTCCTACAGAGCCCGATGTCGTCATTGAATCCGGCATTGCGTATAGGGACACAAATGGAGGAAGCATGGAGGGTCCATCGGCAAAGCTCGGGCCCACAATGCCGCGAGGAGGTACTGCAGGCGCTCGCTGACGTGGCACTGCCGGCCGATCCGGACTTCCTCCGACGCAGGCCTTCCCAGCTTAGCGTCGGCCAGGCCCAGAGGGTTTTGATCGCCATGGCGATTCTTCATCGCCCGGGGCTGTTGATCGCCGACGAGCCCACCAGCGCCCTGGATATCATCACACAGGCCGAAATTCTCGATCTATTCGCCACCCTGAGCGCAAAGTTCGGCATGAGCGTCCTCTATATCTCCCACGATCTGCTGTCGGTCGCTACCATCAGCAATCGGGTAGCAGTCATGCATCAGGGAGAAATCGTAGAGTGCAGGAGCACCGCGGAAATTTTCCGCGATCCTCAACATGAGTACACCCGGAAACTGATCCGGGCGCTTCCGGTAGTGCCCAATTTCGAGGCGCGGGCTGCGTCTAAATAGAAAAACTTATTTGCGGCCGGGATGGAATTCGCCGCGAGGAGAGAACTGGGTGTAAGGCCATTGCCCGCTCTTGCTCGGCGCAACCGGCTCGGGAGTTGCTGCTGCGACTGCGGCTGGTTCCATTCCCCAATCCGCCGGAGCAGGCCGGATTCCCCAGATGTTCCCCGGCTCGTGAAGGGCCAGTCCTACCAACCAGTACTTGGCGCCGGTGCCGAGCGGAACGCAGTTGGCGACAGTCGCGCTTACTACCTTGCCTGTCGGGAGCTCTCCGAGTTCCACCGTGAGTCCCGGTTCCAACGGACGCGTCACACGCATTCCACACCCTTGTGTGTTCACAATCAGGGTATGGCATGACTCCGAAAACTGGATCGCTGGATCCAGGCTGGTCAAGCGTACCGGTATCTGCGCCCGAATCCGGGTACTGCGGCGAGTTGCCTCGGGCGATGTCGTGGAGACTTCCATGGTACTTAGCCGAGTTTACGTTGTTACCCGGCGCTTGGGTGTGATCCAGCCGTACATTCGGAAACGAAAGTAACCGCTAGCTGGAACCAATTGGGACTTGTATTTGAATAAGAGGGCCCATGGGGGCCATCCCCGCTTTTTGAAGCATGTTGGCTGAGGGTATTCCCGTGCGCTGGAACGACTTCTCGCAGTCAGCCGTAGAGGGCCCACGCATGTTGCCCTCCATGTACGCCAGGCCCGGACAGCGGGTGCAAGTGCCAACGTGACTGCAGGTCGAACATACCGGAAGGTCCTTTGCCCGAATCGAGCGCACCTGCAGGAGCTGCGGCGAGTTCTGCCAGATATCAGTGAACTTGCTCCGGCGCACATTCCCGCTCGGCAGAGGAAACTGCACGCAGGGAAATACATCGCCATAGGGAGTGATGTAGGCAGCAGTGTGGCCGGCGCTGCAGGGAAGCCCTTCCATGATGTCGTCGCCCGGAGGTGGCGGCGGCGCGCAGAATTCTTCGACATTGCCGACCAGTTCGGGATTATGAAACACCGCGTTCAATTCAGCGCCGGGAATTCGCAGGTCCAGGATGGAAGTATCACCGTCAATTTTCGGAGTAATCGTCGGATCTAATGCGTAGGTGACACCCAGTTCCTTCGCCAGCGCCTGCACTCCGGCGTGGTCTCCGCTGTTTGCTGTCATCAGAACATTGGCGATGGTGACCTTCAATCCTTGCTGTTGAAGGAAGCGTATGGCTTCGACGCTCCGTTTGAGCGAGCCCGGCAGTTTGGTAATCGCGTCATGGATCTCGGCCCGATGCGAGTAGATGCTGACTTGAATTTGCTCGACCCCGAGAGCTCGAATCCGGCGCGCTTCTTCGGCCCCGATCATGACACCGTTCGTCTTGAGCCGAACGTTGAACAAAAGCTTTCGCGCGTGCTCGAGGATCTCGAAGAAATCCCGGCGCATCAGGATCTCGCCCCCGCTTAAGGTGAGGAAGAATGTTCCGGCCTCGGCCAGTTGGTCCAGCACGTCCTTGATTTCGGCAGTGCTCATCTCGCCATGATCGTCATGTTCGAGATAGCAGTGCACACAACGCTCATTGCAGCGGTAGGTGATGTCGAGATGCACTCCCAATGGGACCCCGAGTTCCAGGGCGCGCTCGTTCATCTCCTGCATGAGAGTCATGCCGCTTCACCGATCGGGCGGTCCGAAACCAGCAGGATTCCGTGGGCTGCGAGTTCTTCAACGAACTGTTCGGCATCGGCGCGGGCCAACGCTGGCTCAACGTCGAACTGAGCACAGACACTGCGCTCGATGATTTCTGCCAGCGGAGTTCGTCCGTCTGCTGCCTGCCAGATCACAGTGGCAACCTCGTTCAGCGTAAAGAAAGTGGAGTCGGCGGCAGACATGACCATCATCTCGCCGCCTAAAAGGCGCGCCGCAATCGCTGTGCTCCGTCCGATGTATTTTTGGCTCATACCACCAAGTCCCACACCTGCTCATTGGGCAGAAAAGTCAGGCGCCGCACGGGAACGCTCTCTACGAACTCGCAAGCGGACCGAAAAACGCTTTTCACGAGCTCCTGGTCTTCTGCGAAGAAAAGAATGTTACGCATCAGGTTCCGGATTGCCTCGGCTTGGCCGATGCTCTCCGTCGAGTGCTTCGGACCTTTCTGCAAAAAGAAGAGCGTGCGGATTGGGGCGGAACAATTCTGCCCGGAGCGCGCTAACTCTCCCGCAAAGGGTGTACCGCACGCATAAAAGCGATCTGGCGTCCGTCGTACGTAGGAGATCTCGTCCGTCAGCAGAATCGCATCGTTGGGTGCGAGCCGGGAAATCGTTGTCTTTCCCGCCCCGGAAACTCCGGAGAAAAGAAATGCTTGTCCGTTGCGGATCGCGCTCGCGGCATGCAGCAGGAACCCGCCGGATTTCGCCAGCAACAGAGTGTGAAGAATTCGCAGCACCGAGTCGATGGAATAGGGATTGGCGGTTTGCCGGATTGTTCCTCGACCGGCTCCTGGATCCCATTGCGCGCGGAAATCGCCACGATGCAGGTGCCAAACGCCGTGCTGCATGCGTACCTCGACGTCGAGATCGGACTCCATCTCGGTGGTCGGCGCCACCAGGTCAACGTCGAATTCAAATTTCGGAATTGCCGAAGACAGGAACCCCGCGTATCGCCGGGCCAGCAGGTCGCGAAAACCGGAATCCTCGGTGCGAAGCAGGACGGGCATCTCTCCAATCTCCACCGCGATTTCGTGACTCATCATTCGATGCCGTCCCGAAGCTCCCGTAATTCCGGCAGTAGAGGCTTCCGCTCCGCAGAAGATCGATGAATGCGCAACGCCGCCCTTTGCAAAAGACCCGACCAACTAAGGCCAAGAGCCAGCATTCGGATCGCCGGCGATAATTTTCGCTTGGGCATGATTTCGGCCCTGCCACGACGAATCGTCCGGATCGTCCCCAGGAAATTTGCCGCTGAAGCAACTGGATCGGATTTCGTCATGCAGTCCCCGCGAGTGATAAAAGCGTCGTTTGCTGCGGATTTGGAAATCAGACGATGGACGAAGAACCTGCCCTGACGCTGGTACAGAACCAGGTCTCCGGTTGCGGCCGCGGCTAGTTTCTGGGATTGAATGGTGAGTACGTCGCCGGGCCAGAGCGTGGGCAGCATGCTCTGACCGAAGACGCGAACGCGGACGGTTCCGTTCTGCTCGAGCACTTCAGCGGCGAGACTGCAACCGCATTCGTCCCGGGTGCGGATACTCATGAAAAAGGTTATGACCTCTTTCGATTGAACCGGCATTGCCCCTGGTTGCCATGAAGCTTTCCGCACGCCAACGCAAGGGTCTCGAACACACGTTCGTAACGGAATTCAGGCCTGGCGTACGGCTTCTTAACGACAGCATCGCGCGGCGTATTTTTCGCGTCTTCAGAAGTGTCGTTCTTCTGCGTCATAGGGTCACACGTTGCGTTTAGACGTGGCGAGCTTTACCGGATGGGGCAGTTTACAACACAGTCCGGCCAAAATACGACGCCTTTCGCCCTGCGGGGTGCCGAGGAGTGCACCAGTCCCCTAGTAGAACGAAAGGGTTCCCTGCTGTCTCGCCTGGCGGAGCGTGAATGAGAAGGTGAGCAACGACAGCGGAAGGAGAACCACCGTGAACAGCAGCAGAATCGCCAATTCATTGCGCAAAGCAGGTATCCCGGCGCCCTGCAACAAAGCCTGCCGGAGTCCAGTCAGGGAATGAGTAACTGGCAGCAGCGTCGAGACAAGTTGGAGCGGCTTCGGCAGCGTCCCGACGGGAAAGAGCGCTCCGGTCAGGAACCACAATCCCGAGCCCAGCATCCACACGATCGCCGAGCCCTTCTGGATCGCGATCTGGACCGACACCGCAAACAGGCCGATCTCCATTGCTATGGCCAGAGATAGGAGAAGCACAAGGAAGCATCCGGCGATATTGGCCTGGGGAAGTTCGGCCCGTGCCAGCCAGAGCCCCCCGCCCAGGTAAAACACAAGTTGAAGCACATTGCCGGCAAAACCCGACAATGCGCTGAGAAATACCAGCACCGCGGGAGAGGTGGATGAGCTCATCAGCACTTCCAGGGTTCCGGTTTGTTGGGCCTCCTGCACGGTTGTCACGAAGGAGTTGATTCCCATTACCAGGAAAGTGTAAAACCCGGTTCCGACCAGCACGAAGGGGAAGTACTCCACTCCCTCAGGCCGGAACGACGGACCGATTGCTTGCGACAGGAAGTAAAAAGCGGCCAGTTCGGCAGAGGCTCCGGCAAGCGTAATCAGGAAGCCCGCGCGATGCCGAATCGCGATCAGTAGGTCCCGGCGCATGATCGCCACCGCCTTATCCAGGAAGGCGATCATAGACCCACCGCCATCGCAGGCTCTGGCTGCGAGACTCCCGTACGCTCAAAATAATAATTGCGCAACTGATACGCATTGGTTCCGGCAAGCTTCCGGCACCCTGCGAGCTGTCCCTCATGCAGAACTGCGACTGCGTTCCCGACCGCTACGGCTTCATTGAAGCTGTGAGTTGCCAGAACAATGGTGGAGCCCCGGGCCGCTAACTCTGTTGGCAATCGCCAAAACTCCGCCGCAGAAGCGGGATCCAGGCTGCGAGTGGGCTCGTCCAGCAAAAGCACCGAAGGCTCGCGCACCAGGGCGCGGGCGATCCCGAGCTTCTGATACATGCCGCTGGAAAATTTCATGACCAGGGTATTGGCTGCGTCCATCAGGCCAGTTCGTCGCAGTACCTGGTCGATGCGATGCCGGCGCTCAGCTCTCGGAACATTGTCGAGAGTTGCAAAGAATTCCAGGTTTTCACGCGCAGAGAGACGGGGATAGAACGAGCGCTCGTTGGCTACCGCGAACCCGACATGGTGCCTGACAACGCCAGGATCGCGCCGAGTGTCGGCGCCTTCGACCATTACGTTGCCAGCATCCGGCAACAGCATCGTGGATATCAGTTTCAGAGTGGTGGTCTTGCCGCTTCCGTTCGGCCCGAGAAGGACCAGCACGCTTCCCTTAGCGACCCGCAGAGAAACCCGATCCAGCGCTCGAGTCTCCCCGTCGCGTTCCCGGCCGAACCAGTTGAACAGGGCGGGCCGATGACGGAAGATCTTACTCACGGATTCGAGAATGATCGTGTCCATGGCGCGAACGTAAGCGGCTTGCCGGAGAGTCTCTGTATTATAGTTTTCACGATTCCAGCCGGTAATTGCTTTCTATGTCCTCCGCCGCCAGGCCGAATGTTTCCAGCAATACTGCAGTCGCCACGGATGTCACCGAGAGCAACCCCGAATTCGAATTTTTGCGCGCCTGCACTTCTCCTTCCCAACCACGTGCCATAGCGGGACTCGCGCCTTTGGACTGGAAACGCGTCCTAGAGCTCGCCCGGCATCATGGAGTCATCCCGCAACTCAGCGAAGCCGTGGAGCATTTTCAAACGGCAATACCGCACGCCATTGTCGAGAGGGTCCGCGTCGAGAACCGTAAGAACACACAGCAGGCGCTTTGGTTCACGCGGGAAATGTTTCGCATTCTGGAGCAGCTTAAGTCGAGAAATGTGGATGCGATTCCCTACAAAGGCCCCGTTTTGGCCGAGTTGCTCTACGGCAGCATCACAGCGCGACAATACAACGACATAGACATCCTGATTCGCCCGCGGGATGTCCACGCGGCGGTGGCGGTTTTGCACCAACTCGGATACAAACCCGCCATCGAACTCACCCCGCAACAACAGCGAGCCTACTTGCGCTCAGGGTACGAACACACTTTTGATGGGGAGCAGGGCCGCAACCTTGTCGAACTGCAGTGGAACATATTGCCCCGGTTTTATTCGGTAGATCTGAAGACTGACGAACTATTCACACGGAGCCGCACAACCACATTTGGTGCGCAGGAGATTCGAAGCCTTTGCCCCGAGGACTTAATGCTCGTGCTCTGCCTTCACGCAGCCAAACATGGCTGGGTTCAGCTCTCCTGGCTGGCTGATATCGCTGTCCTGGCTCAGAGGCCGATCGACTGGAATGAGATAAATCAACGATGCGAGGCGCTAGGAGTTCGACGGATCGTGGGGCTGACGCTTGCGCTCTGCCATCGCCTCTGGAAAACAGAGCCAGGTCGCTTTCAGGCAGACCGCCAGTCGGCCGCCTTACTGAATGAACAACTGGAAATGCTGGCGGCGGGCAAGGAGTTTGAGAGCGAATCGATGCGATATTTTCGGCGCATGCTTCAGGCTCGTGAGCGCCGCAGCGACCAGGTTCGCTTTATTTGGCGCCTTGCCACTACTCCGAGCCTCGGAGAATGGTCCTCTTTCCGTCTGCCTCTTCCGTTTTCCCCGCTCTATCGAGCAGTCCGGGTGTTCCGCCTCGCGCGACGTTTGTTCGGATAAGGTTACGACCCGATGGTCAGCACGACACGGAATCGTGCCTGTCCGCTGATCATCCTCTGGTACGCTTCGTTCACCTTTTCCATCGGGAATTTCTCGATCATCGGGCGCACGCCGGATTGAGCGCTGAACTGCAAGGTGTCTTCCGAATCCTTTGAAGTGCCCGAAGGCCACCCTTGAACCGTCTTTCTGCCGCCCAGCAGATCGCCAACATTCACCGAGATCGGCTCGGCGGGCGCTCCAATCACAAGCAGTTCGCCGGCCGGTTTCAGACCGAATTGCAAAGCTGACATGGACTTCGCGTCTGGAGCCGTGGACAGGATTACTCTCGCACCCCCCATCTTCTTGAGCTGTTCCGCTGGCTCGCCCTCTGCAGCATCAATGTAGTCATGCGCTCCCAGTGTCCTGACCAGTTCCTCTTTGTCCTTGCCTCGTCCGATGGCCACGGTCCTGAAACCCATCTGGCGAGCGTATTGAATTCCCAGATGCCCGAGTCCGCCAATGCCTTGGATAGCGACCGTATCACCAGCCCTGGCGATAGAATTTCGTAGCGAGTTAAAGACCGTGATTCCGGCACAGAGCAACGGGGCCCCTTCATCGTCGTGAAGATCTTCCGGCATCGCTGCAATGGCTTCCGCCGGGGAAATCATGTACTCGGCATAGCCGCCATCGTGCGAGATCCCGGTAATCTTGCCCTTTTCGCACAGGATGAAATCTCCGCGCCGGCATGGATCGCACACGAAACAGTGCCCTCCATGCCACCCCACGCCCACGCGCTGGCCCTGTTTCCAGTTGGTCACGTCCCGACCGACGGCATCGATTCGGCCGGAAATCTCGTGCCCCGGGACACGGGGAAGTTGCAAGCCGGGCCAGAAACCCTCTTTCACGAACATGTCGCTGTGGCACACTCCACAGGCCTCGACCTTGACCCGCACCTGCCTTGGACCGGGCTGCGGAATTTCTCGCTCCACGATCTCCCAATCTCCGTGAGGTTTGCTGACTTGAACCGCTTTCATGCGCGCCATAAAATTCCTCTTTTCGGGACAATTTGACTGAGGTCAAATCCAGGGTTCTTTGTTACTGCAGAGAGTGATAGATGAAGCGAGGCAGGTGCGGGATTCCGGAAATTCAGGGCTTCGCGTTTTTTCGGGCTCGTGTGAGGCCCGCTTGCAGACCGCGTTTGACGATGTTCTCGTAGCCTGCGGATTCCATAGTCGCCATCACGGTTCCGGCAATTCCGCCCGGAGTTGCGGCTTCATGCAACAACCTGGGCAGGCTGCTTCGGCTTTCTCGCCAGTACTGAATTCCATCCGCCAGCGCGTGCGCGGCTGCGGTCATCGCCGTTTTTCGGTCCAATCCCAATTGTTGAGCGGCTTGCGCCAGGGCTCTCAGCGCATGATAGCCATGACTCGATGAATAGGTGACGGTAAAGGCATCGAAGCCGCGCTCAGGAATTTCCAGCACGGCGCCAGTGCAACCGAACAGCCGTTTGACTAGGCGTTTCCCTTGCTTCGGAAACCTGGCGTCAAATGTAAGCGCGGTCAGGCCCCGGCCACTTCGGCAGACCGGACTTGGCATCGCACGCACCCATTGGATCGCCGGAGCCATCTGCTTGAGAACCGCAAGCGGGATTCCGGCGGCAAGGCTCACCGCGATCGCGGGCATTGGCGCCGCACGCAACTCACTGAACAGCCCGCGCACGGAATCTGGACGTACTGCGACAATGAGCACTCTCGCCTGCGCGACCGCAGTTGTGAGGTTCAACTCTGTTTCAACCCGATAGCGCCGTTTCAGTTCGCGCAGCTTGTGAGGGTTCCGATCATGAACGAGGAGCGGCTGATCGTATCCAGCCAATCGCAGGCCTGCGATCAACGCGCTGGTGATTCGCCCACCGCCCAGGAAGACGGCCGCTCTCACGCCAGTTCCCGGCAGGCCTGGTCCGCAGCCCTTATCAGGGTCTCCACGTCCGCGTCGGTGTGCGCAGTCGAAATAATCCAATGCAGTCCGTTGGACGGGGTCATGTAAATACCGCGGTCAAGCAGGAGATGAATAAAGCGTGAGTACTTCTTGGTGTCCGCGTAGGCGCAGTAGTCACGATAATCGTGGATACCATTCTGCTCGGTAAAATAAATCTGGAACATGGGGCCGAAACCCTGCACCAGGGCGCTAACCTGGTGCGTGCGGAGGACTTCGCGCAGGCCAGTAATCGCGGCGTCTCCGATGGCATGCAATCGGCTGTACGTCCCTTCCTGGAGCAGCAAGTCCAGATTTGCCGCGATTACCTTCATCGTGAGTCTGTGACCGTTGAAGGTCCCATAATGAAGCACCATTCCCTCGCCCCACTGCAGGCGGTTCAGAATCTCGCGCCGCCCCGCCACCGCTCCGATGGGAAATCCGGCTCCCAGGGCCTTGCCGAACGTGCTGAGATCGGGCTCGATTCCGTAGTATTCCTGGCATCCCCCGGGCGCGTAACGAAAACCTGTAACGACCTCGTCCAGGATGAACAGCGCTCCGTACTCGCGGGTGAGTTCGAGCAGCTCCTGTAAATATCCATCACGCGGCGGAATACAACCCATGTTGGCCATGATAGGTTCGGTGATGACCGCCGCCAGTTCATCTCCATGATGCTGCATCACACGGCGCGCAGCGGCGATGTCGTTCCACGGCGCAAGCACCACGTCGTCAAATGTGGCCGGCGGAATGCCTTCCGAGTCGGGAATCCGCGCGGGGTTCTCGGCGCTGCCCAATTTTTCAACCGAATGGCTATGCGCGTTCAGAAGATAAGGATCGTACCAACCGTGATAGTGCCCCTCGAACTTGAGGAACTTGCGCCGTCCGGTGTGCGCGCGGGCCAGGCGCAGCGCCAGCATAGTGGCTTCACTTCCGGTGTTGGTAAAACGTACTCCTTCCGCACGCGGAACCATGCGGCAGAAGCGCTCAGCCGCTTCCACTTCCGCAGAAGTTGCCGCAGCGAAGTGTGAGCCATCCGCGATCGTTTTCGTTACCGCTTCAACAATCCGCGGATGAGCATGCCCCTGAATCAGCGCTCCGAACGACATCATGAAGTCGATGTACTTGTTGCTATCGGCATCCCAAACCTGCGAACCGGCGCCCCGTTCCAGGAAAATCGGGCCGTCGGAGTATACCGCCGTGCCGCGCGATGGCGAGTTCACCCCTTCGACAAGCGCCGCCTGCGCACGCGCAAACAACTCACGCGAGCGTGCCCGGTTCCGTTGCTGCGCACCGGTTTTCAATCCGCCGTGCCTCCGCCGTCGACCACGAGCGCAGCGCCGGTCATGAACGACGAATCTTCCGAAGCGAGAAAGAGTACGGCTTTCGCAATCTCATCCGCTGTCCCGATTCGGCCCAGCGGCCGGTTGCTGCAGCCCGCAAGATAATCTTCCCACCTCATCCCTCGCATGCGTGCGTCTTCCGGAAGCATCGGCGTTTCCACATCGCCCGGGCAAATGCAATTTACGCGAATTCCTTGCTTGCCATGGTCAATGGCCATCGCCTTGGTCAGCAACACTACGCCACCTTTCGAAGCGCAGTAAGCGACGGCCTTGTCCCCGCCGACGATGCCCCACCCGGAACTGTTGTTGATGATCACACCGCTGCCTTTCGCGATCATATGCGGCAGCGCGTACTTCGACATTAGGAATGTTCCCTTGAGATTGATGTCGATCTGCAGGTCCCATTCTTCCTCGCTGCACTCGAGCGTGGTTTGGGGATAGAAAATGCCGGCATTGTTGAACAGAATGTCGAGTACGCCGAACTTCTTCACCGTCTCTTCAACCGATCGCTCGCACTCTGCCGCTTTGCGCACATCGGTGCGGATGAAGACCGCCTCGCGGCCGGACTGGAGAATCGAGGCCGTGACTTCATGTCCCCTTTTTTCATTTCGTCCCGTGATTGCGACACGCGCGCCTTCCTTCGAGAAAAGGAGAGCGGTGGCTTCGCCAATGCCCGACGTTCCTCCGGTGATGAGCGCGACTTTGTTTGAGAGACGCATAGATCAGCATTCAGCATTCAGCATTCAGCCATGCAACGTGTCACTGACTACTCAAAACAGGTCTCGACCGAACGAATGCTGATGGCTGAGTCCTATATACTTCCCGCCAGGCCTCCGCCATCGACGACGAGAGCGGTTCCGGTAACAAACGAAGAAGCATCGCTTGCCAGGTACAGCACCGCTTGCGCGATTTCCTCGGGCTTACCCATGCGGCCAAGCGGTCTCTGCGCCGCGCCCGCAAGGAATTTGTCCGTGGCCTCGCCAAGTTGCTGCGCTTCGTTTCGCAACATCGCGGTGTCGGTGTCGCCGGGGCAGATGCAGTTTACACGGATAGCCTGCGGCCCATGGTCAATCGCCATCGCTTTGGTCAGCAGCACCACCGCGCCCTTCGACGCGCAGTAAACCGCAGCCTTCGGTCCGGCGGAAATTCCCCAGCCTGAAGCGGTGTTGATGATGGAACCCCCACCGGCCTTCGCCATGACCGGAATCACTTCCCGCGAGAGCAGGTAGATGGATTTCACGTTCACATCCATGACCCGATCCCAATCATTTTCGCTGAGCTCTGTGATGGCGGCGCGGCGGATGATTCCGGCGTTGTTGAAAAGGATGTGAATCCCGCCGAATTCTCTTACGCTTCGTTCGATGAGCCGGCCACAATGCGCAGCGCTGGTGACGTCGGCAGGTTCGAAGATTGCATGGCCGCCATTGCCCACGATTTCCTGAGCAACGGCCTCTCCCGCGTCCCGGTTGACATCGCCGATGAGAACTCGTGCACCCTCGCGTGCGAGCAAGAGAGCTGTCGCGCGCCCGATGCCCGACGCACCGCCAGTGATCAACGCGATTTTGTTCTGCAAAAGCATGCGTCAAGACGGCAATGTCGAGTCCTGCGTCATAGCCTGTATGCCGTCCCGGTCGGGACTCTTTTACTTCACTTCGCTTTCAGGCACTACCGTGCCGCCGCTTTCGCGGCTGCGCAGGTGGGTGGCTTAATTTCACACTCGAGCAATCAGCACCCGGCAGTCAGCGCTCAGCATTGGGCCAAACTTCCCTCGGCATGGGTGAAAGTTCTACTGGCTGAATGCTGAGTGCTGAGTGCTGACTGCTGACTGCTTCTTACCGGCTCGCCAAACCTCCCGCGATCTCGGCCCCGTCGCAGGTGTACACATGTCCCGTAATGTACGCTGCATCGTCCGAGGCCAGAAATGCGAACAGCGCCGCGATCTCCTCCGGCTTGGCATGCCGCCGCAGAGGCACTTTACGATTCACTTCTTCCAGCATCTCGTCGGTGTACTCCGCCCGTTGCATGGGCGTGAGCACATATCCTGGCGCTACGGCACACACGCGAATCTTAGGCGCAAGTTCCAGCGCCATGGTCTTGGTCAACTCGATGACTCCGGCTTTGGTTGCGTTGTAGTCCGCATAAAACGGCTGGCCCACAATGCCGTTGGTGGATGCAGTTTGAAGAATCACTCCGCCGTCTTTCTCCCACATATGACGCGCTGCCGCCTGAGCCATATAGAACACGCCGGTCAGGTTCACAGCCATGATCTTGTCCCACTCTTGCGGCGTGATTTCGAGAAATTTGTGCCGAATGCTGATACCGGCGTTGTTGACGAGAACATCGACGCCACCCATCAGGCGAACTGCCTCTGCCAACGCAGCCTCTACCTGCTTCAGGTTCGAGACATCCGCATCCACCGTCCCGGCCAGTCCCGGTAACTGTTGCTGAATCCGCTTGCGCGCTTCACTGTCGCGGTCCAGCACCACCACGGCCGCGCCCTCTTCCAGAAACCGAGCCGCCGTGGCCGCACCGATCCCGCTGGCCCCACCCGTGACGAGCACACGCTTACCCTTAAGTCCTCGCATGCATCTCCTCTGAAACCGGACATTCTACGCTATCCGGGATTTTCCTTGGTGTGACTTCGTGTCCTTTGTGGTGGATGGTGTTGCTAGAACAGCTTGCCCTTGAAGGCGTAGATCAACTCGATGATCAGAATGACGACCACCATTAATTCCAGCACGAAAGCCCGGCTCTGGTTGAACTGGTCCACCATGAAGCGATACAGCTCCTCGGCGGTATTCAACTTCTGCGTGACCAGGTCTTTGTAGTCGGGAACGCCGACCTTGGCCGCGGCAAGCTTGTACAAGCGCGCTGAAAACATGTCACTCAGGAACTTGATCGCATTATCGGCGTGCTCGGTAAGTTCCGTTACTTCCAGCAGTACCGTATGCAGGCCGGTTGCAGCCTTGGCCATGCTCCAGCGCGCAGCCAATCCAGTTCCCTTGTCGAAGAACGCGTAGACATTTTCCAATTCGCGGGTAAGAAGTTCGTCATAGTGACGGAATTCGAGCAGCTGGGAATTGGCGTACTCCAACAATTGAATGGCGGTCTCGGCCCCGGAGGCGCTGTCGTACAGAAACGCCGCGTTATAACCAATCACTGCCAGGTCATTTGTGTAATAAGAAATCCTGGAATGCAGGATTTCGTTGCGCTCACCTTCGGAGAGCTCCAGAGTTTCACCGCGAACAATTTGCGCGATGCGCGGCCCGTGCTTGGCAACCACTTCATCGGCACGGGGCGATCCGCTCATCTCCCGCACGTGGAAGATGAAATAATCCTCGCTCAGCCACTCCTTGTACGGCTTTACCAACGCCGGCGCCGCACGCTCAAGCTTCGCGCGGACGATTCGCGAGGCATGCCCGGCGAAATCCACATCCCAGACCCAACGACTCCCCAGCCGGACCAATGTGTCCCAGTCGCCCGAAAATGGAAGTTCCAGCACGACGCTCAGGACGCCGTAGTCGTAATACTTGATCTGGCCGTCCAGGCGCTCTCCGCTGTCCAGGACCAGCGCTTCAATGGGTTCGACCACCGGCGGCCGCTGGTATCGAACATACCCTGGCGCCGGGTGCTTGAAGCTCGGCTGAGCCACGGTTCGCGCGCTGAAAATCTCGCGCAATTGGTCCAGCCTGATCTCTTCGCAAACGTCGAACTGGATCAGCACCAGCACCGATCCGCGGACGGCCACGTCCGGAGGGGCCTGCGTGATCGCCACCGGCTTGGTTTCAGTCAAAGCGAGAGGGGTATCGCCGTCGAGGGCCATGAGGTCGGTTCCCGGCAAGGCCATGAACTGCCCGCCGAATCCTTGCTATTCTCCCAGATTCGCTGCGCAATAGCGAGAGAAGGACAAGCAACTCTTGTATTTACAAGGAGTTACTTCCTTCGCAGGAACCAGAGTCCCGCGCCAGCTGCCAGTCCGGCCACCACCAGGGCTGACCACTTCATGGATCTCCGGATCTCGTTTCTCAGCCGGTTTGCGTGGAAGGCCTCCGCAACGGCTGCCGTTTCCGACTCCAGCTCACCGTTTAAGGCCATCTGTATGACCTCAGCCAGGTGAAACGCACGGCGATCCGTGCACTGCCCGATTTGCTCCCGGCAGCTAAACCCGTCGGCAATAATCAGGGTTTCCGGAGATGCATCGCGTACGGCCGGCAGAAGTTCCAGCTCGCCCACAGCCATTGAGACTTGGTACTTGTCTGCTTCGAACCCAAACGAACCGGCCATTCCGCAGCACCCTGGCGCCGGCGAATAGAAATCGATGCCCAACCTCCGCAAAACTGCTTCCTCAGCACTCATCTTCATCACGGACTTGTGATGACAATGTCCATGGACCAGCGCTTTACGCTCCAGGCGAGGAAACTCGAATTGAGGCATATGCTGTTGCAGGAACTCGCTGAGCAGGAAGGTCTGCTTCGCAAGCCTGTGAGCTCGCTCGTCATTAGGAAAGAGGTTCAGAACCTCGTCGCGGAAAACCGCAGCGCAACTCGGCTCCAGCACGATCAGGGGAGTCCCCGCTTCGATGTCGCCGGCCAGGGCATCGAGTATCTCTAGTAGGAGTCGCTTCGCCCGGCCGAGCATCCCAAAATCGTACAAAGGACGCCCGCAGCATAGTCCCCTCTCCGGCAGCACGACCCGGCATCCGGCCGACTCAAGCACCTCGACTGCCGCCTTTGACGTGTCCGGTAGAAAGAAATTGTTAAATGTGTCGGGCCAGAGCAGGACCGGCTTCGCACCCACGTTGCGTGGGCTGCGCCGCTGAAACCAGTCCCGGAATGTCTTCGGAGCAAATGCAGGAATCCTGCGCTGATGAGGAATCCCACCGACGAGCTTGGCAATGTCCCGCAGAAACGGAAGCTGGGTCGTCAAATTGACCAGGCCAGGAGCATTCGACGCCAGCCGGGCCCAGATATCGATACTGCCGAAGGTGTAGGCCGCCAACGGCCGCCTGCGCCCTTCATAGTAGTGCGACAGGAACTCCGCCTTGTAGGTCGCAACATCTACTCCTACCGGGCAGTCGCTCTTGCAGCCTTTGCACGACAGGCAGAGATCAAGCGACTGTTTGACGTGCTCGTCCTGCCAACCATCGCGGATGACCTCGCGTTGGGTCATCTCCCACAGCAAGTGAGCTCTCCCACGAGTCGAATGCTCTTCCTCCCTGGTGACCCGGAAACTCGGGCACATGACTCCACCTTCGTAACGTCGGCACTTCCCGACGCCAACGCAGCGCAGGGTGGCGCGAGCCAAGCTGCCGTGGTCGTCCACGTACTTGAAGTGCGTCTCCGGCTCCCACGGCTTGTAGTCGAGGCCAAGCCTCAGGTTTTCGTCGAGGCGGTACGGCTCAACCACCTTGCCGGGATTCATCTTCCACTCGGGGTCCCACAGCGCCTTAAACTCCCGGAACGCCTGCACCAGTTCCGGACCGAACATCCTGGGAAGCAATTCCGCGCGCGATTGCCCGTCCCCATGTTCACCGGACAAGGAACCGCCATAACTGACCACCAGGTCTGCCGCCTCTTCCATGAACCTGCGGAACTGGCGGATGCCTTCCTGGCTTTCCATGTCATAGCTCATCCGGCTATGAACGCACCCATGTCCGAAGTGGCCGTACAGCACGCCGCGGTAGCCGTAGCCGTTCATCAGCTTGCGCAGATCTCGAAGATAGCCGCCCAGTTTCTCGGGGGAGACTGCCGAGTCTTCCCATCCCTCCCAACTCAAGGGCTCGCCTGGAACGTGAGAGATCGCGCCCAGGCTCGACTCGCGGACTTCCCACACTCGTTTGACCTGGTTCTTGTCGGTGAAGAGGCGCATCTCGGGTGGACTCGGCTCGCGCCTCAGCGCATCCATCAATGCTCGCGCCTGGGCTTCGGCCTCACCCGCGCTGTTCGCGCCGAACTCGGCAAGCAGCCATCCACCACCGGGTGGAAGCAGTGCCAACCCTTCGGAGTTGATCCCTTTTCGCCGCGTGTACTCGACAAGCAAGTCATCCACACCCTCGAGGCCGATCGGCCGGTAAGCCATGACCTCAGGCACGCGGTCGGCGCATTGGTAGATGTCCGCATAGGCAATCGCCAGCAGCACGCGCTGCTGCGGACTTTCGACCAGTCGGCACGTCGCTTCGAGGACGGTAACGCAGGTACCTTCGCTTCCCACCAGGACGCGCGCAACATTGAATCCGTTTTCTGGGAGCAAGTAATTCAGGTTGTACCCCGAGACACGGCGAGGAATATTCGGATAACGGCTTCGCACCAGCTCAGCATATTTCTCGCGAATCGTCTTCAAACCCGAGTAGATCTCTCCCCGGCGCCCACCCGCTCGAATGATCTGCTCCAATTCGGAGTCGCTGGTTTCCCCTACCCGCATCCGTTCGCCGTCATAAGTCACGATTTCCAGCGATTCGATGTTCTCGTCGGTCTTGCCCGCCATCACGGAATGCACACCGCAGGAGTTGTTCCCGATCATTCCACCCAAGGTGCAGCGGTCATGGGTCGCAGGATCGGGCCCAAAAGTGAGTTGGTGTCTTTCCGCGGCCGCGCGTAGATGGTCGAGAATGACACCCGGCTGCACCCGGGCAATACGCTGCGCAGCATTCAGTTCCAGAATGCCGGCCATGTATTTGGAGAAATCCAGAATTAGGGCAAAGTTGCAGCACTGGCCGGCCAGGGAGGTGCCGCCGCCCCGGCACAAGATCGGCGCTCCATGCTCGCGCGCAATGGCAATCGCGGCAACAACGTCATCTACGCCGCGCGGAATGACCACGCCGATCGGAACCTGGCGATAGCTGGATCCGTCCGTGGCGTAGAGAGCCCGGCTTCCCTGATCAAACCGGACTTCACCCTCGATTTCCTTGAGTAACTCTGCCCTCAGGCCTGCGGCGTCGACGACGGGAGATTTTGCCGCGCGGGCGAGTTCAGCGAGGGCATCGGACATGGTGCGTGCCTAGTTCGATTCCGCACCTGCCGCGGCTTTGCCACTTACATTGGTGATATTGATCACGGTCTTGCCCTCCTCCGGGGAGATGTTCACCGTGATCAGGTCCTTGTTGCGGGTGGAGACGATAGTGTAGTGCTTGTCGTCCGATACATTCACGTTGGCATGCGGAAGCTGCGCCCGGTAAAACTCCGCTACTTTCTCCGGAGGATCGCTGGTCTCGAGATTCAGAGTCACGGTGTGCATTCCCCCGACGTGCACGTTGGCTGCGTCGCTACTCATGACCTGCGCACTGGGATACAGATCCACTCCGATATTGCGGGCAGCCTCCTGTGGATCTTCTGAACTCTCCACCGTGCCAACCGGGGTTTCGACTTTGACGTGTTTCCCGTCCTCGGTGATCCTGGTATGCTTCGCGATTCGGTATCCAATGAAGCTCGCGGCCACGCTGCCGATGATGCCCAATCCGATCAGCACAGCCACAACGATCAGAATGATCTTGACGGCATCGTTTTTCTTGGCAGGGGCAGAGATGCCCGCAATCGGGGGCGCGCCGGTAATTGCGCTCCCGCACTTGGCGCAGAACTTTGCTCCGGGATCCAGGTTGGCTCCGCAGGAATTGCAAAAGGCCATGGTTCACCTCCGTCCGCTCGAATGGGCGGAGTATATCGCAAATACTGCAATCGTGTCGGTGAACAGACTCGTCTAGTTCGTGCCCGGAGCAAGGCGCCAGGTGTAGTCGGTCAGGCTCAGCATCAGCAGCAACAGCATCCAGAAAATCGCGGAGGCGATCACCACCTTGGTCATCTTTTCGCTCGTGTACTTCACGTGCATAAAGAAGAGCACCACTACGGTGGCCTTCACGGTGGCAATGGCGAGGGCCACAATCGTGTTTAAGGGGCCAAGGTCGATAGTCGCGATCCAGGCCGTAACCACCGTCAGGACCAGGAGAAGAATCCAGATCGCGTAGTATAGCTTGCTCGATACGGTGTGCTCAGACATAGGTCAATGCAGCGGCTTTCTATCGATTAGGTACAGCAAGGGAAACAGGTAGATCCAGACGATGTCCACGAAGTGCCAGTAGAGCCCGAAATTCTCGACCGGGGTGTAATAGCCGGGACCAAAAGCTCCCTTCCACGCCCGGTACGTGAGCCATGTGAACAGACCCACCCCGACAATCATGTGCAAGGCGTGCATGCCGGTCATGGCAAAGTACAGTGAAAAGAAAATCTGGGCGCGCTGCCCATCAATAGGAATCGGCGATTCCTTCGCCATCTTCGAGACGTCAAACGAGTAGCCGGGAACGTGGTGCTCGTCGAATTTTTCTTTCCACTCCACACCCTTGATTCCCAGAAATACCAATCCCAGCAATAGCGTGAGAACCAGCAAAGTGACCAGCAGCTTGCGCTTGCCTTGCTGCGCTGCCTGTACTGACAGTGCGACCGTCAAACTGCTGCAGATCAGCACCGCGGTGTTCACCGTACCCAGGGGCAGGTTCAGGGTAGTGCTGCTCACCGCGAATTCGTTGAAGTACCAGTAGCGATATACCAGGTACGCGCAAAACATGCCGCTGAAGAACATGATCTCCGTAGCCAGGAACAGCCACATTCCAAAGGAAGCAGCATTCCGCTGCTGCTCCATATCGGCAAAATGGTGCTGCAGCGCCGGGTTGTGGGTCTCGATTGTGACCGGACTATCGCTCAACCGGGGCCTCCTCTGGCACTGCTATTTCACCGTAGGGGTAAGCTTCCCAGGTCACCACTGGTGTCTCATCGAAGTTGTAGGTTGGCGGCGGCGAAGCCGACATCCATTCCAGCCCCGCTGCTCCCCAGGGATTATCCGGCGCAGGCTTCCCGTAGCGCATCGACCACAGGAAGTAGATCATCGGCAACAAGTAACCGACGGCAAGAATGGTCGAACCCGCCGTCGAGAGCACGTTTAGAACCTGGAACTCGGAAGGATACTGCCAATACCGGCGCGGCATGCCGACATAACCGAGCACGAATTGCGGAAAGAACGTCAAGTTGAACCCGATAAATACGATCAAAGCCGCCAGGCGGCCCCATGCTTCGGGATACATGCGGCCGGAAATCTTTGGCCACCAGAAATGCATTCCGCCCAGATATCCCATTACCGCTCCGCCGACCATGATGTAGTGGAAGTGGGCCACCACGAAGTAGGTGTCGGTCACGTGAACATCCAGGCCCAGGGCGGCCAAGAACAGCCCGGTTAACCCTCCCATGGTGAACAGCCCGATGAAGCCGAAGGCGTACAGCATCGGTGTATTGAACCGGATTGACCCCTTGTACATGGTCGCGGTCCAATTGAATACCTTGATCGCCGAGGGCACGGCCACCGCATAACTCAGCAACGAAAAGATCATCGCCGCATAGATCGACATACCCGCCACGAACATGTGGTGCGCCCACACCAGGAACCCGAATACCGCAATGGCCAGGCTGCTCATGGCGATGAAGCTATAGCCGAACGGACGCTTGCGCGCGAAGCACGGGATGATCTCGCTGATCACTCCCATGGACGGCAAGATCATGATGTAAACCGCAGGATGGGAATAAAACCAGAACAGATGCTGGAACAGAAGCGGATCGCCGCCGCGCGTGGGGTCAAAAATTCCGAGATTCAGCGCGCGTTCCAGCACTACCAGTACCAGTGTAATCGCCAGCACCGGCGTACCCAGCAACTGAATGATGCTGGTCGCGTAATGCGCCCAGATAAACAGCGGCAAGCGCGACCAGGTCAGGCCCGGCGCACGCATGCGATGAATGGTGACGACGAAATTCAGCCCCGTCAGGATGGATGAGAATCCCGCAACAAAGATGGAAAGTCCGGCCTCAATCACCTTGGTGTTGCTGAAGGACGTGCTGAACGGCGTGTAGAAGGTCCACCCCGTATCAACCCCGCCGGTCGCGATAGCGTGCAACATCATCACTCCGGCAATCACCAGCAGATACCAGCTCAGCAGGTTGAGCTTGGGAAAGGCAAGGTCCTTGGCCCCGATCATCATGGGCACAAGGAAGTTTCCGAGCACCGCGGGAATGGACGGGATCAGGAAGAAGAAGATCATCACCTGCCCGTGCATGGTGAACAATTTGTTGTAAGTGTCGGACTGCACCAGGTCGCCGGCCGGAGTCAGCAACTCCAACCGGATCAGAAGCGCGAAGATGCCTCCAATAAAGAAAAAGAAAGTGATGGTGATCAGGTACAGCAAGGCGATCCGCTTGTGGTCTGTTGTGAGCAGCCACGAGCGAACGCCGTACTCCTTGTTCAGGTAGTTCTCGCGCTCTCGAACCGGAATTACCGCTGTTGCCATTGCGATTCCCTTATCTGCTACTGTGGCGAACCCGGGCTCTTCAGTTGCGGACTTCCCGCGGACCCGGCTGGAGACTGGCTGAGCGACTTGACGTACTCTACCAGCGCATTCAATTGTTCTTCGGTGACCAGTCCCTGGAAAACCGGCATGATCGGCTTAAATCCTGAGACCACCTTTGCGGCCGGCGAAAGGATCGATTCGCGGATGTAGTTGTCGTCCGCTATGACCGTTCGCCCATCTTCGAGCGTAACCGGTTTCCCATAAATTCCAGTGAGATTCGGGCCGCGCCCCTGGACATCGGTGCGATGGCAAGTTCCGCACCCCAGTTGCTGAAACAGCGCCTGGCCGGTCTGGGCCAGCGATCCTGAAGCCACGCCGCCGCTGAGCCACGCCGCATACTGTCCAGGCTCCATTACGGTCACGCTTCCGATCATTCCCGAATGCATGGTGCCGCAATACTCGGCGCAGAACAGGTGATAAGTACCGGGCTTGGTGGCCCGGAACCACGCATAGGTATAGCGCCCCGGCACTACGTCCTGCTTGATCCGGAAGGCTGGAATATAGAAGCTGTGGATCACATCCTGCGAGGTCATGATCAGCTTGATATCGCGATTGACGGGAACATGCAGTTCGTTGATCTCGCGCTGTCCCTCGACATGCTGCAGCTTCCACATCCACTGCTTTCCCACCACGTAAATTTCTGCCGCCCCTCGCGGTGGAGTTCGCTCCTGGAAGTAAATGACCGCGCCCCAGGCAAAGATCATCAGAAACACGCCCAGGGGCACGACGCTCCAGGTGATCTCCAGTACCGTGGAGCCGTCGATCTGCTCCGCCCTCACATTGCGCTGCCGGCGGTATCTGATAGCGAACACCGTGATCATGACGAAGATCGCAATGCTCATCAGCCCAGAGAGCACCACCAGGAATATGAAAAGCGCGTCAACATTCCCGGCGTAGCTCGAAGCCCGAACCGGCCAAAGTGGAAAATTATCGAACATAATTTATGTGGTTCGTTCTACTTCCCGCGCGCTCGGCCCGCTGCCTCGACGCAGCAATACAGCCATGAGCGTGCCAATCGCCAGCATCGTCGCGACCCCGGCCAGCCTCATAATCCGAAACACAGTGGCGCTGTACTTCCCCGCTTGCGGGTCATAGTGATAGCAGTACAGCAGCACTTCATCCACTACGTTTCCAATCTTCTCGTTCGAGGCCTGCACCAACCCGAGCCGCAGGTCCTTGGGTGCAAACTCCACGCCGTAGTAGTACTGCGAAATTTTCCCCTCGGGCGTGAGAATCATGATCGCCGTCGTGTGCGCGAACTGTCCGGTTTTGGCGTCGTACTCGTACTGGAAGCCGGCGGCTTTGGTCAGCGCGTCAACCGATTCCTTGGGCCCGGTCAGAAAGTGCCAGCCTTCCGCAGCGCCCGCGCGCCCATACCGCTTCAGGTATTCAGCTTTCTTCTTCGCGGCGTCCTCCGGAGTCTCCCGCGGATCGAAGCTGATGGTCAAAATTTCGAATTCCTTCCCCACATCGAACTTCAGCGGCTTCAATGCCGTTTCCAGCCCGCTCAGCACCTCGCTGCACAACATCGGACAGTTGTAATAAACCAGGTTGAGGATCATCGGCTTCCTGCCGAAGTAGTCGCTCAAGTGCACGGCCCTCCCGCTTTCGTCACGAAATTCCAACCCGGGAGGAATCTGCTGGTTCAGGTTCTGCTGGATGCCCACGTTTTTCAGTCCCGGCGGACGCACGTTGGCGGGCGGAGATAGCATGCCGGTATTCATGTTCTGGGCGGCGGCGCTCACGCAGAACATGATCAGGACCAGCGGCCATCCGAATTTTTTCCTGTTGCTGCTCATTGCTGCTTCTTTCTTTGCGGCGTCTGCGGCTGCTTAGCGGGTGCCTTCTGACTTGAATCCGCTCTGGAAGCCGCCTGCTCCGCCATTTGCACCGTGGAGGCCGGCGCTGTTCCGGCTCTCGGCGTTGTCGGCAACCCCCGCTGCGCTAACAATTGCATCGCTTTTTCAATCGGAATATGTACCACTCCCGCGTTCTTATCAACCCAACCATAGCTGTGCAACTGCTGTTCTTCCGCCAGGCGGAACCCGTTTAACTCGATCCGCTCATTGGTTTCCAGCCGCGGCTGCGGAAACTGATGAATATCGGCCATGGTGATATCGCGAGTATCCGGAGCGGTTGGGACCGCCAGCGGGTTTTGCGGCGGCTGATGGGCCCGCTGGTATGAATCAAGGAACTTGTACATCCCGATTACGATGAGATAAATCAGCACGGAGGCGATCGCGAGTCCCACCAGGAACGAGAAGATCGCTCCCGGGCTCATATCTTCCCGCTCGTACTCCGCGTCCCCATGCTCGTGCTGACGGATTTGGCGTTCTTCACTCATGAGCCGGTTCCAATACTTCGTGCGCGTCCGGATCGTAAATCGGCAGCAGCGGCATCGAATTTAAGTTGCGGAAAAAGAACCAAAGCCACAGACCACCCATCGCAATGGGAAGCACGATATCCGCCCACGTGACGGTAATGGTGCGCGAGAAATTCGGTTCCACAAGCCAGATCAGATCCACGTACCGCATTAGCATCAACCACACCGCAAGCCACACCAACCGCGTAACGTCGCGTTTGAAGGGACGCGACAGTAGGATCACAAACGGCACGGCAAAGTGAAACAATGCCAGGATTAGCCCGAACACTCCCCAGCCGCCGTTCAGCCGTTTCAGGTACCAACTGATCTCCTCCGGCAGATCTCCAGCCCAGATGATCAGCCACTGCGAAAACGAGAAGTAGGCCCAGAGCATCACGAAGGTCAGCATCAGCTTGCCGTGGTCGTGAACGAAACTGGGCTTTAGCCAATCCGACATGGGCTTGTAGCGCACCAGCATGCGCTCGATCACCACTGCGAAACAGATTGCCGACAAGCCCTGACCCGCGAGAAACAGCAACCCATAGATGGTCGAGATCCAACTCGGGTCCAGCGACATGACCCAGTCGATGGCCGCGAAGGAAATGGTCAAGCCGTACAGGATCAGTCCCGGCCCGCTCAGCGCCTTGAACTTCGAAACGTTGTCTACCGGGCCGCGATCGGTCTCGCTTGACCATTTCGTCAGCAGGTAAGACAGCACGTTCCAGATCGCAAGGTAGATGGCCGCGCGAATCACGAATCCGGTGACATTCAGATAACTCTGCGTGATCCATACCAGGTGTTCGCGCAGGCGCTTGTTCTCGATGTTCTCCAGAGGCTGCGCCCAGATATAGAGCCGGTGCACTCCGAAAATAATCGGGATGAACAGTACCGCCATCAGCGGCGCACAGCGCATGGCCGCGCCCATGATGCGCCGGATCACCATACCCCATCCGCCGCCGGTCAAGTGACGCAACATCAGGATCGCCATCGATCCCAGCGTCAGTCCCAGCCACGCCATGTAGCTGGTGAGATAGCCGCGGTAGAAAACCTCCGGCTGCAGAAATCCGCCAATCACCGCAATCACTGAAAACGCCGCACCCACAATCAGGGAACGCGACTGAATGACCCGAGTCACGGGAGGCGCCATCAACTCCGAACTGTTCATGCGCACCGTGCTCATTTCGGCTGCTCTCCTTGTTCGCTTTTTCCGGGGGCAATCAACTCAGGCTGGGTAGCGCCCGATCCGGGTTCGCCGAACTGCGGCGGCACAGACGGGACCTGCTGTCCTTGCGGGACTTCGGCGGCCGTCGCTCCCTGGCTCAATTGCAGCGCGCGAATGTAGGCGACGATGGCCCAACGGTCGCGCGGCGGGATCTGTGACGCGTAGTCGGGCATCGCTCCGAACCCGTGGGTCATGACGTCGAAAAAATATCCCAGAGGCGCCTTGCGCAGGCGCTCCGTGTGGTAGGACGGAGGCTTGCGATATCCGCGCTGCACGATCATTCCGTTTCCGTCGCCGAGCCGGGAATGACACGGAGCGCAGTAGATGTTAAAGCGTTGCTGTCCCCTCGCCAGCACGTCCTGCGTCACCGGAAACGGCATGTAATCGCCGGGGTTTTGACCCACCATACCCGTGTAGAAATACGTATCTTCGTGCAGTTCGCCGCGCGCGACTGTGTCCGGAATCGGATCCCGCGCCGAGCGCAGATCGGAATAGAAATCGCTCATCGCCAGCGGCTTGAACTTGGGCTGGTCGTGCATATCCTGGCGGCATCCGGCCAACGCAAGCAGCGCGAGCAGTCCCAACCATGCGAATTTGTTTCGGCGCAACATCGCTTACCCGGGGACCTCCGAAAGCGAACGTGGCCGCAGGGCTTCCAGGAAGGCACGGGTTGAAGCAGTGTCGTACTTGGGATCGGAAGAAAACACGATCAGAAAAAACCGGTCTTTCGTCGCAAACGCAAATCGCGGCACGTTGAACACCGGGTGATATGGCATGGGCAATCCATTCAGCGCAAGCATGCCAAACACGGCTGAGATCCCGGCAAACAGAATCGTCATCTCGAACGTCACCACGATGAACGAGGGCCAGGAATGCATCGGCCGCCCCGCGATGTTGATGGGATAGCTGATGGTCGCAATCCAGTACTGCATCAAGTAGCCCGTCAGGCCGCCGAGAATGCCTCCAATCAGCACCACCAGTGGAACCGCATTCTTGTGGAAACCGATTGCCTCTCCCAATTCTTCGATGGGAAACGGACTGTAGGCATCAATCTTCTTGTACCCCGCCTCGTAGGTTTGTCGAGCCGCCGCAACCAGGTCCGTTGGGTTGTCGAACTCAGCCATAAGGCCATAGATCAGCGTGCGCTTCATTCCTTTACCTCCGCCTGCGGCAGCAGAGTGCGCATTTCAAAAATCGAGATCATCGGCAGGATTCGCACGAACAGGAACATTGCGCACAGGAACATGCCGATGGTGCCGATGTAAGTCATCCAGTCCCAGCGCGTCGGATAGTACATGCCCCACGACGAGTTCAGGAAGTCACGCTGCAGGCTGACCACAACGATGATGAATCGTTCCAGCCACATGCCGACCAGGATCACGCCCGAGATCAAAAACAGCGCAGGCGGACTCTTACGCAACTTCCTGATCCAGAGCACCTGGGGAACAAAAATATTGCAGGCCAGCAGCATGTAATAGAAGAACGCGTAGGGCCCGTGTAAACGGTTCCACAGGGTATAGGCGTCGTAACGATTTCCGCTGTACCAACCCATGAACGCCTCGATCGCATACCCGTAGGCGACGATCAATCCCGTCGCCAGCATGACCTTGGCGGAATTCTGCAGGTGGCGCTCGGTAATGAAATCTTCCAATCCGTAGAACTTGCGAATGGGAATCGCGAGCATCAGCACCATGGCAAATCCGGAGTAGATCGCGCCCGCCACGAAGTAGGGCGGGAAGATCGTGGTGTGCCACCCCGGAACGATGCCGATAGCGAAATCGAAGCTGACGACCGTGTGCACTGAGAGCACTAGTGGCGTCGCCAGTCCGGCCAGCAAGAGATAGGAAGTTTCGTACCGCGCCCAGTGCCGCGCCGAACCGCGCCATCCCATGGCCAGCATGCCGTAAATCATCCTGGCCCAGCGATTTTCGGAGCGGTCGCGCAGGGTCGCCAAGTCGGGAATGAGACCGATGAACCAGAACAACAGCGAAATCGTGAAGTAGGTCGAGACCGCGAACACATCCCACACCAGGGGGCTGCGGAACTGCGGCCAGTAATTCATGGTGTTGGGATATGGGAACAGCCAGAAGAACAGCCATGGCCGGCCCAGGTGAAGTAGCGGGAACATGCCCGCGGCCGCCACCGCGAACAGCGTCATCGCTTCCGCAAACCGATTGATCGAGTTGCGCCACGACTGCCGTAACAACAGCAGAATGGCCGAAATCAGAGTGCCGGCGTGACCGATCCCGATCCACCACACAAAATTCACGATCGCGAATCCCCAGCCCACCGGGATGTTCACGCCCCAGATGCCAACGCCCTTCAGGAACAGGTATCCCACCGCGTAGAGCATGCCCATGAGCAGCAGGAATGAGACTCCAAACCCCACGAACCATCCGTTCGAGGTCGGGCGCGTGAGCACGATCGCGCTGATCTTGTCCGTGACAGACGCAAAGCTATGTCCCGGTTCGATGACAGGAGCTTGCCGGTTGGTCGCCGTCACGACTATTTGTTTCGAATCATCCATGCTTGGCAGCTCTCCGCACTACGCCTGCAACTCGGGGTTCGGGTTCTTGATTTCCGCCAGGTACGTGGTTCGCGGCCGCGTATTCAGGTCGGCCAACAAACTGTAGTTTCGCGACTGTGCCTTCAACTTCGAAACCTGGCTGTTGGGATCATTGATGTTGCCAAATACGATCGCGTTCGCCGGGCACGATTGCTGGCATGCCGTCTGCAACTCGCCGTCGGCAATCTTGCGATCTTCGCGCTCGGAATCAATCCGGTGCTGGTTGATGCGCTGCACGCAATACGTGCATTTTTCCATCACCCCGCGGCTGCGCACGGTCACGTCCGGATTGCGCATCATTTTTAGCTGCGGCGTCTCCCAATCCTGGAACAGCAGGAAATTAAACCGCCGCACCTTGTAGGGACAGTTATTCGAGCAATAGCGCGTTCCCACGCAGCGGTTGTAGACCATGTCGTTCAGGCCTTCCGTGCTGTGGACCGTAGCCCCTACCGGGCACACCAGCTCGCATGGCGCGGCTTCGCACTGCATACACGGTACCGGCTGGAAATGTGCGCGCGGATTGTTTCTGTCTCCCTGGTAGTACGCATCCACACGCAGCCAGTGCATGTGCCGGCCCTTGTTCACCTGCTCCTTGCCCACGATCGGAATATTGTTCTCCGACTGGCATGCGACGATGCAGTTGTTGCAACCCACACATTTGTTCAGGTCAATCGCCATGCCCCAGGCATAGGGCTCTTTCGTGTAATCCCACCCTTCGGGCTGAATGTGCCCGTTGCCATGCGGGTACAAAGTCTCATCGGCATCCGGCTCTTCTTCCCGGGCAAACTCCGGGTCTTTCTTGTAATCCTCCAGGCTGGTGGTGCGCACCAAAGGCCGCTCGCCGACCGGGGTTTCCATCGTCTGGTAACCCTGCGTAGAAGCCAATTTGTAGGTGGTGCCTGTCTTCTCGATGGAGACCCCGGTCGCCAGCCAAGGCATCGCGCTATAACGAATTTCATAGGCGTTGTACCCTGCGCCAGTTCCGACCCTGCCGGCGCGCGTGCGCCCATACCCCAGAAACACGGTGATCGATTTGTCGGGATGCCCTGCCTGCAGCCAGAGCGGGGCCGCAATGCTTTTCCCGTTCAGGCTGATCTTGATCACATCTTCCGACTTGAGGCCCAACCGGTCCGCCATCACCGGTGCCATCATGACCGGATTGTCCCAGGTCAGCTTCGTCATCGGCTTCGGTAGTTCCTGCAGCCACCCGTTATTGGCGAAGCGGCCATCGAAGACCGAAGGATCGCGGCGATAGTTGATCTCGAGAGCGTTGGCATCCACGGTTGCCGGAGATCCGAACTCTGACTTCAATGCGACCTGCTTCGGCTCAAATGCCGTGCCTTGTATCCATCCATCGTTTAAGGCACGTTTCCAGAAGAGTTCGAAATCCTGACCCGCGTGCTGCTTCTGCCAATAACTCCGCACCAAATCGTGTCCGCTGGCCTCGCTCAGCCCGGACAGGTACGCGACAAACTCGTGCTTGCTCCTTCCGCTATAAAGCGGTGCAATCAACGGTTGCACGATGCTTACCGTCCCCTCATAAGCCCGCGTGTCGCCCCACTGCTCCAGGTAGTGCGTTTCATTGATGTGCCATTGGCACAGTTCCGCGGTCTCGTCGTGGTACAGCCCGAGATGCACTCGCATCGGAATATTCGTGCTCTTGAGGGCATCCGCGAAACCCAGGTCGGCAGGCGATTCATAGGCAGGATTCCCACCCAGAATGATAAGAATATCTACCTTGCCGCCGCGCATATCGGCAACCAAGTCTCTCAGTGAATCTGTCTGGTTGACCGGGTTCGCATCAACCGGGTCGGTGAAGACGACAGTCTTTCCGACGTTGCCGAGGATCTGGTTGATGGCGTGCGCGAGTGCGTGCACGGCGGGAGGCTGGTGTTCTCCAGGGATGACAACGCTCGAACCACGATGCGCCTGCAGTTCCTTCGCAATTGCTTCCAGGAACCGTTGCGCTTCCCCTTGCTGTGCTCCGCTCCCTGCATGTACTCCCAGCGCACTGGCCAGTGCCCGCGCAAATCCTTCGATGTCCGCCGCTCGCATCGGCAGATGATGATCGGCCTTCGCTCCCGCAGGACTCGGCGTACTCTCCACCACGTACAACCGGTTCATGGCGCCGGCATCCGGATTGCGCCGGGAAGCGAAATCCCGCGCGTAGCGGGTCATGCCGGGGAACCCACTGGCAAGGAAATCGGCATCCAGCGAGACGATCACGTCTGCTGCATCGAGCTTGTATTGCGTTTCCACCGCCTGACCGAACGCCATCTGTGCGCCCGCCAGCGCGTTATCCCGGCCGCCCGGATCGTACACATGCCACTTGGCCTGCGGGAATGCCTTCAGGAACGAGCGCATCTGGTCTGCCAGCGTGGGCGAAGAGATCGTCTGCGTCAAAATCCGTATGCCCGCTCCTCCAAGCCCTTTTTGGATCGAGAGCGGAGCACGGAATGCCTCCAGGAAGGCGCCCCAGGTGCGCGTCTCTCCCAGATAGGTGATCGTCTGTGACCGATCGGGATCGTACATGCCGAGAATCGAAGCCTGCGCGAACACATCGGTCCCGCCCTGGCTGACCGGGTGCTGTGGATTCCCTTCGATCTTCGTTGGACGGAAAAGGTGGCTCTCGACCAGGATCGGCGTGGCGTATCCACTCAACTCGAACGCGGTCGCGTAAAACATCGGGCGCCCGGGGACCACATCCTCCGGTTGGCGAACATAGGGGACGATGGGCTCGAGCGGTTGCTTTGTGCAAGCCGTCATTCCGGCCAGCGCCAACGATGCGCTCATCAATTTCAGAAAGCCGCGGCGCGAAACCCCGTCCAACCATTCCGACGCGCCTTTGGGAAATTCACGGTGCATCATCTCCTGGAACTCGGCGCTCCCCGCCAGTTCTTCCAGGCTCCGCCAGAACTCAGGGCCTTTCGTCTCGGCAACGCGGGCCCGAACAGTGTCCAAATCAAGCGCAGGACGCTCGGTTTGCAACTGAACCAGCTTCTCTTTCTTTCCGGGGCATACCGCCTCGTGGTGCTGGTTCGTAGATTCGCTATCCATCTTCATCGCAAACTTTCTCTGAACTCCGTGAAGCTGCCGTTACCGGTGACAGGTTGAACAACTGGTGATATCGCTGACCGTACGCAGCTTGTATTCCTTCACCAGGTCGGTCCCTAACGCAAGTTGATCGGTGTATTGCTTGCCGCCAACCGTGATCGGCTTGGCACCAGAGGGCTGCTCGTATCGCATGTTGAAGACCTGGTCGCGCGGGCGCAGATATTTCTGCGGCGCGCGATGGCAGTCCAGACACCACTCCATCTGCAGCGAAGCGTAGTTGTACATCAAAGGCATGCGGTCCACCGGACCATGGCAGGTGTTGCAGCCCACACCCTTATTGATATGAATACTGTGATTGAAATAAACGAAATCGGGCAGATCGTTCACCCGTGTCCACACCAGCGACTTGCCGCTGCGAAAACTTTCGCGCACCGGTTCCAGCAGCGGGGCTGCGGTCCAGATCTGCTGATGACAGTTCATGCAGGTCTTAGTGGGGGGAATGCCGGCAAAACTCGAAACTTCGACCGAAGTGTGGCAATAGCGGCAATCGATGCCGAGCCCCGCCACATGATGCTGGTGGCTGAACGGCACTGGTTGCGGTTTGGCGACGGCCGCGTAAGTCACGTAAGGCGAGCGCTGGAACTCGATGCACGCCCAAAGCGCGATGGCCGCCACAAATACCGCTCCAAAAATTGTGGCCCGAGAGATTGTGTTAGTACTGCGATGAAAGATCTGCATCTATGAAAACTTTCAGTGCAGCGGGAAAAATTCCGGCGTCTGGAATTCATGTACTGCCCAGGCCAGACCCTCACAATGAGCTGTGACCGTGAACACGAAAACTTGTGATTATAGCAGCAGGAATGGATCGCGGGGGAGAAAGCACGCCGCAATCAACAAAAAAATTTCACGGTTGCATTTTGGGAAAATCATATTCTGAAATCAACTCTGCGAGCCCAACCAACGCTCTCGCTTCGAAGCTATCTTAAATTCATGACCAACAACTTTGGTTCCGTCATCTCCTCGATGGCATAACGCAGACCCTCGCGGCCCAGGCCGGAGTCCTTGATGCCTCCATAGGGCATGTGATCGATGCGGAAGGTCGGCACGTCTCCGGCAATCACGCTGCCCACTTCCAACTCCTCGTAGGCGTTGAACAGCAGTTTGACGTCCCTGGTGAAAATGCCTGCCTGCAGGCCATAGGGAGAGTTGTTCACCTGCCGCAGCGCTTCTCCAAAATCCTCGTAGGTCTCAAGAGTCACGACCGGTCCAAAAATTTCCTGGCAGTTTACTTTCATGTCAGCCCGCGTGTTGGTGAGCACAGTGGGCTCTACGATGGAACCTCTTCGCTGTCCTCCAGCCAGCAGTCGCGCACCGCCGCGTACGGCTTCCTGCACCCAGTCGATGGTGCGGATGGCATCGCTTTCGCGAATCAGCGGGCCCAGATCGGTACTGTCGTCCAGCGGGTCCCCGGTTTTGAGCTTCTTCACCCCTGCCAGGAGCAGTTCGGTGAACTTGCCGAAAACCGACCGTTCCACCAGGATCCGCTGCACCGAGATGCAGGTCTGCCCGGCGTAGGCGAAGCCCCCTGCGACGCAGCGCTCAGCGGCATAGTTAAGGTCGGCGTCGTTGTGCACCAGCACGCCGGCATTTCCGCCCAACTCAAGGATGACCTTTTTCTTCCCGGCGCGGCGTTTGATGTCCCAACCTACCGATGCGCTGCCCGTGAAGCTGATCAACTTGAGCCGCTCGTCGGTCACCAGCAATCCCGCGTCTTCGTTCGAGAGTGGCAGGACGTTGAGCGCCCCATCCGGCCAACCCGCCTGCTGCACGGTGTGGGCAAGCAGCAACGCCGATAGCGGCGTTTGCGGCGCCGGCTTCAGCACCATGGGGCAGCCACTCGCAATCGCCGGCGCCAGCTTGTGGGCCACCAGGTTCACGGGAAAATTGAATGGGGTAATTCCGGCAATCGGCCCCAGCGGAAAGCGCTTTACGATTCCCCAGCGCCCGGCCGTGAATTCCTGCCAGTCGAGCGGGAGGTACTCGCCGTAGTTACGCGTGCTTTCCTCGGCGGCCACTGTGAAGGTGAAGATCGCGCGCTCCACTTCCGTTCGCGCGGCCTTGATGGGCTTGCCCGCCTCCTGGGCGACGGTGCGCGCGAACTCCTCTTTGCGCTCTGCAATTCCTTGCGCAACCCGCTTCAAAACTCGCTGACGCTCGAAGGCGGGTAAGCGGCGGGTGGTGCCGAACGCCTTTACCGCTGCAGCAATTGCAGCTTCCGCGTGCTCCCGCCGGCCCTGGTACACAGTTCCAACCAGAGCACCGTCATACGGAGACTTCACCTCCACCACATCTCCGCTCTCGAGCCACTTGCCATCAACCAAAAAGCCTTGCGTGCTGACGGGAGTTGCTGTCATCTGGGCCATCGTGGGTCTCCTGAGCCGCACCTGGTCGAACCGGAAGATTATAGGACTTCCGGCAAGTCCTGGACGTCCTATTCGATTCCGGTTCGAGTTTTCTAGATTCCTGGCTTGTGTTGGATAATGGGGGCGCTCCCGGACCGCGAGAATCGAAAATTGCAAACCCTACTTGAACTGTCCCAAATGTTCCGGAACCACTCCGCGTCGCCGGTGGAGATCACCTCCGACTGCCTTTCTCGAATCAAACGGCTGAATCCAGTATTGAAAGCTTTTATCACGGTCACGGGAAACTCGGCTCTCGAGCAGGCGCGCTCCGCGGAAGCTGAGATTCACGCCGGCCGGTGGCGCGGGCCCTTGCATGGGGTTCCGCTTGGGCTCAAGGACATCATCGACACGCAAGCGGTGCGCACCACCGCTGCCAGTGCGGTTTTCAAGGATCGCGTTCCCGCCCGCGACGCGGATGTTGTCTCTCGCTTGCAACAAGCTGGCGCCGTGTTCCTCGGCAAGCAAAACCTGCACGAGTTCGCATATGGAGGCAGTTCGGTCATCAGCTACTTCGGAGAGGTGCGCAATGCATGGAATGTCGCCCATATTGCGGGAGGTTCGTCAGGAGGCTCGGCCACGTCCGTCGCGGCAGGACTGGGTTACGGAACGGTCGGCACCGACACCGCGGGATCGATCCGCGATCCGGCATCGCTTTGCGGCGTTGTCGGCATCAAGCCAACTTATGGCCGGGTCAGCGCCCGCGGAGTGATTCCACTGTCCCAGTCGCTGGATCACGTCGGTCCCCTGGCCAGAACCATCGCCGATACCGCCGCCCTATTGCAAGCCATCGCCGGATACGACGCGGAAGACCCTGCAAGCGTTGATGTCCCCGTTCCCGATTACCTGGGCGCCCTCGACCAGCCTCTCGGCCGGACTCGTATCGGCGTTCCCCGTCACTTCTTCTTCGATGAGCTCGATCCAGAAATCGCAGCGGCTGTGAAGAATGCCCTTGAGGTCTTCACGTCCATGCGGGCGGAAATTCGCGAGATCAAGCTGGAGGTGCCGACCGACCGCACCCTGCAAGCCGCCGAATCGTATGACTATCATCGCAAGATGATCGCCCGTTCTCCGGGTTTGTATCAACCGGAGACGCTGCGCCGTATTCGCACCGGGGAGAACACTACAGCAGAGGAAATCGAGAAAGCTCGCCGTGAACTGGCACATGCACGCCACGAGATTGCCTCCGTTTTTGAGCATGTCGACGTCCTCATCACGCCGACCGTGCCCATTGCTACTCCCATGCTGCAGGAACTGAAGCAACATCCCGAGCAACTCCGGCCGCGAGAGTTAGCTCTGCTGCGCAACACGCGTCCGATTAACGTTTGGGGATTACCGGCAATCTCGCTGCCCTGCGGGTTCACTAAGGCAGGCCTTCCGATCGGGCTGCAGATCGTCGGGCCTCATTGGGAAGAAGTTCGTGTTTTCCAGGTAGGCTACGCCTACGAGCGGGCCACCGCCTGGCACAAGCGAATGCCCGCGATAATGACTAGTTGACCGAAGCCACATCGCTGGGCAATAGCAGCACGAAACCGCACTCCCCTGTTGCCTGGGAGCAGGAGAGGGTTCCCCGGCGCACAATCTGCGTCGGCGCATCGTCGGGAAAAGGCTGGTTGAATTTCGCGCTACGTAACGCCTCGCTGAAGATTTTGAGCTTCTCTTCTCCGTTTACAAACTTCACGCCCTGCACGCTCGGTGCGCCCCCGGCATTGGCCAGAAGGATGAAAAAATCGGCGCTCGCCGTCTCCTTCGCCACTCTGCCCAGCGACACGGTTCGCATCTTCTGCAACTCGTCCCGGTAGCGATCCACAGTCGCATCGACTTTGCCTCCCCCAACCAATGCAGCCAGATGCGTGCGCGCCTCTGGCTCGGGACGCATGGCCGCGAGCGCCATGGCATAGACCCGAATGGCGTCGTCGCGCCTGCCTTGCTTTTGATAAAGCTGCCCCAGGTGGTCCCCAATGTCGCTGTGCTGATCGAGAGCCCACGCCGCAGCCAGATATTTCTCGGCCTTTGCCAGATCGTTTTTCGTGAAGTAAACCCAGCCCAGCGTGTCCCAATACGCGGCCAGGGAACTGGTGGTCCCCAGGTCGCGCGGGTTCAACTGGTCAAGCGCCACGTTTCGCGACGCCGCCACGGTTGCCGCCACCGCCGACTCCGCGTATTGCTGCGCGCGCTCCAGGTGCGAATTTCTTAGCGTCAAATCATAGGCAATGTCGTTCCACACTACCGGAGTCGCCGACAGGTCCACCGCTCGATCAAACGCCGCCAGCGCTTTCTCATCCTGCCCTAGGTTGAGGTACGCCTGCCCGAGGTTCACCTGAATCACTGGATTTTCAGGAGTAAGTGAGGCGGCCTTTTCGAACTCCGGAACCGCCGCATCGTATTTCTTCTGCTCGACATACATCCCTGCCAGCGCGCCGTGCGCATAATTACTCAGCGGATTGATTTCCAACGCCTTCTTGTAAGCTGCCTCGGCTTGCTCATAATTTCGTGCCGTACTGTAGGCCCATCCCAGGTTTCCGTAGGCGTACTCGTCGTAAGGATCCAGATCAGCCTGTTTGCGAAATGCCTCGATCGCCTGTTCGGTCTTGTGCTGCCCCATGTATGCGCGTCCCAGGCTGACCCAGGCGTTCTTGTGTTTCGGATCGCTGTCCAGCAGCCGTTTCAGCAGGTCAATCGCGCTCTGGAAATCGCCGCGATCCAGCGCGGCCCTGGCGGCATCGTTGAGATCGTCCCCCTTCAAGTTCGCCGCCGCCGCCGGAGTTCCTGCCGCGGAACTGTCTACCGACAGATGTTGTGCCACATCAGCCAGCACCGCCCGGCGAAAGGCGAGATAGTCGTTATTCCGCGTGGGTGGAAGTTCCCGCACGCTGGTGACCAGCCGTCGCTCCCCGGTGAATACGTTCCCCTCCGCCTTGTAACTGGCCTCGTACTCGGCGTAATCGCGCTTCATCGAGAATGGCAGCGGAACCCGCTCGCTGTACTTCGCGGGAAATTGCAGCCGCAGGTGGTACGAGTATTCGGCCGGCGATCCCAGTTGAATCGGATCGCTGACCAGTTCGCTCTCGTTGACTTCCGTCAACGTGATTGTGGAGAGCGGCAACGCAACATCCGACTTCTTCTTCGCCCAATCCAGGAAATTGGGAGCCGAAATGTCGTACTCGATCACGAATGGATTTTTGGTCGCGGCCGGGTCGCCGACCTTCAGGTTGCTCACCTCTCCATCCAGGCCGCCCAGCGAACTGCTGCGTTTCAAGAGCTGCTGCCACTGCGCATTCGGGATGCGCCGGAACAGCAGCCTCATGAACAGCTCCATGTCGCCGCGCACGGTGACCTTCACGTGCAAGTCGAGCTTGCCCAGTTCGTTCACTTTGCCGTCAAGGTCCTGGATTTGAATGTTGTGCATCGGCGGATCGGCGGGTGTCTCCTCCAGGTGAGGAGTGCCGTTTGCGGGCACCACCAGCGCCTCCTTTTTTCGCAACGATGGCGACAGCAGACGAAAAGGGGCCACCTCGGTGGTCGTGTCCATCCATACTTCCTCTTTAGCGAGTGGCACCAGGCTGATCACATGGTCGAACTGCGACGGCGACGGAACGAATACGTCCAGCTTGCGGTTGGAGTTAATCAGCACCGACGACGCGTGGTAGCCCGAGGCTTCGAGCAGCGCCGCCAACAACGTGTGCTTGTCTTTGCAGTCGCCATACTGGTTGTGCAGCACGTCGCTTGCCGAGTGCGGCTGATATCGCCCCACTCCAAACGACAAGCTGATGTAGCGGAAGTTTGTGGCAACGAAATCGTACAAGGCCGAGATCTTGTCGAGATCCGTCGTCTTGCCTGCGGTCAGTTCCGCGGCTTTCTTTCTGATTTCGTCGGTGGGTTGCCGGCGGTCTTTTTCCAGACCCGCATACCACCGGCCCAGATCTTCCCAGTTCGCAAACGTGGTCATCTGCACCGACGGTGGCTCTGGTTCCTTCCGGGCTTTTTTCTTCTCCCCTGCTTCGTCTTCCCGGACGCGATGCGAGCTGTTCCATAAATAAATTTTGCGGCCGCTCACTTCGGTGATCTTCGGCTCGAATCCCGGCTGGTTCTTGACCTCAAGCCGTCGGTCCCGCGGGACATTCAACTCAAGCTGCTCGTCGAGCACAATCTCGTTCTTGAGAAAGGTGTGCTCCATCCAGAACTGCCCCGGGCCCAGCGGCGTATGGATGGTGCTCACGATGTCGTATTCCAATTCCTCGCCGGGACGCAAGCCCGGCACCGTGATGTGCTTCTGCCGGTAATCGGTGTAAACGGGAGCTTCCCGTTCGATCGGAGCGCTCAGGTCTTGCACCGAGTCTTCCGGGGCTGAAACCGTGCTGCCATCCGCTTTCAACACACGAACGTAAGGAATGTCCACCTTCTCATTCGCCGAGTTATATCCGAAGACCAGCTGGCCCCATTGCTCAACCCCCGCCTCGCTCTGCACCTTGATCCGCGCCCGCAGCTCACGCACCCCGGTGCCATCGTTTTCAAACCGATACGACGTCCGGTAACTCTCAACGACGTAGGCTTCCTGGGAATAGTCGCTGGACTTCGCGGCTGGCTTATCGGGCGAAGGCGGCGCGACGGGCTGCTGGCCGACGGACGGAGATACGAATAAACCTATGACAACAACAAGGAAGACGACGAAACGCCGCATGAAGGTGTTTGTATCCTAAGCACCTCCACGGCGCAAGGGCGGGCTGGAGCCGCCTTGCACCATGGTACCTAGCTGTCACGTCGGTAGAACGGTCGTTGAGAAACGAGCGGGTTATTGGAGTAGAGGAATTCCGCAGATAACAAAATTGACGGCCCCTAGCGCTAAAGCCACGCACGCGACCGCACGCTTTGGGCCCAAGAGAAGCCCTGTTACAGCTAATGGGATCGACGCAATGCCAGCTAGGTATGCGCACATGAATACTTTTATTGCCGAGTTCACATCGTGTCCAGCACTACGTAACGCAAAGGCTCCCCAGATTGTCAGCGGCTCGATGATTGAAATCGCCAAGGCGGTTGTACCTAGGTGAGCCCGGACTCTGGTTAGGACTTCGGACATGCCGAACCTTCTTTCACCGGCGATCAAAACTCGAATTACGAAGCGGCCGCTCCCTTATTGTCCCATCGAATGATTCATGAAATTCGCCTGGTCTGACTTCATCTTCTTCAAGCCTTCGATCGGCAAATAGACCATGTGCCCCGCGTCGTAGGTCGCAAAGGAAATGTTCTGGTGATACTTCGGTGGAATATCCAGGTGATCAATGGTGTAGTCCGCTGCATAAAAAGGCGTCGCCAGGTCGTAATAGCCTTCCATCACCAATATCTTCAAATATGGGTTTTTTACGATTGCTTCCCGCAGCGCCGACGCGGTGTCCGGAAAGCCTTCGATCCCTTTTCCCCAATCCCACTCGTCGAATCCCGTCTGCTGCGCGAAGACGTAGTACGGCATATCGGTCTTGTACCCGAGCTCCGTTCGCACATAGTGATTGAAAACCGACGTATATGGCGGCAGTGTCGAGGAGGCGGTAGGATCGTAAAAGCGAGTGTCCAGCAACCCTTCCGGGTCGATTCCAGTGAAGCGCCCGTCGAGTCTTCCCACCCGCAGTTTCTGATCAATGAGCAGGTAATGCGTAAATTTCTGCACGTTGATGCGCAGGTTCGCCTCGTCGATCACTTTCTTGTCGAGCCCCGTAAAACGGGCTAGCTGGTCAATAACTCTTTGACGCTCCTCGGCCGATAACGTGTCTCCTTTGTGCAATGCCTCCGAATATTCACCGGCGGCCCACTTTACAGATTCCTCTCTCGCCTTGGTCATGTCCTGTTGAAGATCGGCAGGAAGTTTATGGTGATAGCCCGCGATCATGGTGAACGACGGCAAGAGCATCGGATACGCAAGGTCGTTGGTCTTGTTCACGATCAGCGTCTCGAAATTCAGCACCATCGACAGCAGCGTGATTCCATTGAAGGAAATCCCATGGTCCGCGAGATAGCCCGCAACTCCAGCCGAGCGAGTGGTGCCATAGCTCTCTCCTAAGAGAAACAGCGGAGAACTCCAGCGTTCATAGCGGGTGATGTAAAGCCGGATGAATTCGCTGAATGATTCGATGTCGCCCTTCACCCCCCAATATTTTTTCGCAATCTCCAGGGTTGCCGCGCGGCTGAAACCGGTTCCGATCGCATCCACCAGCACCAGGTCGCTTTTATCTAACAGCGTGTACTGATTATCTTCCATGCGATACGGCGCCGGGGGCATGAAACCGTCCGGCTGCAGCACGACTCGCTTTGGCCCCAGCGCACCCATGTGCAGCCAGATCGAAGCTGACCCCGGTCCACCGTTGAAGGCGAAGGTCAGCGGACGCCGGCTTGCGTCCTGTCCGTCCAGCGTGTAAGCGACAAAAAACATTTCCGCATCAATCTTCCCGTCACCGCGCTTGATCGGTAACCGTCCCGCGGTGGCCGTGTAGCGCAACAGCTTTCCCTCCACCGTGACCTGGTGGTGCGTAACCACTGGCGCCACTTCGCTCACATCAAACCGTTCCTCTTTCTCCTTGTCGCCGCCTTTGCTCTCGTCGGGGTTGTTCGTCATCTTCTCCGGAGGGTTCACCGTTGACGGCGGAGTGGACTTCTCGGCCGGGGCCTCCTGGGCCTTGGTCTGCGCCTGCGCCTCGGTGTTCGGACGCTTCGCCTTTGGCTGAGTACTCGGTGTGGATTGAGAATTCTGCTGAGCGAAAGCGAAAGACGTAAGAGAGAGAAGGCATACCAGCCGGAGAAGACTCAAACGCATAGTGGACCTTTCAACCAAATATCGAAACACGATGAAGTGCCGCGTTGGCAGCCGATGATTATAACGCCGCACCGGACCACGCTAGGCAGTCACGTCAGCCCTTCGTGATCCTTAGTGTCCTTTGTAGTTTGTCGTGTTTTCCTTTGGTCAAATGACGTGCCTCAGCATCAGCTAATTCGCGAGTAATCGATCTTCCTTCGTGATCCTTAGTGTCCTTGGTGGTTTGTCGTGTTTTCGTTCGGGCAAGAGAATGTGAGTCAGCATCGGCTAATATGGACATGTGCCAGCGATTGCGAAGAAAACGAAGCCATCCCTGCTGTACGACCGGAATCTTAAGAAAATCCCGTGGCTTATCCACGGGTTCAGCACCCGCCAGGGTGGATACTCGACCGTCTATGGAACGTCCGACCTCAATCTAGGATTCACCAAGGACGACTCCCGCCCCGCGGTCGAGCGCAACCGCAAGCTGTTTCTGAAAACACTCCGGGCTGAAGGCTGGCCCCTGATTACGTTGCGCCAGCTTCACTCCGATCTCATCCATGCCGTGGATTCAGTCCCTGCAACCCACCTGGCCGGCGATGGCCTCATTACCGCGACCCCTGGCCTCCTGCTCGCCATTCAAACCGCCGACTGCCTTCCGGTGATTCTCGCCGACACCCGTCAGCGTGTGATTGGAGTCTTTCACGCGGGCTGGCGAGGTACAGTGAAGCGCATCGTCCAAAAGGGCGTCGGCGAGATGCAGCGCTACTTTGGCACGAGCCCTCGATACATTCGCGCCGCCATCGGACCCGGCGTGCACGACTGCTGCTACCAGGTCGGCGAGGAAGTCCGCGATCAGTTCCACGCACAATTCGAGTACGCCGGAAAACTGTTTCGTGAAACCAAAGACTCCGACGAGATTCACGAACGTTATCCACTGCTGTTTCTGACCGCCCGTGCCCCAGGCCACAGCGAGTTGCCCACAAAAATCTGGCTCGACTTAGTAGAGGCCAATCGCCGCCAGCTTCTAGACGCTGGGGTGCCGGCGAAGAACATTGGCGCCGAGGCGCTTTGCACTTCTTGCCATACCGACAAACTCTTTTCCTTCCGTGCCGAAAAAGGCAAGACAGGTAGGCTGATGGGAGTAGCCGGAATTCGGAAGTGATCGATCCACCTTCGTGATCCTTAGTGCCCTTTGTGGTTGATCCTGGTTTTGCCTTCAGCAGTTCTCAGCATTCTCTGCGACGAGATTTGTTCTAAGATACTGCGTGCTGAAAAGCCTGATTCTGATCGCTGCACTCTCGACGCCGGCCCTGGCCCAAACGTCCGTGCAGATCGATTCCATCTTCGCAAGCTATCGTTCCGACAAAGCCCCCGGCGTGGCGGTGCTCGTAATAAAAGACGGCAAAGTCCAAGTTGAGCGTGGCTACGGCGTTACAGATCTTCGTACTCACACTCCCATAGAGGCCGACACCAACTTCCGCCTCGCTTCGCTGACCAAGCAATTTACCGCGACCGCCATCATGCTGCTGGTCCACGACGGCAAGCTGCGCTATGAAGACCGCCTCACCGACGTCTTCCCCGATTTTCCGGATTATGGCAAGAGCATCACGATCAGAACCCTGCTTAACCACACCTCGGGGCTCAAAGACTACGAGGACCTCATGCCGTCGCAGGACAATGTTCCGGAGGACAAGCTTGACCAGATTCAGGATGCGGGAGTCTTAAAGCTCTTAGAGCAACAGAAAGCAGGCAAGTTCGCGCCCGGCACGCACTGGGACTACAGCAACTCGGGCTATGTGTTGCTTGGCCTGGCGGTGGGAAAAATTTCCGGCGAGCCCTTCGGGCAATTTCTGCAGGAGAGAATTTTCGCTCCCCTGCACATGGATCGCACCCTTGCCTACCAGAAAGGCAGGAACGAGGTCACCAATCGTGCCTACGGCCACTCTCGGATCAATGGCCATTGGCAGCAGACCGACCAAAGCTCGACTTCGGCGACGCTCGGTGATGGCGGGGTTTACACGTCATTGCACGATCTCGAGAAATGGGATGCCGCGCTCCACAATTACACCTTGCTAAGCAAATCGGAGATGCAACCTGCGCTCACTCCCGTCAAGGTTCCTGACGATTCGGTGAGGGGTCCCGACAACAAACCGGCCGCGTACGGCTTCGGCTGGTACTTGAACCCATATCGCGGCCACCGTCGAATGTGGCACTACGGAGAGACGCAAGGCTTCCGCAACAACATCCAGCGCTTTCCCGATGACAACCTGACGGTCATCGTCCTTTCCAACCGCGCCGACGCCGATCCCGGCGCGCTTGCCCTGAAAGTTGCGGACCTGTACCTGCAATCAGCCAAATTAATGCGGCAACCATCATGCCGAAGCTCTAGTCTCCGTTGAAACCGCGGCTTCCTCCAGCCTGATGTCATCCTGAAGCGACGTGAGTCGCTGAAGGATCTCGCGTGAACAATTAGAACGCTGGCCGGGCCGGCATCCTTCACCTGATGCTTCTCTTGCGCACTCAGAATCTCAGCCCCACCGCCTGCGACAAGAATCTCAGCATCGGGCTCATCTTCTTTCCCGCCGCCACCACTTCGCTCATGAACCGCGATCCGCAAACTTCAGTATCTGAAAACTCGATCGAAGCCACAAAATCCGTCCGCTTCAAATCTTCAATCATCGGATGGTCCGCCCGGTACCCTCGTGGAGGCCGTGTCAATGCATCGCCTCCCAACGTCAGGCGGTGAGTTGCCGCTTTCCACTCGTCGCTTTTCCAGGCAATCGCATCGCGAATCCGCGCCAGCGACTTGGGGTCCGGATGCCAGCATCCTCCGGCCAGGAAACTCTCGCCGGGTGCAAGATGCAGATAAAGGCTGGCGCCATGAATGCCATCCTTCGAGCCTGCATTGCCGAAATGCATCCCGACATTTGTCTTGTAGGGAGTTTTATCTTTCGAAAACCGGATGTCGCGGTAAATCCGCATCAGCGACCCGCCCATGGGCTTCGCGCTCGCTACCAGCCACGGACTGATCTCTCGCGCCCGCAAACTGAAGTCGGTGATGAACTGCAAACTGGGCTGCCGAACCAGTTCCTCGTAACGCGGCTTGTTCTTCAGAAACCATTCGCGGCGGTTGTTCCGCTTCAGTTGCCGCAGAAATTGAAAAAGCTCCGGGGAAAAGTAAACTTTGGCCATCGATCAACTCTCAACCTATTAAACCACGGAGCCCCGGACGCCTTCGTCCGGGCCGCGAAGTGGAATGTCGCATGGTACAAACCGTGCAACCGCCAAGGACCCCGATGCCTGCAAAGGTTTCGTACCAGCACAATGACTTTGAGCGCTGAAAAAGCCGCAGCAAGCTGCGGCTCAACGGAAATCTGAACTTTGAACTTACCCCTGAGGGGTGGAAGGCGCCGGAGGAGCCGTCGGGGCCGGAGGAGCAGATTCTTCCACGCCGCTGTTCACCAGGTCTTTTAATTCCTTGCTGGGCTTGAAGAACGGAATTTTCTTAGCTGGAACTTCCACGCGGTCGCCTGTCTTGGGGTTGCGCCCCACGCGGGGCTTGCGCTGGCGGGTACGAAAACTCCCGAAGCCACGGATCTCGATCTTGTCGCCCACACGCAGCGAGCGGACAACGCTGTCAAATATCGTCTCCACAATCACTTCGCTGTCCTTGCGCGTGAGCTCTGCCAACCGCGATACCTCGTCGATCAGATCCGCTTTTGTCATGCCCCATCACTCCCTCTGCCTGAACTGGATGGCGTTGTTTTCGTCGCCGGCCCCTTCCGCCACTGAATGGGCTTGCATAAACTTCTCAAATTTCAGGGGTTCTGCGCAAGTGCAAGTAGTGGCTCGCGCACTTCCTACTTCCAGAGATAGTAAAACCCGACGTGCTGCTCCAGCACGTTCATCCGGCTGGGAATCCACTCTGAAACGTCTCCAAACAGCAGATCCAGCACGCTTTTGCGATCTTTTTCCGGCCTCACCAAGGTCGGCTCTCCCTTGATTCCCACCGATTTCGCCGTATCTTCGACCGCCGCCTGAAAATCGGCAATCTGGTCCACCATTTTCATCCCCAGCGCCTGTTCTCCGGTCCATACCCGCCCGTCGGCAACCGCCTTGATTTCCTCGAACTTACGCCCGCGCCCGTCGGCGACTGCCTTCACGAACTGGGAGTACATGTTGTCGATCAGCGATTGCAGATACGCCCGCTCCGCCGGCGTCAACTCCCGCGTCGGATTTCCGGTATCCTTGAACTCACCCACCTTCAGGATTTCCTCTTTCAGCTTCGCCCAATGCAGCAGGTCGCCGTAATTCACCCACTCGGAAATCACGCCAATCGACCCCACCACGCTGCCGTTGTCGGCGTAAATCTTGTTCGTGGCGGAGGAAACATAATAGGCACCGCTTGCGCCTACCGTCTCAATGGAGGCGACGATCGGCTTCTTCTTGCCGTCGTGAATGCGCTTGACCTCCCGGTAAATCTCCTCCGAAGCCGCTACACCCCCTCCGGGAGAGTTCACGTGGATGATGATGGCTTTGATGGAATCGTCGTCATCAAACTTCTTAAGCTGGTCCACAACCGGCTTGGGCGTCAGAATGATTCCCTCCAGATCCACTACGCCGATGCGGTCGCCGAAACCATGCAGGCCCGCAGACTGGTCGCCGGCATGCATCGTCAGATACACCAGCGTAAACACGGCCAGCACAAAGAGGAAGAAGGCCCCTCCTCCGATCACTACCCAAAGCAGCGTGCGCGAACGTCCGTTTTCTGCCATAAAAGTGGGCTTAGTTTAGCACCGCGTGACTCTCGCGTCCCTTTTTACAGTTTCCCATGCGGTCCGCGCGCTGGACCATGATTTCTATTGCGCTCTGGTCTCCGACTCCAACAGGCACGCGCCGATCTTTTCCAGCAAGCTGGGGAAAAGAAATTGTCTGGGCAGAAACAAGGTCGCGTGCTCGCAATCGACCGGCTCGAAACCTGTCATGATGATGGGAAAACCTGGAGCACGGTTGCGGATGGCGCGCGCCAACTCCGCGCCTCCCATGCCGGGCATATGAAAGCTGGTCACGACCAGATCAAAGCTTTGCTGTTCAAACGCTTCGAGTGCCGCCTCCACGCTGGTGGCGGGAACGGCGCAATAGCCTTCGTGGTTCAGAATGTCGCACGCCATCCGGCACAGCATCTCGTTATCGTCGACTACCAGGATGTTTTTCACGGCGAACTCCTACTGCTGAGTCGCGGTCTCGCTTGCTGCGACCACACACTTGGAAAATGTCAGGACACCATCCGCGCCTATCCCAATCGAGACTCGGTCGCCGCTCTGGATCTGTCCAGTCGCGACCAGATTGGCCAGACCATACACAACGTTCCTCTCAATCACCCGTTTCAGGTGACGGGCTCCGTACTTGGGATCGGTCCCCTGCTGCAACAACCACTGTTTCACGCTGGGTGCGCATTCGAAGGTGAAGTTCTGCTCCCCCACCGCCCGGCTGATCCGGTGTTGGATCCGCTCCAGTTCCAGTTCCAGCACTTGTCCCAACTGGTCGGGGCGCAGGGTTCGAAAGACCACGACTTTGTCCAGGCGGTTCATGAATTCGGGAGAGAATTTCCTTCGTGCTGCTTCCAACGCCGTGCGCGAAATCCTCTGATCGAAGTCTTCATTCACCCTCGTGAATTGCGCGGCGAAACCGAGCCCTCCCTCAGCCAGCTTGCTCATTTCCGCCGCACCCAGGTTCGAGGTCATGAAGATCATGCAATGCGACAAGTCCACGTGCGAGTTGTCGCCCAAGGTCAGGGTCGCCCGGTCGAGAATGCCCAGCAACAACTGCCAGAGCGCATCGGACGCTTTCTCGATCTCGTCAAACAAAAGCAGCGTTAACTTCAGCTTCTCGGTCTGCCACTGATTCAATGCTTCCTGTGTCAGCAGGGCGCGGGTCTGGCCATGGCCCACGTAGCCCGGAGGCGACCCAATCAGCTTGGCGATTTCGTGATGCTCCTGGAACTCGGCACAATTCACCTTGATAAACGCATGCGGATTCCCGAACAGCGCCTCGGCCAGGGCCTCGACGACGTAAGTCTTTCCCGAGCCCGTCGGACCCAGGAACAGCAGGTTGCCAATGGGGCGGTCGGGGGGAGCCATTCCCACCAGGAAGATCTGGTACAACTCCACAACCGCGTCAATGGCTGCGTCCTGCGCGACGACCTTGCTGCGCAAGACGCGCTCCAGCTCTTTGGTTGGCTCGCCATGACGCTTGGCATCCAGCGGCGCGGACACCGCCGCCTCAGCCAACGACACGCCTTTTTCTGACAACGCTTCCCCGGACATGGCTTGCCTCTAGGCGGTTTTGGCTTTGCGCAGCGCCTGCTCGGCGGTCGTATGAGTTTCGCTTTGGTGCATGTACTCGTATCCGACCGCCGCAAAATAAAGCGCCTGGTTGAAGAAGTGTTCGAGCGAGTGCATCAACTCGATTTCCCCGATCAGTTCGACCGGCTCATCCAGGAAGCCCTCGCGCCGCAGGAATTCGAATAGATACTCCTTGGTCTCTGTAACCGCCCACAGGAAAGCGGGAAACGGCACGCCTTGCCGCGCGCGCCTCATGCCCAGCCCGATATAACGATCCTCGATTTCCGCCTCGGTCTTGTTCAGCACCCAGTCAGTCAGATTGCGATAGATCTCCTGCGAACGACGCTTCAGTTCGTCCGGCGGCACTTTGCGCAGCAGTTCCCCGCACCTCTCGGAACTCTTCAGCTTTTGTGCAAGACCTTCGGACAGTGCTTCAGCGCGGGCTTCAATGAGTTGAACCAGCCTGATGGCAAACATAGGCTGCCTCCACGAGAGACTGCGCGCTGGATCCATAGACTCGACGCAGGTCCCCTGATGGCATGTTCGCCGATCGGGCGGGAAACCTCGGTGACGAAAGGCACAGTTCCCAGTGACTGCCCGGCAGCCGCGACATGTGTTTAAATCACTCGCGTGCGCGCCGCCGCGATCCTGGGATGGGGATCTACCGCCAAAGACCTCGCCCCGTTTCAAAAACACTCGAGCGTTGAGTGGCGCATCGGCCTTCCTGAACCTTCAGCGCAGGCTGATGCGGTGCTGCTCTTCGGAGGCGATGGCACCATTCATCGCCATCTCCGTCCCCTGGTCGAGTTGAAATTACCGCTGCTGGTCATTCCGCGTGGGAGCGGAAACGATTTTGCCCGCGCTTTAGGCCTGAAGAACGCCCGTAGCTCCCTGCAGATTTGGCAGAAATTTGTTTCCGGCCAGACCCAGGCTCGTCCCATTGATCTCGGCCTGGTCACAGAATTGAGCTCGGGAAAAACGACATATTTCTGCTGCGCGGCAGGCGTCGGACTGGACGGCGAAATCGCGCGCCGCGCCAATCAATTGCCCCGCTGGCTGCGCGGTCACGGCGGATACGCGCTGAGCTTTCCGGGAGCCCTGGCGCGATTCGCGCCGTTCCCTTTGAAGCTGTCCACCCCGAATACCGAGGGTTCATGGGAACTGCGCAGCGATAACCCAACCATGGTCGCCGCCTTCGCCAACACCGCCCACTACGGCGGAGGCATGAAGATCGCGCCACGAGCTCAATTCGATGACGGTGAGCTCGACGTCTGCCTGCTCACCGACATCGACAAGTTCAAACTATTCTGCCTGTTCCCGACGGTCTATTTCGGACGCCACCTGAGCGTTCCGCAGTTCGAGTATTTCCAGGCAGAGCGGGTGCGGGTAGAAACGGATCATCCCTTCGACGTCTACGCCGACGGCGAATACGTCGGCCAGACCCCGATAGAGGTCAGTGTGAAGCCCGCAGCCCTGCAAGTAATCTTCTGAGAAATGTAGGGATGAGAAAAGAGAAATGTAGGGACAGCCGCCCCCGCTGTCCAGTCGAGCGAAGCTCGACAGCCTCTCCACGAAGAATCATTCGAGTTGAAAACTGAGAGGACGGGCGTCCTCCCTCGCACGGCCCTTGAGGATGCGACAACCTTACCCGGCGTTCAGGCAACGTACTAGCCGATCCTTACCCGCTTCATCGACCTTCCCACGCGGACCAGCATTTCGCATGGAATCGAAACTGCCAGCACCGGCTCCGTCTTCACCTCACCATCCACCTTCACTGACTTCTGTTTCAACTTGCGCGAACCATCGCTCACCGACTCGGCCAATCCGCACTTGGCCAGCAGCTTCGCGAGGTTCACGGCATGATCTCCCGCGGCGACTTCCGAATACGGAACCTGTACCTGGGGAACATTCTCCGGCACCTCATCTTTCTGGAACTGCTTCGCCCAGTCTTCTTCCGCCTGCTTCGCCGCTTCTGCCGAATGAAAATCCTGCACGATACGCCGCGCTAATTCTTTTTTCACGGCCATGGGATGCGCCTGCCCCGCGCACACATCCGCCTTCGTCTTTTCGATGTCGGCCATCTGCATGTCGGTGAGCAGTTCCCAATATCGCCACATCATCTCGTCGGAGATCGACATCAGCTTGCCGTACATCTGCAAGGGCGCTTCCTGGATGCCGATCGCGTTGCCCAGCGACTTCGACATCTTCTGCACGCCGTCGAGGCCTTCCAGGATCGGCATGGTGAGCACGACCTGCGACTCCTGCCCGTAAGCACGTTGCAACTCGCGCCCGACCAGCAGGTTGAATTTCTGATCCGTTCCGCCCAGCTCGACGTCGGCCTGCAGCGCCACCGAGTCGTAGCCCTGCGACAGCGGATACAACAGTTCATGCAGCGCAATCGGCTTTTCTTCGAGAAAGCGCTTGTGGAAGTCTTCGCGCTCCAGCATCTGCGAAACTGTGTACTTCGCCGCCAGCCGGATCCAGTCCTCGCCCTTGAGCTTGGCCAGCCATTCGCTGTTGTGGCGAATCTCGGTCTTGCTCTGGCTGAGAATCTTGAATACCTGCGCGAGATAGGTCCGCGCGTTGACCTTGATCTCTTCCGGGCTCAGCGGCGGACGCGTGACCGACCGTCCCGTCGGATCGCCAATCATGCCGGTAAAGTCGCCGATCAGGAAGATCACGGTGTGCCCGAGATCCTGGAAGTGTTTCAGCTTGCGCAACAGCACGGTGTGGCCAAGATGAAGGTCGGGCGCAGTGGGATCGAAGCCGGCCTTCACGCGCAGCGGCTTGTTCGAAGCGAGAGATTTTTCCAGCTTGGCCTGCAGCTCAGACTCTTTCACAATCTCGGCCGAGCCTTTTTTCAGGTACGCAAGCTGTTCCGGTACGGGGGCGAAGGACATGGGAGAGATTATAGCGAGAGGGAGATCATTCTCGGATTGCCGGATTGCCGGATTTGCGGATGGAGGAATTTTCGCAACTAGCGCGGTCTGATTCCCTTCGCTGTCATTTGAGATGTCGTGAAGATTGCCAGAAGTTCATTCGCTTCTTGCGTAATGTTACCCATTGCGCGACTCTCGCACCACTCCGGTTTCGGTAAACAGTTCAAGCCAGAACACCGTTTCGTCAATCTCTTCAACTACAATGCCGAGCTTCGCTACGAATTCCGCTTTGGATCGCGCTCGGCAGGCCGCACGATAGTTTGCGGCAACCGATGTGCCCGAGCGGAGTAACTGTTTTCCCAGCGTTCTTGCTTCGTCAGTTGCAGGAAGCGATTGAAACAAGCGCACGATCCGGATCGCAAATTGTTTCGTTCTAAGTTTCAGCGCATCAGCCGGCTTCATGGCCTTATTAATTCGTCAATCCCGAAATACGACGATTCGACAATACCTGAATGAGACCTATCTCACTGTGACGGTTCTAACCAATTTCCTCCCTACCACCTCATAAGCCCCGCTGAGAACGAGGTTGATCGCTTCGGAATAAGCAACATGCTCCTGTTCGAGGATGCGCGCAGCCAGCGTGTGCTCATCGTCGTCGTCCATCACCGGGACCGTCTTCTGCACAATGATCGCTCCGTGATCCAACTCTTCATCCACGAAGTGCACCGTGCATCCGGCAACTTTCACGCCGTAGGCGAACGCCTGCTGCTGCGCCTCGAGTCCGGGGAACGCCGGCAGCAACGACGGATGAATATTCAGAATGCGATGCGGGAACTGTTGCACAAACCACGGTGATAGCAGCCGCATGTATCCAGCCAGGCAGATGAGATCGACTTTGTGCTGTTGCAGAGCCGCGACCACCTCGTGATCGTGTTGCTCGCGCTCTTTGCCCTTGGAAGGAATCACGAGCGCCTCAAGCCCGAACCGCTTGGCGGTTTCGATCCCGCCAGCATCGCTCTTGTTGGAGATCACGACCGCGATGCGCGCATCTTTGATGTGCCCGGCGCTCACATTCGTCGCGATGGCTTCGAAGTTCGATCCGCGCCCGGAGAGAAGTATGCCCAGGTTTTTCATATGCACCTCATTGCCAGAGAATGATAATTCAGCCGAGACATTGGAATGACAAGTCACTGAACAGCCGCTCCTATAATAGTGTCTTGTTCTCATGCTGATCCCTGACTATCAGGAGTTCTCGCGCCTGGCCGTGGATTTCACGATGGTTCCGGTGATCCAGTCGGTCGCGGCCGATCTATTGACTCCGGTTTCAGCCTTCCTAGCGATCGCTGCCGATGAACCCAACGCGTTTCTCCTGGAGTCGGTGGAACGTGGGGAGCGCATCGGGCGATACACCTTTCTCGGCGCGCGACCCTACATGCAGGTCGAAGCCCGAGGCCGCAACATCAGCATCCGCAAGGGTCGCAGGGAAGAAAAGACAACTGGCAGCGCGTTCGAGGTCCTGAAAAGCCTATTGCGGCGGCACCGGGCGGCACCTGTTCCCGGCGCGCCTCCGTTCACCGGCGGGGCGGTCGGCTATTTCTCATATGACGCGGTACGCCAGTTGGAGCGGATCGGCGAGCACGCGAAAAGCGACCTGCAACTGCCCGATTGCTCCCTGATGTTCTTTGATCGCCTTCTAGCATTCGATCACCTCCGGCACCAGATTCACATCGTGGCAATGGCCGACGTTCAGACTGAGAAGCCGCGCAAGGCATACGACCGCGCCATGCGGGATGTTGCGGCTATTGAGAGAAGGCTGTTGCGCCGCCCGCGACGCGCATCTCTCACGGCGCTGCGGGAAGCGACCGATGGGAAGTTAAAGGTTCACACTGCAACCAGCCGCAAAGCATTTATCGAATCCGTCAAACGAGCCAAGGAGTACATCGCTGCGGGAGATATTTTCCAGGTGGTGCTTTCGCAGCGACTCGACTTTGAACCCGGGGTGGAACCCTTTCAGATCTACCGCGCCCTGCGCGCGATTAATCCGTCGCCTTACCTGTATTTCATTCGCAATGGGGAGACCAGCATTCTGGGCTCCTCTCCGGAAATGCTGGTGCGTGTAAGCGGTCACAAGCTGGAATACCGCCCCATTGCCGGGACGCATCCCCGCGGACGCGACGCGGCGGAAGATGCGGAACTGGAAAAAAAGATGTTGAGCGACGAGAAAGAGCGAGCCGAGCACGTGATGCTGGTGGACCTCGGCCGCAACGATCTTGGGCGGGTGAGCGAATATGGATCGGTGACGGTTCGCGACCTGATGTTTGTGGAGCGGTACTCCCACGTCATGCACATGGTCTCGGCCCTGGAAGGGAAACTGCGCCGGGATGTGGATGCACTCGATGCCTTTGCTTCCTGTTTTCCGGCAGGCACCTTGAGTGGAGCACCCAAGGTGCGGGCGATGCAGATTATCGAAGAGTTGGAGCCGGTGCGGAGAGGCATCTACGGAGGTTCAGTGCTCTATGCGGATTTTGCGGGCAATCTGGATTCCTGCATCGCGATCCGCACCATGCTGGTCCAGGGAAAACGCGGCTATCTTCAGGCGGGCGCAGGTATTGTTGCCGACTCCGATCCGGAAAAAGAATTCCAGGAATGCATGAACAAGGCGCAGGCGGTACTGCGGGCGGTGCAAACAGCGCGCGGCGGATGAAGAGGTCCGTTTTCGGCCAGCCGCGAAACCTCGCCCGCGCTATTCTGCTGCCGGGGCCAATGACATGCAAAATTTAAGCGGACCATCCATCGCACTTGTCCTGGCGCTCGCGATGAATTGGGGAAATGCCGCTTCAACAGAGCACCGCCTGTCTGCATCATCTCGAGAACATTCAGCAGCGGCGACCCCCAAGCCGCTCGCCGTGATCGAGATCCGTTCCTATAACCTGAAGCCGGGGAAACGGGATGAATTTCACCGGCTCTTTGTCGAGAGATCATTGCCCTTGCTCCAGCAGTTTCATGTAGACGTGGTTGCGTACGGGCCGTCCCTGCACGACGCGGATTCCTACTTCCTGATGCGGGCTTATCGCAGCCTGGAAGATCGGGACCGCAGCGAGAACGAATTCTATGGCAACGACGCCTGGAAGAAAGGACCGCGGGAGGCAATCCTCGCAGATATTGAGAGCTATACCACGATTGTCCTGCCTGCGGATGAGCGGACGCTGGACAGCTTGCGCAGGCTAAAGCGGCCCTGAGGAGGGTTCATGCACAAAATGCGAGTGTGGACAGGCGGTCTTCTCATGCGCGCCGCGACACCACTTCGGATGCTGGTCGTGATCGTAATCATGACGACATTCTGTTTCGCGGGTCAGCACGATGACGCGAAGGTGGTCGAGGACCTCGACATTCAGTACCAGCAAGCCGTGAAAAACAATGACGTGAAGACCATGGACCGCATCCTGGCGGATGACTTTGTCCTGGTGACTGGGAATGGCAAGGTACAGAGCAAGGCCGACCTGCTGAAAGAATCCGGCAGCGGCGCCATCACCTATGAGCGCCAGGAAGACAGCCTACGGACGGTACGCGTGTGGAGAGATACCGCCGTGGTCACCGCTCTTCTATGGGTCAAGGGCGTGGATCAGGCAAAGACGTTCGATTACAAGCTCTGGTTCAGCGATGTGTACGTGCGGACAGCGCAGGGCTGGAAGTATGTATTCGGGCAGGCATCGTTGCGCTTGCCCCCGGCGTGATCCTTCGCTCGTCCTCAGGGGGTGAGAACAACCCTTCTTACGCCAGGTGAAGGAAATTCTGAACCAACTTCTTGCCCTCGCTGGTCAGAACGCTTTCCGGGTGAAACTGCACGCCTTCGAGCGGATATTTCTTGTGGCGCAGTCCCATGATCACCCGGGTGCCGTCTTTTTCTGTTGTCCAGGCGCTCACTTCCAACTCTGGCGGCAAACTCGATTCTGAGACGATGAGCGAGTGATAGCGCGTAGCGGTCATGGGGGACTGCACGCCCGCAAACAAGCTTCGCCCATCGTGCTCCACCTGGCTCGTCTTTCCATGCATGAGGTTCTTCGCTCGCACCACCGCCCCCCCGAACGCGGCGCCTAGTGCCTGATGTCCAAGGCAAACTCCCAGCACCGGTACCCTTCCCGCAAAATGTCGGATCAGATCGATGCTGATGCCGGCCTCCTGCGGAGTGCAGGGGCCGGGCGAAACCACGATGCGCTCAGGCCCCATTCTCTCGATTTCAGACACCGTAATCTGGTCATTCCGCCGCACCGTAATATCGGCGCCTGATTCGCCCAGGTACTGCACCAGGTTGTAAGTAAATGAGTCGTAATTGTCGAGGACGAACACCATGCAACCCTCTCACCCCTCAGATTATAGGCATCTCTGGGTAGGGTACTTGGGCCAAAGTTCTTGACACTGTGCAGAAAACCCTCCATGCTTACAGGCCAAACGGAGGGTTCATGGCCGAGGCCCAGCACGAAAAGCGAGCTACTCGCCGGTTTGCGCTGCGGTTACCTGTATCAGTCAACTACGCGGACAACGGCAGCCAGGAAAAGGCCGCCCAGACCCGCGACGTAAGTGCAAGGGGCATCTGCTTTTACGTGGACTCGGCAATCGCCGAGGGCTCCGTCATCGAATTCACCCTCACCCTTCCGCCGGAAATTACCCTGACCGAGAGCATCCGCGTCAAATGTAAGGGCAAGGTCGTCCGCGTGGACGATAGCACTCCCGATGGCAGAGTCGCGGTCGCGGCTGTGATCGACGAGTACGAGTTCCTCTCGGAACCGTAGTAACCACGACAGCCCTACCGGCACTTTCCTTGCCCTATTATGGGTGATATCGTTGGATCTGAACCTCTTCCTATCCAGGTATAAGCTTCTTGCCGCGCTGCGTGTTCCAATTTGTGTCGCGTCTCCTGCTGACCTTGAGCTTCGCCCTCAACGCCGCGGCGTATCAGAACATTCCCGGTCAGTCGCCCCCTTCCATAAATCCGGCGGACCCGGCCACCATCACTCGGGTACGGGTGATCCTGAACCAGGGGGGAGCCCCGGCACTGGAAATCACGGCCAGTCGTCCTTTGGCGCCTAGCGTTAGCAAGGCCGAGAACCCTCCCCGCCTGATCGTGGACTTGCCGAACGCCCTCATGTCGGTCCAGAGCAAGCAGTTCGATGTGCAGAATGACAAGATCAGCGCCGTCCATTTTGAGCAGTACCGGAGGCAGCCCCCGGCGGTGCGCGTGACCGTCGATTTTCGCCAAGCCCCGGAGTACTCCACCACCACGATGGGAAATCAACTGACGTTGCGCTTCGCGGCGCCGGTTGAAATGGCGAAGGTCATTCCTCCAGCGGTACCCAGCGTTCCCTCTCTGACCAGCGGGAATGAACCAGTAGCGGTACCGGTCATCCCCGGGTCCGATGGCGGCGCTGTGATGCTGGCGGGAAGCCGGCTGGCCAACGGGGCATCGGTCACTGCCGGTGCAGAGACTACAATTCTGCGCCTCAAGCGCGGCGGCGAAGTTCGGGTCTGCCCGGGCAGCAGCGTTTCCGTTACCGCCTCAAAAAGCGGCCGCGACCTCATGATTGGTATGAGCACTGGCGCGCTCGAGGCTCATTACACTTTGGGGCCTTCGTCGGACTCGGTGCTGACCCCTGACTTCCGTATGATGTTGGCCGGCCCTGGTGAATTCCATTACGCCATGAGTGCCGACACGCGTGGCAATACTTGCGTTCGCGCACTGCCCGGGAATACCGCCTCGGTGATCGTCTCCGAGCTCATGGGGGACGGCACCTACCAGGTCAAACCTAACGAGCAGGTGATGTTTCGCGGTGGGCGGCTGGCCAGCATGGATGGCGCGGTTCCCGCAAACTGCGGGTGTCCCGAACCAAGGCCCGTCTTGCGCGCCTCGGTTCCTGATACACCCCTGGTAGCCGAAAAGAACCTGCCGCAGTCGTTGCGATTATCTCATCCAGACGATGAGCCGAAGCCCTTGCCGCCTCCAGCTTCTTCTACGGGAGTCCCGGCGAATGCTCCGCCGCCCGGACAGGTCACGCTCTCGGTTACAAATCCGGAAGCCGCTCTTCCTAACGAAAAGTCTGACGACGTTCATGTCCAGGTAGAAGCTCCATTAGTGTTTCGCGCAGCGGACCTGCCTCCGGCAGCACCGGTAGCGCAAACCGAGAAGCTGCCAGTCACGATGGCCGCGCTGCCGCCTCCGCCACAGACGGTCGTGAGCCCACCTCCGCCGGTCCCGCCTCCTCCTGCTCCTAAGAAAAGTTTTATGGGCAAGGTGAAGGGGTTCTTTTCCGGCATCTTCAAGTAGCCCACAACCACACATCGGTAGGAAAGTCACGGCTGTCCAGTAGAGCGAAGCTCCACAACGAGATGGGAGCAAAGAAATTCCCCTCCGGAGTGCCTTCGGACACTGCCCTACTCCGCCTTTCGCTTGTGTTCCACGTCACCGCTTCGATTTGACCGCTGAGACTATACTTGCTCCCGGCAGAAACTATGCCGGTTCTCGAGAGTCCGCCGATCGCCCGTACACCGGCCCCACTTTCTCCAGTAATGCCAACCTTGCTGGGAGAGGGCTACGGGGCCTATCGCGCCCGTCCCTCTGCCTTTGTACTGTCGTTTGCTCTGAATGGCCTGGTCGGCATCCTGCTGGTCTTCTCTGGGCACTGGATCGTGCAACATCGCACTGAGATCAGGAACCAGGTGATCACTCTGGTGACGGACGTGAGCCCGTACGTACTGCCTTCCTCAAAAACCGAAGCCGGAGGCGGGGGAGGCGGCGGCGACCGCGACAAGCTGGCGGCGTCCAGGGGCGCACCGCCAAAATTCGCGCGGGATCAGTTCACCCCTCCAGCGGTCGTGTTGCGCAATCAGGATCCGAAACTCGCGATGGAGCCAACCGTCGTTGGCCCGCCCAATATCACGTTCCCTACCGGCCCGGTTGGTGACCCTCTTTCCGCCGTGCTGGGACCGCCTTCGAATGGTCCGGGGTTTGGTGGAGGCATCGGCAGCGGCAGCGGCGGAGGCGTCGGCTCTGGTCATGGACCCGGCGTGGGTCCCGGAGAAGGTGGGGGCATTGGCGGCGGCATTTACAAAGTGGGTGGCGGAGTTAGCGCTCCGCGTCCCATTTACCAACCCGACCCCGAATACTCGGAGGAGGCGCGCCGCGCCAAGTATCAGGGTACGGTGATTCTGTACGTGGTGGTTGGCCCCGATGGAAGGCCGCACGATATTCGCATCGTGCGTTCGCTGGGTATGGGTCTCGATGAGAAAGCGATTGAGGCAGTCAAGACCTGGCGTTTCGATCCGGCGCGCAAAAACGCGCAGCCAGTGTCGGTGCAGATCAGCGTCGAGGTGACGTTCCGCCTCTACTGAGTCGGACTGCAAGGTAACGCTCTGCACCGTCTTCGCAGAATTCAATGCCAACATCCCTTGCGGCCGTCTTGAGTGGTGCACCCCTTCCATCGGTATTCCGGGGTGTACGGATCCATGACGCGAACCGTCCGGGGAAACTCAACACTCTCAAGCATTCAGAAGTTTGGTACGAAAGTGGGGCACTAAGGAGGACGGGCACGGCGCGCCCGTCCCCTTCAAGTTTTAACTAGCTTCTGCGCATTTTGTTAGCGAGGGGTGTGACTCTCTCGCGCAGATCGTCGGCTAGCTCACTGCCTCGCTCCATGGCTTCTTCGGTGACCTCGCGGGCCTGCTCGGTCCAGTCATCAATGGTCTCGCGAGCATCATCGTAGCGGCGGCGCAACTCCTTCCGCATTTGCTTGCCCGCTTTCGGAGCGTAAAGCATGCCGATCAAGGCGCCAGCGCCAAGTCCGATCAGCAGAAAAGTAATTGCCGTTCCCACCGAACTGCCTCCCGATGCTTCGTACTTGCCTTCGGTTTCACTGCGCATATAAGTCCTTTCCCTAAATAGATCGTGTGGCTTGGATTCGTCAGGCACCATTTTAGCTGTCCGGCGCGCCGTTGATTGGACAAAAGCTTGATTCCAGGCAGGCACACAAACCGAGCCGGGCGGCGCGCTGTGCGGACGTTCCCATCGTCCTCAAACCTGTGTAGAATAAAGGGTTGGTCCTCGTGTCGGGCGGAAAATGTGGCCAGTCCCGCCTTCCGCCGACCCACCGCCGCAATTAAAGGAGATTGATACGCAATGGCGATACCCGCGACCCAGCTACGCCCCGGCATGATCATCAAGCACAACAATGATCTGCATTCCGTGTTCAGCGTGGAGCACCGCACTCCCGGCAACCTGCGGGCATTCATCCAGGCCAAGCTGCGCAACCTGCGCACCGGCGCCATGTTCGAGCACCGCTTTCGCTCCCCTGATCCCATCGAGAAGATCACCGTGGACGAAGTCGAGATGGAGTTCCTCTACAACGACGGGGACAGCTACTATTTCATGGACACCTCAAACTACGAGCAGACGCACTTGACCAAAGACATCCTGGGCGACGCGGTGGACTACCTGATTCCGAATCTGGCGATCAAAGTCGAGTTCTTCGACGGCAAGGCCGTGGGAATCGAGTTGCCGCAAACCGTGGTGCTGACGGTGGTGGAGACCGAACCCGGGCTGAAAAGCGCAACCGCTTCCAGCGTCACCAAGCCAGCTAAAACGGAAACGGGACTCGTCGTGCAGGTGCCTCCCTTCATCAACGAGGGAGAGAAGATAAAGGTCGATACCGCCGAGGGCATGTATCTGTCGAGAGCGTAAAAAGTTAAGAAGTTAGAAGTCAGAATGCGGAGTTGTACTTATGGCTGCATTCTGACTTTTGACTTCTGCACGGTTGCAACATGTCTGGACCGGAAAAATCCGCATCGCTTGCCCGCCGTTTCCTGGTTCGCGGGCGTGTGCAGGGCGTCGGCTTCCGGTGGTTTGTGGAAAGCGAAGCGCGCAGCCTGGGCATCGCCGGGTGGGTACGCAACAACCCCGACAGCAGTGTGGAAGTGCTCGCGATCGGCTCACGCGATCAACTTTCCAATTTGCGCCTGCGCCTTCAGCAAGGCCCGCGCGCAGCGCGTGTAGACGATGTCGAGGAATTCGAAGCCCAGGCCATTCCCGGACTCAAGACATTTCGTATCGAAGGAGCGTGGTAGATGCACATAAACGCTGCCCAGGCAGTGAACGCGATCAACTGTGAACCCCTGAAGAAGCTGATCCGCGAAGTCCCGGACTTCCCGATCAAGGGCATTTTGTTCTACGACATTACCACGCTGCTCAAAGATAAGCTGGGCTTCGCCACTTTGATCGATGCTCTCGCCGAGCACTACATCAACAAAGACATTGATATCGTGCTGGGCATGGAGGCGCGCGGATTCATCTTCGGTCCGGCGCTCGCGTACCGGCTGAACGCAGGCTTCGTTCCGGTGCGCAAGCCCGGAAAGCTTCCCGCCGCAACCGCGCGCGTGGAATATGCGCTGGAGTATGGAACTAACGCGCTAGAGATTCACAAGGATGCGATTCAACAGGGACAGCGGGTGATCATCGTGGATGACTTGCTGGCTACGGGCGGAACCGCAGAAGCAACGGCAAAGCTGGCGGCTTCTCAGGGCGCCCAGATTATGGGACTGGGTTTTGTCGTGGAATTGGATTTTCTGAAGGGCAGGGAGAAGTTGCAGTCCTACGATGTGTTTTCCCTGCTTCACTATGACAAGTAGCCAAAAATAACGGGGGCCGAAGGCCCCCGGCGGTGTCTCAGTTGTTTCCTCAGCTTAACCCAGCAAACGTGAAATCAAAAATGCGATGCCCGTCCAACCGGCTGCGCTCACCGCTGCAATCATGCCCACTCCGGCCACCATGTTCCAGTTCACACACCGCGGCTTGGCGGAACTCCATACCTGAACTGGTTCTGACGAATTGAACCCTGCAATCTGAATACGCTTTCCCCTCGTGACGTATAAGCGAGAATAGTTCCCATTAAGAATGTTCCCGGTCAAAGTTCCTTGAGTCATCTCTGGGCCACCTGTCCAACCCGCCTTGTCTCCGCAATATGCTTGCCGTTCTATTCTTCGTTCCCATTCAATGAGATTGCGAAGGAGGAGAGAAGGTTGCGCTGGCTCATTGTCTAAATTCGGTAAAAAATTCTGTTTTCCGAACACAAATTTCGTACATAAACACGCGCGAGTTCTAAGGCTTCCGCCTACAAAAAACGCAGTAGATCAAAACGAGACAAGCTACTGCACCGTGAGGGTTAATGTTGTCGGATGGTGCAATGTGCCCGAATCAGCGTTGACGACCAGAGTGTAGGTCCCCGTCGGCGTTCCCGACCGGGCAGTCGGTCCCCCTGGAGTGCTACTGCTTCCTCCACCGCAGCCGATCAACATTGTCACCGCAATCAAAATTGCTAACGATTTCGTCATTCGCTTGCGTACACCGCCTAATAGCAGAGCTCCCAGCGGGAGGGACAGCGCGTACAGCATGGCGCCCTGGGCACTCCGTTGCGCAGTCGTCGCCGCCGTAGTTGTAACTGAAACATTCACCGTAGCTGCGCTTGCCCCCGGAGTAACGCTCGAGGGAGTCACAGAACAAGCGCTTAACTCTGGAGCTCCCGTGCACGAAAACGTGATCGCGTTGCCGAATGAGCCTCCCACTGGAGACACACTCAGAGTGTAGGCTGCGGTCTGCCCTGCTTGCACGGTTTGCGCTGTTGACGATGCACTCACCCCGAAGTCAATCACCGCCAACCCAACTGCCTGCGTCTTCGGAGCCGGTGCGCCGGAACTGTTCGCCGAAACCATCAGTGTGTAAGACCCTGCGGGCGCGCTCGCCGGAACGGTCACCGACACATTGACCGTTACCGCCGCTCCCGGAGAGAGCATGACCGCCCCCGAGGGCGAAAAGCTGCACGTAATTCCTGAGGCGGGGGCGTTGCACGTCAGATCAACCAACGCACTGAACATCCCGGCAGCCGCTACCTGAATGCTGAACTGCGAAACGGAACCGGGTGTGACGGTCAAGGCTGAAGGGATTGCTGCGCTCAACGTAAAGTCCGATACGTTCACCGTGGCCGGTGCCTGGCGCTGCAATGAATCGGTTCCGATTCCCTGCACATTGAAGGCGTAATTCGTCGTGGAAGCGCTGGACACCGTCAAGGTAAACGGGGCTCCGGAACTTGTCGGGGTCAGAGATGCCGGAGAGAAGCTGCACGTGGGGGGCGCGGGCGCAGTGCAACTCAGGGTGACAGAGTGGCTATAACCAGCGAAGGCGGTAACAACGCCGCTGAAAGTTCCAACCTGGTTGGGAAACAGTGTAAGTGAAGACGGGCCCAGCGTGATCGCGAAGTCTGGCGACGGAGTAATGTTCAGCGCGGCTGAATTGCTCGCGCCATTCAATGAGGCGGAAATGTTGGCTGTCGTGGTGCTGTTCACGGCAGTCGTGCTGATCGTGAAACTTGCGGTAGTTCCGGTGGCCGGGATGGTGGCATTCGGCGGTGGTATCGCGGCGGGATTGTCGCTCGTGGTCGCCACAACTGTGCCCCCTGCTCCAGCTGTCCCCACCAGGTAAATCGTACCGGTGGCTGAACTGCCCGCCAGCACCGTGGTTGGAGTCACGTGCAGGTTGTACAGATCGGGCTTCGAACTCACGCCGGTAGCGTCCACAATGTAGAGTCCGGTGTTGCGGTCGCTGATGAGCACGCGGTCCTGTCCGAGGTAGGGATATACGCCCCAATTTCCTTCCAATTGCCCCGGAGAAGGAACCGCCGGCCAGGTATCGTAGGCGCCCACCAGAATCGGCTTCGTCGGATCGGTGATGTCGAAGATCAGCGTGCCTGCCTGAAACCATGACACGTACAGCAGGTTGCCCATGATCTTGGGATCATGGGGTGCGACGGCATCGATTCCAAAGGCGGACATGGTGATGGTGGAAGCCACCGTTGCGCTGGCAGGGTTTGAAATGTCCCAGATTCTTACTTCCGAAGTGCCGTCGATCGTCTTGCGGCTGTAAGCGAGAAAGTTGCCATCATCTGTCGCCGATGTGCTGCTGCCGTCAAGGCCCGCACTGAATGAGCCGAGGAGCACAGGAGCCTGGCTTGCGATATTGGTGATGTCCCATATATCGCCTGTGCCGCCCCAACCCGCTGTGTAGAGCCGCACCGAACCCGAAGTCGTGGTTTGAATAGTGACATCGTTGACCCACTTTGAATCAGTGGATGTAAACGTGGTCTTGAGAACCGGGGATGACGGATTGCTTACGTCGAAGACCTTGATGATCGCGGGAGAGGTCAGGTTCTGCGGAATGAAAACAAAGTTGTTCCACACCGCGATCTTGTGAGTGTTGTCGAAACCGCCATTCGCGGAAGTGATCTGCGAAAGCAAAGTCGGGTTGGCCGGGTCCGACACATCGACGATGTGTAGGCCGCTGCCCATGTTGTCCGCGAAAAAGCCGATGCCATTGGCGACCTTGACATCCTCCATGTCCAGCGAGTTCGTGGGAGCGTAGCTGCCCACAAGCACCGGCGCGTCTGGATTCGCCACGTCGAAGATCAGCACACCATTGCGCCGCTCTGAGCCTACATAGGCGAAGTGGCCGTCTCCCCAGACACTGGCGTAACTTTCAAAGGCTGGAAACGGGTCGGCATTCGCACGTAAAGTTACGTGAACGCCTTGCGCAAACAGCATCTGCGTAAAAACCGACACACACAGCATCGTGCGCACCAATGGAAGACGGTGCCTTGCGAGTTGGAGCCGCTGATTTGAGGACACGCGAATGAGATAAAAGGTCCGGACTGCGTTGGGGGGTTGTCGTTACTACTACCACAGGTGAGTTCCCGATTCAATCCGCTAACCGGCCAGGCAGCGCGGTTTTGCAAAGATTTGCCAATTGCCGATCCACCACTAACCTTCGCTTACTTTTAACTCCGCCGTCTTGGGCAAGTAATTCTTGCGGCGAAACCAATCTTCCATGGCGGTTTTGAGTTCATCCACGGGGACCTGGTTGCCGATCTCCATGCGACCGTCGGCCACAGGAAGCGTATTGTCAAAAATACTGGCGTTGGTGAAATTGCGCATGGAGAAGTTGTCGAGCCATTTCAGCGGGCAAGGGAGAACCTGCCCGTTTGACACGTACTCAACACGAATTTTGCGGGCGAACATGCCTTCGATTTAACCACAGTCCCGGCATCCGATGGAGCATCAGCCGTAGAATCTGCGCCCTCGCACTTGGGTGCGGCATGCTCGGCGATGGTTTTGGTGATGCTGAAGTTAAGACTAATCCGCAGCCGAACTGATCTGCACCAAGTCGTGAGCTTCCGGCTTTGCGTTCAATTCTCCCCAGCGCGCGGGATCCTCCGACCCCGTGCGGAGACGATTCATGGCGCTGCCGATCGCTATTGATGCTCGCACCAGGTGCCCGGCTTTAAGCGGTCCAATAAATTTTGCTTCTTTCACTACATGCACACCCGAGGTGACCGCGCATCCGCACTGCGAGCAATCGGGATCGCCACCGAAGATACAGGGCTCGACCCGCGTCTTCAAGTCTGCCGAATAATTGGTGGACATCTTCGAGAACAGGCAGTCACTCGGGTCCTTTGGGGGATTCAACATGGCGTTCGCGATCCGCGCGTGCATCAGCAGTTTCGGATACTTGGCACGGAGCGGCGGGAGTTCTCGCGCCACCAGTTCGCGATCTTCCCGCGTCAGCATCTCCGCCGTGTGCTCGCCGCGTTGCGGCGTGTAGAGGCTTACCCAGATATTGTCCACTTCGGGCCGGTTGCTCCAATATGCGACGAACTCTTCCATGTAGCCGGGCCGCTGCAGCATGGGGCCGGTCATGGTCCAGTGCACATTCACACGTCGCCCTTCGAGGTTCTTGAGGATCTTTTCGTAAGTCGCGGGTTTGCGGCGGACATCGTGATGCTCGGGTAAGCCATCCACAGATACGGCCACCCGAACGCGCGGCAGGCTGATCCACTCCAGTGGAATGGGAATAATGCCGCTGGTTACGACCAAGGTATATCGGCCTTGAGCGCTGAGCTGCGGAATAATACGGCTGAGCTCGCGGTGGCGGACCAGCGGTTCACCGCCGACCAGCGACACGTGCAATGGCTGATGTTTCTCAACCAGTGCAAGCACTCCGCGCACCAACTCGTCACCGCGGAAATCGGCCAGCTCGCGAAGCGTCTGCTCACCACCTAAGTGAGAATCGCCATAGGCATAACAGCCAGGACAGCTTAGGGGACATTCGCGGGTCACTTCGATGGACAGCATCGGCGCGTGGCCGCTCAGGATGTTCTTCCACGCGCGCAGCACTTCACCTGCAGAGATGCCGGGGGAAAATGAATGCACGGTTTTTTAGATGCATCAAAAAACAAAAAGCCCGGAGAAATTTCTCCGGGCCGAACCGTCCGTAAGCGTTTACTTTTTCGCGGCTTTCAGGCGCTTCTCGAGCCCATCCACTTCTTCTTGCATTCCCTTCGGGAGATGATCCCCGAACTTTGCGAAGTGTTCTCGAATCAATGGAATTTCCGCTGTCCACCCTTCGACGTCGATGCTCAGTAGCTTTTTGAGATTTTCGCCAGGCAGATTCAACCCGTTCGTGTCGAGATCTTCCGGACGCGGCAGGCGTCCGATTGGAGTCTCGTCGGCATGCACGTTGCCATCGCAGCGTTCAAAAACCCACTTCAGGATACGGCTATTCTCTCCGTAGCCGGGCCACAGAAACTTTCCGTTTTCATCGGTGCGGAACCAGTTGACGTAGAAAATCTTGGGAAGCTTGGCGCCCGGACGCGCTCCGATGTTCAAGTAGTGTGCGAAGTAATCCCCCATGTTGTAGCCGCAGAATGGCAACATCGCCATGGGATCGCGGCGCAACTGTCCCACCTTGCCTGCTGCAGCCGCGGTAGTTTCGCTGCTGGCGGTCGCGCCAAGGAAAGTCCCATGCTGCCAGGTGAAGGCCTCGGTTACCAGAGGAACGACCCCGGCGCGGCGCCCGCCAAACAGAATCGCGTCTATGGGAACGCCCCTCGGATCCTCCCACTCTGGAGCGATCACCGGGCACTGCTTTGCCGGCGTGGTAAAGCGGGCGTTGGGATGTGCGGCTTTGCGCTGAGATTCCGGAGTCCAGGGCCGGCGCAGCCAGTCCATCAACTCGGGTGGCTTCTGGTCTGTCATTGCCTCCCACCAGACATCGCCATCCGGAGTCATTGCGCAGTTGGTAAAGATGGAATTCTTCGTGGCCGTCAGCATGGCGTTGGGATTCGACTTCATGCTGGTTCCGGGTGCGACACCGAAAAATCCGTACTCCGGATTGATCGCATACAGGCGGCCGTCAGTCCCAAATTTCATCCATGCGATGTCGTCGCCGATGGTTTCGACTTTCCAGCCCGGAATCGTCGGCACCAGCATGGCGAGATTCGTCTTGCCACACGCTGAAGGAAATGCTCCGGTCATGTACTTCACTTTTCCCGCTGGGCTGGTCAGCTTCAGGATCAGCATGTGCTCCGCCATCCAGCCTTCGTCCCGCGCCTGTACAGAGGCGATGCGAAGCGCATGACACTTCTTGCCCAGCAACGCATTGCCTCCGTACCCGGAACCGTACGACCAGATTTCGCGGGTATCAGGGAAGTGGCAGATATATTTTTGGTCGGCGTTACAGGGCCACGTGCTGTCCTGCTGGTTGGGCTGTAAGGGAGCGCCCACCGAATGCAGGCCGCGAACGAAATCTCCGTCCTGGCCCAGGACTTCCAGCACTCTGGTGCCCACCCGTGACATGGTGTGCATGTTGGCGACTACATAAGGCGAATCGGTAATCTCCACGCCGATCTTGGCGATATGCGACCCGATCGGCCCCATGCTGTACGGAATCACGTACATGGTGCGACCGACCATGGCGCCGGCATAAAGCCCGCGCAGGATCTCTTTCATCTTCACCGGATCTTCCCAGTTGTTCGTGGGTCCGGCTTCTTCCTTGGTCTTGGCGCAGATGAAGGTGCGGTCTTCCACGCGCGCCACGTCGGCGGGATTCGAGCGCACCAGGACGCTGTTTGGGCGCTTGCTTTCATTGAGCCAGATTGCGGTCCCCGAGAGGGTCATCAGCCGCAGCATAGATTGGTACTCTTCCTGCGAACCGTCGCACCAATGAACGCGATCGGGCTTGCAGAGCTGCGCTACTTCTTCGACCCACTGCTCGAGACGGCGGTTGCGCGGCGCGTGGCTGGCAGTTTCGACATCCATGGTAAGACTGGCCATAAAAGTGTCTCCTTGCATTCACAAATCGCGGGCATATTGCACCGCGCTGCGGAGCGGCTTCTGCGGGCAGATGGCGAAACCAGGATGAGTCCAGTTGAGTGTCGATGGCCATCTGCCATTTGCCATCGGCAGGCAGCTTCCTTGCGGGAGCTATAAAAACAAAGGCTATATTGTCCCTCATTTACGAGGGGCTTCCAAGTACGATCAAGGGCAGGCGTTCGCAGCGTCACCTGCTCGGCTCACATTGTCCCAGCACCCACCCCCCTGTCGAATGTGCCCGCCATCACAAGTGACGGTGACACAAAGACTTGAGGCGCGAGGAGAAACTGATTTCAGATGCACAAAAGGGGCAACATGGATACGCCCGCGCCGACGGAAATACCGGCGGTCAGGCCGGTTGTTCCATCGCCGCAGGCTGCCCTTCCGGTTCCGAGACGACGGCCTCGAGATGTCTCAACATTTCCGCCACTGTCAGCGAGTACATCTCCCGGCCCACACCCTCGCCCGACTCCAGGGCGGTTTTCAAGTAATGGCCGGCGATGTCGATGGCCAGCGGATCCGTAATGACCTTGCCGGTACCGCTCTGATATTCCGCCCATGCCGGCAACGGAAGCGCCACCCATACCTGCCGTCCTCCGACCAGAAATTTGATATCCACGGCATCGGCGTGACGGGTAGCAATCGCCACGATCATGGCTTGGTAGATGCAATGCACTTCTTGCTTGGTCCAGCGGTCTACGGCGTGGAAATCGGTGTACATGGCAACCTTCAATCATAGCGAAGGCGGAAGACTGGAGCAAACAGGGTTCCGCTGGTCAAACTTCCACGTTCATCCCTGAGAATGCTGATCACGATCAAAGTCGCGCATACGGCGATTTGGGCTGTCCTGGCCGTTGCGATCCTCGCTTTGCCAGTGCTCGCGCTGCGTTCTCGTTTCAAGTGGGCGATCATTGTGACTGCCGCCATTTTGACTGAATGCGGTGTACTCGCGTTCAACGGCGGCCGCTGTCCTCTCACCGACCTCGCCGCGCTCTATACCGACAATCGGGCCGCTAACTTCGACATCTACCTCCCGGTCTGGTTAGCGGCAAACAATAAGACCATTTTCGGAGCGCTCTTCCTCGCGGGCGAGATGTTTCTGTTGTTCTGTTGGCTGCGGCATCACCGGTCTTTGCGACGGTAGTATGATTTCCTCGTGCTGCGGCTTCTTCATGACGACACTTTCCGGCGGCTGTGCCGAGCGCGCGACTTGCTTGCGGACGAATATCAATCGCGGGTTCTGCTGGGACAGGCGGCGCGGGAAGCATGTCTGTCCGACTATCATTTCCATCGCCTGTTCCGAACCACGTTCGGGGAAACTCCGCATGGTTTCCTGACTCGCCTGCGCCTGGACCGCGCCCGGCTGTTGCTCGCCTCCGGGCGCGGCGTTACCGAGACCTGCTTTGAACTGGGCTATGAAAGCCTGGGATCGTTTTCCGCGAAGTTTCGCGCAAATTTAGGGCGCAGTCCCATCGCCTACCAGCGTGAAGTTCGCCGCGTCTTCGGATACAGCGCGCCTTGGCGTGTGCTGATGCTGCCTGGATGTTTTCTGCGAGCCTACACGAGCGTCGAATAGCAAGAATCGAGAAGCCCAACCCAGCAATTTTCGCTAGTCTCTCCGGCGAAGGAGATCGAACATGATCCAGAGAATGTCCCACGCAACCATTTATGTGACCGACCAGGACGTAGCCAAGGACTTTTACGTCGGCAAGCTGGGCTTCGAGGTGAAGGTCGACCAGTCCCTCCCCACCGGTTTCCGCTGGCTGACTGTCGCACCAAAAGGACAGCCCGACCTGGAACTTATTCTCATGAAACTTGGCAGCGCCAGCGACTTTGTCCAATCGAAGGGCGCCAACGCCGAGGAAAGCACCCGGAAAGATATCGAAGCCATGGCGGAACTCATCAAGAAAGGATGGGTGGGCCCCGGCGCGTTTCAGACCGCCGACTGCCGCAAGACGTTCGAAGAGCTTAAAGCCAAAGGAGTGGAGTTCGTCTCCGAACCGAAAGATCAGTTCTACGGCGTGGAAGCGGTGTTCAAAGATCCGTTCGGGAACTGGTTCAGCATGACCCAGCCCAAGAATCTCTAGAAAATCTGCGACTCCTCGCGTCCGTCTGCATCGGAAAGCAGGTGCTCACGATCAACTTGCCTCGCGACATACTCCAGCGCATCGGCAACACTTCCCTGCTGCCGTTGCGCAACATTGTGGCCAACGGTTGCCACATCCTCTTGAAGTTGGAGAACGAAAATCCCACCGGCAGCATGAAGGACCGCATGGCCCTGGCCATGATTGAGGCCGCCGAAGCCGACGGCCGCATTAAACCTGGCGGCACTGTCGTCGAGTATACCGGTGGCAGTACCGGCGTTTCCCTCTCTCTGGTCTGCGCTGTGAAGCGCTATCCGCTGCACATCGTCAGTTCCGACGCCTTCTCCAGGGAAAAGCTCGACCACATGAAGATTCTCGGGGCCGATCTTCGAATTATGCCCAGTGAAGGCGGCGGCATGACTGAGAAGCTAACCCGGGACATGGTCGAAGCCGCGCGCGTGATCCAGGAAAAAACCGGGGCCCTTTGGACCGATCAGTTGAAAAACACCGACCAGCTTGCGGCGTATCACACGATGGCGGAAGAAATCTGGACACAGACCGGCGGCCGGATTGACGCCCTTGTCCAGAGCGTCGGGACTGCGGCGTCTCTGCGAGGCATGGCTGAAGGCCTGCGCAGCCGAAATCCGCAGATCAGAGTAGTTGCCGTCGAGCCTGCGGAATCGGCGGTTTTGTCGGGTGGCAAGCCAGGATCGCACAAGATTGACGGGATCGGGGCGGGCTTCGTCGTGCCGCTGTGGAAGAAAGATCTTGCCAATCACATCGAACCGGTTTCGACTTCCGATGCAATTTCGATGGCGATCCGTCTGGCGCGGGAAGAAGGGCTTTTTGCCGGAACTTCAACCGGCGCCAACGTGGTCGCGGCCTTGCGACTCGCCGGGCAGTTGGGTTCCGGTGCAACAATCGTAACCATCATGTGCGACACCGGCATGAAGTATCTGAAGACGTTTGGCACGGAGTTGAGTAAATCGTGAGCCCTGGTTCGCCTGCCAGTTTAGACACTGGCACCCGAACCAGCGTATTGAATTGACGTCTCGCCCCACGTGCATAGAAGATTGCTGGAGAACACGCGCACCGGGGGCGTATGCGAATCAAGTTCTGGGGAGTTCGTGGATCGACTCCAACTCCTCAGCCGGAAAACTTGCGTTATGGCGGCAATACCTCCTGCGTCGAAGTGCGCGCTGGCGAAAACACCTATATTTTCGATTGCGGCACTGGGTTCCGCGCACTGGGCCAGGCAATGCAGCAGGTTTCAAATGGGCAGCCTCTTTCCGCCCACATTTTTGTTTCCCATTTCCACTGGGACCACATCCAGGGCATTCCCTTCTTTTCTCCTCTCTACGAGCGCTCCGACAACCGTTTCTTCTTCCATTCTTCGAACCGCACCCGCAGCCTCCAACGCGTGATGGAAGAACAGATGGCTGCTCCCTATTTTCCGGTGGACATGAGCGAAATGAAGGCGCGCCGCGAGTTTCACAATATCGAGGAAGGCCGCTTCGCGCTGGAAGACCTCCAAGTCGAGGCCATGTGGCTGAATCATCCCCAGGGTTGCATGGGGTTCCGGTTGGAAAGCAACAGCGGAGTTCTCGTTTATGCCACCGACAACGAACCCGGCAACACGGCCTTCGATCAGAACCTGCGCAAGCTCGCGGCCGGCGCGGATGTTCTCGTTTATGACTCCCAATACCTGCCCGAGGAATATCAGGCACGCAAGCGCGGCTGGGGACACAGTCACTGGCGCGAAGCAATCAACGTTGTAATGGAGAGCGGAGCCAGGGAGTTGATCCTGTTTCACCACGATCCCGACCACAGCGACAGCTGTATAGACAATGTGGTCAAGGAAGCCCGCAATTACTATCCCAGAGTTCGCGCGGCTGCCGAAGGCATGGAACTCGCGTTGTAGCTCAAATTCTTTCTGACCTATTTCATCCTCCGCGTATCTATAAACCTGGGTTCATCGGAAGGAGCGGCCATGCCAACTCGCGAGCAGAAGTATCAAACTTTCAAGGCCCTTCACGAACGGCCGGGAATTTTTATTATCCCCAATCCCTGGAACGCGGGAACCGCCAGAATCCTGACCGCGCTCGGATTTGAAGCGCTTGCAAGCACCAGCGCCGGCTACGCGTTCTCCGTCGGCCGCCGCGATTCGTTTGCCGGTCTAACGCGCGATGAAATTCTCGAAAACGCAAAAAGCATCGTGGACGCAACGGACCTGCCCGTTTCCGCTGACCTGGAGGATGGCTTTGGACGCGCCCCGGAGGATTGCGCCAAGACCATCCAACTCGCATCGCAAGTGGGACTGGTGGGAGGAACGCTCGAAGATGCCACAGGCAATCCGGATCAGCCTATCTACGACTTCAAGCTTGCAGTCGAACGAGTTGCAGCCGCGGCCTCGGCGTCCAAAACCCATCATTTCATCCTGACCGCCAGGGCGGAAAATTTTCTGCATGGCCGCCCCGACCTCAATGACACCTTGCGGCGTTTGCAGGCCTTCGCCGAAGCCGGAGCCGATGTGGTTTACGCTCCCGGCTTGCCCAGCCTCGACGCCATCCGCCAGGTCTGCGCCTCGGTTCCCGCACCGGTCAACGTTGTGATGGGTTTGAAGGGCTCAACCTTCTCCGTGGATGAACTCGCGGCCGCAGGAGTGAAGAGAATCAGTGTCGGGGGATCCATGGCCCGGGCTGCGCTTGGCGCCTTCATTCGCGCCGCCCGCGAAGTAAAAGAGAATGGGACGTTCACCTACGCCGCCAACGCGGTTCCTAACGCCGAAATCACCGGCTACATGGCCATGGAAAAGCGCCGTTGAAGTTGAAAATCCCCCCTTCCGCGACTCAGTTTCGAAAGCTTGCTAACCCGGGCCCGGGTGCTTATACTGCTGGATTTGCCGTGATACGCGGGGAAATTTCCGTCCCCAGGCCGGCTTGCATCTCATAGTTTGACGTCATAATCCTCTGGAGAACACGATGAAGACAGTTTCCCTCGAGCAGGAACACAACCCGTGGGAGGCGCAAGCCGCCCGATTCGACCTCGCCGCCCGCAAATTGAACCTGGATGAGGGACTCTGGAAAGTCCTGCGCTATCCGAACCGCGAAATCATTCTGCACATTCCCGTCGCTATGGATGACGGCTCGATTGAAGTTTTCACAGGTTTCCGCGTACAGCACTCCATCGCCCGCGGCCCCGCCAAGGGCGGCATCCGCTACTCTCCCGACGTTACCCTCGACGAAGTTCGCGCGCTCGCCAGCTGGATGACCTGGAAATGCGCGGTCGTCAATATTCCCTTCGGCGGCGCCAAGGGCGGAGTCATTTGCGACCCCCATAAGATGTCCATGGGCGAATTGGAGCGCATGACCCGCCGCTACACCGCGGAACTGGTGGACTTCATCGGGCCCGAGAAAGACGTGCCCGCGCCCGACGTCAACACCAACGAACAGATCATGGCCTGGATGATGGACACCTACTCCATGCACATGCGCCAGACTGTGACCGCGGTCGTAACCGGCAAGCCGCTGAATATCGGCGGGTCCCGCGGTCGCCGCGAGGCCACCGGCCGCGGCATCATGATTGTCGTGGACGAGGCTGTGAAGAAGCTGGGCATGACGCGCGAGGGTTCACGCGTGATCGTGCAGGGCTTCGGCAACGTGGGATCGAATGCCGCCCTGCTCATGGCAGAAGCCGGCTATAAAGTCATCGGCATTATCGAAGTGGATGGCAGCCTGTATAACTCCAACGGACTCGACGTCAAGGCTCTGTCCGATTACCGGCAGAAAAATCGCACCGTGCTGGGTTTCCCCGGAGCGGAAGCCGCAGACGCGCAGCAGCTGCTCACGACGGAATGCGAAATTCTGATCCCCGCAGCCACCGAAAACCAGATCACCAGCCGCAACGCGGATCGGGTGAAGTGCAGGATCCTGGCTGAAGGCGCTAACGGTCCGACCACCGCGGCGGCGGACGAGATCCTTGCCGACAAGAAAGTGTTCGTGATTCCCGATATTCTGTGCAACGCTGGCGGGGTCACGACCTCTTACTTCGAGTGGGTGCAGGACCGCCAGGGCTATTTCTGGAAAGAATCACTGGTGAACGAGCAGCTCGAGCACATCATGAAGACGGCGTTCGAGGATGTGGTTCGTTACGCGGAAGCCCACGATGTGAACAACCGCATCGCGGCTTACATGCTGGCCATTGACCGCGTCGCCTACACGATCCGGCAGCGCGGAATCTACGCCTAGCTCTTCTGGAAAGAACGCGGTGATGCATGCGGGCGTGATGTGGACAGGTCCCCTCTCCCCATCTACGCCGGCTATCAGGTCTTCGTCACTAGAAGGAGAGAGAACCAATGAAATTCATGCGGAACATTCTCATCGTGTTTTTCGCTCTGTCTCTGATCGTCTCCACCGCAGCCGCCCAAGCCGACCAAACTTCCAAAGGCTCTACCAAAACCGACATGTCGGCGGCTTCTACGGACCTAGTCGACATCAACTCAGCAACGAAAGACCAACTTCAGGCTCTTCCCGGAATCGGCGAGGCTTACTCTCAGAAGATCATTGATGGCCGCCCTTACAAAACGAAAAGACAGCTCGTGACCAAGAAGATCATCCCTTCGGCCACCTATTCCAAGATCAAAGACAAGATCATCGCCAAGCAGCAGTAGCAGAAGCAAAAATCGATCGGCGACGCAAAAAGGAGTCAGTCATGGGATTGCTCGACAACATCGAAGGCCAAGTGATGAACCGTGTCATGGGATCCGGGAATCCAATGGCGGCAGCGGTCCTGCAAATGATCCAGAATCAGCCCGGCGGATTGCAAGGTCTGATCCAGTGCTTTCGCCAGAACGGGCTGGGAGGCGTGATTTCGTCCTGGGTCGGCACTGGCCAGAACCAGGCGATCTCGCCCGAACAGATTCAGCAGGTGCTCGGCAACAACACCCTGCAGCAGGTCGCAGAAAAGGCCGGCGTGTCGCCCGATCAGGCTAAGTCCTCGTTGGCAGACCTGTTGCCAACGCTCGTAGACAAGCTCACGCCAAACGGGCAAGTGCCCGAGCACAGCAGCCTTCTTCAGATGGGCGAGAGTCTGCTGAGTTCGCTGGGTAAGAGCGCGTAAGCTGTTACGACTCGCAGCGCGATCAGCCCGAGGGCTGCGGCTGAGGGTTTCGTGTGCGCAACACCTCGATAAAGCTCCACCTTTTCTCTCGCGTTGCCTTCCCATCCCGCGTGGAGGATAATCAAAAAGTCGCGGTGTCGCGGACCCCTTAGCGCGTGAACTTGCCAAACTCCATCACGCTGACCCGGATCTTCAGTATTCCGGTGCTGATCTGGATTCTTTCCACCTCTCACCTGACCAGCACCAACGGAGAGAAGGAACTGCTGGCCTCAGCTCTGTTCATCGCTGCCTCCATCACCGACGGAATTGACGGCTACATTGCCCGCAAGCGGGGGCAGATCACCACCATGGGCATGCTGCTCGATCCGCTGGCCGACAAGCTACTCATCGCCGCGGCCTTCGTTACCCTGGTCCAGTTCAACCCCAGCCTGGTACCTGCGTGGATGGCGGTGGTCATCATCGGCCGCGAGTTCCTGGTGAGTGGCTTGCGATCCATTGCCGCCTCCGAAGGTTTCACCATCCAAGCCAGTGAACTCGGCAAGTTCAAAATGCTGGTGCAGATCGTGTCCGTGGTCGCCGTCATTCTCGACCATCGCTGGAAAGAATGGCCGGTTGGTCCTTACGTCTTTCCGGTCCATTGGATCGCGTTCCTGGCAATCTGGTTCATGGTCCTGCTCTCTATGGTTTCTGCGATTGATTACTTCGTGGCCTTCTGGTCGAAGATTGATCGCCACGTCGTGAAGCGACGCCGCCGCGCCTTCGTGCTGACTCGACGGAGAAAGCGCGATGTACCGGCAACCTGAATCGCCTTCGACCCCACCTCACACCGTCGCTGAATATTCCCCAGCAGAGCGTGCTTTGTTGCTGCGCGTGGCTCACGACGCGATCGCATCTACCTTCGAGCGACGTGAGATTTCACTCGAGCCTCCCTCCGAACACCTGGCTCAGCCTCGCGGCGCCTTTACCACCATCTACCATCGAGGTCTGCTTCGCGGTTGTGTTGGCTATGTCCTGCCGGTGTGCTCGGTCTACCGGACCGTGGCCGAGACGGCTCGGGCGGCGGCCTTCGACGATTCGCGATTCGCTCCGTTGCGCTCGGAGGAGTTACCGGGCCTGCAGGTCTCACTGAGCATTTTGTCCGCGCTAAAACCGATTCAGCCCGAGCAGATCGAAATTGGCCGCCACGGGCTGGTAATCACGCTGAGTGCACATCGCGGACTGCTCCTTCCGCAGGTTCCGGTGGAACGAAATTGGGACCGCGAAACCTTCCTCGCCCAGACCTGCCGTAAAGCTGGACTTCCGGAAAACGCATGGCGCTCTGGCGCAACCATTGAAGCCTTCACCGCCGAAATCTTTGGCGACCCCGGCACCGAAGGTAAGTGAATTCCTCCCCAAAAAAGAAAGCTCCGGCGCGCGGAGCTTTGCTGGGTACCACGTACTTATCTTTCTATCCCGTTCCCCTCACCCTCACCGGTAGACGATTCTCCGTCGTCCATGCCAATGCGGAATAAAGCAGCCTGTTCTTTCGCGTGTTCGCGCATCTCTTCCAATTCATCCACGCCTTCGGGTTTTTCCGTGCTGCGCTGGCTTTTGCGCTCGGCTTTCTCGCGTTGTTTTTGTTGTCGGGTTTGTTCTTTCAACCGCTTTGTGAAACTCGATCGCCCTCGTGGCATCTATAATCCCCCCGTTTTTGTTATGTGGATGGCGGACCTTGAGAATAGCGGCCGCCGCTAACCTGCTTTACCAGCGCGGTTCACGTGGCTGCCGCGGATGCCCGCGATAATCGTCACGCCCACGGCCGCCACCGCCGCCCCCGGACCGCTGTCCTCCGCCTCTCGGCCGGTCCGTCTTCGGTTTCGCTTCGTTGATGGTCAACGTGCGCCCGCCCAGTTCAGTACCGTTGAGAGCCGCGATCGCCTTATCGGCCTCGCCTGCGTCGGCCATCTCGACGAACGCGAAGCCTCGTGCCCGCCCGGTTTCTCGGTCGGTGACGATGCTGACTTTCTCGACCTCCCCGTGTGCCTGGAAAACATCACGCAACTCGGACTCCGTCGTACTGTGGGAAAGATTGCCTACGTAAAGGTTCTTCATTGTGTTTCCTCTTTCAGTAAATCGTCTAAAGTTCGAGGCTCTGATTGGCGTTTGGAGAGTCGCATTTCCGAATCTCGCGGCGGCGTAGGTCTCTCGCGTATTGCTTTCGCACGCGCATGGGCTGCAGACCGAACTTCTGATATGCGCCGTGACGCTTCCATAATCCCCCACCGCTGAGGTCCAATTCCGGGCGAGGGGCTGGGCAGATTTCTTTTCAGGTTCTCACCTTCGTTGCTTTCCGGCGATCGGTCCCGAGACTCTTCCATTGCCATCGGCATATCGGCCAGATACTCGGGCTTGCCCACCAGGAAGGCCAGTTGCTGCGGAGGACTCGCCCTCCGCAGGTCCTCGCAGAATTTCTCCTGGTTTCCCAGCGCGTTCTCCCCGTTGATCAGGACCAGGTTGTACAGGTCTGCCCGCCACCAGGACCGCGCTTCGCTGATATCGGCGGCACAATCCACGTCCACGCCGAGCCTGCGCATGGTTTCCGCGCGTAAGTCCCGTTTCGCCGCGGATGCGTCCACCAGCAGGACCCGCTTCTTCCTCGTTGGACCCGGAATGAGAACCCCAGGCGCAGTCAGAATCTGGGTGGTGGTCATGCCGAAACCACCTTGGGCTTGGATCCGGGCGCACGCTTTGAACTGCTTTGTGGCTTTGCCAGATTCTTCATAAGCTCTCGATTCCGGCTACGTTTCGCGATCTTCTGCTTCCGTTCTCGATGGAACCGGGACTTGTCTCCGTTGATTCCGGACATGACTGCCTCCTGATTCACCCGGCCGTGCGATGAATGGTTTGGTAGGGTGGAAAACCGCTGTGGAAGCGAATCTCAAACCCTCCTTTTTCGGTGAACCGCGCTGTCCTTCCGGGCCTGAATCGATGTGGCTCAGCCTTGGTTGGAGAAACACAGATTGAAACGCCTCCCGATCTCTCAATCGCGAAGGCGCAAAGTCATCTGGTGGATGTGTCTTCGAGGTTAAGTGATTTCATTATACCTCTTCGCTGCGGCTCTGACTCGGCCGAAAAGGATAATTCAGAGCCTGCAATTTGGCCCGCAGTCGAGCCTTCGCTTTCATCTCCGATGGTTGCTCCTTGGCCCGCGAAAGGGCATTCAGGTTCCAGGGGGCTCCGCCCTTCTCTCCGTTTCCTCGCGACGAACCTTCTTCACAAATCCGGCATCTTCGTAACAGAATGCAACAGCAATTCGCCGGATTTTCGGCTTGGAGACTTTAGTAACGTTGCATTTCGGAAAACTTGGTGTATGTTCCGGAGATCGGAATGAAGGGCTGATCTATGGAAATTGCCGTACTCATCGTTGGCTTACTGGTTCTCGGATCGCAAATCCCGGGGAATCCTCACATCCTTCTCCGCTAGCTTCCGTTGGCGCGAAACTCTCAGCTGTAATCAAGCCACTGCGAAATCCTCCTTCGACCTCGGCAGAGACTGTTGTGCTCGCGCCCATACTCGGGGTGCGAATTGGTCCATAAACAAAAGCGGGAAGAAGCACGCGCTTCTCCCCGCTTCATGTAACGCTTATGGACTGTTACTGCTGCTCGTCTAACTCCACTCCGTCCCCAACGTGCACATCTTCCAGCGCAAACACGATCATGCCAGTGGCCGTGGTCGGCGTGGTGCTTAGTACCACAACTTCGCCTACCGCGCGGCGTGGCAGGTCTTCCACGTGGATTCTAGGACCCTTCCCACGATCCAGCATATTGGGTTCGATCAGAGGCGGGTTCTTCTGTGTATCTTCCGTGGTCGATGCCTTGAACGAGAGCGAGTCCACGGGATCTTTCAGATCGGCACTGTAGGCGCGCACCGCGCGCAGGTAGTCTCCTACCTTCAGTCCCTGGCTCGAACCAACGTTCATATATACCTTCATCCCAGTGCCCAGCTCGGAGTCGAAATCCTTCGCCATGACAATTCGGCCAGAGGTCTTATTTGAAGCCGGCAGGAAGCGGTCAAAGTGAAGAGGCGTGTGAAATGAAATGGGCTGCTTCTCGACAAATGGGATCGCGATGTCGCCCGGAACGATGGGGTCGCAGCTGAACTCAACTGTGGCGATGGCCAACTTGTTGCGCGTATCCACGATGCGCACGCGCGCCACTTCCGAGTACGGCTGACCTGCCGCCTTCATCAGGCTGTGCTGTCCGGCAAACAGCTCGTAACGGTTGGGATCGCGCAACTCGCGCACGATGGTGAACTGCTGGCCGGTCTGGTATCCGCCACCCTGGAGATAGACCAAGTCCCCGTTCACGAACTTTGTCGTATTCGGAGTATGCAGCCCTCCGGCTACGAAATTCGCATTGGGCAAAAGTTGTTTGTTGACGAAACCGGCGCAATACAGGTCGGCAGCCGTCGGAGTCTGAACCCGCTCGGTGGGGAAGCTGGCGGTGGTTTCTTGCGTCTTGTCGGGAATAGCCGCAGGGTCAGACTGCGCCAGCGCTGCAGCCGCCGCGAACAGCACAAACAAAAATCCTATTTTCTTCATCTTACCTCCGAGTCGGGGCCCTTGATCTCCGGCTTCCCCGCTAAGTCCATTTTTTACAAGGGTTTCACCGACGAAACTATCAACCGGGTACCGTACGGTCAAGTTACGCAGGTGCCGGGCGAGGTACGTTAAAAAGTTTGTTGCCCTCAGAATTGTTAATCTGTTGTTGCGTCGGGAATTGTTCGCCTTTAATATCGCGCCGTCCTGAACTGCTGACATGATCCTGTCGACGAACGGCAACGCGTCTCGAATGTTGCCCCTGCGCCTGCCGCGGGTCTGCGTTGCCGTGATCGGCTCCGACCCCGCCGATATGGTCGAGAAAGCCGAGTCTTTGGCGCGGGATAACCCCTTCATTGAGTTCAGGTTAGACTACTTGGCAAAGCCCGGTCTGGGACTCCCGAAAATCAAGTCATTCCTGGAATATCACCCCTACATCACCGCGATCGCCACCTGCCGCCGGGCCAGCAGCGGGGGGAAATTCAAGGGCTCGATGGCCGCGCAGATGGAAATCTTGAGCAAAGCCTCGGCGGCAGGATGTCAATTGTTAGACCTCGAATTCCAGACTGCCAGCGCGCTCAAGCCCGACCAGGTGCAGAAACTTCGGGCCCATGCCGCACTGATCCTTTCTTTTCATGACTTCCGCGGTACCAAGAACCTCGAAGCCACGCTCGACAAGATGACCGCCATCCCCGCGGACTTCTACAAGGTTGTCAGCACCGCGACCACTCTTGCCGACAACGTGGCCATGATGAAGTTCCTGGAGAAGAGGAAGGATCAGCACTCCCTCATCGGAGTCTGCATGGGGGAACAGGGTGTTATCAGCCGGGTTCTCGGAGTACGGGCCGGCAGCATCTTCACCTTCGGCGCCTTCACTGAGGGCGAGCGCACCGCGCCCGGTCAGATCACCGCCCAGGAACTTCGCAGCACGTATCGTATCGAGCAAGTGGACGCCGCAACCAGGGTTTATGGAGTAGCAGGCGACCCTGTGGCCCATTCGCTGTCCCCCATCATCATGAACGCCGCTTTTCGGCGGGAGAATGTCAACGCCGTCTACGTCGCCCTGCACGCCAAGACCCTCAAAGATCTGCTGACCTGTATCCGCGAGATTCCGATCCACGGCCTCTCCATCACGATGCCCTACAAGGAATCCATCGTCCAGCATCTCGATAACACGGACTCTCACACTTCGAAGATCGGCGCATGCAACACCGTGGTTCGGGCCCAGGACGGAAAATTCTATGGCTTCAATACCGACGCCGCCGGTGTGATTCGCCCGCTGGAACAACGTCTGACGATTGAAAAGGCGAAGGTCCTCGTTTTAGGCGCCGGAGGCGCCGCCCGGGCCGCCGTGTTCGGCCTGAAGGAGCGCGGAGCCGAGGTCTACATCCTGAACCGGAGCCTGGCCTCCGCGCAAAAGCTCGCGAGGCAAGCGCGCGCGCGGACCCTCAAGCGTCCCGACCTCAAGAAATTGTCTTTCGATGTGATCATCAATGCCACCCCGGTCGGCATGGGCAACAGCCGCGAAGCCCCGTTGAAGGAAGACGAGATCAAAGCCAAGTTTGTTTTCGACATGGTCTACGAACCGGCTGAAACGCGCCTGCTCAAAATGGCGAAGGCCCAGGGCGCGCAAGTCATCCCCGGGATCGAGATGTTCGTTCACCAGGCTGCCCGTCAATTCGAAATCTGGACTGGAAAGCCTGCACCATGGGAGGAGATGCTTAGCGTCGTCACCGTGGCAATGAACCAGCGAGCTGCCAGGCTGAAAGAGAAAGAAGCGGAGAAAGACGCGAGGCTGGTCCTAAAGTAGCCCGGTTTGACCGAAGGTCACGAGTAATAACTACTCTCCATCCGCGAGATCTGGATGCCCCCTGCCACGAAATGGTTGCATTTTTTCAGGGTACCGAGGTAAGATGAAAAACGGGGCGCAGACTGTTAGCGCTCTTCTCGTCGGTGGCACCGCCCTTTCTTCCAAGGTTCAAGAGCCGTAGCCAACAATACGATTTCTCGGGACGGAAACGCTTGCCCCGGGCCAGGTTTGGAGAGAGATCTTCTATGGCGTGGTACGCGTATTGCCTCACTGAGCAACACAACCTTAACAATGGAGTACGAACCCGGCGTCCTTCTCTGCTCGAAGGAGTACAGGGTGTGAATACAGCCCCTGTCTTCAGTTATCCCAGCGGCGAATTCTCGGTCATAGTCAGCGAATACGACCGGGCAACCGCCCAGATGGATGAGAAGAACGTCCTTGAACATGCCCGTGTGGTCAGCATCTGCTTCCGCGCCGGGACTGTGCTTCCCTTCCGTTTTGGAACGATCTTCGATAGCGACGACGCTCTGCGGCAAGCAGTCCGTGCCAATCGCCGCGCCTTCGGAGTCAGCGTGGCGAAATTGCGCGGAAAATCAGAAATGCACATCAAGCTGATCGTCCGCGACGGCTCGCTCCGCGAAGCCATGACTGAAATTCAGCTTCCCGATACGGTGGGCGGCGAATATCTGTCCAAACTGCGTGAGAAAGCTTCTCGCGACCGCGAGCGCCAGACCAAGGCCCGCGCCCTTTCCGTACAGGTTCACAAATTGTTTAACCCCTTGGAAGAGGAGATCAGTTGCAAGAAGGTGGCAGCCGACGGCATGCTCATCGATATCGCCCACCTGATCGATTCCAAGTCGGTTGAGAAGTACCAGAACCGGTACAACACTGCTGCACGGCAACTGAAAAACTGTGAGTTGGCCATCAGCGGTCCCTGGCCGCCCTATCACTTCCTGCCGGGAAAACTGCGCACCGTGGCTGGCAACTCCTAAGGCTCCGCGACTCCACAAGCCCCCTTGCACCGGAAGGGGGCAGTGTTTTCTCTCTTCCCGTAGCACCCTGGTGCAGCGAATGTGCAGGAATGTGCATTTGCGTGACGACCTCCTTTTCCTCCACTTCGTTTTTCTGACCCGGTGTAAGTAGATGATTTCGATTGCTTTACCATTAGGGCGCTTACCGACGGAAGCCCCCATTTCTTTGGCTGCGCAAATGCTCTTTTAGCAGGCAAGAAAAGAGGCCGTTCTAGAAGCATGACCTTCACTCTCCATTGTTCTCGACATTTCCCGTTACATCGTTCCGTATGGAACGGTGCCTTGCATCGCCTTCCCTGAGTTTCCCACCATTACCCTCGCCTCTTTTGAATTGTGGCCCCAGCAATGGGGCCGCTTTTTTTGGCTGCTCTTGGTTGTGGGCGCTTGGCTATGCCATGACAATTCCCGCGGTGACAATATAGGATCGTCTGTCGCACAAATTACTTTCGGAAAGATCATGCGCACCTTTGTCTGCCTTCTAGGCCTGTTGGCCTTTGCACTCCCTGTCACTCCGCAGAACCGCCCCACGAAATCGTCGTACGACGAAGAAAAGGCTCCGCCGAGCCCTCCTCCGTTGTCTCCACAACTCGTTCGAAACCTGAGCAACTTGCGAGACGCTGCCCTGGGAGACGACTACGCGCTCCGCCAGGTCGCCTACCTCTGTGACAACATCGGCCCGCGTCCCACCGGATCTCCCCAGGCCCAGGCTGCCGTGGAATACGTCGCGTCTGAGCTTAAGAAACTCGGGCTCGATGTGCACCTCGAGGAGACCAAGGTTCCCCACTGGCAACGCGGCGTCGAGACTGCCGAACTCACCGAATATCCCGGACAGCCCAGGGGCACGACCCAGAAAATCGTTCTTACCGCGCTCGGGGGGAACACTCCGACTCCGGATGCCGGCATTTCCGCCGAAGTGGTCGTGGTAAGCAACCTGGAGCAACTTGCGGCGCTTGGCCGCGATCGGGTGGCCGGCAAAATCGTTCTATTCAACGAACCCTACGACAAGCAGAAGGCTGCAGCGGGTTTCTGGGGCGAAGCTTACGGAGAAGCCGTTGCCTATCGCGGCCGCGGGCCAAAGGCCGCCGCTGAACTTGGCGCTGTGGCTGCGCTGGTTCGCTCGGTAGGAGGAGCAGACTTCCGCATTCCTCATACCGGCTACAGTCAACCCGCAGGAATTCCGGCGGGAGCCGTCACCAGCGAAGATGCCGACCTCATCTCGCATCTCGCAGCCCAGGGCAAGCTCACAATGCACATGGTGCTGACCTCACAGAACGGACCCGACGTGATGAGCTACAACGTCATCGGAGACCTGAAGGGATCTGAGCATCCGGAACAGGTCGTGATTGTTTCCGGGCACCTGGACTCCTGGGACCTGGGCACCGGGGCCATCGACGATGCCGCCGGGGTTGCGGTCGCCATGGAAACAGCCAAACTTGTTCAGCAGCTCAAACTGCATCCCCGGCGCACCATCCGTGTGATTGCTTGGATGGACGAAGAGAACGGCGGGCGTGGTCACGACGCCTACGCAGCCCTTCACGCCTCTGACATGGCAAATCACATTGCCGCCATCGAGAGCGATCTCGGATCAGATCATCCCTTTGGTTTTGCCGCCAAGGTAAATGACAGGGCAATAGCAGCGTTGGAGCCGGTGAAAGAGATTCTGCGTCCGATGGGGGCAAACCTGATTCACCAGACTGAGTACAGTCCCGGATCAGATATCGCTCCGCTGGGCAAAGCGGGGGTTCCCACTCTGGGAATCCTGCAGGACGGGAGGACTTACTTTAACTACCACCACACTCCGGCCGACACTCTGGACAAAGTTGTGCCTGAGTATTTACGTGAAAATGCAGCTGCTATGGCGGTGATGGGTTATGTTCTGGCGGACATGCCCGATCCCCTGCCGCGGTGAGCAACTCGGAACGGCGAGGTTTTTGAGCCCAGGCGAGTCCGGCAGGCCAGTTGACGCATCTTAATTTGTGCGCATATCATTTGCGTTTGGCATAGGATCGAAATTGCAGTAAGGAAAGCGGCCGTTGGGCCGCAATTATTGTTCATGGATAAAAAGAAACTGGAAGCTTTTAAAAAGCGTCTGGAAGATCGTCAGAAGGACTTGCGGCGCATGGTGTCACGCACCGAGCAGGATGGCCGCACCGCCGATGACGAAGCCACGCAAGACATCGCCGACCGCGCTGCCAGCTCCTACAACAAGGAATTTCTCTTCCATCAGAGCAACAACGACCGCCAGCTCTTGAACATGGTGGAGGCCGCACTCAACCGCATTCGCGAGGGTTCTTTCGGAGAGTGCATCTCCTGCGGCAAGGAAATTAATCCCAAGCGCCTGGACGCAGTCCCCTGGACTCGTCACTGCATCGAGTGCCAGGAGAAACTCGAGCAAGGCCTGCTCGAAGAAACCCAAAAGTAAATTTGCAGAGAGACGGCCGTCCGCCGGGGAACCTCACCAGCCCGGAAACGTAGAACATTGAGCGCAACCAGAATTTCGCCAGGCTCATCGCAATGGCCCTGCGTGAGCTAAGTAGGCAAACTAGCGGCGGCGATCCTACCACTGCAGGCTCTTTCAATCAGAACGATCAAGTCGCCTGATCTAAATAGCTCGGCTCCCGCCTTTGACGTTGCCGTTTTTCGCCTGCTAAACTGAATTCTTGTAAGCCTGTCTACTAGCCCACAAGTTATTCATCAGAAGGGAAGTTCGTGCGCGCAGAAACCCGTCATCAACTCAAACAGGACCGTTTCAGCAGAACTACGATCGATGTCGCCGAGGCCACGGTCCACTGGTCCGTCGAGCACAAGAATAAGCTGATAGCCGGCGTCGCGGTCGCAGTGGCTGTCGTCGCCCTGTTGCTGGGCGGTTGGTACTACCTAAACCAGCAGGATATGAAAGCCAGCGCTGAGCTGAGCCAGGCAGTCAGGACTTTAGGCACCCAGGTCCGCCCGGCAAACATGCCGGCCCAGCCTGATTTTCCCAGCTTCGCCTCGGCCAAGGAGCGCGCCACGGCCGCACAGACCCAACTCCAGAAAGTCATCAAGGACTATCCGCACAGCAAGTCCGCCGACTTTGCCCGTTACTTCCTGGGCGTCGCTGCCCTCGATCTCGGCGACAGCGCGGCTGCCGAGAAAGATTTCAAGGAAGTCGCTGGCGTCCACAACGATGATTTGGCATCTCTGGCGAATTTCGCCCTGGCAGCCGTCTACCGCAACTCGGGCCGCGAGAAAGACGCGATTGACATCTACAAGAAGCTTGCCGATAAGCCGACGCGCACTGTAGGCAAGACCACGGCGCAAATGGAACTGGCGGCCACCTACCAGGCCGCGCAACAGCCTGCCGAAGCCAAGCGCATCTACGAGCAGATCCAAAAAGAGAACCCCAACACCGAAGCCGCGCAACTGGCGTCCAACAAGGCCCAGGAGATCAAGTAGAAGCATCTCAGAGCCCGCAAGGGGGAGCGGGCATACTCCTACTCAGGCGCGAAGAGTTCGTGCCACACCTTTTCCGGCACCTGCGAATCAGCGGCAGCGTTCAGGTTTGCCAACACGTGCTCCCGATGTCCCATCCCCACCAGTGAGGTCGTCAATCCCGGCGTGGAGCGCGAGAACTGGATGGCGGTCTCGGCGTCGTTGCGGGTTTTCATCTTCCGCGCCAGATGAGCCGGCAGGCCGTGCGCCAGGCGCCCCTGGAACAGAGTCGCGCTGGTGACGACAGCGATCCCAAGGCGATTCGCGGCATGGATCACAGGCACCTTGATTTCTCCCGTCTCCTGGTTCGCCACGAAATAGGCTTCCGTCATAGCGAGATTGAAAGGCAGCTGGATAAAGCGAAAGTGGTGCTGATCCCCTCCCACCTTGCGCGCGAATTCCGACATCTCGAAAAGGTCCAGGTACTCTGTTGCGCTGGGAGGCACGCGAAACCCGTTCCAGGTCGCCACCCCGTAGAAGCGGATTTTTCTTTCTTCGACCTGCTGTTCCAGCATTTCGAAAGCCCGCTCCAGCCGCTCCCGGAAGACATCGCGCGCAATTTCTTCCAATTGCGATTCCGGATTGTGCACGTAGAACAAGTCAATCGTGTCCACGCCGAGATTGCGCCGTGAGCGCGCAATCTGATTCTCCAGGTATTTCGGCGACATGCAATGCGTGCCGCCCGCAATCTGGTCCGGGTCGAGTACCCCCGTCTCAACATATTCCCGCATGAAGTACTCGCGGGGATCGGCCGGCATGTTGCCATCGAACGAGAGATAGCCGGCCTTGGTGGCGATGAACACTTCTTCCCGCGTAAGCTGTCCCGTCTCCAGCAGCTTCGCCAAGGCCACGCCGATGTTCCGCTCCGAGCGCTGGTGGCGGTAATTGATCGCGGTGTCGAGGACGTTGATGCCGGACTGGAGCGCGGCCGTGATCGCATCGATGTAGTCAGAATCCGCCGCCTCATCGGGCTCGCCCAGGTACGTGCCCAAACCTATCGCAGATAGCCATAGACCTTCGGCGGTCGCAATGCGAAAGGAGTCTTTCAATTGCGGAAAACGATTCTTGTACTGAGCGGTTCCATCGTCCGTCGCGTAGCCCCGAATCATGCTTTGAGTGTAGCAGGCCTTCGGAATCGTTCCTGCCCCATCCTGCAGCCGGTTTCCGTTCTGCGGAACTGTGAAATCGGCAATTTTTTCTGCGGTGTATTCTCCAATGTTCAACTTTATGCAACCACGTCCGTACTTGCTCATGGTCCTGCTCGCTCTTGCCATCCGGCTTGCCCTGGTCCCATTCACTCTTCCCGATCGCCTGAACCCGGACAAGGACCACTGGCGTTTCGCCGGCGAGACTGGCCGTATCGCGCGCTCGCTGGTGCAGGGCCGCGGATTCAGCAGCCCTCTCCACGCCGACACCGGGCCCACCGCCTGGATGACCCCGCTCTATCCCATGATTGTGGCCGCAGTATTCAAGCTGTTCGGCATCTACACCAAGGCATCGGCGATCGACATGCTGTTTCTGGATTGCCTGTTCTCGGCCTTGACTTGTATCCCGGTATTCTTCATTGCGAAGAAAAGTTTCGGCGAGAGGGCCGCACGTTGGTCCGGCTGGGGTTGGGCCTTCTTTCCTTACGCCATCTTCTTTTCCGCCGACTTTATCTGGGCCACCACTCTGACCACACTGGCTCTGGCCTGCTTGTTCCTGTTTGTGTTGCACCTGGAAAGCGCGAGCGTCGCGCGCTGGATGGGTTTCGGGATCGCCGCAGGCCTGGCGGCCCTGGTCGATCCCGTGGTGCTGTCGGTCATTCCCTTTTGCGCTCTCTGGATGGCGTTTCGCCTGTACCGTCACAGGCAACCCTGGCTTGTCCCATCACTGGCGGCGATCCTGGCCTTTGCGGCCGTGGTCTCGCCATGGTTCATCCGCAACTACAACGTCTTCCATACTTTCATCCCTTTCCGTGACAATGCCGGCCTGGAACTCTACGTCGGCAACAACGGAGATAACTGGCACTTTGCGCCCACAGGTCATCATCCCTCCGACACCGATCGCGAGTGGCAGGAGTACCGCCAGATGGGAGAGTTGCCGTATATGCGGCACAAAAAGCAGCAGGCGTTCGACTACATTTCACATCACAAGGCGGAATTCGTAGGCCAGTCGCTGCGGCGGGCGTTGTACATGTGGACAAACTTCTGGAGCATCAGCGAGCGTTACCGCCAGGCGGAACCCCTCGATCCTCCGAACATCGTTCTCTGTACCTCGCTGACAGTGCTGGCGCTGACCGGTCTCCGCCGCGCATTCCGGCGCGGCCTGCACGCGACGCCCTACGCCATCGCGCTGTTCTTCTTCCCGATCGTCTACTACTTCACACATGGCGAAGACTACTATCGCAGACCCATCGATCCAATTTTCCTGGTGCTGGCGGTGTACGCGCTCACGGGTTTCTTTAGTTACGGAGAACAAAGAGCTCCTTCGTGATACTTCGTGGTTCAAGACTTTTCAACCACCAAGGACACAAAGGCACACGAAGGAATCCGATAAGTCCCTCTGTGCCCTCTGTGGTTACGGTTTTCCTTCGTGATACTTCGTGCCCTTCGTGGTTCAAGACTTTTCTAACCACCAAGGACACGAAGGCACACGAAGAAATCCGATAAGTCCCTCTGTGAACCTCTGTGTCCTCTGTGGTTACGGTTTTCCTTCGTGATACTTCGTGTCCTTCGTGGTTCAAGACTTTTCTAACCACCAAGGACACGAAGGAATCAGACAAGCCCTCTGTGCCCCTCTGTGGTAGATGTCCTACTCGTAACGCAAGCTCTCGACAGGATCGAGCTTGGCAGCCCGCGTCGCTGGAACCGTACCGAAGATCACTCCTACGATGGTAGACACGACAATTGCGACGATTGCCGACAACCCGGAAATTGGCACCCGGTACTCGGTGAGGAAGCGAATCGAAAACGGCAGTGCCAGCCCGATGATAATGCCAATGATCCCGCCAATCAGGGAAATCAGAATTGCCTCCGACAGGAACTGAAGTAGGATTTCCCTGTTGGTAGCGCCCATAGCCTTACGTATTCCGATCTCCCGAATGCGGGAGCTGACGGTGGCCAGCATGATGTTCATGATGCCGATCCCGCTTACCAAGAGCGTCACCGCCGCCACCAGCAGCAACACCAGCGTGAGCGCGTTTGCCGCTTTTTCAGCCACTGAAACCAGTTGCGTCAGGTTTTGAACGTTGTACACCGACTCGGCGCGATGCCGCGACTGAATCACGCGCTTGACTTGCTCGGTCGCCGATACCACCATGGCCGGGTCAGCCACGGAAAAGTAAATCTGTTTTACCGTCGGGGTGTCGGTGAAATACCGGCTTACCGTGTACGGAATCGCCATGGTGTTGTCCACCACTTCGGACTGGCCAAAGGTATCCACCCGTTCCTTAAACGTGCCGATGATAGTAAACGGCAGTCCGCTGATTTTAATGATCCTGCCCACGGCCTCGTCCACGGTTCCGTACAAGGCAATCGCCATCTTTTCGGTGATCACGCCGACTTTGTTATGGGCCTGTTCATCCTGTTCGTCGAAGAACCGCCCCGACACCACCACCAGGTTTCGCACCACGCGGTAATCGGGGTACACGCCGAGGATCAGGATGTCGCGTTCTTTTCCGTTTCCGATGGGAATGCGGTCCGAAAGGGATGCCACCGGTGTAGCCGCAACGATTCCCGGGACCTCTTCCTGTGCGGCTTTCATGTCATCGACCGTGAGCGGGTCCTGGGCCTGGTTGCCGATGCGCTCGGCGCCGCCCTGGTATTCCGCCTCGATCAGGTTAGCGCCGATGGCCTGAATCTGGTTCAACACATACTGCTTGCCCGTCATGCCAATCGTGACCACCAGGATCAGCGATGCCGTACCAATCACCATGCCCAGCGCAGTCAGCGCAAAGCGCACCTTGTTGCTACAGAAAGTTTCGTAGGCAAAGCTCAGAATCTCGCCGATTACGAATTTCGGCTTTTGTACCGGCGATGCCGTCGTTGTGGGCATGGTTGGTTCTTTAGATGCTACCCGTTGCCTGGCAGAGGCGCAATTTCCACGCTGGTTAGAGCTTCGTTTTTTTTACCGCCTATCTTCGAATCGAGCCGACCGTCGGAGCGGTCCCGTTCCGATGAAGCAAGCTTCATTTGCATCGCCGGGGCCCGGTTGTTAGGATTTTAGAGTTCGAGCGCGAATCAAGAGCGCCACCCCGAAAGTCTTTCCGCTGCGTAGCGGTGAACGCTCCCGGACTGGCGGGTTGTCTGCCGGGTTTCAAAGCTGTCCTCCCTGTGAATGCTGAAGCGTAAAGAAATTTTTCTTCTGCTGTCCTTGACGGTTGCCGCCATTCTGCTGCATGGATATCATCCCTGGGCAGAAGATGCCGAGATCTACATTCCGGGCGTTCTCCGGAGTTTGAATCCTCAGCTCTTCCCGCACGATCGTCCCTTCTTCGAGTCACACGCTCATCTCACGCTGTTCCCCAACCTTGTTGCCGGCCTGGTCGGTGTCACGCACTTGCCCATGGAGTGGGTGCTTTTGCTGGGACAGTTCGCGTCGGTGTTCCTGTTCCTCTATGCCTGCTGGAGGCTAAGTGGTATCTGCTTCAGTGATTCGGCGGCACGCTGTGCCGGAGTTATGTCCGTCGCTGCATTGCTCACTCTTCCCGTCGCCGGCACCGCGCTGTATCTCATGGACCAGTACTTCAACCCGCGGAACATTGCTGCCTTTGCGGCGATCTTTGCCGTGGTTGCAACGCTTGAGCGGCGCTATGTTCACGCGTGTCTATGGCTGCTGTTTGCGGCTTCCGTTCATCCCCTGATGGCAGTTTTTGCCTGCTCGTATTGCGTGCTGTTGCCTCTCGTCAAAGCGGTCAATGTCCGGATCGAGCACGCCACTCCGGCGTTTGCCGGCATGATGCTGGTTACGCCATTCCTTGGCGAGTTGCAGACCCCTTCCCCCGCGTACCGCGCCGCTGCTGCCTTTCACTCTTTTCATTACGTGACCCGCTGGGCGTGGTACGAAGTGGTGGGCGCCATTGCGCCGGCACTCATCTTCTGGCTCTTTGCACGGCTCGCCCGCAAACGTCAGAGGCCCGCGCTGGAACTGCTCTGCCGCTCGCTGGTGGTATATGATCTCGTCTACTTTGTGGCGGCCGTGATCCTGGCCATTCCGGCCCGTTTCGAGAGTCTTGCCCGCATCCAGCCCTTGCGCAGTCTTCATCTGTTATATGGGCTACTCATCCTGATTGGTGGCGGATTACTCGGAGAATTCCTGTTGAAAACGCGGGCCTGGCGCTGGGTTCTCGTCTTCCTGCCGATTTGTGGCGGAATGTTTGCGGCGCAGGTGCAGTTGTTCGGGACCAGCGACCACGTCGAGATGCCTTGGACAGCGCCAAAGAATGACTACGAGCAGGCTTTCCTGTGGGTGCGGCAAAACACCAGCACCGACGCCCTGTTCGCCCTGGATCCAGGATTCCTGCACGCACCAGGCGAGGATTCGCAGGGTTTTCGCGCCATTGCCCAGCGTAGCCGTTTAGCCGACGACTTCAAGGACAGCGGTGCCGTGAGCATGTTCCCCGCTCTGGCTGAAGAATGGTACGCGCAGACGGAGGCCCTGAAGAACTGGCAGAGTTTCGGCAAATCCGATTTCCAGCAGTTGCGGCAGCGGTACGGCGTCAGTTGGGTTGCGGTCCAGAGACCTCAGCCCATGGACCTGGATTGTCCGTATCAAAATAGGACTGTTTCTGTGTGCAAAATACAGTGATAAAGTTCCATACGCGGTGCGCTGCAGTATGGTATGAGACAAAGCCGGGCGTGCAGGTTTCTGCATGCAACACTTGGGCTGCGGTTGAACTCAATGTTGTAATGGCCCATATCGAGGACCAAGGCTGATGCCCTACCTCCAATCCGTTGAGAAAGACTCTGCCCTGTTCCCGTACGCAAAATGGAGCGCCCAACTTCCCGCGTTGTCGCAACGGTATCGGCAGAACCATCCTGTCCCCCACGTTTTTCTTTCAGACTTTCTGGACCCTGATTTGGCCCGCACGCTGGCCGAGGAATTTCCCGCGCCGACCACCGAGGCCTGGATCCATTACCAGCATCAGAACGAAAACAAATTGGGGATGACAAAGCGCGAGTTGTTTCCGCGCGCTCTTGGCGAAGTGGCGGACGAGTTGAATTCCCCGGATTTCGTGAACTGGTTGTGCGATCTGACCGGCATTCCCGGCCTGCTACCCGATCCTTCCCTCGAAGGCGGCGGCCTGCACCAGTCCGGGCCGGGCGGTTTTCTGAACCTGCATAGCGATTTCTCGCACCACCACTACCACAAGCACTGGCGCCGCCGGGTGAACTTGATTCTTTATCTCAACCCCGGCTGGCAGGAGAGTTGGGGAGGCGCCATCGAGTTGTGGGACCAGCAGATGAAACACTGTGTCGCCAAGCTCCCGCCTCTGCTCAACCACGCCCTGATTTTCAATACCAGCGCCGCTTCCTTCCACGGCTTTCCTGAACCGCTCAAGTGCCCGCCGGGGAATTCAAGGAAGAGCCTGGCCTTCTATTACTACACCGAAGATCGCGACAAGAAGCCGCACCCGCGTTCCACGAATTACCGGGCGCGCCCCGGCGACGGGCTGCGCAAGTCGGCCTTGATCTGGCTCGACAAGCAGGCGGTGGACCTCTACTCGCGGGCCAAGGCTCGATTTGGATTTACTGACGATTTCGCGAGCCGCGTGCTGGGACTTATTTCAGGAAAGAAGTAGTTCAGCCCGCCACATCCGCCGGTCCGCGTGCATAGTACGCCGGGGCGCCAGGCTCCAGCCGTCGCCCATTCTGGTTGAAGATCTTGAAGTGCCCGATTCCCCATCGCTGCAGGGCGAACTTCATCGTCGTTCCCAGGACTCCCAATCCGTACTTGACGCTGCGGCGGAAGTTGATGGAAGAGGCTTCCGCAAAATACTTCGTCGGACAGGACACTTCGCCAATGCGGAATCCGAAATGCACGCACTGGGCGAGCATCTGGTTGTCGAATACGAAATCGTCGGAATTCTCGCCCAGCGGCAAGGTGGTCAGCACCTCGCGGCTGAAGGCGCGATACCCGGTGTGATATTCCGAGAGCTTCACGCCCAAAAAAACGTTTTCAAACGCAGTAAGGAACCGGTTGGAAATGTACTTGTAAAGCGGCATGCCGCCGTGCAGGGCCTGCCCGCCAATGATGCGGGAGCCCAGAACGACGTCGTACACGCCATAGGCAATCATGCTTGCCATCGCAGTGACCAGCCGCGGAGTGTACTGGTAATCGGGATGCAACATGATCACAACATCCGCACCCTCGGCGAGGGCTTCGCGATAACAAGTCTGCTGATTGCGCCCGTAGCCGTAGTTCTGGTCGTGAACAAACACCGGTATCCCTAGCTTTTGCGCCACCGCAACCGTCTGGTCCCGGCTGTAATCATCCACCAGGATGCGAATGTCCACCAGGTCGGGAAGTTCGCGAACCGTCGCCTCCAGCGTCTTCTCCGCGTTGTACGCGGGAAAAACCACGGCGATGCGTTTGCCGTTGATCATCCACTCAGTTCCATGGTTATAGAGGCCCTATCATAACCCGCTTCCCTCCCGGAAGCGCCCTCGATCGTGACCGCTGTCCCTGCTTTTCTGATCCTCCTTGCTACTGATCCTTATCCCGGCGAGTATTCCTGTCGTTGCTTACCAAGCATGACGTCGTCCCGACACCGAGCGCAGCGAAGCTGGAGGGATCTCGCGTGCACACCGGCGAACCCTCCGCAGGGTCGTCGCGAGTCCATGAAACTGAAACGGATCAGTAAATCGCACCCTTTATTGATAAACTATTCTGACATTCTCAACTAAGCGCGCAGGCAAACCCTGCTCGCGTTATGCCTTGGAGTCCATGTCCGAGAAACGTACTCTTTTTGAAAAAATCTGGGATGATCACTTAATCTGTACTCCGCCCGGCCGCCTGCCGCTCCTCTACATTGATCTTCATCTCGTTCACGAGGTCACTTCTCCGCAGGCCTTCGACGGACTGCGTCAGAATGGCAGGAAGGTACGCCAGCCACAGCGCACCATTGCCACCGTGGATCACAATATTCCCACTGCTCCACGCGGCACGCCCATCACCGACCCGATCGCCGCCCGCCAGATTGAAGCCCTGCAGAAGAATTGCAAGGAGTTTGGTGTTCCCCTGTTCGACATGGATTCCCCCGATCAAGGCATCGTCCATGTCATCGGACCCGAACTTGGATTCACCCAGCCGGGGATGACCATTGTGTGCGGCGATAGTCACACCAGCACGCACGGGGCGTTCGGCTCATTTGCATTCGGAATCGGCACCTCAGAAGTCGAGCACGTGCTGGCCACCCAGAGCCTGCCGCAGCGCAAGCCCAGGAACATGCTGATCCGCATCCATGAGAGACTGGCGGAAGGAGTAACGGCGAAAGATCTGGCCCTCGGCATCATCGGGCAGATTGGCACGGACGGTGCCACCGGCTATGTAGTCGAGTACGCCGGCGATGCAGTGCGTGCGCTCTCCATGGAAGGCCGGATGACTCTGTGCAACATGAGCATTGAAGCCGGAGCCCGCGCCGGCATGATTGCCCCTGACGAAACCACGTTCGCCTACCTCAAAGGCCGCCGTTTCGCTCCCCGGGGCACGGATTGGCAATCCGCGGTAGAGCGTTGGCGTAACCTGCGCTCCGATGAGGGTGCGACTTACGACAAGGTTGTCGAAATCGACGCTTCCACGATGGCGCCATTCGTGACCTGGGGCACCAATCCTGCCATGGTGGTGCCCATTGATGGACGCATCCCGGAGCCTGCCGCCTTCCGCAACAACGGAGATCGCCAGGCTGCAGAACACATGCTCGAATACATGGGACTCCAGCCTGGCGTTCCGATCCAACAAGTCGCCATCGATCGCGTCTTCATCGGCTCCTGCACCAACTCGCGGCTGGAAGACTTGCGGATGGCGGCCCGGGTGGCCAGGGGATATCACGTAAACCCCAAGGTGCGGGCCATGGTGGTCCCGGGATCGCAGGCGGTGAAACGCGCCGCCGAAGAAGAAGGACTGCACCAGACTTTCATTGACGCTGGCTTCGAATGGCGCGAGTCGGGATGCTCGATGTGCCTGGGCATGAACCCTGATATCCTGCAACCCGCCGAGCGCTGCGCCTCGACCAGCAATCGGAATTTCGAGGGCCGCCAGGGACGCGGAGGTCGCACCCATCTCGTCAGCCCTGCCATGGCTGCGGCCGCCGCGATTGCCGGGCATTTTACCGATGTCCGCCATTGGCGTTTCCAGTGAGGAATTGATGGGACCATTTCGCAAACATAAGGGACTGGTTGCGCCGCTGTACCGCGCCAACGTGGATACCGATCAGATCATCCCAAAGCAATTTTTGAAGCGCATCGAGCGCACCGGCTTTGGCGAATTTTTATTTCACGACTGGCGCCAGTCCAATAACGGAAAGACATTCGTGCTCGACCAGACCCGTTACGACGGCTCCAGCATCCTGGTCGCCGGAAAAAATTTTGGCTGCGGCTCATCGCGCGAGCACGCCGTCTGGGCGCTGGCCGATTTCGGGTTCCGGGTGGTGATTGCACCATCGTTCGCCGATATCTTCGCCAACAACTGCGTCAAGAACGGAGTCCTGACGGTTGTGCTGAAAGAACAGGATGTTCCGGAACTCGCGCGCCGCGCCCAGGAGTTGCCTCATTACCAGGCCACTGTGGACCTGGAAAACCGCGAAGTCCGCGACGATCACGGCTTCTCCGCCGTGTTCCAGATTGATGAGTTCACGCGTCACTGCCTGCTGAACGGACTCGATGACATCGGGTTGACCCTGCAGAACGAGGCCGAGATCGCCGCCTACGAAGCCAAGCACCCTTGCCCTCCAAATTTCGAAGAGAGTTGGTAGATGGCGCCTTGCGCGTGAAAGGCACTAACCACCAAGGACACTAAGGTTCACGAAGGAAAGCGTGACTCGTCCTTGTGGTTTACGCGATGATTGCTCCCTAAACCGGCGGCCCGGCCGGCGCACCCGACCCCTTCACCTTCGGCGTATTCTGCTCCGGATTCTGAAGGAACAGCACGATCTGATGATCTATCTGCCGCAGAGTCGCACTCGGGGTCGCGGACTTCCTGATCGCGCCCTGCACGTCATGCACGCCCGCCAGCGCCGCCGCCCGGACCTCCGGAGTCGCATCGCTGTCAGCGGCCAGAATCATCAGCCGATCAGCAATTTCGCCCTGCACTACGCCCTGCAGATCTCCCTGCTGCGGAGTCTTGGCCGGAGCCGCGAATCCCTGCTTCACCAAGGCTGCAATCACGAAGGCCGGGGAAGGCTGGTTGGCGTCCTGACCGTTCAGGACCGCCAGCCGCTGCATCCGCTTCGGGTCGACAAGGCCTTTGACGATCAGGCTCGCCACCTCGCGTGCGCCATCCTGCGGGCTGAACAGGTAGTCCGCCGAAGATTCGAAGCCCTCCGGATTGTGATCGCTGTTCTCTTCGGGCGCTAAAGCTCGCCACAAACCGGATGGGACCTCCAGTTCCGCCGGCGACATCGCCTGCATCATCAGAGCGAGGGCTTCTTTCTGCGCATTGGCCGGCCACGGGGTGATCGGCTTCTGCCCATCGCCCGCCAGCGAAAGTGGAATGGCCGCACCGCCCACGACGTTGATCGCCGATGCGAGCGCATAACGATGGAACAGGTACACCAGCGGAAAGCGCGCCGTCAGCATCGAGTTCGGTTCGCCAGGCCGCAGCATTTGCGGGCCATAGTGCGCCAGCAGCGCGTGGCGAACCGGAAGTACCTGTTTCAGCCAGTTCACCGGGTCGGTCCCGTCATCATAGGCATTCCAGCGTGGGTCCGAGTAGTTGCCCCATACCGTCCCCTCGGCAATCATCTCTTTGACGATTCCGTCGAGCCGTGCCCGCTCCTGCTCCGGCCCCGCAGTCGGCGCACCCTGGCTGTAACCCCACTGAATCGCGATCCGGTCATACGCGCCCACTCCCTGCATGTAAGCGTCGGAGAGATCAACCGATCCGTCGGCCCGAATTTTGATGCGCGGCGCAAAGTAGTCCATCACCGATCCCCGTCCGTAGGTGCTGGCCACGAAATTATGGTCGAGCCCCAGCACATGCCCCATCTCGTGGCAGGTGAGCAGCGCCAGCCGGTTCTGCATGGCTTGCTCCTTGCTCACCTGGGGATCGAGATTGTCGAATGCGGCAAAGGCATCGAGCGCCGGCTCTTCTGAACTCCTTCCGGAGGGGACCGCCGCCTGCCAGTAGTTGTTCACCGTACGCATGCGGTGTGAATCAAGCTGCACCACCGCGTGAATGATCTCCCCCGTGCGCGGATCAACATGGGTTTGCCCTACCGACCAGCCGCGCCCGGAGCGATTGGTCCACTGAATCGTCGGGTAACGGACATCCAGCGGGCTGGCGCCTTCCGGCAGGTCTTCGACACGCATAGCGTTCTTGAATCCGGCTTGTTCGAAGGCAGCGTTCCACCACGCCGCCCCGCGCTTGGTTGCCGACCGCACCGGTTCCGGGATCGCTCGATCCACGTAAAAGACCAGCGGCTTTACCGGCTCGCTCACGGCGGCGGTAGGGTCCTTCTTTTCCAGGCGCCAGCGGCTGATCCATTGCCGATTCAGCGGCTCGTCGAACGGCTGCGAGAAGTCCTGAAACTCCCGGCCGAAAAAACCCACCCTGGGGTCGCTCTGGCGTGGCTCGTAACCCGGGGCCGGCAATTGCACGAACGAATGATGCTCGCGCACGCTCAAGGCATGAGCGTCTGGCTGGTTCAGTTGTGTTTCGGAATCGGTGGTGAAGGTGAGCAGCGCCTCGATTTCGGTGTTCAAGGGAAAGCTCCCGCTGGCGTCGAGATCAATCACGCTACGCGATTCATCCAGTTGCCAGTTGGCGTGTGCCGACTGGTCGCGAATCATCATCCCACCGACTGCGCGGGTCGGATGTTTCAGCTGCGAGAGCAGGTCGTTGGCATCTCGCACCAGCAGAGGGTTGGCATTGATCAGCACCGTGCCCTCCTGCTCAGCCTCGATCGGCAATGCCGCAAGCACCGACACCGGAAAGCTCTCCTCGATCGAGTGCTTCAGGTCGGCGCTGCCCTCCGTAGCCCGAAACCTGGTGTTCTCCTCAATGACCAGCACCTTGTTCGCGACCCGGCGCAACCGGCACAGCCTGGACGACCCGAACGAGCTGCGGTCGGCAAATAATTCGATGGATCCGACACCGCTTCCCAGGGCCGTGAAATACAGGAATTCGCGGTGCAGCGCCGCCGAAGACAGCTCGAATAACACTTCTCCCTTCTTGTCATCCCAGTAATACGGAAAGAACCCCTCTTTCCGGGTGAGCCCCGTAACCCGGTCTTTGAACGAAGCAGCCGGGGAAGGCTGTGCCAGGGAAAGGCCCTGCAAGATCATGAGCAAGAGAAGGACGGTCCGTGTCATAAGCTCTGTCTTATACATCACGCCAGCATTACGGCTCAAACCCTCGCGTCCGATGGTATCCTTCCGCTTCATGCTTCGAATCTTCGCCGTCACTTTCCTGCTTGCGATCTCCGCCTTCGCCCGCAATCCGGAAACCGGATTTCTGAATCGCACCCTGGTGTCCTCGGGAACCACATATCGCTACCAGGTTTTTCTTCCAGCCGGATGGGATCGTCATTCCAGGTGGCCCGTCATCCTCTTTCTCCACGGTGCGGGAGAGCGAGGAGACGATGGCCTTTTGCAAACTGATGTCGGACTCGCGCACGCCATCCGCAAGCGTGTTCAGACCCTGGCGGCGGTCGTGGTCATGCCTCAATGCCGCAATAAAAGGCCCTGGACCGATCCCGACATGGAAGCTCAGGCGCTGGCCGCCCTCGATCAATCCATAAAGGAATTCCACGGCGATTCCGATCGCGTTTATCTCACCGGCCTCTCGATGGGCGGCTACGGCACTTGGGATCTCGCGGCCAAGTACCCGAAGAAATTTGCGGCCCTGGTTGTCATCTGCGGAGGGATTCGCGGCCCCAAAGACACGCCCTGGCTCAGTGTCCCCTTGGCCAGCGATCCCACCGTGCAAGATCCCTATCTGGAAACCGCTCGTCGCATCGGACGCACGCCCGTATGGATATTCCATGGGACTGAAGATGACCGCGTCCCGGTCGAAGAATCGCGCAAGATGGCCGAGGCGCTCAAGCTAAGCAATGGCAATTACAAGTACACCGAGTATCCGGGCGTAAAGCACGTATCTTGGGACCGGGCCTATGCGGAGCCCGCACTGTTTCCCTGGCTGTTGCAGCAAAAACTTCAACCCTGATGAACCAGCGTGAGCGCCTCTACCGGCACTAAAACGAAGCCAGCGATTCGCAGCGTCGCCCGCAAGGCGGGGCTGTTCTATTTCGTCTGGGTCATGTTTTCGTACTGCACGGGCGGCCCGTTCGGCCTGGAGGACATGATCACCACCTCGGGCCCGGGCATGTCGCTGCTTTATCTTCTGTTTCTGCCGCTCTTCTGGTCGATTCCGGTCTCGCTCGTCTCCGCCGAACTCACCACCGCGATGCCGGTCGAGGGCGGCTTCTATCGCTGGACCCGCGTTGGCTTCGGCGATCTCTGGGGATTCCTCGCGGGGTGGTGGAACTGGTGCGCGTCATTCCTGCTGGGAGCGGCCTATGCGGTGCAGTTCTCCGACTATCTCGGCTTCTATTTCCCGCAGCTCACCGGACGCAATCACTACATTGTGTCGCTGCTGATCGTCGCGCTCATCACCTACATCAACGTTCGCGGCATCGAAGCGGTCGGCAAGTTTGCCACCGCGCTGGAGATCTTCATTCTGCTGCCGGTGCTGGCGCTGGTGGTGATCGGATTGACGAAGTGGCACCACAACCCATTCACGCCATTCATTCCGACGCACGTGCCGCCATTTCGCGTGTTCGGTGTAGGTCTTGCCCTCGGACTTTGGCTTTACTCCGGTTATGAACAGTGCTCGACGGTCGCAGAGGAGGTCCAGAACCCGCAGCGCAGTTATCCACTGGCGCTGGCGATTGTCGTGCCGATGTCAGTAGCGGTCTATTTTCTTCCCACCTTCGCGTCTTTGGCGGCACTGGGCAACTGGCAGCAGTGGCACACCCGCTACTTTTCTGACGCTGCGCAATTGATTGGCGGCCCCTGGCTCGGAGCGTGGATGACCATCGCAGCCATGATCACCAATATCTCCCTGCTCAACGCGACAGTACTGACCTCCACCCGCATGCCCTTCGCCATGGCAGAAGATGGTTACCTCCCACACCGTCTGACTGCGGAGCACACGCGCTTCGGCACGCCCTGGATTGCGATCATCGCCTCGGCCGTCGTCTACGGCGCGCTCTCCGTCCTCAATCTCACGCAATTGATCAGCATCTATAGCTGGCTGCGTATCGCGACCACGATCCTGACCGTACTCGCGGCCTGGCAACTCCGCCGCAAGCAACCGGACATGAAGCGCCCCTTCCGCATTCCCGGCGGAGGACTCGGCCTGGCATACGCGGTGGCGGCTCCCATCGTGATGAGTGTAGTTGCAATGCTGGGCAGCGACCGCTACGGAACTATTGGCGGAATTATCGCACTGGCGATTGGGCCATTGGTGTATGTCGCATTGCGATCCACTCAGCATTAATCGGGCGACGGGCCGATGCCTGCAACATTTTGCACACTTGACGGTCGCCTGTAATGAAGCCAGAATTTCCCCACTCCATCGAGGTGTTTTATGTCGTACTTCACTCGAGTCTTTTCCTGCCTTGTCCTGACCGCCAGCCTCTCAACTTTAAGCAACGCTGCCGGATTCGTCAGCGCGCGCATGTTTTCCGTTGCTGGTCTCTCACTCGCCGGGGTCACGGCGGATTTTAATCACGATGGACATCTCGACATCGCCACCGCCGACAGCTTGGGATTCGTAAGCGTTTTGCTCGGTAAAGGAGATGGCACCTTCGGCCCTGCCGCCGAATACGCGGTTGGAACCTCGCCAGTCGCAATCGCTGCCGGCGACATCAATGGCGACGGAATTCCTGACCTGGTCACCGCCAGCGAATTCGTTGGCGAAGCCGTCCTGTTGAACAAGGGCGACGGGACCTTCACCGTCACCCAGCTTGGGCGCATTGGCACTCAGCCCGACGGTGTCGCCCTGGGCGACGTGAACGCTGACGGCAAAACCGACTTGCTGATCGCTGACTACGGAGTTGCCGGATGCGATCCCGGCTCGGTGCTGCTTCTGCTCGGCAATGGCGATGGCACTTTCCAGAATTCAAAATCCTTCTCCGTGGGTGCGGTGAATCCGCAAGCGATCGCAGCCGCCGATCTAAACCGTGACGGGAAACTCGACGTTGTCACCGGCAATGACGTCACCCTCGGCCCCGTCTTCGGGAACTCGGTATTGCTGGGCAATGGAGACGGCACCTTCCAGACCTTCAAGTCTGCCAACAGCGGCGGCAGTTCCGCCACGGCGACCGTGGCCGACATCAACGGTGACGGCATTCTCGATCTGGTGGACGGTGGCTTCATCGTGGTCAGCACGCTGCTCGGTAACGGCGACGGGACCTTCCAGTCCGCAAAAAACTACGCTGTTCCCGGAGGCTTTTCTCCGCGGGTGGCCGACGTGGACAATGATGGCATTCCCGACCTGATCACCGGAGGTAATGGAGTCGGCGTGCTGCGCGGTAGAGGCGATGGCACATTCCAGAATGCAATCGTGTGGGGCATAGGCTCAGAGATGGTTGTTGCCGCCGATTTCAATGAAGATGGCAAATTCGATCTTGCCGCCGCTGCCCGCAAATCGGTCAATGTCGCGCTCGGAAACGGCCACGGCGCGTTTCGAGCCGCCCACGAATATGCGCTCAGCAGTCTGCCCACCGGCATTACCACCGGCGACTTCAACAATGATGGCAAGGCCGATATGGCGATCATCAAGACCAATATTGGTGGGAGCCTCGCCGTCCTCCTGGGCAACGGAAATGGCACCTTCAAAGCTCCATTGACCGGTTCTTTCGGGCTATTTGAAGCTGTGCTCTCCGCCGACTTCAATGGCGATTCCAAGCTGGACCTCGCCATGAGTGGAGGAGGCACGGTGCAGATCCTCCTGGGCAAGGGAGATGGCACCTTCACCACCGGGCAGAGGTCGAGCATTCCCGGCGACGCACGGTCGGAGGTAAGCGGCGATTTCAATCATGACGGCAAACTCGACCTCGCCGTCGCCACCGAAGGACCGACCATCGCGGTCCTGCTCGGCAATGGCGACGGCACATTTCAGAAGGCCGCGACATATATGGGAGCAAACGAGTCCCAGTCCATCGTTGCGTCTGACTTCAACCGGGATGGCAATCTCGACCTGGCCGTCGTGAATCCCTTCCACAACAGCCTGAATGTGTTTCTCGGAAACGGGGACGGAACCTTTCAGTCGCCCAGCACTGTTCCCATCACTGCGCCGGTGCACATGGAGGCGGCCGACCTCAACAACGATGGCAAATCCGACTTGTTCGTGACTGGGGCCTCGGGCAGCCTCTTGCTGGGTAATGGCGACGGGACATTTCAGGCCCCGGTTCAAGTGATCAATGCCGATGGACCGGTCCGCGCCATTGATGTGAACCGCGATGGCAAACTCGACCTGGTCATCTCCGATGAAGTCGCCACCCTGCTGACGTTATTGGTCGGCAAAGGCGACAGCACCTTCAAGGCGCCCTCGTTCTTCTACGCAGGGCTGATCAACGGATTTTTCGCGAGCGCCGATTTCAACGGAGATAACTATCCCGATCTCGGCGTGATTGACACCATCAGTGACGCATTTGTTCTGCTGAACACGGCGAGACCTTAATCAGGGCTCGACCTTGAACAGGGTCCGCATGCCGGCATCGAAGTGTCCGTTCATGTGGCAATGAAACATCCACGTGCCCGGATTGTCCGGCACCATGTCGGCGACCGCGGTCATCATCGGGTTCAGCGTGACCATGTCCATGCGCATGTGGCCTACGGTGACGGTCTGCCCATGCCAGTGCGGCGAGTGAATGTCCCACGCGCCCTCCAGTTCATTGGGATTGGTGAACAGATACCAGCGCACGCGCTCGCCCTTGCGCATCACCAGGAGCGGCCCATTGGCGTCCAGAAAGCCGTTAATCGCAAAGAAGTGGTGGAAGTCGTGGACCTCGCGATTCTTGTCGTCATAGTTTTTCGGGTCGCCGTAGAGGCGCTTGACGTTGAAATCCCAATACCAGCTCTGGTGCTCATCAAACATGCCGAAGTCAGTGACAAATTCGCGGTCCACATCCTTCGGCGACCCGTCTTCGCGCGCCATCCCACGGCGCGTAATGATCATGGGCCCGATCAGGCCGGAATTGATGTCCCGGCCTTCTTCCACATGCGAGTGATAGACCCAGAAGGCGGTGCTGCCATCCATTTCGGCAGGTCCAGCCCGCTCGGGCACCGGCCAGGTGTAGGTGTAGGTCACGCCGGGTGCAACCGAATCGTCGTCCTTTTCCTTGCCGCTGGTGCCATCGAGATAGCCGGCGCCTTCGGAACTCTTATCGTAGAAGACGCCATGAGGATGCACGCTGTACGGCCTTGAGGCGTTGTTCTTGAACACCACCTTGATGGTGTCTCCGACCTCGGCACGGATCACCGGCCCCAGGACTCCCAGATGCTCCCAGGCTGCCGTGCGGGGCTTCGCCGTCTTGAAGGTTGCGTCAGTGTACTCGTGGAAGCAGGCTTTACGGTAGTGAGTCGCATTGGGATCCAGTTCGCCTTTCGAAGCAGGATCGTCCTGCAGGTGATACTTCTCACCGTGGATCAGATCTGTGTGCGAGGGAGCAAAGTCCCAATCCACCTCGTCGGCAGCGATGTAGTAGGTGCGGGTCTGCGTGGCGCTTGCGGGTAAGATCGCCGCGAGCAATACGACAAACAGGATCAGCAATGTCGTCCTCCCCTCAACCTGCGCGATCAGAGCGGCTGCGTCGAACGCATATCATCAGTAGCGCGCACGAATCTGTTGCGTCGAACGGAACGCTCTCAACTCACCCAATCCAAGAACTTGTAATACATTCCCGCGAGCGGCAGAAACCATGGCTTCCCGTTGTACAACCCCAGCGGCGCGTCGGGAAACGCGATCCCAACAAACGGATTATCGCTCTTGCCATCCGCAATCATCTTCGCCATCTGCTGCCCCTGCCAGGTAGCCATCGCGACACCATGGCCGGCATAACCAAGCGCGTAATAGATCCCGTCCATCTGTCCCGCATGCGGCATGATGTCGAAGGCGAAATCGAGCGTGCCTCCCCAGACGTATTCGATCTTCGTGTCCCGCAACTGCGGATAGACCTCGATCATTCCTTGCCGGAGAATCTCCGCACTCTTGCGAATCGAATCGCCCGTCTCGGGGAAAAATGCCGCGCGTCCCCCAAACAACATGCGCCTGTCCGGAGTAAGCCGGTAGTAGTAAATGTAATTCTTGGAATCGTAGATCATGCGGTTGCGCGGACTCAGTTCGTGCGCCAGTTGGTCGGGCAAAACTTCCGTCGTGATGATGTAGGAACCGATAGGAATAATCTTCTTCCGCAATGCTGGAGTCGCCCCGTTCGTGTAGCCGCTGGTCCCGACAAATACCTCGCGAGCCCATAGCGCTCCCCGCGACGTCGTGACTTTCCATCCCGACATCCCCTGCCGCGGCTCGCGGGTAATCGTCTGCACTCTCGCCCTTTCGAAAATAGCGGCGCCGGCTTTCATCGCCGCTCGCGCCAATCCCGCGACGTAGCGCGCCGGATTACATCCCGCGCTGATTTCATCCACCATCCCGCCGTAATAAATCGAAGACCCGATCTCGCTCGCCAGTTCCCCTCGCGGCACAATTCGAAGTTGGTGATTAAACTCGCGCGCAATCACCTCGACTTGTCGCGCATAATCGTCGAAGTGCTTCTGCTTGCATGCGACCTCGAGATGCCCGCAGCGCGAGAAGTCGCAATCGATCCCTTCGTCTTTCACGATCTGCTCGACTGCGTTGATCGAATCGAGCGACGCCGCATACATCCGCTGCGTTCGTTCGCGTCCGTACATCGAAATCAATTTGTTCACACCCAGCTTGAGTCCGGTCAGAACCATCCCGCCATTGCGTGAACTCGCGCCCCAGCCAATACTCTCGGCCTCAATCACTGCCACGCGAGCCGTCTGCCGAGCCAATGCCCGTGCCGCAGACAGGCCCGTAAACCCCGCCCCAAGCACCGCAACATCGACCGACTCAGGCAACTCGGAGCCGTTTCCTCGCGGCATTTCTACCGTTGCAAGCCAGTAGTTGTGTTCTTGAATTGTCATGGTGGCTCGGTACTCGGTGCTCGCAACTCGGTACTCTACAACACCGCCGATTCGTGAATCGTCCGCCCCTCGGCAAACCGCGCCAGGTTCAGTAACGACGCGTCGATCAAATCTGTCTTTCCCGAAAGAATCAGGTCGGAAAGAATTTTCCCCGTTGCCGGAGCGTGCATCACGCCATGCCCGCTGAATCCATTGGCGCAAAAAAATCCCGGCAGCGCTTCTCCCAGAATCGGATGATGATCCGGCGTCATCTCATAGAGCCCGGCCCATGCACGCTTGGGATTCACGGCCAAGTTCTCGAACACGGGAACGCGGTCCGCCGCCCTTGTCAGAATCTTTTCAATGAACGATGGTTCGAAGTCGGTCTTATACCCCGGCGTCTCCTCCGGATCGTTCCACGCCAGCAGAAACCCTCGTGATTCCGGCCGGAAGTGAAAGCCATTCGACATATCAATGATCATCGGCGCGGTGTGTGGAAACTGATCAAAGGGCTCCGTGGGAACCAGCATCCGCCGCAACGGCTCCACCGGCAGGTCGATGCCCACCATCTTCGCGATCGACGCCGCCCATGCCCCGGCCGCGTTCACCACTTTCGAAGCTGAAACTTCCCCGCGCGAAGTTTCGACTTCGAACCCGCTTCCATTTTTCGCGATCCCGCTCACAGTCGTGTTCTTCCACAACTTCGCGCCGTGGTCCGAGGCCCAGGTCATGAACCCGATCATCGCGCTGTAGGGATCGACAAATCCATCGGTCGAACAAAAACTTCCTCCGAGTATGTCGTCTCCTCGTAGCTGGGGAAACATGCTGCGGATCTCATCGCCGGAAATCATACTTACATTCTTCAATCCCAACGCGATCTGCTTTTCCTGGTTGGTGCGCAGATAAGACAGGTGTTTGTCGGAAGTCGCGCAGAACAGATATCCCTGCGGCCGGTAATCACAAGGATGTCCTAACCTCACCTCAAACGAAGCATAAAACGGAATCGAGTACAGCGACATCTGAATGTTCACCGGAGTCGAGAACTGCGCCCGCACGCCGCCCATGCTCTTCCCTGTAGAGCCTTTGCCCAGCGCGGTCTCACGTTCGATCACCAGCACGTCTTTGCAGCCGCCAGCAACCAGGTGATAGGCAATACTCGACCCGACAATCCCGCCACCGATGATGACGACTTCCGTAGTCTGCATAGGTAACGCCGGCTCTCGAGAAGAACGGAGAATTGTAAACCCGGCTACAGGTGTACGGCTTGTTTTTACCTTTGTGAAGCCTCGTGTCCTTTGTGGTCGAGGGTTTGAGAAACCACAAAGGACACAAAGGTTCACTGTCGTGCGGCTTGTCTTACCTTTGTGAAACTTCGTGTCCTCTGTGGTCGAAGGTTTGAGAAACCACAAAGGACACAAAGGTTCACCAAGGAATTCTGACTTTTGAATTCTGAATTCTTCCTTCTACCTCCTGCCTTCCCTTGAACCCTTTCCCTCCCGTGACTAAACTTAAGACAGTGCATGTCCACGCTCATGCCGCCGACGAGAGAACCTCGAAGGTTCTTCGCATCTCGCTCGTCGTCACCCTCGGATACATCGTCCTGCTGGTCGTCTCCGGCATTCGTGCGCATTCGCTGGCTCTGCTCTCCGAGGCGGGACACAATCTTTCCGACTTCCTGGCGCTTCTGCTCTCTTTGTTCGCGGTGTACCTGGAATCCCGTCCCGCGAGTTCCACCAAGACCTACGGCTACCGCCGCGCCGGAGTGCTAGTCGCTCTGGTCAACGCGCTCTCCCTCGTCATCGTGTCTTTCCTGATTTTCTACGAAGCCTTCCGACGCATGCAGAACCCGGAACCGGTGAAAGCCAGCCTCATGATCTGGGTCGCCGCAGCGGGCGTGGTGATGAACGGAGTGATCGCCGCAATGCTCTACCGCTCCGGCCGCGACGTGAACATCCGCAGCGCCTTCCTGCACGAGGTTGGCGACACCGTCTCAACCGCTGCAGTCATCGCAGGTGGCTGGGCGATTCTCGCCACCGGCCAGACCTGGATCGACTCGGCTCTTTCATTCGGGATCGGCGCGCTGATCCTGTGGTCAGGTTTCGGCATTATCCGTGAAACGCTGAACATCCTGCTGGAAGGTACCCCGCGCGGGATGAAGGTGGAACTGGTTGAGTCCGCCATTCGCGCCATCGACGGCGTGAACGATGTTCACGACCTGCATGTCTGGAGTATCGGCTCAGAAACGCACGCGCTCTCCTGCCACATCTCGATCGCCGACATCCCGCCGTCAGCCAGCGAGCGCATCCTGAAAGACGTGAAAGAGTGTCTGCACCAGAACTTCCGCATCGAGCACACCACCATCCAGTTCGAACACGCCGTCTGCGAGGTGGCGCATGGATGCGTGATTCCGATCAGCGAGGAGCACCTGCACTGATGTCGACCGAACCGGGATCGACCGTCTCGCTCTCGTCTGAACGCAAAACCTATGTATGTGGAACATGCGGCCAGCGTCACCATGGGCTTCCTCTCAGCTTTGCCGCAGAGTTCCCAGACCCATATGCAAATGTGAAACGCGACGAGCGAGACATGCGCTGCGTTATTGGTTCTGATCAATGCATTATCGACCGGCAGTTTTTTTTTATCAGAGGATGTCTCGAGATCCCAGTCTTGGGTCGTGAAGATGCATTTCTCTGGGGATTATGGGCGACGGTGCGAGAAGAGGTCTTTGACGAGATTTCCGCATGCTGGGAACTCCAGGGACGGGAGAACTCTCACGGCCCCTTCAAGGGTAGACTCGCGAACTCACTGTCGATCTATCCAGAGACTCTCAATCTGAAATTGAGAATCACCCTGCAACCCGTTGGACAACGTCCCCTGTTCTTCATTGAAGAAGGTGAACACCTTCTGGCACAGGAACAGAGTGTCGGGATCACGGAAGGCCGCGCCATGGAACTCGCATCTCTTCTGCTACATCAGGTAAAGTGACCAGCCTTCCCTTGCTCGTGAGCAGTTACTTTGCCTGCCGTTCGTAAATCTCCCTCGCCCGCTCCAGCGTATCCGCGTCTTCCGGCAGCTTATCCGGACGTAGCCGCACAATTCTCGGAAACCGCAGCGCGTACCCGCTCTCATGCCGGTCGGACTTCATCATGTTGTTGAACGCCACTTCCAGCACAACCTTCGGCTCAACGAGTCTCCGGAATCCCTGATCCTCCAGCGTATGTTCGAGAAACCACTTGCTCATCTCGGCGATCTCCACGTCAGTCAGTCCTGAGTAGGCTTTGCCGATGTTCACTAACCGCTCTCCATCGCGCACCGCGAACGTGTAGTCGCTCAGCACTCCGATGCGCTTCCCATGTCCGTACTCCGCCGCAGTCACCACTACATCCAGAGTTGCCAGCTCGCGCTTCAGCTTTAACCACCACTTCCCGCGCCGTCCCGGCGCATACGCCGACTCGGGATCTTTAATCATCAACCCTTCATTCCCCCGAGCCTGCGCCTCATCGAACAGCCGGTCCAGTTCTTCCGGAGAAGAAGCGCGATAAAGAGGCGATCGAATGATCTGAGTGTTCTTGTGTTCGACCATCTCGCCGAAAACAAGGGACTGCTGCATTCCGGTTTTTCTTCGTGTTACTTGGTGTCCTTTGTGGTTAGCAGTTTTTGCCAGCAGCAAATCCAATATCTGCCCGCGCTCGCGCAAGGGCCGGTCAATCACCAGCGATCCATCCGCATACAGCACATCGAACGCGAGATACGCCACCGGCACGCGTCGCATCATCTCCGCGCTGACCTTCTTGCGGCCCAACCGCTGTTGCAGTGCGCTGAAAGGAAGCGCCCGGCCTTCCTCGGCCAAGTAGCTCCACGCCACAATCTCTCCATCAAGAATCACCTCGCCTGGAATCGCCGCCAAAACCTCCGGCAGTTCGGGAAATGATTCCGTAATGTCGTCGCGGGTGCGCGAAAAAATCCGCACCTCGTCTTCCGAGATATGCACTTGCGCTCGAATTCCGTCGAACTTGTTCTCGACATACGCATCATGAAAGTAGCTGAGCGCATCCGTCGAATTCTCTGCCGGGCTCGCCAGCATGAAGCCCAGCGGATGGAATAGCCGCATGCGGGCGTCTTCCAATTTTCCGGCAAACGCAAGCTTCAGGGTCCCGCCAATATCTCCCAGTAGCATGTTCGCCCGCTGCACCTGCGCGATGGTCGCTCCGTACGCCTTCGCGACCGCCTCTTCGACCAGGCTCTCCTTCAGCCCAATCCGCAGATCGCCAGTCATGATCTTGACGATGTACTTTGCCTCGAGCGGCTGCACCTGAGAGAGCAACTCGCGCACCAGTTGCCCCTTGGCCGCCGGGCCGCGCGCCGCCGCGATGGCCCGGAAAGACCGCGCTACATCCAGCACACCCAAATCCCGAACCTCACGCGCCGGCAGCACCGCTCCCGCCACCGCGCCCAGATCACCCAGCTTCCGGTACGCAGAGGTAAGCTCATCCCCTGTCTTGCCCGAAAGCTCTTCGACTATTCGCCACAACAACGATCCGCCCACCTGGAGCGTGGTCTCCTCCCACACCGGAAACGGCCTTCCCGACAGAAATATCGCAGCCACCGCAGCCTCGTCGGCGGACCGCCCCTTCAGGTACTCCGAAACGATCCGCGTCTTCTCCAGCTTTTTGGTGGTTCCGGCGATGAACTCGCTGATCTCGGCTAATCTCTTCATGATCTGTAACTATTTCAAATACTTAGCGTAGTCTTGCGGCCTCCGGGGCGATGGAAAACACACCCGCCTGTGATACCCTTACTTGTTGCTACCCCACGGCAGGAAAGATCATCCAATCAGCATGAACTTGTTGAAGACATGGTGGCGTTTTCTCGTTGCAGTCCAGCTTTTGCCCGCGCTTGAAAGCGGCGAGGAAACCCTGGTCGGCGGCCAAGCTGTGCTGGAGGGCGTTATGATGCGCTCGCCGCACGCATGGGCCATCGCCTGCCGCAAGCCTTCCGGACAAGTCGAAGTGCATAGCGAACCGCTCGAGCGTCTCTCCGAAAAGCATAAATGGATGGGTTGGCCTGTCGTTCGTGGAGTCATCACTCTCGGCCATGCCATGGGTCTCGGCTTCCGGGCCCTGCGTTTCTCAGCCAACGTCGCGCTCGACGAATTGCAACCTGAAAAGCCAAAAGCGAAGAAGCTCGAAGTCAGCGGCTGGATTGCCACCGTCAACATCATTTTCTCGGTTGGCTTCTTCATTTTCATGTACAAGTACCTGCCCCTGCTCGCCACCACTGAGCTGAAAAAATGGGACCCCGCGCTGGGCGGGCAGATCATGTTCAACCTGGTCGACGGCCTCATTCGACTGGTCCTGTTCCTGCTCTTCATCTGGGGCGTTTCGTTCCTGAAAGATATTCGCCGGGTCTATGAATATCACGGCGCCGAGCACAAGACCGTTTTCGCCTTCGAGAACGGGGACGAACTCAACACCTCCAACGTGCAGCGCTATTCCACCTATCATCCACGCTGCGGCACCAGCTTCCTGATGACGGTGATGCTGATCTCGATCGGCTTCTACATGCTGGTCCCGGTCACCACGTTCTGGGCGCGTTTCGCGGTGCGCATCGCCTTGTTGCCGGTGATCACTGGGGTCTCCTACGAGATCATTCGCTTTGCCGCCAAGCATCGCGGATCGCTGTTCGCGCTGATGACGACCCCGGGACTCTGGCTCCAGCGCATCACCACGCAGCCTCCGGCCGATGATCAAGCCGAATGCGCCATCGTCGCATTGGACAACGCCATGTCACTCGAAAAACAGCGTGGCGGCGAACTGGTAATTGCCTAGGGGGCTCCCCCCGCAACTTCGTGGTCTTTGCCTCTTGGTCGTTGGCCCTTGGTCGTTGGTCGTTGGCCAAGCAAATCGTTCACCAGTCACATACATATCCCCTGGGTAACAACTAAAAGGAAGCGAGGAGGGACTTATGCGACACTCTTCATTCCAGGACCTGAGGGTTTGGCAGGATGCTATGAAGCTTACCGAAGAGGTTTACCGGCAGACTGCTGGTTTTCCCAAGCATGAGGTTTATGGCCTGAGCCAGCAGATTCGACGTGCAGCGGTTTCTGTTCCGAGCAATATTGCGGAAGGCAAAGGTCGACGAACTGACAAGGAATTTTCTCAATTTCTTTTTCACGCTCGCGGATCTCTACTGGAATTGGAAACTCAGCTTATGATTGCACAGGCATTACAATATCTTCCTTTGGAAGATTCCCAACGCGTTCTGAACTTGGCCGAAGGTGTAGGAAGGGCCCTGAGTGGTTTGATCAATTCTTTGCAGCCAATCGCCCAAGGGATAAGGCCAAGGACCAACGACCAAAGACCAAAGACCTGAAAGCAATGACCAAAGACCAAAGCCATGTTTGAACGACTTGACCAAATCGAAGCCCGCTACGAAGAGCTGACCCAGGCCCTCGCCTCGCCTGAGATCATGAACGACTCTTCGAAGTACCAGAAGACTGCCAAGGCGCACAGCGAAATCACGCCCATCGTCGAGAAGTATCGCGAGTACAAGGACCTGACCCGGGGCATCGCCGAAAGCAAGGCGGTGCTCGCCGACGAAAAGGATCCCGAGATGCTCGCCTATGCGCAAGACGAACTCGACAAGCTCCAGGCTCGGGTGGGCGGCGTCGAACAGGACCTGAAAGTCCTCCTGCTGCCCAAGGACCCCAACGACGAGAAGGACGTGATCCTTGAAATTCGCGCCGGCACCGGCGGCGACGAAGCCACGCTCTTCGCTGCGGAAATGTTCCGCATGTACAACCGTTACGCCGAAACCCAGGGCTGGAAAGTCGAAGTTCTGAACACCTCCGAATCCGGCGTCGGCGGCCTGAAAGAAGTCATCGCGCTGATTGAAGGCGAGCGCGTCTACTCGCGCCTGAAGTATGAAAGCGGCGTGCATCGCGTGCAGCGCGTTCCCGCCACCGAGCAGCAGGGCCGCGTGCACACTTCGGCCGTTACCGTCGCCGTGCTGCCTGAGGCGGAAGACGTCGACGTCAAGATCGAAGCCAAGGACCTGCGCATTGACACGTTCTGTTCTTCCGGTCCCGGCGGGCAGTCGGTGAACACGACCTACTCCGCGGTCCGTATCACCCACATTCCCACGAACACTGTCGTCAGCTGCCAGGACGAAAAGTCCCAGATCAAGAATCGCGAAAAAGCCATGCGCGTGTTGCGCTCGCGCCTCTATGAAGTCGAGATGCAGAAGCAGCAGGACGCGCTTGCCAAGGAACGCAAGCAGATGGTCGGCTCGGGGGATCGCAGTGAAAAAATCCGCACCTACAATTTCCCGCAGAACCGGGTCACAGACCACCGCATCGGCCTGACCATCCATCAACTGCAGGAGGTCATGGACGGCAAGCTGCAGCCCATCGTTGAGGCCCTGGTCACGCATTTCCAGGCCGAGAAGTTGAAACAGGAGACTGCCACGGTAGCGTAGGGCAACGCCTGCGCTGGTTATCGCACCTTAAGCTCGGGGGAATAAGCGATGCCGCAGCCAAAGAAAACCAGGTCACCTCTCGCACTGGCCGGATTCGGCGCTGCCGTGCTCGCAGCCGGACTCTACGCTGCCCGCTATAGCCCGAAACATGCGGGAACCAGACTCTGGTACGCCCGGCTGAAGAAGCCCGGCTACACCCCTCCCAGTTACGTTTTTCCTATCGTCTGGACCATCCTCTACAGCCTGATTGCCGTCTCCGGATGGCGCGTGTGGACAGCCCAACCATCGTGGCGGCGGCGCAAAGCCTTGCGCCTCTGGGCAGAGCAGCTCATGGCCAACGCGGAATGGTCCAGGCTCTTTTTCGGCGAGCACCGTCCCCAGGTTGCGCTGCTCGATCTGGTCGCTATGGAAGGCCTCATCCTGGAATACATCTCGGTGGCGCGCAAAGTCGATCGCGCGGCCGCGCTTTTGTTCGTTCCCTACATGGCGTGGGTGGCTTTCGCGGCTTTGCTCAATGCCGACATCGCGCTACTCAACCTTGATGCAAGACACAAATTTCCCAAGCCGCGCGTCGTATAAGCCGAGTTTTTGCCGGATGTGTTGAAATGAACGCGTGCAGTTGAAAGACGCCCTCAACACCGCGATTCGAACTCTCGAGGCGGCCCATGTGCCCTCGCCGCGAATGAATGCCGAGCTGCTTCTGATGTTCACCCTCGATGTCGACCGCGCCTACTTCTATGCGCATCCGGAACGCGAACTCACCGTCGCCGAGTCCAGCCGCTATCAGGAAGCGCTGGCGCAGCGTTCCCGGGGCATTCCCGCCCAGTACATCACCGGGCACCAGGAATTCTGGGGTATGGACTTCCTCGTCAGCCCCGCCGTTTTAATCCCGAGACCGGAGACCGAGCACGTGGTCGAGAGAGTTCTGGAGCTGTATAGACTTCATTCCGCGTGTGGCGAGGACTCCGCTGCCGGCAAAAAGCAGCTTTCTGGCTCCGCTCGGGATGCGACCCTGAAATTGATCGACGTTGGCACCGGCTCTGGCTGCATCGCTATCGCACTCGCCAAAGAATTCCCACAAGCAGACATTCACGCGACCGACATCTCTCCCGCAGCGCTTGACATCGCCCATGCCAACGCCGCCCGCCACCAGCTTGAAGGGCGAATCCACTTCCGCGAAACTCATTTACTCGACGGTCTTCCGTCGAACCATTTCGATTTTGTGGTCTCGAACCCGCCCTATGTCGGGGAATCCGAGGAAGACCAGGTTCAACTCGAGGTTCGCAAGTTCGAACCGCGGAACGCCGTCATTGCCGGACCCACGGGACTGGAAGTGATCGCCCAGCTTGTGCCCGCGGCCCGCCGGGTCCTGAAGCCAGGCGGCTTTCTGGTCATGGAAATCAGCGGAACCGTCGCCGACGGAGTACGCGGGCTTCTCAGCGACTGGTGCCAGGTAGACATTACAAGGGATCTGCAAGGCATTGCTCGTGTCGCATCGGCGCGCACCACATAACAATAGAAACGAAAGTCTCCCGGTGAAAATTCTAGCGCAAAGATTTGCGCAAAAATAATTTGTCAAATCAACTACGCGCGATAGTATTTCCGCCCGTTCTCGGCTACAATCCGCCACTAGACATCGCCGTGCTAGGGGCGTGGCGACTGCCTGTTCGGTCGTTTCGGGTTCTGTAGTTCTCGCAATTCTGTTCACAGCAGATGGCATGACTGGGATGTTCCTCTCGCATCGGTGCGCGCTGCTTGCTGTGTGATTCACTCGGACCGAACCAACTTGGTCAAGGAGAAACCGATGAGAAGAGTGCTCTTCCTGTTCGTTGCAATGGTGACGGTGTTCGCCACATTACTTCCGTCTTTTGCCGCATCCGGCCCGATCGTGATGCACGAAGTTAAACACGATGTATCGCTGCCCGCCCGCGACATGGGTAACAACCTTCCTGTGATCCGCGAGAACAAATTCGGACTGCTCAATCCCAACCGCTCCATTAAAGTCGCGCCCGGTTCGCAATTGGCGGCCGATCCGGTGGCAGCTGTGCCCGGTCCGGCGCAGGTGAGCACCACGAACCTGCTGAACTTCGATGGCATCGGCGCAAACGGCTTCGCGCCGCCTGACACCAACGGCTCGGTCGGCGGCACCCAGTTTGTCGAGACCGTGAACCTGCAGTATGCCGTCTACGACAAAAATACCGGCGCTGTCATCTCCGCCCCAAAAAGCATCAGCACTCTCTGGAGCGGCTTCGGTGGCACCTGCCAGACCGGCAGCATGAGCGACCCGATCGTTCTTTGGGACAAGGCTGCGCAGCGCTGGTTCATCAGCATTGTCGGTATTAGCAGCACGTTCCACCAGTGCTTCGCGATCTCTACCACCAGCGATGCGACCGGCAGCTACAACCGTTACGACTTCTCGTTCGGCACCAACTTGAACGACTTCCCGAAATTCGGCGTGTGGCCGGATGCGTACTATGGTTCGTACAACATCTTCGCAAACGGCGGCGTCTCGTTCATTGGCGCGGAAGCTTGCGCTTATGACCGCGCAGCCATGCTCGCGGGTACAACCGCCACCTCCGTTTGCTTCCAGAAGACGATCAATGATTTCGCGCTGCTTCCAGCCGACCTCGACGGCAACACCCCGCCGCCCAGCGGCGCCACCAACCCCTACGTGGAACTCGCGACCACAACTTCCATCAACCTCTTCCAGTTCCATGTGGACTTTGTCAATACCAACAACTCCACCTTCACTGGACCAACTCCGCTGACCGTAGCGGCCTGGACTCAGCTCTGCCCGACCGGCACCCGCGCCTGCGTTCCCCAGCCTTCACCTGGTGAAAAGCTCGACGGAAAAGGCGATCGCTTGAACTATCGCAACGCGTATCGCAATTTCACCGATCACGAAGCGCTGGTCCTGACTCAGGTCGTGGACAAGGGCGCAGGCATCGCTGGCGAGCGCTGGTACGAAGTTCGCAGCCCGCGTTCCGGCGCTACCATCTTCCAGCAAGGCACCGTGGTGAATCCGGGCGCCACGAATTTCTGGCTGGGCAGCATCGCACAGGACAAGCTCGGCGATATCGCGCTCAGCTACAACGTGTCCAATGCCACCACAACCTTCCCCTCCGTACAGTATGTCGGCCGCGTCCCCACCGATCCGATAGGAAAGATGGAAGCGCCGAAGTCTGTCATCAGAGGCACGGGTGCGCAGACCGCAACCTCCAATCGTTGGGGAGACTATGCCAGCATGAGCATCGATCCCGCAGACGATTGCACCTTCTGGGCGTCGAACGAGTACATCAAGACCACCGGAAGCTTCAACTGGAAGACCCGCATCGTGAAGTTCAAATTCAACAGCTGTAACTAGTCGAAACACTCCGTAATGGCGGCGCGCCGGCAAAGCATCGGCGCGCCGCTTTTGTTATCCTCCCTTCGCGTACCCAACACCAGATTTAGAGGTCGGCATCATGTCGAAGCTGTCGCTGTTCTGCGTTTTCTTAATTGCTGGTTGTGCCCTGGCCTTACCTCCGCAAGATGAATCTTCGGTGGCGGAGGCAAAACCCGCGCCTCTTCCCAGCACCGCAACTCTGCCCCCCGATTACACGGTGTTGACCATCGACGGGCTGTGTCCCGGGCAGCCAAAGGCGGCTTACTCGAAGGCCTGCAAAACCGTAGTCACGCGCCGCGAATTTGAGAAGCTGGTTCACGCCCTGAACCCGGCAATGACAAAGTTCGAACGCCGGCAACTGGCCGGCAATTACGCCCAGGCGCTCACTCTCGCCCACGAAGCGGAGCGCCGCGGGCTCGATAAGCGTCCAGATGTGCAGGAACGGCTGCGCTATGCACGCCTGCGCACGTTGGCATCGGAAACCGCAAGTGAGATTTACAAGGAATCCATTCGAAGCTCCGACGCGCAAATCACTTCGTATTACAACCAGAACAAATCCACGTTCGAGAAATTCGCGCTGGAGCGCCTGTTTGTGCCGCACGAGAAGCAGGGCGATACGAACTCTCCTCAGGAAGCCGAAATGAAGGCCCTGGCGGACAAGATGCATGCGCGGGCGGCTGCCGGCGAAGACTTCACCGCCCTGCAGAAGGAGGCGAATGCCGAGTCGGGCATTAAAGGTGACGTGGACGTGAAAATGACGGACGTAAGCCGCCGCGTGCTCCCGGAAAATCATCAGGGCGTCTTCGAATTGTCCGCCGGACAGGTCTCTTCCCTGATCAGCGACGATACCGGCTACTACGTCTACAAGATCGTGAAGCGCGAGATTCCTTCGCTCCAGGATGCACGCCGCCAGGTCGAACTCGAGTTGCAAAATCACAATCAGAGTTCAGCGTTCGCCAAGATCCGGGACGCAGCCAAGCCGAATATCAACGAAGCGTACTTCGAGAAGTACGATCCGCCGCCGGCGGAAGAAGATACCGCAATCGAGAACGACTAGCACGGCCCCTCCGGCAGCCCTTCGCCGGAAACCTGCCGGGGCGGACGCGATTTGACAGCTTCCGCCCGGCAGGAGCAAACTCCCTGACCAGCGCTTTCGCTCCCACGGCCCCAGTTCAATCCAGGAGTGACTTCCATGAACGCAGCGCCCCCCGTCAACCGCACCATCATCTTCTTCTTCTTCACGATCCTTCTGCTCGCACTCGCGGTCTGTCTGTTTCAACCAACCCGCTCAGCCGTGGTTCACGCCCAGAGCACTCTCGGCGGTCCCATTCCCAACCTGACAACCCTAGAGACCTCGCTGTTCAACCAAGGATTCCAGGCGTTCATCCATCTCTGGGACCCGCAGCAAGGCCTGGGAGCGGCCTACAACCAGGAAGCTTGCTCTGTATGCCACAAAGATCCCGTGATTGGAGGAAATTCCACGCAGAAGATCACGTTCTTCGGCACTTTAAACTTTGACGGGACTTTCAATCCGCTTAGCAGCGAGGGTGGTCCTTTCCTGCAGGCGCAGCCTTTCCAGTTCCAGCAGTGCCTGATCAAGGGAGAAAAAATTCCGCCAGACGCCACCATCGCCGCCGTTCATCAGGCGCCACAAACTTTCGGCGCGGGATTGATCGACAACATTCCACCTGCACAGATTTCCGCCCAGGCTGTGGATAAGGGAATGGGGGTACACGGCATCACAAACATGGTGTTGGATCAAAACGGAAAATTACAAGTCGGCCGCTTCGGCTTGAAGGCGCAGTTTGCCAATCTGTTGCAAACCGATGCCAGCGAGTTGCAAAGCGAAATCGGAGTCACGAATCCGCTTTTCCCGACGGAAGATTTGCCAGGCGGCCAACCCATCCCTCCGAATTGCTCCATCAAAATCGAACCGAACGACGACGGAAAGCAGCTTATCGCGCTTTATCACTACAACGTCTATCTCGCGCCGAACTCTCCCGGCTCCGGCAACGCACACGGGCAGTTGCTATTCAACAGCGTGGGCTGCAATCTGTGCCACCTGCCCAGCTACAAGACCGCCCATCGCGTTTTCATTCCGGTCGCTTTCAAAGGCAGGTTCCTGGAGAGCCACGCTCTCGAAGATCAACCGGTGAACCTCTATTCCGACCTGCTTCTTCACGACATGGGTGCGAGTCTCAGCGATGGATACCCGGTCGGGCTCGCGACGGGCAGTATGTTCCGCACCGCCCCGCTGTGGGGCCTGTCAACTCGCATCGCGGACGGCGACGGGTTGCTGCACGACGGACGGGCGAAAGATGTGGTGAGCGCAATCGGGTTCCACGGCGGCGAAGCGGCCCAGGTGATCACAAACTTCAACGCGCTGAGCTCCGGCGATCAGGCCGACGTGATCGCCTTCATCAGTTCGCTTTAGAGAAAAACGAGGCTGAGCCTTTCATCTCCTTGCGGCAAGCACCGCATGCGAGTAGCATTCCCGGACTCGGCCTCGTGCTGAAAATCACTCTGCCTGCAACCGTTTCGGGTAAAATTTCAACTTCGGTGAGCTGTTCATGAATCGAATCTTCAGCTTTTTTCAAACCAGTCCCAAGACTCGGCTCGGACCTCTTGAACAGGAGCTGCTGGAAGTCCTTTGGAAACGCAAGAATGCGACCGTCCGCGAACTGCTGGAAGACGGCTCCATCCAGCTCGCGTACACCACGGTGATGACCACCCTCGACCGCCTTTACAAGAAAGAACTCCTCGACCGCGTAGCCGAAGGGCGCGCGTTCCGTTACAGCCTTCGCCACAGTCTCCAGGACCTTCACCGGGCGGCGATTGGCGAGGTCATCGCAGACCTGCTCGCTTCGGGAAGCTCTTCCACCGTGCCTTTATCGTACCTGGTCGAGGCGATCAGCGAACACGACGCTCGCGCTCTCGATGAGTTGCAGACCCTGGTCGAACGCAAGCGCAAGGAACTTCGCGACAAGGAGTAGCCAGCAATGTTCATCGCCAGGTGCATTGGCGTGTCCCTTGCAGAATTCGTGATCCTGTATCTGTCGCTGTCCCTGCTTGTCGCGCGCTTCTGGAGACACGGGCTGGGCTGGTTGGACTCCGGGTCCGCCCGTGCTTCCGAAACTCTGTTGTTCGCGGTCCGCACCTTGCCCCTGTTGGGGTCTGCATTGTTCACGCTTGCTTTCACGGTTCCGTCGTTTCTGATCCTGGAACCGCGCACCACCGACGAAGAGGTCGGCATCGCACCCGCCCTGCTCGCCGCCTGCTTCCTGGGATTCCTGGTCTGGGGCATCTTGCGCGCCGTCGCAACGCAGAGGAGGACCTCGCGTACCGTTTCCGAATGGCTGAGTGGAGCGACCGCTGTTCCCGCGGACGCAACCGTGCCGGTGTTCCGCACCTGCCAGCACGCGCCGGCGCTCACCGTGGCCGGCCTGGGCTCGCCTCGCGTTCTGGTCTCGGAAACCGCTTATTCGGTGCTGACCCAGCACGAGCTCAGCATTGCTTTGCGCCACGAACTCGCGCATGTTCGTTGGCATGACAACTGGAAGAAGCTAGTATTTCGGGTCCTCGAGTTCCCCGGCATGTCGGCGTTGGAGTCGGCATGGTCGGAGAAAGCCGAGATGGCCGCTGACGATGCTGCAGTTTCCAATTTCGATGACGCGCTTGACCTGGCGTCGGCGCTGATCAAGCTTTCCCGCCTCGCCCCCGTGCAGTGCGATGCCGAACTCGCCACCGGCCTGCTTCACTCCTCCCCGGCGTCTTTAAGCGTCCGTGTACGCCGCCTGTTCCAGTGGAATCAGCCGGACCGGACCATCCGCCACCGCTCAAACTGGATGCTTCTCCTTCCCGCCGTGGCCATGATTCTGACCACGGTGGCCCTCAATTACAGCTTCGTGCTCATCCAAATGCACGCAGTTACCGAATGGCTCGTGCAATAAAATTTTCTGCCTTGTAAGGAAAGTGCCTCTCCGGTTCGTCTTGCAAATATCAGCAGATTGGGAGACGCGCGATTTCGGCGTGCTTACCTTTCGCTTCGTGGTTGACGTTTAAGCGCTTCCAATGAGACGGCGAAGCGCTTACCGGGCTGGCGAGCCCGACTTTTGCTGAGAGGGCGGAAGCATCGGCTCGCCACCCCTCCTTCCCTGTTCCATGGCCGCACTCGTATCCCCGACGAGTCCAGAGGTCCTGCGATGAAGCTCACCATGAACCCCGTTCGGATCTGGCTACGAGCGGATTTCCCCGGGGTTGGCATGAATGTGCCTCGCCTGCGATCAAAGTTGCAAGAGTTTGCAACCTTCGGTGGATGGAACCTGCCGCTACGCACTGCCAGTTCCGGCACAGCGCAGTTCGGACCTCAAGAAGTTACACGCAGTTCCCGGAATGGCATGCATCGGTATCTCGCATGCATGTTTCGTAGTCAGAGTTGTGTTCCCGCAACATAACATTGCGGGTGAATCTCACCCTGTGGAGGAAGTATGAGTACCCCGCTGTTGCCTTACCGCTGGACCGGTCGTGCCTTACTCGTTGTCACGCTATTCATTTCCCTGGCCGCCCTGGCGGCACAGAATGAGCAAGTCATCATTCGCTCGACTGGTTCTCGTCAACAACTCAAGCAGAAAGTCCTGGCCTTGGGTGGAACCATTCATTACGAATTCAAGAACGTAACTGCTGTGTCCGCGACCGTACCCAGGACTTCCATGGCCGCGCTGAATGCCGTTCCTGAGTTCAAGCTGCGAAAAACGGTTACGGTTTCCGCGCCGGCCCCGCGCGCTCCGAAGGGTTTTTTCAAGGGCGTCGTGAAGATGAATCCGGCGGGAAAAATTTCCTACGACCGCAGCACCATCATCAACAACGCGCAGAAGTTGCCCAGCGACTACCTCTTCAACAACACATTGATCAACGCAACAGCGCTTCAGGCCAAGGGCGACCTGGGCCAGGGAATTGTGGTGGCCATCATTGACAGCGGCACGGCGAATAATCCCGATGTCGTTCCTGCACTCGCCGGAACCGTGATCGGCGGCGAGAATTTCGTCCCCAGCGATGAAGATCCGGTCGGCTCCGCCACCAGCACCTTGAACGGTTCCCATGGCACCTGGGTCGGCACCATGATCGCGGGCCACGTGGGCTTCATCTTTCCCAATGATGATTGTCTGGTGCAATCGCTGCAACTGAATGCCCCGGACTCGGTCATTGACCAGGGTGACGGCACGTCGGTCATCCCCATGGTCGGCGTCGCGCCTGCGGCCAGCATCTACGCGCTGAAGGTATTCCCTTCGGATGGGTCGGGCGCTCCGGATGATCGCATCATCGCCGCCATGGATCGCGTCATCACCATCAAGAAGAACTTCCTCGACGGGCAGCCCTCTGTCCCTGTCTCCGGAACCGGCACCGAAGATGATCCGTTCATCTACGATTCTCTGAACATCCAGGTCGTCAACATGAGCCTCGGCGGCCCCACCGAAGACGCCGGGCGCGACATTGAAGATCTGCTCACCCAGCAACTGCTCGAAGTCGGCATCACCCTGGCAACATCGGCGGGAAATGCTGGCCCCGCGCTGCTGACGGTCGGCAGCCCCGCTACCGGCCTGGGAGGAATCTCTTCCGCGGCAGCCAACATCCCAGCGCACGAGCGGATCTTCTGGGATATCGCCGGAACCAGCTCCTGCGCGGTTGGACTCGGTTTGCTGGCGCGGCCGAACGATACTCTGCAGACTGCCTACTTCAGCTCTCGCGGCCCCACGGCCGACGGCCGGGTGGGCGTTGACGTGACTTCTGCGGGCTTCTTCAACTTTGTCGAAGGCGCCGACGGAAGTCTCTCGCTGGTTGCCGGAACCTCGTTCGCAGCTCCTGCGGTCGCAGGCGCGGCGGCGTTGCTCGACTTCGCGGTGCCGACTGCCAACGCCACCCAGGTTCGCAACGCGATCGTGTTGGGCGCGAATCCGAACCTGCTCGGCGACAAGTCCACCCGCCTCGACCAGGGCCACGGCTACCTTGATGTCAACGGAGCTCTCAAGCTGCTCCGCAATCACCAGGCGCCCAGCAAACTCCCAGCGTTCCCGCCATTTTCCGGAGATGTTGCCGCGAACCTGGTGAAGTTCAACCTGATTCCTCAAACCCTGAAAGCGGGAACTCCCATCCATATCGCGGTCAACAACATGGTTCCCGGACAGAAACGGGAGTTCCTGATCCAGATTGGCAAAGATATCGGGAACGTGCAGGTGAACCTCACCGGTGTCACCCCGCAACTGCCTCCGGACAAGCAGAACCAGTTGTTCGGTGACGATATCTTCTTCGCCGTGCACCAGGCCAAGACCTCGGCCCACGGAGAAGGCGACTACCCGGTCGCGACCTTCGCGAATGCCCCGGCATTATTCACAATTGACGGGCCTGAGCCGGGCTTCATGCGCGTGGCCTTCGTCGGCGACTGGACCAATGCCGGAAAAGTATCGGCGACCTTGACCATCACCGCTACCAATAAAGGCGGCGCGAAGTTCGACAAGTACGCCAAGATCAGCGAGGGAGAGTTGCAGACGGTTCCGTTTACAGTCCCCTCCGGCATCGGCGTGGTGACCTTCGAGCTCACCTGGAACAATGACTGGAGCCATTACCCAACCAATGATCTGGACCTGATCGTGGTGGATCCGGACGGAAACCTGATTCTCGATGGCGCCACTCTGAACGGGCGCGAGACGGCGACCATCTTCACTCCAAAGGCCGGGGATTACACGATCCTGGTGGACGGATTCAACGTCTTCGGTAAGCTGCACGATGATGGCAGCGAGACCGGACCACAAACCGACACCTACCGGCTGCGCGTATTCGAACAATAGTGCCGCCACTGGAGGGGTTCAAGCCCGGAGCCGCCATGGCTCCGGGCTGTGCCTCCGGCCTGCGGCAGTACCACCTAGTCGTTATCCACCTCGGGCTCATTTGCGCTGGGCGCCGGCGTATCGTACTTATCAAAATAGCTGTCGTTGATCTTGATATTCTCGATCTTCTTCAGCGCTTCGGCGCTGCGATGATTTTCCATTTCAATCGAAACCTGGTCGCGGATGCTCTCCAGCGGCGGCGTCTGCTTCGAGATCAGCTTATAAATCGTATAACCGCTGGCATCGCTGATGATTCCCGAAACCGCTCCCGGCGCCAAATCGAATATCTGGTTGAATTCTGCCGGCAAGGAGCCACGCACCAGGTCGGGGACTTCAATCTCAGGCTCGCTCTTGATTCCGCTCTGCGCGAATGCTTCCTTCTGTAGCCCGGCAAAGTCTTCCCCCGCCGCTGCGCGCGCATGCATTTTCTCGGCGAGAGCCTTCATCTCCGCGGCACTAGAGTTGTCGCTTGATGCCGGCGCCCCCTCCGGGGTCGGCGGCAGGCCCTGCTTGGTTGCGGGAACAAACAGACGGTGGAAGTTGTAGCGGTCGAATTCAGAAGCATGGCTGTGATAGTACCGTTCCACGTCCTCATCGCTATGCGCGTTCGCGCTGCGAAGCACCTGCTTGTAGAGCGCGCTGCCGAGCGCGCTGGCACGAACGTAACTCAACAATGCGAGCACTTCCGGTTTCTTGTCCAGCCCGCGGTTGACCGCTTCATTCGATAACGCCAGCATGCGGCCATAGTTTTGCGCGAGTTGCCGTCGCTCGACTTTGATCATCCGGGGATTAATCGCGTCGACCAGTTCCTCAAACTCGTCCCGCGTAATCACCGTCTTGCAGGCGCCTTGCTGCTTTGAAGCAGTTTTGCGGGAAGACTTTGCGCAATCGCTGTGCACGGTAATCACGGGGTAAGTCCGCGGCAGCGTAGTCGTCAAGGGCAGCTTCGGTAACGCTGGCTCGGACTCTTTTGCGGCCTGCGCGCAGAGTCCGTCCTGCAGCATAAACACCATCGTCAGAGAAAAAAAGATGAACGTTATCTTACGTGCGATAGACACACTGAGACTCCGATCTTCAAATCGTAATGGTCGCGTATTGCATCCGGAGGGAAAGACGCTGGATGCTTTCGTATTCTATCCGTACCCTGAACAAAAATGGCCAGGGAACCGATGTTCGGCCCCCTGGCGCGGAAAAGTTCACCCCACTTACTGGCAGTTGGGGAACTTGAATGAGTTGACGCGGGTCGCCCAGTTCGCCGCACTGGTTGCGGAGTAGTACTCCTGGCTGAACCAGAACGTGCAATCGTCGGCGGGGTCCACGCTCATGCTGCTGTAGTCTCCCCAACGATTACCACCGCCCGTCTGCACTCCGCCGCCCTTAACCACGATGGCCGGCGCTTCCATCTTGTTCTTCGCGTCGGTCACCAGGCGTCCGGTGTAAATCACCGAAGGTTTCACCGTGGTGCTGGCCTCGCTCATGCCCATGGCGATGTTGCCGACCTTATCCATGGCGATGCTGGGCATCCAGAGACTGGCGGTCTTGTTCTGGACCGTACCTTGCTGGAACACGGTAAAGGTTCCGCCCGGAGGCGTGGCGCGCAGTTCATACCAGCGCGATGCCGCCGTCGCCGTGGCGCCGGCGCCCGGCTTCACGGTGTGGCTGAGAACGATAGCTTCGTGGTCGCCAAAGTTGCGATACGCCGCCCGATACATCAACCGGTCACCCAGGGAATCGAGTTTCTCTCCCGGTGAAGGTTGTGCGATGCAGGCCCGGGTAGCGCCGCAGATCTGCGTCCAGTTGGAAATCGTGATCACCTTCGGCCCGGTGAAGGTCGAATTGTTGGTGTTCACGAAGTCCACATGGAAATCGAATTGTTCCAGCGTCGTATTGCTGAACAACTCGGTAAAGTGGTTGGGCGCGCCCGCGGGAGGCGCGGTCGCTCCGTCCATGTCCGAAGGCAGGAAACTGTAATTGTTGATATCGGGCGTGAAGCACACGCTGATGGCGGTGCCGCCGGCCAGCATCGCATTGCGGTCGAATGCGCAAGGCTCGGCTCCGTTGAAGCTGAAGCCGCTGTTGCCGAAGGCGTTGATGGAAACGTAGTAAGCATCGGGCCACACCGCGTACTTCGGATAATCCGGAACGGTGTTGCCGAAGCTGTAGGCGTAACGGTTGAAGCTGCCGGTGGCGTCGGAGGTCGTGGAAACCGCGATGCACAGGAAGTTCGAGGTGAAAGACCCGTTGTAAGCCAGCTCGCTGATAAACCAGCGTTGCGCGGCTTTGTCCCAGATCACAACCGGATCGCCGCCGGCCGTCGTAGAGCACAAGCCGCCGAAGCCGGACCATATCTGGTTCATCAGAATTGGTCCCAGTGTCTTCGTTCCCGTGACCTTGTCGTAAACCGCGTACGACAGGTTTACGGTTTCGACGAACTGGGTGCTGCCCACCGATCCGTTCGTGTCGGGAGGCTCCACTCCGCCGGACTGGCTTCCCGAAAGGCCGGCAAAATTCAGCAGGTTGGTGGTGCCCACATTGGTGCCGTACACCTGCTGCGCCACTGCGTCGGCATGCGGCTCGAAACCGTTGAACTGCGTGGGACGGCGTCCCGGTACCAGCGTCCGCAAGGTGCCCGGCTGAATCACCGGAGCGTTCCGTGCCAGATCACGCAAAGGCAGAGAGACATCGTGCTTTACTTCGTGGCGGACAATGATACTTTGCCGGGCGCTTTGAGCAGACGCGCCAATGATCCACAACACCAGAACACAACCTACTAACATCAGGTTGCGCAGTTTTGTGGCATGTGTACTTTCCATGCATCCTCCAGGATTGTGATGAAGCGGAATCCCCTCTCGAGCCAACCGACTCAGGAGGCTCCTCCTATTCAGTGTGGACTGCTGTGATCGATGACACCCGGGGTTGAGGCTGTTCCATCCGGAAGGGGGTTTTCGTTTCCGACCCGGGGCCTCGTGATACGGGCGTGTATCACTCTGGGTTCGTACTATTAAACATAGTTGTTATGGTGTCAACGTGGTATTTGGACTCAGGAAGACAGTATGTGCCTGATTTCGAAAGAGATGGGAGGTTTTGATGTGAGGCGTAAGACGGACGAATAGCACAAATCACTAACAATGTGAGGTTGTTTTCCTGCCCTCAGGGCAACGGACGTCTTCGTACCGCCGGCGGTGCAGTTATCTTTTGCTGGTCGCGGGTTGAATCTCTTCCACATCAACCCAATTCGTCGGATACACGCCGGTGTAGCAGGCCGTGCAGTAGGTGGTCTTCTCCCCTTCACCGCAGGCTTTCTTGAGACCTTCCAGCGAAAGGTACGACAGGGAGTCGGCGCCGATGAAAGTGCGGATCTCCTCGACGGATTTGTTGGCGCCAATCAATTCACTCCGCGAAGGCGTGTCCACTCCGTAAAAACACGGCGAGATCGTCGGAGGGCAGGAGATCCGCATATGAACTTCCTTCGCGCCCGCGCTGCGAATCATGCGCACAATTTTCCGGCTGGTAGTGCCGCGCACGATGGAATCGTCGATCAACACCACGCGCCTGCCCTCGAGCAGGCTGCGAACGGGATTCAGCTTGAGTTTCACCCCGAAATCGCGCACGCTCTGCCGCGGCTCGATGAAGGTGCGGCCCACGTAATGGTTGCGGATCAGGCCAAAACGAAACGGAATTCCGCTCTCCGCGGAGTAACCCATGGCCGCGGTCACGCCTGAGTCCGGCACCGGAACCACGATATCGGCATCCACCGGCGCTTCGCGCGCCAGCTGACGGCCCAATTCTTCGCGGCTCTGCTGCACGGCGCGCCCGAAAACCACGCTATCAGGGCGCGAGAAGTACACGTGCTCGAAGATGCAGCTCGACTGTTCGCCAGACGGCGAGTAGAAACGCGAGGTCGTTCCTTCCGGTCCAATGACGATCAACTCGCCGGGTTTCACATCCCGCTCATACGTCGCGCCAATCAGATCGAAGGCACAGGTCTCGGATGCGAAGACGATGGTGTCGTGCTTCTCGCCGGGAAGCCTAGGGATTCGTCCCATCGCAAGCGGACGAAATCCACGCGGATCGCGGGCGGCAAAGACCCGGTCCGGGCTGATCATCACCAGCGAGAATGCGCCTTCCACCCGGCGCAGCGCGTCCGCCATGGCCTCGGGCAGCGTCTGCTCCTTTGAGAGCGCGATCAGGTGCACGATCACTTCCGTGTCGCTGTTGGTCTGGAAGATCGAGCCCTGCGCTTCCAGCTTCTGACGAATCTCTGGCGCGTTCACCAGGTTGCCGTTGTGGGCCAGCGCCATCATGCCTTTGTTCGATTGCACCATGATGGGCTGCGCATTAAGCAACGCCGAATCCCCTGCGGTGGAATAGCGGGTGTGGCCGATCGCCAGCGTGCCGCGCAGCTTTTCCAGCGCCTCGCCGCCAAAGATGTCGGCCACCAGTCCCATGGCCTTGTGCATGTGCAGCGCCATGCCATCGGAGGTCACAATGCCCGCCGATTCCTGTCCGCGATGCTGCAAGGCGTGCAGGCCAAGGTAGGCAAGCTTCTCCGCTTCAGGATGGGCATAGATCGCCACCACCCCGCATTCGTCGCGAAATTTATCGGAAGTCAGCATTTGGCAATTCGCCTTTAGCACTTAGCCGTTAGCTCTTGGCTTCTTACTCGGTACTAGGTACTCGGTACTAATTCTTCCGTGCGCAATGCCCGCTCCAGTGCGTTCTCGTACTCATCCTTCAATTCGGAAACCGGCGCGGACACGACGACCTTGCCGTCCACTGCGATTTCCAATGTCTGGGAAACGGTCTCCCCGATCACGTCCGCCGAGAGCCCATATTTTACCGCTACTTGTTGGATTCCAGAGACACTATTCCGGTCGCACGAGATCACGATCCGGCTGGCGTCTTCGCCAAAGAGCACGAACTCGCCGGGAAGATCCCGCGAGGTCAGATCCACACGGGCTCCCACACCCCGAGCCATCGCCGATTCAGCAAGATTCACCGCGATGCCGCCCTCGGAACAGTCATGTACTGACTCAGCCAATCCGGCGTTGATGATTTCGACGATCGCTTTCTGCAGCGCGGCTTCCCGCTCCAGCTCCAGTTCTGGCGGATAGCCCCAAACTTCGCCGAGAATTTCTTTGGCGTATTCCGAGGATCCAAACTCCGATTCAACATCGGTGAGGTCGCCAGGCTCGGTCGCCCGCAGCAGGACCAGCGCGCTTCCTTCCTGCCGGAAGTCCGGGAATGCCGCCTTATGCACGTTGTCGAAGATTCCAACGATGCCTAGCACAGGCGTCGGATAAATTCCTTCACCCAGAGTTTCGTTATAGAAGCTGACGTTCCCGCCGGTGATGGGAACTTCCAGTTCCTCGCAGGCTTTCGTCATGCCGTCGATCACCTGCGAGAACTGCCACATGATGTGCGGCTTCTCAGGATTGCCGAAATTCAAGCAATTCGTCGCCGCCACCGGAGTCGCTCCCGCACAAGCCACATTGCGGCAGGCTTCCGCCACGGCATGCATCGCGCCAAGTCTCGGATCGAGGTAGCACCAGCGCCCGTTGCCGTCGAGAGCCATCGCCAGGCCGCGCTGCGAGCCCTTGATGCGGATCACCCCGGCGTCACCGGCGCCGGGCCCTTCCACGGTGTTGGTCTGCACCATGTGATCGTATTGTTGCCAGACCCAGCGCTTGCCGCAGATGTTGGGACTGCCCAGCAGACGCTTCAGATTCCCGGTGAGATCGCCCGGGCCGGACAACTTCAGCCCCGGCGGCACCTCGCGGGGGACTGGCGGCTCCCACCGTTCCAGCGGACGTTTGTACACCGGGGCGTCGTCCGTCAATGCCTGGTTAGGAATCTCTGCGACGACTTGTCCGTGCTGCAGCACCCGCATGGTGTTCTCGGGAATGACGCGTCCCACTTCGGCGGCGTCGAGTCCCCACTTTTCGAAGACACGGAACACTTCCTGCTCGCGTCCCTTTTCCGCAACCAGCAGCATGCGCTCCTGCGATTCGCTGAGCATGATCTCGTAGGCACTCATGCCAGTCTCGCGCTGCGGGACGCGATCGAGTTCGATCTCGATCCCAACTTTGCCGCGCGCACCCATCTCGCAGGTCGAGCAGGTCAGGCCGGCCGCGCCCATGTCCTGGATGCCAACGATTGCGCCCGTCTGCATGGCTTCCAGACAGGCTTCCAGCAGAAGTTTCTCCAGAAACGGATCCCCTACTTGCACGTTGGGGCGCTTGGCTTCGGAAGCTTCGCTGAATTCTTCGCTGGCCATGGTGGCGCCGTGAATGCCGTCACGTCCCGTCTTCGAGCCGACATAAATCACCGGATTGCCGACTCCGGCCGCCTTTGCATAAAAGATCTCATCTTTACGAACCAGGCCGAGGGCAAACGCATTCACCAGCGGATTGCCCGAGTAGCAGGGCTCGAACTTGGTCTCTCCACCCAGATTCGGAACCCCGAAGCAATTTCCGTAGGAGGCAATGCCGCTGACCACACCTTCAAGGATGGAATGATTCCTGTGCAGCTCAGACTGCGAAGGGACGCCCGCCTGCCCTGCCGTGATCGGGCCGTAGCGCAGTGAGTCCATTATCGCCACGGGGCGAGCGCCCATGGTGAAAATATCGCGCAGAATTCCGCCCACACCGGTGGCCGCGCCCTGAAATGGCTCAATAAACGAGGGATGGTTGTGCGATTCGATCTTGAATGCACAGGCCCAGCCATCCCCGATGTCAATGATGCCGGCATTCTCACCCGGACCTTGCACGACGCGGCGACTGCGCGTCGGCAGACGCTTCAGGTGTACGCGCGACGATTTATAAGAACAGTGTTCGCTCCACATGACGCTGAATATGCCAAGCTCGGTGAGCGTGGGCTCGCGTCCCCCCAGCAGCTTCCTGATTTTTTCGTATTCGTCGGGAGTGAGACCGTGCTCGCGGATGAGTTCCGGTGAAATGGCGGCGGTAGAAAGGTTCATGGATGATCTCGGAAACACTATTGTCGCATTTTGCGACGGGAGTGGGTAGGGAGGGCGCCAGATCCCACGCAAGGCTCTGGCGCCAAAGCAGTTAGCTTATAGAAATATAAATTCGTATGTACATCTGCCGGGCAACGAAGCCTGCGGGAACGGTCATTCTTTCGCCTACAATGGCCATTCCGAGCGTTCCTGGCCTCGTGGCGCGAGTTTGAGACCGCAGGTAAGGCTTCAGGGGCATCCCCTGCGCGGCGACTGCTACAAGCGCTCGTTACGCCATAATTAGCTTTAAGAATATGGACCTGAGCAATTCCCCATTTCTAACCGCGCTGGCTTCTGCTCGCCAAGGTAGCATTCGACTCCCGTCGCGGCGGCTATACTGACTTCGCATGAAGTCCGTCATCGTCGGCACGGCTGGGCATATCGATCATGGCAAGACTGCGCTGGTCAAAGCGCTCACTGGCATCGACGCCGACCGGCTCGAGGAAGAGAAACGGCGAGGGATCACCATTGACCTGGGATTCGCGCACCTCGAGTTGCCCGCCCCGGATGGCGAGCCCATCCGTTTCGGCTTCGTAGATGTCCCCGGTCACGAACGCTTCGTGCGCAACATGCTGGCCGGTGTGGGCGGGATCGACCTGGTGCTGCTGGTCATCGCGGCCGATGAGTCAATCAAGCCGCAGACCCGCGAGCACTTCGATATCTGCCGGCTGCTTTCCATACCGCGCGGCATCACCGTGCTGACCAAGTCCGACCTGGTCGATCGCGAGACGCTCGATGTAGTACGGCTGGAGGTGGAAGACTTTCTGAAGGGGTCGTTTCTCGAAGGCTCGCCGATCATTCCGGTCAGCGCGCTGAAGGAGACCGGGCTGAATGAACTAAAGCAAGCTCTGGCTCGCATGGCTTCGGAGGTTCCGGCGCGAGACGCGAATGCCCTGCCGCGGTTGCCGATTGATCGCGTGTTTACCATGAAAGGCTTCGGCACGGTAGTAACCGGCACACTGGTCGCGGGAACCGTTCAAAAAGAAACTGAGCTGGAATCGTTCCCGCACGGGAAGCGGGTGCGTGTGCGCGGGGTACAGGTTCACGGACAAAGTTCCGAGCAGGCACAGGCGGGACAGCGCACGGCGCTCAACCTGGCCGGGGTGGCCACAGACGATCTGCGACGCGGCATGATGCTGGCGCCCCCGGCGACGCTCCATTCCACTTCTCGCGTTGACGTTTCCCTCTCGCTGCTGGCCTCTGCCAAGCCGCTGAAAGACCGCGCGCGGGTGCATCTGCACTCATACACATCCGAGGTGATCGCGGAGGTCGTGCTATACGGCAAGAAGCAGATCGCGCCGGGAGAATCGGCCTTCGCCCAGTTGCGACTGGCAGAACCGCTCCTGTTCCTGCCGGGAGACCGTTTCATCATCCGGCAGTTTTCGCCGGTGATCACGATCGGCGGCGGCGTGGTGGTGGACACATCTCCGCTCACCAGCAAGCAGAAGGCGGACGAACGGATGGCTTACCTTGAAATTCTACAAAAGGGAGCGCCGGAAGAGGTTGTGCTGGCGCGAGTCGGACGGCGGGCCAATCTCGGGCTGACGGTTGCAGCACTCATTGCCGAGACGGGGTGGACTGAATCCCGGTACCAACCTGTGATTTCCGCGCTGCAAAGAACCGGAAGTGTCGTTCGCGCCGGCGACACCCTGATCGCGGCCGAGGTGCTGCGACGAAATTCCGAGGCGCTGCTGGCAACGCTCGTGAAGTTTCACAATCAGAATCCTCTGGTCGCAGGAATTGGACGTGAAGCCTTGCGGGAGGTGTCGGCCTTGGGCGGCGAAGTCTTCTCGGCGGTTGCCGACCTCCTGGTCCACGAGAAGAAGATCGAATTCGCGGGCGAACTGGTTCGCCTGCCCGGACGCGGCGTGGTCATGAAAAATGAAGAGGCGGAATCAAAGAAGATCATCGAGAGCGCGTTTGCGAAAGCTGGACTGGCCGTTCCCTCGCTCAACGAAGTGCTCGCGGGATTGAAGGTGGACAAGGTTCGCGCCCAGAAGATCGTCACCCTGCTGCTACGCGACAAGGTCCTGGTGAAATTGTCGGATACGCTGGTCTTTCATCACACCGCGCTGGCCGATCTGCGGCAACGCATGGCTGCACAGAAAGCGAAGTCGCCCAGGATTGACGTCGCGAAATTCAAGGATCTCACCGGAGTCAGCCGCAAGTACGCCATCCCGTTGCTTGAGTATCTGGACCGCGAGCGCGTCACGAAGAGAGTGGGGGACGAGAGAGTCATTCTCTAGCGGCGGATTTCTTTACTGAGTTTTCATTCCGACCCAATAGCCGGGATCCGCTCTCCTGTGCTGTACGACGCGCTGTGCTGGCAGGCAGATACGACCGGAACGACAACGCTTATAATATGTGTTCAGACCGCCTGTTTTGCCGCAGGAGTTCCCGACCATGCTCTCGATCCGCCCCGCGACTATCGAAGATGTGCCGTTGTTGCGAGCGATGATCTGCGAACTCGCGGAGTATGAACGCGAGTTGGAGTCGGTCAAAATTACCGATGCACAGTTAGCTCGAGACGGGTTTGGCGAGGATCCGAAATTTCGCGCCTTGATCGCGGAGTGGAACGGACAGCCCGCCGGCTATGCCGTGTTCTTTCAGTTCTACAGCACATGGACGGGGCGGCACATGTTTCTGGAGGATTTATTTGTGCGGCCGCAGCTTCGAGGAAAGAAAATCGGTATGACGCTGATGGCCAAGGTTGCAAGTATCGCGCGAGAAGAAGGATGCAACGCCATGCGCTGGGAGGTGCTGGCGTGGAACCAGCCGAGCATTGATCTGTATCAATCGCTGGGGGGAGAGTTTCTCGACGATTGGAAACTGGTTTTGCTGAGAGATGAAGCTTTGAAGAGGCTGGCGGAGCGCGCGGCTTGAGGGTTCGAATCATCGGCGCGGGGTTGGCAGGCACCGAGGCGGCGTGGCAGTGTGCGCGGCGCGGCGTCGCGGTCGAGTTGTTCGAGATGCGCCCGGTGCGAACCACCCCCGCGCATCAAACTGGCGATTTCGCCGAACTGGTCTGTTCCAATTCCTTGAAGTCCGAAAGCGAGAACACCGCACCCTGGTTGTTGAAGGAGGAGATGCGGCGGGCCGGATCGTTGCTGATTTCGATCGCGCGCGATTGTGCAGTGCCCGCGGGACATGCGTTGGCCGTGGATCGAATTGCATTCGCACAGAAGGTGACCGAGACGATCTCGCGTGAGCCGCTGATCACGGTGCGGCGCGAAGAGGTCACGCGCATCGATGAGACTCAGTTGACCATTGTTGCGACGGGGCCGCTAACCTCGGATGCGTTCATTGTCGAGATTGCGCGGTTGAGCGCGCAGGCGCCTTCCTTGGCGGCACTCGACGCTCCTCCCGGGCTGAGGTGCGGTTCGGCGATACAACCGGAGAGCCCTCACCTTTATTTCTACGACTCCATCAGTCCCATCGTCGAAGCCGATTCCATCGACATGGAAAAGGTTTACCTCGCGGCGCGATATGATAAAGGCACTGCCGACTACATCAACTGCCCGATGTCGAAAGAGGAGTACGACGCCTTCTTGGACGCGCTGCTTGCGGCGCAGTCGGTCGAAGACCGCGATTGGGAGAAGCTGAATTATTTCGAAGCCTGCCTTCCCATTGAAGAGATCGCGCGCCGTGGTCGCGACACCTTGCGCTTCGGCCCAATGAAGCCCGTCGGCCTGAGAGATCCTCGAACCGGGAAGCCCCCTTATGCGGTCGTGCAACTGCGGCAGGAAAACCTGCGCGCCGACTCCTACAACCTGGTTGGATTTCAGAATCATCTGAAATACGGCGAGCAGGCGCGCGTGCTGCGACTCATCCCGGGACTGGGGAACGCGCGCTTCCTGCGCTACGGGCAAATCCATCGCAACACCTACATCAATGCGCCGGCTCTGCTGCTGCCCACGCTGCAGATGAAGGCCCACCCAAATGTGTTCTTTGCCGGACAGATTTGCGGGGTGGAAGGCTATGTCGAGTCCATCGCGACCGGCATGGTTGCAGGCATCGAGGCCGCAGCGGTAGTCCAAGGCGAGGTGCCGGTTCCGCCGGCGCGCGCGACTGCGCTGGGGTCGCTTCTGCATTATGTGAGCAAGGCTGAGACCAGGAATTTCCAGCCCGCCAACATCACATTCGATTTACTTCCCACCCTGGAAAAGAAGATCCGGGACCGCAAGCAGCGACACCGCGAGCAATGCGATCGTGCACTGCGGGAATTGAGCCACTGGCTCGATCAGATCGCGCTGCAACCCGCCAAAACCTAGAATTTTTCTGCAACAAATCCCGCCCGCTTTGCGTATCAACACCCAGGCGCAGGAACGCGCTTACGTTCCCGCCCCATGCGCGTCCATTACCTCGGATGGTACTCAAGGATCTCATTGGCGATGTAGTTCGTACCCTCTGGGCCCACAAGCTGCGCACATTTCTCACCATGTTCGGAATTGCATGGGGGATTGTTTCCATCGTGCTGATGGTGGCCGCGGGAGAAGGCTTGCGTAAGGGCCAGGAAGACCAGGCCAAGAACCTCGGCAAAGACATCATGATCGTCTTTCACGGCCGAACCAGTATGCAGGTCGGCGGGGCGCGCGCGGGACGGGCGGTACGCTGGCTGCATGGCGACGTGGCCGCGGTGCAGGCGGAGTCTCCGGATTGCGAGTACGCGATTCCTGAACTCGAGCAGGACTCGGTCAAGGTGCATAGTAACTTCAACAACGCCGCGCTCACGGTGACCGGCTCCTATCCTCCGTTCGGATCTATCCGCAGCCTGGATGTGAACTCCGGCCGTTTCTATGACTGGGACGATCAGAACCAGGCGCGGCGGGTTGCCTTTCTGGGCAGCGATGCGGCGAAACAACTTTTCCCAGGCCGCGACCCGGTGGGCCAGAACATTTACATCAACGACATACCGTTCTCGGTCATCGGCGTCATGGCGAAGAAGAAGCAGGACTCGAGCTACGATGGCTGGGACGTAAACAAAATTTTTATTCCCTTCTCGGCGGAGATGCGCGATTTCCCCAACAAGCCTCCCGCAACCGAGGACAGCTTCGATCAATTGCTGGTCACGCCCAAGTCGGTGGAGCAGCATGAAGCCTGCAAGCGAGAGGTCCGCACGGTGCTGGGGCGGCTGCATAATTTCGATCCGCTGGACAAGGAAGCTTGTCCCATCTGGGACACGGTGCAGGAAGCCAAAGCATTCCGCCAGATGACGGACGGCATGAAGTATTTTCTGGGCGCCGTGGGAGTGGTGACCCTGTTTCTGGGCGGGTTGGGCGTGATGAACGTCATGATGGTGGCAGTGCGTGAGCGCACGCGCGAGATCGGGGTGCGCAAGGCGCTGGGCGCACCGGCCCATACCATCCTCAAACAATTTTTCATTGAAGCGCTGTTTATCGCGTTTGTAAGCGGGGCGATCGGCCTGGGGGTGGCGTACGGATTGTGTTCGCTCGTGGACCTGCTGCCCATGCCTGACTTCTTTGCCGGATTGCTGCCCACGTGGCGGTCCGGCCTGGTTGCGTGCACGCTGCTGGGAACGATCGCGGTGTTCTCAGCGTTGTATCCGGCCAAGCGGGCAGCGTCGGTCGATCCCATTGAGGCGCTGAGATTCGAGGCCGGCGGGTAGAAAGCGGGTCGCCCTCGGCCACGGTGGACGTTTCATGCTATTGCAGATCATCTCCGAAGCCTGGATCGCTTTGAAGCGCAATTACACGCGCAGCCTGCTCACCATGCTGGGTATCGTGTGGGGCATTGCGACCGTGACCCTGCTGATCGCATATGGCAGCAGCTTCCGGCAGATCCTGGTGAACGGCTTCGATGCCTTCGGCAAGAGTGTCGTCATCTGCTGGCCGCAGCAGACGAGCGAACAGCCTGGCGGACAGCGTGCCGGGAAAAAAGTCGTACTCGAGGCGGCCGACCTGCAGATGGTGAAAGACATGGCCCCACTGGTGAAGCACGTCTGCCTGGAAACCGTAAAAAGGCCCGGCATTTCGTACGGCGATCGCATGGTTGGCACAGCTGCGATTCGCGGCGTGTGCCCGGAGTACGGCGAGATGCGCAACGAGGTGCCGTCCGAGGGACGCTGGATCAGTTCCTCCGATGAACTGGAGCGGCGGCGGGTGGTGTTCCTCGGCGGCAGAGTGCGGGAACAGTTGTTCAGCGGGCGTCCGGCGGTCGGTGAACAAGTGGCGATTGGCGGCGTGCGATTCACCGTGATCGGTGTGATGGCCAGAAAAATCCAGCTCAGTAATTATTTCAGCAGCGATGACGAGTCCGCATGGATTCCCTTCTCGGCCGCGGGCGACCTCTGGAACACAAAGAATGCCCAGGTGATGGTCTTCGAGCCCATCGCTCCGCACTTCGAGAAAAAAGCGATGGCGCAGGTGCTGGCGGCGATTGCCACTCGCCAGCAATTTTCGCCGACAGATCCTAAGGCCATCCAGATGTTCGGCCGCGACGAGTTCCGTCCTGTGATTGACGCGCTAACCATCGGCCTGCAGGTGCTGCTTACTTTTATCGGAACCCTGACCCTCGGCATTGGTGGTGTTGGCGTGATGAACATCATGCTGGTATCGGTGGATGAGCGCATCCGCGAGATTGGCTTGCGCCGTGCACTGGGCGCGAGAAAGCGTCATATCAAGTTCCAGTTCCTGGCGGAGACGCTGCTGATTATGCTGCTGGGCGGGGCGATCGGCGTGTTGCTCTCCTATGCCGTAGCCGCCGCAGTGGGAACCCTTCCCCTCATGGGACCGCTATTCGAAGACGATTCCGGCAAAGCCGACATTCATCTGAAGATTTCCATGGTGACCGTGATGCTCTCGACAGTAGTGCTGTTGCTGGTGGGAGTGGCCAGTGGATTGGTGCCGGCGCTGCGGGCCTCGAAGCTGGACCCTGTGGAAGCGTTGAGATACGAATAAACAATGCAGAAGTTAGAAGGCAGAATGCAGAAGTAAAACCCAATTCTCAATTTTCAATTCTTAATTCTTCATTCTGACTTCTTCATTCTTCGTTCCGGCTTCTGCATTCTCTTGACCTCCCGGCGGGTTAGGATTACTTTCGCTGCGTCGAGGTGACGTCTTGCCAATCTCTGCCGTGGATGCGATCAGCCCCGCCTTTGAGCATACCAAGCAACAACTCACCAAGCCGTTTCGCCTCGGGCAATGGGCTCGGCTGGCTCTGGTAGGCTTCCTGGCAGGAGAACTTAGCTCTGGCGGCGGTTGCAGTATGCCGCGCAGCTTCACCATCCCGCAGCAGCCCTCAGGAAGCGATCATCTCTTGAGCCTGTCTATTCCAGGCATCAATCCCGCTCTATATGCCGGTTTGATCGCCATTCTGGTGGTTTGCGGCCTGGTTCTCTGGATCTTGTTTCTTTACGTGAGCAGCGTCATGCGTTTCGTGCTGTTCGACAGTCTGGTGGCCCGGTATTGCGAGATTCGCAAACGATGGCATGCGCGCCAGGGCCCGGGCCTGCGGCTATTTGTCTGGCAACTGCTGGTGTTGCTGGCGACCATCGTCATCTTCACCATCCTGGTGGGGGTTCCGGCAGCCATCGCCTTTGGGATGGGATGGATGAAAGCCCCGAAAGAACATCTTGTGCCGCTGATTCTGGGTGGGATGATCCTGTTTTTCGTGTTTCTGGCGCTGGTAGTCGCCATGGTCGTGGTGCATGTGTTCACCAAGGATTTCGTGGTGCCACAGATGGCGCTTGAAAATATTTCCGCAATTGAAGGTTGGCGGCGCCTGCTGCCGCAAGTGCAATCAGAAGTGGGTGGATACGCCGGATACGCGGGTATGAAAATCGTCATGGCCCTGGCCGCGGCCGTGGTGATTGGGGTTGTTTCCGTGGTCGCGTTTCTCGTTCTGCTGATCCCGTTCGGCGGGTTCGGCGCGATTGCCATCCTCCTGGGCAAAGCCGGAGGGCTGACATGGAATGCCTACACCATTACGCTAGCCATCGTCGTCGGAACAATTTTTTTGTGCATCATGCTGTATACAGTTTCTTTTATCTCGGTACCGGTCGTGGTTTTCTTCCCTGCCTATGCGCTGTATTTCTATGGCGCGCGGTATGCGCCGCTCAGTGCAGTCTTGTATCCCGCTCCAGCGCCTATTCCAGTTACGCCGCCGCCGCTTATGCCGCCTGAACCGATTGGCTAGCCCGGCGGGAACTTCATGGTGATCGCGGGTGTCAAATCCACAAGACACGCGCGTGCTCCGAGAGGAGCAACATCATGGCGTTTCTGGCAGGCGGAGGCCCGTCACACCCGGAAATCAATGTCACACCACTGATTGATGTGCTGCTGGTTCTGATCATCGTGTTCATGGTGGTGGACTCGATGAAACCCAAACAGGAAGGACTGCCGGCCGAGGTCCCGCAGCAGGCGCAGGATACTGTTCAGCGCACGTCGCCACTGGATCGGACGATCGTGATCCAGGTGATCGAGCGCAACGGGCAACCGGTTCCGGCGTTGCGGATTAACCAGGAAGAAGTAAGCTGGAACGACCTTCACGGCCGGCTGAAGGAGATCTTCAAGGAACGCGCAGAGCGGATTGCGTTTGTCCGCAGCGAGAATGAAGTGGACTTTCAGTATGTGGCGGACGTGATCGATACCGCACGCGAAGCCGGGGTCAAGCGCGTAGGATTGCTGACGGCGGAGCGTTGAGGAAAGGTTTCAAGGTTTCAAGGTTTCAAGGTTTCAAAGTCTCAAGGTTTCAACGCGGGCGATCTGATTCTCGACCCGGGGTGGCTGTCACTCCATGGATTGGGCCCTCACTCGTGGGCACGGTTTTTGATCCAGATTGGCGTGCCCACGAATCCGAAAGCCGTGCGAATCTGGTTCTCCAGAAAACGTTCGTAGGAAAAGTGCAACTTCACCGGACGATCGGTAAACAGGACGAATGTCGGCGGCGACACTGCCGCCTGCGTGAGGTAATAAATCTTCACCCGCTTGCTGGCGGGAACGGAGGCGCGGTCGAAATCGATCTGTTTGAGGAAACGGTTCATTTCGCCGGTAGTGATGCGCTTGCGTCGTTCCGCGGCAACTTCAGCCAGCGTGGGCCAGATTTTGTCCACCCCGCGGCCGCTGGCGGCGGAGATAAAGAGCACCGGCGCGTAGTTAAGAAATTTCAGCGAGTAGCGCAGGCGCCGCTCGTAATCGGCGCGATCGGTGGGACGCTTGCTCTGCTGAATCCGCGCCGCGCGCGACTGGCTGATCGCCTTCTTCTCGCCGCTGGTGACGAGGTCCCACTTGTTCACAACGATGATCACGGAGCGTCCGCTTTCATGCGCGTATCCGGCGATGGTGGCATCGAGCGCGCTCACTCCTTCGGTCGCGTCGATGACCAGCAGCGCGATGTCTGCAGCTTCCAGATGCTTCCGCGACATCACCACCGAAAGCTTCTCGGCCATCAAGTGGGTCTTGCCTTTTCGGCGGATGCCTGCCGTGTCGATGAAGCGGATTTTCTTTCCGTCGTGTTCGACCACTTCGTCGATGGCATCGCGAGTGGTGCCGGGGATAGGAGAGACGATGGAGCGGGATGTGCCCGTGAGTTGATTCAGCAGAGTGGATTTACCGACATTGGGATGGCCGATGATCGCTACTTTAACTTCAGCGGCCTCTGTGACCGGAGTCTCGGCGATATCTAGTTCCTGGTCGGGTTCGGCGGGTTTCAAAGTCTCAAGTTTCAAAGTTTCAAGCACGGCATCCAGCAGATCGTCGAGGCCGCGGCCGTGCTCGGCGGAGACGGGAAATATGTTCCGCACACCGAGTCGATGGAAATCGTCGGCGAGCCCTTCCTGCTTGTCGCTGTCGATCTTATTCACGGCGAGGAAGACGGGCTTGCCGCTGCGGATGAGCAGGCGCGCGAGTTCCATGTCCGGCGCTGCAAGCTCGGTCCTGCCATCCACCACCATTACAATCGCATCGGCTTCTTCGAACGCGACTTTGGCTTGACGAAAAATCTCGGACTGAATCAGTTCTTTGTCTTCCGGGATGATTCCGCCGGTATCAACGACGCGAAGGTCGTGCCCTCTCCAGTTGGCTTCTCCGTAAAGGCGATCGCGGGTAATGCCGGGTTCGTCGCCGACTATCGCGCGCCGCGAGCCGACCAGGCGATTAAAGAGCGTAGATTTGCCGACGTTGGGACGGCCGACGATGGCGATGGTGGGCAGGCCAACAGTGATGTCGGTCATCGATTTGCGATTGATACGCGTCATTTTCGCTTGGGTCTTCGCTCGGTACTGGGTACCCGGAACTCGGAACTGGTTATTATAGAGACTCCGTGGCTTCCACCTCCCAGCCCGCGTCACGATCGCACAAAGACGGATCGCTCTACCAGTTCTTTGCGCCGGGAGGAGTGCTTTCGCATACGCATCCGGCATACGAATTCCGGCGCGGACAGTTGCAGATGGCGCAGGCGGTCGAGGAGGCTCTCGAACAACGGCGGCACTTGATCATTGAAGCCGGTACCGGAACCGGGAAGACTCTTGCGTACCTGGTTCCGGTGATTCGGTCCGCCAAACGCGTCATCATCTCGACGGGAACGAAGAACCTCCAGGAGCAACTCTTCCACAAAGACATTCCCTTCCTCGAGCAGGCGCTTTTTCCCAGTGGCGAAGGCAAGCTAAAGGTCTGCTACATGAAAGGGCGAAACAATTACCTGTGCCGGAAGAAGCTCTACGACTTGACTGATCAACCGGTGCTCAGCGGGCTGGAAGAGATCGAGCATTACCGCGCCATCGCGGCCTGGGAAAAGGCTACGCATACCGGCGACCGCGCGGAACTGGCGGCGCTACCAGAAGCCAGCGCGCTGTGGCACAAGCTGGATGCGCGCTCCGATACCTGCCTTGGCCAGAAGTGCAGTTCGTGGGAGAAATGCTTTATCACCGAGATGCACCGGCGGGCGATGGAGAGCGACATCATCATCGTCAACCATCACCTTTTTTTCGCTGATCTCGCAATCAAGCAGCAGGCGGAGTACGCGCCCGACGCGGGCATCCTGCCCGAAGTGGGCGCGGTGATCTTCGACGAGGCGCACGAGATCGAAGATGTCGCCGGCAGCTACTTCGGGGTGACGGTCAGCAATGCGCGAGTCGAGGAACTGTGCCGCGATGTAGAGGCGTCTCTGCAACGCAATCACATGCTTTCAGCGGCGATTTCCGGCGCGACGAAGTCATTGCGCGAGCGTTCCATGTTTTTCTTCGCGCTGCTGCCGCAAGGGGAAGGACGGTTCTCGTTTGAGAATCGCCGCGAATTCATGGAGGAGAACGGGGATGAGTTCCTGTCGTTGCAGAGTGCGCTGATTCGGCTGCGGTCCGAACTGGAGAACATGCCATCGAAGCCCGAGGAGGTTTTCAACTTTTCGCGGCGCACGCAGGAGTTGCAGGTGCAGCTTGGGTTCCTGATGGAGTCGGAGGATCCGAACACCGTGTTCTGGATCGAGCGACGGCGAGGCGGGCGGGAGAAGTCCAATGTATTTCTGCAGGCCACTCCGATCGATGTGGCGCCGATATTGAAGGCCACCGTGTTCGAGAAACTGGATTGCGCGGTGCTCACTTCGGCGACGCTCGCGGTGGGCGGCGGTTTCGAGTACATGAAGCGGCGGCTGGGCCTGGAGCACACGCGCGAGGTCGTGCTGCCCTCGCACTTTGATTATCAAAGCCAGGCGATTTTGTATGTGCCGCCGGACTTGCCGGATCCGCGCACGCCCCAGTTCGCGGCCAAGGCTGCCGACCGTATCCGCCGCATGCTGGAGATCACCCGCGGGCGGGCATTCGTGCTCTTCACCAGCTACGCGCAGATGAACGAGATCTACCAGCGGCTGCTGGGGGAGTTGGAATTTCCTATGTTGCTGCAGGGCGACGCGCCGAAATCGGCGCTGCTGGAAGAGTTCCGGCTGACTCCGAACGCGGTGCTGTTTGCGACGTCATCGTTCTGGCAGGGCGTGGACGTGCAGGGAGAGCAATTGAGCTGCGTGATCATCGATCGCCTGCCGTTCGCGGTGCCGAGCGATCCCGTGGTGGCAGCCCGGGTGAAGTCCATAGACGCCGAGGGTGGGAACGCGTTTTTCCAATACCAGGTGCCGGCGGCGGTGATCACGTTGAAACAGGGGTTTGGACGTTTGATCCGGTCGCTGCATGATCGCGGGCTGCTGGCCTTGTTAGACAACCGGATTCTGAAGAAGCAGTACGGGCGAGTATTCGTGGAGAGCTTGCCGAATTACCGCCGGACGACGGACATCAAGCAAGTCGAGCAGTTCTTCGGGATCTGAGTACCGAGTTGCGAGTACCGGGTACCGAGAAGGTGATTGAGACGCTCAGCCGTGGCTCGCGTGGGGCCGGACGCCTCGTCCGCCCAGCCGTGGCAGTCTTTGCCACGGCAGCTGCACAACTGGAAATTTCAAAGCGCAGCGCCGCAGTGAGCCGACGCGGAGCCTCGCTCCGCTGGACAACCGGGGCGGCTGTCCCTACACGGGCCCGTCTTTTCCCGATACAATAAAACTTCGACATCATGCGGCTGAGCCTTGTGTTCATGGGCTGCCCTGAGGATTCATGTTCGAAGTCACCGTGGAAGATACGTTTGCCGCAGGCCACTACCTGCGCAACTACAAAGGCAAGTGCGAGAACCCGCATGGGCACAATTACAAGGTCCGCGTGACCCTGGCCGGGGCGGAACTCGACAAGGCCGGGCTGTTGCTTGATTTCAAGGACCTGAAAGAGGTCATGAAGCACGTGATCGAACGCCTCGACCACCAGATGATCAACGACCTGGAACCATTCACGGTGCTGAACCCTTCGGCGGAGAACCTGGCCAAGTATTTTTATGACGAGAGCAACACCCGGCTGGGCCGTGTCACCAACGGCCGCGTGCGCGTGAAGAATGTCACCGTCTACGAGACCGACACGACGACCGCTACCTACTCAGAGTAGGCCAGGGGCCAGCGACCAAAGACCACGACGGTACCCATGCAGATCACCGAAATCTTCAAGTCGATCCAGGGCGAATCCACGTACGCGGGCCTGCCGTGCGTGTTCGTGCGGCTCACCGGTTGTAACCTGCGATGCGATTGGTGCGATAGCGAGTACACGTTCACGGGCGGGCGGCGCATGGAGCTTGGGGAGGTTATGGCCGAAGTCGAGCGCCTGCTGCCCGATGGCGGGTTGGTTGAGGTCACGGGTGGAGAGCCGATGCTCCAGGAGCGAGAAGTGGTTCCGCTGATGCAGAGCCTGCTGGATTTGGGTTACACGGTGCTGCTGGAGACGAGCGGTGAACGTCCGCTGGAACGCGTGCCCAAGGGAGTAATCAAGATTGTGGATGTGAAATGCCCGGACTCCGGCGAAGGCGACAGCTTCCGGGAAGAGAATCTGGAGACGCTCACATCGTCCGACGAGGTGAAATTTGTGCTCGCAGACCGCGCCGACTATGACTTCGCTTGCGACTTTGCGCGGCGGCATCGGCTGGCGCAGCGGGTGAACGCAGTCCTGTTCTCTCCGGCATTTGACAAGAATGCCTCCGGATCGCGCGGCACCTCGCATTGCCTGCTCGATCCCCAGGAGCTGGCGGAATGGATGCTGGCCGACCAGGTTCCGGCACGTTTGTCACTTCAGATACACAAGTTTATTTGGGACCCGGTCACGAAAGGGGTGTGAAGAGGGCCATCGGCATTTCGCACTTGGATTTGGCATTTGGCATTTGGCATTTGGCCGTTTAGTTCCAACAAGCTGAACGGCCAAATGCTCACTGCCAAGTGCAAATGGCTGCCCGGGCAGAACTCCCGCCTCGGCACACATCTAACTACATGAGCATATCTCAACAACGCGCGGTGGTTCTGCTGAGTGGCGGGATGGATTCGTGCGTGTGTGCGACGATCGCGGCCCGCGAGTATCAGGCGGCGGCCGTCCACGTCAGCTATGGGCAGCGCACAGAGGAGCGGGAGCGGAAAGCGTTTCTGGGCATCTGTGACCGGCTTGGCATTCGGGACCGCCTGGTGGTGCGGAACGAGGCTTTACGGGCGATTGGCGGGTCGGCATTGACCGATACCAACATTGCGGTGCCGGAATCAGCGGCGATCGGCCGCGAGGTTCCTGTCACCTACGTGCCGTTCCGCAATGCGCATTTGCTGGCGGTCGCAGTAAGCTGGGCCGAGGTGCTGGGTGCGAGCAAGGTGTTTATCGGCGCGGTGGAGCAGGACAGCTCAGGATATCCGGATTGCCGGCCTGCCTATTACGAGGCGTTTAATGCCGTAATCAAGGCTGGAACCAGGGATGGAAGCATTCGAATCGAGACTCCGCTGATCGGGATGCGGAAGTCCCAGATTGTGATCCATGGCCTTGAACTGGGTGCGCCGCTGGATTTAACGTGGTCGTGCTACAGCCGCGAGGATCGAGCTTGCGGCGTATGCGACAGTTGCGTGTTGCGGCTGCGCGCGTTTCGGGAAGCGGGGGCGGAAGATCCGATTCCCTATGTCGAAGCGTTTCAGAGGACGCAATAGTATTTCCGATGGTTGACTGTTGAATGAAAACTTGGAGGCACAAATGAAAGTCCGTTTTGCGATGTTCGTCCTGCTGGCCCTGGTGGCGGGGTTGTGCGCGCCTCCAGTCTTTGCTCAAGCCACGGGCTCGGTGAAAGGCGTGTGCAAGGACGTGCAAGGCGCGCCCATCGATGGAGCCACGGTGCAATGGTATAGCCAGGAAACCGGGCGCAAGTATGACCTGAAATGCAAAAAGGGTTCCTATTTCTCGCTGGGTATTGCCCCCGGCAAATACAAGGTCACCATGACCGGAGCGGATGGGAAGGAGATGTATCACTTCACCAACGTGCCGGTGAGCCTGGATGAGACCGTGCTCGACTTCGATCTCAAGAAAGAACTGGCGAACCAGGCGCAGGGCCAGGGTGTCAATCCGGAAGAGTTGAAGAGAAAGCAGGCTGAGGCGGAAAAGGCCGCGAAGGAAAATAATACCGTTAAAGCCCTGAACGAAAAGCTGGCCGCGGCGCGCGGGGATATGCAGGCGGGAAACTACGATAACGCGATCAACACCATGAACGAAGCGACCAAAATGGATCCCACTCGCGATGTGCTGTGGGCGACTTTGGGCGACGCGTATCGCGTATCCGCTCCCAAGCAGGCCGATGCCGCGGAAAAAACCAAGCGCTACACTTCGGCGGTCGACGCATATCAGAAGGCAATCGACACCAAGCAAGCTGAAATGCAGAACGGCGGCAAAGATCCCGACGCGAACAAGAAGATCGCCAGCTACTACAACAATCTTGGTGATGCCGATGGCAAAGCCGGGAAGTCGGACGACGCGATCAAGGCTTATACCCAGGCGGCCACCCTCGATCCGGCGGGCGCCGGCCAGTATTACTTCAACCTGGGCGCGGTGCTGACGAACACCGGCAAAGTAGACGATGCCATCTCCGCGTTTGACAAGGCGATTGCGGCAGACCCGAACCGGGCGGCTGCGTATTACTGGAAGGGCGTCAACCTGATGGGCAAAGCCACCTTGAAGGGAGACAAAATGGTGGCCCCGGACGGCACGGCAGAAGCGTTTAACAAATACCTCGAACTGGATCCCAGCGGGCCCTTTGCGGACCCGGCTAAGCAGATGCTGGCCAGCATCGGCGCTTCCGTAGAGACTTCCTTCGGGAAGGGAAAGAAGGCAGCCAGCAAGAAGCCTCAGTAGCAAGATGTTAGGTTAATGGCCGGCGCAACGCCGGCGGTACCCTTCAGGGCGGCTTCAGCCGCCCTTTTTTGTTGCCCGGAATGGCTCCCAAGTAGTTGATTACGAAGGTCTATGCACTAGTCGTTCTGTGTAGTATCAGGCCCGCCTTTCCGCTAGAGTGAAATTACCGACAGCTCCTCTGTTCTCCCCCAAAAGGAAGCGGCTTGGCGGCAACAGGCACAGCACCCATCAAAGTCACGCTGGAGAAAGGCATCGGCGGCGTCGCTACCCCGACGCTGCTGTCGGCGATGCTGCACGCGACGCCGCAGGTCAGCGACCTGGTGTTTTCCCCGGGCCGGCCTCCGCAGGTTGAGGTGCTGGGGCAGCTGATCCCGGTTGAGGTTGCAAACTTCAAGGTGATGACGGCCGACGATACGCGGCGGATTGCCGCGGACCTGATCGGCAGCAACAAGCAGGCGATCACACTGCTGCGCGAGCAGGGGTCGTGCGACATCTCCTACGGGATCGCGGGCGTGGCGCGATTTCGCGTGAACGTATTCATCCAGCGCGGCAGCTGTGCCGTGATTATGCGGGTCATCCCGACCACGATTCCTGATTTCGCTGCGCTCGGGCTTCCGGGGCACCTCAAGGAGATTGCCGACCTCAAAGATGGGATTGTGCTGGTGACCGGAGCGCGAGGCTCGGGGAAGTCGTCAACGCTCGCGGCCCTGCTCGACGAGATCAACCGCCGCAAGACCTGCCACATCATTACCATCGAAGATCCCATCGAGTTCCTGCACAACCATAAGCAGGCGACCATTCACCAGCGGGAGTTGCACAGCGATACACCGAGCTTCGCTCACGCTTTGAAAGCGGCATTGCGCCAGGCGCCGCGGGTGATTCTGCTGGGAGAGATGCTCGATTCCGAAACCATGAAGATGGCGCTGGAAGCCGCGGAGACGGGGCACCTGGTGCTGTCCTGCGTGAACACGGTTGATGCAGCCAAGACGGTAGAACGCCTGGTGAGAGCGACCGAGCATGAAGCGGTCCGCAGCCGTGTGGCCAAGAGCTTGCGCTTCGTCATCGCGCAACGCCTGATCCCCCGCAAGGACGGGCAGGGACGGGTGGCTGCGTTTGAAATCCTGAAAGTATGCCCGCGCATCCTGGAATCGCTGGAGCAGGAAGATCCCTCGGGACAACTTCTGCTCCGCGCCATGAAAGAAGGCGCGCTGGACGGCATGCAGCACTTCGACGCGGAGATTGAAAAGCTGGTGAAGTCTGGGATCGTGGAAGCCGAGACCGCCCTGGCATACGCGAGCGATCCCAAGGCGATGAAGGCGGTACTGCATTGTTGATGGTTGATGGTTGATGGTTGCATGAATCGGCTCACGGGTTTCGGGTTCATTCGAAAATCAACAATCAAGAACCAATAATCTTCTTTATCATCCTTGAATGCCCGCTACGGAATCCCTGACAATTTTGAGCTTCGAAGACGCCCGCCACGTGGTCGAGGAGCATGCTTCGCACCTGCGTCCTCATGGAAAAGAGCTGCTTGACTTACTTGACGGGGCGGGACAGGTGCTGGCTGAGCCGGTGAATGCAGACCGCAATTTTCCTCCCTTCCCGCGAGCCACCCGCGATGGCTACGCCGTGCGGGCCGCCGATGTGGCGCAGGCGCCGGCGGAACTTGAGGTCGTGGGCGAGTTGAAGGCGGGGGGATCGCTCGAACCCAAGTTTCAGCTTCAGGCCGGGCAGGCGGTTTCCATCATGACCGGCGCTCCGGCGCCAAACGGCGCCGATGCCGTCGTGATGGTGGAGTACACGTCGCTGCAGGGTCCTCGGGTCACCGTGAATCGCAGCGCGGCCAGGGGCGAGAACATCGTTTCCACAGGAGCGGAAGCCAAACGCGGGGCGCGCCTGCTCACCCCGGGCCAGCGCCTGGATCATGCCGCAATCGCAATCGCGGCGTCGGTCGGGCGATCACGATTGCTGGTGTACTCCAAGCCGCAGGTAGCCGTGCTCTCCACCGGCGATGAGGTGGTTGACATTGATGTGCCGCCGGGACCGCACCAAATTCGAAATTCGAATTCCTATTCGCTGGCGGCGCAGATTCGGGCGGCAGGAGGAGAGCCGTTGATCCTGCCGATTGCTCCGGATGAGCCGGAGCGGCTGCGCGAGTTGATCGCCGACGGATTGGAGGCCGACCTGTTGCTGCTCACCGGTGGCGTTTCCATGGGGAAGTACGACCTGGTCGAGGAGGTGTTGGGGGATTTTAAGGCTGAGTTCTTCTTTACCGGCGCGCAGATCCAGCCTGGGAAGCCTGTGGTGTTCGGGCGGGTGGCCGGCGGGGACGACGGCGGCGCGAAGTACTTTTTTGGATTGCCAGGGAACCCGGTTTCGACGATGGTGACGTTCGAACTGTTCGCGCGCCCAGTGATCGACGCGCTGGCGGGAGCGGCGCCGCAAAAGCTGGTGTTCTCGCGGGCGCAGCTCAAGTCGGAGATCAAAACCAGGACAGGGTTGAAACGATTCTTGCCTGCAATGCTTTCAGGCGAATTTGAGCAGGCGGAAGTTGAGTTGATGCCCTGGCACGGGTCGGGAGATATCGCGGCGACTGCGCGGGCGAATTGCTACCTGGTGGTTCCCCCGGACCGGGAGAAACTCGCGGCCGGGGAATGGGTAGCGGTGTTGAAGAAGTAGCGTTTCCGCTGTGCGTCCGCGTAGCACGAAGGGTGCCCAGTTGTCGGCAGCCGGCTCGCTACACGATGGTTCTCGCACCTTCCATCGCCGCAATATTGGCTCCCTCTGAAACCTTGCGACTTTGAAACCCTGAAACGTTTACTATGGAGTGCAGCGATGGCAAACAAGCTTACCCACTACGATCGCTCGGGCCGCGCCAGCATGGTGGATGTGTCCGACAAATCCAGCAGCAAGCGGGAGGCGGAGGCCAGCGCGTTTGTCGTTTTGCAACCGCAAGTGTTGGCGGCGCTGCCGGACAACCCCAAGGGCGATCCTTTGGAAGTAGCGAGGCTGGCCGGTATCATGGCCGCGAAGAAGACATCCGACCTGATTCCCTTGTGTCATCCCCTGCCGCTGTCGCACGTTGATGTGACCATGCGGCTGTGCGAGAATGGCGTCGCTATTGCCTCAAAAGTAACGACCACCGCAGCCACCGGGGTCGAGATGGAAGCGCTGGTGGCTGCGAGCGTCGCCGCGCTGACTGTGTACGATATGTGTAAGGCCCTGGACAAGAGTATCGAGATCCGGGAAGTCGTGTTGGAACGGAAGTCCGGCGGGAAAAGCGGCGATTATCGTCGCACAAGAAGAAATCATGCCTGACAGCGTCAAAGTTCTGTTGGTGGACGACAATCCGATGGTGTTGGGCATGTTGCGCGGGGCGCTAGCTCCGCTGGCTGCAGTTTCAACCGCCACGGATGGCGCAGACGCTTTGTTGAAGGCGGTGGACGATCCTCCGGACCTGCTGGTCAGCGATTACCGCATGCCCGGGATGGATGGACGCCAGTTGGTGGAACGTCTGAAGAGCCGTCCGGGAACCGCGGGGATTGCTGTCATCCTGCTTGCCACCAAGACCGACATCTCTGAGAAGCTGGCCGGACATGATCCTGCCGACGAGTTTGTGGAGAAGCCTTTCTTCCTGAAAGACGCGACACGCCGCATCAAGCGCGTGATTGACAAGATCGCGCTCGAGAAGATGGCAAAGTCCGCAGCATCGGATGGAACGGTACGCGGGAACCTGACACAGATGAATGTGATCGACCTGGTACAGTCGCTCGAGATGGGCCGAAAAAGTTGCCGGCTTACCATGACCAACCAGGACGAGAAGTGCGAGATGTACTTTGTCGAGGGGCAAGTAACCCACGCGGTGTATGGAGCGCTGCGAGGCGATGCCGCCGTGTTCAAAGTCCTGCGCTGGACGGGCGGCAATTTCCAGATTGACTTTGAAGGCAAGACTACTGAACAGAGCACGAACCTCAATACCCAGGGGCTGCTGATGGAAGGCCTGCGCCTGCTGGATGAATCGTCTCGCGATGGCGGAAACGCCGAGGAAGAGGATGTGCTGCTCGATACGTAGGTTGAGCATGGTGCACGCGGGATCCTTCCACCTTCGCTTCGCTCAGCTGTCAGGATGACGTCTGTAATGGAGTGGGCTTCGCTCAGCTGTCAGGATGACGTCGTCATCGGATCGCAGTGTCGCGGTTCCATTAAAATCGTTTGAATTGCATGGCTCACGAGTTCACAGCGGCAGTTCTGACTATTTCCGATTCGTCCTCGCGCGGCGAGCGGAAGGACTTGTCCGGCCCGGCCGTGGCCGAGGCTTTAAAGCAGGCGCATTTTGATATCGTGGGCACGCGAATTGTTCCCGATGAGCAACCTGCGATCGAGCAGGCGATGATCGCCTTCTGCGACAGAGCACGCCTGGTGGTGACAACCGGGGGCACCGGCATCGCGGCGCGGGATGTCACTCCGGAAGCCACTCGCGCAGTCTGCGACCGGTTGGTCGAAGGAGTAGTCGAGAAGATGCGCTTCGAGGGATCCAAGAAAACGCCTCTGGCGGCGCTGAGTCGCGGACTGTGCGGAGTGCGGGGAACATCGCTAATCCTGAATTTGCCAGGGAGCCCCAGCGGCGCCGTGGACTCTCTGGCCGCAGTCATTGATTTGCTGCCTCATGCGTTGCGCTTGTTAGGCGGAGACACCCGCCACTAGCACGGACTCCCTCTTTGAAAACCATCGCACACATCATCACCCGCTACACTGCTTTCCTGGGGGCCGTGCTCAAGCCGTTGGGGGCTTGGGGAGTGCTGGCGATCGCCGGTATTGACTCAAGCCTGTTCGGCATGCCGCTCGACCTTGTGGTAGCGGGATACATCTACTCCAATCCGCACAAGTTCCTTTTGTACGTCGTGATGGCGTCGGTCGGGTCTTCGCTGGGCAGCCTGGTGATTTACGGCATCGGCTACCGCGGCGGCGAGGCCTTACTGCGGAAGCGGATGTCGGCGGAGCGCTTCGAAAAGATTCATCGCGGGTTTGAGGAACATCCCTTCTGGACGCTGATGCTGCCGGCCATGCTGCCGCCGCCGACGCCGTTCAAGCTGTTCGTGCTTGGGGCCGGGGTATCGGAGATGAAGTTCACGCACTTCGTGGGCGCGATTTTTGCCGGACGCTTCGTGCGTTTTGTGATCCTCGGGGTGCTGACGCTGTTGTTTGGGCCGCAGTTCATCGAACTGACCGGGCACGTATTCCGCGAGCATTTCAGCGTGGTGGCCGGGGTCGCGATTGGGGCGATCACGGTGTGGCTGATCATGCGGGAGCGAACGAGGAGAAGACGGCTGCGCGTGCAGACGTAAGTCCCTTCTGACGAACTCGCCGGGGACAGCCGAGCGCGGCTGTCCCGATACCATCTTCTAGGCTGCCGCGGCGTGGTCGGACTTGCTGAACGCGTGGTTGAGGGCGTGCAGTGCGACCGGCGTGGCGAACATGATCGTCGAGAACAGCAGGTCCCCTTGGAGCGCGTTGCGGAAGAAGGGCACAGCCACTGTGTAGCAGGTCATGAGGCCGGCGAAGGTCTTGGGATACATGTCGTAGGCGGCCCAGACGGCAAAATTGCTGAGCAGAAAAAATGAGATTGAGCTAGCGAGCGAGGCGCCGATCACGCGCAGCGGCGTGATGCGCTTTCCCAATCCGACGCCGAGCAGCACGATGGCTGCGTACCATGCCCAGGACACCAGCAGGTCCCACTTGAACGGGTAGGCATAGACGAACTTGTCGAGCAGCAGGTCCGAGGCGATGAGTGCGGCCACCGGAATCCACATCTGCCGGCGAGAACGGTAGGCGCCAAAGAAAAGCAGGGCGGCGGCCACGGGCGTGAACGTCCAAGGATGGGGCATGAACCGAGCAGCGACTGCAAGCAAGAGGAACAAGTAAGCCAGCATGATCACCTCGAAACCATGATTCTGAGCGCGGAGAGGGTTCCGCGTCAAGTTTGACACCGCAAGATTCAGGGGGCGGATGGGACGGGCAGCGGTTTGCGGAATCCAAAAGTTTCCGCAACCACGTGCAAATCCGGCGTCAGCAGCACCGAACCCATCAGGACCGCCCTTCGGGTCAGGCCTGGGTAGTCGTAACGCAGATCCTTGAAACGTACGATGTAGTAGTAGTTTTGCGGGAGTTGTTCCGTCTCGGTGACCGGATACTGTGCCCAGTCAAGATAGACGCGTCCGAGATAGCTCCGTTTTGCAGCGAGGGTGACGGGAGTTTCTTCGGGCTTGTAGCGGATGCGCATATCGCCGCCGGGGTCTACTTCGGAGCCGCTTATGTCCACCTGCGCAAAGAAATTCTTTGTCTCCGCCAGCCCGTACCAGTGAAACGGGTTCAGCATATATGGATAGGCTGAGACTCGAAGAGGAGTCGCACCGTCATAGGTGCGTGCATCGAGTGCATTGAGTGCGCGGCGGTGTTCGTAGTCGCGCATTCCCCACATCACGACGATGCCGGCAAGCGCGATCGTGGCTGCCAGTCTTCCTTTCGGCCCCCTGGAGCGCGCTCCCACTTCTTCGTTGATCAGTGAGAACAGAGAGGGCAGCACCAGTCCGCCCACCATCAGGACCAGCATGATGGGTTCCACGATGTAGACGATGTCCCAGGAATACCACTTCTCCGAGAAGGGCCAGAATGGGCGCACGCCATAGTTATTGGTGAAGTCGAGCAGGATGTGTGTCAGACCAGCGAGGTACGCGAAGAGAAACAGCAAGCCCCAGCGCGGCGGGAGGTTGGGATCCTTGATCCTGCGGCCTCGCAACCGCCAGATGAGATAAATCAATCCCACCGTCGTGGCTGAGACCAGAATCAGCCCGAGAAATGAATGGGTGAAGCCACGGTGATGGGCGAAGTTAAATACCGGGCCCTTGAATTCCGCCAGAACATCCATGTCCGGGGCTTCTGCGGCCAGGGTCACGGTCGCGGTGGCGAGGGCGGTACGGCGATTTAATCCGGCGCGGCTGAGGCACGCTCCGAAAAGGAAATGAGTAACAGGTTCCAAGCGGCGATCGTTCCTGGGCTTTACAGAGAATACATGGTCTGGGTCGAAGCTGGTTAGATGCCACGTGCTCAAGTTCGATTCTGCACTGCGCCAGGAATCACGGGTGTATCCGGAGTTGAGGGATCTGCCAGCAATTGCGGCCTAACTGCGCTATCATCGGGAAGGACCGGAGCGGACCCATGGTGCGCAGCGTGGTTGCCGTCATCGCCGGATACTTGATCTTCGCAGCATCGGCGGTGGTGCTGTTTCGATGGACAGGTCGCGATCCCCACGCGCCGGCGGAGATATGGTTCGTCATCGTAACGATTGTGTACGGATTGTTTTTCGCCACCCTGGCCGGGTTCGTGGCCGCACTCCTGGGAAAACGTTTTGAGATGGAACACGCGCTCGCAGTGGCGTCGCTGATTGCTGCATTGGGCGCGGCTTCTCTGCTTGCGGAAGTGAAGTCGGACGCGATCTGGACCCAGCTTGCGGCGATCCTGATCATCGCCCCTTCAGCCATGCTGGGCGGGTATCTGCGGCAGAGACAGGTGCGACGGGCGTGAGGATTGCTGAGTCGTGACGGTCGATCGAAACGAGACACCTGTCTCCGGACTATCCGGGTGATAACAAGGTCAGGGCGTCGGGCAGGATCGAGATTTCGGCAGGAAGGGTTCCGATCAGTTCTCCATCGGCCTCTACGAATACACGATGGCTGTCCGACAACGCCCGGCAGTGCACTGATTCGGCGTTGGCGAGTTCGATCCCTTTTCCTCTCCAGGTGGTTCCCAACAGTCCACGCAGGATGTAGCGCAGGTAGGTGAAGCGGCTTTGGGTGTGGAATAGTACCAGGCGCAGGTCGTTACGAACGAGAGAAGCGCCCGGCGCGAGTTCGCGCAGCACGCCTCCGAAGAAGCGGATGCGCACGGCCAGCACTTGCGACACGTCAAGCTGGCGGATTTGACCGCGGCTGCTGACCTCGGCGCGGAAGTGATCGAGGGGATAAGTCAGCCACAGGTGGGTCGCCTTCCAGTAATAGGCCGCCATGCCGAGGTGGCGCTTCGCGAGCGCATTCAGCTTGTAGAAAAGATGTGCGTCCACCCCGACCCCAACCGCCACGGTGAAGTAGCGTTCGGCAGGATGGCCATCAAACCCGCTATAGCGTACGCGCCCGAGTGCGATACGGCGCGGCTTGGCGGTAAGCGCGGCGCGGGCAGCGCCGACGTGATCCAGGGGCAACCCAAGATCATGAGCCAGGGTGTTCGCGGTTCCGAGGGGAATGATTCCCAGCGGGGTAGTAGTTTGGGCAAGCCCCTGGAGTATGTCGTGGATGGTGCCGTCCCCACCGCAGGCAAAGATGACGTCGTACATGGGAACCGCTGCGCGCGCCTGATCTCCGGCTTCAGCCGCGCCCTGGGTAGCGACCGCGTCTACTTTGACCCCGGTGCTGCGGAGCACGGATGCGGCCGCTTCCACATCCGAGTTACGGCCTTCCCTTCCGCCTCCCGAGAGCGGATTGTAGAGAAACAAAACCTTGCGCATTGAGAAAGAGGCCGGCGGCAAAGCTAGTCTTTCCCCCGGCTACCCCATTCCCACATGCCAAACATGGTTTTCTGCGAAACCGGATGGCCGACCTGCCGTGCCAGCATGCTGATCTGCCCGCGGTGATGGGCGTCGTGGGCGATGAGGTATCCGACAAAGCCGGTTACATCAGGCTTGAAGCCCCTCACCCGGCCGTCGCTTTCCAGTGCAGCCTTCAGAACTTTCGCCAGCGCATCGCGGCTCTGTAAGAGGGCCTTGAGCGCCTGAGGCGGAGTCACCCTGGCCTTGTCGAGTTGTTCGGGAATCTCCCCGCTCCTGGCCGCCTTGAGCCACATCACGCGGACGTTGTGGAGGTGCGCGACGATCCCCGCAATGGTACGGCCTTTGCCACCGGGCGGTTTCGCAGCCCAGGCGTCCCTCGGAAGGTTCTCGATGAGGTAGCGGGTGATCCGGTCGTTGGTCTCGAAGGCATGGAGCAAGGATTGCGGCAAAGAGAATGGAGCATCGGCGGCTCGGGCCATGGCTTCCCTCGGTGGCAACATAGCTTAACAGGAGCAACCTCCCGATTGCGTTGGGAGGCAGGGTTTGACTAAGCTAATGGCAAGACCCCCTTCGCAGGTCACTCTTAACATCTTGGGGAGAAACCATGAGACTCAGGATTTCGGTTCTGGTGTTTGGGCTCGCGTGCGGGTTCGCTCTGGCGCAGGAGCATGCGCAAATGCAATCGAAGCCCGTGACTCTAATGGCGGGCCTTGGCGATTTGCATCATCCCGTCTCTACGAAAAATCAGGAAGCACAGCAGTTCTTCGATCAGGGTCTACGGCTGATCTATGCGTTTAATCATGATGAGGCCGCGCGGTCGTTCCAACACGCGGCCGAACTCGATCCCAAGCTGGCGATGGCGTGGTGGGGAGTGGCCGAGGCGGTCGGCCCCAACTACAACGATCCTGCCAGCGACGACCGCTTCGCGCAAGCTCACGCCGCCATTCAGAAGGCGGTGGACCTTTCAGCGAGTGCCTCGCCTTCGGAGAAGGCGTACATCCAGGCCATGGCCTTGCGCTTCCCTGCCGATCCAAAGGCGGACCGCAGGAAGGCGGCGGAGTCGTATCACGATGCCATGCGGGAAGTTGCGAAGAAGTTTCCAGACGATCTGGATGCGGCAACATTGTTCGCCGAGTCGGGCATGAACCTGCATCCCTGGGGGCTGTGGCATCCGGATGGAACTCCGGAAGCAGGGACCGAGGAGATTGTTGCCAGTCTGGAATCGGTGATCCGGCGCGATCCGAACCATATGGGGGCGATTCACTACTACATTCATGCCGTCGAAGCCTCGCGCTCGCCGGAGCGCGCGCTGGCCGGGGCCAACCGATTGGCGTCGCTGGCGCCGGCAGCCGGCCATATTGTGCACATGCCCGCGCATGTTTACATCCGGACCGGGGACTACGAATCGGCGGTGAAAACGAACCAGCGGGCCGCTGAAGCGGACCGCGCCTACATCGAGCAAAGCGGCGCGCAGGGCATTTACCCCATGATGTATTACAGCCACAACCTGCACTTCATCGCGATGTGCGCCGCGATGAATGGCAACTACGAGGAAGCCAAGAAAAACGGCGATATGCTGGCAGCGCACGTCGGCCCGGCCGTCAGCATGATGCCCCCGCTCGAAGGCTTCATGACCATACCCATGGCGGTGAATGTTCGTTTTCACAAATGGAACACGATCCTGAATATGCCTAAACCGGATGCGGCCATGAAGACGACCACCGCATTCTGGCATTTCGCGCGCGGCATGGCGTTGGCGGGAACTGGCAAAGTCAACGAGGCCGAAGCTGAATACCAGATGGTCTCTGAAGCCGAGAAAGCAACTCCGCCAGACCTGGTGTTCGCGATGCCTGTCAATAACAAGGCCAAGGACATCATGCGGATTGCCGAGAATGTCCTGGGTGCGAAGATAGCGGCCGCAAAGCACGACACCAAGGGGGCCATCGCGATGCTAAAGACGGCGGTATCGGTACAGGACACGCTCAAGTACAACGAGCCACCCGACTGGTTCTTCCCGGTGCGCGAATCGCTGGGCGCGATGTTGCTGATGAATGGCGATGCCAGCGCGGCCGAGCAGGTGTTTCGTGACGATCTGGAGCGCAACCTGCGCAACCCGCGCTCACTGTTCGGGCTGCAGCAGGCATTGAAAGCGCAGGGGAAAGACTATGACGCAGGCTTCGTCGAGAAGCAGTTTCAGAGTTCGTGGAAGGGCGGCGAGGGTCAGCTGAAGATGGAAGACTTAGTGTGAGGTTGTGGGTAGAGACGCAGCTGAGCTGCGTCTCTACCGCAAGGGTCAGGCGGCAGCGGTGCCTTCCATCGTGGTAACGACGTGCATTTGGGGATCCTGCCCGTAGGCCATGGTGGTTCCCTGTTGCGCACCAGAGGTGATGTAAATGCTGGCACCCACATTCAAGGTGTAGTCGGCGGGATTCCCGTGGATCATGCCGATGCAATAGGTCCAGGCTCCGTCGGTTCCGGTGGCTCCGGGCCAATTGCTTCCAGGGCTATTGTCGAAGTCAATGACTGGCCGGGGTTGCGATCCAGCCATGAAGGGCGCAGATTGCGCGGTGCTCGCCGGCGCGGGAGTGCTGTTCCCGCGACCAATGACTGCGGTCGCGCGCAGGTTGCACGAGGGGTTCGAGCCCGCTGGAAAGAACCTGAGGATCACGTAATCTCCCGCCTTGAAGTTCATACCAATATTTCCCTGCAAGTAGTTCCACTGCGAAGCTGTAAGTGCGCCGAGCGCTGCCAGGCCATCGGTGACTCCGGGCGGGAGCTGGTTCGGTACGTTGTACATCAACCACGCGGAAGACTGATTCAGCCCAGTCTGCGATCCCTGGTAAGGCTCAAATTCCCCGCCTGCCCCGTAAGCATCAGAAGTTGAAAATCCCAAGTTGTAAAGATAGACGGACATGTGTGTTCTCCTTTTTAGACACATCAGTCGATGGGACTCGGACAGTATGCCCGGGAGGGGGAAAAGTCAAGACGATCGGGATGGGGTCAGTCTACTTGCTGTTCTGGCATTGTCGCGACCCTGGCAAGCAATCTCCCGCGTACTACCCGCTTAGCGGGTGCAAGGCGAGAACCGGACGTCGTCAGTGCTGGTTCGGGGCCGCACTTAGTATGTTGAGGTGATATCGCGGATCGGCGCGCAAGGCTACAAACTCAGGTTCAGTCTTGATATCTTCCAGGGTCTTTCCAGCCTTCACTGCGTCGGCAAGCCTGCTTAAAGACGCATTACGGTTTCCGCATATTTCGTAAACGATGGCCAGGCTGTAGAGGACATTAGGATCTCGAGAGCGACTCTGCTCCACCGGGTGCAGTTCAGCCAAAGCGGCTGTTTTGTCGCCGCTCTTTGCGAGATACATGGCAAGGTCAGCCTTCAGATCAATCTGATCCGGGTGCCTGGCAATTTCTTCTTTCACCAGGCGAATAGCCTGCTGGTAAGCCTGTTTCGCCTTGTCAGGGCTGCCGGGAGTCCAACGATAGGCGTCGCCGAGGTTCGCCCAGTTGTCGAAATGATTGGCGCCTAGCTCGACGGTTTTTTCAAATGCAGGGACGGCCTCCTGGTAGTGTCCCTGGTAAAAGCGAAGGGTGCCGAGGTTGTTGTAGATGTCGGCGGTCGGCTTGATAGTCAAAGCCTGCTGGAAGGCATCCGCGGCATCGTCGTCGCGACCCACCTCGTGGTAGACGGCACCGAGATTCTGAAGTACGAGCAGGTTGTCAGGCTGTTGCTTGCGAACCTGTTCCCAATGAGCGATGGCGTCCTGGTGCTTGCCGGCATGATAGGCGTTGCCACCTAGCTGCAAGTGCAGACGCGCGTCGTCGGGATTGAGTTGCAGTCCGCGATTCAGTTCTGCGTTCGACTCAGCCGGCTTGCCGTTTTTGCCGTACAGAGAGCCCAGCCAGAGATGCGGGGTCGAGCTTTTGGGATCGAGTTCGGCTGCGCGGCGGAATTCCTTTTCGGCGGTGGCCTTGTCGCCGGCCTGCATCCGGGCGACCCCGGCAGCAACATGCGCGGCTGCGAGGTCATCGTTGAGGGCCGCCGCTTTGGCCGCATAGTCGGAAGTCAGCTTCACCCACTGCGGGTCTGGGTTTTGGAGCAGGTTCCTGAAGTAGTAGGCCTCGGCCAGCGCTGAAAAACTTGCCGCCGACTGCGGGTCTTTTTGCACGGCGCGCTCCAAAAGCTGTATGGCGTGATCCACTTTCCCATTGCCACCGTAGTCGTCAAGGTCCTTGCGGGCAAGCTGATAAAGGTCGTAGGCGCTGGCATTCGCGGGAATGTCATTGACCTGTGCCGAGGTCGGAGGAGTGGAAGCCGATCTTTTCAGCCAATGACGAAGGCCGTATCCCCCGGCGATTGTGACGATGAGAAGCGCGATTGCGGGCCACAGGTACTTCTTCTTACTCGTGCGCGAGGGTGATGGCTTGATTGCCGGCGACCAGCTTCGTTCCCAGGTGCGCGATCCATCCATCGAGACCCTGGCGCACCGGCGCAATTCGCCGAGAACTTCGCCCATGGTCTGCACGCGCTTATCGGGTTCTTTCTCCAACATTCGCCCGATCAGAGCCACCAGTTCGGGAGGAACTTCGGCGCGCAGTTCGGAGAGATCTCGCGGAGGGCTGAAGTGCAGGCTGTGCAGCACTTGCATGGAATTGGTGCCGACGAAAGGCAGCTTGCCGGTCAGCATTTCGAACATCACGGTGGCGAAGGAGAAGATGTCGGAGCGGGCATCCACAGCATCGCCGCGCGCCTGCTCGGGCGACATGTAGTACATGGTGCCGGTCACCATGCCGGGCTGGGTGAGCGTGAATTCCCGCGTCTTTTGCACGTCGGGAACTTCGGGGTCGTCGGCCTCGCGGACCAGCTTGGCCAAGCCAAAATCAAGCAGCTTCACCAGTCCATCCTCGGTGACCATGATATTGCCCGGCTTCAAGTCGCGGTGGACCACTCCGCTGGCATGAGCCTTGGTCAGGGCGTCGGCGATCTGCAACGAGTATTGCAGCACCTCCTCCACGCTAAGGGACCGGCTTTTTTCGATCGCCGCGAGGGTGGCGCCGCGAACGTACTCCATGGCGATGAAATCGGTGGCGCCTTCGTTACTGATTTCGTAAATGGTGACGATGTTGGGATGGTTGAGCGAAGAGGCAGCCATGGCCTCACGGCGGAACCGCAGCCGCGCGCGCTCGCTGCGGGGAAGATCGGTAGGGAGCACCTTGATGGCGACATCGCGATCGAGGTGCAGATCGTGGGCGCGGTAGACCACCCCCATACCACCTGCTCCCAGCGCCTCCACGACGGAGTAATGCGAGATGGTTTTGCCGATCACGAGTGTATCCAGATTTTAAGGGGGGAGAGCTGGCTTGGATTCTAAATCAATTGGCAGCGAAAACGGGAGGTGTCGAGTTGCAGTCGCGGAGAGGGGCTTTTCCAGCTCAAGAGCGTTGGTGGCGTCCGGGCCCGCTCAGCCGGCAAGATTCCGTAGCTAGGATTACTTCGTGCTTTCGGATTTCTCTATTCGGTAAATGCAATGGGGCAAGCCACGGTATTCGCAGATCTTCCAGAGCGTCATACCGTTTTTCTCGGCGACGCGGCGGGACGGCAGGTTCTCAGGGCGGATGATCGAGATCAGCGTCTCGGCGCGCAGGTTTGCAAAACCATAGTCGCGGCAGGCGCGGGCTGCTTCCGCGGCGAGGCCTTGTCCCCAAAGATCGCGGCGCACGTGATAACCGATTTCACGGTACCAAGCGCCTTGGACTTCCTGCATGGAGATACCGCAATCGCCGATCAACTCGCCGGAAGACTTCAGGATCATGGCCCACAGACCGTGGCCGTCCTTTTCATAGCGGGCTCGGTTGCGGTCGATCCAGGCTACCACGCCGTCGTGATCGAGTGGAGCGGGGTAGTAGCGCATGGTTTCAGGATCGGACAGGATACGAGTAAGAGCGTCGGCGTCTCCAGGGACAAATTCGCGGAGGACCACGCGTTCGGTTTCGAGGATCGGCATTGAGCTGAGTGTAGCGCTTTCGCGCTGCGCTCGAATGGGCAGCTGGGGCGGCTGCCCCTACGCGCGGGCCTCTTCGATACAATCTTCCTGCAATGGCTGGAAAAGACCTTACGAAAAGCATTGAAGCGCTGCGGGAAAAGATTCGCTTCCATGAGTACCGCTATTACGTGCTGGACGATCCGGAGATTTCCGACGCCGAGTTCGACCGGCTGATGAATGAACTCAAGAAGATGGAAGCGGAGCATCCGGAACTGGTGACTCCCGATTCTCCAACCCAGCGCGTGGGAGGCAAGCCCCGCGAGGGGTTCCTCAAGGCACGGCATTCGTCGCCGATGCTCTCGCTCGACAATACCTATAACCAGGAGGACCTAAAAAATTGGGAGCGGCGTGTCCATGAACTAAGCGGACGCAAAGACATCGAGTATGTGTGCGAATTGAAACTCGACGGCATGTCACTCGCCCTGGTTTACGAAAACGGGCAGCTCGCGCGCGGGGTCACGCGCGGTGACGGAAGCGTTGGGGAAGATGTCACGCTGAATGTGCGGACGGTGCGTTCGATCCCGCTATCGATTTCGAAGGAGAGTCTGAAAAAGGCAGGGCTGCCGCCGAACTTTGAAGTACGGGGCGAAATGCTGATGCCGCTGGCCGCGTTCAAGAGGATGAACGAAGAGCGCGAAGAGCATGGGCTTTCGCAGTTCGCCAATCCCCGCAATGCCACCGCGGGAACGGTGCGGCAACTCGAGCCCAGCATCACGGCCCAGCGCCGGCTGGATTACTTTACCTACATCCTGCTCGAGAATGGCCGCACCTATTTCGATCGCCACTCGAAGAGCTTGGAGGCGCTCAGTGCGGCGGGGTTCAAAGTGAATTCTCACCACCGCGTTGCTCATAATTTCGAGGACGTGTGGAGCTTCATCGAGGAATGGGAAGGCAAGCGGGACAGTTTGCCGTACGAGATAGACGGCATCGTCGTGAAAGTGGACCGGACCTCGCTGCAGCAGGAGCTCGGATTTACCGGGAAGGCTCCACGCTGGGCGATTGCCTACAAATACGCGGCGCGCGCCGGCATCACGCATGTGGATGACATCCTGGTGCAGGTGGGGCGCACGGGAAAACTGACGCCGGTAGCGGCTTTGAAGCCGGTGCCCATCGGAGGCACGACCGTAAGCCGCGCCACCCTCCACAACATGGACGAGATCGAACGACTGGGAATCAAGATCGGGGATTGGGTGGAGGTGGAGCGCGGCGGCGACGTGATTCCCAAGGTCACGCGAGTGGTGGACGATAAGGAGCACCCGCGCGGCCACAAGCTCTTTCGCATGCCGGAAAAGTGCCCGATATGCGGAACCGAGGTAGTCAGAACGGAGGGCGAGGTTGACTACCGCTGTGTGAACGCAAATTGCCCGGCGAAGTTACAGGGCACGATCCTGCATTTTGCTTCGCGCGGAGTGATGAATATCGAAGGCATGGGCGACGCGCTGGTCAACCAACTCACCGAGCGTGGCCTGGTGAAAAATGTCGGCGATATCTACCGGCTGACGAAGGCGGACTTGCTGAGCCTGGAGCGGATGGGCGACAAGTCCGCCCAGAACGTTCTCAACGAAATTGAAGCCTCAAAAAAGCTGCCCCTGGAGCGAGTGATCTTCGGATTGGGAATCCGCTTTGTGGGCGAGCGCACGGCGCAGTTTCTCGCAGAACACTTCGGCTCGCTGGACGCGGTGATGAACGCGAGCGAAGAGCAGTTGCAGGAAGTGGACGAAGTGGGCCCGCGGATCGCGAAGAGCATCGCCGAATTTTTTGCCAATCCGAAGAACCGGGAACTGGTGGAGCAATTGCGCAAAGCGGGCCTGGCTTTCTCGGGCAAGAAGAAAGAGCGAGGAACCAAGCTTGCCGGGAAAACCTTTGTGCTCACCGGCACGCTGTCACGCTACACCCGCGACCAGGCGAAGAACATGATCGAAGGCGCCGGGGGACGCGTTTCAGGGTCCGTGAGCAAGAAAACGGATTATGTCGTTGCGGGCAGCGATGCCGGATCGAAGTTGGACAAGGCCAAAGAACTCGGCGTGCGCGTCGTGGATGAAGACCAGATGGAAGAACTGCTCCGGTGAACGCGCGCACTGGCGTCCTATACGCAGGCATTGTGGCGCTCGACGCGTGAGGTCCGCGTGCATCTTCTCAACACCTCCTTCTCCTAACTTGCAGATAAGAACTTCTTTGTGCAAATCGTATCTGGCAGAAGCGACAATCTGTTGACATCTCTTTGACAACTGCCGGAGCCACTTCTCCTAACCTTCGTGAGCTTGGCTTGGAGTACTTCCGTCTGGCTCAGGTCAACACCGCTTCGTAGATACCAAACCGATCAAAGCAAACCTAAGGAGGAAGCATGCGAGTCCTGCGACTCAATGGAAAGAAGATGTTCGTTGCCGTGGCCCTGGTGATTTGTGCTTCCGTGTTGGCCAACGCGGCTGCGTACAAAGCAACATTTCTCACAGCAGACGTATCGGGGATTGCCCCTTTCACCGACTCGAAATTGATCAACCCGTGGGGCATTAGCTTCAGCTCAACCGGCCCGTTCTGGGTGTCGGACAACAACTCGGGATTTTCAACTTTGTATGATGGTACCGGGAAACCTCAAACCCTGATCGTCACGATTCCGGGACCGAATGGAGCACAGGGAACGCCCACCGGAACGGTGTTCAACAGCACTGCAGGTTTTGTGGTGACCCAGAACGGAAAATCAGGACCTTCCGCGTTTCTCTTCAACAGCGAAGATGGAACGATCACGGGATGGTCGCCGACGGTGAATGCCACCGCCGCTGTAATCGCCGTAGATAACTCGGCGTCCAATGCCGTTTACAAGGCGATGGAGCTTGCGCTGAACGGCTCGAGCACGCTGCTGTATGTTTGCAATTTCTTTTCCGCCAAAATCGAGGTATACGATTCCAGCTTCCATCTCACCACGCTGCCGGGTTCCTTCACCGATCCGCGGCTGCCTCCAGGATTTGCGCCGCACAATATCCGGCTGATTAACAACCAGCTCTACGTTGCCTATGCCAAGCAGAATGCGACTAAGACCGATGCCGTGTTCGGTCCTGGCCTCGGATTCGTTGACATCTTCGATCTCAACGGGAACTTCATCAAGCGCTTTGCCAACAAAGGCAAGTTGAATGCCCCGTGGGGACTGGCGCTGGCGACGTCGAACTTCGGGACCTTCAGCAATAACATCCTGGTGGGCAATCTGGGCGATGGAAAAATCACCGCTTATGACGCCACCACGGGCGCGGTGAAGGGCCAGCTTTCTGACTCCACCGGAAAGATCCTCCAGTTTCCGGGACTCTGGGGCCTGATGTTCGGCAACGGCGGGTCGGGCGGCAGCAAGGATGTACTTTACTTCACTTCCGGCCCGGGCAACTACGCCCACGGCCGCTTTGGCAGCATTGCATTCCAATAATCCAAAGCACTACTTCATCCTGGGCGGGCTCGATGGTGGGCCCGCTCAGGAGGAAGACGATTGCAGGGCTTTGCGAATCCGATTGTAGGTAGTCTCCAGCGATTCCGGCAAGATCCGCGTTTCCCCGACCACAGAAATAAAGTTGGCGTCGGCGACCCAGCGCGGCAAAGCATGCATGTGGATGTGTCCGGCAACGCCGGCGCCGGCGGCGGCCCCGATATTCATGCCGAGATTGATCCCGTCAGGGCTGTAAAGTTCACGGAGAACGTTTTCCAGGCGTTGGCATAGGTTCATCATCTCGTGCGCGGCTGCAGTGGGAAGCTTCCGCAGTTCGTCCAAATGCTGGTAGGGAACGACCATCACGTGGCCTGGCGTGTAGGGGTAAGTATTGAGAATAATGAAGCAGTGTTCGCCGCGATGCACGATGCGAGTTTTTGCATCATCATTCTGCTTGGGAAGGTCACAGAAGATACATCCCGAAGTCTTACCCGCGCCGGTCACATAGGCGTAGCGCCACGGTGTCCACAAGTAGTCCATGGCAGGGGAGAGTAGCAGATGAGATCACGATGTGAAACCTGGGAGGCCATATTCGCGGAGTTCCCATGAGGCGAAAACCCGCAATTGGCGCGGGATTTCGTTGTAATGATTTGTTCACATTTTGGCGTTTGACACTGTTTAGAAGCGGTTGCTATAGTCGAAGGGTTCGCCTTTGGAACGCGGGTTCTCTATTTGCAGTCCGACCGCTGGGATTGTCCAAAGTTCGTTCGCCAGGACGAGCTCAACGCAACCTAAGACTCACGCCAGCAGTCCACAGGGAAAAAGCCCGCTCCGTCCCGCACCAAAGCGCGAGAGTAAATCAGAGAGGCTATAATCTTGCTCGACGACAACACCGCCCACAATCTGGATTCCGCGACTAGCACCGGCATAGCCGAGCGACACGCGGCGTCCCCTGAGGGCTCCACTCCAGAACAAGACGCCCAGAACCCTGCCGCTGAGAACCAGGAAGCCAGTAAAGCAGCGACCCCTACCTCCTCCGAAGACTTCGCTTCGGCTCTCGAGAACTTCACCACGGAAACCGAAGAAGCAGCCGGCGATGACAACGTCATCAAGGGAACTGTGCTGAAGCTGACGCCCACGCATGTCGTAGTGGATATCGGCGCCAAGTCGGAAGGCATGCTACCGCTCTCCGAAGTGCTGGACCATGAAGGCAAGCCCCGGTTCCAGCCCGGCGATGAAATCGATGTGATGCGCGACAAGGGCGAGGCCGAAGAGGGATACATCAACCTGTCCCATCAGAAGGCACAGCGGTTGCGCGCGTGGGATGAAATCGAGAAGGCCCACAATGAGAAGAAACCGATCCAGGCGCAGGTGATCGAGCGCATCAAGGGTGGGCTGACGGTGGACATCCTGGGCGCGCGTGCGTTCCTGCCCGGTTCGCAGGCGGACCTGCGGCCAGTTCGCAACCTCGACGTGCTCAAGGGCCAGACCCTGGAAGTTGCCGTAATCAAGCTGAACAAAAAGCGCGGCAACATCGTGGTTTCGCGCAAGCAGGTGCTGGAAGAAGAGCAGAACGAGAAGCGTTCCAAGACCATGGAGCACCTCGGAGAGGGCGCAGTTCTGACGGGGGTGGTGAAAAACCTGACCGAGTACGGCGCGTTCGTGGACATGGGCGGCATTGACGGCCTGCTGCACATTACGGACATGTCCTGGGGACGTCTGACTCATCCTCGTGACCTAGTCAACGTGGGCGATCAGATCCAGGTGAAGGTGCTGAAGTTCGACAAAGACAAGCAGCGGGTGTCATTGGGCTTCAAGCAACTGACGCCCGACCCCTGGCTTGACGCCGAGCACCGCTATCCGGTGGGCGCTCACGTCGGCGGGCGAGTCATCAGCGTGACAGACTATGGTGCGTTCGTTGAGCTGGAGCAAGGCATCGAAGGCCTGGTTCATGTGAGCGAGATGACGTGGTCCAAGCGCATGAAACACCCCTCCAAGCTGGTGAACGTTGGCGACCAGGTGGACTGCGTGGTGCTGAGTGTCAATCCGCAGGAACGGCGCATTTCTCTGGGGATGCGGCAACTGGCATCGAATCCGTGGGATGCGTTGCACGAGAAGTATCCCGTGGGAGCGACGGTGGAAGGCCGGGTGCGCAACCTGACCGACTTCGGCGCATTCATCGAGATCGAAGACGGCATTGACGGCCTGGTCCACGTCAGCAACCTGAGCTGGACTAAGCGCGTAAAGCATCCGTCGGAAGTGCTGAAGAAGGGCGACCGCGTGAAGGCAATCGTCCTCGCGATTGAACCGGACAAGCGGCGACTTTCGCTGGGGGTAAAGCAGCTCCAGCCCGATGTCTGGGAGACCTTCTTCGAACAGCATCACGTCGGAGACGTGGTTCACGGCAAGGTGCTGAGAGTGGCCAGCTTCGGATCGTTTATCGAGATCGCGGACGGAGTCGAGGGTTTGTGCCATAACTCCGAAGCGGTGGATGGCAACGGCCAGCCCGTGCATCTTGAGCCGGGAGTCGAGCACGACTTCAAGATCATCAAGATGAACCCGGAAGAGAAGAAGGTCGGGCTGAGCATTCGCGCGGTGGGCGAAGAAGCCTCGCGTGCGGACGTGGAAGCCTACAAGCATCCGGCGTCAAGCACCGGCGGTTCTACGATCGGCGAGTTGATGTCGTGGAAACGGGCGGGTAACGAGAACAACTAGAGGCTGGAACTGATTAAAAGGCCGTCTCTTCGGAGACGGCCTTTATTTTTGGATCGTGCCGCCCTTGCGGGGTTGGGCCGACAGGACGCTGCGATGCGAATCACCGGGACGACTACCTGGTGTCAATTTTCAGGTTGATGTTAACCTGGCTGCGGCTATCGAACTGGCTGACTGTCTTGGTATCGCTCTTCTTGCCCTTGAGCTGGGCGTAAATCTCATAATCATCGTTTTGAGAGAGCGCCGGAAAGCGATACGCGCCATCCGCGCCGCAGATGAAAGTCTTCACCGCGCGGGTCCGAGTGTTAGAGAGATAGACAACAGCGCTGGGCAGGGGATTGTCGTCCCTGTCGGTCACGCGGCCGGTGAGCAGCTTTCCCGAGTTGCCCTTGTCCTTCTTGTCGAAAGGACTGGCTGCGAACGCCGTGCCCACCATCAGCAGAAGCATCGCGAAGGCGAGGCATCTCTTCATTGGCTCCTCCCCAACATTTCAGAGTGTCTGTTATTTTAGATGCAATCCGACGTCGGCGCGCTCGTCATTGTCGATGTGGACCTTGACCTCTTGACCGCCGCCTAAGTGCTTGCCATCAGGCAGTTTAAGCCCCTTGGGGTCGGCCCACACCACGTAGTCGGCGGTTGCGGCCGGAACTCTGAGGGCGAATTCTCCGCGATGATCGGAATAGCCCTCCCACTTGGCTTTCTTCTGGTCGGCGCGACGCACCTTCACCTTTACGCCATAAACCGGACGATTGTCCGGTCCCCAGACGGTTGTGAAGATCAATGCGTAGGGCTTGTCGTGCCGGTCTTCGGCAGACCAAGCTTTTCCCAGGACAGGAGTCACATGGATTGAAGAGATCACCAGCCCGAGAAGGAGAACTGAAGCAGTACTACGGGGGATGGAGAGAGTCCGTGCGGGCATAGGCTGGTGAGACCTAGGAGAAGTCGCCGTCCTCGGCCTCTTCTTCTTCCTCTTCTTCTTCCTCGTAACCTTCTTCTTCAACCGGCTTCAATTCGATCGGATTCACGGTAACAATCTCGAAATCGGTGCCACACTCTGAGCAGGAAACGATTTCGCCTTCGTCCACCTCATCCTCTTCGATGTCGAGATCGTTTTCGCATTCCGGACAATAAATCATGATGACTGCCTCCTTGCTATAAAGCGCCCCTTGATAATATTTAGTTTCTCCCGGGGAATCGGTCAAGTGCCGAGCTTTGACGTCCCTGCCTACCCTGCCTTGATGCGCTTCAGGGGCTCCGGGTTTCGTATTATCTGTGGCAGCAAGGGAATAACGCAAGGGCGCCGAACGGAACTGGAAAGTGAGTGAATCACATGATGCCTGTGAACTGGCAGCGGCTTCTTCTCGCCATTACCGGAATGTTAAGTGTTGGCCTGACGTCGGTTTTGTCCGCGCAGGAACTCGACGCGGGCGCTCCCGATCCGCGGATTGCAGCGGCGCTCAAAGATGTGTCCGCGGAACATATTCGCGCCAATATCGAGAAACTGGTTGGCTTCCACACCCGGCTCACCTTGTCGGCGCAAGATTCGGCAGCCGTTGCGGAAGGACACGGAATCGGCGCGGCACGCGAGTGGATCAAGGGCGAGTTTGAACGTTATTCCAAGGAATGTGGCGGTTGCCTGGAAGTCAAGTCGGACAGCTTCACCGAGGCACCGGCGGACCGGATTCCACAGCCGACTCAAATCACCAACGTTTACGCGGTCCTGAAGGGCACCGATCCGGAACGGGCGAAGCAGATTGTACTGGTGACCGGCCATTACGATTCCAGGAATTCAGACACGTTCGACGGAAAAGGCGCGGCTCCGGGCGCCAATGACGACGCCAGCGGAACTGCCGTGAGCCTGGAATGCGCGCGGGTTCTGAGCAAGCTGAAGTTCCCGGGAACGATCATTTTCCTCACCGTCGCGGGCGAGGAGCAGGGCTTGAACGGCAGCAAGCATTTCGCGCAGATGGCGAAACAGGAAGGCTGGAACATCGCCGCCGTGCTGAACAACGACATCGTTGGTGGGGACAAGAGTCCACAGCAGGACGCCAGCGTAGTGCGCGTATTTTCCGAAGGCGTTCCCGTCGCAGCGACCGAAGCGCAATTGAAGCAGATTCGCAGCCTGGGAGGCGAAAGCGACTCTTCATCGCGCGAGGTAGCCCGTTACATCACCGAGGTCCGAAGGACCTATGACACGGGCGTAAAGCCGCTGCTTGAATTCCGCCTTGACCGTTACCTGCGAGGCGGAGATCACTATTCTTTCAACCAGCAGGGATTTGCGGCGGTGCGCTTCACCGAGTACCGCGAGGATTACAACCACCAGCACCAGAACGTGCGAACCGAAAACAGAATCGAGTATGGCGATCTGCCCAAGTTCGTAAATTTCGATTATGTGGCGGGGGTTGCACGCCTGAATGCAGCCACACTGGCGACCCTGGCCTCGTCTCCGCCGGCCCCGGGCAATGTCCGGCTTCTCACCAAGGAGTTGGTGAACGATTCAACTTTGACCTGGGACCCCTCGCCGGGGGCGGGGGGCTACGAAGTCCTCTGGCGGGCAACAGCCAGCCCGAATTGGGAACAACTCCAGGACGTCCACAATACAACCCGTGTCACGCTTCCCCAGTCGAAGGACAACGTCATTTTTGCAGTTCGGGCCTATGACCAAGACGGGCATCGCAGCCTTCCGGTGGCGCCGCTACCGGAACGGTAAGCTTGCCTGATAAGATGGATTGCTCACGCTGCTCAGTTCCTGGATGCCCCTCAGGTCAATCCTCCCTGGCAGCCACGGACTGATTCGCTTTCATGTATCGCGGACGAACGCTCTCGCTGAGTTTTCCCCCCTTCACCAAGGCAGTGAAGTGGCTGATCCTGATTAATGCAGGCATGTACCTGCTGATAGAGATTCTGAAGGCGATCGCGCCGGAGATCGGGAACGCACTCTTCTACGGGCTTCTGCCCCTGATTCCGACCATGGTGTTGCACGGCTGGATCTGGCAACTGGTAACGTATTCGTTTCTCCACAGTGGAATCTTCCACCTGCTTTTCAATATGCTCGCATTGTGGATGTTCGGGGCGACGTTCGAGTCAGACTGGGGCACAAAACGATTTCTGGAATTTTATTTCTTCTGCGTTGTGGGCGCGGCGTTAACGACGATGGTGATCGCATACACCGGAATGGGGGGAGTTTCTCCGCTGACCAAGACGGTTGGCGCTTCGGGTGGGATCTACGGCATCCTGATGGCCTTCGGCATGATCTATGGGGACCGCGAGATCATGCTGTTCCCGATTCCGTTCAGCATCAAGGCGAAGTATTTCGTGATGGGCATCGCGTTCATCGCCCTGGTCAGCGCCATCGGTGCGGCCGCGCCGGGACGCGGCGAAGCTATCGCATATTTCGCGCATCTTGGCGGATTGCTCTTCGGGTTTATCTACGTCAAGTTCCTTCCCAAGCGCGGTCTGGCGTTCGGAGCCTCCGAACAATATTTCGGAATCCGCAATTCCTATTACCGCTGGAAGCGCCGCCGCGCCGCGCGCAAGTTCGAAGTTTATATGCGCAAGCACAATCGGAATGTCAGCTTCGACGAGCATGGAAACTACATTCCGCCAGACGATCCCGATAAGAAGAACGGCGGGACCAAGTCGGGATGGATCAATTAATTGTTGATTGCCCGATTTTTGATTGTTGATTTTTGATTTTTGATTGGTTAATTGCCAACCTCGACCTTGTCATTCCGACCGAGCCGGAGCGCATGCGACGGCGACCGAGGAATCTGCTCTTTGCCGGCACCACCGCACATGCAGGCAGAAAACAGATTCCTCCCTCCGGTCGGAATGACAATCCACGTGGAATTGCGAACTATCCGAACAACTTCAGGAACTCTTCTAATATCCTCCCCGGCAATTCTGCTGACTTCTTCTTCGCGCTGAATCCTAGATCATGACCCGCGCCTTCGACGGGGGTCAATTGCGTCTTCGCGGAGATGAGTTTCAGCGCAGCTTGCAACTCTTCGATCGATCCGAAACCGTCACGAGTGCCCTGAACAAACAACGCTGGCTTGGTGAGCTTAGGGAAATGATCGGTGCGCAGGCGTTCCGGTTTGCCCGGAGGGTGAAGCGGATAGGACGTCAGCAGCAGACCGTCGGCAACGCAGGGATCTTCAGCGCAGAGCATGCTGCACTGGCGGCCTCCGTAGGAGTGGCCTCCGAGAAAGATCTTGCCCTCAGCGACCTTGCGCATGCAGGCGACGGCATTCTTTAATCCTTCGCGATCGCGCTCGGCATCTCCAAGTCGCGGAGGCCCGAAGGAACGCTTCTGGCGGAACGGCAGATCGCAGCGTAACACGGTGAAACCCGCGCCGGCAAAGGCTTCTGCCAGAGCAATCAGGAATGGCCCGTGGCTGTTGCCTCCGGCGCCGTGGGTGTAGACCAAGGCGTTGCCGTTTGGGAGTGCGGGTTGGTGAAGGAATCCGCGAACCGCGGGGTCGAGCGAGGTGTCGGAGAAAGCGTCGGTCGTCATCACCGAAATTATCTGGGGAGAGCATCGTGAGCGCAAGCGCTGCGGAGCTTCGCTCCGCTGGACAGCCGGGGCGGCTGTCCCTACACGTTCTTATCGCAGGCCGGTGTCTTCGAGCCGCTCGTAGATTTTCACGATTTCGATCTGCTCGGCGAGGCGGGCCCAGCAACGCAGCACTGCGGGATCTTCTTGCGCGGCGCGGCGGGACGCTTCGGATTTCCAGTAGCGAAACACAAGGTACTGCGAGCCTTCGCGGAAAAGGCGGTCGCGGCTGTAGCCTCCGGCGGCGAGCGCGGCGAAGAGATCGCGCATGGTAGCCAGCGACTCTTCTTCCCTGCCCGGCAACGGCTCGTAGATTGCTACGGATAGAACCTCGTTTTCCATGGCTAGGTCTCTTTGCTCCGGGAGCGCTTGCCGGAGCGCAGCGCCTGATTTACTTCCGAAGCGGTTACCGCGTGGAAGCGCATGAAATTCGTCGAACCGGAAGACATCTGGGTTCCGGCGACCACTCCCAGCACGTCGCCCGGGCCGATCTCGCCTTTCTGCACCAGGGCGCGCTCGGCGACTGCGACCATATCTTCGGAAGATCGAGCGAGCCCCCGGCGAACGGGATGCACTCCCCAGAGCAGGTTCATGCGGTTACAAACGGCTGGGACATTGCTGAAAGCGTAAATCTGGGTCTTGGGACGGTACTTCGAAATCAGCCGTGCGGTGTTGCCGCTTTCGGTGAAGACCGCGATGGCTCCCATGTGCAGATCTTCGGCGGCGTGCGCGATCGATTCGCAGATGGTTTCCGCGATAGACAGCTGGCGGTGATCGCGGCGCCGGCGCGGCAGCGTGAACTCCATCATTTTCTTCTCCGCCTCGACGACAATGCGGGACATCATGGCCACGGCTTCGCGGGGATAGCTTCCGCTGGCAGTCTCGGCCGAGAGCATCACGGCATCACTGCCGTCGAAGATCGCGTTGGCAACGTCACTGGCCTCGGCGCGCGTGGGGCGCGGGTTCTCGATCATGGACTCGAGCATCTGGGTTGCGGTGATGACCGGCTTGCGCCATTCCGAAGCGCGTCGAATCACGTGCTTCTGGATCACTGGGACCTTCTCCGGAGGCATCTCGACGCCAAGATCGCCGCGCGCAATCATGACACCGTCAGCGGCCTCGAAGATCGCTTCCAGGTGCTCGAGCGCCTGCGGCTTTTCGAGCTTGGCAATGACGGGAACATCGCTCCCCTGCTCGCGGATCAGGTGCTTCGCCGTGTTGACATCAGCGGCGGAGCGCACAAACGAGAGCGCCACCATGTCTACGCCCTGCTTCAGCCCGAATTCCAGGTCTCTGCGATCCTTGTCGGTGAGCGCAGGAATACTGAGCGCGGCTCCGGGCAGATTGATACCCTTATGCTCGCCAAGCATCCCGCCATTTACTACCTCGCATTCGATGTCTTCTCCATTCACTTTCGTTACCCGCAGTTCGATCAGCCCATCAGAGAGCAGGATGCGAAAGCCGGGGGTAACTTCGCGAGCCAGGTTCTGAAAGGTAGTAGAAATCCGGCTAGCGGTGCCGGGAATGTCGTGCGGAGTGATGGTCAGCTCGCTGCCGGTTTTGAGCAGCACCGGTTCGTGTCCCTTGAGCTTGCCGGTGCGGATCTTGGGGCCTTGCAGGTCCTGCAAAATGCAGATGGTACGGTCTTCTTTCTTCGCGGCGCGGCGCAAGCGGCCAATATTGCGCGCGTGCTCGGCGTGAGTGCCATGCGAGAAGTTCAGACGGGCAACGTCCATGCCGAGGCGCATGAGGTCCCGGATGGCGGGCTCGGAGTCGCAGGACGGTCCGATGGTGCAAAGAATCTTGGCGCGGCGTTCGCGCGCGTGATTGCGTTCCGGCAACTCACCCGGACCAGAGAACTCTCCTGAAACCAGATCCAACTTGCCTTCTTTCAAGCGGGGTCCCCGAAAATGGAACTACTCTGAGCGGACGAGTTTCGGCTCGCCCACAGCGCTCAATTCCTTGCCCAGGAATGCGCGCGGGAACAGCATGGCATTGAACTCCGCACCGATCAACACGATCAGCGAGATCATGTACATCCAGACGAGCAAGGCGATGCCGACCCCGAGCGAGCCATAGATGATGCTGTAGTCGGCATAGCGCTGGAGGTACCAGCCGAAGACCAGGGTCGAGCCCAACCACAGCGCGGTCGCAAGAACGGCGCCCGGCAACACGCTGTGCCAGGGTTGGGTGCGCGGAACCGCGTTGTGATAAATCAGCGCGATCACCGCAATGCTGGTGAGCGTGGCAATCAGCCAGCGAATGGCCGTCCACATGAGCAGGACGTAGAAACCGAATTCGTGATTGAGATGGAACAGGATGCGGGTCTCGATGCGGCTGCCAAAGGCGACCAGCACGGTGGCGAAGGTCAAGGGAATTCCGGCCAGGATCACCAGGGCGAAAGCGATGAAGCGTTCCTTGATCAAACCCCAGATCTTTGGCAGTTCATAGCAGCGGCGGAACCCTTCCATCCACGAAACCATGACGCCGGAGGCGGTCCATAGGGTCAGCAGGGACGTGGTGATCAACAAGCCGACCGGACGTTGATTGGTTCCTTTCAGATAGGCAATGGCAGTGGCGCTGCCCGCGGGCAGAATGCGTCCCAGGGCATATGAAATTTCGCGCAGGTAGGCTTCTCCCTTGCGAGAGGTGGCCAGGACCGAACCGACGACCAGCAGGAGCGGGAAGAAAGTAAGGATCGCGGAATATGCGGAAGCCTTGGCGATAGCGAAGGCGTCGTGCTCAAAAGCCCGCCAGATGGCGAGACGAAACAGGCGCAGGAAGCGCAACATGGTCTGAGCCAGACTATGTTCCGCGGGCTCGGGACGCAACTCGGAAACGAGCCGGGGAGCCTTCTGTTGCAAGTGCTCTGGGTTAGCGTGCATGGGCTCCTAGAAACGAGCGAAGGGGCGGATCGCTCCGCCCCTCACCACTTCTTCGGATTACTCCGCGGTCAGTTCTTCGGTTTCGCCCTCGTGACGCATGAGCTCGAGCGCGCGCTCGGCCTCTTCGTACGCTGCGGAAACCTCTTCCTGGACCTTGGCGGCAGCCTCTTCCATCTCTGGCGAGAGGCGGACGTTGCGGTAGTACTCCATGCCGGTGCCGGCCGGGATCAGCCGCCCGACGATTACGTTTTCTTTGAGGCCGCGCAGATGATCGACCTTGCCCTGGATCGAGGCTTCGGTGAGCACGCGCGTGGTCTCCTGGAACGATGCCGCGGAGATGAACGAATCGGTCGAGAGCGACGCCTTGGTGATGCCGAGCAGCAGCGGCCGGCCGGTTGCCGGACGTCCACCCTGCGCGATCACGCGCTCGTTCTCTTCGGCGAAGGCGAACTTGTCGACCTGCTCTTCGAGCAGGAACTTGGTATCGCCCACGTCTTCGACCTTGCGCCAACGCATCATCTGGCGAACGATCACCTCGATGTGCTTGTCGCTGATGTTCACACCCTGGAGCCGGTAGACCTCCTGGATTTCGTTCACCAGGTAGGCCTGCAGCTCTTTCTCTCCGAGGACGGCGAGAATGTCGTGCGGGTTGAGCGGGCCGTCCATGAGCGGTTCACCCGCTTTGACGCGCTCGCCTTCCTGCACGTTGATGTGAACGCCGCGCGGAACCGAGTATTCCTTCTCCGTGCCGTTATCGGCCTGGACGTAGAGTTTGCGCTGGCCTTTCGAGACCTCGCCGAACTTGACGGTGCCATCGATTTCGCTGATGACCGCGGTTTCGTGCGGCTTGCGGGCTTCGAACAATTCGACCACGCGCGGCAGACCACCGGTGATGTCTTTGGTCTTGGTGGTTTCGCGCGGGATCTTGGCCAACACATCGCCCGGAAATACCGAGTCGCCATCGGCCACCATAAGGTGAGCGCGGGACGGCATCAGGTACCGTTTGTTGGTCTTTCCGCCCTTGATCACGATTGCAGGCTGGCGCTTCTCGTCCGGCGAATCGGCCACGACGTGACGCGACAATCCGGTCACCTCGTCGACTTCTTCGTGGAGCGTGACGCCCTCCTGCAGGTCTTTGAACTGCACCGTGCCGCCGATTTCGGTCAGGATCGCGAAGGTGTACGGATCCCACTCGACCATGACTTGTCCGAGTGTGACCTGGTCGCCTTCGTTGACCTTCACCTTGGCGCCGTACACGACCGCATAGCGCTCGCGCTCGCGGCCCTTGTCGTCGACCACGGCAATCGAGCCCTGGCGGTTCATCACCACCAGGTCTCCGGCCTTGGACTTAACCGTCTGCAGGCCGATGAAGCGGACTGCGCCGTTGCTCTTGGCATCCAGCCGCGACTGCTCGGAGACTCGCGACGCCGTACCACCGATGTGGAAGGTACGCATCGTGAGCTGGGTTCCGGGCTCGCCGATCGACTGCGCAGCGATGACTCCGGTTGCTTCGCCGAGTTCCACCAGGCGCCCGGAAGCCAGGTTGCGTCCGTAGCACATGACGCAAACGCCGCGCTTCGATTCGCAGGTCAGCACGGAGCGGATCTTCACCCGCTCGATACCCGCAGCCTGGATCGAGCCTGCGAGATCTTCCGTGATCTCCTGGTTGATGTCGACGATGACGTTGCCGTCATAGTCTTTTATCTTTTCGAGCGAGACGCGGCCGACGATACGGTCGCGGAGAGGCTCGATGATCTCGCCGGCTTCGACGATACCGGAGACGTAAATGCCGTCCACGGTGCCGCAATCGTATTCGCTGATGATGACATCCTGCGCCACGTCAACCAGACGACGGGTCAGGTAGCCGGAGTCAGCGGTCTTGAGAGCGGTGTCAGCCAGTCCTTTACGAGCGCCGTGGGTCGAGATGAAGTACTGCAACACGGTCAAGCCTTCACGGAAGTTCGCCGTGATCGGGGTCTCGATGATTTCGCCCGACGGCTTGGCCATCAATCCACGCATGCCGGAGAGCTGGCGGATCTGCTGTTTCGATCCGCGAGCGCCGGAGTCGGCCATGACGTAAATCGGATTGATCGTGCCTTCCTTGTCGCGCTGCTGCATCTGCCCGAACATCTCGTCCGCGACCTTTTCCGTAATCGCCGACCAGATTTCGATGACCTTGTTGTAGCGTTCGCCGTTGGTGATGGCGCCGTCCAGGTATTGCTGCTGGACGTTGACCACCTGCTTTTCGGCGTCGCGGACCAGGGTCTTCTTGTTGTCCGGAATGACCATGTCGTCGATGCCGATCGAGAGGCCCGCCTTGGTCGCGAATCGGAACCCAAGCGACTTGATCTCGTCGAGCATCTTGACCGTGGTCTCGAGGCCGAAACGCAGGTAGCAGTAGTTCACCAGCTGCCCGATGCCCTTCTTTTTGAGCAGGCCGTTGATGTAGGGCATGCCCTCGGGAAGGTGATCGTTCAGAATGGCGCGTCCGACCGTCGTGTTCATGAACTGGCGGTCGTAGTGCACCGGCTCGGTGTGAGTCACGTCCTGATCGTCATACGCGCTGGTCAGGTCCATGACCTCGCCGGTATAGCGCAGACGGATCGGGCTGAGCGTCTCTACTTCCCCGGCATCGAGCGCGAGCAGCACTTCTTCGGTATTGGCGAAGGCGCGACCCTCCCCCTTGGCGCCAGGCTTGCCCTTGGTCAGGTAGTAGAGGCCCAACACCATGTCCTGCGTGGGAACCGTGATCGGTTGTCCTGATGCGGGAGACAGAATGTTGTGCGAGGCCAGCATCAGCACGCTGGCTTCGACCTGGGCTTCCGGAGACAGCGGGATGTGAACCGCCATCTGGTCGCCGTCGAAGTCGGCGTTGAACGCCGTGCAGACCAGCGGGTGAATTTTGATGGCCTTGCCTTCCACCAACACCGGCTCGAACGCCTGAATGCCGAGACGATGAAGCGTAGGAGCGCGGTTCAAGAGCACCGGGTGATCCTTAATCACCTCTTCCAGGATGTCCCAGACGATGGGTTCCTGCTGTTCCACCATTTCTTTCGCTTGCTTGATGGTGGTGCAGTGTCCCGTCTGTTCCAGCCGGTGATAGATAAACGGCTTGAACAGTTCGAGCGCCATCTTCTTCGGCAGCCCGCACTGGTGCAGCTTAAGTTCGGGACCGACCACGATGACGGAACGGCCGGAGTAGTCTACGCGCTTGCCGAGGAGGTTCTGGCGGAAGCGTCCCTGCTTGCCCTTCAAAGTATCGGAAAGCGACTTCAGCGGACGGTTGTTCGCGCCACGCAGCACGCGGCCACGGCGTCCGTTGTCGAACAGGGCGTCCACGGCTTCCTGGAGCATGCGTTTTTCGTTGCGCACGATCACTTCCGGTGCGTGCAAGTCCATCAGCTTCTTCAACCGGTTGTTGCGGTTGATGACGCGGCGATACAGGTCGTTCAGGTCAGAGGTCGCGAAACGGCCGCCGTCGAGCGGAACCAGAGGACGCAACTCCGGAGGAATGACCGGGATCACGTCGAGAATCATCCAGTTTGGCTTGTTGCCGCTTTTACGAAATGCTTCGACAACCTTCAAACGCTTGGTGTATTTCAACCGCTTCTGCAGAGAAGATTCGTTCTTCATCTTCTCGCGCAGTTCGGTGGAAAGAGTGTCCACATCAACGCGCTTGAGCAGTTCCTTGATCGCCTCCGCGCCCATCATGGCCTTGAAGCCGGTGGGACGGTACTGCTGGTCGAGTTCGCGGAACTTGGCTTCGTCCTTGATGACCTCGCGCTCTTTGACGGGCGCATCGCCGGGTTCTACGACGACGTAGGCTTCGAAATAGAGCACGGACTCAAGATCGCGCAGCGAGATGTCGAGCAGATGGCCGATACGGCTGGGCAGGCCTTTGAAGAACCACACGTGCGAGCAGGGCGATGCCAGCTCGATGTGGCCCAGGCGCTCACGGCGCACTTTCGACAAGGTGACTTCCACGCCGCACTTGTCGCAGATCACGCCGCGGTGCTTCATCCGCTTGTACTTGCCGCAGAGACATTCCCAGTCGGTTACCGGACCAAAGATGCGCGCGCAAAACAGGCCGTCGCGCTCGGGCTTGAATGTACGGTAGTTGATGGTTTCGGGCTTGGTAACTTCACCATGCGACCAACTCCGGATTTTTTCCGGAGATGCCAGGCTGATGCGGATCGCATCGAAATCGGCAATCGGGTTCGCCATGTCAAAGGGGCTCGAACGATACAAGGTGTTCCTCCACTTCCTGCTCTCTCCAGCAGTACCGAGTACCTAGTACCGAGTACCTGGCCTGCTTTTTCCTGGTTCCGACAGGTTTCGAGAGCGATAAACCGTCGGAACTGTCTCCTAAGATCTTGTTTGCTCAACCGAGGTCCCTGGCACCAATTCGTCACTCGGTACTAGGTACTCGGTACTAGCAACTAATCTGCTGCCGCGGCGACCGGCTTCTTCTCGTTCGCCTTAATCAGTTCCACATCCAGGCAGAGCGACTGCAATTCGCGGATGAGCACGTTGAACGACTCGGGCACACCCGGCTCCATGGCGGCTTCGCCCTTGACGATGGCCTCGTAGATCTTGGTACGGCCATAGACGTCGTCGGACTTCGCCGTGAGCAGTTCCTGCAGGATGAACGCCGCACCGTAAGCTTCCAGCGCCCAGACTTCCATTTCTCCGAAGCGCTGTCCGCCGAACTGCGCCTTGCCACCCAGCGGCTGTTGGGTGATGAGCGAGTACGGCCCGATCGAACGAGCGTGAATCTTGTCGTCGACCAGGTGCGACAGTTTGAGCATGTAGATGTAGCCGACCGTGACCGGCTGTTCGAACTTGTCTCCGGTCATGCCGTCGTAGAGGTAAGTCTTTCCTGACTCCGGCAATCCGGCCTGGTTCAACAGCGCCTTGATCTCGCTTTCGCGGGAGCCGTCGAACACCGGCGAACCGGTGAACACGCCGCGCGAGAGCGTTGGAGCTACCGCCATCAACTCCTCATCGCTGAGGTCGGCGATGGTGTCCGCCAGAACCGTGTCCTTGAACAAGGCTTTCAATTCGCGACGGATCGCGTCTTCCTTGGTGTTCTCCGCGAGCATCTGCGAAATCTTCTCGCCCAGCTTGTGCCCCGCCCATCCGAGGTGGGTTTCCAGAATCTGCCCCACGTTCATACGGGAAGGAACGCCCAGGGGGTTGAGTACGATTTCAACCGGCGTACCGTCGGCGAGGTACGGCATGTCCTCGTCCGGCAGGATGCGGGCAATGACGCCCTTGTTCCCGTGACGGCCGGCCATCTTGTCGCCAACGCTCAGCTTGCGCTTCATCGCGATGTAGACCTTGACCAGCTTGATCACGCCCGGCGGCAGCTCGTCGCCTTTGGTCAGCTTCTCTTTCTTTTCATTGACGATCTTCTTGAGCACGTCGATCTGACGCGAGGTCATCTCTTCGATCTCGTCGATCTGCTCATTCACCCGCGGATCCTTGTCGTTGTACTTGATGCGCTTCAGGTTCCGGGTGGAAATGCGCTCGATCGTGTCGCGGTCGAGGATGTTGCCCTTGGTCAGCAGACGCTTATTGGTGCGCTCGTCGTGCAGGTCGGCCTGCACTTCCTTGCCGCCCAGGATGTTTTCCAGGCGCTTCAGCCGCTCGTCGGTAAGAATTCGGATTTCGTCCGAAAGGTTCTTCTCGAGCTTCGCGATCTGCGCCGCCTCGATCGATTTCGCGCGCTCGTCCTTTTCCTGGCCCTTGCGCGAGAAGATCTTCACATCCACGATGACACCCTCGATTCCGGGCGGGCAGTAGAGAGAAGCATCGCGAACGTCTCCGGCCTTTTCGCCGAAGATCGCGCGCAGCAGCTTCTCTTCCGGGGTGAGCTGCGTCTCGCCCTTCGGCGTGACTTTGCCCACCAGGATGTCGCCCTGCTTCACCGTGGCGCCGATACGGATCACGCCCGCTTCATCCAGGTTGCGCAGCATGGATTCGCTGACGTTCGGGATGTCGCGCGTGACCTCTTCCGGACCGAGCTTGGTGTCGCGAGCTTCGATCTCGAACTCCTCAATGTGAACCGAGGTGTAGTAGTCCTCTTTCACCAGCTTTTCCGAGACCAGGATCGCGTCCTCGAAGTTGTAACCGCGCCATGGCATGAAGGCGACCAGCACGTTTCGTCCCAGCGCCAACTCGCCGTGATCGGTGCAAGGACCGTCGGCGATCACCTGACCTTTCGTGACCCGCTGTCCGCGCTGGACCGTGGGCTTCTGATTGATACAGGTGTTCTGGTTGGAGCGCTTGAACTTGGTGAGCTGGTAAATGTCGCTACCGACCTCGCGCGAGAGCTGTCCGGGATGGTGCTCGCCTTCCACGCGGACGATAATGCGCTCCGAGTCCACCGAATCAATGATTCCGTTCCGGCGGGCCAGAACGACAGCGCCCGAATCGCGCGCCGTGACGCCTTCCATTCCGGTGCCGACAATTGGCGCTTCCGCCCGCAGCAGCGGTACCGACTGGCGTTGCATGTTGGCGCCCATCAGCGCACGGTTGGCGTCGTCGTGCTCCAGGAAGGGCACCAGCGAAGCGGCGACCGACACCAGCTGCTTCGGGCTGACGTCGATGTAATCCACTTCGTCACGGCTGACCAGCACGAAGTTACCGGCCTTGCGTGCGTTTACCAACTCGGCGACGATGCGTCCCTTGTCGTCGAGTTCAACGTTGGCCTGCGCGATAACGTGCCGGTCCTCCTCCCATGCGGAGAGATAGAACGAGAACGGCTCGACCTCGGCAGCACGCTTGCGGCGGTCCTTCAGTTCAGCATTGATCTTCTCGATCTCGTGCTTCTCCACGTGATCGCCGACTTTGAAATCGCTATCGCCGGCGTTCACGATGCTCACGTAATCGAGCACCTTGCCATTCTTCACACGACGGTACGGCGACTCGATGAAGCCGTAATCGTTGATTCGCGCGTAGCAACTCAACGACGAGATCAGTCCGATGTTCGGACCTTCCGGCGTTTCAATCGGGCAGATACGGCCGTAGTGCGTCGGGTGCACGTCACGGACTTCGAAACCCGCGCGCTCCCGCGACAGACCGCCCGGCCCAAGGGCCGAAAGACGCCGTTTGTGGGTAATTTCCGACAGCGGGTTGGTCTGATCCATGAACTGCGAGAGCTGGGAGGATCCGAAGAACTCGCGGATCGCCGCCATCACCGGCTTGGCGTTGACCAGGTCGTGCGGCATGGCCGTGGACATCTCCTGGTACACGCTCATCTTTTCCTTGATGGCGCGTTCCATGCGGACCAAGCCGATGCGGAACTGGTTCTCCAGCAGTTCGCCGACCGCGCGCACGCGACGGTTGCCCAGGTGATCGATATCGTCCACCGCGCCGATGTTCTTGCGCAGCTTCAACAGATATTGGATCGTCGCATAGAAGTCGTGCGGCTCGAGCGTGCGGTTGTCCAGCGGCGTAGCGTCGGAGTTCTCGAACAGCTTGATATTGAACTTCAGACGGCCCACTCGCGAGAAGTCGTACTTCCGCGGATCGAAGAACATGCCGTGGAAGAGCGCCGTAGCCGTGTCCAGCGTCGGCGGATCGCCGGGACGCAGCTTGCGGTAGATCTCGATCAGCGCTTCCTGGGGAGTCTTGACCGAATCGCGCTTCAGAGTCTGGCTGATAACCGTGCCCACATCGTCGCGCTCGGGGAAGAACACATTCAGTTCCACGACCCCAGCGGCATCGAGGATCTTGGCCAATTTGTCGGCCGTGAGTTCGGAGTTCGCCTCCAGCAGGACCTCGCCGGTGGTGGTGTCCACAACATCGCCGGCAACCCATGCGCCTTCAAGATCGGTGACGTCGACTTCGATCTCATTGATCTTCGCCTTCTGAATCTCTTTCAGCGTGGCGGCGTTGATCTTGCGGCCGGAATGCGCGATTTCCTCGCCTGACTTGTTCTTGATGCTGTGCGCCAGCTTCATGCCAAGCAAGCTGGTGGCTTTCTCTGCATTTGGATCGATGGTCCAATAGAGCTTCTTGTCCTTAATGACCAGGCGATCCACGGTGTAGAAAGTGCGAAGAATGTCCTCGCCGGAACGCAGGCCGAGAGCGCGCAGGAAGATCGTCCCCAGGAACTTGCGCTTGCGGTCGATTCGGACGTAGAGCACGTTCTTCTGGTCGTACTCGAACTCAACCCACGAACCGCGGTACGGGATGATCTTGCCCAGGAAGTAGGTACGGTTATTGGCGGTCTCGAAGAACACGCCGGGCGAGCGGTGCAACTGGCTGACGATGACGCGCTCGGTGCCGTTCACGATGAAGGTGCCGTTCTGCGTCATCAGCGGCACGTCGCCGAAAAATACTTCCTGCTCTTTGATGTCGCGAATGGAACGGTTGCCGGTCTCCGCGTCTTTCTCGAAGATCGTGAGGCGCATCGTGACCTTGAGCGGGGCGGAGTAGGTCATGCCGCGCTCTTCGCACTCGCTTACGTCGTACTTGAGTTGCAGGCCGACCGGGTCGCCGCACTTGTTGCAGAAGTCCGGCGTATTCGCGTTGTAGGTGCCGCACTTCTGGCACAGCACGTCTCCGGGATGGAAGGGATCGGTGATGACGGTCGATCCGCAATTCTTGCAAGTGGTACGGAGGTGGTGGAGACCCTTGAGGTGACCACACTTGCACTCCCAGTTACCAATGGCGTAATCCACAAACTCAAGCTGTGATACGTTGCGGAAGTCGGAGATCGGAAACACCGACTGAAAGACCGCCTGCAAGCCTGCGTCGTCGCGCTCGCTGGGCAGCCGGTCCATTTGCAGAAACCGATCGTAGGAACGTTTCTGGACCTCGATCAGGTTCGGAATCTGGATGGTTGCTGGAATTTTGGAGAAGTCAAAACGTTTACGGTATAAGCTGCTGTTGTTATTCATCGGCATCAAGAACTCCCAATCTTCAAAGCGCAGCCGAGGGCTGCGACAAACCGCGGACAGTGGGCGCGCAGAGCGCGCCGCGGTACCTACCTGCTAAGAATATGGAGACACACGTATGCGCCCGTGGGGACAAGCTTCCCCGCAGGCGCCAATGGCGGCGCTTAGTCTCTGTTGAAATTTGTTCTTCCGCGCCAGTCTCTTAGGCCTGTTCCCGTCCCGCCGCCAGCCGGGACAGTTGCCAAAATCGTTGAGCTCCCCTTCTCCGCCCCTGGGCTGTCGGAGTGGAAGGGTAGCCGTTCTGTGAATGAAAGTGGGGAAGCGGTGTTGATTTAGATGCTAACACCGCTCTCCACGATTCACCAGTCATAGATCGCAGAGGCCCCGCGTTCCTGCGCGCTGATTGAGCAGTAACCCGTTACCAGGCACAAGCTTACAGGGCCACGCGACAACTACTTAACTTCAACCGTCGCTCCCGCTTCGGTGAACTTCTTCTTGATCGTCTCCGCCTCTTCCTTGGAGACGCCTTCTTTAATGCTCTTCGGCGCGCCGTCCACCAGGTCCTTGGCTTCCTTCAAGCCGAGGCTGGTAACTTCGCGGACAGCCTTAATCACGTTGATCTTATTGGCGCCCACTTCCTTGAGAACCACGGTGAACTCCGTCTTCTCTTCCGCAGGAGCCGCACCCGCCGCCGCGCCACCGCCGCCGGCCATCATGACCGGGGCCGCAGCCGCGGCCGAGACGCCAAGACGCTCTTCAAGCTTCTTCACCAATTGCGCTGCATCGAGCAACGACAAGCCTACGATTGAGTCTTCCAACTGCTGCAAATCCGCCATGTCCGTGTCTCCAATTGAATTATCGATTTGTTGATTTCATCGTCCCGGGCCAAAGTTTCCAGTGCGACCAGGCTTTCCATCTCCGCGCCAGACAACGCAGAAGATTTCAGCCGCGCAACCCTCGGCCAGGACAACTAAACCCTTTCGGGCGGCCTTCCGCCCCGAAACTTTCTTGAACTACACTCCTTGCGGTGCGTCGTTCTTGAATTTTTCCTTTTCCACGCCCTGGTTGATGACCACCGCCAGGTCTTTCCCAACCGCATTCATGACCGTGACCAGGCGTTGCGCCGGGGCATTGATCAGGAACAGAAGCTTGGAGTAGATCTCTTCCTTCGAGGGCATGGTCGCCAGAGCCTGGATCTCGTTGATCGAGATCACCCGGCCTTCAACCACACCCGCCTTGAAGGTGAATTCAGGATTGTCCTTCGAGTACTTGGCCAGGGCCTTGGCTAACGCCACCGGGTCGCCCTCGGTGTAAGCAATCGAGGTCACGCCCGAGAGCTTTTCGAGGATTGACTCCACTTTGGTGCCTTTCGCCGCGCGCTTGGCCAAGGTGTTCTTGACCACCCGGTACTTCGCGCCGGAACTGCGAAGAGTTTTGCGCAGTTCGTAATCCTGGGCCACGGTGAGCTTCGAGTAGGTCGCGACAATCATGTTCGAAACTTTCTTCAACTCACCACTGAGTTTTTCAACTTGCTCGTTCTTTTTCGCTCTGGTGACAGCCATGTTCCTGATCCTTTTTGATCTCGTTTAAGGACGATGAGCGTCCGCTACTACGCCTTGGCAGCGGTCTCCACCGCGCTGGTATCGATCGGAATTCCCGGACCCATCGTCGAACTCAAATAGCACCCCTTCACGTATTTGCCCTTGGCAACGGTCGGCTTCGCCTTGACCACGCTAGTAATCACCACCGTGGCGTTCTCAACCAACTTCTCGGGCGGAAACGAAATTTTGCCCACCGGCACGTGAACCAGCGCAGTCTTGTCGGTCCGGAATTCGACTTTTCCGGCTTTGACTTCCTGGACCGCCCTACCCACGTCGAAGGTCACCGTACCCGTCTTTGGATTGGGCATCAGCCCCTTAGGGCCGAGCACCTTGCCCAGGCGTCCCACGGACTTCATTACGTCGGGCGTGGCGATCAGAGCATCGAAATCGGTCCAGTTCTCTTTCTGGATTTTCTCGACCATTTCCTCGCCGCCGACGAAGTCGGCTCCAGCCGCTTCCGCTTCCCGCACCTTTTCGCCGGTTGCAATAACCAGGACTTTTTTCGACTTGCCCAGTCCGTGCGGCAGCACAACAGTGCCGCGGACCATCTGATCCGCGTGTTTGGGATCTACCCCAAGACGCATGGTGATTTCGACGGTCTCGTCGAACTTTGCGTACTTGATCTTCTGCAGCAAAGGCACCGCGTCCTGTAACACGTAAGGACGAGGCTCGACTGCCTTCCTCGCCTTCTCGATATTTTTCCCTGACTTCTTCATTTTTCCTCCGTCTCCCACCGCGCATCGTTGCCCTGATGAGCCGTAGTGTTGTTGACCTTGGCCGCCGGATGGCGGGCGATTACCCTATGACTTCAATTCCCATGGAGCGCGCTGTCCCGCGGATGCTCTTGATCGCGGACTCGACCGACGCAGCATTCAGGTCCGGCATCTTCTGCTTGGCGATGTCCTCGACCTGTTTCGCCGTCACCTTGCCAACTTTGTCTTTATTGGGCGCACCCGCGCCCTTCGCAATCCCAGCCGCCCGCTTGAGGAGAATTGAGGCCGGGGGCGTCTTGGTGATGAAGGTGAACGAGCGGTCGCTGTAGACCGTCACCACCACCGGGATGATGAGCCCTTCCAATTCCTTCTGGCTGGTGCGCGCGTTGAACTGCTTGCAGAATTCCATGATGTTGATCTGCGCCTGGCCGAGCGCCGGTCCTACCGGAGGCGCTGGAGTTGCTTTGCCGGCCGCGATCTGGAGCTTTACGAAACCTGTTGCTTTCTTCGCCATAAGTTCTTCTCTTGGTTGTCAACTCGCCGTCGACAATCGAAAATTTGTTAAGTAACGACTTTCTCTACCTGCCCGAACTCGAGTTCGACCGGGGTCGAGCGTCCGAAGATGGTGACCATGACTTTCAAAGTCTCGCGGTCTTCGTTCACCTCGTCCACGATGCCGGTGAAGCTGGCAAAGGGACCCTCGGTGATGCGCACTGACTCGTTTTTCTCGAACTTGACCTTGAGCTTCGGCTTGTCCTTGCCCTCGCTCACGCGGAAGACAATGTGCTGAACTTCTTCTTCCGACAACGGGGTCGGCTGCTGCCCGGTGCCGACAAAGCCAGTCACACGCGGGGTGGACTTCACCACATGCCATACATGGTCATCCATGTCCATTTCAACCAGGACGTATCCGGGATAGAACATGCGCTCGGTGGTGTACTTCTTGCCGCCACGGACCTCGGTGACGGGCTCGGTCGGGATCAGAACTTTGCCGATTTTTTCCTGCAATCCGAACGCCTGGACACGCGATTCCAGCGACTCTTTCACTTTGCGCTCAAATCCCGAATAGGAGTGGATGATGTACCACTTCATGTTGGGATTGGTGTGTAGCTCGGGAGCGCCGGCTTGCGTCGCATCGCCCGTGACTGCGTTCTTTTCTTCTTCCGCCATAATGTGCTGCAAAGTTACAGCGTCCTTCCTTGGCATCAGCGATGCGTCAAATATTTGAAGAGGTAGTTGATGCCGCTTCCGATGGTGTTGTCGACGATCCAGAAATACAGGCCGAACAGGAACACGGTAATGATTACTACCGCCGTGGTGGCGCGCACTTCCTTAAACGAGGGCGCAGTGACTTTTTTCATTTCAGTGCGCACATCGTTGTAAAAAGCCTTGGTCCGCTCCGGCCAGGACTTGATGCGATCACCGAAGCTGCCACCGGCGGATGCTAGTGTATTTGCCATTTTCTTCGTCTCGACTGCCATCACCACTCCTGGCCTGAACGGCTTCCCTCTTGAACTCTGGCAGGGGCGGAGGGATTCGAACCCCCAAGTTCGGTTTTGGAGACCGACAGTTTAACCGTTGAGCTTACGCCCCTGTTTTCAATTTGCGAATTGCCAGATTTTCGAATTGACGAATTTGAAAATCCGACGATTCTAAAATCCAACAATTCGTCAATTACTTCACTTCTTTATGCGGCGTATGCTTCCGGCAACGGTTGCAAAACTTCTTCAACTCGATGCGATCCGGGGTCGTCTTCCGGTTCTTGGTCTTCGAGTAGTTCCGCTCCTTGCACTCACCGCACTGCATGGTAATAATCTCTCGGGGCATTGCTAAACTCCCTTAAATTGCAGAAGGAGGAATTAAGAATGCAGAAGTACTTCAGCTTTCAATTCTGCATTCGGACTTCAAACGTCTGCCTTCTCACTCGGTACTCGGTACTCGCAACTCGGTACTGACCTACTGGATAATCTCGCTGATCGTTCCAGCGCCTACAGTATGCCCGCCTTCGCGAATCGCGAAGCGCAGACCTTTCTCCATGGCCACCGGCGTGATCAACTCGATCA